>Ga0070741_10000999_pt1 | contig 92195 bp, 83 predicted proteins | sample Coa_R1_4_FD_66440 | JGI IMG/M metagenome (GOLD analysis project Ga0070741, IMG submission 66440) | Surface soil microbial communities from Centralia Pennsylvania, which are recovering from an underground coalmine fire - Coalmine... | ecosystem: Environmental > Terrestrial > Soil > Unclassified ...
CGTTCAACATCTGGCGTTTCGCTTCGCCGCAGGCCTTCTATCCTTTGGCGGGCCGCATGATCCCCTGGTTCATGAGCCTTGCCGTCATCCTCGGCGTGATCGGGCTCTACATCGGGCTGTTCCGGGCGCCGACCGACTTTCAGCAAGGCGAGGTCTATCGCATCATCTTCATTCACGTGCCTGCCGCGTGGATGTCGATGTTCATCTACGTCGTCATGGCGGCGTGGTGTGCGGTCGGCATGATCTTCAACACGCGCCTGTCGTTCATGATGGCGCTCGCGCTGGCGCCAACCGGAGCGCTGATGACCTTCATCGCGCTGTGGACCGGCTCGCTGTGGGGCCGGCCTACTTGGGGAACGTGGTGGGTGTGGGATGCCCGCCTGACTTCCGAGTTGATCCTGCTGTTTCTCTACATCGGCTTCCTGTCCTTGCATGCGGCGATCGACGATCCGCGTCGCGCCGATCGCGCAGCCGCGCTGCTCGCCATCGTCGGAGTGGTGAACGTGCCCATCATTTATTTCTCCGTGCAGTGGTGGAACACCCTGCATCAGGGCGCATCGGTCAGTCTGATGCGAGCCCCGACCATGGCGAAGGAGATGTTGCTGGGCATGTTGATCATGGCGCTGGCGGCGTGGATGTATGGCATCGCGGCGAGCTTGATGCGGGTGCGCACGATCATTGTCGAGCGTGAGTCGGACTCGCAGTGGGTGCGCGAGCTGCCGGAGCTCGACATGCGGAGCGCGACGCGATGAATTGGGACAGCGCTGCACAATTTCTGGCCATGGGCGGGAAGGCGTTCTATGTCTGGGGCTCTTATTTGGTGGCCGCGGTGGTGATTGCGCTGGAAATCTGGTCGCTGCGGCGGCGCCGGCGAACTTGGCGGATCAGAGTCAGTCGTAAGGTCACATCGAACAGGATGAGTAAATGAAGCCGCGTCACAAGCGATTGGCACTGGTCGTCGCGGGCCTGGTGGCGCTGGGCGGTGCCGCCGCGCTGATTCTCAACGCCTTTCAAAGCAACCTCGTTTTCTTTTACAGCCCTTCCCAGATCGCTTCGCATGAAGCCCCACAAGGTCGCACGTTCCGCCTGGGCGGCCTGGTGCAGGCCGGCAGCCTCGCACGACAGCCCGATGGCCTGACGGTGCAGTTCGTGGTAACGGACACCGCGCACAGTACGCCCGTACGCTATACCGGTATCCTTCCCGACCTGTTCAAGGAGGGCAAAGGCGTGGTGGCGCAAGGCCAGCTGGGCCCAGACGGCGTATTCCACGCCAAGGAAGTGCTGGCCAAGCACGATGAGAATTACATGCCGCCCGAAGCAGCCGACGCCGTCGAGCGCGCGCACAAGGCGATGCGCGAATCGCAGAAGACATTGGTAGGGAAATAACATGATCCCCGAACTCGGCCACTTTGCCCTTATCGTCGCGCTGTGCATCGCGCTCGTGCAGGCGACCGTTCCCCTCATCGGCAGCTTCCGTGGCGACGCCACGTGGATGGCAGTCGCTCGCCCCGCCGCGCAAGGCCTGTTCGTGTTCGTGTTGATCGCGTTCGCTTGTCTCGCGGCGTCTTTCGTCGGCAACGATTTCTCCGTATTGAACGTCGCCAACAACTCGAACTCGAGTTTGCCGGCCCATTACCGGTTCGCCGCGACCTGGGGCAGCCACGAGGGATCGTTGCTGTTGTGGGTGCTCATGCTCAGCGTATGGATGGTCGCGGTCACCGCGTTCAGTCGCCAGCTCCCCGACGAAATGCTGGCGCGCGTGCTGTCCGTGATGGCGATGATCGCGATCGGCTTCCTCGCCTTCATGCTGTTCACGTCCAATCCGTTCGAGCGGCTGCTGCCGGCGGCGGCCGACGGGCGCGACCTCAATCCGCTGTTGCAGGACCCGGGTATGGTCATCCATCCACCCATGCTGTACATGGGCTATGTCGGGATGTCGGTGGTGTTCGCCTTCGCCATCGCAGCGCTGATCGGCGGGCGGCTGGACGCCGCGTGGGCGCGCTGGTCGCGCCCGTGGACGACGACCGCTTGGGCGTTCCTCACCGTGGGCATCTGCCTTGGCAGCGCTTGGGCGTACTACGAGTTGGGTTGGGGCGGCTGGTGGTTCTGGGATCCGGTCGAGAACGCTTCGTTCATGCCTTGGCTGGTTGGCACCGCCCTGGTCCATTCGCTCGCCGTAACCGAGAAGCGCGGCGGATTCAAGATCTGGACCGTGCTGCTGGCGATCCTCGCGTTCTCGCTTTCGCTGCTCGGCACCTTCCTCGTGCGCTCGGGCGTGATCACCTCGGTGCATGCATTCGCCACCGATCCCGCGCGCGGCATCTTCATCCTCGCCTTCCTCGCCGTCGTGATCGGCGTGTCGCTGGCGTTGTTCGCTTGGCGCGCGCCGCGCGTCGGTTTGGGCGGCAAGTTCGACCTGGTGTCGCGTGAATCGATGCTGTTGACCAACAACGTCCTGCTGTTGGTCGCCGCCGGCGCAGTTCTGCTCGGCACGCTGTATCCGCTGTTTCTCGACGCGCTCGGCTTGGGCAAGCTGTCGGTCGGGCCGCCCTATTTCGAATCGGTGTTCGTTCCGCTGATGGTGCCGGCGCTCTTCCTGATGGGCATCGGCCCGATCGCGCGCTGGAAGTCGGCACGACTGCCCGAGTTGGCCGCGCGGCTCAAATGGGCCTTCGCGGTGGCCGTACTGAGCGCGATCATTCTCCCGTACACGCTTGGCAAGTGGACGCCGATGATTGCCCTCGGATTGCTGCTCGCGATCTGGATCATCGGTGCGGGCTTCGTCAACCTGCGCGAACGGCTCGTTCAACTGCGTAGCACCGGCGCATCGCTCGGCGCGCGCCTGCGCACCTTGCCGCGCGGTTACTGGGGCATGTCGATGGCGCATTTCGGTGTCGGCGTGTTCATCATCGGCGTGACGATGGTGCGCGGCTACGAGGCCGAGAAAGACGTCCACATGAAGATCGGCGACGCCGTGCAAGTTGGGGGCTACCAGTTCCGACTCGACGGTCTGGAGCAGGTGCGCGGACCGAACTACGAAGCGACCCGTGGACGCGTTTCGATCAGCCGCGACGGCAAGCCGGTCACGGTGCTGGAGCCGGAGAAGCGCTTCTACTCGGTGCAGCAGATGCCGATGACGGAGGCCTCGATCGATCCGGGATTGACCCGCGATCTTTACGTTTCGCTAGGCGAGCCGACCGGTGACGGCGCCTGGGTCGTGCGCGTGTATCACAAGCCGTTCGTCGACTGGATTTGGGGTGGCGCGTTCCTGATGGCGCTTGGCGGTGTGCTCGCGGTAACCGACAAGCGCTACCGGCTGGCGCGTGCAGCATCGCGGCCGGAAGCTCAGCCGGCTGCGGCGGCCGCGACGGCAACGACGGCCGGGTAAGGAGGCGGGACGCGACATGAAGCGAATGCGCTTTCTCCTCCCGCTCGGCATCTTCATCGTGCTGGTGGGCTTTCTCGCCGTCGGCCTGCGACTCAACCCCCGGGAAGTGCCCTCGCCGCTGATCGACAAGCCCGCGCCACCGTTCAGTCTCGTGCGTTTGGACGAACCCACACAGACGCTGAAGGTCGAGGACATGCGCGGCAAAGTCTGGCTGCTCAATGTGTGGGCGTCATGGTGCGTGGCGTGCATGCAGGAGCATCCGGTGCTTCTCGAATTCTCGAAGAACAAGTCGGTTCCGCTGTACGGACTCAACTACAAAGACCAGCGCGACGATGCGCTCGCCTGGCTTGCAAAGCACGGTAATCCGTATGACTTGTCCATCGTCGATCCCGATGGACGGGTGGGCATCGATTATGGCGTCTATGGCGTGCCGGAGACATTTTTGATCGACAAGCAAGGCGTGATTCGCTACAAGTACATCGGCCCGATCACGCGTGAGGCCTTGAACAACACCATCTTGCCGCTGATCCAGCGGCTGCAATCGTGAGCCGCCTGTACGCATTCGTCGTCGCCTGCCTCCTCAGCTTGGCAGCATGCGCCGCGCACGCCGCCCAGTCGGTGGATGCGGACGGCGACCCGGCAGTCGAGCAACGGCTCAGGAACTTGGCCAACGAGTTGCGCTGTCTCGTGTGCCAAAACCAATCGCTTGCCGATTCGCACGCGGATCTGGCGATCGATCTACGCAACGAAGTGCGCGAGCAAATCAAGGCCGGCAAGAGCGATGCGCAGATCCGCGTCTGGTTGACGGAACGCTACGGCGACTTCGTCCTCTATCGCCCGCCGTTGAAGGCCACGACCGTCTTGCTGTGGGTGGGACCTGCGATCCTGCTCGCCGCGGCGCTGATTGCACTCGTCGTCACGCTGCGTCGTCGGCGCCTGCGCATTGAACCATCCGAACTGAGCGAAACGGAGCGCGCGCGCGCCGAAGCCTTGCTCGGTTCACGCTCCGACCCGTCTCATTCATGATCGTATTCGCTATCGTGGCGGCCGTCTTCGTGATCGGCGCGCTGTTCTTCGTCTTGTCGCCCCTGCTGCGCCGCCCGCATCCTACGATCGGCGCTGCCGACAGCAATCTTTCGGTCTATCGCGATCAGCTCGCCGAGCTCGACCGTGATCTGCGATTGGACACTTTGGATCGCGAGCAATACGGGGTGGCGCGCAGCGAACTGCAGCGGCGATTGCTCGAAGACATGGATGAGGCCGACCTGCCGGCGAAATCGAACATGCTGAGCAATCGGTTCGTGGCGATTGCAATCGGTGTGTCGATTCCACTGCTTGCCGGTTTGCTGTACTGGCATCTCGGTACGCCGCAAGGCATCGGCGCCGCTAAGCATACGGTTGCGCAAGCCTCCAACATCAGCGAGGAACAATTCGCAGCGATGACCGAGCAGTTGGCCGCGCGCATGGCGAGCAAACCCGATGATCCGATTGGATGGTTCATGCTCGGTCGTGCCTACAAGGCGCTGCAGCGTTATCCCGATGCAGTCAAGGCACTCGAACAAGCCAATGGGCGCAAACCCGGCGACCCGCAGATCATGCTCGAATATGCCGAAGCGATCGCGCAAGCGAACGGCAAGCTCGCCGGTGAACCGCGGGCGCTGATCGAGCAAGTGCTCAAGATCGCGCCCGACGATCCCAAGGCGCTTACGATGGCCGGCGGTGCGGCCTTCGAGGCGCGCGACTACGCAAAGGCGATTCAGTATTGGGAGCGCTTGGCGAACCAGGTCCCTGCCGAGTCCGAACTGGGCCAAGCGCTCGCCGCGGGGCTGTCGCGCGCGCGCGCCGCGGCAGGCGTTACCTCGTCGCCGCCATCCGCAGCAGCGCCGCCCGCCAACAGGGAAGGCACGGGCGCGAGTGCGACACATGCGAGCGTTCGCGGCGAGGTGCATCTGGCCGATGCACTCAAGGACAAAGTGAAGCCGGACGATACCGTCTTCATCTACGCGCGTGCCGCGCAAGGGCCACGCATGCCTTTGGCGATTCTGCGCAAGCAAGTCAAGGATCTCCCCGCCCACTTCAAGCTCGACGATTCCATGGCCATGAACCCACAGATGAAACTCTCCAGCGTCGATCAGGTAGTGGTGACCGCGCGCGTGTCGCGCTCCGGCACTGCGACACCGGCAAGCGGTGATCTCCAAGGCGAAACGGCTCCGCTCAAACCCGATAGCGCGCAGGTCAACATCACGATCGATCGGGTCGTGCCGTGATGGCGCGCGCACTACTCGTCGTGCTGGCGCTGTCGGGCGCGATCTGGACCGCGGCGCCTCGCGCGCAGACGCCACCAGAGGACTTTCGCCCGCTCGCTGTCGAGGTCGAAGCCTTCATCGATTATATGGCGCGACAACACGGCTTCGAACCGCGCGCCCTGCGGCAACTGTTCGCGCAGTTGAAGCCCAACAACGGCGTACAGCGGGCGATCGCCGCACCGTCTACGGCGCGCCCGTGGCACGAATTTCGACCCCTGTTCGTCGATCGTGCGCGTGTGGACAACGGGGTGAAGTTCTGGGACACGTATGCCGAACCCCTGGCTCGCGCAAGCGAGCAGTTCGAAGTTCCGCAGGCTGTCATCGTGTCCATCATCGGCATCGAGACGCGCTACGGTCGCATGACCGGGAACTTCTCCGTGCTCGACGCCTTGCATACCTTGGCGTTCAAGAGCCAGGGCCGACCTGAATTCTTTCGTCAGGAGCTGGAGCAGTTTCTCTTGCTGGCGCGCGAGCAGAACTGGGATCCGCTCAAGGTCAAGGGCTCGTATGCCGGCGCAATGGGGCTGCCTCAGTTCATGCCCAGCAGCTATCGGCGCTACGCCATCGACTTCGACGGCGACGGCGCGATCGACTTGTGGACGAACCCGAGCGACGTGATCGGCAGTGTCGCCAGCTATTTGCGTCAATTCGGCTGGAAGAACGGCGAGCCCGTGGTCGCCCCTGCGCTGGTCGACGGTGATCCCGAAGCCTTGCTCGCACTCGGGCTTGCGCCGAGTTTCACGGTCGAGCAATGGCGCATGCGCGGCGTCGACACGAAAGCCGAAGTTGGTCAAACATTGCCCGCGGCGTTGTTTCGCCTCGACCTCGCCAACGGCGGTCAACAATTCATGCTGGGCTTCGACAACTTCCGCACTATCTTGCAATACAACCGCAGCCGCCACTACGCGATGGCGGTGTACGAGCTTGCCAACGAAATCGAGCGGGCGCGCCAACAGTCGAAGACAGTCGTGGTCGGGCTGCCGTGAGCGGGTGTTAGCGTCGGCGCATGCCGACCACGAGGAGATTTCCCGCGAGGCACAGCGCGACGCCGATCGAGGCCCTCGATGTCCAGGCGTAGCCTTCGAAAGCTGTCGACACGGCCAATGCGACGATCGGCACCAACACGCCGATATAGCCCGTGCGCGCGGCGCCGATTCGATGTAGCAGGACGAGATAGCCGCCGAACGCGATGACCGAGCCGAAGAGCGCGAGATAAAGCAGCGAGAGCACGTATTCGGCATCGATCGGCAGCGCGAACGATTTGCCGGTCACGAAAGCAAGGACTGCGTTGACGCCGGCGCCGTAGAGCATGCCCCAGGCAAGGGCGGGTTGGACCGGAAGATGGCGGCGCGCGTTACGGCTGGCAACCAAGCTGCCGGCGGCGGAAGTGAGCACGGCCAGCATGGTGAATGCAATGCCTTTCGCGGCCTCGCCGCTGCCTCGCAAGGCCGCCAGCTCGGGCTGAAAGATGATGGCGATACCGATCGCACCCAGCACACCGCCGAGGCCGACGCGCTTCGACATCGGCGTGCCGAACGCGAGGCGTGCGCCGATCATGTTGACGAGCGGGCTAATCGAAAAGCCCACGGCCACCAAGCCCGAGACGATGCGCGTCTCGGCGTAGTACACGAAGATGTAGCTCACGCCCAGCATGAGGCTGCCTTGCAGCGCGAGGGCGATGTGCTGACTTGCGTTGAAGCGCAATGTCATACCGCGCAGCGTGCACCACGCGAACAAGAGGAGCGACGCGAGCGCGAAGCGATGGAACACGGCGACCTCCGGCGCGACACTCTCCACCTGAAAAGTGATCGCGAACCAGGTGGTGCCCCAGATCGCGACACACATCAGGAAGAGCAGGGCGGTGGAGCGGTAGGCGGGTTTCAGCTTCTGAACGTTAGCCAAGGCGACGTCCTTCTCGAAGACGGCACGAGCCGCTCAAATCTAGGTCAAGCGGCTCACTCGGCGAGTGTGCGCAAGCGATACAGCGCTTCGAGTGCTTCGCGCGGAGTGAGCGAATCGGGATCGAGTTGGCGAATCGCCTCGAGCACGGGATGCTCGGGCGCTGGGTCCACGGCGGCTCGCAAGGTGGCTGCCGCGAACAGGTCGGGCTGCGGATCGTTACGTGCCGCCTGCTGCTCGAGCTCGGCGAGGTAGCGGCGCGCCGCCTTGATCACGCCGTGCGGCACGCCGGCGAGCTGCGCGACCTGAATACCGAAACTCTGCGACGCTGGTCCTTCCTCGAGCGCGTGCAGGAACACGATTCGGTCCTTGTGCTCGACGGCATCGAGATGAACATTGGCGACCTCGCGGTAGCTCTGCGCGAGCGCGGTGAGCTCGAAGTAGTGGGTGGCAAACAGCGCGTAGCTGCGATTCTTCTCCACCAGATGGCGCGCGATCGCCCAAGCGAGCGCGAGACCGTCGAAGGTGGAAGTGCCGCGTCCCACCTCGTCCATGAGCACGAGGCTGCGCGGGGTGGCGCTGTGTAAGATGTTGGCGCTCTCGGTCATCTCGACCATGAACGTCGAGCGCCCGCCGGCCAAATCGTCGGCGGCGCCGATACGCGTGAAGATCGCATCGATCGGACCGATGCGCGCCGACTTTGCCGGGACGAAACCGCCGCAGTAGGCGAGCAGCACGATGTGCGCGGTCTGCCGCATGTAGGTCGACTTGCCCCCCATGTTGGGCCCGGTGACGAGCAGCAGGCGCCGTGTTGGGGAGAGGCGCAGGTCGTTGGGAACGAAGCGCTCGACCTGTCGCTCGACCACCGGATGGCGCCCGCCTTCGATATGCAGTACGTCGTCATCGACGAGCTGCGGTTGCACGAAGTCGAGGGCGTGCGCGCGCTCGGCGAAGGCAGCCAGCACATCGAGCTGAGCCAACGCCGCCGCGAGGGCCTGCAGCACGGAGATGTGCTCGGCGAGCTGATCGAGCAGGCCGTCATACAGCGCTTTCTCGCGGGCCAGTGCGCGCTCCTGCGCCGACAATGCCTTGTCCTCGAAGGTCCTCAGCTCGGGCGTGATGTAGCGCTCGGCATTCTTCAGGGTCTGCCGCCGGCGGTAGTCGTCCGGCACTTTGTCGGCGTTCGCGTGGGTCACTTCGATGTAGAAGCCGTGTACCCGGTTGTACTCGACGCGCAAATTAGCGATGCCGGTACGCGTGCGCTCGCGCGCTTCGAGATCGAGCAAAAAGCTGCCGCAGTCGTTCTGGATCGCGCGCAGCTCGTCGAGCGCTTCGTCATAGCCGTCGGCAATGACACCGCCCTCGCGCACGAGCGCGCTCGGCTCGGGTTTGATCGCGCGCGTCAGCAGCTCGAGCAACTCAGGCCGCGGCGCGAGCGACTGCGCCAGCTGCGCGAGCTGCGAACCGGACAGCGGCTCGAGCGCGGCATGCAGCTGCGGCAGCACGCCAAGCGTCTCACGCAAGCCGGCGAGATCGCGCGGCCGGGCGCTTCGTAACGCAACGCGCGCCGTGATGCGTTCGACATCGGCACAGCGAGAGAGCAGCGATCGGATGAGGGCGTACGGCGGCGAACCGATGTCGCCCTGGAGACTGGCGACCGCTTCGAGGCGTGCCTGCGCCGCTTGCCGCGCCCGCAGCGGATGCTGCAACACCTGTCGCATATGGCGGGCGCCCATGCTGGTGGCGCAAGTGTCGAGCAGCGCAAGCAGCGTGGGTGCTGACTCGCCGCGCAGCGTCTCGGTGATCTCGAGATTGCGGCGCGTGGTGGCGTCGAGTCCGATGGTCTCGGCATCGCGTTCGACCCGCAGGGCAAGCACGTGACGCGGCGCGCTGCCCTGTGTCATGCGGCAGTATTCGAGCAGCGCGCCCGCGGCGCCAAGCGCGCAATTCAGGTCCTGTGCGCCGAAGCCGGCGAGATCGCGCGTGGCGAAATGCTTGCACAGCATGCGCGTCGCGCTGTCGACGCCGAAATGCCACGGGGCGAGCCGCTTCACCGCGACCTTGGGCAGTGCGGCGGCAAGCGACGGATCGGCGTCCTCGGCGAGGAGAATCTCGGCGGGTTGCAGCCGCGTAAGCTCGGCGGATACTCGTGCCGGCATCGTCTCCTTGATGCTGAATTCGCCCGATGCGAGATTGAGCCAAGCGATCCCTAATCGTTTGTCGCCGGCTGCAAGTGCCAAGAGGATGCTGTCGCGCTTTTCATCGAGCAGCGCGGCGTCGGTCAATGTGCCGGGCGTGACGACGCGCGTGACTTGACGCTCCACCGGGCCTTTCGAGGTTGCGGGATCGCCGATCTGTTCGCAGATCGCGACCGACTCGCCGAGCTTGACCAGTTTGAGCAGATACTGATCGACCGAGTGGAACGGCACGCCGGCCATCTTGATGGGCGCGCCCGCCGAGGTTCCGCGCGTGGTCAGCGTGATGTCGAGCAGCTGAGCGGCGCGCTCGGCGTCGCCGTAGAAAAGCTCGTAGAAGTCCCCCATTCGATAGAGCACCAGCATGTCTGGGTACTGGGCTTTGATCCGGAGGTATTGCTGCATCATCGGGGTGTGGCCCGAATTATCCGGCGAACCGAGGCCCTTGGCGCCGCTACCGTTTTCGATTACAAGATCCTGTATTTTCAATTAAAAGATCGATTTCCCAGCGGCATTCTTGTTCAAGATCGGGCAAGTTTCTGCAATGACTTGTCCGGTTGCTCGGTGTAGGCCTTCGTGTAGGTCGATCATAGCGGAGGGTGGATGTCTGAAAAACCTATACCTAGGAAGCCCGAAAACCTCACTGCGGCGATTATCGCGTACATGAAGCCGGGGGAGGGAGCGCGGGGACGGCCAGTGTCCTGGTCTGCGAGTCCGCTGTCTCGCGGGTGCCAGAAAGGTCTTTTTCTATCGTTACCGTGCGCACGACGGCGCCCTGCGCCAGATCGAGCTCGGCGACGTGGGAGCGCTTACGCTCGCCAAGGCGCGCGAGGCCGCGGTGCAAAGACGACTTCAACGCGATCAAGGGAGCGATCCCCAGCTTCTGAAGCGCAGCGCGCGGCTGCAAGCTGTACGTGAACGAATGGCTGTCGAGCGAGCCTCGTATATGGTCTGCGATCTGGTCGAGCAGTACATTCGAGAGGTGCCCGTTAACCAGAAACGCGGCAAAGAGGCAGAACGATTGTTACGGCGCGATTTCCTGTCCGTTTTCGGAGCAGGCCCAGCTGTTCAGCTTTCCCGACGCGAGCTGCTCGTTGATCCGACCGAAGCTGTTGAGGCATCCGCGGACGGCGACTTAGCTGCTTTGTCGAATCCGATGCGCGTACACCTATGCTGTTGAGCAGGGAAGGTTGCCGGACGACTTTACGTCTCCGACGCTCGGTATCAAGTCGGTATCAAGGGAGCGTCTCAGCCAGTGCTTGACGTTGAACCTTTGCGTACGTGAGCGACGTCATCGAGTCAAAACGGCGTTCTCGTTCCACAAACATTGTGTTGTAGCGGCATGCCGTGCGGGCAAATGCGGTTCGTGCAAAACGGCACTCAGCTTTGCAGGCCAAGAAACGAATACGGCGCTTGCGCGCCGTGTGTATCTTAATCTTGGCCGTGCATCAACTGCGGCCGAAGGTCTCCGTCGCCTTCTTCAAGTTCACGGTCGGGTCCTTCATAAAGGCCTCGAGTGCGCGATCGTTGCTGAAGCAATAGGTCTTACCGTCTTCGCGGGTGACGTTTACCTTGCACTGGGTCTTCACATGTTGGCCGTTGGCGAGCCCCCAGCCACACTCGTCGTTGAACTCAGCGGCGAATGCCGATATCGAAAAAGCCATCAGTGCTGCAAAGAGGATGGAAGTCGAGGTACGCATGAGAGTCTCCTGGTAGAGACTTTCGGAATCGTAGAGGGCGCGTTGTACACACCGTACTATGCTGTCACTAGTGCCACCGAGGTTGGAGGCTGAGTCCAGTGATCTGGATACTCCGTAAGCCTGCAAGCACTATCCGCTACTTGATGCCGCATTGCAAGGACAATATCAATATAAGGACGGCATACGATTTAATTTGCATAGTTCAGCCCAGCACCAAGCGTACGCTGCGCACGCGCGCATCGTCTACTCGTGCGATGCGTGAATGACCGCGGCGCAGCCGCTGTCCATCGAGCTCGACGCTGGCCATTTCGCGACTGACGCCGCGCGGGTTCGCGACGTCGATTTGGTAGCGAGCTGAGCAATGCCGGAAGACGACGGAGAGTTCTCGCTGCATGCGGCTGGAATACAGGAATCGAGCAGCAGGTACGGCTCGCCTCGATTGCGCTGTTTCTTGTGTCCAATGTATGACTCATCCCAATGCCCGGCTGCAAGGCGCGTCGGCGATTCCATGTGCGCGCCCGATCATACCAATTGCGCACTGAGACGAGGGTTCTTGCATTTCGACCGCTGCACCAGCGCGATGCGCTTGGCGCCATGCACCTGATCGGATTGACATGGATCAATCTAGCGATCGCGCGTGATGGCATGCTAGTCTTGGCGTAGGCCGCACACCGTAGACATATCGAATCGCGATCGAAAAGCGGCCTTTGCAACCCTCTGAGGAGAGAACACACTATGAAACGACTGATCTCCACGTTGATCGCGGCGTCTGTTGCTGCCGTAACTGTGACTGCATATGCCGCCGACGAGGCCGGGCGCGCAGGCGACCCGGCGTCTGCCGAGAAGCGCGCAGCGGGATCGTTATCCAAACCATCGAAAGGAAAGCCATCGAGCGAGCCCGGCCGCACGGGAGATCCCGCATCCGCGGAGAAGGTGCCGTCCAAGCCGCGCGCTGCCAAGCACAAGGGAAAACCGCCGACCGAGCCCGGCCGCAGTAACGACCCCGCGTCCGCGGAGAAGTCGAAGCCAAAATCCTACTTGATTACCCAGGAGGCTCAGCCTGTGAGCCAGTAGGTTGAGGATACTGGCATCGCTTAATCGAACAAGGAGATGGGCGATGTCGAAGAACCGAGTGCAATTTCAGAAGAGCATGAGTCTGAACGCTTTCATGGCGCAGTACGCCACCGAGGAGCAATGCCAGCAGGCGTTGTTCAAGTGGCGCTGGCCGCACGGCTTTGTGTGTCCACGCTGCCGGCACAATAAAGCCTGCGTCTTGAGCTCGCGCCGGCTGCTGCAGTGCGCGGCCTGCCGCCATCAGTGCTCGCTGACCAGCGATACGATTTTTGCGGGCACGAAATTGCCGCTGCGCAGTTGGTTCCTGGGGATGTTTCTGCTCACCCAGGCCAAAAATGGGCTTTCGGCCTTGGCGCTCTCGCGCCAGCTTGGCCTCTCCTACAACAGCAGTTGGCTGATGAAACACAAGCTGCTGCAAGTGATGAAGGAGCGCGAATCGAGCAAGCCGCTGGTCGGCTTGATCCAGCTCGATGATGCCTTTTGGGGCGGGCGCCGGCGGGGCAAACGCGCTCGGGGTGCGCGAGGCAAAACGCCGATGGTGGCCGCCGTGGCCACCGATGAGAAAGGCCGCCCGCAGCGGCTGCGCCTTCAGCCGCGTGCGTGGCTTTCGAGCGCGCGCGATCGCCCGCTGGAGCAAAGCGCATCTGGCTGCAGGCTGTCATGTGCGCTCCGACGGATTGAGCTGCTTTAGTGCAGTCAACCAAGCGGGCTGCACACATTAGCCGATCATCATCAGTGGACCGGGCGCCTTGCGCGGGCGCAAAGCGCTCAACTGGGTCGACACCATGCTCGGTAACGTCAAAAACGCCATCCATGGCACTTACCACGCCATCGCTCACAAGCATTTGCCGCGCTACTTGGCCGAGTTCTGCTGGCGATTCAACCGCCGTTTTGATCTCGCCAACCTGCTGCCCCGGCTCGCCATCATCGCAACTCGGACTCCGCCTATGCCCTATCGCCTCATAAAGCTGGCGGAGTCTCATTGGTAATCAAGTAAAAATATGCGGTTACAACTGCGGAAACACCAACCAAGCAGCGAGCAGCGGCGATTCCATTCGACCCAACGGCTCAAGTCTGTCCGCTAACGCACGTACGACACTTGCATCGATGCACTGGTAATGCGTATCAGGTAAAGAACAGTTGCGTAGGAGGCCGTCTGCTGCGACAACTACCCATCCAGCCACAGGCTGCGCCGAATGTCAGTTACCGCAGTAACATTCCGCCAGAAATAACCCTAATCCATAGGAGCGCGCGCCGTCTAGAGAGTACGGGTTTCGAGCGCATGCATATCGAGGAGCAGATGACCTCGCGCCGAATACTGCACGATGCCGCGACGCCGCAAGGAATTGAGCGCTGTCGAGACTCTTTCTCGCCGCGCAACGACCATCTGCGAGAGCTCCTCTTGTGTCAGGTAGGCAGCGATTTCAACCAATTGTCCCGAAGGACGTCCGAGTTTATTCGCAAGCCCTCTTAAAACATCTTGATTACCAATGAGGCTCAGCCTGTGAGCCGGTAGGGTAAGGATACTGGCATCGCTTGATCAGACAAGGAGATAAGCGATGTCGAAGAACACAATTCAGTTTCAGAAGGGCATGAGTCTGAGCGATTTCATGGCGCGGTACGGTACCGAGGAGCAATGTCAGCAAGCGCTGTTCGCCTGGCGTTGGCCGCAGGGGTTTGTGTGCCCGAGCTGTGGACACCCGAAGGCCTGTGCGTTGAAGTCGCGGCGACTGCTGCAGTGCACGGCCTGTCGTCACCAGTGCTCGTTGATCAGCGATACGATCTTTGCGGGGACCAAGCTGCCTTTGCGGGTATGGTTGCTGGCGATGTTTCTGCTGACCCAGGCTAAGAACGGGCTCTCGGCCCTGGCGCTCTCGCGCCAGCTGGGGATCTCCTACAACAGCACTTGGCTGATGAAGCACAAACTCATGCAGGTGATGAAGGAGCGCGAGTCGACCAAGCCGCTGGCCGGATTGATCCAGCTCGATGACGCCTTCTGGGGTGGGCGACGCCGCGGCAAGCGTGGCCGTGGCGCCCAAGGCAAGACGCCCATGGTGGCTGCAGTGGCCACTGACGAGGACGGCCACCCTCAGCGGCTGCGTCTGAACCGCGTGCGCGGCTTTCGTTTGCGCGAGATCGCGCGCTGGAGTCGGGCCAATCTGACCCCCGGCAGCCAGGTGTGCTCCGATGGGTTGAGTTGCTTCAGCGCAGTGCGCCAAGCGGGCTGTAGCCACGAACCCATCGTCATCAGCGGAGCGGGCAGCCTGTGTCGCCGTCGCGCCCTCAAATGGGTTGACACCATGCTCGGTAACGTCAAGAACGCTATCCATGGAACCTACCACGCCATCGGTCACAAGCATCTGCCGCGCTACCTCGCTGAATTCTGCTGGCGCTTCAACCGCCGCTTCGATCTCGCCAACCTGTTGCCTCGGCTGGCGGTGATTGCAGCGCGCACTCCGCCCATGCCTTATCGCCTCGTAAAGCTGGCGGAGTCTCATTGGTAATCAAGAAATCCTAAGCTTCACAAAACAAAAAAGGCGGTGCAAACCGCCTTTTTTGTTGGGCATCACTTGCGCCAGAGCAGAGGCGCTCTGGCGCATCCCACAGCTAATCCATTACTTCTTCTTCTCGGCCGACGCAGCGTCGCCTGAGCGGCCAGGTTCTTTCCCAGCGGCCTCGGGCGCGCACTTCACGTCGCCGCCCTGAGCCGTGCCCTTGCCTGCGGCACAAGGATCGCCAGCGCGGCCGGCGGTCTTCTCGTGCGCACCCGCGGCCTTCACGCTCTTCTTCTTGTCCTTGTGCATCTTCTCGGGCGATGCCGGGTCGTTGGCTCTGCCCGATTCTTGGGCAGAGGGTTCCGACTTCACCGCATCGGCGGCATAAGCCGATGCGCCCGCAACGGCAAACATCCCAGCAACCATCGCAGCAATAACTTTGTTCATCTCGCTTCCTCACATAGGTTCGCTTATACACCGGTACGGTGCGTGCCAATTAATGCGCTCACCCTCCCGAGGTTGACAGCCCAGCGCTAAACGCTTTGCTCCGCCCTGACAAGAGTGCTGCTCATTCCTGCGGCAACACCTCTTTACCTACAGACTGCACTGTAATTGGACGACGGGTATGAGAGCTTTGATTTAAGTCAAGAAGATAGCATTGGAGGATCGATCGTTGATCGACCCGGTGGCGCGAGGCGAAAAGCGGACAGATCCACCAGTGATGGGCCGAGTCGTCGTCGGGCAACATCAGGCGATGGGTTACTCCTATCTGTAGCAGCGGTAGTGCGTCATCTCACGAGGCAACGTGATAGCAATGCCCCACGGCTAGCCTTCGCGTTTCAATCCCCTCCGGCCTGTTGTCGACCCTGAACCCGGCTTTCGTTGCGTGATCTGATTCGGTATACGAACGCAACGTGCGAGTAGGGGCAGTGGGCATCAACTCGAGTCTGCGACGCGGCTTACGTATCGCGAGTATCACGATCGGCGCGTTGGTCGGCTTATTCCTGCTGAGCTTTGCCGTGCCGCTTCCCCTATGGCGCACCGGGGAGCAACCCGCGCCACCGCTGCCCAGCGAGCAAGGCGGTCCGCCCGTCGAGATGCCGCATCGATTGTGGATCGATACCGATGCGGCGTGCGGTCATGCACGAGAAACCGACCCCGACGATTGCTTTGCGCTGCTGCTGCTCGTGCGTGCGCCCGACTTTACCGTCGTTGGCATCTCGACCTCCTTCGGCAATGCGCCGCTGGAGATCACCGATCGCACGACTCGAGCATTGATGGAAGTGCTGGCGGACGACGGGGTACGCGTGCCGCCGGTGTATCGGGGTGCGCAATCGCCCCGCGAGAGTGATTCGAACGCGTCATCGGATACACGCTTTGGTCAACCTGCTTATCTGGCCTTGCGCGCCGCACTCGAAGCGCAGCCGCTTACCATCGTCAGCCTCGGGCCGCTCACCAATGTCGCCGCTGCCTTGGCCGATCGCCCGGATCTTCAAACGAAGGTCGGCCGCCTCGTTGCCGTGATGGGCCGCCGTCCTGGCCATCTGTTCCACCCTGCCGAAGGTCGCGGTTCGGGCGGAATTCTGTTCGGTCATGGGCCGGTGTTCCGGGACTTCAACTTCGATCAGGATCGAGAGGCTGCGACGGCGGTGCTCAACACGCACATGCCGATCAGCTTCGTGCCCTACGACGCTGCCCGCGAAGTGATGCTGACGCGATCCGATTTGAGCCGCATGCAGAGCAGCGGCGGCGCGGCGGCGTGGGTGGCGGCCAGAGCGATGCCTTGGCTGGACTACTGGGAGAAGGACATCGGGCTGCCAGGCTTTTATCCGTTCGATGCGCTTGCCGCCGCCTATGTAATGGAACCCGAGCTGTTCGACTGCGCACGGACGACGGCATGGATCGGCCAGGACGAGGAGCTGTGGAACGTCCTCTACAACCCGGCGGCATTACTGATCGGTCCAAGCCCGCAAGGGGAGGGGGCGGCGCGCGCGATCGCGCGATCGATCTACTGTACGGGCATCCATCCTCACTTACACGACTGGTTGATGGCCCGGCTCGCCCCGTTGAGCGCTATGCGTCGTTCTTCGCGTCCGTCTGCGCATGCTGCTTTGCGCCGCGCAGCGCTGGAGTCAAGTGCGGCTCGATAATCTGCAGCAGCTGCACGAAGATCTTCGGACTGCCGGCGACGATATTGCCGCGTTCGAGGAAATCGTCGTTACCGTGGAGGTCGGCGACGAGCCCGCCGGCCTCCAGAATCATCAGGGCTCCGGCTGCCATGTCCCATGGCGAAAGCCCGATCTCCCAGAAGCCGTCGTAACGTCCCGCCGCGACTGCGGCGAGGTCGAGTGCGGCTGCACCTGGCCGCCGGATGCCGGCGGTCCTAGTCATCAGGTCCTTCATCATGCCGAGATAGGCATCCATGTGCTCGAACATGCGAAACGGAAAGCCAGTGCCGATCAGCGCGTCGATCAACTTGGTCCGTCGTGACACGCGCATGCGGCGCTCGTTGAGAAAGGCGCCGCGTCCACGCGACGCGGTGTAGAGGTCATTGCGGGTGGGATCGTAGATGACGCCGTGCGTGAGCACGCCCTTGTGGAGGACGCCGATCGACACTGCGTACTGCGGAAATCCGTGCAAGTAGTTCGTCGTGCCATCGAGCGGATCGATGACCCAGACATAATCGGATTGGCCGGCCGCGCCGCTCTCTTCTGCTAAAATCGCGTGGTCCGGGTACGCGGTATGAATCGTTTCGATGATTGCCGCTTCCGAAGCACGGTCCACCTCGGACACCAGATCGTTGAGGCTCTTGTGCTGGACCGTGAGCACGTCCAGGTTGTCCGCCGCCTGGTTGATGATGCGCGCGGCGCGCCGCGCGGCCTTCACCGCGATGTTGATCATGGGGTGGTTGAGCGCCATCTTGTCGATTCCGTGATCGAGCAGCCTGATAAGAGGCGGTCGGTGAAACGCGCCAAGCGCGCATTCTAATTTGTTTCCGTGAGCAACCCTATTCAGCACAGCGCCCATGCTTCGGGCGCGGCATCGGCGGCCCTTGGAAATGTGCGCGTCGTGCTCTGTTCGACGAGTCATCCGGGCAACATCGGTGCCTGTGCGCGCGCGATGAAAACGATGGGGCTGGAGCACCTTACGCTCGTCAATCCCAAGTACTTTCCGCACTCCGAAGCCGAAGCGATGGCCTCGCGCGCGACCGACATCCTCGATCGGGCGCGTGTGTGCTCGAATCTGGACGAGGCGTTGAACGGAACGGTGTTCGCCGCCGCCAGCACGGCGCGCAATCGAGATCTGTCGCACGAAGTACTGACGCCGCGCGAGGTTGCCGCGCGCATGATCGCCGAGGCGCATCACGGGCCGGTGGCTTTGGTCATGGGCGCCGAGAAATTCGGTTTGACCGTAGACGAGGTGAATCGCTGCAACGTCATCACCACCGTGCCGGCCAATCCGCAATACTCATCGCTCAACCTCGCATCGGCAGTTCAGTTGTTCGCCTACGAGCTGCGGTCGGCGGCGCTACAACGCGATCGACTGCCGCAGCAGACCTTTGCGCCGGCGGAACATGGCGAGATCGAACTGTTCTACAGCCATCTCGAGCGGACGCTGCTCGATATTGGCTTCCTCAACCCCAAGGAGCCGAAGCGACTGATGCAGCGTATGCGCCGGCTGTTCGCGCGCGCACGCCTGGAGCACGAGGAAGTCAACATCCTCCGCGGCATCCTGAACGCCGCACAGGAATGTGCCCGCAAAGCCGGCAAGCTTGACTAAAATAGTGGGACAAAATTCACCACCAGAGATGACGATGTTCGAGGCGATCCGGGAAGACATTCGGTGTGTGTTCGACCGCGACCCTGCTGCACGCAGCACGTGGGAAGTCATCACCTGTTACCCGGGCTTTCATGCGCGCCTCTTTCACCGGCTTGCTCACCGCTTGTGGGATTGGAAGCTGAAATGGCTGGCGCGATTCACTTCTCACATCGCGCGTTGGCTGACTGGCATCGAGATCCACCCCGGCGCGCGTATTGGCCGCCGCTTTTTCATCGACCATGGGATGGGTGTGGTGATCGGTGAAACCGCCGAGATCGAGGACGACGTAACGCTCTACCACGGCGTCACCCTGGGGGGGACGACCTGGAACAAGGGCAAGCGTCATCCGACCTTAGGGCGTGGTGTGGTGGTGGGCGCGGGTGCCAAGATTCTCGGCCCCATCCATATCGGTGAGGGCGCGAAGATCGGTTCCAACGCCGTGGTCGTGCGCGATGTGCCTGAGCAAGCAACGGCAGTCGGCATTCCCGCACGCATCGTCGAATCGGGCCGCGATGCCGAGCGCCAGCGCGCGGCGGAGAAGATGGGTTTCTCGGCTTATGGCATCAGCTCGGACATGAACGACCCCATGGTGAAGGCGATCCACGGCCTGCTCGATCACGTCGTCAATATCGATGGACGAATCGAAGCGATCTTGGCGCGGCTCGACAAGGCAGGGATCGAAACCGACGCGGCCGAGTTGAGAAAAGACACATTCGATGCGAACTACTTGAACCGGATTGTTGACTAAATCTGTCGGGATTTGTATAGTTGAGTTCGATTGTCGGACATAGCCCTGTTGTCGGACATGGCTTCCGCGGACGGGGACGACCGGCCGCGTGTTCGTTAATTTGATGGGGGTGCTGAGATGAGATTAACCACAAAAGGACGCTTTGCCGTCACAGCGATGATCGACCTTGCGCTCAACGCGGGCGAAGGTCCGGTTACGCTCGCGGAGATCTCCGAGCGCCAGAAGATCTCGCTGTCCTACCTGGAGCAGCTGTTCGGCAAGCTGCGGCGTAACGGTTTAGTGTCGAGCGTGCGAGGGCCGGGCGGCGGGTACCAGCCCGCGAAGCCTCTCGAGACGGTTTCCGTGGCGGACATCATCGTCGCGGTCGATGAGCCGATCGACGCCACGCAGTGCGCCGGGAAGGAGAATTGCCGAGACGAGCAGAAATGCATCACGCACGATTTGTGGGTGAGCCTGAACGAGCACATCTTTGAGTACCTGCGCGGGGTGAGCCTCGCGCAACTGGTCGAAGAGCAGAAGTCGAAGGGTCAAGACGTCAAGGTGATGGAGTTGAAGGACCAGCGGCCGCAGCGCCGAGAGCCGACGACGAGCTCGCTGCTCGCGTGAGGTTGAGCTGCCCGGTCTTTCTGACAGCAGACACAGGGTCGTTCGTGCGGTGCGGCACTGGGCAAGAGTTCCGCTGATCGAGCGACGTTTTTTTCGAGAGGGAAGTAACGCGTGGCGATTCAATTGACTGAACGGGCTGCTCGGCAGATCCAGAAATCGCTCACCAAGCGCGGCAAGGGCTTAGGGCTGCGCGTAGGGGTGCGCAAGGTGGGCTGCTCCGGCTACGCCTATACCTTCGACTACGCCGATCAGATTGGCAGCGACGATTCGCTGTTCGAAGCGCACGACGCCAAGCTGGTGGTCGAGCGCGAGGCCCTACCTTACCTCGACGGCTCGACGCTCGACTTCGTTCGCGAGGGGCTGAAGGAATCGTTCAAGTTCGAAAACCCGAACATCAAGAATCAATGCGGCTGCGGTGAAAGCTTCAGCGTTTGACCGACGAGCGATCAAGAATCACGCTCCCCGTGTCACGAATCACGCGTCACGAATCACGAATCACGAATCACGGCTTCTCATGAGTACCGTCTTACAGAATCTGGTGAATCAGCCTTACCGCCACGGCTTCGTGACGGACATCGAGGCCGATGTTGCCCCTAAGGGTCTTAACGAGGAGATCATTCGGCTCATCTCGCATAAGAAGAACGAGCCCGAGTGGTTGCTCGAATTTCGGCTCAAGGCTTACCGCCATTGGCTCACGATGACGGAGCCGACCTGGCCGAACGTGAAGTACCCGAAGATCGATTTCCAGGGCATCAGCTACTACTCGGCGCCCAAGCCGAAGAAGAAGCTTGCCTCGATGGACGAAGTCGATCCGGAGCTGCGCCGCACGTTCGAGAAGCTGGGCGTTCCGCTGCATGAACAGAAAGCGCTGGCCGGGGTGGCGGTCGACGTGATCTTCGACAGCGTATCGGTCACTACGACCTACAAACAACGCTTGGCCGAGGTCGGCATCATCTTCTGCTCGATGTCGGAGGCGGTGCGCGATCATCCCGAGCTGGTGCGCAAGTACTTGGGTTCGGTCGTGCCTTACACCGACAACTTCTACGCCTCGCTCAACTCCGCGGTGTTCACCGATGGGAGCTTTTGCTACATCCCCAGAGGCGTGAAGTGCCCGATGGAGCTGTCGACCTACTTCCGCATCAATACACAAGACTCGGGACAGTTCGAGCGCACGCTGATCGTGGCCGAGGACGCGAGCTACGTCTCGTATCTGGAAGGCTGCACGGCACCGAAGTTCGATACCAACCAATTGCATGCCGCCGTGGTCGAGTTGGTCGCGCTGGACAACGCCGAGATCAAATACTCCACCGTGCAGAACTGGTATGCGGGCGACGAGAACGGCGTGGGCGGCATCTACAATTTCGTGACCAAACGCGGCCTGTGCAAGGGGATCAACTCCAAGATCTCATGGACACAGGTCGAGACCGGCTCGGCGATCACCTGGAAGTATCCGTCCTGCGTGCTGCTCGGCGACAACTCCATCGGCGAGTTCTACTCGGTCGCGTTAACGAATCATCATCAGCAAGCCGACACCGGCACCAAGATGATTCACATCGGCAAGAACACGCGCAGCACGATCGTCAGCAAAGGCATTTCGGCCGGGGAATCGAACAACAGCTATCGGGGCTTAGTGAAGATCGGCGGGAAGGCGGACAACGCGCGCAATTTCTCGCAGTGCGACTCGATGCTGATCGGCGACCGTTGCGGTGCCAACACCTTCCCCTACATCGACGTGCAGAACAACACCGCGAAGGTCGAGCACGAGGCGACGACGTCCAAGATCGGCGAGGATCAGCTGTTCTACTTCAGCCAGCGCGGCATCGGCAGCGAAGAGGCGATCTCGATGATCATCAACGGCTTTTGCAAGGACGTGTTCACGCAGTTGCCGATGGAATTCGCGGTCGAAGCGACCAAGCTGCTGGGGTTGAAGCTGGAAGGCAGCGTGGGCTAGGAAGATGGTCGAATGAACGATATCGGACGTATGAGCAAGACAATCCTCGAAGTACGCGACCTGTCCGCCACCATCAACGGCGTGCCGATCCTCAAGCACATGAATCTCACCATTCGTGCCGGCGAGGTGCACGCGATCATGGGACCGAACGGCTCGGGCAAAAGCACCTTCGCCAAGGTGCTCGCCGGCCATCCGACGTACGAAGTCACCGGTGGCGAGGTCTTGTTCGAAGGTCATAATTTGCTCGAGATGGCGCCCGAAGAGCGTGCTCGCGCCGGCCTGTTTCTCGGTTTTCAGTACCCGATCGAAGTGCCTGGCGTCACCAATAGCGCCTTCCTGCGCTTGGCCCACAACACCGTGCAAGGGGCGCGTGGCAAGGAAGAGATGGATCCGCTCGAGTTCGACGACTACGTTCAGGAGAAGCTCAAGCTGCTCGACATCGATCCCGCCTTTCTCGAGCGCAGCGTGAACGAAGGCTTCTCGGGCGGTGAGAAGAAGCGCAACGAGATCCTGCAGATGGCGATTCTCGAGCCGGTGCTCGCGATTCTCGACGAAGTGGATTCGGGTCTCGACATCGATGCGCTGCGCATCGTAGCCAACGCCGTGAACACCTTGCGCAGGGAAGACAACGCCGTGCTGCTGGTGACGCACTACCAGCGGCTGCTCGATTACATCGTGCCCGATTACGTGCACGTGATGGATCAGGGCCAGATCATCCGCACCGGTGGCAAGCAGCTGGCGCTCGAACTGGAGAGCCGCGGCTACGACTGGGTTGCCGAGGAATTCAAGACGAGGGCCGCGGCGTGACCGATGCGAGCGTCACCACCACTCTCGATAGCCTGCTACGCGGGCAGTCGGAGCTGCCGGCGAGTCCGCGCACCTGGTTGAACGCGCTGCGCGCGGATGCGCTGGAGCGTGCGAATGCGCTCAGCGTGCCCAGCACGCGCGACGAGGAATGGCGCTATACCGACCTCTCGCCGCTGTACAAGTCGAGCTTCCAGCGGCTGCAGCGTGCGCCAACGCTCGACACGCAAGCGATCGAAGGCTTGACCTTGCCCGAAGCGCATTGCCGCCTGACCTTCGTGGATGGGCACTTCGATGCGTCGCTTTCTACTGGCTTGTCGGAAGGCGAAATTACCGTACAGCCGCTCGCGAGCGCGCAAGTGCAGAAGAGTGGCGTGGTTCAAACGCATCTCGCGCGCTATGTTGCGTTCGCCGACGATCCGTTCACTGCGTTGAACACGGCTTGGCTGCAAGACGGGGTGCTCGTTCATGCCGAGCGTGATCAATCGATCGCCGCACCGATCCATCTGCTGTTCATCAGCACCACCGCGGATGCAGCGAGTTATCCGCGCGTGCTTCTCGTGGCGGAGCGCGGAGCGAGCTGCACGATCGTCGAGGACTTCCTGGCGCTGCACGAGGGTGCATACTTGGTCAACGGCGTCACCGAGATCGCGGCCGAAGACGGCGCGCGGGTACGCCACATCCGCGTGCAGCGTGACAGCTTGGCGGCTTTCCACATCGCCACCTGCGGCGTGCGGGTCGCGCGCGACGCGCACTACGCGGGGACGTCGGTCGCGCTCGGGGCACGCATCTCGCGCTACAACCTCAACGTCACCCAAGCGGGCGAGGGCGCGGAGTTGTCGATCGACGGCCTCGCGCTGATTGGTGGGCGGCAGCTCGCGGACACGCACAGCTTGCTTGATCATACGACGCCGAACGGACGCGGCCGTCAGTTGCACAAGTGCATCGTCGATGGCGCGGCGCGCGCGGTGTTCAACGGCAAGATCTTCGTACGGCCGGGCGCGCAACGCACCGACTCGGCGCAGCAGAGTCGCGCGCTGCTGCTCTCACCGCGCGCCCAAGTGGATGCCAAGCCGCAATTGGAGATCTTTGCCGATGACGTGAAGTGCGCGCATGGCGCGGCGATCGGGCAGATCGAACGGGAGCAGTTGTTTTATCTGAAGAGCCGCGGCCTCGACGATGTCAGCGCCCGTAACCTTCTTACCTTTGCTTTCGCCGCGGAAATCGTCGCGCGCATACCCGTACCTTCGTTAGTGGAAAGGCTGGAGCGCAGCGTCATGCAGCGGACGCAGACCCAGAACTGGAACAGCCAATGAGTGCAGTGGCCAAACGAGCAGTCAGTGAAGGGCCGGCAGTGGATTTCGATGTCGAGCGCATTCGGAAGGACTTCCCGATCCTCGACCTAACCGTCAACGGCAAGCCCTTGGCTTATCTGGACAACGCGGCCAGCGCGCAGATGCCCAAGCCGGTGATCGATCGGCTGATCGGATACCAGACGCGCGAGCACGCGAACATTCACCGCGCGGTGCACTATCTCTCCGAAACGGCGACGGCCGCCTACGAGGGCGCGCGTGGAAAGGTTCAGCGCTTCCTGAACGCGCGGGAGGAGCGCGAGATCATCTATACGCGCGGGACAACCGATGCCATCAACCTGGTGATGCATGGCTATGGTCGCAAGTTTCTCGGTGAGGGCGACGAGATCGTCGTGTCACAGTTGGAGCATCACTCCAACATCGTGCCGTGGCAGATGCTGTGCGGTGAGAAAGGTTGCAAGCTGCGCGTCATCCCATGCAACGACCGCGGCGAGCTGCTGCTCGACGAGTACGTCAGGCTGTTCAACGAGCGCACCAAGTTCGTCGCGCTCACCCATGTGTCGAATGCGCTGGGGACGGTCAATCCGGTGAAGGAGATGATCGCAACCGCCCATGCGCACGGTGTGCCGGTGCTGATCGACGGTGCGCAAGCCGCGCCACATCTGGCTGTCGATGTGCAAGATCTCGACTGCGATTTCTATTGCTTCTCGGCGCACAAGCTGTGCGGGCCGACCGGCATCGGCGCGCTGTACGGGAAGGCTTCGTTGCTGGAGAAGATGCAGCCCTACCAGGGCGGGGGCGACATGATCTTGTCGGTCAGCTTCGACAAGACCATCTACCAAGTGATCCCCTATAAGTTCGAAGCGGGTACACCGCCGATTGCGGCGGCCATCGGCATGGGGGCAGCGCTGGACTACTTGAGCGAAATCGGAATGGCGAACATCGCGGCGTGGGAGCACCAACTGCTCGACTACGCGACGCAACTGTTCGAAGCGATGAAGGGCGTGCGCATCATCGGCACCGCGGCGCAGAAGGCGGCGGTTCTGTCGTTCGAAGTCGCTGGCGTGCATCCGCACGACGTCGGCACCGTTCTCAACGAAGAAGGCGTGGCGGTACGCACTGGGCATCACTGCGCGCAACCGGTCATGCAACGTTTCCGCATCCCGGCGACGACCCGGGCTTCGTTTGCCTTCTACAACACGATGGGCGAAGTCGATCAACTCGTTGCCGGTGTCGAGCGCGTGCAGAAGATGTTTTGCTGATGGACTCCAAGCAGCTCTATCAGGAAGTCATCCTCGACCACAACCGCAAGCCGCGGAACTGGGGAACGATCGAGGACGCGAGTCACCGGGCGGAAGGGTTGAACCCGCTGTGCGGCGACCACATCTGGATATCGTTGCGGGTGGCAGACGACAAGATCGACAACGTCGCATTCGAAGGCCAGAGCTGCGCGATCTGCAAGGCGTCCGCCTCGATGATGACTGCGAACGTCAAGGGCAAGAGCGTGGCGGAAGCCGAGGAGCTGATTCGCGAGTTTCGCGAAATGGCCACCGGAAGGCTAGATGTCGCCACTCAGCCCAATCACTTGGGACGGTTGCGCGTGTTCGCCGGCGTGAAGGACCTGCCCTCGCGAGTGAAGTGCGCGATCTTACCGTGGCACACGCTGCACGCTGCGTTCAACTGCCAGGCGAGCACTTCGACCGAAGGCGACGAGGACCCGTTCGTCGGCGCCGCTTCTTGACGCATCCCTTGCTCCATGCCTCGCATTGCTGAAATCGAATTCACCCCGAACCCGAACGCTCGTAAGTTCATCCTGCGCGAGCCACTGACCTATGGCGTGACGCGCTCGTATGAGAACGCCGAGCAGGCGCAGGGGGACGAATTGGCTGAGAAGCTGTTCGCGATTCCACACGTGAGCAACGTGTTCTACGTCGACCATTGGCTCACGGTCACCCAGGACGGCAGAGCGCATTGGCCCGATTTGCTGAGGCAGCTCGCCATCCCGATCCGGGATGCGCCCTCCGCGCAAGAGCGCTCCGAGGAGCTGATCAACCAAGGCGCAGGACAAATCGACGGCTTGCCACGGCCGCACCACGAAATGACGCCGGAAGAGCAAGAGAAGCTCGAGCTCATCCAGCAGATGCTCGACGATGAAGTGCGGCCCTATCTGCAGGGCGATGGCGGTGACTTGCACGTCGTCGGCTTGGAAGGCAACGTGCTCACCGTGCATTACCAAGGCGCGTGCGGCAGTTGCCCAAGCTCCATCTCCGGTACGCTCGCGGGGATCGAGAGCATGCTACGTCGTATCGACCCGGAGATGGAAGTCGTCGCGGTGTAACGCGACGGCACCGCTCCATACCAAGCAAGTTTGCGCGGCCAATGTCCGACTGGATCTGTGTGTGTCCGCTAGACGAGCTGCCCCCGGGTACGCACCGCGTGGTCGACGCCGACGGCACGCTGATCGCAGTGTTCAATCTCGCCGGACAGCTTTACGCCATCGAGGACGTCTGCACGCACGACGGTGGCATCTTGACGGGTGGCCCCATCGAAGGCGACGAGATCGTCTGCCCGCGCCACGGCGCGCGGTTTTCTATCCGCACCGGTGCTGCGCTCACTCCTCCAGCTTTCGAAGATACCGCGACTTTTCCCGTACAAGTAGTCGATGGCGTGGTGCGGGTGCGTGACGATCGGTGGGAATGAGCGGTAGTACGTGGGCCTCGGTGGTTAGCGGCGGAGCCGCGGCTAAGCCGTCTTGATGCGCTGCCCTTGACCGGTAGGTCGCGCCAATTCACTCGACGGGTTCGACCCGCACACTCTGCTCGACTCTGCGGTCCTTCGTATCGACCACAACTGCTTTCAACTCACCGCGCTTGTCGGCAGTGAAGTAAAAGCGGAAATTGGGATTCTCGCTGATCGTGAAGTCGATTTCAGCGCTCATCACTAGCGCATCGTCATAAGTCACGTCGATGCGGCGCACGAAATACGGCGGGATGAAGAGGTGAGTGACCTGATCTTTGGCGAGGCCCGATGAGTTCGGATGCTGGATCATCAGCTGCGCGAGCACGGGGGTGCGTGCGAGCACCGATTCGTCCACCTTCAGCTTGGCGCGCGGCGTAAACGCATCGAAGTCAGGCGCCGTGCCGTATGGGGCGGAACAGCCGCCTGCGGCTTTCACATATTGTTGATCGAGGTAGAGCGTGCCGTCATTCATCTCGGCCACTACGCGCATCCAGGTGTAGTCCTCCACGCGCACCCGCGTTTCGATGTCTGCGCGACCGCTTAGCGGCGTGAACGTCAAGACACCACCCAGCGGCGAAGGGTTGGCGTCGATCAACAGATAGACCTTGCTGATGTAGCGCTGAGGCGTCTGATCGACATGAGTGGAAATCGAGATCGGCACGGTCGCCGCATCCTGGGCACGGGCAGGCGCGACGAGACTGACCACTTGGCCTCGATCGCGGATGAGCGGACGATCGCCGAACAGGTGGCTGCGCATCTGCAGCCACACGGGGATCGTCTCCGGATCGGGCGGGCCGTCCGCTGCATGTGCGCTACCGCCAGTGACGAGGCTGAAGGACCACACAAGGAGCGCAGCAACGCTCGCTGCCGCGATTCGTTGCGCCCAGCTCGACATTGCGTTTCGAATCATTGAATCATGCATCGTTGCATCGCTTTGCTGCGTGCATCGCGGTAGCGTTGGGCCAACGCTTTCCCCTCGGTGCTCTCGCGGATTTCAGTACCGCGCTCGCCCGCCACCTGCGCGGCGAAAAATGCGGTGGAGGCCTCCACGTACTCGCCGTAGTTGAGTTCGGCAACGATGACATCCATCGCGCACGAGCACTTATAGATCATCTCTGTGCGTGCACGGTCCGGATGGTCACGCACGCAAGCCTCGACGAAGAGTACACGTTCGACCGTAGGAAAATCCTTCGGCGCCGAATCGTCCTCGGCCAGCAGAACTGACGCGAAGAGCATAAGGGCACAGGCGAGCACCACGTGCTTCATCGTTCGACTCCAACAAAGGTCAATCGCTCTTCGATCAGCGGAACATCGCCGCCCGAGCGATGCGCGATGAGAGTGTGCAGCTCATAGACGCCGCCGGGAATCTGCGGGGACAAGGTGAAGCGATAGGTCTTGTCGGCGTATATGCCGATCCGGGCACGCATCGGATCGGCATCGTAAGGATGCACTTCGATCTGCCAGGCATCGTGCTGGCCGTCTTGTGCTTCGATCCGTAACGGCGTTACCTGTGCCCCATCGGCCAGGGCCATTCGAATGCGCTTACGAAAATACGCGGGTTGACCGCCGGTCAAACGCTGCATCTCGCGAATGTCGCGCTCGAGGAACGACAAGATGACCGGGTTGGCTGTTGCGGCCTCGATATCAGGTAGCGTGATCGCGCGCTCACCCTTGAGAAACTCGACGTGCGCAGCCTTGCCTTGCTCGGTCATCGAAGGGCCGAGTGCGAGCTGCACGATGTCCTCGAACGGTGTTTCTTTGCTACCGCTTCTGACGAAGCGGTAGTTGATCACGTCGTGAGGATTGACGTTCGCGAGGTGCTCCGCTAGAAAGAGTCGCTCTTCTGCCTCGGAGGGAGTATCTCCGGCACGAGCCAACGAGATCGAGGCGAGCAGAAGAGCCGCGAGCACGCGTCTCACTAAGACTTCTCCTTCATTGGAAGCAGGGGGACGCCGTAAGCTTTCAAGATCGCGTCGATTTCCCCTTGGTGCGCTTCGATCAATCGATTCAAAGTCGCGCGCCATGCGCGATCGGCATGACGTACGCCCATGGCGATCTCGAATTCGAGCGGCAGGCCGGTCTCCGATGTGAGCCGTATGACGCGCAGCCCCGCATCGGGGAGGCGCTGCGCGAAGTACCCGGCAATCGGCCCCCAGACGATGGCGGCGTCGAGCTTCCCATGGGCGAGATCGCGTTCGATCATCTCGCCCGGATAGAAATCCGGATCGGCATTGAGAATGCGGTACGGCACGCTCTGCTCGAGCAGGCCGTGGCGGCTCAGCCATTCGGAGGCGGGTGAGCGATCGTAGACGCCGATCCGCAGCCCTGTGCGGCGCTCCGGCGCCAGTGCGGGCAGATCTTGCGGTGCGCGCACGTCGTTCAGTTTCGGACCGACCACCAAGGCATAGGCAGAACGGTAATAGGGCCGAGTCGGAGCCGCTTGGTCGTAATCGGCCGGCACGCCCATGACGACGTCGCAACGATAATCTTCGCCCGGCAGCTTGAACGCCAAGGTGTTGCGAATGAAGCCCATGCGCTGCGGGAAGTTGTAGTACTCAACGGGCAGGCCGAGTTTGGCGGCAAGCAGCTCCGCGAGCTTGTTCTCGAAGCCCTCGCCTTTGGTGTTGGAGAACGGCAGATTATTCGGGTCCTGACAGACGCGAAAGGCGGTACGCGCTTCCTCGGCCGACGCGCTCAGCGCAGCGGTCAATCCAAGCCCGAGCAAAGCGCCGAACAGCGCGCCGGTGACTGCGCGTGATATGGACGGCCTCATGCTGCGTCGGTCATTCTTGCGACTGGAGCAGTTCCACTTTCGGGCGGGTGATCGCTCCGTCCGCGCGGCCTTTCAGGTACGTGTACAGCTCGTCCAAGTGATTCATCACCATCTGACTGGTGTTGAAGCTCGGCATGCCTTTCTCCAATCGGCCTTCCGTAACCGTCTTCTTGAAATCCTCCTTGCTGAGCACTTTGAGGCTCTGCAATAGCGAAGGGCCCACCAGTCCATCCTGGTTCGCGCCGTGGCAGCGATCGCAGGCTGCCGCACGCCACGTGCGAAATCCCTCGAAGGTATTTGCGTCGACCTTGTACCCGTCGACCACTGTGTAAGCGGGCTTCTCGCCCTCTGCCGCCACTGCACTAGCAAGGCTTGCTGCGACGACCGCCAACGCCCACCACCGCTTCATCCAGCATCCCCCCCTCTGCAATACGATAAGCCGGCCCCCACCCGAAGGCGCAGGGCCGGCTTCGTTCGGCTACCGACGATCTTGTCTATTGATTCGGCAATGCGAAGACAGTGAGCTGACCACCGAGATCGGTGTAGTCACGCAACTCCTTGTAGCCACCGACCGCACCCAAGCCATCGTTATCCTTCTCCAGGCCGGCCGCCATGCCGATGCCCGCCCAGCCGCCGATGCCCGAGAACACGCCGACATACTGTTTGCCGCCGTGCTGATAGGTAAAGACGTTGCCGATGATTCCCGAGGGCGTTTTGAAGCGCCACAGCTCCTTGCCGGTGGCCAGATCGACCGCCTTCAAGTAGCCTTCCAACGTGCCATAGAAGGCCACGTCACCGGCGGTGACCAGCGCACCGCTCCACACCGAGAACTTCTCGGGTACCGACCAGACGATTTTGCCGTTGCCCGCGTCCCATGCAGTGAAAGTGCCCATGTTGCCGCCGGGTCCGGGGTACATGGAGAGCGTGGCGCCGACGTAGGGCTGACCGGCGACGTACTCGACTTGGAACGGCTCGTAGTCCATGCAGACGTGGTTGGTCGGGACATAGAACAGCTTGGTGCCGGGGTGGAAAGCCGCCGGTTGCTGGTCCTTGCTGCCTAACGCTGCCGGACAGATGCCTTTGGTGTTCACGTCAGGTCCGTTCTGCGCCGTGCTGTACTTCGAAACGACCTGTGGCCGACCGCTCTTCATGTCGACTTGCGTGGCCCAATTCACCGCCGGGTCGTACTTCTCGGCAACGAGCAGCTCACCCGTGGCACGATCGAGCGTATAGGCGAAGCCATTACGATCGAAGTGCACCAACGCCGGGCGCGCTTTACCTTTGACGTCGATGTCGGCGAGGATCATCTCGTTGATGCCGTCGAAATCCCACTCGTCATACGGCGTCATCTGATAGACCCACTTGACCTTGCCGGTGTCCACATCGCGTGCCCAGATGCTCATCGACCACTTGTTGTCGCCGGGCCGCTGCGCGGGGTTCCAGGTGCTCGGGTTGCCGGTGCCGTAGTAAACGAGGTTCAGCTTGGGATCGTAGCTGTACCAGCCCCACGTCGTGCCGCCCCCTGTCTTCCACTGATCGCCTTTCCAAGTCTTCAAACTGGAGTCGGCGCCGACCGGTTGCATCTTCCCGTCCGCCCACGTCATCGTGGTGTTGGGGTCGATCAGCATTTCGGCGTCGGGGCCGGTGCTGTACCCGCGCCAGACCAGCTTGCCGGTCTTCAGATCGTAGGCCGAGAGGTAGCCGCGCACGCCCCACTCACCGCCGCTGATGCCGGTGATGACCTTGTCCTTGAAGATGTGCGGTGCGTTAGTGTTGACCGCGCCCAGCTTCGGATCGCCGTTCTTGACGCTCCACACGACCTTGCCGCTGCCCGCATCGAGCGCGACCAGCATGCTGTCGGCTTGCTGCAGGTAGACTTTGCCGTCGGCGTAGGCCAGACCGCGATTGACCGTGTCGCAGCACATCTGCGGAATGACCGCGGAATCCTGCTTGGGCGCGTACTTCCACTTGATCTTCTGAGTGGCCAGATCGATGGCGAATACGTTGTTGGGGAAGGGCGTGTGCAGATACATCGTATCGCCCACGACGAGCGGTGACCCTTCGTGGCCGCGCAGCACGCCGGTGGAGAACATCCAAGCCACTTGCAGCTTGTTGACGTTGCTCTTGTTGATCTGCTTCAGTTCGCTGTAGCGATGGTTGGCGAAATTACCGGCCTGCATCGCCCAGTTGCTGGGATTGGCACTGAGTTTGGCCAACTCCTCGTTGGCCATTGCAGCGGCCGGCACCACGGCCGCCGCCAGCAGCGCAGCCGTTATCGCCTTCGACAAAATGCTCACGGAATCCTCCACGATGAAGTGATCTTGTTCGGATAATTACAGAAGGCACGGAGGCGATCGCTTGTGCGCCCGTGCTGCACTGGCACGAATAAGAGCGCCAGCCGAAGGAACCGCACTGCCAGTGAGTCCGGCGCTGATGGCCGGCTCGGAGGATGGGGACGCTGACGCGTTCTTGTAGTTTGTGTCTGGCTTGACGCAGCGAACGTTGCGCCGGAAAGGCCTGCTCGTAAAGAGCGCGCCCAGAGGTCCACTGTGGAATCGCTTCGACTCTCTAGTGGAGCCGTGTATTAGTCCCCGTAGTGTAAGCACAATAGAGTACATCGAGAAGTGTGGCTAAATGGAGACATTAGCGCCGGAAGGCGCATCGCAGCGTGGTCTGCCGACATCGGGCATTGGGTTCTACGCGGTTTGCTAAAGCCCTCCGATTGTGGCCCAAGCGCCGTGTCTCGTCGCCGAACACTAGATCTTGTGGTAAATGAGGAACATCGAACACACATCTTGTGTCTTCCTTTAGAGACTCGTGCTAAACTCTGTTTCGTGCCAGCGTCAACTCGCTTTGGGGGCAGTGGACGTCTGACCACATTCCGGGCCGATGGGGATAACGGCCTGCGAGGCGGAGGATGGCCGAGGACAGCGATCTCGAACGAACAGAACCTGCGTCACAGCGACGCTTAGAGCAGGCCCGAGCACGGGGCCAGGTCCCACGCTCTCTCGAACTTTCCACTTTCGCAGTGTTGCTCGCAGCCGGCATCGGCTTGATGGCGCTCGGCCCAATCGTGTTGCGCGCGCTGACCGAGGTAATGCGCAGCGGCTTGACCTTGGATCGCGCAGCTGCTTTCGACCCTGGGCAGCTGGGCAGCCGCTTGTTTCATGGCGCCGCCGCCGCTCTCACCGGAATCTCCCCATGGTTCCTGCTCGTCGCGCTGGTCGCGATCTTGGCCCCCATGCTGCTGAGCGGCTGGTTGTTCACACTGCAAGCGCTGCAGCCTGACTTTTCGCGTTTGAATCCGATTGCGGGCCTGCGCCGCATTCTCTCCTTACAAGGCCTGATTCAACTCGCGAAAGCAGTGCTCAAGGCTGCGCTCATCGGTGGCGTCGCCGCATGGGTCGTATGGTCGCAGCGATCCGAGATGCTCACGCTGTCGAACGAGGCGCTCGAGCCCGGGTTGCGGCACTTGGGGCATATGTTGGGCTTTACCTTCCTCGTGGTCGCCGGTGCTTTGGTGCTGGTCGTCGTGATCGACGTGCCGTTTCAGATGTGGGATCACGCGCGGCAGTTGCGCATGACCAAAGACGAGGTGCGCCAAGAGTTTCGCGAAACCGAAGGCGATCCGCAAATCAAGTCACGCATCCGGGCGCTCCAACGTGAGGCGGCGCGGCGACGGATGATGGCCGAAGTGCCGAAGGCCGATGTGGTGGTCACCAACCCCGATCACTTTGCAGTGGCTTTGCGCTATGCACAGAGTCGGGGTGGCGCCCCTCGAGTGGTCGCCAAGGGCTCGATGCTGATCGCCGAGCGCATCGTCGCGCTCGCGCGCGACGCGCAAGTACCCGTGCTGCGCGCGCCGCCGCTCGCCCGCGCGTTGTTCGCGCATGGGCAGATCGGCCAAGAGATTCCGGCTGCCTTGTATACCGCCGTGGCCGAAGTGCTCGCGTGGGTGTATCAGCTCAGACGCTACGAGACGATGGGCGGCGAGCGCCCGGTCGAGCCGGGTGCCGTCGAGGTGCCGCCGGGGATGGATCCGGGAGAGCAGGAAGCGGGGCGTCGCTATGACGTCTAGGAGCAGCTAGATGGCGGAAGCCCAAGCTCAGGTCCTGCGGCGAGCCAACATCCGCCAAATGGCGGGGCCGCTGCTCATCGTCATGATTCTGGCGATGATGGTGCTGCCGCTGCCGCCCATCGCACTCGACTTGCTGTTCACCTTCAACATCGCACTGTCCATGATGGTGTTGCTGGTGGCGTTGTACGTATTCAAGCCGCTCGAGTTTTCGCTGTTCCCCACCGTGCTGCTGCTCACGACGCTGCTGCGCCTGTCGCTGAACGTCGCCTCGACCCGCGTGGTCTTATTGCATGGTCATTCCGGCCCCGATGCCGCCGGTAAAGTGATCGAGTCCTTCGGCCACTTTTTGGTCGGCAACAACTACGCGGTCGGGCTGGTCGTGTTCGTCATCCTGGTGATCATCAATTTCGTCGTCATCACCAAGGGCGCGGGCCGTATCGCCGAAGTCGCGGCGCGCTTCACGCTCGATGCGATGCCGGGCAAGCAGATGGCGATCGACGCCGATCTCAACGCTGGCCTGATCGGCGAGGCCGAAGCCCGCAAGCGTAGGCAGGACGTCGCGAAAGAGGCGGAGTTCTACGGTGCCATGGACGGTGCCAGCAAATTCGTGCGCGGTGACGCGGTTGCCGGCGTCATTATCATGCTGATCAACATCATTGGCGGGCTCACGATCGGCATGCTGCAACACGATCTCGACCTCGCGCAGGCGGCGCAGAACTATACGCTGCTCACCATCGGTGACGGTCTCGTCGCTCAGGTCCCGGCACTGGTCATCTCCACCGCGGCCGGTATCCTCGTTACCCGGGTCTCGACCGAGCAAGATCTCAATCAGCAATTGCTCGATCAACTGGGGCATCGACCTCAGATCCTCTACATCACTGCCGGCATTCTCGGCGTGCTGGGTCTCATCCCCGGCATGCCGCACGTCGCCTTCCTTTTCATTGCCGCCGCTGTTGCGGGAATCGCTTATTGGCTGGAGCGCCGCCTCGTTCCTCCGGCTGTCCCCGAAGAGCCGGTCATCCCGGAGAGCCGGCCCGAAACGCCAGAGGTATCGTGGTCGGATATCGTGCCGGTCGACGTGCTGGGGCTGGAGGTTGGCTATCGCCTTATCCCGATCGTCGATAAGAACCAGGACGGTGAGCTGCTTCGTCGTATTCGCGGACTTCGGAAGAAGTTCGCAGCCGAGATGGGCTTCCTCGTCCCCTCGGTTCATATCCGCGACAACTTGGAGTTGCGGCCCAATGCTTACCGCATCACCTTGAAGGGCGTAGAGGTCGGCAGCGGCGACGTCTCCCCGGGGATGTATCTGGCGATCAATCCTGGACGGGTGCTCGGACAATTGGCCGGTCCGCAGACGCGCGATCCGGCCTTTGGTCTCCCGGCGGTTTGGGTCGATGCTGGCACCCGCGAGAGCGCGCAAGCGATGGGCTACACCGTGGTGGATGCGAGCACCGTCGTCGCCACGCACTTGTCCAGCGTCATCCAAGGTCATGCGGCAGAGCTGCTCGGTCGAGAGGAGACGCAGTCGCTGCTCGATCATGTCGCGAAGGACGCCCCCAAGCTGGTCGAGGATCTCGTGCCCAAGGTGCTGCCATTGGCCACCGTTCAGAAGGTCTTGCAGAACCTGCTGACCGAAGGTGTGCACATCCGCGACATGCGCAGCATTCTGGAATCGCTCACCGAGCATGCCGCGCGCACGCAAGATTCCGAGGAACTGACCGCCGTGACCCGTGTTTCGCTCGGCCGGGCCATCGTCCAGCAAATCTATGGCGGGGCACGAGAAGTCGAAGTGTTTGCGCTCGAGCCTCAACTCGAGCAGATTCTGACGCAAGCCACACAAGTGCGCGGTGCAGAGGGACCTGGGCTGGAACCCGGGCTGGCCGAGCGCTTGATGCGACAGGCGAGCCAGCTGGCACAGGCGCGTGAGCAGCTCGGCCAACCCGCAGTGCTGCTCGTGCCGGCGGTGCTGCGGACCCTGCTTGCGCGTTTTCTGCGCCGGGCCGCCCCTCAGCTCAAGGTGCTTTCCCAATCGGAGGTGCCCGACAATCGGACCGTAAAGGTGGTGGCGGTTCTCGGCGGCGCGGGAGGCCGCGCATGACGTTATGCTAGTGCGCAAATTCTATGCGGTCACGTCCCGGGAGGCGCTGCGTATGGTGCGCGAGGCGCTCGGCCCGGATGCCTTGATCCTATCGAATCGTCGTACGGACGATGGCATCGAGATCATGGCCGTGGCGCCGAGTGAGGTCGAAACCGTGACTGCAGTTCCGGCACGCCGAACCGCCCAACCTTCGCATGCTCCGGTGGTTCGCCCCGATCCGCGCTTCGCCAAACCGCAAGCCGCTGTCGCTGACAAGCCGAAGTCGTCGAGTGCGGCTGGCGCTCTGCATACGGACCCTCCGCTTGCCCCCACTGCGCCGCAGGCAAGGGTGACTGCGGCAGGCGCCGCCCCGGCGGCAGTGCCGGCGAGCAGTCCAGCGCAGCGGGATGCCCCGGAGGTCGTTTCGACGAATTACGAACTCGTGCACGAAGTTCGACTGCTGCGCTCGCTCGTGGAAGGGCAGTTGGCCGCGCTCGCATGGAACGACTTGAAGCGGCGCGACCCGGCGAAGGGCGAGATGATGCGCCAGCTGATTGCGGCAGGCTTCGGCGCGGCGTTGTCTCGCGAGATCGTGGACGAGCTGCCAAGCGGGCTAGACCTGGGACGGGCGATTCGCAATCTCAAGTTGCGCCTGCAACAGCGTCTGCACGCCGCCCCGCCCGAGGCAAATCTGGTCGAAGGCGGCGGCATCCTCGCACTAGTGGGACCTACCGGAGTGGGGAAGACCACGACGGTGGCGAAGCTTGCGGCCGAATGCGCAATCAAGCACGGTGCCGCGAAGCTGGCGCTGGTGACGACCGACACTTATCGGATCGGCGCGGTCGATCAGCTGCGCATCTATGGAAAGATCATCGGAGTGCCGGTCTATGCCATCCGAAACGAGGCGGATTTGCGCACGACGCTAGCCGATCTGAGCAGCCGCCATCTGGTCTTGATCGACACCGTGGGCATGAGCCAGCGCGATCGGCGCTTGGCCGACCAGGTCGCCTTGCTTTCCGGCAGCACGCGCCGGGTGCGGCGAGTGTTGCTGCTATCCGCGGTCTCTCACCTGAATGTACTCGAAGATGTCGTTCGGGCCTACCGCGGCGCGGACCTCGCCGGCTGCATCCTCACCAAGATCGACGAGGCGCTCACTTTGGGCGGCGCGCTGGATGCCCTAATGCGTCACAAGCTGACTCTGCATTACGTGACGAACGGGCAACGCGTCCCCGAAGATCTGCACAAGCCGAACACGCTCTACCTGGTGGAACGCGCGTTCCGCGACAGCTCATTGGCAGCACCGCTGACCGACGCGGATCTGCCGTTCACGCTCGCCGCGGGGCAGAACTAGGTGGCCATGATGCTTGCCGATCAAGCCGCGGGATTGCGCAAGGCGCTCGCGCCACCTGCGTTTCATACGCGCCTGATCACGGGGATCTCGTCCTCGATCGCACATAGTGCGACGAGCGCCAATCTCGCTGTCGCACTCGCCGCACAGGGAAAGGAAGTGCTGTTGATGGACGCATCGAACAGCGATCGCGGCGCTTCCTGGTTGCTGGGCGCTGAGGATCTGCCTGACCTGATGGACGCGGTCTGCGGCAGCCGCGATCCCACCGGCCTACTGTTCTCCGCACGCAGCGGTCTTCGGATCATGAACGCCGGCCGCTTCCTTCAGCACTGGCGAGAGCTCAAAGATCGTGATTTGGGCGCGCTCGCGCAAGTGCTCGCGACCCTGTGCGAAGGCTTCGACGTGCTGATCGTCGATGCCCCATTGGCAACGCTGAGCGCGCTTCCGCTGGCCGACAACGCGGTCATCGTGTCGGGCACCGATTCCGATTCCATCACACGCACTTACCGCTTGATCAAGCGCGAGGCCCAGATGCTCGCGCGCAGACGCGTGTCCATCTTGCTGCAGGCGCTCGCTCCTCGCGTCGATGCCGACACGATTTTTGCTAATCTCGCCGCCACCACTGCTCAATACCTTGGCATCCCACTTTCGAGCGTTGGATCCATCCCGGACGACCCCCTCGCGCGCCGCGCTCTGAGCATGCGTCAGCCTGTACTCGATCTCTTTCCGCGATGCGAAGCAGCGACCGCGCTGTGGCGATGTGCCGACGGTCTGCTGTTGTGTCCAGAGATCGCGCCGGCGTCACTGCACGTGTTCATCGCGCGAATCGTCTCTGCCGTCCGCGCACAGGAGCGAGCCCGCTAGCTTGCGCGACCGCTCACCCATGCTCCTCTGCTCTCACATTCCTCTATGGCCATCACAACCTTAACGGCTGATCAGAACAAACTGGTGGGGCAAATGGCGCCGCTGGTAAAGCGCATCGCCTACCACTTCATGGCGCGTCTGCCCGCGAGCGTGCATGTCGATGACCTGATTCAGGCAGGATTGCTCGGGCTGCTCGACGCCGCGAAGAACTTCGACGATACGCAAGGCGCCCAGTTCGAAACCTATGCAATCCAGAGGATTCGAGGCTCTATCCTGGACGAGCTACGGCAAGCCGATTGGCTGCCGCGTAACGTCAGAAAGAATCTGCGCCGCATTGAAGCAGCGATCAACCTGCTCGAGCAGCGGCTCGGACGTGCGCCCCGCGAGCAGGAGCTGGCTCAGGAACTGGGTGTACCGATCGACGAGTACCAGCACATGCTGCTCGAGTCGCGCGGCTACCAGCTGCTGCATTACGAAGACTTCCAAGAGTCGGAAGACAGCGACTTCTTCGATGTGTTTGTATCCGCCAACCAAGTGGGTCCACTCGACGTGCTCGAAGATCAGCGCTTCCGCCGGGCGCTCGTTCAGGCGATCGGCGTGCTGCCCGAGCGCGAGAAGATCGTGATGGGGCTGTATTACGAGCAGGAGATGAACCTCAAGGAGATCGGCGAGGTGCTTGGCGTGTCGGAGTCGCGCGTCTGCCAGCTGCACAGCCAAGCGGTCGCCCGACTACGCTCGCGGCTGCGAAGCTATACGCAGAAGTAACAGCCGGCTTCGCGAGCCCGCACCATTTGTCGGCTGACGGGTTGGTCAAGTTCGAACCCTCGAGGCCGTTAACTTTTCGGCCCGTGCTGAAGCCGCGTCTCCTCGCGCGCGCGACGCGGGCCTTTCCTTGAACCCGATGGACCGGACGAGCCTGATCGGACTCGCCCTGGGGGTTGTCGCGATCGTCGGCGGACAACTCCTCGAGGGTGGTGAACTGTCCTCGCTGCTGCAAGTGATGGCCTTCGCCATCGTCATCGGCGGCACCGTGGGCGCTGTCATGCTGCAGACGTCGACGGCAACTTTCGTGGCCGGGCTGCGCCTGCTGCCTTGGGTGTTTCGCCCACCCGTTGTCGATTTTCGCGGCACACTCAATCGCCTCATGTTGTGGGCGGGAACGGCGCGACGTGGCGGTTTGCTCGCGCTCGAGCCGGCGCTGCGCGCTGCGCCCGACGCCTATTCCCGCAAGGGCTTGCAGTTGTTGGTCGACGGAGCCGAGCCGCACGTCGTGCGACAGGCACTCGAACTCGAGATCGAGACTTGGGAAGATGCCCACCGTCAGGCTGCACGAGTGTGGGAAGCCGCCGGCGGCTATGCACCGACGATCGGCATCATCGGCGCGGTGTTGGGTCTGATTCAGGTCATGGAAAACCTGTCCGATCCGACCAAGCTCGGTGCTGGGATCGCGGTCGCTTTCGTAGCCACGATCTACGGCGTGGGAGCGGCGAACCTCCTGTTCCTTCCGATCGCAAACAAGCTCAAAGCCTTAATCGGCGCTCAAGTGCGCGTCCGGGAGATGGTTGCCGACGGTATGGAGTCGATCGCCAACGGCGAGAACCCGCGCAACATCGAGCTGCGGCTGGAGGGTTACTTTGTCGGGTGAACAAGGGGCCGAGACGACGACTTCGACTCGTCGCGCCGGGCGGCGGCGGCGTCGCTCGTCGGACTCGGACAACACCGATCGTTGGCTGGTTAGCTACGCTGATTTCATCACGCTACTGTTCGCCTTTTTCGTAGTGATGTATGCAATTTCTCAGGTAAACGAAGGCAAGTACAAGCTCTTGTCGGATTCTTTGATTCAAGCCTTCAAACCCGAAAGTGCATCTTCCGAACACTCCACGCGAAGTCAGAGCCAACCGAGCAGTACCACGCAGTCGCAAGCGCGCATGAAGGAGATCGCACGCGAGTTAGTAGACGCGCTCGGCGATTTGGTCAACACCGGACAAGTGCGAATCACCGAGAGCGGACTCGGCATTGCCGTTGAGATCAATGCGGCTGTGCTATTCGAATCCGCACATGCCGAGCTGACGCCGCAAGCCTTGCCGCTATTGCGCGATCTTGCGCGAGTACTGACCCCGTTACCCAATGACTTGCAGATCGAAGGTCACACGGACAACTCGCCGATCTCTACGGCTCAGTTTCCGTCGAACTGGGAGTTGTCGGCCGCGCGTGCAAGCAGCGTAGTGCGATTGTTCATCGAAGAAGGCATTGCGTCGGTGCGATTGGTGGCGGTTGGCTATGCCGATACGCGCAACATCGTGCCGAATGCCACGCCCGAAGAGCGAGTGCGTAATCGACGCGTCACGGTGATGATTCTTCCAGAGCGCACGCGCAATCGAGGATCGGTCCCGCCACCTCCCAACTCGGGGACGATCACGACCCCGTAGCGTTCAGGCGCGTCCCAGCTCTCGGTGCGCCGGCTGGAAGTCGTTGTGGCCGTCCGGCCCATAGAGCGCGAGGCCCCTCTCGGCTGCCCGCAACGTCGCAAGCGCGCTATGGTTGTGTTGAAGCCGGGCCGTGACCAATTGCCCATTGGTCTCATTTAGGTTGCGCGCTTCTCGTGCCGCATGGAGCAGGTCCTTCCACAAATCCCGCAGCGAGGCCGGCACCGTGTCGGGCGGATCTTGCGGCGCACGCGTCGCAAATGCTCCTGGCAGCCGGTCGACCGCCTGGGATCGCAGCGCCGCCAACTCGCCGAGGCGTTCGACCAACTGAGACTTCTTGTCTGCGAGCTGCAGAACAGCGTCGACATCGTTCGCGAGTAAAGCGGTCTGCTCATGCAAGAGCACTTCGCGCAGTTGGCCGAACGCGGCCAGCTCGGCGCGCAACGCTTCGATCCCCTCCGCCACATGCAGCTCGGAAGATCTCATCGGGATCGAATCAAAGGAACAGCGAGGCGGCAGGCCGTCATACCCTGCCCGGATGATCGAAGGTCAGGCCTTGGAATTGGTGAGAAGCTCGCGCACGGTGTTCAGCAGCTTGTCCGCCACCACCTCGGAGTCGATTTGGAAGCGGCCTTCCGAGATGGCCTGCTTGATCGCTTCGACCCGCGCGGTATCGACGACGCCTACGTCGTTGAGCATCTTCTCCAATTGCGCGAGCTGTGAGGACAGCGATGTGATCTCGACTTTGTCGCGGGCAGGGGAGGTCGTCGCCGGCGTTTGCGGGCCCGTCGTTTTGCCGGCAGCCACGTCTTGCACACCGGCAGGAGAGACGGGTTTGATGGAACCACCACCATTAATCTTCACGAGTTCGTCCTTGTCTGGAGCCGCCTCCGCTCCTCGGGGAGGCTAACGCGGGCAAAACACACTTTCCCTGAGACAGTTACGGCCATACGGCTGCTATCTTTAGCCGCATGTCAGAGCGATCGGCGCGCAATCGGGGAAAAAAATAATGCTAGTCCCGTTCGCGGTTTCGATCAACCGGTGTATCACTGCACTTGCACGACGCCTGTCTCGACGACCACACCTTTCAAGATCTTGCCGGACGGCGTGCGCACGCGGACCGATTCGCCGATCGACGCATTCGACATCGATCTGCCTTCGCCCTTCACCTGGAAGCCTTGACCCCTATAGATGATTTGTACGCTCTGACCTTGTTCCACGCCGATCGGCGCGCGCAGCATGTCGCCCCGTAAGGGCGCTGCGGCCGGTAACGCGGCAACCGTACGCTTGCCCACTGCTTGTTCGAGCTCGGTGAGCAAACCGAGCGGCAGTCTTGTCAGGTCCATGGTCTGCTGCGCCAAATCGGCTTGCGTAAGGACTTGATGTCGCCCGATCGCACGCGCCGTGACGACGACCGGCGCAAACACGCGCACGTTCACGGGTATTTGGATCGACCAGCTGGACCCCTCCACGCAGCGCACGCCCACCACGCTGTTGCCCCACAGTCGCATATTGGGTGGTGTGAATGCCTCCGTCCTCGCACAAGCCGGCAGCTGAACCGCTCGATCCAAGATTGCGGTCGAGATCTCGACTCGTCCGGGCAGGGCGGCTGTTTGCTGACGGGCGTGTGCAAGCGCCCGCGCTTCGATATCACGCAGGTCGAGAGCTTGCGCAGTCGAGGTGCAGGACAAGAGCACGCAGGCTAAAGCCCAACCGCGGAGGTTGCGACGCCGAGCGTTGAAGTACTTGAGCATCTTGCCTCGATAACCCATGTGCGTTGAGCGCCCAAGCGGGTAACGTAAAGTCGATCAGTGAAAAGACGTAAACGTTTTCGATCTACACTCTGCCTGCATGCCCGTCCAGACTAACCCTACCGATATCGCGCGAGAGACGCTGAAGCTTCTCGCAGCGCGTCGCGTTGCTCCAACGCCCGAGAACTTCACACGGCTCTATCACGAGATTGCGGGCATCCAGCCGGACGACGCCGCCGAAGAGCGCATCGTGCAAACCGTGCGCCAAGCCGCCGATGCCTATCCTGGGCTGAGCGGCTTAAGCCGCGTGGCGCGCGCGCTCGAGGAAGGCGATTACAGTCAGTTCAGCGCAGCGCTAGTCGCCCTGGCAGGAGGCCGCGAAACAGCATTGCGCCCCAATTGGGGTCTTCTCCTCCGGGACCTGCTCCGCCAGCTCGAGATGCGACAGACCGGTGTCAGCCTCGCCCGCAAGCGAGAGGGCCTCGAGCGCGTCCTGGTTGGATTCTCCAACGACGCGAGTCTCTTCGACAAGCTCGAAGCGTTGGTTCGGACCTGGGCCGAGACGCAAGACCCTTCGGTTGTACAGATCGATACGGCAGGAGCAGGCGTGCCGAGCGTACCCGCGCCAACGCGGGCACCTGCAGTGGCCGAAGCCGAATTGGTGCGGCAGCTGCGCGATTTGCTCGCTCAGACGCTCGACTATGGTCTTGCGGCCCGGCTGGGGCGTTTCCCCGATCTGGCGGCGGATGCAAGGAAGCTCGCCGCCAACGCGCGAGAGGCTGACTCCACTGAGGCTTGGGCGAAGTACACGGCGCAGTTGCGCCAGTTCTTCTTCCGACTCGAGGTGCGTGGTGACGCCGATGCGGATCTGCTCGACGCGCTGCTGCGCTTGCTTGGCCTCATGCTGCAGAACATCGGCGAGCTGGTCGACCAAGATCAATGGGTCTCAGGTCAACTGGAGGTCATGCGAGAAGTCATCAAGGAGCCGCTGAGCACAGACAAAATCAACGAGGCCGAGCGCCGCTTCAAGGATCTCATCTACAAGCAGGGCATGCTCAAACATAGCTTGACGGAAGCGAAGAGCTCGCTCAAGCGATTGATTGCGATGTTCTTGCAGCGACTGGCCGAGCTCACGGCGAGCACCACCGAGTACCACGAAAAGGTGGAAACGTACGCCGGAAGGGTCGAACATGCCGACGATGTGATGTCGTTGAGGACCGTGGTAGAAGAGCTGATGGCCGACACCCGCGGCATGCAAGTCGATATGCTGCGCTATCGCGATGAGATGACCGAAGCGCGCCGCCAAGCGGAGATGGCGGAGAGTCGAGTCCGCACCCTCGAAGCCGAGCTCGAGCAGGTGAGCGAGCAGGTCAGCCAAGACCAACTGACTGGCGCATTGAATCGGCGGGGCCTGGAAGAGGCGATGCAGCGTGAAATGGCGCGCGCGGAACGCAGTGGCCGGCCGCTCTCGGTCGCGGTCCTCGACCTGGACAACTTCAAGCGCCTCAACGATACCTACGGCCATCAGGCAGGCGACGAAGCGCTCATCCACTTGATCAAAGTGGTGCGCAAGACCCTGCGACCCACCGACATCGTCGCGCGCTATGGCGGCGAAGAGTTCATCATTTTGTACAGCGAGACTCAGCTCGAGCAGGCGGCCGAGGTCACCCGTCGCTTGCAGCGCGAGCTGACCAAGCGATTCTTCCTGCATAACAACGAGCGGTTGCTGATCACATTCAGTGCAGGCGTTGCGACGCTCAAGCCCGGCGACACCCAAGAGCTGGTATTTGCGCGTGCCGACAAGGCCATGTATCAAGCGAAGCTGCAGGGCAAGAATCGCGTGGTCGTGGCGGATTGAATCCCGTCGGCTGCTGCGAACTCGCCTGCGGCAGCCAGCAGATCTACAAGGCATGGCGGCAATGCTTGCCGTCCACCTCGCGTAGCCGGCAAGACAGACCCCTTGCGAGCCAGCCGCTGCGGTTGCTCGCGCTACCGGCGCCCCGTTGTTAGCTCCTGATTTCGCTGGCTTTTGTCGCGACCGGCAACGACTTCCTCGCGTGGCATGCATGCTGCAAAAAGGCGCGCCATCGAAGAGGAAACGCGATGCTTACTGGTCTCGATAGTTATCTTTCCGGTCCACTGAATGCGCTTAACGTGCGCGCTGCACGAAGCGAAGTGCTGGCGTCCAACATCGCGAATGCGGACACGCCGAACTACAAGGCGCGCGACATGGACTTCGCATCGGTGCTCCGTGGTGCGATGGGCGGGGGAAGCAAGCTCGAACTCGTGCGCACCTCGGTCAAGCATCTTTCTCCGGTGCAGGGCTCGGCTGGTGCCGGGAATCTGCTGTACCGCATACCGATGCAGCCTTCCATCGACGGCAACACCGTCGAGCTGGACACCGAGCTCGCCCAATTCTCCGACAACGCGTTGCGCACTCAAGCCGATCTCACCTTCTTGAGCCACCGACTCCGTTCGTTGCAGATGGCGATCGCGGGGCAGTAGGAGAAGAGGCATGTCCCTGTTGAAAGTCTTCGATATCGCCGGCTCCGCCTTGGCTGCTCAATCGCAGCGGCTCAATGTCGTAGCGAGCAATTTGGCGAATGCCGACAGCGCTGTGTCATCGGCGGGAACGCCTTACAAGGCCAAACAGGTCGTCTTCTCCGCCCAACCAGTCTCCTACGCACCGAGCAGCATCGGCGTTCGGGTCGTAGGTGTGCTCGAGGATCCTTCGCCCCCGCGCATGGTGTACGACCCCAAACACCCGATGGCGGATGAGCAAGGGTACATCACGATGCCCAACGTCAACGTGGTCGAGGAGATGACCAACATGATCTCGGCCTCGCGTGCCTATCAAATCAATCTCGACATGATGAACACGGCGAAGAGCTTGCTGCTCAAGACGCTGGCATTGGGACAGTAATCGAGATTAGAAACCGCACGCCGCTGAGGAAACCATGACGACGATCGCTTCGGCCTCCAAGAACACCTTGCTCGACAGCCTGATGCAGACCACGACCAAAGCGAGCACTACGCAAAACGCTCAACAGGATCGTTTCCTCAAGCTGCTCGTCACGCAGATGCGCAACCAGGATCCGCTCAACCCGATGGAGAACGCCGAAGTCACCACCCAACTGGCGCAGATCAGCACGGTGAATGGCATCGACAAGCTCAATGCAACGCTCAAATCGATCACCGATGGATTCATGGCCTCGCAGTCGCTGCAAGCGAGTGCGTTGATCGGCCGTGGCGTGTTGAGCGAAGGCAACAGCCTCGTTCTCGAGAACGGCCACGCCGTGGGCGGTGCGGTCTTGCACGATGCAGCAGAGGGCATGAGCGTGAAGATCATGACCAAGCAGGGAATCGAAATGGAAACCGTCAACCTCGGACCACAATCGGCCGGCATGCTGACGTTCCAGTGGGATGGGAAGACGAACGACGGGAAGGACGCGCCCGACGGGGACTACATCTTCAAGGTCGATGCAGTGAAGGCCGGCAAGAGCGTCAGCGTCCAACCGATCGGGTTTGCCCGCGTGCACAGTGTCACGCTCGGCGACGGTCAGATCACGCTCGATACCGAAGGTCTAGGTCCGCTGCGCCTCGATCAAGTGAAGCAGATTCTTCAGTAAGGAGAAATTCAGATGGGATTCCAGTCCGGTCTAAGCGGCCTCAACACGGCGACCAAGAACCTCGACGTCATCGGCAACAACGTCGCGAACGCGAGCGTGGTCGGTTTCAAAGGCTCGCAGGCCCAGTTCGCCGACGTGTTCGCCAATTCGCTGTCGGGTGCCGGTGCCGGACAGATCGGAATTGGCTCGAGGATCGCGACGGTTGCGCAGCTGTTCTCGCAGGGGAACATCTCGGTCAGCAACAATCCGCTCGACGTTGCCATCAACGGAAAGGGCTTCTTCCGGATGGACAACAACGGCGCGATCAGTTATTCGCGCAACGGACAGTTCCGCTTCGACGCGCTGGGCAGGTTGGTCAATGCGCAAGGGCTGGTGTTGACCGGGTACGGAGTCAACGCGAACGGCCAAGTGTTGCCTTCCTCCCCAGGGCCGATTCAGATCTCGTTCGCGGACATTCCCCCGAACGCGACGAGCGATTTCAAGCTTGGCATGAACTTCAACTCGAACGAGCCCGTCCCCACGGTGACCACATTCGACCCCAACGACACCAAGAGCTACAACTTCTCGACGTCGGGAAGCGTGTACGACACGCTGGGCAACGAGCACGTATTGAGTCTGTACGTGATCAAGAACGCGACCGCCAACCAATGGCAGGTCTATGGACAAGTCGATGGCACCGCGCTGGCCAACGCGGATATCGGAGCGGGGGCGGGTAATCCGATCACCTTGAATTTCGATAGCAGCGGCAATCTCGTGACGCCGCCGAGCATGCCCCTGAATGTTTCGCTGACGGTGACCACCGGTGCCGTTTCACCACTGCCGTTTACGTTCGATTTCAGCGGCAGCACTCAGTACGGCTCGCCCTTCGGCATCAACACCCTCAGTCAGGATGGCTTCACCTCCGGCCGCTTGGCTGGATTCAACGTCGGTGAGGACGGCATCATCATTGGTCGCTACACGAACGGTCAAGCCCGCCCGCTCGGTCAGATCGTGCTCGCCGACTTTCGCAATCCGCAAGGGTTGAATCCGATCGGCGACAACCAGTGGGAAGAAACCTCTGCTTCGGGGCTGCCGATCGTCGGCACACCGGACACCGGCTCGTTGGGCGTGCTGCAGTCCTCGGCCGTGGAAGATGCCAACGTCGATCTCACCGCCGAGCTGGTCAACATGATCACGGCCCAGCGCGTGTACCAGGCCAATGCGCAAACGATCAAGACGCAGGACGCCATTCTGCAAACACTGGTCAACCTGCGCTAACTGACACCTCGGGATTCTTAACCGCAATCCCTTGGCCCCAGTCCCCAGCCCCTAATCCCCAGCCCCCTTTTCGCATGGACCGACTGATCTACATCGCAATGAACGGCGCAAAGCACGCGCTCGAGCGTCAAGCCATCGTCGCGAACAACATGGCCAACGCCTCCACGACGGGCTACCGCGCCATTGCAGCGACGTTTCGCGCCTTGCCCGTGTTCGGTCCGGGTGCAGCAACGCGATCCTTCGTCGTCGATAGCACGCCCGCTGCCGACATGCGCGCCGGCCCGATCCATCAAACCGGTCGCGCGCTCGACGTCGCAATCCGCGGCGAAGGCTGGATCGCCGTACAGGGGCGGGATGGCCGGGAAGCATATACGCGCGCCGGTGATCTGCAAGTAAGCAGCAGCGGCGCGCTGCAGACGCGCAGCGGCCATGACGTGGTCGGGGAAGGTGGCCCCATCACGCTGCCGCAAAACAGCGAGATTACGATCGCGGCGGACGGAACCGTCTCTGCGATTCCGACCGATTCCGTCCCCAATGCCGTCAATGTTGTGGGTCGCATCAAGCTGGTCAATCCGCCCGAAGGCAGCCTCAAGCGCAGTGACGACGGTTTGTTCCGGCTCGATAGCGGCGCGGCGCCGGCCGATCCGAGCGTCCAGCTTGCGCCCGGCGCGCTCGAAGGGAGCAATGTGAGTATGGTCGAGTCGCTGGTCGAAATGATCACGCACGCGCGTGAGTACGAGACGCAGATCAAACTGCTGCAGACAGCAGAGAACAACTCGCGCCAGTGGGGGCAGATCATGAACATGTCGGCAGCGGCATGATGCAATTGCGTCATCGCCCGCGCGTGCGCACTCGCGCTCGCGCCGTCGTCGCGAGTGCTTCCGGCTCGCGTTATCGGCTGCGCACGCTGCGCGCCGAAATCCACGCCCTGTACACCGAAATATCCGCCGCACTTTTGGCAGAGAAGAGGAGAACCAAGTGATTCGCTCCCTGTGGATTGCGAAGACCGGGCTCGAGGCTCAGCAGCTCAACGTCGACACCATCTCGAACAACTTGGCCAACGTGAGCACGAACGGTTTCAAGCGCCAACGTCCGATCTTCGAAGACCTGCTCTACCAGACGCTGCGCCAACCAGGCGCGCAGTCCTCGCAGCAAACCCAGCTGCCGACAGGACTTCAGATCGGCACCGGGGTAGCGCCGGTCGCGACCGTTCGCATCTTCACCAACGGCAACATGCAGCAGACCGGCAACAATCTGGACATCGCCATCAACGGTCGCGGCTTCTTCCAAATCCTGCTGCCCGATGGCTCGACCGGCTACACGCGCGACGGTGCATTCCAGCTCGATAGTCAAGGACAAGTCGTCACCGCTGCCGGTTACCCGTTGCAGCCTGCGCTCACCATCCCGGCCGACGCGCTCACCGTGACGATCGGCGCCGACGGTACGGTCTCGGTAACGCAACCCGGCAGCACGACGCCTACCCAGATCGGCAACATCCAACTCGCCGACTTCGTCAACCCCGCGGGATTGCAGAGCCGCGGCGAGAATCTGTATTTGGAAACGGCTGCGTCGGGGCCCGCAAGCGCAAACGATCCCGGCAGCAATGGCTTGGGCGTGCTCAACCAGGGTTACGTGGAGACATCGAACGTGAGCGTAACCGAAGAGCTGGTCAATCTCATCACTGCGCAGCGCGCCTTCGAAATCAACTCGCGCGCCATTCAGACCTCCGATCAGATGCTCCAGCGTCTGACGCAGCTCTAATTCAGGAGCTGCGATGCGCTCAGGACCTCAGCACCTGCAGATCACGCCGAGCGTTCACCTTCTGACACGGCTCGCTTTGCTTGGATTGTTCGCGATCGCCCCTCACTTGCCGGGCTCGCGCAGTGTGCGATTGCCGCTCGCCGCTTTGGCCCTGGCGCTGTTCGCCGGTTGCGCTTGGAATACGCAGCCCACGACCGTACATCAGCCGATGACCGCTCGTCCAGGTCCTCAGCAAGAACGCGTAGTCAACCCAGGGGCGGTCTATCAGCCGGATCTCGCCCGCGTCGTCCTGTTCGAGGATCGGCGCGCGCGCTTCGTCGGTGACACCCTTACGGTGGTGATCGAAGAGAAGACGACCGCAAGCAAGAAGTCGAGCGGCAACGCCAGCCGCACGAGCAGTATCGAGGCAGGCGTGCCGAAGGTGGCGGGCATTCCCGGCGCGAATCTGCTGAAGAAGCTCGACATCGAGGCCTCGACCAGCAACAAATTCGAGGGCAAGGGCGATGCGGCGAGCAACAATTTGTTCAACGGCAATCTTGCCGTGACCGTCATCGAAGTGCTCGAGAACGGCAATCTCCTCGTATCGGGCGAGAAGCAAGTCACGATCAATCGCGGCACCGAGTTCATTCGCTTCTCCGGCGTGGTCAACCCGATCAACATCACGCCGAGCAACACTGTGTCTTCCACGCGTGTGGCCGACGCACGCATCGAGTATCGGGGCACCGGTTACGTTAGCGAGTCGCAGAACATGGGCTGGCTGTCGCGCTTCTTCCTGACCGTCGCACCCTTCTAGGGAATGACCATTGAGATGCTGAGCGACTTCTTGCCGCAGAGAGCACCGAGACTACGGAGAACCTCCATGACGAATCGGCTTCTTCGGGATCTGGTCCTGCGGATTGCCTTCCTGCTGGCCCTGCTGCTTGCCGCGCCTAGCTATGCGCAGCGGCTCAAAGACCTCACCAGCATGCTCGGCGTGCGCGGCAATCAGCTCGTCGGCTACGGTCTGGTCGTTGGACTCGACGGCACTGGCGATCAAACCACGCAAACGCCTTTCACCACGCAAAGCCTCAACAGCATGCTCACGCAGCTCGGCGTGACCTTGCCGCCAGGGCTGCAGCTGCAGTTGAAGAACGTCGCGGCCGTGACGGTAACCGCAACCTTGCCGCCTTTCGCTCGGCAAGGCCAGCCGATCGACGTAACGGTGTCGTCGCTTGGCAATGCGAAAAGCCTGCGCGGCGGCACGCTGCTGATGACTCCTCTCAAAGGCGCCGACGCCAAGGTGTACGCGGTCGCGCAAGGGAACTTGATCGTGGCCGGGGCTGGAGCGGGCGCGGCCGGGTCGAGCGTGCAGATCAATGCCCTCAATGCGGGTCGAATTCCGGGTGGGGCGACCGTCGAGCGTGAGGTGCCGACACCGGTGGGCTTGGGAGATTTCGTGTATCTGGAGACCCATCAAGCGGACTTCACCACCACGAGCCGTATCACCGAGGCGATCAACGTCGTGTTCGGGCCGGGTACCGCCACTGCGGTCGATGGCCGGCAAGTTCGAGTACGCGCACCGCTGGAGAGCACCGAACGCATCGACTTTCTCTCCAAGCTGGAGAACATCGTCGTGCAGCCGGGCGAAGCCTCCCCGAAGGTGATCATCAACGCGCGCACCGGCTCGGTCGTCATGACGCAGATGGTGCGGGTGAGCGAGTGCGCGATTTCGCATGGCAACCTGTCGATCAGCATCAGCCGCGAATCCGAAGTGTCGCAGCCCAACGCCCTTTCCGAAGGACGAACGACGGTGACTGAGAAAGCGCAAGTCGAAGTGCGCCAAGACAAGTCTCAAGTTTTGGTCATTCCCGCCTCCGCGAGCCTCAATGACGTCGTCAAAGCGCTCAACGCGGTGGGCGCAACCCCGCTCGATCTGCTCGCGATTCTGCAGGCGATGAAGGCAGCCGGTGCTCTGAAGGCGGAGCTGGAGATCATCTGATGACGGTTCCTCCCCTTCTCGCTGGTCTCGCCGCGGACCCTAAAGCGCTGGGCGACTTGAAGCGCCACGCCGTAACCGATGAACCGAGCGCGCTGCGCGAGGCGGCTAAGCAGTTCGAGACGTTGCTGCTCGACCTGACCATGAAGAGCATGCGCGCAACGGTACCCGGTGACGGTGTGTTCGATAACGAAGGCACGCAGCTGTTCACCGATCTGCTCGACCAGCAGTTCGCCCAAGGTGTTACCCGACAGGGCGGTCTCGGCCTCGCCGAGCTTTTGGTACGCCAGCTCAGTCAGCTGCGCGGACTGCGTGATCAAGAAAAAGCGGGGTCGGTCGATACCTTTTCGTCAGGAGAATCGCGATGAGCAGCATCCTTGGAATCGGCTTAAGCGGGATCAACGCAGCGCAGGCTGGCCTGTTGGTGACCGGCCACAACATCACGAACTCCTCGACTGAAGGGTTCCATCGCCAGCAGTCGGTCCAAGGGACGCAGATCCCGGAGAAGACGGGGTCGGGGTTCTTCGGTAACGGCACCGTGGTCGAGACGGTGCGCCGCGCCTACAGCCAGTTCCTCGACGGTGCTGTGCTGCAGGCCGAGACGCAAGCGTCCTATCTGTCGACCTACGGCGCCCAGATCGCCCAGATCGACAACATGCTGGCCGATCCCGCGGCCGGGCTCTCGCCAGCATTGCAATCCTTCTTCTCCGGTGTGCAAGACGTTGCCTCCAATCCGGCCTCGGTTCCTTCACGTCAGCAGCTGTTGAGCTTTGCACAGGCGCTGGTCACGCGGTTTCAGTCGTTCGATTCCCGGTTGACCGAGATGCGCGCGGGCGTCAACAGCCAGATGACGTCGATCACCAACGAGATCAACTCGATCGCGTCGCAGATTGCGACCAGCAATCAGCAGATCGTGCTGGCGCAAGCGGGTGACCAAACGCATCAAGCCAACGACTTGCTCGATCAGCGCGATCAGCTGATCGCGCAGCTCAACAAGCTCGTTCGCGTATCGACGGTGACGCAGTCGAACGGCACGATCAACGTCTTCATCGGCAACGGGCAGAGCCTGGTGCTCGGCACCAAGGCCTATCAGATCGAAGCGGCGGCGTCGTCCGATGACATGCGCGATTACCAGCTGTACTACGTGGCCGGCAACAATCGAATTCCACTGAGCCCCGAGCGGATGCAGGGCGGGGCGCTCGGCGGCCTGCTCGCATTCCGATCGCAGTCGCTCGATGCAGCACAGAATCAGCTAGGTTTGGTTGCGACGGTGCTCGCGCAAACCTTCAACGACCAGCATCATTTGGGCATGGATCTCGAAGGCCAGTTGGGCACGGATTTCTTCGACGTGCCCGCCGCCGCCGTGCTGGCCAATCGCAGCAACGCGGGCAATGCTGTCCTGACGGCGACGAATACCGATGTAGGTGCGCTGATCGGCAGCGACTACCGGCTGGAGCGCTCGGGCAGTGGATGGACGCTGACTCACACGAGTGACGGGAGTCAAACCAGCTTCACGAGCTTTCCGCAGACGGTCGACGGGGTCACGCTCAACTTGTCGTCCGGCGCAGCGAGCGTCGGCGACAGCTTTTTGATCCAGCCGACTCGAAACGGTGCCCGCGACATTGGCCTGGCCATTACGAATACTGCGAAGGTGGCGGCCGCCGCACCGATCTTGACGGCAGCAGACGTCGCGAACACCGGGAAAGCAGTGATCAGTGCGGGCGTAGCGGTCGACACGACTAATGCTGCCTTCGCAACGACTGGACAGCTTACGCCACCCATCCTCGTTCGCTTTACCAGCGCCACGCAGTACTCGATCTACGACAACACCAACCCGACATCGCCGAGCCTGCTCGAGGCCAATCTCACTTACAGCCCGGCAGCGACCAACGACCTGTTTCCCACCGCTGGTAGTCTCGACTACGGTTACCGCATCAGCCTGACGGGGTCAGCCGCCGCCGGCGACGAGTTCACGGTGAGCTACAACACCAACGGGGTGGCGGACAATCGCAACGCCTTACTGCTCGCGGGTCTGCAGACTAAGAACACGGTAGCGAACGGCACTGCCAATTATCAGAGCGCATATACCCAGCTGGTCAGCCAGGTGGGCAATCGCGCGCGCGACATCGAGGTGCAGAGCAAGGCGCAAGACGCGCTCGTTTCGCAAACGCGCCAAGCCCAGCAATCGCTCTCGGGCGTCAATCTCGATGAAGAGGCCGCGAACCTGATTCGATATCAGCAGGCCTATCAGGCGGCCGGCAAGGTCTTGCAACTGGCTGCCAAGCTGTTCGATACGATCTTGGAGCTGAACTGATGATCCGGATGAGTACCACGTCGCTGTTCGAGCAAGGCGTCTACAACCTGCAGCGGGGTCAGAACGAAGTTTTTCGAACGCAGGACCAGATCGCCACCGGACGCCGCGTGCGCACGCCGGCCGACGACCCAGTCGCCGCTGCTCGCGGCTTGGAAGTCGAGCAGGCGCAGGCCATCAGTGCGCAATACTCACGCAATGGCGACAGCGCGCAATCGGCGCTGAGTGCAACCGAATTGGCCCTCTCGCGGGCGACGAGCCTCCTGCAGGACGTGCGGACGACGGCGGTCAACGCGGGTAACGGCGCGCTCTCCAGCAAGGAGTTGAACAGCATCGCATCGGAGTTGCGCGACCGTTATCAAGAGTTGCTGGGCATCGCCAACAGCACCGACGGCAACGGTTTGTATCTGTTCTCCGGCTATAAGGGAACGACGCAGCCGTTCGCTGAAACGGCGCCGGGCGCGGTCCAGTATTTTGGCGACCAGGGTGCAAGGCGGGTACAGATCGGCCCGACGCGTCAGATTCCGGTGAGCGAAGCGGGCAGCAGCGTGTTTCAAACGATCAAGAACGGCAACGGGACTTTCGTCTCGGCCGCCGCGAGCGGTAACACCGGGACCGGCATCGTCAATCCAGGAACGGTGACCGATCCGGTCGCCTGGAATGCAACCGGCAATCCGCGCGACTTCACCGTCGTCTTCCACGTCGACAACAGTGTTAGCCCTTCGGTGACGACGTACGATATCGTCGACAACCAAAGTGGGTTGTCGCTTACCACCGGCGCAGCGCCGACCAGCGGGCCATTTCTGCGCACCTACCAGAGCGGCGCGACAATCAGCCTGAAGCGGCAGTCGCCGCCGGATACCAATCCCACTGCCTTCGATTACGGCGCCGATATCACGGTACAAGGCGCCCCCGCGTCGGGAGACCGTTTTACGGTCAAGGCCAGCACGAACGAAGATGTGTTCACGACGTTGAACAACTTGATTGCCACGTTGGAAACGGCACAATCGGGCCCGACCGGCAACACCCGGCTTGCCAACGGCATCAATACCGCGCTTTCGAATCTGGATCGCGGGCTCGACAATCTGCTGAGCGTGCGTGCAGCCGTGGGCGCGCGCTTACGCGAGACGGACGACGCCCAGTCCAGTCAGGCCGATCAGGTCAATCAGTACGACAAGACGCTGTCGAACTTGCGCGACCTGGACTACGCCAAGGCGATCAGCGATCTGGCGCACCAACAGTTGACTTACGAGGCGGCTCAAAAGTCTTTCGCAAAGGTGCAGGCGCTCACCTTGTTCGACTACATCTGATTGATCGCGCTTACTGGCGGGTGAGGGTCAGTTGCTCCGTGGTGCCGGCTAAGCTTTCGCGCGCGGTACCCTTCATGGTGCGCCCGTCCGGCGCTAGCGTTGCACTGATCGCCAACCGAATGCCGCTTTGAAGGTGGACCATGTTCAGGTCCACGTGGTGGCCTTTGACTGATCCGCCTCCCATAAAAGCTTGGGTACCGCTGTCATCGAGCGCGATCACCCCGAGTTGTTGACCACGCTGCTCGAGTTGTAGGACTTCTCCGTCCTGGGTATGCCAGGTCCCCGTGACGTCGATCGCGCTGGGCGGCGGAGGCGTCTCGGGTTGAAGCGCCTTCTCGATCGCAGCCACCTTTTCCGTCGTGTCCACCATCGGTCGATCGGCGGACGTGCCAGCGGCGCCGGCTTTGGCGCTCGCCCTGGGCGCAGCGGCATTCATCATGAGTCGATCCGGCGCCGCGTCGGCCGTGCGGACCTTGGCGCTAGCAGCGGGTGCAGCAGGTGCGGCAGCCGGCGGAGCAACCGGCGCTGGCGAGATCGAGGCCGATTCTGCGTTGGGCCGCGCGAGATTCGGCTCCTCCTGCTTGCCGCCCAACGAACCCAGAATGGCGCCTGCGCCCGCGACTGCGAGGACACCGATCACCGCCTTCGTCATCCATGACATACCGCCCTTCGCAGGTGCGGTCGTGCTGACGGCCGGCGCCGCTTTCTTCCGCTTGGCGACGCCCGGGACGCGCTCCAACGTGGCAAACAACTGCTCGACGTCGTAATCCCACCGGCGCTCAGTGATCTCATGGGCCTGGCGACGAGCCAGGGCGCGGATGGAAGGCGGCAGATCGTTCTCCGCGGGCATGCTCGCGCCGCCGACCAGCACCGGAATGACGCGCGCGTTGCTCGACAACCCGGCTTGCACTTCGAGGCGGACGAAGTCGTTCTCCTCGTCCAGACGACGCTGGCCGCTCTTACCGGTTGCGGTTAGCCAATGCGGGCCGATCATCACGAGGATGACGGACGAGGAAGACACTGCGCGGTTGATGGCGTCGACGAAATCCGTGCCGGCTTCGATGGCTTCGATATCGCGGAAGATCTGCTGCGGCTCGAATGCCTGCTTGAGATCTTCGACGAGGTGCCCGGCGAAACCTGCGCTGTCTTCGCGACGGTAGCTGATGAAGATGCCAGCCATGCTCGCCCCCTTATGGATGACGCGGATCGAGAGTCGAATGTACGCGCCCAACCGAGCGAGTGTACCGCCAGGCTCGAGCCATTGCCTAGCGAGCCTACTCCGCATCTTGGTCAGGTAGGCCCCGCACAAAAAGCGAACTGCGAACAGTTGCGGCCAACAATTGGGGCCAGGCTCAGACCCGCGAACAATTGGGGCCAGGCTCAGGCCCGTATCCGCTCAGCGGTGCACCGACAAAGCGAAGCGTCGCTCCGAGGGAAACTCGGTCAGCACGCCGCTGATGCTGCGCTGATCCTCGCTCAAACGCAGCGTGCCTCTCAACGAGATGTTCGGCTGGAAGACATAAGTGAGCTCGACGTCGATCTCGTCACCTCGAATCTCGCCTGCGCCGCTGCGCCAAATCTGGCGCGTCTGGTAATGCAACTCGTCGACCCGCATGCGCTGCCCCTTTTGCTGTACGCGCCAGTGGCTGCCGTCGTCGAGCTGCCAATCGCCGGAAAGATCCGGGAAACGCGATAGATACCAAGCGGCACCGGCTGCCACCGCGAGCGCAACGAGCACGAGCAAGGTGAAGAGGCCTCGCCGGCGCGCGCGGCGCACCCCCTCGGGTGTCAAGCGAGCGGGACCGAGTGCGACCTGATTGGGCGGATCGCTTCGTGCGCCGGCCGGCTCCAGCGTGCCGATTGCCTGCTGCAGCGCCTCGATATCGTTGTCCCACGTTCGATCGCTCAGGACGATCGCCTGCCTACGTGACAACTCCGTAAGGTCTGTCGGCAAGCCCTTTGCGGTTGGCATGACTGCGCCATCCACAAGGACGGGGATGACGCGCAGATTACGCTCGAGTGCGGTGCGGATCTCGAGCCGCAGTGTATCGTCGGGCGCCTCGATGCGAGCCGTGCCGTCGCTGCGCGCGCCGATCCAGCGCGGCCCGATCACCGCCACGACCACGTCGCATTCGGCCAGGGCGCGATTGAGCGCGTGTACGAAGTCCTCGCCCGCCCGGATGTCTTCGATGTCGCGAAACACATTGCCCGCGCCATAGTGCGCTGCCAGCCGATCGCTTAGGCGTCCGGTGAACCCCGCGCTATCGTCTCGGCGATAACTGATGAAGATTTTCGGCATCGTCTGGGTCGTCACCTCTTGCCGGCTGCGGCCTTGAGCTTGCTCGCGGCCGGTTGCATCAACTCACGAAAGATCGCTCGCACGCGTTGCACGCGTTGCGGAAGTTGCACGTGTTTCTCGTCGATGCGCAAGCGATCCTGGCCGAACAGCTTGAAGGTGCGATGAGTCTGGATCAGCTCGATGATGCGCATCGGATCGATCGGTGGATTGGGTTGGAACTGCAGGATGATGCTCTCCGAACTGGCATCGACTTTGGCCACCCCCAGCGGCTTCGACTCGATGCGCAGCCGGTGGCTGTCGATCAGCCCGCGCGCGGCGTCCGGCAGCGCGCCGAAGCGGTCGATCAGCTCTTCCTGCAGCGTCTCGAGCTCTTCGACTGATTCGCAGTTCGCCATGCGCTTATACAGCACCAGCCGTTCGTGAACGCTGGGGCAGTAGTCTTCGGGCAACAAGGCCGGCGCGTGCAGGTTGATCTCGGTGGCCACGGCGAGCGGCTCGGAGAGGTCGGGCTCCTTGCCCGCTTTCAGCGATTTCACCGCCCGATTCAGCATCTCGCTGTACAGCGCGAAGCCGACTTCCTGCATCTCTCCGCTTTGCGACTCGCCGAGCACCTCGCCCGCGCCGCGGATCTCCAGATCATGCATGGCGAGGAAGAAGCCCGCGCCCAGCTCTTCCATCATCTGGATGGCTTCGAGCCGCTTCTTGGCGTTCGCCGTTACCGCGCCTTCGTCCGGTGTCAACAAATAGGCATAGGCCTGATGATGCGAGCGTCCGACCCGTCCGCGCAGCTGATGCAACTGCGCCAACCCGAGCTTGTCGGCGCGATTGATGACGATCGTGTTCGCGCTCGGCACGTCGATGCCCGTCTCGATGATCGTCGTGCACAACAACAGATTGAAGCGCTGCTGATAAAAGTCGCGCATGACCAGTTCCAATTCGCGCTCGGGCATCTGGCCATGGCCGACGCGGATGCGCGCCTCGGGCACCAGTTTCGTAAGGCGCGCCTCGACGTTGCGAATCGTCTCGATCTCGTTGTGGACGAAGTACACCTGACCGCCGCGCTTGAGCTCGCGCAGCACCGCCTCGCGAATCAACCCGTCCGAATAGCGCGATACGAAGGTCTTGATCGCCAACCGCTTCTGCGGCGCGGTGGCGATGACAGAGAAATCGCGCAGTCCCTCGAGCGACATCGCGAGCGTGCGCGGAATCGGCGTGGCGGTGAGCGTGAGCACGTCGACTTCCGCGCGCAGCGCCTTGAGGCGCTCCTTGTGGCGCACGCCGAACCGATGCTCTTCGTCGATGATGACGAGGCCCAAGTTCTTGAACTTGACCCTGTCCTGAATGAGCTTATGGGTGCCGACGACGATGTCGATCTTGCCTTCGGAGATCTGTGCGAGCGTGGCTTCTTGCTCCTTGCCGGAGCGGAAGCGCGACAACTCGGCGATTTTCACGGGCCAATCGGCGAAGCGATCGCTGAAGGTCTGAAAATGCTGCTCGGCGAGCAAGGTCGTGGGCACCAATACCGCGACTTGCTTGCCGTCCGCCACCGCGACGAACGCGGCGCGCAACGCCACCTCGGTCTTGCCGAAGCCGACATCGCCGCAGACGAGCCGATCCATCGGCTTGCCCGAAGTGAGATCGGCGAGCACCGCCTCGATGGCGGCGTGCTGGTCGCGCGTCTCCTCGAAAGGAAACCCCTCGGCAAACGCCTCGTAGTCCTGCAGCTTGATTGGAAACGCATAGCCCTTGCGTGCGGCGCGCAGCGCATAGATGTTGAGCAACTCCGCCGCGGTGTCGCGCACTTGCTCGGCGGCCTTGCGTTTCGCCTTTTCCCATTGGCCGCTGCCGAGCTTGTGCAAGGGCGCGGCTTCGGGCGATGCGCCGCTGTAGCGTCCGATCACCTGCAAATGCGACACCGGCACGTAGAGCTTGTCGCCGTCGGCATATTCGAGCAGCAAGAACTCGGTGCTGCCTTCGCCCAAATCCATGTTCACGAGCCCGCGGTAGCGGCCGATGCCATGATTGACGTGCACGACGGGATCGCCGACCTTCAACTCGGACAAGTCACGCAGTACATTCTCTGCAATGGCGCGGCCGGCGTCGCCCTGGGGCTCCCGCGCGCGCGCCTGCGCGGGATAGAGTTCGTTCTCGGTGATGAAAGCGAGCTGAGCGTCGAGATCGACAAAGCCGTTGGTGAGCGGTGCGACACCCAACATCAATCGATCGGTCGATGCTTCGAAGGCGGCGAAGGTGTCCGCGGGCGCCGGGGCGACAGCGTGATCGACGAAGTAATGGAGCAAGGTCTCGCGCCGACCGAGCGTCTCGGCGCACAGGAGCACGCGGCCACCGTGGGCGCGCAAGAAATCCGACAAGCGATGCAGCGGGTTATCCGCGCGCCGATCGACCTGCAGCGGCGGCAACGCGGCGGTACCGGCGTCGACCACCGGGACGCCGCTCACCTCGGGCTCGGGACTGACCAGTTCGACGCGCGCAAACGACTTGAGCGCGCCGAACAGCTGATCGGGCAACAGGAACAGCTCGGCCGGCGGCAGCAAAGGCCGATCGGGATCGCCGCGCATGAGTTCATAGCGCGAGCGCGTGTCGCGCCAGAAACCATCGATCGCATTGGCGATGCCGCCGTGCAGGCACAGCACGCTGTCCTCGGGCAGGTAGTCGGTGATGGTCGCGGTGCGCTCGAAGAACAACGGCAGGTAGTACTCGATGCCAGCCGGGAAGGTGCCGTTGCTCACGTCCTTGTAGAGCTGCCGTTTCGACGGATCGCCCTCGAACTTCTCGCGAAAGTTCGAACGAAAACGTGTGCGCGCTTCCTCGTCGGTCGGAAACTCGCGCGCCGGCAGCAGCCGCACGTCCTTGACCTTGTAGATCGAGCGCTGCGTATCGACGTCGAAGGTGCGAATCGTTTCGACCTCGTTGTCCATCAAGTCGATGCGATACGGCAACGCGCTGCCCATCGGAAACAGATCGATCAAGCCGCCGCGGAAGCTGTACTCACCCGGCGAGACGACTTGGCTGACATGCGAATAGCCCGCCAGTGTGAGCTGTTTGCGCAGGCTGTCCGGATCGATCACCTCGCCCTGCCTGAGAAAGAAGCTGTGGGCGGCGAGAAACTCAGATGGCGGCAACCGATACAGTGCCGTGGTAACCGGCACCAGCAGCACATCGAAAGCGCGGTGGGAGACTTGGTAGAGCGTCGCCAGCCGCTCGGAAATCAGATCTTGGTGCGGCGAGAAAATGTCGTAGGGCAGCGTTTCCCAGTCGGGCAGCAGATAAGCCTGCAGCGAGGGCGCGAAGTATTTGAGTTCCCCGATCAGGCGCTGCGCATCGGCCGCGGTCGCGGTAAACACCGCGAGCGGCTTGTGTGCCGCGGCCAGCCGCGCGATGGCCAAGGCGTCACCCGAGCCGCTCAGCCCGGTGACACGCGCGCGCTGTCCGCGATGAGGAATGGGAAGAGGAAACATGAGGAGGAAAAACGTTAATTATAGGGGAGCCGATGCACTGTGCTCCACGGCAGTGGAACCAGCTCTAGGTGAGCGAGAAAGCAGGAACCGTTATGGTTGACACGGCGGGGAAGAGTTACTATCGTTAGTCCACTTTAGTCAACTACTCCTACCTCTCATGAAACAGGTGAACGTCCATGAAGCCAAGACTCATTTGTCGCGTCTTATCGACGAGGTCGAGGCCGGGGAGGAGGTAACCATTGCTAAAGCGAATCGACCAGTTGCAAGACTGTTGCCCCTGCGCGGACGCCGCCGGCGGCTTGGGCTGCTGGACGGTCGGTTTCAGATCCCGGATGACTTTAACGCCCCGCTGCCAGACGATCTGCTCGAAGCCTTCGAGGGGCGGGGCTGAATGCGCCTGCTGCTCGACACTCACGTGCTGCTTTGGGCGGTCGCTGCGAGCCGTCGATTGCCCAAATCCACACGTGCCCTACTGCTCGATGAGGAGAATGAGGTCTTTTATAGCGCGGCGAGCGTGTGGGAGATGTCGATCAAAGCCAGCTTGCGGCGCAGTGATTTCAAGATTGATGTCGAGGAGTTCCACGCTTCACTGCCACAGGCGGCGTTCAGCGAGCTGGCTGTGCGAAGTGTGCACACTGTTGCCGTGTCCAAACTGCCACCGGTGCATCGCGATCCCTTCGATCGCATACTCGTCGCCCAAGCCATGCTCGAACCGCTGGTGCGGCTGACCAATGACGTCATACTGACGAAGTATCCAGCGCCCGTGCGCATGATATGAAGGAATGCGGCAACGTTCGCTACGTCGCTCTGGTGCCCGCTGCCGGCGTCGGCAGCCGCATGCGGGCCGCGATCCCCAAGCAATACCTTCCGCTCGCCGGGCAGACGGTGTTGTGGCACGCGCTGCGCGCCCTCTCCAGCACGCCTCGCATCGAGCATGTCTGGCTCGTGCTGGGTGAGCAGGACGCGTTTTTCGATCGCTACGATTCGACCGCATTCGCCGGGCGGCTTACACCCCTGCGCTGTGGCGGACCCTCGCGCGCGGCTTCCGTGCTTGCCGGATTGCAAGCGATGCGGTCACAGGTCGACGCGCGGGACTGGGTGCTGGTGCACGACGCCGCCCGCCCATGTGTCACCGTAGAGCTGATCGATCGATTGATCGACGAAGTCGGCGAGGATGATGCAGGCGGCATTCTCGCCGTTCCGCTCGCCGACACGCTGAAGCGTGCCGACGAGGATGGACGCATCGTCGAGACGGTTCCGCGCGAAGGTCTATGGGCAGCACAGACGCCGCAAATGTTCCGGCATGGAATGCTGCTCGAGGCCCTGTCGAATACAAAGTTGGATCCGATCACCGACGAGGCAAGCGCAATGGAGCCGCGCGGCGTGAAGCCGAAGTTGGTGATGGGGAGTCCGCGCAACGTCAAGATCACCATGCCGCAGGACTTGGAGGAGGCGCAGCGCGTCGTTCTAACGGATTGGACGGCGTCTACGCTCGATCGGGCCGGCGGATAGCCATATACATCAAGCGCCGGCGGCGCACCGGCCAATGTGAACGCCCTGTTCGAAGCAACGCGTGAAAGCCGAAAGCCAGCCACGCGAAACCCGAACGAGGTCCGGCTGTAGCAGCCGGACCTCGCGTCGCTGTCAATTCAGCACGAACCCCGCATAGCCGGCGTCCGCGCACGCCTTGCACTTGCTTAGATAGGTCGGCAGCCCAGCGGGATAAGCCAGCATCTCGCGCGGCTTACCCGGAATGTTGGCCCCTAGATACCACGAGTCCGCTTTCGGGAAGAGGGTAGCGGCGACGATGCTCAGCACGTCCGCGCGCCAAGCTTGCTCGGCTTCCGACGTCGCTTCGATTCGCTTGATGTTGTTCTTGCGTAGGTAATCCAGCAGGCCGACGATCCATTCACCTTGCAGCTCGGCGCAGGTCGGGCCATTGCAGAATGCCGACGGGCTTTGCGGGCCGTAGACGAACAGCATGTTCGGGAAATCCTTGGTCGCCACGCCCATGTGCGCGCGCACGCCATTCGCCCACTTCTCGCGCAGGGTCTCGCCCTTGACACCGCGAATGTTGATCGCGGTCAGCCCACCGGTCACCGCGTCGAACCCCGTCGCCAGCACGATGACGTCGAACTCGTACTCGCGGTCCGTGGTCCGAATGCCCTTTTCGGTGAAGCGCACGATCGGCGTTTCCTTCAGATCCACCAGGGTGACGTTATCCTGGTTGAATACCTCGTAATAGTTCTGCTCGAGTGAAGGGCGCTTGACGCCGAACGGATGCGGCGGATGGGGTGGCGCGAGCTTCTCGGCGACTTTCGGGTCCTTGATGCGTGCGCGCACCTTCTCGCGCCAGAACTCATACTCGGTGCGATTGGCCTCCTCGTTGAACAGCACGTCGTTGAAGGTCGCCAACCATGGTGTAAAGCCTCCATCGGCCCACATCTTTTCGTAAGCGGCGCGGCGCTCCTGCGGCGAGACCTCGAGCGCACCCTTGGGCAGAAAGTCGATGTCGAAGCCGCCGAACGATTCCGCGCGCTTCTTGAATCGAGCGGGGAAGTTCTCCTTCAGCTTGCGATTCGCTTCGGCGTCGAGCCTCATCTGGCCCATCGGCAGCGCCAGATTTGGCGTGCGCTGAAACACCGTGAGCTGCTTGGCTTGCTTGCCCGCTTCCTGGACGACTTGCACGCCGCTCGCGCCGGTGCCGATCACGGCGACACGCTTGCCGCGGAGATCGAGGCCTTGCTGCGGCCACAGCGCAGTGTGATGGCATTCGCCCTTGAAGCTGTCCATGCCCTCGTACTTCGGAATGTAGGGCTTCGATCCGAAGCCCGTGCACAGCACGAAGTAGCGACAGCGGATGTCTTCACCCTTGCTCGTCTGCACCACCCACTGGTTCTGCTCGCGATCGAAATCCGCTGCAGTCACTCGCGTATTGAACTCGATGTCGCGGCTCAAATCCAGCTTCTTGTCGACGTAATGGAAATAGTCGCGCACCTCCTTCCACGACGGATACATCTCGCTGTAGTTCCAGTCGCGCCAAAGGTCCTCGCGCGAGTATTGGTAGATCGGCCCGTAGGTGTCGACGCGCGCACCGGGATAACAATTCCAATACCAGATGCCCCCGATGTCCGCGCCCGCCTCCACGCACTTCACCTTGAAGCCGAGATTGCGCAGTCGGTCGAGTTGATACAGTCCGGCGAAGCCAGCGCCGACGACGAGCGCATCGAGAGGTTGCGATGGTGTGGGACTCATGACTCCTCCTTGAATGTTGTAATGGTTTCAACGCCGGCACCGCTGACGACGGCCTGATCTTGATGCTCACCTCTCTCGTGGGAGAAAGGGATGCCGCGCGCCGGCAGTGCCTGAACATCAATATAGTGGATATGCGAGGAGGGAGCCGAAGCGGCCGCGGTGCAAGGGTGGACAGCGCGCGACAATTCGAGCAGTGGTGCGAGACGGCTTCGTCAACCGTGCAGCGCTCGGGAATCGGCCGGCGCCTCCTCGCGGTCCTGCATGCCGTAATCGCGGATGACGGCGGCAACGCGCAGCCGATAGTCGGCGAAGATCGCCGCACGGCCGGCCCGCTGTGCGTCCCGATGCTCGATCAGGTTGCGCCAGCGTTGCACCGATTCCTCGTCGCGCCAGAACGAGAGCGAGAGCAGCTTGTCCGGATCGGTCAGGCTCTGAAAGCGCTCGATCGAGACGAAGCCGTCGAGCTGTGCCAGATGTGGGCGCAGCGAGGCGGCGAGCGCAAGATAGTTGTCGCGCTGACCGGGTCGTGGAATGACTTCGAAGATCACGGCGATCATGAGAACCCTCCTTCGAACTGCGCGTGGCATGGTGAACCGCGAACGCTGTCGCTGAAGGATAGCCGGTCGTGCCGAAGCTGGTGTACGCTGCCTGTTCCACCGCACACAATCTCGATCATGATCAAAATCGGTCAAGGCTTCGACGTTCACGCGCTCGTGCCCGGGCGCAACCTCATCATCGGCGGCGTGCATATTCCGCATCCCTACGGCTTGCTCGGGCATTCCGACGGCGACGTCCTGCTGCACGCGATCTGCGATGCCTTGCTCGGCGCCGCGGGCCTCGGTGACATCGGTCAGCATTTTCCCGACAGCGACGATTGCTATCGTGGCGCCGACAGCTTGGAGCTGCTGCGCGACATCGGCGCGCGTGTGCTGGCACTCGACTGGGATATCGCCAATATCGATACGACGATCATTGCTCAAGCGCCGAAGATGGCGCCTCACGTCGCCGGCATGGTGAGCAACATCGCGCAGGCGTTGAAGCTGACGCCGAGCCAAGTCAACGTCAAGGCGAAGACCACCGAGCATCTCGGCTTCGTCGGCCGCACCGAAGGGATCGCCGCGCAGGCGGTCGCGCTGATTCAGAGGGCTTGATGGCCGATTCGCCGCGTCCGGAGTTGCAACGCTTGGATCCGCAACGTCCCGCTACCGCCCGTGTCTTTTTTGCGCTGTGGCCGGACGAGCGCGTGCGTCGACACCTGGTCGAGGTCGGCCAGCGCCTGCATGCGCAACTGGGAGGACGACTGACGCGCGAGGAATCGATCCATATGACGCTGCTGTTCCTGGGCAATGTGGAGGAGGCGCGTTTGGAGACCTTGAAGTGCGCAGCCAGCGGTGAAGCATTTCAACGGTTTTCGATGTCACTGGAGACTGCGATGTGTTGGCGGCACAACCGCATCGCTTGGATCGGCCCGCCTGTGTTGCCACAACCGTTATCCGACGGTGTCGAGTCGTTGCGCAGGTCGGTGGCGGGAGCCGGCTTTGCGTTCGACGACAAGCCGTTCGCCGCGCACGTCACGCTCTTGCGCAACGCGAGCTGTCGTCCAATCGAGGCGACGTTCGATCCGATCGAATGGATGGTGTCTGACTTCGTGCTGGTCCGCTCGCGGCTTGGCGCTTCCGGTTCGAGCTACGAGGTCATCGGCCGCTGGCCGACTATTGAGGTGCTCACAAATGGATGACATCGCCGTTGGTGCAAGGCGAAGGGGAGTTGTTCCTCCCTCTCCTCAAAGGGGGAGTTGTTCCTCCCTCTCCTCAAAGGGGGAGTTGTTCCTCCCCCTCCTCTCATGAGGAGGGGTCGGCCGCAGGCCGGGGGTGGTGTGGCTTTGCCAGGCATTTAGTGAATCCTCAATAAAAGGAGGAGGGATGAGCGACAAGCACGAAAACATGGCCGTCCACCGCGGCGGCTGCCATTGTGGTCGCGTGCGCTACGAAGTGGATGCGCCGCGCGATCTGCACGTCTCGTTATGCAACTGTTCGATTTGTGCGATGACCGGTTTTCTGCATCTGATCGTGCCTGCATCCCGATTCCGGTTGTTGACGTCGTGGGACGAGTTGACCACCTACACCTTCAACACCGGCGTCGCCAAACATCTGTTCTGTCGGACCTGCGGCATCAAATCGTTCTATGTGCCGCGCTCGAATCCGAACGGCTTCAGCGTGAACTTGAACTGCCTCGATCCCGCCACCATCGGCGAGGTGCGCATCACGCCGTTCGATGGCCGCCATTGGGAGCAGCACGCCCGCGCGCTCGCCCATCTCACTGCGGAGGAATGAGTGGTCGTCTTGTTCTACAGCGACATCGACGATCCGCGGCCCTGGCGCATCGCGTTGGAGCGTGCGCTGCCGCGGATCGACTTTCGTGTCTGGCCGGACAGTGGACCCCTCGAAGAGATCGAGTACGCGCTCGTTTGGAAACCGCCGGCTGGCATGCTTGCGAGCCTTCCGCGCCTCAAAGCGATCCTCTCGCTCGGCGCGGGCATCGACCACTTGCTGCTCGATCCGCAATTGCCGCACGGGCTGCCGATCACGCGCATGGTCGATGCCGGTCTGGCCTCGCAGATGACCGAGTATGCGCTCTACGGCGTGCTGCACTTCCATCGCGACATGGGCCGCTATGCCGAACAGCAGCGGCGCGCGCACTGGCGCCAGCTGCCCGCGGTCACGGCTGCGCAGCGCAGCGTCGGCGTGATGGGCCTGGGCGTGCTCGGTGCGGATTTCGCGCGCAAGGCGGGGCTGCTCGGCTTTGCCGTTCGCGGCTGGAGTCGCAGCGACAAGACGATCGAAGGCGTGCGCAGCTTTACGGGCAGACCAGAGCTCGATGGCTTTCTCGCCGGCACGCACATCCTGGTCAACTTTCTGCCTTTGACCGACGAGACGATCGGCATCCTGAACGCCGAGCTGTTCGATCGCCTACCCAAAGGTGCGGTGTTGATCAATCTCGCGCGCGGCAAGCATCTGGTGGAAGCCGATCTGCTGCGCGCGCTGGATCGCGGTCAGTTGAGCGGCGCGCTGCTCGACGTGTTCGAGCAGGAGCCGCTGCCCGCTTCACACGCGTTCTGGTCGCATCCCAAAATCATCGTCACGCCGCATATCGGCGGTCAGGCGATCGCGGAATTGATGGTCGAACAGGTGGTGGACAACATCCGACGATTGGAGCGCGGTGAGATGCCGCTTGGCTTGGTCGATCTCGGGCGAGGCTATTGACGCGCGATTTTCTCCCAAATCGCACTAAGCCCAGTACTTGAGCAGCAGCGCTCCAACGATGCCAAGGATGGCAAGCATCAACATGACGCCGAGGACCGTGATGCGGGGAGGGTTGTCGTTCGGGCTTGCGTGGTTGGCGGAGAAGTCGGTCATATCGGTTGCGCTCGCTGTCGGTTGTGCTTGTTCGGTGAGGCGGCATTCTAACTCTGGGCGTTAGTTGCGTGTTGGAGCACGGGGGCGGAAGCCCGCGCGTAAAATAAAGGTTTTTGCCGCGACCGAATTCATTTCCCGAGGAGACGACATGAGCAGCGAAATGCATCGCAACTACATCAATGGAGAATGGGTGGCGGGCGCGAACGTGACGCGCGATCAAAATCCATCCGACTTGAGCGATATCGTCGGCGAATACGCGCAAGCCGATCAGAAGCAGACCGAGCAGGCGATCGGTGCGGCGCGCGTGGCCGCTGCCGGATGGGCTGCGTTCAACGTGCAAGCGCGCGCCGATCTGCTCGACAAGATCGGCAGCGAGATCCTCGCGCGCAAGGAGGAGCTGGGCAAGCTGCTCTCGCGTGAGGAAGGCAAAACGCTGCCCGAAGGTGTCGGCGAAGTGGCGCGCGCAGGCAACATCTTCAAGTTCTTCGGCGGAGAAGTGCTGCGTCGGACCGGTGAGCTCGTGCCATCTGTGCGACCGGGCATCGATGTCGAGATCACGCGCGAGCCGGTGGGCGTGGTCGGCATCATCTCGCCGTGGAATTTCCCCGCCGCCATTCCGGCCTGGAAGGTCGCCCCCGCGCTGGCGTACGGCAATTGCGTGGTGTTCAAGCCGGCCGACTTGGTTCCTGGTTCGGCATGGGCGATGGCGGAGATCATCGCGCGCGCCGGGTTGCCGGCCGGCGTCTTCAATCTCGTCATGGGACGCGGCAGCGTGGTGGGCGAGGCGTTGCTCGGCGATCCGCGCGTCGATGCGATCAGCTTCACAGGCTCGGTCGACACCGGTCGCAAGGTCGCGGCAAAGGCGATCGCCGGCATGAAGAAGCTTCAGCTCGAGATGGGCGGCAAGAATCCGCTCGTCGTGCTCGATGATGCCGATCTCAAGACCGCGGTGGAATGCGCGGTGAACGGCGCGTACTTCTCGACCGGCCAGCGCTGCACGGCCTCTTCTCGCCTGGTCGTCACCAAAGGCATTCACAACAAATTCGTCGAAGCCTTGACCGAGCGCCTCAAGACGCTGGTGGTGGACAACGCACTCAAGCCGGGTGTGCAGATGGGCCCGGTGGTCGACAAGAATCAGCTCAACCAAGACTTGTTCTACATCGAGGAAGGCAAGAAGGAAGGTGCGAAGCTCGCGTACGGCGGTAATGTGCTCAAGCGCGAGACGGAAGGCTATTACCTCGAGCCCGCGCTGTTCACCGAGACGCGCAACGACATGCGCATCAATCGCGAGGAAGTGTTCGGCCCGGTAGCGACGGTGATTCCTGCCAACGATTACGAGGAAGCGCTCGCGATCGCCAACGATACACAGTTTGGATTGGCCTCGGGCATCATCACCGGCTCGCTCAAGCATGCCGCACACTTCCGCCGCAACAGCCAGGCGGGCATGGTGATGGTCAATCTGCCGACCGCGGGCGTGGATTATCACGTGCCCTTCGGTGGGCGCAAGGGGTCGAGCTATGGGCCGCGCGAGCAGGGCCGTTATGCGCAGGAGTTCTATACGGCGGTGAAGACAGCGTATGTGCTGGCAGGCTAGTCCACGGAGCGAAGGATGCTCGCATTCTTTCCCCTTCCTCCGAGGAGGAGGAGGGGTGGCCGCGGAGCGGCGGGGCATGCGTCGGTGCAGTGCCGGGCTTCTTTTCCCCTCCTCGACGAGGAGGGGTGGCCGCGGAGCGGCCGGGGTGGTCGCGATGTCTACCCCACACCGCCCCGGCCCTTCGGGCCACCCCGCCGCGTGAGCGGCGGGGAATGGGTCGTGCCGGGCTTCTGTCCCCCTCCTCGACGAGGAGGGGTGGCCGCGGAGCGGCCGGGGTGGTGGTGTGACGTCTACTCCACACCGCCCGGCCCTTCGGGCCACCCCGCAGCGCGAGCGGCGGGGAATGGGTCGGTGCAGTGCCGCGCTTCTGTTCCCCTCCTCGGCGAGGAGGGGTGGCCGCGGAGCGGCCGGGGTGGTGGTGTGACGTCTACCCCACACCGCCCCGGCCCTTCGGGCCACGCCGCCGCATGAGCGGCGGGGAATACGTCGCGCGGAGCCCGGCGATGGGATCTGTCTTGCATCATGCGCGCTAATTTGGAAACCTCTATGACCGACCTCGCCAAAACCGAACGCTCGCGGATCAAGCGTCTGCACGAGCGCGGCCGCTACGACTTCGATACGGTAGCTGCGATTCTCGATGCTGGTTTTATTTGCCATGTCGGCTACGTTATCGACGGCAGCCCCTACGTCACGCCCACCAGCTACTGGCGCGAAGGCGGCCACGTCTACTGGCACGGGTCGAGCGCCTCCCGCATGCTGCGCACTGCGCAGGATGAAACCGACGTTTGTCTCACGGTCGCGCTGATCGACGGCCTCGTGCTCGCGCGCTCCGCTTTCCATCACTCGATCAACTATCGGTCCGTCATGCTGTTCGGTCGCGCACAACGCGTCGAAGACCCGCAGCAGAAAGAAAAGGCGCTGGAGAATTTCGTCGAGCGCATGGCGCCGGGGCGATGGCAAGCACTGCGGCCCGCACACGCGCAAGAGCTGAAGGCGACGACCGTGCTGCATATGAAGATCGACGAAGGCGCGGCGAAGATTCGCAGCGGCCCGCCGATCGACGATGACGAGGACTATGACTGGCCCGTGTGGGCCGGGGTGGTACCTGTTCGCATGGTCGCCGGGAGTCCTGTCGATGACGGACGCGTACGCGATGACGCCGCATGCGTGCCGTCCGCGCGAGATTTCAAGCAGATTGGCCTGGACTTCGAGTAGACCGCGCTGGATTCCGAGCGGATCGGTCTCGATTCCGAATAGGGCGGGCGCGAGCTTCCGCTTCCCCCTCTCACGACGAAGGGGCGGCCGAAGGCCCTAGGTGGTGTGGATTGAAGCCACAAAGCACGCGCCGGCACCATGTCTTTCCCCTCCTCTCAAGAGGAGGGGTCGGCCGCAGGCCGGGGGTGGTGTGGTTTTCTTCCCGAAGGCCCTAGGTGGTGTGGATTGAAGCCACAAAGCACTCGCCGGCACCATGTCTTTCCCCTCCCCTCAGGAGGGGTCGGCCGCAGGCCTGGTCTCTTTCCCCTCCTCTCAGGCGGAGGGAAAAGCACGCACCGGCACCATGTCTTTCCCCTCCTCTCAGGAGGAGGGGTCGGCCGCAGGCCGGGGGTGGTGTGGTTTAAATGTCAGCCTCGAACACCCATGGACGAACTTGGTCCGAGCCGGAAGCGCTGTGCTTTGTCATGATTCCGCATGGGCAGTAGGACTCCAGCTCGAATACTGACCATTCAACCTGCTCTAGCCATGCAGTCCAACCAAAAACAAAGCGCCGCACACGCGCTCCTTTCGGTCTTCGCCCTCAACGGCATCGACCGCGTCTTCCTCGTGCCGGGCGAGAGCTATCTCGCCGTTCTCGACGCGCTCCATGACTTCCCGCAGATCGATGTCGTTACCTGTCGGCACGAGGCGGGCGCCGGCTTCATGGCGTGCGCGGACGGCCGGCTCACGCGGCGTCCTGCGGTCGTGATGGTCAGCCGCGGTCCCGGCGCGTCGAATGCGGCGATTGCCGTACACACCGCGCAGCAAGACGCGATTCCGCTGATCCTCCTCGTCGGTCAGGTGCCCAAGGCCGATCTGCGGCGCGAAGCGTTTCAGGAGATCGATTACGGCAAGATGTACGGCTCGATCGCCAAATGGGTCGTCGAGGCGAGCGCTCCGCAGCAGCTGCCCGAGCTCGCGTTCAAGGCGGTCCGCGTCGCCACGTCCGGTACGCCTGGTCCCGTGGTTGTCGTCATTCCCGAGGACGTGCAGCAGCACGCGGTGGATGTCGACGTCGCGACCTGGGTCGCGCCGCCGAGCGCAGCCAGTACGCCGAGCACAGCAGCCGTGCAGCGCCTGCGCGGTTTGCTCGAAGCCGCGCAGCGACCCCTGCTCATCGCCGGCGGTGCATTCGATCAGACCGGAGGCCGCGAAGCGCTGCGCGCCTTCGCCCACGCGTGGCAGATTCCGGTCGCCGTGTCGTTCCGCCGACAGGACCTCTTCCCGGCACGCGATCCCCTCTATGTCGGCGACTTGGGTCTCGCCAATCCTTCGCAGCAGCTCGACGCCTTCCATTCGAGCGATCTGATCGTCGCGCTCGGCACGCGGCTCGGCGACATCACCACTCAGGGTTACAGCTTTCCGAAGCTGCCGCGCCCGGCTCAGACGCTCGTGCATTGCTACCCCGACGATCATTACGTCGGGCAGCACTTCGCCGCCGATCTTGGCATCGTCTGCGATCCTGTCATGCTGGTCGAGGCGGCGATGCCAGTCGAGGCGGCGATGCCAACTGGCCATCCATCCATACCTGCCGAACGGGTACGCTGGACGCAGCGGTTGCGCGCGATCTACGAAGAGATCGCGGCGTGGCCGCGCGCCGAAGCGGGACCGGGAGTCGAGTTCAGCGAGCTCGTGCGCGCGCTCGCACGTCGCGCGACTTCGGACATGATCGTCTGCCTCGACGCCGGAACTTTCGCCGCGCCGGTCTATCGCCACTTTCCGTTCGAGTATCCGCAGCGTCTGATGGCGCCGCTTTCGGGCGCCATGGGCTACGGCACGCCGTCGGCGATCGCCGCGCAGTTGCGCCAACCCAAAGCGAAGGTCGTTTGTCTGGTCGGCGACGGCGGCTTCTTGATGACCGGCAACGAGATGATCACCGCAGTCGAGCGCAACTTGCCGATCGTGTTCATCGTTTCGAACAACGACTGCTACGGCTCGATCCGCCTGCATCAACAGCGCGATTATCCGGGCCGCTATGTCGGCACGTCGCTGAGCAATCCGGACTTCGTTCGCCTCGCCGAAGCGTTCGGCGTCACGGCGCAGCGGGTCGAACGTCACGAGCAGATCGAGATCGCGCTCGATCGTGCGTTGGCCGCCGAGCGCCCGTACTTCATCGAAGTCAGGAGTCGCTTATCCGGGGCGCCGCCACGCGGGGACTGATCGCCCCGCACAAGTCCCGCTGCGGGATGCCGATGAGAGCTGACGTCATGACTAACTACGACATCCTCATCGTCGGCGGCGGGATCAACGGCGTGGGCATCGCGCGCGACGCCGCGGGCCGAGGTCTGCGTACGGCGTTATGCGAGCAAGGCGATCTCGCGGGTGCCACCTCGTGGGCATCGAGCAAGCTCATTCACGGAGGATTGCGCTATCTCGAGCATGGCGAATTTCGTCTCGTGCGCGAAGCGCTCAGCGAACGCGAGATCCTCCTGCGCAGCGCGCCGCATCTGGTGCGACCGCTCCGATTGGTGCTGCCGCACGCACCCGGCATGCGGCCGGCGTGGATGATCAGACTCGGGCTGTGGTTCTACGATCACTTGAGCGGACGCGGACAGCTGCCGGGCAGTACGGGTGTACGCATCATGTCCGATCTTGGATTGAATGCGCGCTTCAACTGCGGCTTCGAGTACTCCGATGCACAAGTCGACGATGCGCGCCTGGTCGTCGTGAATGCGGTAGATGCGGCACGACGAGGCGCCGATATTCTCGTCGGCGCGCGAGTGATCGAAGCGACCGGCGACGCCGGCACATGGTGCGTAAGCGTGGAGCTGGGCGGACAGGTGCGCGTGTTCACCGCGCGCGTGCTCGTCAACGCCGCTGGACCGTGGGCGCAACAAGTGCTCGAGCGGATTGGCGGCGACACCTCGCGCGGGCGCCTTCGTCTAGTGCGCGGCAGCCACATCGTCGTGGCGCGCAAGCCGACCGAGCGCGGCTTGCTCCTGCAGAACGACGATGGGCGGGTGGTCTTCGTCTTGCCCTTCGAGCGCGACTTCACGCTGATCGGCACCACCGACGTCGAGGTCAGCGATCCGAACGACGCGAAGATGTCCGATGAAGAGCGCGATTATCTTCTCGCTGCTGCTAATCGCTATCTTGCTTCGCCGCTAAGCGCGAGCGAGATCGTGTGGTTCTACGCCGGACTGCGCGCGCTGTATGACGATCGCACGCAACGCGCATCGGCCATCACACGCGACTATGTGCTGCAGCTCAATCGCGTCGACGGTTTGCCCTGCCTGTCCGTCCTGGGCGGAAAGATCACGACGTATCGGCGCCTGGCCGAGCAGGCGCTCGAGCGGCTGGCGCCTTGGCTCGGCGCGACGAAGGGACCGTGGACTGCCGATGCGCAGCTTCCCGGCGGAGAGCTGCCGGCGGGCGGGGTCAGCCCGCTCCTTGCACAACTGCGCGGCGAGCGCGCGCAGCTGCCTGGTGATGTCCTGGCTGGTATGACCGCGCGTCACGGCAGCTTGGTGCGCGACGTGTTAGGCGACGCGCGCTCGCCCGGGGACCTCGGCCGCGACTTCGGCGCCGGCTTATACGAACGTGAGGTCGATTACTTCATTCGCAACGAATGGGCGCGCAGCGGCGACGACGTGCTGTGGCGACGGACGAAGTGCGGACTGCGGATGACGGCGGAGCAGAGGCGGGTGGTGGGGGAGTATGTGGAGGGGGTTGTTGGTCGTGGAGTCGTACCCGCTGGCCAGAGCAGTGCATAAAGAGAGCTGCATCGCTGCCACCTATCGCTAAGTTGAATTCGACTCAACGCGCGCCAAGAATTCGGCTGATGCTGTCTTTCAAGATGGGCAAGTCTCGCTCTACCATGACCCAGACGGCGGTGAGGTCCACGCGAAAGTAGCCATGTATTAGCCTATCTCTCGCGCCGGCTATCTGCTTCCACGGTACACCGAGTTCTTGTGTGGTTAGCTCTGCGCTCAAATTCTTCACCGCCTCTCCCAGTATTTCGATCTGGCGAATTACGGCACTTTGCACCATATCGTCAGCGAAGAAGACTTCTCGTCCGCCGGTGGTAAAGCGCTGGATGGCCGCGATCGCATCCATGATATGAGCGAGGTAAAGTGCATCGCGGTCGCTCATAAAGGGCGTGCCTCCGCGAGAATTCGGTCTCTCAGCCTTGGATGCAGCTCATCCTCGGTGCATAGATCGACCTTTATCCCCAGCGCGTCTTGGATATCGAGTTGCAGTGCGGCGATGTCGAGTAGCGAAGAGTCTGGTCGAACACTTACCAGCAAATCGAGGTCACTGTCTTCTCGGTCGGTGTGGCGGGCAGCCGATCCAAAGACGCGAACATTGCTCGCGCCCCGTGCGGCGGCGATAGCAAGGACCTTATCCCTGTGTAGCGACAGGATTTCAGAGGGACGCATGAAGATTATTCTCCCAGGAAATTCACCTCGCGGCGAATAGGCTAGGCCGCTAGCCGTACAGCTATGGAAATTTTGGCTCCTCGCGCGTTTTCTACGCCGGACTGACGATCGCGCGTGACGCGCATCGGCCATCGCAGCGACTATGTGCTGATCGTCGAGGGCTCGCCCTGCCTGGCCGTGACGCAACCTTCTACCGGTGCATTTGCGCACCTTATATTCTTGATCGAGCTCGGCGCGAGAGCGTGTGAGTTGTTGACTTCGAATGGCTAATCACCATAGCGCTGCAAATCCAAGATTCTCTCGCACCGGGAAGTTCTGAAAAAGAGATATAGACCCATGGCGTATTCGAGCAAAATGCGCTAGCGTACGTCGCAACTGAAACCCGTCCACACATCGTTGCGCTGCACTCCTCAAGCGCGATGGTGGTGTGGAAGAGAAGAAGACGGGCCGCTTGGATAAGTCCGATACCATCTGTCAGCTCCATCATCTGCTCGTCGGTCGCGCGTCGATCGGCGTGCAGGACCTCGTGGAGCGGTTAGACGGCGCGAAGGCCCGGCTATCAACGGACCTCTCGCGATGAACTATGACAGCCTGCTTCAATCTATCGCCAATCTCCATCACGAGGCCGTTGGGCGCGCCGGGCTGGCAGTCAGTCGCTCGCTGGTATTACGCAACTGGCTAATCGGCGCGTACTTGGTTGCGGGTAGCACCCGGTTTCCGTTGCCGCGAAAGTTGTTCAGAGAGTTCGCACTTTCCGAACGCGCTCGATTCCGCGCTCATTGTCCGGTGTCGACTGGCTTGGAAAGACCTCCGTTCCGGCAATCTGGCTGGCTTTTGGCGCTTGCGTATCGAATATAGCGCGCGGGTACGAATGTATTTCGCGCCGACTGCGGGAGTTGAAGGCGGCGGGGAAAGGTGCGGACGTTGATGTGATCGAATCGGTGGAGCAAGCGCCGCGGGCGCTGCAAGCAACAGCAGTGGGTCGTAAAGAGAAGAACTGATGACAATTCAATCTCGAGAAGAACAATTCGCGTCGTTCTTCGAGACGGCAACGTCGGGTTACCGGCCGTATGGTTGGCAACGCCAAGTCGCACTCGAGGGCTTACCAGAGGTGTTGCCGATCCCAACCGGCCTCGGGAAGACGGAAGTTGCGCTGGCCTGGGCTTGGCGCCTCTTGGTCGAGAAGACACAAGAGCCGCTCCATCTCGTCTACTGCCTGCCGATGCGCAGCCTCGTCACGCAGACCGTACAACGCCTCAAGGGCTACTTCATCGCACTCAAAACCAAGAAACCGGAGATCGAAGTTGGCGTCCACCAGCTCATGGGGGGCGCGATCGAGGACGAGTGGGTTCGTCAGCCCGACAAGCCTTGGGTTCTCGTCGGCACGCAGGATCAGCTCCTGTCTCGCGCGCTCAACCGCGGTTACGCGATGAGCCGGTTCGAGTGGCCGGTCCACTTCGGCCTCCTCAACAACGATTGCCGCTGGCTCATCGACGAGGTCCAGTTGATGGGGCCGGGCTTGTGGACGACCTCGCAGCTCGACTGGATGCGAAGGAAGCGGTTCCCGTCGCTGAAGCCGTGCGTGACGACCTGGATGAGCGCCACGGTCGGCACGTCGTTTCTGAGCACGACCGATCGAAAGCGCGAGGGGCTTGGCGAAGCGTCGCCGGAGCAGGTCGGGAAGCTGACAATCGCACTCAAGAACGACGAGGACCTCCAGTGGTGGCGAGACGCGAAGCGCCCCCTCCAGTGGTGGCAGCCGACCGCGCCGGTCGAGAAGACCACTGGCGCGAAGAAGCGAGGCGCCGCGAAGTCCGGAGCGGTCACACCCGAGGCCATCGCCAAGGCCGTGGTGGAGCAGCACGCGGCCGGCACGCTGTCGCTGGTCATCTGCAATACCGTGGACATGGCGCGCGACGTGTACCGCGCGCTCTCCGCGGTGGGTCACAAGGTTCTGCTGACCTCGCGGTTCCGGCGCGAGGATCGCGCCCGACATGAACAGCGACTGCTCGAGTTCGACAGCAACCGAAAGGCAGACAAGCTGCCGCAGGGTGATCCCGGCCTCATCTGCGTCAGTACGCAGGTCGTCGAGGCGGGCGTGGACATCTCGGCCCACCGTCTCTGGACCGAGCTCGCGCCGTGGCCTTCGATGCTCCAGCGCCTCGGTCGACTGAATCGAAAGGGCGACGACCAGGAGGCGCGCGCCTGGATCTGGGAGACACCCAAGGAAGGCGCGAACAAGAAGGTCGAGCGCGTCGGGCCGTACGAGGCCGACGATATCGAGCGCGCCAAGAAGCTCGTGGATGCGTTCGTGCCCCTCTCGACGAAGAAGGCGTTCTCAGAGGCCATCGCCGAACTCATTGCGGGCAAAAACGAAGAAGTGAAGGAAGCCTTGCAGCCGAAGCTGAGCCCGCTGCCGAGGGCCCTCGATGTGCACGGCCTCTTCTCGACCGAGCGTGACGTCCATGGTGGCTTCACCGACGTCAGCGCCTTCGTGCGAGGGACCGATCCCGACATCGACGTCACAGTGTTCTGGCGCGACTGGTCGGAGGATAAGCCTCCACGCGGCGAAGACCTCGACGGCCCCTTGCTGGAGCCCGCGAAGGAGGGCTGCCCCGTTTCGTTCGTCCGCGTCCAGAAGATGCTCGAAGGCAGCAAAGGTAAGGCATGGCTGTGGGATGACGAGGCTGATCGGTGGGAGCGCGTGTATCACTGGGATATCCGGCCCGGCATGCTCGTCATGCTGAAGCGCGATGTCGGTGGCTACGACAGCATTGAAGGTTGGACGGGCGATAAATCGAACGTGCTCGCTGAAGTGCCTCGCGCCGGCCGGGGCGCGACGCTGCGAGACGACGCATGGACCGAGATCGGCTACTGGTCGCGGCTCGAAGATCACTTGAAGGATGCACGAGGCGAGGCCGAGAAGCTTTGCAAGGCGCTCTCGCTGACTGGCGATACGCGGACGGCCGTCGTAGAAGCCTCAGGGCATCACGACCTCGGCAAGGCGCATCCGCAGTGGCAAGCGGAGTTGCCCGACTGGTGTGGCGTTTCTGGCATTCCAGACGGGCTGCTCGCGAAGACACCGCATATTCTGGCGGTCGATGTTCTTAAGACCGGCAACCTGTCCAAGGTCCGCGACGAAGTGAGGAAATTGCGGCCAACCGCGCTTCAGTTATCCGATCATCAAAGCTGGCGAGGTCCGCACATTGTCCGGCTTCGATGGATTGTCGATGACGAAACCAGTTTGACTGACCGAACCGCCCTCGAAAGGCTCGCCGACGTTTGGTGGGCAGGCGAACCGGCGTTCCGCCCGAGGCTGCGCCACGAGGTCGCCTCCGCGCTGGCGATGTGGAGGAAGTATCGGGACAGCGACACGAAGCCGTACCCGGCACTCGCGGTCTACCTGGCGGCCACGCACCACGGGAAGGCGCGCACCGTGATGCGTTCGACGACTGGCGAGGGCGACGACGTCTTCGGCATACGAAGCGAGCCGAACTCGCTGGTGATCGGCAACGATCAGTGGCCGCTCGACTTCTCCATCGCGAAGGACGGCGCTGAGGGTCGCTGGGAAGGCAACGAGTTCGTGTTGACAGGGCACGGCTGGACGGGCCTCGTCGCCGATCTGCTCGGTCCGTGGCGCCCTGAAGAAAAGAGCGACGCGGGCGTCGTAGCCGACAAAGAGCCACGTCGGCTTGGTCCGTTCGCGCTGGCGTACTTGGAAGCGCTCGTCCGTATCGCGGACTGGAGAGCGAGCGAGAGGCCGAGTGTGAGCATGAAGCCTAGCAAGTTGCATCACGCCGACGAACACTCGCAGCAAGACAAGAGCTTGCTGTCCCGATCCATTGCAACGTCGCATTCGCCGACGAGTTGGGGATAGGTATGAGCGATCACCCTGCCGTCCACCGAGTCCACATCGAGCTGTCGCGCGTGCAGACGTGGCTCTTCGCAGTGCCGCGCCTGCGCGCGATGGTTGGCGCCAACGCGCTCCTCGGCGAGACCTTGCGCGTCGCGCTGCCGAAGCTGGCCCGCGAGACCGGGCGCGGCTGGGCGCTGGCTCCAAGAAGCGAGCGCTACCCCGCTGCCGACCCTAACGATCCGCTCAAAGAACATGACGATCCCGCCGCCGACGCGAAGGATGGCATCCTCTCGCGCGACGGTGGTCACTTCGAGGCTTGGTTCGTGAGCGGCGCCGAGGGGTTCGCCGACGCGGCCGGGCAGCTCCTGCGCTCGAACCTGCCGGGCCTGCGCTTCCGCGTCTCCATCGATGGCGAGCCCCGCACCAAGAGCCAGGTGCACCTCTCAACCGAACTGCCCGTTCTCGCGCCCTGCGAATGGACTGGGCGCGGGCTCGCGTCGGCCATCGTGACTCGCGGAAACCCGAATGACCGCGACTACGAGGAGCGCACCGTGTCGCTCGACGTTCTTGCTCGTGAGACGGTTGGCGAGCGCGCCGCAAGGGGCAATGCCTGCGATCTCGCGAGCTTGCTGAGCGCCACCACAAAGCTGCACGGTCTTGACCAGGCGCAGGAGCTGAAGAGACTCGTCGGGAATGGCTACCTGGCGCTCATCCATGCCGACGGCAACAACGTTGGCAGGAGCAAGCCCGGTGACGCGGTTGGCGACGCGCGCTTCTTCCACCAGAATCGCGTGCTCCTGCGACAGGCAGTCAAAGAAGCTATGAACGATGCGTGTGACAAGGACGAAGCCAGGAAGAACGAATCTCCTGCTCCACTGGTGCCTCTCATGTTGGGGGGCGACGATCTGTTGCTCGTCTGTCGGGCACGCGTCGCGCTGGCGTTCGTCGTTAAGCTGTGTGAGGAACTCGGCGCGCTTCAGACGAACACCAACGGCTTCAAACTGACGCTCGGCGTCGGTGTCGTCATCGCCAAGCACACCATCCCCATCCATCGGCTGCACGAGGTCGCCGAACAGCTCGCCAGCTCCGCGAAGCGCCGCTTCCGTGGGCTGAAGGATGGTGAAGCGAAGCGCTCCGTCGTCGACTGGGCCGTCTATAGCTCAGCGTGGGTCCATGATCCCGAAGAGGTACGTCGGCGCGACTGGCTGCGTGGCAGCGGCAACGAGCTGCGCGTGCTCTCGCAGCGGCCCGTCGATGTGCTGGGTCAGGGGCTCGATTCATTGCAAGGACTCGTGCGCGGCGCTCAACAGATCGCGCGAGCGCCGCGCTCGCCGCTCCGCTACCTCGTCGACCAGCTCCCGCGTGGTCGTGCGCTCTCGGAGCTGGCGTTCGCCGAGTTGCCGCACGAGGCGAAGGGGCCGCTCGCCGAAGCGGGCGTGACTGAGCCGTGGCGGCGCGCAGGGACCGCGTCGATTACCGCGCTCCTCGACCTCGTGGAGATCGCCGAGATCGCCCGCCTCGGTCGGAACGCCGAGCGCGGCGACGCCGAGGAGGAGGCCGCCCGTGTCTGAGAAATGGGTTCGCCAGACGCTCACCGCCGAGCTGCTCTCGGATGCGCACCTCGGCTCGGGCTCGGGTGGCGGCGGTATTGATGCGCTGGTGGCTCGTGATCGACACGGCCGTCCCGTCATCTGGGCCTCGCACGTCGAGGGCGTACTGCGCGACGCCGCGCGCAGACTCCGTGGCGACGAGGAGGCCAGCGCGTTCTTCGGTTGTGCTGGCGGCCAGCAGCAGCGCGCGGTATTCACGTCGCTCTACGCGAAGGGCAGCCCCGAGAGTCACATCTGGCGGTCCACTGCGCGCGAGGCGTTCGACAACCGCGCGCCGAAGGACGACTCGCTTCGAGTCATCGAGTACGTGCCCAAGGGGACGAAGCTCATCGGCGAGGTCGAGCTGCCGGCAGACCAACTCAATACGCTGCAGCGCCTCGTGCAGGAGGTCGACGCACTCGGTGGCGGCCGCTCCAGCGGCGCGGGCCGGGTGAAGCTGTCGCTCTCCGAGGTCGCGAGCATATCGAGGAACCTGGGAACGCCGGCGAGGCGCCTCGTGCTGCTCCTTAAGAACCGCGATCCGCTCTGCATCACTACGACGGCGACGCCCGACAACCTGATTCCGAGCCTGGCCTTCGTGCCGGGGCGCACCCTGCTCGGTGCGGTCGCCGCGTGGCTGATCGCCCAGGGTGACAGCAAGACTGCCTCGCTGCTCACGTCCGGGAAGGTCTCTGTAAGCGACGCGCTGCCCCTGCCGCGCGCGCCCTCGAAGCTCGATGGCGTAGAGGTGCTGCCCGCGCCGCTCTCGCTCCAGAGCGAGAAGCCGACGGGTGCGGCGGGGGACGTTCCCTGGTGGGCACAGCCGACCACTCCGACGAAGCGTCTCGATGCGTGGGGCGCGAAGGAGAAACTCAAGCGCCCCGAGGACGACCTCTTCGTCTTCCGCGAGAACGCGAATGCGGCGTGGACCACCTTTCGCCCCGCGCGCCGCGTGCGGCTTCGCAATGGCCGGCCGGATCCGAAGCAGGTCGACGCGTCGCTCTTCGCCATCGAGCAGATCGTCGAGGAGACGCACTTCCTCGCAGAGCTTCATGGCTCGGCTGAGGACTTGAGCAAGCTCGCTGACAAGCTGTCGCCGTTGCTCGAGGGACGGCGCTGGCTCCGTGTGGGGCGCGCTGGCGCGCCAGTCGAAATCGCGCAGCTCGCGTGGTCCGGTACCGCACTGACCCCTAGAAACAAAGACAGGGCGCTACTCACGCTCACGTCCGACCTGCTCGTGCGTGATGAGCTCCTGCGCTGGCGAACCGCGCTTGATGAGCAAGCGCTCCGATCGCTCGTCGGCTCCGAGGATGTCGCCATCGTGAAGGCGGAGCGCGGGGAGGTGAGCCAGCTGCAAGACAGCGTGATGGTCCACGGCTTCAATGGCACTTCGCGTCTGTGGCGCATGCCTGCGGCCGCCATCCGGCGAGGCTCGGTCTTCGAGATCTCAGGTGGGGGCATCGCGAAGCTCGCGGAGCGGGCAGCAAAGAGTGACTGGCTCGGCGAGCGCACGCACGAAGGCTTCGGACGCTTCCGCCTCGACTCTGCGTTGCCTGGCGTCACGAGCGAGGTCGGTGCGAGCAGCTCAGTAACGACAGCGAACGACGCCGCGGAAGAATACATTGCCGCGAAGACCCAGGACTGGTTCAAGGAGCACAAGCGGCTTGCGGAGACTGACAGGAAAGACCGCAATGGCCGGAAGCCACCGAGCCTCTCGCAGTGGCTTGACCTCGTCGGCGACCTCGAGCGCGGTGACGCGAACGCGGTCACAAGCCGCCTCGCCCCGACGCCGTCGGGCGGCAAGAGCTGGAAGCAATGCGACGCGAAGGCTGTCCTCGACAAGCTCAACGACAGAGCGCTGGAACCCAAGCAGGGTGCTCTCCACGCACGCATGTTCGTGCGCTGGCTGCGCGCCGATCGGCGCACGAAGTCGAGGGAGGCCCGATGACCACTAAGCTCACGCTGTTCACTGCCACTCTCGTGCAGGACTCGGCGCTCTCGGTGTCAGGGCTCGATCGCGAAATCAGCGCCGACCAATCGTTCGCGCTCGTCAAGACCTCGGTCGATGGTAAGGAGACGTTCGTGCCGACGCTTGTCGGGCGCGGCCTCAAGGGCGCGGCCGTCGCGATGGCCAAGCGCTTCTTCAATCCGCTGCCGCGCGCGGTCTCGGACGACATCAAGCACGGAGCACTGCGCCGCTCGGCGTGGGAGTTCGCCGACGCGACGACGAAAAGCCTTCTGCGCATGCGCGCAGGCGTCGGCATTCGCCACAAGACGGGTGCGCGGGCTGGTGGCGTGCTCTACGACCGCGAGGTCATCCCCGCAGGCACGACATGGCAGCTCAACTTCCGCGTCGACCGCTCCTATGCGCTGGATGATGCCGAATTCATGGAGGCCGAGGGCATTCTCGGCTTCGTGCTGGTGGAGCACTGGGCCAAGGGCCGCTGCTGGCTCGGAGGCGGGGCCGCGCGCGGACGCGGCTGGTGCCACCTCGAAGACTTGAAGACGTACCGCCTGGATGAGGCGGCGTACGAAACGTGGGTGACTTCGGGCCGCACCCACTTGCCGCATGCGCTTCCCGCGGTGCCCATGGTCTCGCCGACGCGCTCCTGGTGCTTCCGTACGCTCGACGTGAACGTCTCCTTCGGCGAGTACAAGCCCGAGCCCACCGAGGCGGCGTGGGGCCTCGACATGTTCGCCGTCGGCCCGCACGACGCCGAGCGCGCCGTGCAGCCGACAGGTGACGGAACCTGGGCCAAGCCTGCGTGGGCAACGAGCGCGCAGACGCTCGACGCACTAAGCACCGATCGCGCGCTGCTGATGGAAGATGGCCGGCCGCTGCTCCCGGGTGCGAGCGTGCGCGGCCCGATCCGTCATGCGTTCTCGCGTATGGAGCGCGCGACGGGGCACGACGTGAAGGACCCGCACCTCGTGCAAGGCGATGTCGGTAAGGACGATGTCGCGGGCGAAGCGTTCGGCACCGTCAGCCGGAGCAGCCGAATCCTCATCCGCGACGCTCGCGCGGAAGGCGAGTGGGCAGCGGCGAAGCTGCACATGCACGCGGAGGACGAATTCTCGGCGGGCTCCTATGGCAGCGCCAAGCGAGATGCCGTGCGCGTACTCCAGGGCACGTTCCCGGTGCGCATCGTCGTCGAGGGCGATGGCAACAAGCCGGAGGAAGTCGAGCAACTCGTTAAACTCATTGATCGACAGGTCGCCTTCGGTGCCCTCGGGCATTTGCCGGTCGGCGGCCACAAGACGCGCGGCGCGGGCGCGGGCCATTGGCAGGCGAAGCCGTGGGTCAACGACGACGTGATCAAGGCGCGTGATTGGGAGCCGTTGCCGAAACCCGAGGAGGCGCAGACAAGCGCGCACTCGAAGCGCTCATTCATCAAGCGCCCCGACGATGCCGATGCGTGGGTGCGAACGAAGACCGGCGCGGTCACCGAGTCGCTGACGCTCGGAGAGGCCGCGAAGCTGGCCAAGGTAGCACTCGATGACAAGCTCGTCGCGTGGTGGTGCGATCCGACCATCGACCTCGACCTCCACACGCCGCCTGCCACGTTCGGGCAGGCATGGCCCGGTGAGGGTGACAAGCTCCAAGTCGACGAGATCGGGTTCTACTCGGAGCGCGCAGTTTGGCGAGCGGTCCGATTGGCCAGCGGCGCGCGCTTCGTGTTCATCGAGGAACTCGACTCGAAGGCCGATGACGCGAGGCAGGTCCGAGTGCTCTACGCGCCCGCGCGTTTGCACGGGTTCACACGCTTCTCTTCGGCGAGCATCGGCCAGGGCGACGTGCTCCTGCGTGCGTGGCACGTCGGCGACGAGGTCCTCGGCTTCACGCTCACCAAGGAGCAGCGCTGATGCCCGGCAAACTAGACAAGAAACACCGCATCCGCGTCCGTACGCTCGACGGCAGGCCGCGAGACCGAGGCGCGATCAACAAGCTGAAGAGCAACCAACTCGAGATGCCGCACCTCGACATCGTCGGCACGTCTGTCGCCAGCGAATTCATCATCTGCGCCTCGAAGGACACGCACATCGAGCAAGTGCGCCCGAAGCTCGAAGGCGTAGGACTCGTAGTGATCGATGGCGACACGACCATCGCAGCGGCGGCCGCACCGAGACCCGCACAGCAGCAACCGCGACACGGCGGGTTCCAACAGCAACGAGGTGGTCAGACTCCGCATGGTGGTGGACACCGCCCGCAACAGGGGCGACATACAGCCCCAGCCAACAACGCGCAGCCGCTCCCCGGCAAGCCCTACGGCTTCGTCGCGCTCCCAAAGGACCTGACGACCTCAGCTCCCATCTGGCACGACGGCACGAGCTCCAAGGGCCGCCTCTCAGGCGAGATTCGGTTCGAGATCGAGACACTCACGCCGCTCCTCGTCGGCTGGGAGCGCGGTCAGGTCGGCGACAACGAGAGTGACTGGCCTGTACCTGCGAACCTCGCTGGCGTGGGGCAGTTCGCCAACAATAAGTCGGTGCTCTGCCCGCTACGCGCGCCTTGGGGGACGCGGCCTGTCGTGATACCCGGTGACTCGCTCAAAGGCCTGCTGCGCCACGAGCTGGGTGCGCTGCTGGGCGCGCCGATGGAGCGCGTGGCCGAGCGCTCGTACTCGTACCGCCCGAACCTGAAGTACCCGGACCGGACCGAGGGACGGTTCCTCGAACCGCGTCTCGCCCGAGTGCGCACCGCGACGACCATCGATGCCGGTGGGAGGACGTGGCCCGCACCCGAACAGCTTGATGTTCTCTCGATGGCGACGAGGGATCAGCAAGCCTATTTCCCTCGAAGAGAGCGTGGCTCTAGAGATGTCCTGCGCCCTACCCGCGGAGCTGAGCCCTATCGCGGTGGACTCGGAGCAGGGGCGGCACTTCCTGATGCAGTGCTGTCCGAGGACGCGCGGCGAAAACTGATTCACGCGCATATCGACGTGCAGGCGCTTCACGTCGAGCACGCTGCGGCACGCCCCTCGCCGGCGATCCTCCAGCAGTACGCCGCAACTTTGACGCATCTGCTCGATGCAACCGATGGCCACTTCAGTGCCCGTCATCCCAGAGTCGGCACCGACCAAGAGAAGCAGCGTGCGGGTCCTGATGCTGTCGCGAAAGGAGCGGCGCGAGCGTTTCAGCCCGGCGATCTCGTCTGGGTCGAGTGGGACACAGATAAGAAGTGCGTCGTCTCGCTCGGCTGGCACTACTACTACCGCTGGGCCTACACCGACTCGGTTCGCAGAGAAGCCAACGCCCCAAAGCTTGAACGGTACGGGCTCTTCCCTCTCGACGGTGAACGCGCGCATGGCGACGACGGCGCGCCGAATGAGCTTTCGGCCGTCCGTCGACTCTTCGGCTACACCGGCGACAACGAAGGCAGCGCTGGCATCGGCGAGAACGACCACGCGCAGCAGATGGGCCGCGTCTTCGTCAACGCGGGGCTTGAGGTCGTCGGCGAGAACGACACAGACGAGCAGCGCTTCCTGCCGCCGACGTTCCTCAAGGAGCTGGGCATGCCCCGCCCGAGCGCGGTCGAGCACTATCTCAAGCAGCCGCACCACCCACGCTCGCGCCCCTCGGATAAAGCCACGCTCGTGACCTACGGCGATGCCGCTGGCTACGACGCGCCCGGGGAGCTAGCTGGTCGCAAGTTCTATCTCGATCGGAGGAACGCCCAAGCAGAGGACGCCTCCGACACGAACAAGCAGAACGAGCGCAGCACGCTCGCGCTAGAAGCGTCGAAGCCGAACCGCAAGTTCCGGTTCACCGTTCGCTTCCGGGACCTCGACCCCTCGGAACTCGCGGCGATCCTCGTTGCACTCGGCCCCGACCAGTTCAAGGCCGTGCTCGGAGGCGCGCACACCGATGGGTACTGCTCGAAACTCGGCTACGGGCGCCCGCTCGGCTGGGGCAGCGTGCGCATCGAGGCCAAGCAACTTCTGCTGCTCGACGAAGCTGGCGAAGCGCCGACGCTGAAGCCCGAGGACGATCTCGCGGCCTGGGTGACGAGGAACCACCAGAAGACCTCGACGCAGGACGAGTGGCTGGCGATCCATCGCCGCGACCATCCGAACGCGGCGGACTACCCGCGAGCCCGAGACCGTGATGGCAACGAGAACATTTACACCTTCCACACCACGCTGCGCGCGGAGCATTCGCGCGAGCGCCGGTACAAGAACGGCAGGTCGCCATGAGGTCGCTGCTCGTGATGACGCTGGGCCAGACCGACGTGCAGGTCGTCAAGGACGGCCAGCGGTACAAGCTCGATGGCAATAGTTGCGGCACGCTGCACGACGCCATCAGGGAGCGCTCGTGGTCGCTGATCGACCCACCGAGTGACAGGAGCAGGGACATCGTCAAGACCTTGCCAGAAGGCGCGCTGTATCTCTGCACGCCGAAGCTCGACGCCGTGCTCTCGCGCCTGGCTTCGTCGCTGCCGACGTCCGTGCTCCTCATCGAAACCAGGCGGCAGGACGCGAGGGATCCGCGCCTTGCGGGCGAGGTCATGGAGCGCCGACTTCGCGATCGCGGCGTCGAGAACGTGATGCGCGTAGCGTATCTGACAGGAGACGAGCACCTCGAAGATCCGTCGAACGCCGTCGATGCGGTCGTTCGACGCTCGGTTGTTGCCACGCTGTCGAACGCCATCGGTCGCGCCGCAGCGAACCTGAAGCCCGAGGACCGCGTGTTCGTGGCAACCACGGGCGGTCTCGCCGCGGCCAACGAGGTTATCAACGAGCTGGTGCGCCTGCACAGCCTCGGCGGTCCGAGCGTCACGGCGCTCGAAGTGCCCGATTCGAAGGACGACACGCAACAAGATCGCGCGGTCGAAGAGAGGTTCCACCCGGCGGCGGGTTATCGCGCGCGGTGGCACGCGCTCTCACTGATCGAGAACGGCAACCTGCTCGCCGCTTGGGGTGCCGTCAGCCACCTAGAAGGTGTGCTCGGCCAGGAGTGGACGCGGGTGGTCAGGTGGCTCGCAGACTTTGCCGCCTCATTACCACTCTCGCCCGACTGCGACCTCGGGGTTCTGAGCCACCCGCGCATGGCGGTGCGAGCCGCGCTGCGCGTCGAGTTGGCGCTCCGCGCGGGGGACATCCCCAGAGCCGTGCATGGCACCGTCGCGTTCTTCGAGGCGGCGCTGTGGGACCGGCTAGGAGAGCAGTTCGAGCGGGATCCGAACGACACTCGCTGGCTCAAGCTCAGGGAGGGTGCAGCGCCACCGGTGGACAAGCTTCTCCGAGATGGCGGTGATGACGACAAGAACCGCCCCTTCGAGCGCAAGCGACGCGAGGATGGCGAGGACTGGTTCTGGTTCCACGAAAGCGGCGCGGGTCGCTTCGCTCGCGACTACTTGAAGAGCAAACCGCTCAAGGCTCTGCATGACGCCGTCGACTGCGTGAAGGCACTCCGTAACGACGTTGCCCACAACGAGCCCACGCCCGAGTTGATGAGTGACGCGAGCAGACGCATGCGATCGGCCAGGCTCTGGTCAGCCACGGACTCCTTTCTGAGCCAGCCGCTCGTCCACGGCGTCCTGGCGGAGCTTGGGGAAACCGAGCCAGAGAATCTGCTTGCGAGCCTGCTCGCGGAGGTTCGCTGTCGGCTCGTCGCGCCGCTGGACCTCAGCACGGCAAGCTCCACCCGACCGGAGTCCGAGGCGCACAATGGTCGGTGAACTTCGCCTGCCGGTGCACGCGCTTCACGGCCTGTCCTGCGACAGCCTCGGCAACTACCTCGCGTCGCTCGGTCTCCTTCGTGTTCTCAGCCGGAGGTGGCCGAGCACGCGCATAGCGTGGCGCAACGAAGTCTTGCAGGTGGTCGGAGGCCCGCCGACGCTCGAAGATCTGCTCGATGAGCTTGTGCGAGTCGCGAGCACGCAGGCCGACTCGGACGTCAGCAAGCGCGAGTGGACCCAGTACGACAAGGCATGGTCCGATGCGCAGAAGAAGGGTACGAAAGCCAAGTCGGGCGCACCGCTCGCGCTCTGGCAGTCCGAGGCACAGGAATCCCAGCTCCAGTTCTTCGCGGCGCACGCGGTGCCCCACGCGCGTGTGAGCTTCAATCCGCTCCTTGGCAGTGGTGGCAACGCGGGCCGACGTGACTTCGCCGCGGGCTGGAAGCAGGCTGTCGATGTGCTCGCGGCCACGCCCAAGTCCGCCAAGGGCCGCGAGAAAAAGAAATTAGAGCCTAGTGCCGGTGGCTCGACGGCTCCTGACGAGAGACGAAATGCGCTGAAAGCATTCCTCCTTGGTCAGCCCGTCATGTGGCTGGTCGAGAAGCTCGCCGCAGGGTCCTGGTTCAGCGAGGCGACGAAGCTCTACAACAGTGGTCAGTCGCCTGCGCGAGAAGGGCAGATCTCCCCCTGGGCGATGGTCCTTGCCTGCGAAGGACTGGCGTTCCTTGCCGGAGGCGCCTCACGAAGGCTCGGTGCTCGCTCGCGCGCCGTCGGCGCATTCCCCTTCGTCACGCAGTCGGTCGCCCCGGAAGTGGCAGGCGAAGCGGGTCGAATCCTCGGTGAGATCTGGACGCCGCTGTGGACGCGACCGATGTCGCTCGCTGAAACGAGCGCGCTGTTCTCACGCGGACGAGCCGAGGTGCGCGGCCGTGGAGCCCTCACGCCCGCAGCGTTCGCTACGGCGATTCGAGAGCGCGGCGTGGACGCCGGCGTCAGCGAGTTTCGTCGCTTCACGCTCGGGCGGACGACCAGTGCCAACACGTTTGAGCCCCGCTTGGAGGCTCGCTTCTCCCTCGACACCGGTTCACGCACGACTAAGGCGGCCTCGCTGACCCTCGAACGCGTCACCGCTTTGATCGAACAGCGCGGCTTCCCTCGCGACCGAAAGGTTGGCCAGCGATGGCGCTTCGAGGGACTTCGAGGGCCTATCGAAGTGGCACTCCTCGATGTTGCAGCGGAGCCGAATCGCTCTGAAGCGGGCATCGTGCTGCTTGACGCCATCACGACCGCGCTGGATCGCATCGACCGCAATCGAAGTTTCCGCGAGGGCAAGGTCCGCTGGGAGCCGTTGCCTCTCGGGTGGCTGCCGTCGTTGTTCGCCGACGAGCAGCCCGGAGTCGAGGCGCGACTCGCCCTCTCACTTGTGTCGGCGTTCCCGGTCGTACAGCCCTTCGCGACGTTCCGCTTTGGCATCGAGTGGAAGCATGGGGCGACGTACGCCCACTACACCCACGTTGACCGGCCGCCTGCGCGTTGGGTTTGGGGCCCGGGGGAGCTTGCTCGCGTCCTCGTTGTCGTGCTGGCGCGAAGGCTCCTCGACGAAGAGACCGGGGCCGACAAGGCCGGTCGTGGTCGTGCGCCTCTCCCCGCTACGACGTCGCAAGTCTGTCAGTGGCTCATTGGTGACATCGACGAGTCGCTCTTTTCGGCGTGGCTCTCGCGGCTCGCGCTCTTCGACTGGCGGCGAGTCCCGCAAGAGTTGCGGGCGCTCATCCAGCCGGAGGCCCACACCGCGCGAGTGGGTGCCGAGCTGGCCCTGTTGGGGCTCCTGCAGCCGCTCGTCGACCAGCGCGCCTTGGTCATCCGAGACCTAGCGCCTGATGATCTGCTCGCCGATGAAACCGGCGTCCGCACCAGGGCGGCGGCCCGCTCGCTCGTCACGCTGATCCGCGCTGGCAACCTCGACGCTGCTCGGCGACTCGCGAGCAGCCGCTACGCGATGGCCGGGGCGCATCTCGCTTCGTTCGACGCGCCGTTTGGCACGCATCACCCGGACCGCCTCGTCGCGGCCCTACTCTTCACCATCCCGGATCGCGATCGGACGATCCTGTTCGAACGCTGGCTTCGGCCTCGACGCCAGCAACAAGGAGACAAAGCGCATGTCTGAAGCAGGCAAGACGACTCCACGGAAGAAGCTTACTCCGGCCGACGTTCTGAAGGGTGAGTCACCGCTCGTCCTGACGGCGACGCTCGAACCAATCGTCAGCGACCGGTTCCAGCCGGCCGGGTTCCCCGAGATCGGTCACGTCATCTACAAGGCTCCACGCAAGGACGGCAACACCGAGAGCGTCTGCATCGTCGACAGCGCCGCGAGTATGGCCAACCACCTCGAGTCGGTCTGCCAGCGCGGCGCGCATGACCTCGACCTCGTCGATGAGCTCAACGGGATGCCGTACATCCGGTGCGTCACCGGCGATCTGACGGACTCTAAACTCCCGAGCGGGAAACGGGAGATCGTCGTCACGAGCCTCACCGAAGGCCATCGCATCGCCTCCAACTATTTCTTCGGCACTCGTAAGAATAGGAAGTGGGATGGGAAAGGCGCTCAACGTATCTGCGACGATGACTCGATCGCCCATGAGAGCTTCGGTGACGAACTTGCGAAGCCGACCCACTTCGGGATTCAGAGCGATGGCGAAACCATCGCCCATCCGCCGCCCCATCGGTGGTGGAACGTTTTCAAGACCATCTTCGAATTCGATCCGAACTCATTGGTCCACGGAGTCTTGTTCACTGAATGGCAGATCAAGATCCCCCGCGCACTCACGGCGCACCTTGAGGCATTCGGCGCGGGTCGCGTCGATCGTTCCGGTGTGAAGTTTGACCGGTTGGGAAAGACGACATCTGGTCAGCCGATCTTCGCGGTCGATGACGTCACCGCCAAGCCGATACAAGCAACGTTCGTCCTGGATGTGAGCCTCATCCGATCGTTTGGACGGAACAAGGTCAACTCGACGCTGGGTCTTTCGGACAACCAACAAGAATTCCTCGTCGCGCTCGCGCTGTGGAAGATCTGGAAGCTCCTTGAGTCCCCGTTCCGCTTCAGGTCCGGATGCCACCTCCGCTGCACAACGCTTCAAAGCGACGGAAAGGACGTGGAGGTCGATGTCAACATCAAGGCAGCGATCAAGGCGGCTGGCTTCCGAAGCGAAAAAACTGACGACGTCAGACCAAAGCCTCCAATCATCACCGATGTGTTCTGGCCGCGTGAGGAGCTGTATCGGGAAGGACAAGCCGAGAACAGCGCGAGCACCGACGACGAGGAGGAAGAGGCCAAGGACGAGACCGAGTGATGCGAATCGTTCTTCGACAAGAGTTCCCGCTTGGGCGCTTCCACGCCACGCCGTGGCGCGTGAACGCGTTCGACGATCCGCACGGCGAGTGGCCGCCGAGCCCCTGGCGCTTGGTTCGCGCCGTCGCCGCGCGCTGGTACCAGTGGGCGCGCGAAACGGAGCAGCAGCCGGAACTCGCGAATCTCGAGCAACTGCAGGCCGCGCTGTGCAAGAGCACGTACGCGTTCCATCTTCCTGCAGAGGCACGGAAAGGCAAACCACTCCGGCAGTACCACCCGACCGAGTTCGGTATGGACCCCCCGAACTGGCGACACGTTGCCCGTTATCAACGAACTACAGGTGGCGTGCCTGAGGAGGATGGCCCGGCCGCACCAACGCAGACACCGAAGAAGTCCAAAACGAAGGCGTCTCGCAAGAAGCAGGAGACGCCAGAGGAGAAGGCCAACAAGGAGGCCAAGGAGAAGGTTAAGGCACTCATGGGCGTGAAGCTGTCTGAGAGCAAGCTCGAGGGGAAGCAGCACGTCGAGTGGGAGATCACAGTCAAAGACAAGGACGCTGACGAGACGAAGAAGAAGGTTGACGCGATCCTGGGTGCGCCGTCGGCTCCGTGGCAACGAGTGGCCGATGCTGGCGCCCGCGGCTACGGCACCAGCCTCGTGCAGGACAACTACTGGTGCATCCCGCCCGAGTCGCCTGTGTGGTGGTTCATCGAAGGTGACGACTGGACAGACGAACTCCGCGCGCTGCTCGCTCAGTGCCTCGAGCGCATGACCTACTTCGGGCGTGCCGAGACGCTTACGCGCATTCGCGTCGTGGATGCGATCGAGGACATCCCAATGGCACCTAATTGCACGCTCATCGACAAGCGCATGGCAGGTGCCGCCCCCGTGCTCTCGCCGCTCAAGGAGGCCACGCGCGACGACATCGAGCGCACAACTGACAATCCGGAAGCCGTGAAGCAAACTCCCCCTCCTGGCGCGCGCTGGCTGTACGCGGTTCGGCCACCGCGCCCCGCGTCCCGCGAGCGCAGGCGCGCGCCTGCGCACCGGGACGACTGCCACTTGATGCAGTTCGCGCTGGGCTGGAACGTCGCGCCCGATCCGCGCGCCATCGTGCGGCTTACCTCGCGGTTTCGAGGCACGGTCATTCGCGAACTTCTTCGACTCAAGACCGAAGCTTCTTCGGCGATCTGGACACGCGCCGCTCGCGATGTGAGGGAAGCAATCGCGGATATGGTCGGAAAGGACGCCGATGGCGTCCCTCTCAAAGGCTACCGCCGTCATACTGAATTTCTGACATGGTCCGAGAACGGAGCACCGACCCGACTGCTGGTGTGGCGGGGCACTCGCGCTTTCGATGAAGATGAACAGGAGGCGATACTTCGTGCGGCGGCGCGGGACGTATCCTGGGCCGCGGCAGGCCCGGACAACGACGCGTGGAAAGTGC
>Ga0070741_10001000_pt1 | contig 92184 bp, 89 predicted proteins | sample Coa_R1_4_FD_66440 | JGI IMG/M metagenome (GOLD analysis project Ga0070741, IMG submission 66440) | Surface soil microbial communities from Centralia Pennsylvania, which are recovering from an underground coalmine fire - Coalmine... | ecosystem: Environmental > Terrestrial > Soil > Unclassified ...
GCGACGAGCGCCGTCGTGAAATCGGGCCGGAACGCCTCGACCGAAACCCCGGCGAGGCTCGGCACGATGGCGTCGACCGCGCTGTTGCCGGCGCGCGCCAGCAGCGCCGCGACCGAGCCGCCCAGGATCCCTCCGACCAGGCCGAGAACGGCCGCCTCGGCGACGAACAGCAGCATCACGTCGCGCGACCGCGCGCCGACCGCCTTGAGGATCCCGATCTCGCGGGTCCGCTCGAGGACGGCCGCGAACATCGTGTTCGCGATGCCGAGGCAGGCCAGGAGGAGGGCGACCACCGACAGGCCGAGCAGCGCGACGCGGAGCCGGCCCAACAGCTCCTCGAACCCGCGCAGCTCGTCTCCTGTCGTCTGAGCCTGAAAGCCTAATCCGTGGATCGTGTCCCTGAGCCCCTCCACGGTCGAATCGGAATCGGCGAGGAGCGTCACCGAGGCGTACTCCCCCACCCCGGTCCAGTGGTTGGCGGCCGCGACGGCGCTCCAGTGGTTCGACATCAGGCGGTTCGGGACGAAACCGCCGCCGTACCCGGCCGGCATCGACACGTCGGATGCGACCCCGCTCACGGTCAGCACCACCGGCACCGGCTTCGCGGCCGCGTCGTAGAAGGTGACGATCTGCCCGACCGCCGACGCCGGATCGATGAAACCCAGCGCCGCGGCCTCGCGCGCGCTGAGCACGACCTGGGTCGACGTGTCACCGCCCGGCAGCGTGCCCGCGATCAGCCTCACCGCGCCGTTGCTGTGCGCGAGCGGCGGCAGCGAGAGCAGCAGATCGGTGCGCTGCGCCGGCGCCGTGGAGGCGGTCGTGAATCCGCCCGGCATCGTCACGTCGCCCCAGCCCGCCAGCACGTGCGGCTGACCCGTCAGCACGTCGACCGAGGCGCTGCTGAACATCGCGTCGCCGGTGGATGCGGGCCGCACGACGATCTCGTCCACGCGCGTGTTCGCAAACGCCGAGCCGCTGAGCGCGTAGCCCAATCCGCCGGACAGGGCGACGATCAGGCTCATCGCGGCGATGCCGATCGCGACGCCGGTCGTGGTCAGGAAGGTCCGCAGCGGACGCCGGCCGGCGCTCGAGACGCCGAGGCGCAGCGTGTCGAACCAGTGCATGCGCGGCGCCGCGAGAAGCGGGTCCTGGTTGCGCACGGTGCGGGCGCCGGAGTCGAGCTCGAACGCGCGCCCGTCGACCATGCGCACGGCACGGTGGGCGTTGCGCGCGACCTCCGGATCATGCGTCACGAGGACCACGGTCGCACCGCGGTGGTTCAGCTCCTTCAGCAGCTCGATGACGCGCAGGCCCGCGGCGGAATCGAGGCTGCCGGTCGGCTCGTCGGCGAGGATCAGCCCGGGCCGGTTGGCCAGCGCGCGGGCGACGGCGACGCGCTGCTGCTCACCGCCCGAGAGCCGGCCGGCGCGGATGCGCGCCTTCGGTGCGAGGCCCACCAGCTCGAGCAGGTGGAGCGCGCGGCGGCGGCGCTCGGCGGCGGGCACGCCGGCGAGCACCATCGGCAGCGCGACGTTGTCCTCGACCGACATCGCCGGCACGAGGTTGAAGGTCTGGAAGATCGTGGCGACGCGCTGCAGCCGGTAGTCGGAAAGCTCCTGGTCCGACAGCTGCTCGACCACGGTGCCGGCCGCGTAGACCTTGCCCGCCGTCGGACGGTCGAGCCCGCCCATGACCGAGAGGAGCGTGGACTTGCCGCAGCCGGACGGCCCGATGATGGCCACGAACTCGCCCGGGCCGATCTCCATCGAGACCTCGCGCAGGGCCACCACCTTCTGGTCGCCGGTGTCGAACTCCTTGCTGACCGAGTCGAGGCGGAGGCCGACCGCCTGCCCGAGCAGGTCGCCGAAGCCATCCAGCGCCTCGACCGGTGTCTCCTCGGCCGGCGCGGCCGCCGGCTCCGACTCGCGGACGGCGCCTCCGCGCTCGCCGATGCGGCGGATCAGGCGACGACGTTCGCGCTTGCGGACCGCCGCCACGGGAACCGACTCGGCCGCCGCGGCGGCCGGGGCCGGCGTCTCCGGCTCCGCGCGCGGAGGGGCGGCCCCGATCGGCACGTTCACCGCGGCTTCGGCGACGGCCTCAGCACGCCTTCGCGAGCGGCGCTTGCGGCCCCGCCCGCCCTGCTCACCGCCGTCTGTGGGTTGATCGATAGCGGTCGCCATCTCGTGCCTCAGGCAGTCTAAGTGCCCACTTAACGATTCAGACCGGGCTTCGCGACCTGCCCCGCCAGCCACTGGACGTACGGCCCGGAGCCACCCGCGACCGTCAGCTCAAGTATCTCCGGCCGAAGGTGGGTGTGGTGCTCGCCGATGTAGGCGAGGACCGCCTCGCGCTTCGATTCCATCGTCCGCACGAGGAGCAGCGCCTCGTGCTCGCGCTGGAGCAGGTCGTCGACGAAATAGAAGGAATGGAGCGTCGGCACCACCGAGCAGCTTCCGGCGAGGCGTTCGACGACCAGGCTCTCGCCCAGCCGCTCGGCGTCGTCCCTGCCGCTCGCGGTGACCATGATCAGGATCGCCTCATCGCTTTCTCTCACGCCTCTAATTCTGTGCGTGGACGGGCCGGTCGAGCCAGACCGTCGCGGCGACCAGGGCCACGGCCCCGAGCAGCACGCCGCCGAGGACGTCCGACTCCCAGTGGACCTCGAGGTAGAGGCGGTCGAACGCGAGCAGCACGATGATCACAACGGCTATGGGGAGCGCAAGGGCACGCGCCAACCCCGGCGGGGCGAGCCGCCGGATGGCAAACGCGAGGAGGCCGTAGACGAGGACGGCGCGGACCATGTGCCCGCTCGGGAAGCTGTTGTGGCCGGTGACGAGGCCGTGGTTCAGGAGATCGGTCACGCTCGGGCCGTCGCCGTGCGACCGACTCGCCGGCGGCGCCGGGTGGAAGAGCTGCGCCTTGTAGAAGACCTCGAACACCTGCGCCGACACGAACGCGACCGCGACGCCCCAGGCCTCTGAGCGGAAGCCACGCCGGTACAGCACGACGATGAGGGCGGCCGCGAGCAGCGTCGTGAGCTCGATGCCGCCAAGCTCGGCGATGGCGTGGAACGGCGCCTGCAGGGCCGGTTGCCACGCGGTGTCAAGCTGCCGGGCCACCGTGTGGTCGGGGCCGTCGAGCCACCCGAGCGCGACGGCCAGCGTGAGGCCGAGGTACACGACCGCCAGCACGGCGATCGCGATGAGCCGCGGGATCAGCTGCTTCAGCGCTGGCAACGGCGGCAGAAAACGGTTGTGCGGCCGCCGATGCGAACGGTCGCGAGTGGACGGCCGCAGGTGAGGCACGGCTCGCCGCCGCGGCCGTAGACGGCGAGCTCCTCCTGCTGCGCGCCCATCTCGCCCCACGCGTCGCGGTACGTGTCTACGGAGCTGCCTCGGTTGCGGATCGCCGTCTCGAGCGACGTGCGCAGCGACTCGTGCAGCCGCGCAGCCGACGCCTTGCTCACGCGCGAAGCGCTGCGGTCGGGACGGATCCGCGCTCGGTACAACGACTCGTCGGCGTAGATGTTGCCGACCCCGGCCAGCGTTGACTGGTCGAGCAGCACCGCCTTGAGCGGCGCGCGGCGGCGGCGCAGCGCCTTGTAGAGCTGCGCGGGTGTGAAGTCGGGGTCGATGGGCTCAGGCCCGAGCCGCGGCAGCGCGCGCGCTGCGAGCAGGTCGATCTCGGTGCCGAGGAGCAGGCGGCCGAACCGGCGCGGATCGCGATAGCGCAGCTCCATGCCGTCGTCCAGGTCGAACGTCGCGTGCGTGTGCGGCGCGACGGCGGTCGACGGCTTGACGATCCTCAGCTGGCCGGTCATCCCCAGGTGAACAACCAGGAGCCGATCTTCACCGAGGCCGATGAGCATGTATTTGCCGCGCCGGCGCAGCGACTCGACGATCATGCCCGTCACGAGGTCGACGAACTGTTCGGGCTCGGGGTGGCGGACGATCGATGGGAAGCCGAGCTCGCAGCGCACGATGGTGCGGCCGACGAGGTGCGGCCGCAGGTCGGCCGCGATCGTCTCTACCTCGGGGAGCTCTGGCACCTCAGGCGCGAACGACCGCCAGCTTCTTCATGTCCGCCCAGTTCGGGCCGACCTTTGCCTCCACCTCGATTCCCGTTTCGAGCTCGTAGGCGCCGGTCATGACGCGCGGCACGGTCTCGGCGAAGCGATCGACCTCGCCCTCGGGCACCTCGAAGAGCAGCTCGTCGTGAACCTGGAGAAGCATCCGGCCCTCGATGTGATCGGCCTCGAACTCGCGGTGCAGGCGCACCATCGCGATCTTGATGATGTCGGCGGCGAGCGACTGCATCGGAAAGTTGATGGCCATGCGCTCGGCGGCGCTCCGGAGCTGGAAGTTCGGCGAGCGCAGGTCGGGGATCGCGCGCCTGCGGCCCGTCGCGCTCACCACGAGACCCTCCTCGCGCGCCTTCTGACGCACGTCGTCGAGGTACTCGCGCAGCTTCGAGTACGTGGTCCAGTACTGGGCGAGAAATTCTCGCGCCACGTCGCCCGTGATGCCGAGCTGCTGGGACAGCCCGTACTCGCCCTGCCCGTAGATCGAGCCGAAGTTGGCGACCTTGGCGAGCCGGCGCTGGTTCGGATCGACCTGCTCGATCGGCACGTTGAACACCGCCGCCGCGGTCGCGGTGTGGATGTCCTGGCCGGCAGCGAAGGCCGCGAGCATCTTCGGGTCGCCGCTGAGGTGCGCGGCGATGCGCAGCTCGATCTGCGAGTAGTCGGCGGAGATCAGGACGTGGCCCGCGCGACCCGCGGTGAACGCGCGGCGGATGCGCTGCCCGAGCTCGGTGCGGATCGGGATGTTCATGAGGTTCGGGTTCGACGACGAGAGGCGGCCGGTCGCTGTGCTCGCCTGGCCGAACGATGTGTGCACGCGCCCCGTCAGCGGATCGACCAGCTGCGGGAGCGCATCGACGTATGTCGACTTCAGCTTCGACAGCTGCCGGTGCTCGAGGATCAGGCCGATGATCGGGTGCTTCTCGCGGAGGCTCTCGAGCGTGTCCGCGTCGGTCGAGTAGCCCGTCTTCGTGCGCTTGCCGACGGGCAGGCGCAGGTCCTCGAACAGGACGCGCGCGAGCTGCTGCGGCGCGTTCAGGTTGAACTTCTGCCCCGCGACCTCCTCGACCTCCGACTCGATTGCGGCCAGCTGAGACCCGAGCTCGTCCTGCATCTTCTTGAGGTACGGCACGTCGACCGACACGCCATCGGATTCCATGTCCGCGAGCACGCCCGCGAGCGGCAGCTCGATCTCGTGGAAGAGGTAGTCGACGCCGAGGTTCTGCATCTCGGCCTCGAGCCGCGGCCGCAGGTTGAGGATCGCCTCCGCGCGCCGCGCCGCGAACTCCGCGGCCTCGTCGACGCCGACCGCGGACGGCTTGCGCGCGGCCCGCCCGGTGCCGAGCAGCTGCTCGGTGCTGATGAGGTTCATGTCGAGGAACTCGCGCGCGAGGTCCTCCAGGCGCGGATCGCGCGAGCCCGCGCCGAGCAGGTACGCGGCGAGGAACGTGCTGAAGTCCCACGCGCGCTTGCCACCGCCCAGCGACCGCAGGGCGAGCTCGGACTCCTTCGCGTCATGGCCGCTGACCGTGTGGTCCGCGAGAATGCTCGCGACCGCGTCCATCGCGTCCTGGCGCGCCACATAGAAAGTCGCGCGGGAGCTCGACACGCCGAGACCGAGCACACGGGCCGAGCGTCCCGCGCCCTCCGTGAACATGTAGAGGCCGACGTGCGAGCCGTCGATGAGGCTCGCAGCCTCGACGGGGTCGTCGACGATCCGCAGGCCCGCCGGCTGCGGCGCAGGCTCGAACGTGAGGCTCGGCTGCACCGGCACCTGGTCCGGCGGCGGAAAGCGGTTGAGCAGCTGGCGAAACTCCAGCCGGTCGAACAGCACGCGGACCTTCTCGTAGTCGTAGCGCGTCCACCGCGCCTTCTCGAGGTCGAGCTCCACCGGGACGTCGCGGACGATGGTGACCATGCGCTTGCCCAGCCGGATCTGGTCGGCGCTCGCCTTCAGCGACGTCTTCGTCCGCCCCTCCGGAAGCTCCTCGATCCGCTCGAGCAGCGCCTCGATGCTTCCGAAATCCTGGACGAGCTTCGCGGCCGTCTTGTCGCCGACGCCAGGAACCCCGGGGATGTTGTCCGAGCTGTCGCCGCGCAGGGCCTTGAAGTCGACGAGCTGCAGCGGCTCGAAACCGTAGCGCTGGCGGACCTGGTCCGGCCCGTAGACGAACGTGTCGGTGATGCCGCGCCGCGGGACCAGCGCCTCGACCGAATCCGAGACGAGCTGCAGGCAGTCGAGGTCGCCCGAGACGATGGTCACCGGGTGACCGCGCTCCTCGCAGATGCGCGCGAAGGTGCCGATCACATCGTCGGCCTCGTAACCGGGCACGCCGTAGATCGGGATGGTGAAAGCGGTCAGCACGTCGCGCACCTTCTCGATCTGCGGGCGCAGGTCGTCGGGCATTGCGCGCCGGCCGGCCTTGTACTCCTGGTACTCCTTCGACCGGAACGTCGGTGCGGCGACGTCGAACGCCGCGACGGCGTACTCCGGCCGCGACGCGAGGACGATGGCCAGCATCGACGTGAACCCGTAGACCGCATTGGTCACGTCGCCGTCGGTCGTGCTCATCGGCGGCAGTGCGAAGAAAGCGCGGTAGATGAGGCTGTGGGCGTCGATGAGGATCACGCGCCCGCGCCGGCCTTTCGCCACGACCGAATTCTAGGAACCCCCCGGATACCCCTTTTGAGGCACTACGGGTGTGGGACGAAATCGCGAGCACCCGGCGGTAGAATCGCCTCGAGGATGAAGAACCTCATCGAGGTTTCCGTCGACTCGATCCGCATTCACATGCCGACCGCGCAACACCTCGTGATCCTCAAAGAAAAGGAAGCCGACCGGTACCTCCCGATCTGGATCGGCTCCTTCGAAGCCCAGGCCATCGCGGCCAAGATTTCCGGCAACTCGGTCGGTCGCCCGCTGACGCACGACCTCATGGCCAGCGCGTTCGGCGACCTCGGCGTGAGCATCAAGCGCATCGTGGTCACGCGACTCGCGGACCAGGTGTTCTATGCGCGGCTGTACGTCAAGCAGGACGGGCGCGACCTCGACTTCGACGCGCGGCCGTCCGACGCGATCGCGCTGGCGGTGCGCGCGGAGTGCCCGATCTTCGTCGCCGCCGAGGTGATGGACAGCGCGGGCATCATCCCGGAGCCGGACGAGCAGGGCGACGACAAAGAGCGAGGCGAGACCGCCGTCGACGACGAGAAGCTCGCCGTCTTCCGTGACTTCGTCAACAGCCTCGACCTGCCGGAGCTACCTGACGAGCCCGGCGGCAAGGACGAGCCAGGAGGCCGTCGCGGCCGCGGCTAGGCTGCGCCGAACACACCGATAACGGGCGACGTCGAACTCGGGATTCGCATACTCATCGCCGTCGGCATCGGCCTTGTCCTCGGCATGGAGCGGGAGTACCACGGTCATCCCGCCGGCCTCCGCACCATGGGACTCGTGTGCGTCGGCTCGTGCCTGTTCACCGCTCTCGGGCTGGAGCCGACTTTCGGACGCAGCGTCGATCCGACTCGCATCGCGGCGCAGATAGTCACCGGAGTTGGATTCCTCGGCGCCGGCGCGATCCTGCGCCAGGGCGACGGCGTGCGCGGGCTGACGACGGCGGCGTCGATCTGGGTGGTCGCGTCGCTTGGGATGGCGGTGGGCTTCGGCTACTGGGGCATCGCGCTCTTCACCACGGCGGTCGTCGTCGTGATGCTCACCGGGATCCGGCCGATCGAGCGCCGGTTCTTTCGCGGCCGCCACCGCCGGCACGACGACCCGCAGCCGGACGAGTCGACGAACCCGACATGAGCCAGCCGTCGGTGGCCATCGTTTCGGACTCGACGTGCGACCTGCCGCTTGCGCTCGCGGGCGCGCGCGGGATCACGATCGTGCCGCTGACGCTCAACTTCGAAGGGCACTCGCTGCTCGACGGGTTCGACATCACGCCGAGCGAGTTCTACCGGCGGCTCCCACACGCCACGTCTCACCCGACGACGTCGCAGCCGTCACCGGGACGCTTCGCCGAGGCGTACGAGGCGCTGCTCACGACTCACGACGCAGTCGTGTCGCTGCACATATCGCAGAAGCTGAGCGGCACGTTCGAGTCTGCGCAGCAGGCCGCGCAGATGACGGACCCGTCGCGAGTGCACGTGGTCGACACCGAGGTCGTCTCGATGTCGCTGGGACTGATGGCGCTCGCGGCGTCGACGATGGCCGCCGCGGGATCCGACGCGAAGGCGATCACCGAGAAGCTCGAGTCGATGCGCGGCCTGGTGCAGACGTACTTCTCGGTGGCGACGCTGGAGTTTCTGCGGCGCGGAGGGCGCATCGGGGCAGCGAGCGCGCTGCTGGGCTCGGTGCTGCAGGTGAAGCCGGTGCTGGCGATTCGCGACGGCGAGGTTGCGGCGCTCGAGCGCGTGCGGACGTTCGAGCGCGCGCTCAACCGCGTGGCGGAGCTGGCGCGGGGCGTCGACCGCGGCCACGGCCTGTGCGCGATCGTCGGGCACGCGTCAGCCGAGGAGCAGGCTGAGCGCCTGGCCCGGGAGCTGGAGCCGGTCGCCGAGACGCTGATGATCCAGCCGCTGGGCCCGGTGGTCGGGACGCACGCGGGCCCGGGGGTCGTCGGGGTGGGCTGCTACCCGGCCGAGCTCCTGCCGCTGGGCATCAGGAATTCGAGGTCGACCTCCACCCGGCGTTAACAACCGGACTTGCCGGGAGCCTCGTTGCGACGGATCCTCGGCTGGTGCCACGCCTGCCGGTGGTCCCGCGTGAACTGACGAAACGCCCATTCACGCTTGAGGACGCACGCCGATTCGGACTTGAGCGATGGCACCTCGAAGGTGCGTCATGGAAGCGGCTGGGCCCGGGCATCTACGGCTGGCACGAGTTGGGCGATTCGCCGTCGCTCACCCTGCAGGCCGTTCATCTGAGATTGCCCGCGGACGCGGCGTTCTCGGGCAGGACCGCCGCGTGGCTGCACAGACTCGGCACGAAGCCGAGCGATCCTGTAGAAATCAGCGTTCCGTCTCGATCCGCGACGTCGATGCTCGCGGGCTTACGGGTGCGCCGAGTCGCGTTGGGCTGCGAGGACGTCGTGACACTCCGCGGCTTCCGCGTCACGTCGGTAGAGCGCACGCTCGCCGACCTGAGCCCGATCGTTGGGCTCGCCGAAACCGTCGTTCTCGTCGACACCGCCACCCACCTGCGTCTCACCACCGTGCAGAGGCTCGAAGACGCAGCGTCGCGCGCGGTCCGTCGAGCCGGCATTCGGACGTTCCATCGAGCAATCGCGCTCGCCGAGCCGGCCGCCGAGTCGCAGATGGAATCCCGGCTTCGGATGGTGATTGTGCTGCGCGGTTTGCCGAAGCCCTTGGTGCAGCACACTCTGTACGACCAGTCGGGCAAGCGTCTCGGCCGGCCTGATCTGTACTACCCGCAGGCGAGGCTCGGGATCGAATATGACGGGGAGGTGCACGAGGGACGCCTCGCCCAGGACAACCGCCGGCAGAACGCCCTACTTGCCGCGGGCTACCGACTTCTCCGCTTTACAGCAGGCGACGTCTACAACGACCCGGAGAAGATCGTCGCGCAGGTCCGAGCGATGCTGAATGAAACCCGCAGTTGTTAGCAACCTCGTGACTCGGGCCCGCCTGAAACCCGCGGCTGCCGGCAATCGCGGGTTATCGCGCCTCCAAATCCCGCGTTAGGCGGTCGCGCGCCAGCGCACCCACTCCGGCGTCACGCGCTTCTCCAGGGCGCCGTCCACGGCGAGGGCCTGGAGGTGAGCCAGCGCCTCCTGGAGCGCGAGCCGCTTCTCGTAGAGGTTCTCGCGCGCGCCCCACAGCTCGAGCGCGACCTGCCACGCCGTCAGCTCGCCATCCCCAACGATCACCCGCACCCGATCGAGGCGCCGCTGGTGATGCGCCCGGAGAATCTCCACCCGGCCCGCGGCGTCCGTGAACGGCCGCCCGTGCGCCGGCAGCACGAGCTTCGGTCGCAGGTCCGCCATCCGCGTCAGCCCGTCGAGGTACTCGTGCAGCGGGTCCGGCGTGCTCTGTGGATGCAGGCCGATATTCGGCGACAGCTCCGGCAGCATGTGGTCGCCCGCGAACAGCAGACCGCCGGCCTCGGCGTACAGGCACACGTGCCCCGGCGAGTGGCCCGGCGTCCATTCCACCCGCACCTCCGTGCGGCCCAGCATCAGCGTCTCCGCGCCGTCGAGCTGCACCGCCGGCTCGGCGGGCGAAACGACATCGCTCAGCGCGCGCTGCGAGTTGCTGAGGACCTCCGCGTCCTCCCGCGGGACTCCGTTGACCAGCAGGTAGCGGCGGACTTCCTTCACGAGCTGTTCGAGCTCGACGTACCGCGGGTTCACCAGCGGCACCTCCAGGCGGTGCAGGTACAGGTCCGCTCGGCCCGGCCCGGCGAGCACGCCGGCCGCGCCGTAATGGTCGGGATGGATGTGCGTGACGACGAGCTTGCGCAGCCGCTTGCCGCCGAGCTCCTCGAGCGATGACCGGATGAGCGCCAGCGATTCCTCGGAGTTCATGCCGCAATCGAGCAGGTCCGCCTCGTCGCCGTCGACGAACAGGAAGACGTTGACGAGCCCGTCCTCGAACGGGATCGGCAGGCGCAGCTCGAAGACTCCGTCCGCGACCTCCGTCAGCGCCGCCACGCCGAAGATTGTCGCGTCCGGGTGCTACTAAGATGGGCTGCAGGCCGCCATCTTGCTAGCCACCAACCAGGAGGATTCGATGTCCGACGTTCAGTTGAGCCCGCAGCAGATCTTTGACGCCATGCCGGCGGCCATCGTCCCCGAGAAGGCCGGCACCACCAAGGCGATGATCCAGTTCGACCTCTCAGGCGACGAGGGCGGCAAGTGGTGGGTGAAGATCCACGACGGCCAGGCCGAGTCAGGCCAGGGCGACGCCCCCGAGCCGCCGCAGCTCACGCTCCTCGCGGACGCGCGCGACTACGTGAAGATCTCGCTCGGGCAGATGGACGGCACCGCCGCATTCATGCAGGGCAAGCTCAAGGTCAAGGGCGACATGGGCCTGGCGATCAAGATGCCGAGCATGTTCCGCCGGCCGAGCTAGAAGCCCCCAGAGACGGCCGCCTAGTAGTAGAACTTCCAGGTCGAAAGCCTGGAGGACATCTCGTTTTCGAGGTCGAGGTTGCCGGCGCCCGATCGCAGGTCGAGCACCACGACCTCCGTCTTCGTGAGCGCCACGCGGCGGCCGTCGTCCAGGCGCACCGCCTCGACGGCGTTGCCCCACGTTATCGCCGAGCCGGTGGGCACCGGCTTGAGGTCGTCCTGCAGCCATGACGCCAGGTCCGGCGAGCCCTTCCGCTGGTAGGTCGAGACGATCATGAACGCGAACAGACCGGCGGTCGTCGAGCACACTGCGGGCGTCTGGGGCGCCGGCGCCGGCGACGGGCAGGGCGGCAGGGGGCTGCCGTTGACCATCGGCGTGTTCGTGATGTCGAACGTGATGTCGAGCTCCTGGAAGCCCCGGATGTCGACCGACGGCTGCGCCCGAACCTGGTAGCGCCAGTCGCCGGGATAGCAGAACCCCCATCCCGCCGGATCGGCGTAGCCATGGTCTCCGCTTTCACACTTGAGATCTGCGCCCAACTGCTGGACACTAGGGGTCGGGCGAGTGGTGTCGCCCGGCTGGCAGGCGGCCAGAACGACGGCTAGCAGGGGAATGATGAAGATGCGGGGGGTCATTTTGTCGGCCCCGAGTATGCCGATACGGATGGGCGTTCTGTCTCCAAGAATCCGAACGTAGCCCGGCGCGGTACTTCGGGAAAACGGCAATAGGGGGGAATTTTCAATGGGTTCAAGGAAGCGTCCGGACGACGAGCCGGAGGCAAAGCTGGAGGCCAGCCGGCGCCAGCTGGAGCACCTCGTGCTCGCCTTCGAGTCGGATGGTCACAAGGCGCTGTCGGAGAGCGTCGGCAGCGTGAACTCCTCGATTCCGGAGGACGTCGACCTCGCGCAGGCCCTGTCCGACCGCGAGACGACCGACATCCTCGTTCACCTTCTGGACCAGAACCGCGAGCAGGTCGAGCGCGCGCTCGAGCGGGTGAAGGAAGGCGCGTACGGCCTCTGTGAGGACTGCGGTCACCGCATTCCCTCCGAGCGCCTGCGCTACCAGCCGGCCGCGACGCGGTGCGTCGACTGCCAGGGCCGCTGGGACCGGCTCAACGGCCGCACGGCGTAACGACACCGAACTAGAGCTTCCAGTACGCCCTCCCGTGGCTCGGGCCGCGGGAGGGTTTTTTTCACACAAGGGGGCAGGCCCCCCCTGTGGGAACCCCCCGGCGCCACGCGACGCATGCGGCCTCAGGAGTGACGTCTTGTCGTGGTCCGGCGAAGCCGGACCACCCCTGCCACGCTCGCTTCGGGAGGCTTCTTCCTTCTGCGTTAGGTGCGCGACGCGCTCGGCCCACGCCGGTAGAAGACGGCGCCGGCGCCCAAAACCAGCGCGACCACGACCAGCGTGACCCCGATCCAGAACCACTTCATGTCGCCGGTCATGAAGCTGCCCTTGATGTAACCGAGGCCCTGGCCGACCCAGACCCCGCCCATCAGGAACAGCAGTACGGCGATCACGATCGCTCCAACTCTCATCGCGACGGCTTACCGCGGCCGGTTACTCAGACGCCGCCGTAGACGACCGACTTCTGCTCGGTGTACTGGTGGAAGGCCTCGAGGCCGTGCTCCTTGCCGAAGCCCGACTGCTTGGTCCCGCCGAAGGGCAGCTCGTCGTGCGCGATCTGCAGCGCGTTGACCCACGTGTACCCCGCCTCGAGCTCGTTGACGGCGCGGTGCGCCGCGGCCATGTTGGCGGTCCAGATCGACGATCCGAGTCCGTACTGTGAGTCGTTGGCGAGCCTGAGGCCCTCGTCGAGGTCCTTGATCCGGCGCACCGGCAGCGCCGGCCCGAAGACCTCCTCCGTCCACATGCGCGCGCCGTCGGGCACGTTCTCCAGGATCGTCGGCTCGATGAACCAGCCCTTCTCGTAAACGTCGCCCCTGGGGCGGCCGCCGCCGTACAGCACCTTCGCGCCGCGGTCGACCGCGTCCTTGACCTGCGCCTCGACCTCGGCCCGCTGCGTCTCGGTGTGCATCGGCCCCATGCGGCTGTCCTTCTCGAGACCGTTGCCCGGCTTCAGCTTCGAGGCGCGCGCCACGAGCTTCTCCAGCAGCGCGTCATACGCGCCCTCCTGGATATAGAGGCGCTTGACCGCCAGGCACGCCTGGCCGCAGTTGAAGAAGCGGCCGACGGAGATCGCGCGGGCCGCGGCCTCGAGGTCGGCGTCGTCGAGGACGATGCACGGGTCGCTGCCGCCGAGCTCGAGCGTGACTTTCTTCAGCTGCTCGGCCGCGCGCGCCATGACCTTGCGGCCCGTCGGCGTTGAGCCGGTCAGCGCGATCTTGCGGATGAGCGGGTGGGCGACGATCGCATCGCCGGTCGCCTGGCCGAGGACCACGTTGACGACGCCCTCGGGAAGGCCGCCTTCGATGAGCGCTTCGATGCAGGCGAGGGTCGCGAGCGGGGTCGTGCTCGCCGGCTTGAGCACCACGGTGTTGCCTGCCGCGATCGCCGGCGCGACCTTGTTCGCGGCGAGCGTGAGCGGGAAGTTCCACGGAACGATCGCGCCGCAGACGCCGATCGGCCTGCGCACGACGAGCCCGTAGGTCGAAGTGTCGGGGAGGTTGACGTGCTCGCCGTGGATCTTGTCCGCGAGGTCCGCGAACCACGCGATGTTCTCGCCGAACCGCTGCGCCTCGATTCGCGACTCGAGCAGAGTCTTGCCCTGCTCCTTGGTCAGCAGCGGTGCGATGTCCTGGACCTTGCCGAGCATGTGCTCCGCGGCCTTGTGCAGGATCTTCGCGCGCTCGTTGTGCGGAAGCTTCGACCAGGCGGGAAACGCCTTCGCCGCCGCCTGCGCGGCGCGGTCGACGTCCTCGGCCCCGCCAGCGGGCACCTCGTCGACCACCTCTCCGGTGGCCGGGTTTCGGACCTCATAGGTCTTGCCGGAAGCAGCTTTGGTCCGTTCGCTTTCAATGATCATCGTCGCCATAGGATTAATGGTGGCATGAGCGTGAGACTCGAGAAGGAAGGCAAGGTCGGCGTGATCGTCCTCGACCGCCCGCCGGCGAACAGCTACGACTACGCGTTCCTGCGCGAGTTCGCTTCGGCGATCGACGACGCGCGCGCCGACGCGGACGTGCGCAACGTGGTCGTGGCGAGCGCATCGGAGAAGTTCTTCTCCGCGGGCGCGGACGTGACGCAGTTTGCGGCCGGCACCGCGCGCCAGCGCTTCATGACCGCGCTGCTCGCGCACGAGGCCTTTCGCAAGATGGAGATGTCGCCGCTCGTGTTCGTCGCCGCCATCGCGGGCCACTGCCTGGGCGGAGGCTTCGAACTCGCCCTCGCCTGTGACCTGCGCTTCGCGGCAGAGGGTTCGTACCAGATCGGCCTGCCGGAGGTGAACCTCGGCCTCTTCCCCGGCTCGGGCGGCACGCAGCGCCTGCCGCGCCGCATCGGCCTGGCCAAGGCGATCGACTTCATCTCCAACGCCACGACGCTGAAGCCCGCAGAGGCGAAGGAGGCCGGGCTCGTCGACCGCCTCTTCCCCGACGCGGCGGCGTGCCGCGCCGGCGCGGTGGAGTACGCGGCCAAGCTGGGCGAGGGACCAAGCGTCGCCATCGGGCACGCAAAGCTCGCGGCGACGATCGGATTTGGCGGGCCGATGGACGTCGGCCTGGCGCTCGAGCGCGAAGCCATCGGGCGCGTCTTCGTGAGCGAGGACGCCGACGAGGGCATCAAGGCGTTCGGAGAGAAACGAAAGGCGGCGTTCAAGGGCAAGTAGTCCGCGCGAATCGGCGGTTTCCTGATACAGTCCGCGAATCACTCACAAGGAGGTGCGCCCGATGTCCATGCCGAAGGTGATTGTTCTGACGACGTCAGCCGCCTCCGAGGCCGCGCTCTAAACAGCAGCTGGTCCTCCGGGGCGGAGCCGACTCCGTCCACCCGTCATATGAAATCCGGAGGATTTCGCGTTGCCTCTTCAAGACGAGCCCCGCCTTCATTCGCTGGGCTGGGATCCCTGGTTCGAATCGCGATTCGCGGCCTTTGCAGCCGAAGGCGTTGCGCCCGCGCGCGTGTGCGCGGACTACGGCGCCGAGTACGAGGTGCGCGACGGGACCGCCGCCATGCGTGCGGTCGCTGCGGCGCGCCTGCGCGAGAGCGGCATGCAGCCGGCCGTCGGCGACTGGGTGGCGCTCACGTACAGGCCGGGCACGCCGCTCATCTCGGGTGTGCTCGAGCGGCGCACGACCTTCTCTCGAAAGACCGCGTCGGTTGAGACGAAGCAGCAGGTGCTCGCGGCGAACGTGGACGTCGCGCTGGTCGTCGCCTCCGCGCAGGACGTGAACGCGCGCCGGATCGAGCGCTATCTGACGATGGCGTGGCAGAGCGGCGCGGCGCCGGTGGTCGTCCTGACGAAGGCGGACCTCGCCGAGTCCGCGGACGCGCTACGCGTCGAGCTCGAAACCGCTGCTGCGGGGTCGCCGGTGGTCGTGACGAGCAGCGTCAGCGGCGAGGGCGTCGATGAGGTCGCGGCTCAGCTGCGCCCATCGCGCACCGGCGTCCTGCTGGGGCCGTCGGGCGCGGGCAAGTCGTCGCTGATCAACCGCCTGCTGGGACGCGAGGCGATGAAGACGCGCGCTGTGCACGCGACCGGCGAGGGGCGGCACATGACGTCGCACCGCGAGCTGTTCGAGCTGCCTGGCGGCGGCGTGATCATCGACACGCCCGGCCTTCGCGAGGCGCAGCTGTGGTCGGGCGAGGACGCGCTCGGCAATCTCTTCGACGACGTCGAGGACCTCGCGCGCCAGTGTCGCTTCGCGGACTGCCGTCACGAGACGGAGCCCGGATGCGCCGTGAAGGAGGCGATCGTCGAGGGCGTGTTGGATGCGGCGCGCCTCGCCAGCTATCGCAAGCTGCAGCGCGAGCTGCGCGCGGTCGCGGCGAAGAGCGACGCCCGCCTGCGTGCAGACGAGCGTCGCAAGTGGAAACAGATCACGGTCGCGAACCGCGTTCGCGAGCGCTACCTGCGGTGATGCGCTCCGTTCCACCACGGGATGTGGCCCTTCGCGATGCGGTCGAGCACGCGGTCGGCCTGCGCCTGCGTGATCTGCTTGTGGTCGACGAGCGCCTCGAGCCTGGGCTTGAGGTTGGCGATCAGCTTCGCGCCGAACTGCGCCTCCGTCATACCCTTGGCCTTCGCGAGGTCTGAGACCTTCTGACCGGCCTTCAGGTCCTTGCGGAGCTCCTCGGGCTTGATCCCCAGGATGTCCGCCTCGGCCTCGAGCGCGGCGAGACGGACGGCGCGGCGGTCCGCCTTGCGGTCGGAGTTTGCCTGTGCGGACGGCGAGCTGCTTGACGGTGACGGGCTCGGGCTTGCGGCCTGGGCGAGCCCAGTCGCGACGCCCATGCTGAGGACCGCAGCGGCGGCGCCTCCTCCGACGACTTTGACGGCGAGAGCGGTGAAAGCGTTCATGCGCCCAACGATCGTGGAGCGCTGTTAGACGCGCGTTGCCGCGCGATCAGTCTTCTGTAAGTGCGGGGTCGATGACGCCGATCTGGTTCGCGTTCTCCTCGGCGAACCAGACCTTCCTGTCCGGCCCGAGCGCGATACCGAGCGGGTTGCTGCCCGCGGTCGGAATCGGGTACTCGGTGATCGCCCCGGCCATCGTCACCGCGCCGATGTAGCCGGCTGTCTGCTCGGTGAACCACATCCTGTGATCGGGCCCGGCGACCACGCTGAGAGGCCGTGCGTCGACGACCGGCGTCGGGTACTCGGTGATGACGCCGTCCGGCGTCACCTTGCCGACGGCGCTCGGCGCCTGCTGACCGAACCAGATGTTGCCGTCAGGGCCGAGCGCGAGGCCAAGCGACGCGGCCCCGTGGTTGGGCAGCGGATATTCGGTGAACGCGCCGGACGTCGTGACGCTCGCAAGCTGGTGCGCGCCGAGCTCGCTGAACCACAGCCTGCCGTCCGCCCCGACGGCGATCTCCTCCGGCACGCTGTTCGGCGTCGGCGGCTCGAACTCGGTGAAGGCGCCCGAGGTCGTGACCCTTCCGATCTTGCTCGTGAACTCCTCGCTGAACCACAGGTTGCCGTCCGGGCCCGACACGATGTACATCGGTTTGCTGTGCGCCGTCGGCACGGTGTACTCGGTGATCTGACCGGTCGTCGTGATTCGAGCCACCTTGTTCGAGCCGCTCTCGGTGAACCACAGGTTGCGGTCAGGGCCGACCGTGATGCTCCAGGGGTTGCTTGACGCCGTCGGGAGCGGGTATTCGGTGATCTCACCGTCAGGCTTCACTCGGGCGATCTTCCCGGCGAGGTCTTCGGTCACCCACACGTTGCCGTCTGGGCCGGCGACGACGCCGACGGGGCCGCTGTTCGCGGTCGGGATTGGATATTCGGTGAACCGACTCGCGCTCGGGGTGTGCCTCACCGATGCCTGCGGGACCGCCCCGCAGGCCGCCACGCCCAAAGCGGTTACGGCCGCCAGGACCCACCGCGCGCTTCCGCTCATGGCTCGCTGGTTGTAACTCGCGCCGGTCGGAAGGGTTACTCGGGCGGCGCCCCCGATCGGCTCCTGATCGCAGCGAGCTCGGGATCGGTCGGCGGCGGCGTCTGGCGCACCTCGGCCGGCGACTCGACGTTCCAGCCGGTCGCCTCGCGCACCTCCGCCAGCGTGTGGCCCGGGTGGATCGAATCCAGGTACGCCGCGCCGCCGTCCTCGTGAAATCGGAACACGCAGAGCGTCGTGATGATCGCCGCGGGACCGCCGCCGAGCAGCCCGTTGCGCCGGCGCCAGTGCGGCGTGCCGTCGCCGTGGCCCGGCGACGTCACGAACGAAACGCGGTCGACCAGCCTGCGCCTCTCGTGGGTCATCAACGTCACCCAGCGCTTGCTCAGGATCGCGATGTCCGCCCCTCCCCCGCTTCCCGGCAGCTTCACCGTCGGATGCGCCGGGTCGCCGACGTAGGACGTGTTGAGGTTGCCGAAGCGGTCGACCTCCGCGCCGCCGATGAACCCGAGGTCGACGAGCCCCTGCGCCATCAGCGCCATGACGTTTGACATCCGGGTCGCCCACAGCGCGCCGTCAACGTTTGGCGGGTCGCCCATCGTGCCGAGGTACGCCGTCGCGGCACGGTCGCGCATCAACCCGACCTCGAACAAACCGCGAGCCCTGGGCGCGTGGGTGCTGCGCGCGACGGCGTACGCAAGGATCGGCAGCCGCATGCCGACGAACACGAGGTCGCCATCGCGAATCTCCCGAGATGCGACGGCGACCATGAGCTCCTGGTCGTTATAAGGGCCCATGGCCGAAACGCTATCGGTTTGAACCGCATCGTCGGCTCGTCCGCAGGCTCAGGCGCTAAAGTCTCTCGACCGAATGGACTCGCGTCTGGGGGCGCCATCTGACGCCGTGACACAACGGCCGCTCGATCGACCACAACATGCGCCCAACAGCGCGACCGGTCAGCGGAGGCCGAGCCAAACAATCCGCGTGATCGTCGGCGCGGCAAGTTTCGCCGTTTTTGCAGCGCTTACCGCGCTCGTCACCTATCTCGGTTATCTCGTGATCTTCACGCAGTACCAGATCTACGACGACGAAGGCATCTTCCTGCTGGGGCTGCGCAGCTTTGCCAGTGGTCGAGCGCTGTACGACGAGGTCGATCTGCCGTACGGCCCCTTCTACTTCGAGTTCTTCCGCCTTCTCGCCGCATTCGGTGTACCGCTCGATCTTGATTCCGGCCGCCTGATGACCCTGGTGCTCTGGTCAGGGGTGACGCTCCTTATCGGCGTCTCGACCTACGCATTCACGCGCAACCTGTTTCTGGGTGCGGCAGCGTTGCTGGTCGCATTCGCGGGGTCGCTGGCGTTCGGCGAGGACCCCATGCATCCGAGCTGCTTGTTGACCCTCCTCGTGATCGGAATTGAGGTGATCGCGCTGATGGGCGCCGGGCGCTGGAACGGTGCCTGGCCCTGGGTGGCAATGGGTGCCGCGCTGGCCGCCACCTTACTGATCAAGCTGAATGTCGGCGCATTTGCAGTCATCGCACTGGCATTCGCGTTTCTGCTCACGATCCCCTCGCTTTCACGCAATCCTCTCGCCCGTCTTCTCGGCGCGACGATCGTTGTGGCTTTGCCGTTCGTGCTGATGCACAACATCCTCGGCCAGGACTGGGCAATGCGGTACGCGGTGACCATCGGCCTTGGCGCGATGGCCATGGTGGTCGCAACAGCGGCTTCAACTCCCGAATCCGGCCGCCGGCCTGTCGAACTCGCATGGCTCGTCGCTGGTGGCGCTGTTGTCACCGTTGCAGTCGTTGCGATCCTGGCCGTGACAGGCACCACATTTCAAGGACTTGCCCACGGCCTGATCCTCGACCCGTTGCAGTTCACGCAGGTCGCCGTGGCGCCTCTGATACTGCCTTCCAACACGCTGAAAGTCGGACTGATCGCCCTCGCCGGCGCGATCGTATGGACGGTCTACCGTCTGGTATTCCGAACCGGCGAACCGGCGCTCGAGGGCATGGTGCGCATCAGCGCCGGGCTCGTCATCTGGGCCACCTTGGTGGGGACGCTCCAGATTCCGGGCTTGTTCCAGCTGCAAGCGCTGGGCCACGTCGTATCGGTTCCAGTCGTCCTGGCCTGGATCGTCGTCGCGCCGCGCACGACGCCGGAAGGCTGGGCCAAGCTCGATTTCGCGCGCGTGCTCCTGGCTGCGATGGCGATCGTGCAGGCATTGCAGGCTTTTCCCGTGCCAGGAGCCCAGATTGCCTACGGATCTCTGCCGCTCGTCCCACTCGGAGGTGTGTGCATACATGACGGCCTGCGTCAGCTCGGCCTGGTCTCCATGACGCGCCAGGTGGCGGCCGCCGGCCTGTTCGCGGTCATCGCGGCCGGTTGGCTTCCGTCGTCATGGCGAGAGTTGAGAGACCGATATGCCGCCGATATTTCAATCGGACTTCCGGGCGCCAGTCTCGTGCGGCTCCCGGCGGACCAGGCGAACGCGGTGGTGGAGGTGACGCGTTTTGTTCGGACCAACTGCGACACCTATATCTCCATCCCGGGTATGGACAGCTTTTACATATTCGCGCAACTTCCGCCACCTACTCCGCCGACGCGATGGATCTGGGTAGGCACGGACGTCAAGAGACAGCAAGAGGTCGTAAACGCCGTTCGAGGGGTAAGCCGCCTCTGCGTCATCGAAAACCACCGGATAATTCCGCGCGACCACCCACGTGGACCGATGGATGCCTACGTCAGCTCGGAGTTCGTGGTGGCCGAGACCGTGAGCTCTTACATCATCTTTGTCCGCCGCTGATCGGCAGGTCGTGGCGCGCGGCTCGCACACGGAAGCGTCGCCTTCTAGAATCTTGCCCTCAAGTGGCTTCCCGAACCCACGAGGTGCCCATAGATCGGACCAGCGGAGGCACGCCTACCTGGCGCGTTCCGTTTAACAGACCCAGCATCGAGGGTCGCGAGCTCGAGTACGTCGCCAAGGCGCTTCGCTCGGACCACATCTCCGGCGACGGGGAGTTCACGAAGCAGTGCCAGTTGCTCCTCGAGACCGAGCTCGGCGTCAGCAAAGCGTTGTTGACCACTTCGTGTACGCACGCGCTTGAAATGAGCGCCCTGCTCCTGGACGTCAAGGACGGCGACGAAGTGATCGTCCCGTCTTTCACGTTTGTGTCGACGGCGAATGCATTTGTTCTTCGGGGCGCCAAGCCGGTGTTTATCGACATTCGCCCAGACACGCTGAACTTCGATGAGCGTCTGTTCGAAGGGCTCGTGACTCCGAGGACCAAGGTAGCGGTTCCCGTCCACTACGCCGGGGTCGGCTGCGAAATGGATTCGATCATGCAGACGGCGCGCACGCACGGGATTGCCGTTGTCGAGGACAACGCTCACGGCCTCTTCGGCAAGTATCGGGGCCAGTTCCTCGGCACTTTCGGCAGCGTGGCCAGCCAGAGCTTCCACGAGACGAAGAATTTCAGCTGTGGAGAGGGCGGCGCGGTGCTCGTCAACGATCCGGCGCTGACCGAGAGGGCCGAGATACTACGCGAAAAAGGGACCGATCGAAGCCGATACTTCCGTGGTCAGGTCGACAAGTACACGTGGCGAGACATAGGTTCGAGCTATTTGCCTTCAGACCTGCTCGCTGCAGTCCTGTTGGGCCAGCTCGAAATGAGACAGTCGATTCAAGCCGTCCGTGAGCGGCTCTGGCACCGATACTCGTCTGGTCTCAACGATTGGGCTCGGGCTGCGGGAGTCACTCTCCCCGTCATTCCGAGCGACCGAGACTCCGCATATCACCTCTTTCACCTGCTGTTGCCCAACGGCGAAACGCGGCAAGGCCTGATCCAGCACCTGCGCGCACGCGGCATCCTGTCCGTCTTTCACTACGTACCGCTGCACCTTTCGGCGATGGGACGAAAGTTCGGTGGGCGCGAGGGGCAATGCCCTGTCACAGAGCAACTGAGTGACTGTTTGCTTCGCCTGCCCTTCTACAACTCGATGTCTGACGTTGACCAGGACCTGGTGATCGAAGCAATCCGCGACTTCAAGGCGTGATCTCAACTCCGCAAGGTCGGCCGCCGCCCACCGAGTCGTACGACCCCGCCCTGTATGCCGACCTCGCCGCCGTCGAGGACCGGCACTTCTGGTTCAGGGCACGTAACCAGACGATTTTGAGCTTGTTCAGATCTGTCGAACCCACGCTCGCCAATGGCTATCGAGTTCTCGAAGTTGGCTGTGGGGATGGCAACGTCCTCCAGGCGTTGGCTCCGGCAGCGACGCGCGGCGTTGTCATCGGAATGGATCTTCATCTCGCCGGATTGGCGATAGCGCACAGGCGGGCCGGGTCAGCCAGGCTTGTATGCGCGGATATCGCGCATCCTCCGTTTGACGGCGACGTCGACGTGATCGGTCTGTTCGACGTGCTCGAGCATCTCGACGACGACATCAGCGCGTTGAGAGCACTGCATGCAATTCTCAAACGAGGCGGCGTGCTGCTGATTACCGTTCCAGCCGCGCCCGCGCTCTGGAGTTACTTCGATGTGGCGTCGCATCACAAGCGCCGGTACACAATCGGAGAGCTGAGCTCGAGACTCCGGTCCGCAGGATTCTCAATCGAGCGTCTGACCCCGTACATGTCTCCCCTATACCCGCTGGTCTGGATCAGCCGCAAGGCCCTCCGCCGCAACGCAAACCGGAGCAGCGATCCGGTGGACGGCTGGAATGTCGCCCAGGCAGACCTGCGGGTTCGGCCGGTAATCGGAGTGGTGCTCGAATTCCTACTCAAGCAGGAGTCGCGACTGTTGAACCGCGGCTGGACACCTCCGATCGGAACGTCGCTTTTGGGGATCGCCCGAAAGGCAGATTGAAATGCCGATCGAAGCCGGAGCGGTCCGTCTGTCACCGCTGGATACCGAGCGGTTTGGGATTCGAACGGCACGCGTCGACGACGTCGATGAACGCGGCTTATCAGAGGTAGTCGAGTTCTGTCACACGAATGCGATCGATCTGCTGATCGCTCGCTGTGCGGTGAACAAACTTGCCGCGCTCGCGGCTCTGAATGAGGCTGCCTTCTCCCTGATGGATACGCTCGTCTACTTCGAGCGCGATCTCGCAGGCTTTGCTCCTCCGCAGTCATCTGACCCGGCCATTGAAGAGCTCCTGCCTGAAGATGCGCCACAGATCGAAGAGATTGCGCGGACCTGCTTCCGCGATTACCCCGGCCACTACCACGCAGACCCGCGGCTTGACCGCAACGCCTGCGCCGAGGTCTACGCCGATTGGGCTCGGAATTGCTGCGGCCTCGCGGAGACGGCCGGATTCACACTCGTGACAGGCGCGCCCGGTCGCCGCCTGGGCTTTGCCACCTTTGAGAAGCGCACGCCCGGCTCGGCCGAGCTGACCCTCGGGGCCGTACTTCCGGCCGGTCGCGGGAACGGCTTCTATCGGAGACTGACGGTCGCGGGAATGACACGGCTCAAAGCTGAAGGAGTGCTGACTCTCCGGGCGTCAACCCATATCGCAAACTGGAGCGCGCAGGTTTCGTGGCTTGGAGCCGGCCTCCGGCCATATGACGCGTATTACACGTTCCACCGCTGGTTCTCAGACTCAGCTACCAGAGCCGACCCTGGTCAACTCCAGCGGGGTCTCGCCTCCGACTGATCGAGTGACCCCGATCGATTCGCGAACGGTGTAGACAGGGTGCTGCATCGTTCGAGCGTGCATCCGAGCAAGGTATTCGCCCATGATCCCAAGGGCGAAAAGTTGTGCGCCTGAGAAGATCGCAATTATCGAGGCCAGAAACGAAAAGCCTGGCACCCCTCCGCCGGCGATCAGGTAATGCACGACCACAAACAGGAGGGTTGCAGTTCCGCCAACTGTAAAGAAGAAGCCGATCATGCTGGCCACCTGCAGCGGCCAGGTGCTGAATCCGGTGAGCATGTTCATCGCATGCGTCAACAGCTTCCGGAACGTGTATGTCGAGGTGCCCAACCGTCGTGGCTCGTGATGGACCGTTACCGCGTCGAAACGCGTCGAAGCCCATGTCAGCACCACATCGATGCTGACGTAAGGGCCGTCATATCTCTCGAAGGCGTCCCGTAGCTTCGTTCGAAAGAGCCTGAGTGCACCTGCCTTGCGAGCAATCGACACTCCCATTGCAGACTGCAGCGCAAACTTGGTGACCTGCGTCGCTATGTCACGCCAGAGTCCGTGCTGCTCCATGTCTGGTGTGCCGTAGACGACGTCCTTGGTGTCATCCAGACGGCGAAGCAGCTTTGGAATCTCCTCCGGCGGATGCTGCAGATCGTCGTCCATGGTGATGGTCAGTCCGTAGCGGGCCAACCGAATGCCGCACAGCAGCGCATTGTGCTGACCGTAATTGCGCATGAGACGGACGCCGCGAACCCAGTCGTGGGAGCTGACGAGCTGCTCGATCACGTCCCAGGTGTTGTCCGGGCTCGCGTCGTCAACCAGGATCAGCTCGTAGGCAGTCACCGAACTCTTCAACACCGGCTCGAGACGCCTCACAAGCTCCGGTAGCGATAAAGCGCTTTTGTATGCGGGCACGACAACGGAAATGCCTTCGTCCATCGGAAAACCGGCTGAGACAGTATCAGAGCGGGCGTCAGCCCGCGATGCGGAGCGGCTCAAGGTCGACTCGCGACAGGTAGCCGGCGCGGTCGGGCACGTCTGAGACCCATCGCTTGAGCCAGGCCTCGAAACCCTCGCGGGTGCGCGAAGCCTCCGCGTACTCGCGATAGAAGGCGTGGTCGCGGTTGAAGTAGCCCTGCACCGGCGAGGGATGCGCGGCGCCAGGCTCGTGCACGACAGCGACGACCTTCGTCTCCGGGAACAGGATCCGGTTTGGATGCCGCAGGAGATCGCCCGACTCGACCAGCTCCTCGCATGTAATGACCACGCGCCGCGCCGCGAGGCCCGCCTCCTCGGTGATCCCGAGGGGCCCCCAAGCGTGCGCGCGTCCTTCCGCATCGCATCGCTGCACGTGCACGACCGCGACATCCGGGCGCACCGGCGGCACCCGCACCGCGTCGCCGTCCACCACAAACGCGGGATTGGTCTTGAGGATGTCGCTGCCAAGGAGCGTTCGGGTCGGGATGTAGGGCGCGTTCCACGCCGCCGCCCACAGCGCCATCGAGATGGAGAAGTTGGTGTGGTCGTGGATCTCGATCGGACTCGGCACGCCGTGCTCGGCAGCCCGCCGGTAGCAGTGGCCGAGCCCCTCGGAGACGTTGCCGACCCACGCCGCCGTGATCCGGCGCACGCACCCGGCGCCGATGAGCTGGTCGAACAGCGCGTCCGAGATCGGCCCGACGAGCTCGAGGTCGCGACGGCCCTGCCGGATCATCTCGTGCCCCGCGGCGAACGGGATGAGCGGCTCGAGGCAGGTCCCCATCGCCACCGTCGCGCCGTCGGGGACGAAATGCTCGACGGCGGCGGCCATCGAAATCAGCTTGCTCAGCGGTAGAGCGACTCCATGTATCCACGGTAGTTGCGCTCGATCTCGGTCATCGAGTCCCCGCCGAACTTCTCGAGAAAGGCGTCCGCGAGCGTCAGCGCGACCATCGCCTCGCCGATGACGCCCGCCGCCGGCACCACACACACGTCGCTCCGCTCGTAGTGCGCCTGCACCTTCTCGTGCGTGTTCAGGTCGACCGACGGCAGCGGGTTCTTCATCGTCGAGATCGGCTTGATGGCCACGCGCAGGTCGATCGGCTCGCCGTTGGTCATCCCGCCCGTGACGCCGCCGGCGCGATTCGACAGGTGCCGAAACTCGCCCTCCGAGAACTCGATCTCGTCGTGGAACTGCGAGCCCGGCCTGCTCACGCCCTCGAAGCCGGGGCCGAACTCGACCGCCTTGATCGCGTTGATCGAAAGGATCGCCTGGGCCAGCCGCCCGTCCAGCTTGCGGTCCCAGTGCACGTAGCTGCCGAGCCCGACGGGCACGCCGCGGGCGATGACCCGAAACGTACCGCCGAGTGTGTCGCCCGCCTCGCCCGCGGCGTCGATGTCCGCGACCATGCGCCGCGACGCGTCGGGATCGGGGCAGCGCACGGGTGACGCCTCGATGTCCTGCTCGCTCACGGTGTCAGCGTTCACTCCGTCGAAACCGATGTCGACCGCGCCGATCGACTGCGTGAAGCTCAGGATCTCGACGCCGAACGCGCCCAGGAACTTCCGCGCCAGCCCGCCCGCGGCCACGCGCGTGGCCGTCTCCCGCGCCGACGAGCGCTCGAGCACGTTGCGGATGTCGGTGTGGCCGTACTTCAGCGCGCCGGCGAGGTCGGCGTGGCCGGGGCGAAGGCGGGTCACCGGCTTGGGAGCGAATCCTTCCTTCGCCGCCGTCATCTCGGCGGTCCAGTTCTCGTGGTCCTTGTTGACGAGCACGAGCGTGATCGGGCTGCCGATCGTGTAGCCGCCGCGCACGCCGCTGACGATGCGCGCGACGTCGGTCTCGATCTTCTGCCGGCCGCCGCGGCCGTGCCCCGCCTGGCGGCGTGCAAGGTCCTTGCGCAGGTCCGCTTCGGAGATCTCCAGCCCCGCCGGCAGGCCCTCGACGATGACCGTCAGCTGGGGCCCGTGGGATTCCCCGGCGGTCAGAAAGCGCAGCACGAGGCGATCATAGGTGGTGCTGTGTCCCCTCACCCTCGCCCTCTCCCGCGTGCGGGAGAGGGGAGCCTGAAGGCCGCGCTGGTCGACATCGGCGGCACCCTGTGGCCGAATTCGTGGCCGGTTCGCGCGACCGACGGCGAGGGCAGGCTCACGCGGCTGCGCGCCGCGCTGCCGCAGCTGAACGCCGAGAAGGCGCAGGCGCTGGTCACCGACATCGTCGACCGCTCGCGCGACATGAACGGCGGGACTGTGATGATCCCCGAGCGCATCCGCATCGACGCCGACGCCCTGATCACCATGTGCCTCAACGACCATGCGGTCGCGCTCGAGCCCACGACGGTGATGCGCGTGCGGCGCGCGATGGCCATACCGATCGACGGCTCGTTCCAGCCCCTGCCCGGCGCGATCGAGCTCCTCCAGGCGATCAGATCGCTCGGCCTACGGTGCGTGATCGCCAGCAACACCTACTGGCGCGACGCCAAGAGCTACTGGGACGACTTCGAGGCGCTCGGTATGGCGCCCTACGTCGACGACGTCGTCACCTCGGTCGACGCGGGCCACCTCAAGCCGCACCCGGCGGTCTTCGAGCTGGCGGTGCGTGCCGCCGGCGTGCGCGCCGAGGACTGCGTCGTCATCGGCAACAAGGAGCGCAACGACGTCGAGCCGGCGCTCGCGATGGGGATGAAGGCGATCCTTGTGTACCCCGACGACCCGCCTCCGACGTCGACGAAGGCCGACGCCGTCGCGGCGGACCTGCAGGAATGCGCCCGCGTGCTGCGGGCTATGCTCGAACCTATTAGTGCGTAGCCAGATCGAACGCGAGGTCGAGCGCGTCCTCCTCAGGCTCGACGTCAACGGAGAGCCGGCCGAGCTCCACGTACCCGTCCACAAGACCCTCCTCGAGGTGCTGCGCGAGGACATGGGCCTCACCGGCACCAAGCACGGATGCGAGCTCGGCGAGTGCGGCACGTGCACGGTGCTCGTCGACGGACGGCCGGAGCTGAGCTGCCTCGTGCTGCCGGTCCAGGTCGAGGGCCGGAAGATCACGACCATCGAAGGACTCGCGGACGGCTCGGAGCTCGACCCGCTGCAGCAGGCATTCGCGGACCTTGGCGCGGCGCAGTGCGGGTACTGCACGCCCGGGATCCTCCTCGCATCGCGCGCGCTGCTGAATGAGAACCCGAAGCCGTCACGCGACGAGATCCGCGAGGCGCTCGCCGGCAATCTGTGCCGCTGCACCGGCTACGTGAAGATCCTGGAGGCGGTCGAGCTCGCCTCCGCCTCCCCTCGCCCGCGCCTCAGCGCGGGAGAGGGTGGCCCGGCGGCACAGCCGCCCGGCCGGGTGAGGGCGGGGTGATGAAGGTCGTCGGCACCCGTTTCGCGAAGGTAGACGCGGGCCCGAAGGTCACCGGCCAGGCGACGTACGCCGACGACATCGTCCTGCCGCGCACCCTGCACTGCAAATTCCTCCGCAGCCCGCATCCGCACGCGCGCATCCTCAGCGTCGACGCGTCCGCAGCGCGACGCATCCCTGGCGTGAAGGCCGTCATCACCGGCGCCGACCTCCCGGTGAAGTTCGGCATCCTCCCAGTCACGCAGGACGAGCGCGCGCTCGAGCACGAGAAGGTGCGCTACGTCGGTGACCCGATCGCCGCGGTGGCCGCCGTGGACGAGGAGATCGCAGCGGCGGCGTGCGACGCCATCAGGGTCGACTACGAGGTGCTCGAGCCGGTCATGGACATCGAGGACGCGCTCAAAGCGCCGAAGGACGAGCGCATCCAGGACTATGGCGGCCCGAACAACATTCACAAGCTCGTCGCGCTCGAGTTCGGCGACGTGGACGGCGGTTTCGCGCACGCCGACCACACAAGAGAGGACGTCTTCTTCTTCCAGGGCAACACGCACCTCCCGATGGAGCAGCACAGCGCGATCGCGAGCTACGTCGACGGCAGGGTGACACTCTGGTCGTCGACGCAGGTCGTGCATTACGTCCACCGCGCGCTCGCGAAGGTCCTCGAGCTGCCGATGAACCGAATCCGCGTCGTCGGCGCGTCCCACGGCGGCGGCTTCGGCGGCAAGACCGACCCCTTCGCGCACGAGATCGTCGTCTGCAAGCTCGCGATGATCACGGGCCGCCCGGTCAAGTGCACGCTGACCCGCGAGGAGGTTTTCTACGCGCACCGCGGCCGGCATCCGGTGCTGATGTGGGTGCGCTCGGGCGTGAAGAAGGATGGGCGGCTCACCGCGATGCACTTCCGCACCGCGCTGGACGGCGGCGCGTATGGCTCATACGGAGTCGCGTCGACGTTCTACACGGGCGCGCTGCAGCCCGTCACGTACGACCTTCCCGCCTACCGCTTCGAGGGCTGCCGCGTGTTCACCAACAAGCCTCCGTGCGGTCCGAAGCGCGGGCACGGAACGCCGCAGCCGCGCTTCGCGCTCGAGCTCCACCTCGAGAAGATCGCGCACGACCTCGGCCTCGACCCGGTCGAGATGAAGCGCCGGAACTTCGTCAAGCCGATGACCCGGACGGTGAACTGGCTGCGCGTGACGTCATGCGGGCTCGAGGAGTGCACGCGCCGCGTCGTCGAGGCGTCGGGCTACGCGACGCGCAAGCGCGGGAACGGGCACGGGATGGGCTTCGCCATCTCCAGCTACCTGTCGGGCGCCGGCACTGCGATCTACTGGAACGACATGCCGCACTCGGAGGTGCAGATCAAGGTCGACCGCGGCGGGGTCACGGCGTACTGCGGCGCAATGGACATCGGCCAGGGCTCCGACTCGGTGCTCGCCGCGATCGTCGCCGAGGAGCTCGGCCTCGAACCGCGCGACGTCCGCCTCGTCACCGCGGACAGCGACTCGACTCCCATCGACCTCGGCTCCTACTCGTCGCGGGTCACCTTCATGGCCGGGAACGCAGCGCTAGAGGCCGCGAAGAAGATGCGCGCGATGCTCGGCGAGGCGGTCGAGGCGGCCGGCAAGAGATACGAGGATGTCAGCTTCGAGGAGGCGAGCGTGCTCGCGGAGGCGCGCTTCGGCACGCTCGTCACCGCCGGGAGCTACACGCCGCCGAAGATCGCCGGCCCGTTCAAGGGCTCAGGCGTCGGGCCGAGCCCCGCCTACAGCTACTCCGCGTGCGTCGTCGACCTCGACGCGGACGCGCGCACAGGCATGGTCCACATAAACAAGGTATGGATCGCGCACGACGTCGGGCGGGCGATCAACCCGCTGCTCGTCGAAGGCCAGGTCGAGGGGAGCGTCTACATGGGCGTCGGCGAGGCCCTCATGGAGGAGCAGGCCTTCCGCAAGGGCATGCACAAATGGCCGTCGATGCTCGAGTACAAATCGCCGACCTTCCTCGACGTCCCCGAGATCGAGACGTTCATCGTCGAGACGATCGACCCAGAGGGTCCCTACGGCGCGAAGGAGGCAGGGCAGGGCCCGCTGCTCCCGGTGATCCCGGCGGTGAACGCCGCGGTGTACGACGCGCTCGGCGTCTGGATCGACGAGACGCCGATCACGCCCGAGAAAATCGTCGAGGCGTTGCGCCGCAAGGCGAAGGGCGAGCCGGCGCGGGTCGGTCCTACCGCTTTCCCTCCCATCCCCTACCCGCCCGCGATCCACGTCGAGCCGCCACCGAGCGACGCCGTTGCTGCGCCTGCCGCGGTTTAGCTACCTCCGTCCGAAGACCGCGCGCGAGGCGGCCCGCAAGGCCGCCGACCTCGGTCCGCGCGCGATGTTCGTCGCGGGCGGCACGGATCTCTTTCCCAAGCTCAAGCGGCGGCAGTTCGACGTCGACACGCTGATCGGCCTCGACTTCCTCGACCGCAGCGTCAGCGCGGATTTCGTCGGCGCCGGCGCGACGCTCGCGGATATCGCGAAGCACCCGGAGCTGCACGGATATGCCGAGGCTGCCGGCGTGGTCTCGTCGCCGCCGCTGCGCAACGCGGGCACCGCCGGGGGCAACCTCTGCGTCGACACCCGCTGCAACTACTACGACATGACCTACGAGTGGCGTAAGGCGATCGGCTTCTGCATGAAGAAGGACGGACAGATCTGCCTCGTCGCGCCGTCGAGCCCGCGGTGCTGGGCGGTCTCGTCGTCGGACACCGGGCCGATGGCCATCGCCCTGGGCGCGCACGTCGTGCTCGCCGGGCCTGACGGCGAGCGCGAGGCGCCGGTGGCGTCGCTCTACCGCGACGACGGAATCGAGTACATGGCGAAGCAGCCGGCGGAGGTCGTCACCGGCATCCGCTTCCAGCCCACGCCGGGCTCGCGCAGCGCCTACGTGAAGCTTCGCCGCCGCGGCTCGATCGACTTCCCGATCGCCGGCGCGGCGGTGTGGTGTCAGCTCGACGGCGACGTCGTCAGCGCCTGCCGGATCGCCCTCGCCGCCGTGGCCTCCCACCCGCTCGAGGCGACCGCCGCGGCCGATTTCCTCGTCGGCAAGCGGCTCGACGCGGAAACGATCGCCCACGCCGCCGAGCTCGCGGCCAAGCCCGCGAAGCCGCTCGACAACGCGGACCTGTCCCACTTCTGGCGCAAGCGGATGGTCCGCGTCGTCGTGGAGGACGCGATCCGCAGGGCGACCGGATGGACGGACTCGACGGTTAAGCTTTCAGCGGTCTGATGAGCGGCACGATTTTTCGGCAGTCCGGACAGGGCATGGTCGAGTACGCGCTGATCCTGGCCCTGGTCGCGCTGATCGTCATCGTTGCCCTTATCGCGACCGGCGGGCAGGTGATCAACCTGTACTCCGACATCGTCACGACGATGTGCCGAAACCACGTCGGCTGTTAGACGACCAACTGCGCCTTCCAGATCGTTAGGGTTTCTGCATTCATGATTCGTCATTGCCGCTGGACCCAGTCGGGCCAGGGGATGGTTGAGTACGCCCTCATCCTTGCCCTGGTCGCCCTGATCGTCATCGTCGCGCTCATCGCCACGGGCGGACAGCTGATGAACGTCTTCTCGAACATCAGCGCGACGATGTGCAACTACCACGTAGGCTGCTGACCGTCTAAGCACGGCTCCTCTCCCCGACGTTCGGGGAGGGCCGGTCGGAGACGCGCGCGACTCAACGCCGGCGCGGCGAAGCCGCTATGGTACATACGTATGACTGAGGCCACGGCCACAGCCCCCGTCACCACCCGAGACCAGATCATCCAGGCAGCAGCGGACTCCCTGCTCGAGAACGGCTACTCCGGCACGAGCGTCCGGGCGATCGCCTCCCGCGCCGGCGTCGCGATCGGCAACCTCCAGTACTGGTTCCCCACCAAGTCGGAGCTCCTCGTCGAGGCCTGGCGTTACCTCACGGCCAGGTCGGTGGAGGAGCTGCGCGAGGTCCTGAACCAGCTGACGGACCCGATGGAGGTCCTCGAGGTGGGCGTCGAGTCGATCTGGGACTCGCTCCGGAAGCTCGGCGACATCCAGCTGGCGGCTTTTGACCTCCTGGTCCAGGCGCCCCGCACCGAGCGCCTCCGCGCCTACCTGCCCGAGCTGTTCACGCGCTACCGCGAGGTGATCCAGGAGCAGCTGGACCGGCTCGAGGAGGGCGGCGTGATCCGGCTGACGGTGCCGCGCGACGTGCTGGTTCCGCTGGTCCTGAACACCGTCCTCGGCTTCGGCCTCTACTACGTCGTCACCCGCGACGACGAGTCGTGCCTCCGCGCGCTGTCCGCGTTCCGGCAGCTCGCCTCCACGCTCATCGAGCCCGTGGCATGAGCGCGATGGTGCTCGAGCGCGAGCTGGACCGCCTCGAGGCGCTTTGGGACGAGGGGCTGGCGGATTGCTACCACTCGTATCTCGACGCCTCGGACGATGTCGACGTCGACCTCAGGCAGCGCCTCGCATTGGCTGCGGCCCTGGTCGAGGTCGGGATCCGGCTCCAGGGCCTGGGCGGACCGGCGGCGCCGGCGCCGGCGCTGCTGATGGGCGACCTCTGCCTCGCCCGCTCGTCCCGCATCCTCACCGACTCGGCCTCACGCGCTGTGCAGGTCGCCTTCGCGCGCGCGGTCGAGCGCCTGGCAAGCGCGGCCGCGTCGAACCTCGAAGCGCCCAACGCCCGCGAGCTGCTGACCCGAGCGCTCGCGGCCCGTTAGCGCTGTGATCGCGACGCGCCTCGCCTTCGACACCGCCTCGCCGACCGAGTTCGTCGACCTCACGACGCGGTTGCGCGAAGAGGTCCGGCGCACTGGTCTCGTGACCGGCCGCATCCACCTGCAGTCGCTGCACACCACGCTTGGCCTCGCCGTGAACGAGAACGAGCCGCTGCTGCTCCAGGACTTCGCGAGCATGCTGGAGCGCCTGGCGCCGGACGACGGCGGTTACGAGCACGACGACTTCTCGCGGCGCATCAACATCGCGATGGACGAGCCGATCAACGGCCACGCGCACTGCCGGCAGCTGCTGCTCACGGGCTTCGCCACTCTCCTCGTGGAGAATGGCGACCTCGTGCTGGGCCGCTGGCAATCCGTGTTCGCCGTCGAGCTCGACGGCCCGCGGTCGCGGCAGGTGGCGGTGCAGCTCGACGGTGACTTCGCATCGAAGATCGCGGGCCTCCGCGAGGACCTCGTCGAGCTGGAGCTCGCGCGCCAGCTGCTCGCCGACCCGGAGCCCGTGTCGGTGCCGATGCGCCGCCTCGTCGAGGCGGGCGGCAAGCGGCTGCGGCCGCGCCTCGTCCAGCTGACCGCGGCACTCGGCCCGGACTTCGAGCCGCTGCGCACCGCGGAGCTGGCGGCCGCGGTCGAGATGCTGCACAACGCGACTCTCGTGCACGACGACTACGTCGACGAGAGCACACATCGGCGCGGGCGGCCCACCGTGGCGGCAGCCGAGGGAGCGGAGCGCGCGATCGCCGTGGGCGACTACTACTTCGCGAAGGCGACTCGGCTCATCGCCGAGATGGGCAACAACGACGTCACGCAGACGATCGCCGCGGCGCTGGAGGCGATCTGCGAGTCGCAGATCGACGACGTCGCGCTGCGTGGCGCCTTCCCGGGCGACCACGAGTCGTACCTCAAGGTCGTGCGCGGGAAGACCGCGGCCCTCTTCTCAGCCGCCTGCGCGTCAGGCGCGCAGCTGGCGAACGCGAAGCCGGACGTTGTCGACGCGCTCCGGCGCTACGGCGACCTGCTCGGCGTCGCGTTCCAGATGGCGGACGACATGGTCGACTTCAGTCCCAGCTCGGGCAAGCCGGTCGGGTTGGACATCCGGCAGCGCGTGCTCTCGCTGCCGCTGATCTACGCCGCCGAGGATCGCGAGGTCGGCGCGGAGGTGCGCCGCCTGCTGGCGGGCTCGCTGGGCGACGACGAGGTCGCTCGCGTCACCGAGCTGGTCGTGGCGTCGCCCGCGCTCGGCCGCGTCCGCGACGAGGCGCAGCGCCTGGTCGAGGAGGCCGTCGACGAGCTCGAGAAGGTCGAGCTGGACGGGCTCCGGCCGACGCTCATCGGCCTGGCCCGGAGCGTGGTCGACCGCGACGCCTAGCGCGTTCCCCGGACGATCCCGACCGTACCCGCCGCGAGCGAGATGAACCGAGCATCCGCCCAGCCCGCCTCCGCCGCCATCGCCTGCAGCTCCTGCGGCGTGCGGTAGGAGTCGACCGTCTCGCTCAGGTAGCGATAGGCCGCCGGGTGGCCGGAGATCGCGCCGCCGACGGTGGGCAGCAGCGCTCGGAGGTAGAACCGGTACGCGGCGCCGACCGGACCTCGAGGCGGCTTGACGAACTCGAGCACGACCGTCCTGCCGCCCGGCCTCACGACGCGCGCCATCTCGCGCAGGCCGCGGACGGGGTCGGCCAGGTTGCGCAGCCCGAAGGCGATCGTCGCGGCGTCGAACGAGCCGTCCGGGAAGGGCAGGTTCAGGGCGTCGCCCTCGAGGAACTCCAGCCGTGGATGCTCCCGCCGGGCGATCGCGAGCATCTCAGGGCTGAAGTCGAGGCCGACGACCCGGCCCCGCGGTCCCGCGATGCGCCCCAGCGCGGCGGTCAGCTTTCCGGACCCGCACGCGACGTCCAGGGCCGAGCCGCCGGCTGCGATGGCCGTCTGCCGGGCCGCCCGCCGGCGCCAGCCTCCGTCCGTGCCCAGGGACAGCACGGTGTTGACGGCGTCGTAGCGCCGGGCGATGCGGTCGAACATCGCCCGCACCGCGCGGGGGTCGCGCTCAGCCACGCCTAACCGTCGTATTCCCAGATCGAGGCGATGCCCTGTCCGACCCCGATGCACATCGTTGCGAGACCGTAGCGCGAGTCGCGGTTTCGCATCTCGCGCACCAGCGTCGAGACGAGTCGCGCTCCGCTGCAGCCGAGCGGATGCCCCAGGGCGATCGCACCGCCGTTGACGTTGACGCGCTCCTCGTCCAGCCCGAGCAGGCGTATGCAGGCTAGAGACTGCGAAGCGAACGCCTCGTTGAGCTCGACCACGTCGATCTTGTCCACTTCGAGCCTCGCCTTTTCGAGCGCCTTCATCGTCGCGGGCACCGGGCCGATGCCCATGTAGTCGGGATGCACGCCGGCCGCCGCGGCGGCGACGAACCGCGCCATCGGCTCGAGGCCACGCCTCCGCGCCTCGGCCGCCGACATGAGCACCAGCGCCGCGGCGCCGTCGTTGAGGGGCGACGAGTTGCCCGCCGTCACCGAACCGTCGGCGTCGAACGCCGGCCTCAGCCTGGCGAGAGCCTCCAGGGACGAGTCGGGGCGCGGGCCCTCGTCCTCGGCGAGCACGAGCGGCTCGCCCTTCCGCTGTGGCACGCCGACAGCCACGATCTCCTCGCGCAGTCGCCCACTGCGCTGGGCCGCGACCGCCCGCTGGTGGCTGCGGAGGGCGAAGGCGTCCTGGTCCTCGCGCGACACCTCGTACTTGCGCGCCACGCGCTCCGCGGTCTCCCCCATCTGCAGCGTGCCGTACATCTCGGCCATCTTCGGGTTGACGAGCCGCCAGCCGAGCGCGGTGTCGTGCATCGTCTGGGGGCCCCGCGGATGCGCCGCCTCGGGCTTTGCGACCACCCACGGGGCGCGCGTCATGCTCTCCACGCCACCGGCCACGATGACGTCGGCGGCGCCCGCCTGGATCTCGCGCGCGGCAGCGATCGTCGCCTGCATCCCGGAGCCGCAGAGCCGGTTCACGGTCTGCCCCGGGACCTCGACCGGAAAGCCTGCGAGCAGCAGCGCCATGCGCGCCACGTTCCGGTTGTCCTCGCCCGCCTGGTTCGCGCAGCCGAGGATCACGTCATCGACGTCGGCCGGGTCGACGCCGGCACGCCCCACCGCCTCCTTGATCGCGATCGCCGCCAGGTCGTCGGGGCGCACGTCCTTCAACTGCCCGCCGTACCGTCCCATCGGCGTGCGCGCGGTCGCGACGATGACCGCGTCGTTCACCGAGCTACTTCTTGGCGCGGCGGGCGAGGAAGGCCTGAACGCCTTCGATGAACTCCTGGCTGCCGGCCTGCGCCTCCTGGAGGTACGACTCGAACTGCATCGCCTCCTCGTACGTCGAGTCGAGCGCGTGGTTCACCGCGCGCTTGGCGGCGCCGAGCGCCTGCCGCGGCTGCGCGGCGAGCTGCGTCGCGAGGTCGCGGACCTCCTCCTCGAGCCGTTCTGCGGGCACGATCCTGTTGATCACGCCCAGCCGGTGCGCGTCCGCCGCCTGCAGCGCCTTGCCGGTGAAGAACATCTCGTACGCGACGCCGGTGCCGGCCAGCCGAGGCAGGAGCCAGCTCACGCCGCCGTCGGGCGCGAGGCCGATGTTGATGAACGCTTCCATGATGTAGGCCTCGGGCACGGCGACCCGGATGTCGCACGCGAGGGCGAAGCTCGCGCCGATGCCGACCGCGGGTCCGTTCATCGCCGCGATGACGGGCTTCGACATCGTGCGCAGCCGCATCAGCATCGGCATGTACTCGTTGCGCAGGATGTCGCCCACCTCTTCGGGCGTGTGCATGCCGCCGTCGTTCGACATCTCGGTGACGTCGGCGCCCGATGAGAATGCGCGGCCGCTGCCGGTGAGCACGACGACGCGCACGCTGTCCGCGCGCTCCGCGGTCTTGATCGCGTCGCTGAGCTGGGTGCGCGTCAACGAGCCGATGGCGTTCATCTTCTCGGGGCGGTTGAAGCGGATCCAGGCGACGCCCGCCTCGTTCTCGACCTTGACCTGCTGATCGACTTCGGTGGCCATGGCTACCTTCCTTTGAACACTCCCTTGCGCTTCTCGATGAAGGCCCGCATCCCTTCCTTCTGGTCCTCGGTCGAGAACAGGAAGTAGAAGCTGCGGCGCTCCGCCGCGAGGCCTTCGGACATGGGGGTCTCGAACGCTTTGAGCACGGCCTCCTTCGCAAAGCGGAGCGCCAGCGGCGGCTTCTCCGACAGCTGGCGAGCGATGCGCTGCGCGACGGTGATCGACATCTCGGCGGGCACGACGTGGTTCACGAGACCGAGCTCGTATGCACGCCGGGCGGAGATCTGCGCGCCCGTGAGCATCGTCTCCATCGCGGCGAATTTGCCCGCGGTGCGGGGCCAGCGCTGGGTGCCGCCCGCGCCGGGGATGATGCCGAGGTTCACCTCCGGCTGGCCGAAGCGCGCGTTGTCGCCCGCGATGATCATGTCGCACATCAGGGCGAGCTCACAGCCGCCACCGAGCGCGTAGCCGTTGACCGCCGCGATGAGCGGCTTGGTGAACGCGCTCACGCCGGCCCAGCGGCCCACCTGGTCGCGCTGGAGCTGCTCGGCCGCGGTGCGCTCGGCCATGTCGGCGATGTCAGCGCCCGCTGCGAAGACCTTCGGCCCGCCGGTGAGCACGGCGGCGCGGACGGTTTCGTCGGACTCGAGCGTGCGCAGCGCCTCGTTCACCTCGCGCATCAGCTCGGGGCTCAGGGCGTTCAGGACCCGCGGGCGGTTCAGCGTGATGGTCGCCACGGGCGTGTCGACGTTCACCAGGATGTGCTCGTACCCCACGGCCCCTATGATCGGACAGATGGCCAACGGGCGTCTTCTGGACTCGTTCGGCAGGGTCGCCGACGACCTCCGGATCTCGGTGACCGACCGCTGCAACTTCCGCTGCATCTACTGCATGCCCGCCGAGGGCCTGAAGTGGCTCGCCCGCGAGGACCTGCTGCGCTTCGAGGAGATCGTGCGCCTGGCCCGGATCTTCGTTGCCCGCTACGGCGTGCGGACGATCCGGATCACGGGCGGCGAGCCGCTGGTGCGCGTGAAGCTCGAGGACCTGGTCGGCATGATCAACGAGCTCGACCCCTCGCTCGACATCACGATGACCACGAACGGCGTGCTCCTTCGCGAGAAGGCGCAGAAGCTCGCCGACGCGGGGCTCAAGCGCATCAACATCTCGCTGGACACGCTGCACGCGGACCGCTTCGCGGAGATGGCACGCGCCGACATGTTCAAGCGGACGATGGACGGCATCGACGCGGCCCGGGAGGCCGGGCTGTGGCCGATCAAGCTGAACATGGTCGTGATGAAGGGTCACAACGACGACGAGGTCGTCGACTTCGCTCGGCTCGCGCGCGACAAGGGCTACGAGGTTCGCTTCATCGAGTTCATGCCGCTCGACGGCGACGGGAAGTGGACCAATGAGCAGGTCGTGCCCAGCCGGCGGATCCAGGAGCAGATCGAGGACCTCTTCCCGCTCGTACCGGTGGTCGACACGCGACCCGGGCCGGCGACGCGGTTCAAGTTCGCGGACGGCGCGGCCGGTGGCGTCGGGTTCATCTCGTCGGTGTCGCAGGCGTTCTGCACGACGTGCAACCGCGTTCGGCTGACCGCCGAGGGCGGTCTGCGGACCTGCCTGTTCTCGCTGAACGAGACGCCCCTGCGGGATCTGATGCGGTCGGGTGTCTCGGACGACTCCCTCGCCGCTGTGATCGAGAACGCGGTCTGGCACAAGGAGGAGGGCCACCTCATCAACCAGCCCGGGTTCGTGAAGCCGGCGAAGAACATGTCGCAGATCGGAGGGTGACCTCCTCGGCGTAACCCGCGCTCGGGGCTCGCGTTCAACTGACCGACATGCGGCTGGCCGCTGTGCTCGTCTTGCTCGTGGCAGTGGGGTGCAGCACCACCAGCACCGCGGCCGTGGCGCACTCGCCGTCGGCCCCACCCACCGCATCCGCGCCGGCTGACTCGCCGTCCACGAGCTCCTCGCCAACCGCGACGCCGACGCCCTATGTCGTCACGCTGCCGGATTCGGCCTCGCCACCGGCCGCCGCGCCGGGCGGCTGCGTCATGCCGATCGCGTGGGTGGCCGATTCAACGGGGTCGCTGAAGGCCGGCTTCCTGCAGTACCCGTCGGGCACGATCGCGCCTGCGGTGCAGACGCTCGAGAAAACCGGGGTCGCAACCTATGACCGCGCCGTCGGGCGCTGGCTTCCCGTCGGTCCGCAGGCCGTCTCGCCCGACGGTCGCGAGTTCGCTTACGCCGAGTACGACATGCCGGCGGCGCCCACGGCGGGCATGTACGCCGGCGCGGAGCCGCACTCCGCAGGAGTCCTGACCACGACCGGCCGCGTGCACCTGATGGATGCGACGACCGGAAAGGACCGCATCCTCTATTCCGGGTCGCCGACCTATTCGGTCGTCGGGTTCACCGCCGCGGGCGTCTACCTCGCCCAGATCGGGATCACCATGGACGGCGGCTTCTCGAGCGGGCTGTTCCTGCTGCCGGTCGCGGGCGGCACCCCGGTGGCCGTGCCGGGCGCCGGCAGGCAGATGGACCGCAACGCCTGGAACATCGTGAACGGCAACGCGTGGGGCAGCGAGTTCATACCCGGGACCGGCGGCCTGTCGAGTGGCGACGAGCTGGTCGAGCTCGACCTGCGCACCGGCGCGCTGACGACGTGGCTGACGCGGCCGGACGGCACAGCCGTCTACCTGCTCGGTGTTGACGCCTCCGGTCACCCGCTGGTGCTGACGTTCGCCAGCGGATACGCGAGCAACGGCTCGCCCATCCCGCACCCGCCGACGCAGGTCGTCGCCATGACGTCACCGCAGCGCGGGACCGTGATCTACCAGCCGCCGGACGCGAACAAGTACCTTCCGTTGGCGCCCGCCTTCGCCAACGCGCGGGGCATGTGGATGGGCGGCCAGGGATCGGTGTGGGTCGACACCGCGGACAAGCTGACGAAGACTCCCCTCGACACCATCACGATCGTCGAGGCCGGCGGGGCCTGCGAGTAGCCGATAACGTAGGCGCGTGATCCGCGAGGTGCAGCCCGGCGAGACCGCTCTTGCGGCGGAGGCGATGCTCGCGCTCCGGCCCCACGTCGGCTCCGCGGATGAGTTCGTACGGCTGGTCGACGAGGTGCAGAGGCCGGCGGGTTACCGCCTCATCGGTTATTTCGTCGACGGTCGCGAGCAGGCGGTGGCCGCCGCGGGGTTTCGCGTCAACGACCACCTCGCGTGGGGCCACTCGATGTACTGCGACGACCTGTCGACGCTGCCGGCGCATCGCGGGCACGGCTACGCGGCGGCTTTGCTCGACTGGATGACGGAGGAGGCGCGGCGCCTGGGTTGCGGCCAGTTCCACCTCGACTCTGGCGTCGCCGCCGATCGCGAATCGGCACACCGCCTTTACTTCAACAAGCGGATGCGCATCTCCTCGTACCACTTCTCACGCCCGCTAAGGTGACGGTGTGCTGAAGCCCGAGGAGGCGGCACGGCCGCTCACCGTCACCGAGCTCGCGAACGAGATCCGGCGCGAGCTGAGGCCGCTGGTCGCGCTGCTGGTGAAGGGCGAGGTCAGCGGAATGAAGCGCGGCACGAAGGGGCACTACACGTTCTCGATCAAGGACGGCCAGAGCCTGATCAACGCGTTCCTGTGGGCGGACGACGCGCGCAAGGTCACGACGCTGCCCGAAGACGGGCAGGTGTTCATCTTCCGCGGCCGCGTCGACTACTGGGCGCAGTACGGCACGGTGCGCTTCGTCGTCGACCAGGTCGAGTTCGACGACATCGGCAAGCAGAGGGCGCGCCTCGAGGAGCTGAAGCGTCGCCTGGAGGCGGAGGGCGCCTTCGCGCCTGAGCGCAAGCGCCGCCTGCCTTACCTCCCTCGCGCTGTCGCGCTCATCACCTCCCCCACCGGAGCGGTGATCCACGATCTGCAGGAGACGATCCTCGACCGCTACCCGAACATGACGATCGTCGTGTACCCGGTGCAGGTGCAGGGCACCGCCGCGGCGCCGAGCATCTCGCGGGCGCTGCGCCGGTGCAACGCCGAGGGGCTGGCCGACGTCGTCGTCATCGCGCGCGGTGGCGGCAGCTTCGAGGAGATGTTCGCGTTCAACAACGAAGTGATCGCGCGGGCGATCCTCGCGTCGGCGCTGCCGGTCGTGACCGCCCTCGGCCACACGTCCGACCGCACGGTCGCGGACATGGTGGCGGACGCGGAGTGCCGCACGCCGACCGAGGCGGGATCGCGGGTCGTGCCGCGGAAGAGCGACCTGCTGAAGGCGCTGGCGGAGCGCGAGCGCCGGATCGCGCGCGAGCAGGCGCAGCGCCTGTCGCGGGAGACGGAGCGGATCGCCACGCGGCGGCAGCGGCTCCTGCAGGTTCTGCCGAACCTCGTGCGCGCCCGCGAGCAGCGGCTGGCGCGGGCGCGCGCCGACGTCGCGAGGCTCAGCCCGGTGGCGCAGCTCGCGCGCCGGTCGGAGGGTTTGGTCGACCGCGGGCGGCGGATCGACGCGGCCGCCGCGATGCGGCTCGGTCGAGGTCGGACGTTGCTGGCGTCACGCCGCGCCGAGGACCGGATCGAGCGCGCGATCCTGTCGCGATTCGCGCAGGCGACACGAGGCCTGGACCATCGGCGGGAGCGGCTGATCGCGCTGAGCCCGGACTCGGTGCTCAGCCGCGGCTACAGCATCACGCAGGACGCGGACACGGGCGCCGTGTTGCGTGCGGCGAGCGACACGGCGGCCGGGCGTCGGGTGCGCATCCGGCTGGCGTCCGGGCGGGTGGGCGCGCGCGTGGAGGAGACGGAGCGGTGAGCCAGGATCTGACTTACGAGCAGGCACTCGAGAAGCTGGACCAGCAGCTGAAGCTGCTGGAGGACGGCGACCTTTCGCTGGAGGATGCGCTGAAGGCGGTCGACGAGGCTCGCGTCTACTTAAAGATCTGCACCGAGCGGCTCGAGGCCGCGAAGCGAAAGATCGAAGTCCGCCCGGAGGAGTAGGGACTGGCGCTTGTCCCTCTCCCGCGTCAGCGGGAGAGGGTGGCGCTCTGTCCCTCTCCCGCGTCAGCGGGAGAGGGTGGCGCGCAGCGCCGGGTGAGGGCGCGCCGGGTGAGGGCGCGCCGGCTGAGGGCACGCCGGGTGAGGGCTGTTAAGACGCCGTTGTCCTTTCGACCTGTCTGGCGGAAGCTGCGACGTGATGAGCCCGGCGTCCCAGCGGCAGATCGCGTTCGCAAGAGAGCAGCGCCACAACATAGCCGACTCCGAGCGGCGCCTTTGGGCCGCCCTTCGGTCCCGGAGATTTGGCGAGCAGAAGTTCCGCCGGCAAGTCCCGATCGGGCCATTCATCGCCGACTTTGCCTGTAAGTCGGCACGTCTTGTGATCGAGGTCGATGGCGGGGCACATGCCCCCGATGCCGCGCTGCAACGCGATGAGAGGCGCACGCGCTGGCTCGAAAGCCAGGGCTGGGAGGTCATCCGATTCTGGACGGAAGATCTGATCGACATGCGTAGCGTCCTCGACTCGATCGACCTCGCGCTGAGTGTTGCGGCGGAGCGGGGAAAGCCCTCACCCGGCGCTGCGCGCCACCCTCTCCCGCTATCGCGGGAGAGGGATTGGCCCTCACCCGGCGCTGCGCGCCACCCTCTCCCGCTATCGCGTGAGAGGGATTAGCCGCCTACGCGGGCGAGGGGACCTTGGCGGATTGCAGCTCGTCGTTCATGTGGCGGATGCGCTGCGACAGGTTCTTCACGAACTCCAGCAGCACCTCGGGGTGCTCGTGCACGATGGCCTGCAGCCGGTCGCGCCTCAGCACCCGCACCGTCGTGTCGGCGATCGCCTCCGCGTTCGCCGAGCGCGGCTGCTCGTCGAACACCGCCATCTCCCCCAGCACGCTGTTCGGGCCCTGGCGCGCGAGCGTGACCTCGCTCCCATCCCGATCGAGATGGATCCGCACCTCGCCGTCCAGCACGACGAAGAGCTCCGACCCCACGTCCCCCACGCGGAACAGCGTCTCGCCCTTCATGTAGTGCCGCGTGACCATCAGCCGGTCGATGCTCGAGAGCTGTTCCAGCGTCAGGTCGCTGAACAGGGGCACGAGCTTGAGCGCGATGAGCTCCTTGAGGTGCTGCTCCGGTCCGGCGCTCACCGCGCGCGCCCCTTCCTGGACCCACCGGTCGGTGTGCCGCGCCAGCTCCTCGAGCTCGGCCGGCGTGAGGTCACGGCGGTTTCCACTGTCGAAGGCGTCGGGATCGAGCAGGAGCGCAAGTGGCGACGCAAGCCAGGCAGGGCCGAAGTTTAACAACGTCTCCAGCCCCTCAACCCTCGCCAAAGGCTCTCGGGACAGCACGCCGCGCTCGACCGTCGCAAACCCGCGCTTGCCGTGCAGCGCCCGCATGCCCGCCATGCCTGTCGCCGTGACGAACTGCAGGTAGTCGTCCACCGCGATACGCAGGAACGCATGCGATCCCTTCCCGTGCAGCCGAGCGCGAATCCGCGCCAGGTGCACCCCGTCCGCGAGCCGCCACTCGAGGTGCGTACGAGCGTGGTCGAACAGCTCGGGCCGCCCGCTGCGAATCAGCGCCTCGACCGTCGCCGGGCCGGCATCTCCCCGGGCGGTCAGCAGCTCGGTCGCCTGCCGCAGCGCGCTCGGCGACTGCGACGCCATTGCCTCCGCCGCGAGCCGCCTCACCGTCTCGTCCCCGCTCGCGAGCCCGTCCACGAGCGCGGTCGCGAACGCATCTTCGAACTCGGCCGGTGGCGCCCAGCGGACCGCCTCCTTCAGCGCGGCGCGGCGGACCTCCACGTCCTCGTCGCGCAGGCACGCGATCAACCCGGGCGCGGCGCCCGGCACGCCGGCCTTCATCTTCGCGAAGCTGCGCACGCCCTCCAGCCGCACGCGCGCGTCGGCGTCGGTGAAGGCGGCGGCGACCGTCTCGTGGTCGCCCATGAACGAGGCCGCCCAGACCGCGGCTGCGCGATGGATGACGTCCGACGACGTGCGGAGGCGCGCAAGCTCGTCGTCGACGCGCGGCCACCTCGGCTCCTGCCGCGAGCCGGCGACGGCGACCGCCGCCTGCACCCACGCGTCAGGGTCCGCCATTGCCGCGTCGAGCTCCTCCACCGTGAGCGCGTTGGGTTCGGCCATCTGGAACGCCAGGCGGCGCACGTACGCATCGTCGGAGGCGACGAGCTCGGGCAGCATCGACGTGAAGTCGGCCGTCGAGATCTTGGCCAGCGCCGCGACCGCGAACTGGCGCGCCTTCGGGTCGCCCTGGCGGATGAACGCCTGCAGCTCGGCCACCTGGTCGCGCGTGGGCGAGCCGATCGCGACCTGAAAGTCGGCGAGCGAGATCGCGTGCGTCCGAAGCCGCTGGTAGATCGTCGCGACGTAAAGGTTCCGCACCCAGCTCGCCGCGACGATGAACAGAACCGCGACGACGACGCCGATGACCGCGAACAGCCGGATGTCGTCGTCCGCAAAGTGCTGCAGAACGAGGAGGGACGCGCCGGTGATGACCGCGGCGCCGGGCAGGACCGCGTTGTTGAGCAGGAAGGACAGCTTTGGCGCGGCCTGCGCCGGGACGGCGCCGCCGAGGACGTTCTCAGCAGGGTCGTCCAGGCCGGTCTGGAGCCCGTTGCGAACGATGAACAGGAAGAGCGAGGTCGTGAGGATCGGGCTGACCACGAGCGCGGTGAAGCCGATGAGCGTGAAGAGCGGCAGCGCGAGGATCGCGTTCTTCACGCCAAGCTTGTCGAGGATCAGCGGCGCGATGAAGAGACTGATCACGAGCTGCACGACGTAGCTCGCGAGCCAGGCGTTGCCGAGCAGGATGGTCAGGTCCTGGAGGTTGCCGTGCGTTGCGTCGACGAAGATGACCGCGACGACGTAGTCGCCGAAGCGGCTCGCGATCTGGAGCACGAGCGCGAGGGCGACGAGCGCGAGGATGACCCGGCTGGTGAAGACGTGCTCGAGAGCGGACCGGAGAAACGCGATCGCGCCCTGGCGCCGGCGCAGCGCGTGGTCCTCGGCCTGGAAGAGCTCGGCGTCGTCGTCGATCGCGGGCCTGAAGAGGCGGCGCTCCAGCCACGCGGTCATGAAGATCGCGATCACCGAGCCGCCCGCCCACACGAACATCAGGAGCTCCGTCGCGACCAGCGCGACGAGCGTCGTGGCGAACCCGGAGAGTATGTAGCCGATGCTCGACCCGGCCGCGATCACGGGGAAGACTCGCTTGCCCTCGAGCAGGTTGAAGTGCTCGCCGACGAACGCCCAGAACTGCAGCATGATCAGCTCGAAGGCGACCGAATAGACCACGTAGATCGCGAAGCTCACCGGTCCGTTCTCGTCCAGCAGGTACGCGGCGTAGGCGATCAGGGCCGCGACCACGTTCACGCCGAGCACGAGGCGAAAGGCTCGGCCGACCCCGACGCGGCGCGTCAGCGCGCCCTGCAGGGTCACCATCGGCCAGACCGACAGCGCCAGGATGATGAAGAACAGCGGATACGCGCCGGGGCCGGCCTTGGCGAGAAAGATCGCCTGGGTGCCGTTGAAGGCGGTGTACATCGCGCACCCGAGCACGATGGCGAAGCCGGCGACGCGCAGCGTCCGACCCAGCTCGGTGCGGCGGACGTGGAGGAATCTGGCCAGGAACGCGGTCACGGCACCCGGGATTATCGGTGGCGGGCGTGCGCCTGAATCCCGATTGAGCGAGTAGGCTTGAGGCACCGTGCGTGGCCTGGCTGCAGCACTGGTGGTGTTCGTCGCAACCGCCCTCGCAGGGGCCTGCAGCCCGGGGCCTGCGGCGCCACGCTCGACCCAGCAAGGCTCCTACACGGTGACCGCACCGCTGTTCGCAAGCGTCGCCGACACCGATGCTCAGGCGTGCTTTTTTGTCTTTTTCACATATCCGCCGCAGTGCGCGTCCGGGATACCGGTCGACGGCGTCGACGTGGCCGCGATCGCCGGCGCCCAGACAGGGCGAAACGGAATCAATACCCCGTCAATGCGCCTGGTCGGAACGTGGCGCGACGGCCGCCTCTCGTTGACAGCGCCGCCGCGACCCGCGGCCGTGACCGGTGTGCCGCTGACGAAATGTGACGGCGCCGGGCCGTCTGTCAATCCGCAGGGCACCGAGGCTCCCATCAATGAGGATCTCGCGGCCCTGGCGGCCAGGGGAATCATCGTCCTCATGGTCGGGATGTGTGACGCACAGCGGGTCGATGTCATCGTGGCGGTCATGGACGCCAAGACTTCAGCTGAGCTCGAGCGCGATTACGGGCCGCTCACCGTGAACGGGTGGCTGACCCCGACGTCTTGAGCTTTCCACCGACGGCACACCGGCACTCGGTCCCGCTCAAGCGGATCACGCGCCGCACGTTCGGCCTCCTTATGGTGGGCTTCGTCGTCGCGGCCTGCCAGCAGACGACCGCCCTCCCTCCGGAAGCCACCCACCGCACCGGATGGGTCAACGGCTCGACGCCGGTGAGCAGCGATGTGATCCAGACCTTCGTCGGTCCCCAGCATTGTGACGAGCAGAACTCCGTGCTTCTCGTCCTCGGATGGCCTCTCGGCACCGCCCAGAACATGGTCGACGCGCGCTGGTACATCCGCAACCCGCCCGAGTTCGTGCTGCAGCTCACCACGACATCGTTCTCGGCGGACGTCATGCCGCCGCCAGACGCGCGGTTCACGGGGTATCGCAACAACGACCTGGAGCTATGGCTGGCGCCGTCGGACCAAGACCAAGCCGCCTACCTCAAGACAGGCGATCGATTCGAGCGCTGGCCGCTATCGCGGCAGGCTCTCATGTGCATGTGAGAGCCGGCAGAGAGCTACGTCTGCTGGACTGAGGCTATCTTCTCCAACGCCGCGATCCGTTCCTGGATCGGCGGGTGGGTGTCGAACAGGCGGCTGAAGAAGCTGCCGTGGTGCTCCTCGGGGTTGTCGATCATCATCGCCGCCACGGCGTGGTTGAACTTCTGCGGCGGCTTGTCGTTGGCCGCGATCTTCTTCAGCGCGTTGATCAGCCCGACCGGGTTGCGCGTCAGCTCGACCCCGCTCGCGTCGGCGAGCGACTCGCGGTCCCGCGACAGCGCCAGCTGCATCAGCGGGCCGACGAGAAACGCGATGACCGTGAACACGATCCCGATCGCGAGGATCACCAGCATCGCCTGGCCGGAATTGCGGCCGCGAAAGTTCATGCGCAGCGCTCCGCGCCAGAAAATGCTCGAGATGATCGCCGCCATGCCGATCATCGTCGTGACGACGAGCAGCAGGCGCACGTCGAAGTTCTTGATGTGGCTCATCTCGTGGCTCAGCACGCCCTCGAGCTCCTCGCGATTCATCATCTGGAGCAGGCCGCTGGTCACGGTCACCGCCGCGTGCTGGGGGTCGCGACCGGTCGCGAAGGCGTTAGGGCTCGCGTCGTCGATGACGTACACCTTCGGCACCGGCAACCCGTCGCCGATGGCGAGCGTCTCGACGATGTTGTAGAGCTGCATGTACTGCGAGCGGTCGGCCTCGTGCGCGCCCATCGCCGACAGCACCGTCGGCGCGCCGAGGTAGTACGCGTACAGCGCGGAGAGCACACCCAGGACGCCGAGGATCAACGCGCCGGCGATCGCGCCGGTGCCGTCGGTCGTCGCGGCCACGCCGATGATCGCGCCTGCCGCGAGCCAGACGGCGAGGAAGCAGACGACCACGATCACGCTCTTGCGCTTGTTGCTCGCGATCTGGTGGTACATGCGCGCTGAATCCTAGGGGGTGGATTTCGAGCGCTGGGAGACCGTGTCGCGCATCGCGGAGGCCGCCCACCGACCCCAGATCTGCGCCCACACGAGCCCGTTTGCGAACGCCGGAATGTCGTCGGCGTGGTGCTTCATGTGGTACGCCCACATGGCGCGGTGCTGCTCGTAGAGCATCTTGCTCTGCGCCTGCCGGGTGGCCGAGCCCTTGTGATGGATCGCGCTCGCCGTCGGCAGGTAGAAGATCTTCCAGCCGCCGAGCTTCAGGCGGTAGCAGAGGTCGAGGTCCTCGCCGTACATGAAGTAGCGGGGGTCGAAGAAGCCGACGCGGTCGAGCGCAGTCATGCGGACCATCAGGCACGCCGCGCTCCCTGCGTCCATCTCGTGAACGTCCGTTTCCGCGACGTGGCCCATGTTGTGGCGCCCGAAGACCCGGCTGCGCGGAAAGAGGCGGCTCAGGCCGACCGTGCGGTAGAACAGCGTGCTCGGCACGGGGAACGAGCGCCGCGCGTCCGGGTCGAGGCGGCCGTCCGGGAACAGCAGCCGCGGTCCGACGGCCGCGGCGTCTGGGCGCGTGATCAGGAAGTCGGCCATGCGGCCGATGGCCTGCGGGTTGACGGTCACGTCGGGATTCAGCAGCAGGACGAACCGGCCCTGGCACCGCTCGAGACCGACGTTGTTGGCGCGGCCGAAGCCGAGGTTGCGCGACTGCTGGAGGACGACGGCGTCCGGGAAATCCGTGGCGACCGCAGCCGCGGAGCCGTCGGTCGAGGCGTTATCGACCACCACAGCCTCGATCGGAACGTCGGCGTGCGCGTACAGCGCCTCGAGGCACTTGAGCAGCAGCGCCTTGACGTTGTAGCTGACGATGAGCGCCGAGACGAGGGGCTTGGTCGCCATTGCCGTCCCGATTATCCAACGGTTAAGCCGCGCGGGAGTTCCGGCGGGACCCCTTACTAGAATGACGGTGACAGTGCAGACCGGCATGCGCGTGGACATCGGCGCGCGCATCGCTCAGCTTCGGCAGAGCCGCCTGGTCCGGCAGAACCTCATCCTGTTCTTCGGCGGCCTCGTCGCGGGGATCGGCGGATTCGTCTACCACGCGATCGCGGGCCGCATCCTCGGGCCGGAGATCTACGGCGAGGTTGCGTTCCTGATCGCGCTCTACGCGGTCGGAACCGCGCCGGCCCTCATCCTGATCGTCGTCCTCGCGCGCTACACGGCGACGCTTGCGGCGCGCGGCCAGGCGGGCATCAGCTCGCTGCTCGGCCGCACCATCCGGCTCGTCGCGATCCCAAGCCTGGTGGCGATCCTGTTGACGACTTTGCTCGCGCGGCCCGTCGCCAGCTTCGAGCACCTCGGTTCGACGATCCCGGTGCTGATCCTCGGCTTTTCGATCGCGCTGATCTGGCAGGTTGCGATCCCGCGCGGAATCCTGCAGGGCCTCCAGCGCTTCACGGCGCTGTCGCTGAACCTGTCGCTGGAGCTCGTGGTGCGGACCATCGCGGTGTTCGCGCTGCTGGTCGCGGGCTATGCAGTGTCCGGCGCGATGGCCGCCGTCCTTCTCGGCCTTGTCTTTGCGTTTGCGCTCGGCCTGTACACATTGCGCGACCACTTCCGCGGCAACGCGATCCGCGTGCACCTGCGCGTGATGGCGGGCTATTCGATCCTCGCCGCGGCCGGGATCATCGGGGTGCAGATCCTCTACAACCAGGACGTCATCCTCGCCGAGCACTACCTGTCGAGCCACGACGGAGGTATCTACGGGGGGTTGAACAAGATCGGGACGATCCTGTACTTCCTCACGCTGTCGGTGAGCCAGGTGCTTTTCCCGCGCGTCGTCGAGGCCGTCGCCAAGGAGGAGCACCCGGGGCGCATCCTGCTCTCGTCGGCGGGATTGCTGGCGCTGCTCGGCGCCGCGGCGCTGCTGGTGTTCGGCGTGGTGCCGGGCCTGGTCGTAGGGGTCCTCTTCGGGCCGTCGTTCCGGGACGCCGTTCCCTACGTCTTCCCCGTCGGCGTGATCGGTCTCGCGCTGTCACTGGACAACCTGCTCGTGCAGTTCTTCATGGCGGTGCACGATCGCGTCTTCCTGCCGATCCTCGCCGCGGGCGTGATCGCGGAGGGGGCGCTCATCGTGCTGTTCCACCACGGCGTCGGGCAGGTCGTGGGCGACGTGCTGATCTCGCTGCTGGGGCTGCTGGTGCTTCTCGCGGTGCGGTGCTACCTGCTGCTGCCGACCCTCCACGCGTCCAGCCTCGGTGAACCTGAGCCGGCCATTTAGGTATCCTTTTCGGGTTGTGCGAATCGTAGTCAAGGACCCGGAGGAGTTCGAACAGGCCCTCCGGGAGTTCAGGCGCAAGGTGCAGGAGCAGGGGCTCGTGCGCGAGATGCGCCGCCGCTCGCACTACGTGCCGCCCGCCGAGGCCCGCAAGATCAAAAGCCTCCGCGCGCGCCGGCGCCGCACCCGCTAAGTAGCCCGCCCCGGCCGCTGGCCGGGGAATTGTGCGGGAAAGGAGTGAATTCGCCCTGAATTCCCTCGTTCCACGCACAAATCGCCTTAACAGGCAGCGTTGGCACGGCCGGCACACATCGCAGACGCTCGAGATGTGTCGCGCCGCGCCGAGATTCCGGACCAGCTGATCGGTTCGCCAGTCACGCTTGACGATGCACGCCTGCACGGGCTCGGGCCGTGGAGGCTGCGCACGAAGGCGTGGCGCCGCATTGCACCGCGAACATATCTGGTGGCAGGTCACGAGGCGACCGCAGAGCTCAAAATCGCGGCCGCGGCTCGACGCCTGCCCCCGTCAGCCGTGTTCTCCGGCTTCACAGCCGCGTGGCTTTTCGGGCTGGACGTCGAGCCCTGCGATCCTATCGAAATCACGATCCCGCCGCCCACTCCGGTCTCCGCACGCGTCGGCATGCGTGTCCGCCGCCGTGCGCTGCCAGAAACAGACGCGGGGCGGGCGCGTGGATATCGCGTGACTTCGATTTCGCGAACGCTCTACGACCTCTGCCGCGGGCTGGACGTCACCGAAGCGGTCGTCCTCCTCGACGCGGCCCTTCATCGGCGCCTGATCTCGATGAACCGACTGCGGGATCACGGTCGCTTTGTCCAGTGGCTCGAGCACGTCGAGCCCAAGGCGGAGTCGCCGATGGAAACCCGCCTCCGCATGCGACTCGTGCTGGACGGCCTCCCACGGCCGGAGGCCCAGGTGCCGATCTACGACAGCCGCGGCCGCTTCGTGGGACGTCCCGACCTCTATTACCGAGAGCAGCGACTCGGCCTCGAGTACGACGGCGCAACCCACAAGACGAGCCTCGCGCACGACAACCGCCGCCAGAACGCCCTGCTGGAAGCCGGCGTCCGCCTGCTCAGGTTCACGGCCGCCGACGTGTTGAGCACTCCGCAAGAGCTGGTTCGACTGGTCCGCTCCGAGCTCGGTATAATTCCCGGCGTTCGGTGATCATGGCGGAGGGGAGACACCCGTTCCCTTTCCGAACACGGAAGTTAAGCCCTCCAGCGCCGATGGTACTGTCGGGGTAACCCGGTGGGAGAGTAGGTCGTTGCCGAGCACTTATCTTGAGTCCCGTTTTCCCATCTGGGAGACGGGACTCAAGGCTTTTAATAGGCGCCCTGCGCGCGCCCGGCCCTAAGTCCCGAGGCCCGAAAGGGCGGCGGGACTTAGGTTTTTCTGGGGCCGCCCCGGTCCAGCTTTTCGAGCATCGGGTTGAAGTCGATCGCCTCCAGCGCCCGCTTGAACAGGTTCAGCATGCTCCCCCGCCCGCCCGTGCTCACCCACTCCAGCGCGGCCTCGAACGCGGCGCCCACCAGCGCCAGCGCCACCACCCGCACCTCGAAATCCTCTGCGTCGCGGCCCATGCGCACCGCCATCACCGCGGCAAACTGCCGCTGCGCCTTCTCCAGCTCCTCCCACGTGCGCGCCCGCAGCTCGGGCACCTCCAGCGACAGCTTCGCCCGCTCGTAGATCGCGTCGCGGTCGCTCTCGAAGATCCCTGCCATCGCCTCGATCGCATCGAGAATCGACTCGCCGAGCGGCCGGCCGGTGTCCGCCATCAGCGCCGCGAACACCTGCGGGTCGTACTCGTCGTAGATGACCACGTCCTCCTTCGACGGGAAGTAGTTGAAGAAGGTGCTCGGCGAGATGTCCGCGGCCGCCGCTATGTCCTCGATCGTCGTCTCGTCGTAGCCGCGCTTCTTGAAAAGACGAAGGGCCTCGCGCTGGATCGAGGCCTTCGTCCTCTGTTTCTTGCGCTCCCGTAAGCCGGCCACCGTCATGAAGCTACTCCCGCGACACGAGCGCCCGCGACGTCCGGCTCCGCGACCTTCGGCGCGCGCGCGGGCAGGAACAGCGCCATCAGCACCGCGCCGACCGCCATCGCGACCGCGCTGACGACGAGCACCTCGGACATCCCGTCGACGTACGCCTCCTGCGCCGCGCGCAGAACCGCGGCGCCGAGCGGCGCGGGCAGGTGATGCGCCACGGACGCTGCGACCGCGACGCTGCTGTCGATCGCGGCCTGCACCGTGGCCGGAAGGCCGGTGAACCGGCCCGCGACGTGCTCCTGGTAGGCGCTGTTCAAGATGCTGCCCATGATCGCCACGCCGAGCGACCCGGCCACGTTCTGCAGCGTGCGCGTGAGCGCGCTGCCGCTCCCCATCTCGCCATCGGGCAGCGCGCCGAGGATCGCGTCGAGCGACGGAATCATCGCCAGCACCACGCCGAGGCCCATCAACCCGAGCCCGACCGCCACGATGCCATACCCGCCATCGACCGTCGCCCGCGACAGGACGAGCATCGCGGCGCCTCCGACCAGCAGCCCCGCCGAGGCCATGATCTTGGTGCCGAGGCGCTTGTTCAGCCAGTCGCTGGCCACGGCCCCGGCCATCATCGCGATCACCAGCGGCAGCAGGCGCAGCCCGGTCGACTGAGCGTCGTTGCCCTGGACCACCTGCAGGAACGGCGAGATGATGAACATCACGCCCGTCATCGCGAAACCGACGATGACAAAGGTGACCGTCGCCCACGAAAGGCGTGCGCTTCTGAACACCGACAGGTCGACCAGCGGCGAGCGCGTCCGCAGCTCCCAGAGGATGAATGCGGCGATGAGCACGCCGCCACCGATGAGCGGTCCCGCAACACGCGCGTCGGCCCAACCACGGACGGGCTGCTCGATGATCGCGTAGACGACCGCGGTCACACCGGCGACCTCGAGGAGCGCGCCGAGCCAGTCGAGCCGGCGCGGGTGCGGGTCCTTGCTCTCGGGGACGAAGAACCACGTGCCGACGAGCGCGAGCGCGACGACCGGAGCGTTGATCAGGAAGATCGATCCCCAGTCGTAGTGCGTCAGGAGAAAGCCCGCAACCAGCGGCCCGAGCGGCAGCCCGAGGAATGCGCCCACTCCGGCAAAACCGATTGCCCGCTGGCGCTCGTCCTCGCGGAACATCACCGGCAGCATCCCCTGCATCAGCGGCAGGATCACCGCGCCGCTCACACCCATCACGGCGCGCATCGCGATGAGCTGCTCTGCGGTGGTCACGCGGCTCGCCACCACCGAAGAGATCCCGAACAGCGCGAGAGCGATGAGCATCAGGCGGCGCCGGCCGAAGCGATCGCCCAGGACGCCGGCCGGCAGCATGAAGCCCGCCAGTGCGAGCGTGTAGGCGGCGGACATCCACTGCAGCTGGTCGGTCGAGGCGTTCAGCCGGACCGACAGCGTCGGCAGCGCCGTGACCAGCACCGTGATGTCGAGCCCGAGGACGAGCCCGCACGACGCGAGCGCGGCGAGCCCCCACCACCGGCCGGGCAGCCTCTCGATCGCCGTTGTGGTTGTCGCGTTCATGTCCGTCACCTCCTGTCGTTACAAGATTGCAATTACAGGATAGTTGGAGCTATTCCAAATTTCAAGTGGCTCGCGCACATCCCTTGAGCCGCCTCTAACCCGGCGGTGCCATGATGGATTCGGACCCGTCAACACGGAATTCTCTGGAGGTATCAGATGGCTGACACCAGGACCTCGGTCGGCCACGCACCGATCTGGCTCGACCTGTCCGCGGGCGACCCTGAGAAGGCGCGGCAGTTCTACTCGAACGTCTTCGGCTGGAAGGTGGAGGTCAACCCCGACCCGCAGTACGGCGGCTACGGCCTCGCGCAGCTGAACGGCAAGGACGTCGCCGGGATCGGTCCGAAGCAGGATCCCAGCGGTCCGACGGCGTGGACCGTCTACGTCGGCACCGGGGACGCCGACGACACCGTCAAGAAGGTGGCGGCGGCAGGCGGCAAGGTGATCGTCGAACCGATGCAGGTCGGCCCGCAGGGCCGGATGGCGATCATCCAGGATCCGAGCGGTGCCTTCCTCGGCCTCTGGGAGCCGGGAGAGATGAAGGGCGCCGAGGTGACGCGTGTCGAGAACGCGTTCTCGTGGGCCGAGCTCAACTCGCGCGGCATCGACAAGGCGACTCCGTTCTACTCGAAGGTCTTCGGGTGGACGGTCAAGTCGAACGACATGGGCCCCGACAACCCGCCCTACCTCGAGTTCCAGGTCAAGGGCGAGAGCGTCGGCGGCGGCATGGAGATGAACCCGATGGTGCCGAAGGAGGTGCCCAGCTACTGGATGCCCTACTTCGGAGCGAAGGACGTGGACAAGACGCACGAGAAGGCGAAGGCTGCCGGGGCGAGGGAGATGCTGCCCCCGATGGACTTCCCGGGCGGGCGTTTCTCGATCCTGGCGGACCCCGAAGGCGCGGCTTTCGGGATCATGAAGTCCGACCAGTAAAAGCAAGCTGAAGACCGGGCCGGCGGCAACGCCGCCGGCCCGCGTAATCCCCATGGTCAAATGGTTTCGAGGTTGGGTGATGCCAAACCTCGAATTCAAAAAGCTGCTGGTCTTCGTGACCGCGCTCGGATCGATCGCAGGCCTGAGCTCCTGCGGCTCGAGCGTGAGCGTCGCCGCGCTTCAACCGACGCTCACCTTCCAGCTCGTCGACGGCGGACGGGTCGCCACGCAGGCAGGGCAGCCCGTCCCGAGCTTCAGCTACCAGCCGCGTCCGCGCGTCGAGCTCGGCGAGGGCTGGAGGTTCGAGCCGGCCGACCTGAGCCCCGTCCTGACCTTCGCGACCCGCTCGCGCGAGACGGTTCGGGACCTGGAGACCGAGGCCGCCGGCCGCCAGAAGGCGGGATTCGACGACGCAACGTGGCAGCCGATCGACGTTCCTGGAAGCACGAGCCCGCCGCCCGGCGGCCACCCGACCGACGGGTGGTACCGCGACACGTTCACGGTGCCGCCCGACTGGAGCGGCCAGGCGGTCACGCTCAAGTTCGGCAGCGTCAACTACCTCTCCGACGTGTGGCTGAACGGCGTCTACCTCGGCTACCACGAGGGCGGCGTCACGCCGTTCGCGTTCAGCCCTGGCAAGGCGCTCGTGAGCGGCACGAACACACTCGCGGTACGCGTCTACGACCCGCCCAAGGGCGCGCGGATCGACGTGCTGCCCTGGTACTACAACGACGCGTGGGAATACGAGGGGATCACCGGCCCCGTCTGGCTCGAGGCCGCGCACCCGCTGCACGTGGTCCGCGCCGACGTCGTGCCGTACCTGGACGCGGCGGACGTCAGCGTCGTCCTTCAGAACTCGAGTGAGGCGAGCTACTCGAACGTGTCACTCGACGTGGAGGTCCTGCCGGCCGCGGTCACCGCGTCCAACCTGCTCGATCCGAATCCGGTGAGCCTGATCCCCAAGGACGCGCAGACCATCGCGACCCAGGCCATCGACGGCATCACGCTCAACGCGAACGCCGTGGCGGTGCGCGAGGGGAACTTCGTGTTCTCGGGCGCGGACCACTGGACGGTGCTGCACCCCGCCCTCTACGTGCTCGGCGTGCACGTGCTCTCCAATGGCATCGTCGTCGACAGCTTCTACGACACGTTCGGCCTGCGCCGCATCCAGGTCGACCCCACGGCGCCGCGCCTGCTGCTCAACGGCGACCCGATCGCTTTCACCGGTGTGGCCGTACAGGACGAACGCGTCGCGCCGGCGGTCAACGGCGCCCCGCGCGGCGGCACGCCGGGCTCACCCGACGACGAGCTGCGGATCGCCCGCCAGGCGCAGTCGGTCAACGCCGACCTGCTGCGCACCAACCACGTGCCGGGCAACCCCGCGCTCCTGATGCTGGCCGACCGCCTCGGTCTTGGCGTCTGGGAAGAGATCCCGATGAACCACTTCACCCCGGAGACTTTCACTTACGTGATGCAGCGAGGCATCGCGCAGCAGATGCTTGCGGAGATGGACCTGCGCGACTTTAACCGGCCGTCGGTGATGTTCCACGCCTTCGCGAACGAGTCGACCGGCGTGAACGAGCGCGCGGCCGCGATGCAGGCGCTGCACGACCTCGATCGCAAGATCGACGGCACGCGCCTCACTGCCCAGGCGATGTACGGGTCCGACCCGACCGACCCGACGAGCTCGCCGCTCGACGTCGCGGGCTATACCTTCTATTACGGCGTGTTCTACGGCGGCCGCTCACCGGAGCCGGGGACGTTGCGTGCCCTGCAGCAGGCGCACCGCATGTACCCGCACAAACCCGTGATGGTGCTCGAGTTCGGGCAATGGGTTTACGACAACGGGTACGACGGTCAGCAAGGCGTCGTCTTCAGCAAGACGTGGCCTGCCCTCCTCGCGCACCTCGACACCGCGCAGGACGGGTACATCGGGGCTGCGGTGTGGTGGTCGCTCAACGACTACTGGACCGACGTCGCCGGCATCGGCGTGGAGCGGTTCGGCCTGTACGCGCCCGATGGCAAGCTGCGCCGGGTGGGACACCTTGCCCAGGCGTCGTTCGGCGAGGTGACGGTGCCCACCGGCACAGCGCCGGGCTTCACGTCAGGCGGCTCCGGCGCCGCCGAACCGGTGACCGAGCCGGCGCACATACTGATGCACCTCGGGTACGCGCTTCTCTTCCCGGTCGTCCTGGTCGCCCTGATCGTTGCGGCGATGGTCGCGGCGCGGCGTACGCGGCGTCTCCGGGGCGCGACGTGACCGCGCAGCGCGTGCGTTTGCGTTCGGTTCCCCTCCTCCCCGCCGTCGTCACCGGCGCGTGGGCCGGCTTCGCCCCTGGTCTGTTCGTCGGGGCGATAGCGGGCGTCCTCATCACCTTCGGGGCGGGCGCCGCGCTCGAGTGGATGCGCGAGCTCAGCTTCACGACCGGCATCGCGCAGCAGCTGCTGCCGTTCGGCGACCGCACCGGCCTGCTGCAGACGATCCAGGACGGCTGGTGGTTCGTCGTGCCGGCGGCCGCACTCGCGGTCGGCCTCTTCTCCGCGCTCATCGGAGGCCTGACCGGTGCGCTGGTGGCGGCCAGCTTCGGCAGCGTCCTCCGTGGCGTGGAGGTCGACATCGAGCCGCTCTCCGGCACCGCGCCCATTGCGGCAGAGCCGGCAAAGCCTCGGCGCAAGCGCGCGAAGGAATACCGGTCCGCCGTCGGCGATTCTTGATTACGCAATGATTTCCAATCAAGCCATCTCGCAGGCGCTGAGCCATGGCCACGTGATCGACATCACGACCATGGGCCGCCGCTCGAAAGAGCCGCGCCGGATCGAGATCGTGTTTCACAACATCGACGGCCGCATCTACATCAGCGGCATGCCGCGTCCGGAGCGCCGCGACTGGCTGGCCAACCTCGAGGCTGACCCGAAATTCACGTTTCACCTGAAGCGTGGTGTGAAGGCCGACCTTCCCGCAACCGCGCGCGTCATCGCCGACGAAGCCGAGCGCCGCGAGATCCTCGCCCACGTCGCTCGCGCGTGGAAGCGCAACGACATCGACGAGATGGTCCGCAACAGCCCGCTGATCGAGGTCACCTTCGAACAGGCTGCGTTGAATTAGATTCGCCCCCACCCTGACCCTCCCCGCGGAGCGGGGAGGGACAATTCGATGGTGGGAACTCGCATGCTCGCGGTCGTGATCGTGGCGGTGGTGATCGTCTATCACGTGCTGAGGGTCATGGCGTCCCAGTGCAGCGGCGGCGGGTGCGACTGGTACATCCCCTTCTCGCTCGTGCTTCCGCTTGCCGCGATCGCGCTGGCGCTCGTGACCGGCGCACTCGCGGCCTACGCCGAGCGGGACAGGCCCGCCCGCACGATCGCGATCGCAGCCTGCACCCTCCTCGCGTTCGCGGGTTCGATCGCCGGCGCGTTCGTCCTGTCCGACAACGACGCCAAGGTCTGGGTCGCGACGGTCTTCGTGCTCCTGGTGCCGGCGGCCGTCCTCCTGACCTCTGCGCGACAGCCGACTAGGATCAGGTCCTGATGGCGCAGAACCCCACGCCTCCGCCGTCGGCGCCGCCGCCACCGAAGCAGCCCGATCTTCTGGCACCGATGCGGTCGTGGCGTTTCTGGATCACGCTCGGCATCCTCTTCGCGCTGAACATCGTGATCAGCAACGTGATCACCGGCGCCGGGCAGCCACCGACGGTGACGATCTCCTACAACACGTTCCTCGACCAGGTCGACGCCGGCAACGTCGTGAGCGTGACCAGCACCGGCGACGCGATCATCGGTGTCACGAAGAAGCCGGTCAAGTCGCAGACCACCAGCGACACGTCGACAAAATTTCAAACCCAGCGGCCCTCCTTCGCGAACGACGACCTCGAGACGCTGCTGCGGAAGAACGGCGTGACGATGACCGCGAACGACCCGAACGCGTCGACGCCGCTGTGGGAGACGCTGCTCTTCAGCTTCGGGCCGACCATCCTTCTCGTGATCGGGTTCCTGTACCTCTCGCGTCGCGCTGCGGGCGCCGGCGGCGGGGGGATCCTCGGGAGCTTCGGTCAGAGCGGCGCGCGGCTCTATGACGCCGAGAAGCCGTCCACGACGTTCGGCGACGTCGCGGGGATCGACGAGGTCAAGGCGGACCTGCAGGAGATCGTCGATTTCCTGCGCGAGCCGCAGAAATACACGCGCCTCGGCGGCACCATGCCGAAGGGCGTGCTCCTGATTGGAGCCCCGGGCACCGGCAAGACGCTGCTCGCGCGTGCGGTGGCCGGCGAGGCGAAGGTGCCGTTCTTCAGCATCGCGGCTTCCGAGTTCGTCGAGGCCATCGTCGGCGTCGGTGCATCGCGCGTGCGCGACCTCTTCAAGAAGGCACGCGCCGCGGCGCCCGCAATCATCTTCATCGACGAGCTCGACGCCATTGGTCGGAGCCGCTCGGCCGCGATCCGGGTCGGGGGCAACGACGAGCAGGAGCAGACGCTGAACCAGATCCTCACCGAGATGGACGGGTTCGACTCGAGCGTGGGCGTCATCGTCCTTGCGGCCACGAACCGCGCTGACGTGCTCGACCAGGCGCTGCTGCGACCGGGGCGCTTCGACCGGCGCGTCAACGTGCATCCGCCTGACCGCCGTGGCCGCGCCGCGATCCTGAGCATCCACACGAAGAACATCCCACTCGCGTCCGACGTCGACCTCGACCAGATCGCGGCGCAGACCCCCGGTCTCGTCGGCGCCGACCTGCGCAACCTCGCCAACGAGGCCGCCCTCGCAGCCGCGCGCCGCGGCGAGACGCAGGTGCACATGAGCGACTTCGCGAACGCCATCGAGGAGACGCTGCTCGGCGCGGAGCGGAAGATCATGCTCACAGACGCGGACCGCGAGCGGATCGCCTACCACGAGTCCGGCCACGCGCTGCTCGGGCTGCTGGTGCCCGGCGCCGACCCGGTGAAGAAGGTGACCATCATCCCGCGCGGCCAGGCGCTCGGCGTGACGCTGCAGAGCCCGATCGACGACCGCTTCAACTACGGAGAGGACTACCTGCGTGCGCGCATGATCGGCGCGCTGGGCGGCCGCGCCGCGGAGCGCCTCGTGTACGGCGTCGTCACGACGGGAGCCGAGAACGACCTGCAGCAGGTGACGCGCATCGCGCACGAGATGGTCGTGCGCTGGGGCATGAGCCCGAAGGTCGGTCCGCTGAACTTCAGCGACCCCGACGGCGGGATGTTCCAGCAGCGGCCGTACGGCGAGTCGACGGCCTCGCTGATCGATGACGAGATCCGCCGCATCGCGGAGGAGTGCCAGGTCGAGGCGGAGCGACTGCTCGGCGACCACCGCCCCCAGCTCGACAAGCTTGCGCAGGCACTGCTCCGGAACGACTCGCTCGAGGAGGCGGAGATCATCGACGTGACCGGCGTCAAGCCGACGAATCCGGCGGCGCAGGTCAGCGGTCCGGGCAAGGTCAACGCCGCGGCGGCGCAGGCTGCCAACCGCCCATAGCCTGGCAACCACCCGGCAGGTGGTGAAGCGTCCGTGCCCAGCTAGGATTACGCCGTCCGAGGGAGGAGGTTCTCGCCGCCGGAGTGACGGCTGCGCGTGCCCTCATGCGTCGAGGGAGTCGTTTTGAGTCACCAGGAAAGCACCGCTGAATATCCGGCCGCACCCGACGGCCTCATGGACGAGAACGCGCTCGCCCGCATCCTCGGGGTCGACCCGGGCGCGATCCGGCGCGCCGTGCGAGCGGGTTATCTCGACGCGGACAAAACGCAGTCCGGCGGCCTGCTGTTCGACCTGCACGCGGTGCGCAAGCGCCTCGCCGCGGCCGGCTGGGACGGCGTCGAGCCGCTGCTCACTGCGGAGCAGGCCGCAGGCCGCCTGGGAATGACGCACGAGCAGCTCGCCGAGCTCGTGCGCGACGGCACCCTCAACGCGGTGCGGCCGCTGCCCGGTATGGCCTCGCGCTACCTGGCGTCCGAGGTCGAGGACGTCGTCGAGGGTGGCCGAACCCGCGAGATGCTCGCAGAGGCCGGGAGCGTCGTCCGCGTCTTGCTCTCGAACTTCGTGCTCGTCATCGCGATCATCGTCGCCCTCTTCCCCGTCGTCGCGCTGATCCGCGGAACGTCCGCGCTCGCCGGCGTCGACCAACCGCATGACATAGTCGGCTGGATCGGCGTGATCCTCGCGGCGCTGGCGCTGCTCGCCGGCGGCATCTTCTTCTGCTACTCGGTCCGCTACTACCTGGCGACGATCATCGTCCTCGCGTCGGCGGCGCCGTGGCTGCTCCGCTACCGCCAGCAACGCCGCGAGGGACGCATCGCAGTCGCGCGCGAGCGCGACCCTAGCCACCTCGTCCTCGGCTACAACCCGTTCGTCTCGATCCACATCGCCGCGTACAACGAGGAGCGCGTCATCGGCCGCCTCCTCGAAGCGTGCGACAGGCTCGACTATCCGAACTTCGAGGTGATCCTCGTCGACGACTCCACCGATGGCACGGCGGAGGTCGCCCAGCAGTGGGCCGAGCACCCCCGTTTCAAGATCATCCACCGCGAGCACCGGAGCGGATTCAAGGGCGGCGCGCTTCGCGTTGCGCTTGATTCGATGGACACGCGGGCCGAGTACGTGGTCGTGTTCGACGCCGACGCGGTCCCCTTCCCGGATTCGATCCAGCGCCTGCTGCCGCACTTCTACGAGATGCGCGACGGCCGCGCGCATCGCAAGCAGCACGTTGCCGCGGTCCAGAGCTACCAGTGGCACGTCCTCAACAAGGAGCAGAGCTGGCTGACGGAGGCCGTGCGCGCCGAGTACTCCGGCAGCTACATGATCGAGCGCCCCTTCCAGCAGGCGCTCGGCGGCATGAGGATGGTCGCCGGCACCGCGTACATGATCCGGTCGGACGTCCTCCGCAAGGTCGGCTGGGGCACGAGCATCACGGAGGACTGGGAGCTCACGCTCCACCTCTACACGCTCGGCTACAAGGTCGCGTACACGCCCTTCGCGGAGACGCCCGCCGAATGCGTGTCGGGCGTGCAGAAGCTCGCGCGCCAGCGCATGCGCTGGGCCGAGGGCCACAGCTTCAACGTGAAGAAATGGTTCCCGCTGATCTTCACCTCGCCCCTCGTGAGCGCGGTCGAGAAGGTCGAGTTCGCGTTCTACGTCACCTACTACCTGCAGGCCGTCCTGCTGCTCATCGGCACGGGCTGCTGGGCGATCGCCGAGCTCGGGCTGCACGCGCGCATCCCCGGATGGACGGCCGTCCTGGGCTGGTCACTTGTCATTGCCAACCTGGTCGCGCTGCCGCTGATGAACGCGGCCGGCCTCGTGCTCGAGGAGGCGCCGCTGGGCGACTTCCGCGGGGCGCTTGCGTCGGTGGTGACCGCCTATCTCCTGATCCCCTACCAAGGCTGGGCGGCGATCAAGGGGCTGTTCGAGCCGGTCGAGGGCGGCTGGGTGCGGACGCCGAAGACCGGCAGGCTCACGGGAGCGATCCACCACCTGCGGCCGGTCGAGATGATCCAGCAGTGGGCGGTCGGCGTCCCGCGCCCGCCGCGCGCGGGCGCTCGCGGCGCCACCGTCACGCAGGCGACCGCCTCAACGCGGCGCATCGTGCCGCGCCTGGTGACGAGCGGCCTGATCCTTTCGGTCTTCGGCCTCGCCGCCGTGGCGGCGGTCATGCCGGTCACGGCGGCGACGTCTGCGTACTACCTCCACCCCGCCTCGTCGATGGACCACGTCCCGGCGGGCAGCGGGCAGAAGACGACGATCAACCTCACGACGGGCATGACGCTGACATGGCGGTCGACCGACTCGTATCCGTCCGGTTATGTCGTCCCGGCCGGCACGTACTCCTTCACCGCTGACTGGCAGAAGGACGCCTCGGCGCACGCGTCTGTGACCTTCACCGTCGGCTACTCCGCGGGCTCGTGCGCGTCGTTCGCGACGCTCGTCGCGTGGTCGTCCGACGTCAACGCTCCGCCGCTGCCGACGACGACGAGCGCTACGACGACGCACGCGACGGACCTGCCGGGCGGCGGCCCGTTCCACATCTGCTTCCAGATCCACGTGAACTCCATCACCTGCAGCAGCACGAAGTGCCCGTTTGCCCTGCTGCTCGACTCGAAGCGATTCCAGGCGATCCTGAACCTGCCCGCCATCGAGGTGTCCGAGCGTCTGCTTCCGGCCGCCGGCCTGGTGCTGCTGATCCCCGTCGGCGCCGGCTTCGCGATCCGCCGGCGGCGCGAGAGGGCGGCGAGATGAACGTGGGCCGTCGGGTCGGCATGGTCGTCGCGGGCGGCGCCGCGGTCCTCATGCTGCTGACGCCGTTCATCGCGACGATGGATGACCTCCTCGCATCGGCCGCGCAGCGTTTCGGCCTCGACACCGCGGTGTCGTTCATCGCGATCCCGGAGGCTCGGCTGGTGGCAGCTCTTCTCAACGTGCTCGGCATCGCCGCGTCCAGCACGGGCGCGACGATCTCCGTCGGTGGCGCTCAGCCGGTCGCGTTGGTCATCGGCTGGAACTGCGTCGGCTGGCAGGGACTCGTCCTGCTGGGCCTGACTTTCGCGGTGGGCCTGCGGCCGCGGGACGGCTGGGAGGCCCGCATCCACGTGGTCGTCATCGGCGTCCTGGGCACGGTGATCATCAACCTGGCGCGCATCGCGCTGGTCGCGATCCTCGCGGCGTACGCCGGTTACTACCCCGCGATCTTCGTGCACGACTGGGCGGCCACCATCGCGACCGTCGTGTGGCTGGCCGGCTTCTGGCTGTTCGCCCAGCGCTGGATCCTGCTCGACGCCGAACGTGCGGCGCCGGCCTAGGACGCGACCAGCACCTCGTGTGCAGCGCGCCGGCCCTCCGACGCGCCACCCTCCATGAAGCCCTGGAAGTTGATCGAGCAGTGCTCACCCGCGAAGTGGATGCTGCCCTGCGCGACGCCCTCGTACCCGCTGAAGGTGGTGTACTGCCCGAGCTTCCAGCACGAGTAGCTGCCCAGGAGGTTCGGATCGCTCCACGGCGTGCTGATCGTCGCGAGGCCGTTGTACTGCTTTGCGGCACCGGGCCAGATCGTGTCGAGCTGCTTCAGGTACTGGTTGACGTAGCTCGTGACCTGCGCGCCTGAAGCGGTGGTCGAGTACGGCTGCGCCAGCTTGATCGAAGCGCCGACGTTGCCGCCCGTGTAGATGACGACCACGCCCGTCGCGCCCGACGCTCCGCGCGTTGCCTCCCACGTATTGTTCATGGGCAGGTCGGTGTAGATCGTGCCGTCGGACACGCCCGGCCACGCACCCGTGCCGTTCCAGAAGCGCGACTTGAACTGCAGGTTGAACTTCGTGTTCGTCCCGTAGCCGAGCTGCGTGATCGCTGTCTTCTTGCGGTCGTCGAACCCGGCGCGCGAGTAGTCGAGGCCGCGGAGGACCGAGAACGGGGTTGTGACGATCACGTGCGCGAAGGTCTGCGACACGGTCCCCGACGGCGTGGCGAACGTGCAGGTGACGGTCCCGTCCGCGTTCGCCGCGATCGCCGTCATTCGCCAGTTGAAGTTGATCGGAGCCATGGGCGCGACCGTCTGAAGACGGTTGGCGATCGCCATCGGCAGCTGCTGGTTGCCGCCGACGATGTGAAAGCGCTCGTCGGACACGCCGTACCAGTCGAACGCGCCGACCGATGGCTGCGCCGGCATGTACGCCAGCAGATAGAGCATGTTCAGCGCGCTCTGCTGCGTCGTGTCCAGCCCGTACTCGTTGTTGTAGGCGTTGTCGAGCAACGCGCCGAGGTCGGACGCGTGACCGCCCGGCACGTAGCTCTCGATCCACTGATACGCGGTCATGTTGTCGAGGAACTGGCCGAACGCGGTGAAGCTGTTGTAGAGCGTCGGGAACGGCGCGTCGTGGAGCTGCTGCTTGAGGGTCGCCGCGACCGGCTGGAAATCAGCGGCCGCCTGCTGCCACGGGTAGTAATGGCCGTGGACCCAGTACGTGTCCTCCGAGCCGGCGGGCTGCGCCGCGATCATGTCGACCAGCGGCAGGTTGAACCGCTGCGCCAGCTGCTGGATCGTCTTGTGGTTGGTGTCGATGAGCTCGCCGCACCACTCACTGGTCTGGCCGTTCTGCCAGAACTGACCCGCCAGCATCGAGTGCATGCGGCCGCCGACGTGGTCCGACGCTTCGAAGATCGTGCAGCCCACGCTGTGGTCCTGGAGCTCGAGCGCGGCGCTGAGACCCGCGATGCCGGCGCCGATCACCGCGATGCCGGGCTGGCGCGGCGCCGCCGCCGCGCGAAGAAGGTTGCCTGGGCCGGCCAGCGCCAACCCGGCCGCCGCGGCGCCGGTTCCCTTCAGGAAGTCGCGCCGGCTCACACGGCCCTGGCGCTCGGCGCGGACTCGCTCGACCGTCTTGCCGGTGTCGTCGGCCTCGTAGACGTCGCGGGCGAGACGGAGGACGCGGGACATCAGCTGGCTTCGTGGCATTCGGGTACCCCCTGGTGGTGTGAGCCCCTACCGTAAGTGCGCCCCGGTTTTTAAGCAAGACTTAAGGCGATTCGCGGCTCGAACGGGTGCTCAGCGCGTCGTGGTGCTTGGTCTCGGAACCGGGTGGCGCGGCTCGTAGATCGACAGCTGCGCACCGCCAGGAAGCCAGAACGAGCCGAGCCTTCCCCACCGCTGCTCGGAAACCTCGTCGCTGACCTTCGCACCCTTGCGCTTGAGGTCGGACAGCGTCGCCTCGAGGTCGTCGCACATCAGGTAGAGCTGGTGCCGGCCGTTCTCGCCGGGGTGAAACGCCAGCTCGGCGGGCGGCAGGGCGAAGATGAGCCAGCCGCCACCGGAGTCGACGGACTCGAATCCGAAGACGTCGCGGACAAACTTGCGATCCGCTTCGGCGTCGGCCGTCTCAACGATGACGTGGCTGCCGGTGATCACTTCCCGCCCATGCTCTCACTACCGCACCCCGGACGCCGCCGGCGACGGGCCGGACCTCGCCGGCACGCGCACCCAGGTGCGGCCGTCCCAGAGCCAGGTGTCGCCGACGTAGTACGGATCGCTCTGCAGGTCACCGCCGAAGACGAGCAGCCGGCCGTTGCGGTCGACCGCCACGGCCGCGTACGACCGCAGCGTCGGGCCGCGGCCGTGCGACGACCAGCCCGAGCCGGTCCAGCCCCAGACCGTTCCGTCGCCCGTGATCGCGACCGCATGGTCGCCGAACAGCGAGCCGCCCAGGTCGCCGTCATTCCCCGCTGCAGGTGGCTGCGCGCCGCCGAGCTGGGCCCAGGTCGACCCGGTCCACTCCCACGTCGACACGTCCGGCAGGGCGCGCGCATCATGCGAGCCCGGACGGCACTGCGGAGTGAAGAAACCCGCCTGCACGAGAGCGGTCCGCGGATTGAGTAGCGCGAGCACATGACCGGCCGGCCCGTCGCTCACGACCAACCTGACCGTCGCGGGCAGCGGCTCGGCCGGCGCCCGGTGCTGCCAGTCCGCGCCGTCGAAGGTCCACGTGTCCATGGTGCAGGGGCCGGAGTGCGGCATCCCCTGGTCGCTGACGAGAACGAGCTCATGCGAGACGCCGTCGTAGGCCATGCGGCCGCTCCAGAAGAAGTCGTAGTTCTGTGGCACCGGCGTGTGGGCCGTCGCGACGCGACTCCATGTGCCGTCTCGCCACAGCCAGGTCGCGCGCATGTCGGCGTCGACCTTGGAATCGGTGTAAGCGTTGGGGTTGCCACCGATCATCACGATGCCCTGCAGCTCTGGGTCGAAGGCCATCGTGGCGCCGAACCGGCCGTGCGGGTGCGCGGTCTTGTCGATCGGTTGCCAGCCCGCGCCGTCCCAGGCCCACGTCTCGGCGTTCGATCCCGGGAGTCCGCCGAACATGATCGTCTGGCCGGTGAGCGGGTCGTACGCGATCGCGCTCGACGACCGCGGAGCCGGCGCGATGGATGCGCCGGTGAAGCTTCCGGTGAGCGGCAGCGGCGTGCCGGGGAAGCCGGTGTTCGGCACCCACGCCGGCGGCGGGGCGCCGGGAAGGTGCGACAGCACGATCGCGGACACGACAAGCACCGCGATGAGGGCCGCGGCGATGGCCGCCGAGACGGTCCACGGCCGGGGAGCCGCGCGGTAACCGCGGACAGCGGTCGTCGCGCGCGACGCCAACCAGGGCGCGGGCCGGTACCCCTGGTCGAGCGCGCGCCGAATCTCGCGCTCGAGCTCGCTGTCGCTCATCGCGCCGCCTCGCTTGCGCCGGCGAGCATCGGCCGCAGGCGGTCGAGGGCCCGGTAGTAACGCGTGCGGGCGCCTGCCTCCGTGATCCCGGCCGCCGACGCGACGTCGGCCCATGAGAGATCGAGGTAGAGACGGAGCACCAGGACCCGTCTTTCACGCTCCGGCAACCTAGCAAGCGCAGAGCGGACGACCGCGGCGCGATCGCTGCGCTCCTCGGCCGCCTCGTGACGGCGATCGCTCACCTGGGGCAGCCTCACGATCTGCCACCACCGGCCCCGTATCTGGTCGTGGCACTGGCGGGCGACGATGCCAAGGAACCAGGGTTGGAACGGTGTCCCGGGCCTGAGCTGCTTCATCTTTCGCCAGGCTCTGACGGACGCCTCCTGCACGGCGTCCTCCGCGAGCCCCGGGTCATGAAGGAGCCCGCACGCGAGCCTGTGCGCGATCGGGATCGCCGGCTCGAGCACGGATTCAAAGGCGTCGAGGTCGCCGTCTCTCGCGCGGGCGACGAGGCTTTGCTGGGCGATCGTCTCCACAAGCTCACCTCTGAATACGTGCGGAAAGGCGAAAAGTGTTTCTCTCGTGCCCGCCCGGGAGAGTTCGCGGCATGATACGCCGCGCCTATGCCATCGATCGAGGATCTGCTCGAGGCCGCGAGGCGCCGCCTGGTGCGGGTGACGCCCGAGGTGGCGGCTGCGGAGCAGGCGGCGGGCGCCCTGCTGGTCGACACGCGGACCTACGAGCAGCGGTCGAGCGACGGCGCGATCCCGGGCGCGGTTGTGATCGACCGGACGGTGTTCGAGTGGCGCCTGGACCCGGCGTCGGAGTCGCGCATCCCGGAGGTGCAAGACCACGACGTTCGCGTGATCGTCATCTGCCACGAGGGCTACTCGTCGAGCCTGGCCGCCGCCTCGCTACAGGATCTCGGGCTCGTCAACGCGACCGACGTCGTCGGCGGATTCCAGGCCTGGAAGGCCGCGGGGCTGCCGGTCGAGCACTGAGGCGGCGGCCTAGGCGGCTACGTGCGGTAGGCCACCGGCCTCCAGGCGCAGCAGGCCGCACGTGTGCGCCTCGACGGCCGTCCGGTGCTCGTGAGTACACGTCCAGATCAGCCGATCATCGGCGACTGAGTAAACCTGGCCGCAATAGCCAAGCCGCGGGAAGGGCGACGAAGGCTCATCCGGCAGCTTGACGGCCAGTACGCGGACCTTTAGCCGATTGCGTTCGATGCACCACAGACTAGGTGGCCTGGCGTCGAAACTCGTCCCCCATTTGAGGTAACTTCGGCGGGGCCGGCCTCAAATCGCGCCGTCTCGATTTCACCGAAGTCGACATCCTTGCCAGGGACCTCGTCGCGTCGGCGCTTGGTGAGAGAGGTTGAGCGGGGCAACCTCTCTCACCTCCTTAACGCCGGCCGCACGTCGTTCGACCTGTGCAACGACTCAACACCGTGAGGCATGGGATGTTTCGGCCGCCCGAGGACACGGCCTCATATCGGCACACTGCGCCTGCGGCAAGATGGCGCAATGACTCTCGCCTGCGGAGTGGTTGAGGACGGCCAGGTGATCCTCGGAGGGGATTCCGCGTTGTCGGCGGACAGCGGCGACCAGACCATTGGTCAACCGAAGGTCTTCGAGCACGCCGGTCTGCTCTTCGGGAGTTCTGGAGAAATGCGCACTGCGCAGTTGTTGAAGCACGTTTTCAAGGTGCCCAGCTGTGGCGCGCAGCAAGATCCCGAGGAGTACGTGATCCGAGATTTCGCTCGCCAGTTCCGAGCTTTTCTAGCCGAGGAAGCGCCGGAGCTGATCACTCCAATTGACGATGACGACGAGTTGTGGAGCCTTTTGATCGCGTTAAGAGGGCGGCTGTTTCGCCTGTGCAGCCATTTCACCGTGCGCGAGTCCCAAACCGGTTACGACGCGATTGGCTCGGGCAGTCCGTTCGCCCTGGGGTCGTTTGCTTCGACCGAAGGGCGTCCCGGTCGGGAGCGGGTCGAGTTGGCCCTGAACGCGGCTGAACGGCATGTCCCTTCAGTCAGGGGTCCGTTCCGCATCCTCAAGGCCTAGTCGGGCTTCAGAAGGGTCGTGGAGCCCACGCCCGGACTCGAACCGGGGACCTTTTCCTTACCAAGTACAACCTCTGTGCGTTTCGGTGGTGGCGATCAAGCGCCGGTCCCGCCGTGCTGCATCGCCGCAGAGTGAGTCATCAGACGCCGAAGAGGTGAAACCCCCACCACATGATCGCGACGACAACCGTGCCGGCGATAAGGCTGAGTAATCCAACCATCCTCACGTTGCGTTTGCTGCGCGGATCGGCGGATGAGCCGATGCCGAATGCATTGCTGAACGACTGACCAAGGCGCTGCATGTCGTCAGGTCCACCGGCCATCATCCGCTCTCGCCACTCGATCATCCGACCTGGCGCAACGATCTGGCGATCTCGAATGCCGCTATGGACAGCCAGCAGCCGATCCAGAGCCCATCGATTAGAGCTAGTCGGAACGCTGCGGCAATCTCAATCCCCGCTATCAGCAGGACGGCAAGAGTCACGAGGGCAAAGATCACCCAGCTGAATTGTCGCCGGACCCAGGCATCGAACTCTGGACCGCGTTCGCTCATCGACATCTACTGTTCCCGCCGAACCGCATCGCCGGGTGCTGCCTCATCTCAGCCGTTCCAAAAACTGATTGGCGTATCTCACAGCTGAGTCATCCGCCGCGGGATTGAGCCCGACGGCCTTCATCACGCCGATATAGCGCGTTCTTACTTCCACATCGGTCGTGCCGTTGATGAGGCGGTTCAGCATCCACACCGTGTGAGCACGGGGCTGGCGCAGTACCGATTCAACTAATGCCTCCTCGTAGCCGCCGAGATAGAAGCGCTCAACAAAATGGACGAGAGGACCGGGCGACCCAAAGTCGATATCAGGATGGCTCTCGATGAATCTGAGGACTGGCTCTACCGTCTCGACCCGAGCGTCCTGAGACTTCCACCCCTCTACGAGCTGTCGTGCAATGTGAGGAAAATCGTCCAGGTCCGCGATGCCCTCAAGTTGAGAGCGCACTTCGTCGGGCGTCATGCCAGCATCATCATTCCCGCCCCTCCGGCGGCCCGGGCGGCTGCCCCTGCGGCATCACCCGACCTCATATCACGGGGCCTTTGGTAGTGCGATTACCAGGATGACCAGGCTGCACCACATCAGCCCCTTGGCGGCGTTGACCCACGCCGCTAAACGAGTACCCCTCCGAAGCAGGGTGACTGATGCGTAGGCGGCGGCTGTGATCACCGGGACGAGCGGCAGCCATTCCGCTACCGTCGCCCAAAACTGAAGGCTTGGCGGCGGAGCCGAAACCAAGTCATGCCCAAGAATCAGCGAAAACGGGATGCTGAGGAGCCAAACGAAGCTCCCAATAGCCCACCACAGGATCGATCTGCCCTTTAGGTTCGCGGCAGTACTGCGAGACTCCACGCCGCTAGTTTCCCCCGGCATCCCCCTTTGAGCACGCTTGAGGACAACGCGCCCGGCCGCGCTCCGGCCGGAAGGGTTATCACCGATCCTCTACCCGGATCCGGATCGAACTGGAGCCCACGCCCGGATTCGAACCGGGGACCTTTTCCTTACCAAGGAAATGCTCTACCGCCTGAGCTACGTGGGCGCTCTTGTGCCGTCGATGAAGGCTCCACAGATTGTCGCATCGGCGCCCGAGGCGCCGCGCGTCACCCCAGTCGGGCGGCCGACGCGGCTGCGGTCTGGTCCGTCCAGTCGGAACCGTCCCACGTCCAGGTCGAGGCGTTCGCGTCCGAACCGCCGAACAGCACCGTCTGACCGGTCGCAGCGTCGAACGCAAACGCCGCGGGGGACGAGCCCTGGCTCGGATTCGTAGGTACGTGGAGCGGGTTCAGCTGCTTCCACGCACCGCCATCCCATACCCACGTGTCATTGACGCCCATGTAGACGCCGGCATAGAGCACGGCCGAACCCGTCGCGTCGAGGGCCATCGGGGCCCATTGCCGGCCCTGTGGGCCGCTGCTCGCGAGCTCGACCCAAGCGGAGGCGGTCCACTTCCAAGTCTTGGCGCCAACGGCAACCAACGACGAGGTGGACGGCTGATAGACAGCGGATGGCCCGAAGAGGAGATCATTGGGTAGGGCGGTCTGCAAAGCCGTCCAGTCGCTGCCGTCCCAGGCCCACGTCGACGGCGTTCTGGGCGAGGCTGAGCCGGTGAACCCGAACATGAGCGACTCGCGCACCGGCGGGTCATAGGCAAACCCAAAACCAAAGCGCCGGTCCGGCTGGTGCGCCGGATGCTGCTCGTGCCAGTCAGTTCCATCCCAGGTCCAGGTGTCATTCAGCGCGTCCCCTGCCCCGGGCCCGGCGCCGCCGAAAAGCACGATGACGCCCCGCGCGGCGTCGAACGTCATGCCTGCGTCCGATCGCGGCGACGGTTTGTCCGCCGGGAACTTCTGCGCCCAATGCGACCCGGTCCAGATCCAGGTGTCGCCGAGCGCCTTCTGCGCCGCGTCCATGCCGCCGAACATGACGACAACCCGGTGAGCCGCGTCGTATGCCATCGCGGCGCCGCCTCGCCCGACAGGACCTGACTGCGAGGCCACTGGCGTCGTGGCGGTTCCGCACGCGGCCACGGCGACGACGACCGCGAGCAGGCACCCCCGACGAAGCCATCCGATCACGCCAGTGGAACGTTCCGGCAGCGGCTCGGTTACAGGCCGGATTCCACCCGCCCGACGTCGGTCAGTATCTCCGCCCGCCCGCGGATCTTGATCGCGGCGGTCAGCTCCGTGAACTGCGCCACCATCACCTCGCCCGCGTCCAGCCGCTCGGAGTGGTGCGAGCGCGTGTCCTTGCCGCGGGTGAGGCCCATGATCACCACGCCGTCCTCGAGCGCCTTGACCACCACGTAGCGTCCCCGGGACGGCTGCTCTTCTTCGCTCATCTCTCCTACCGTCTGTCTATCTCTTGCCGCGACCGTTGCCGTTCGCCTGCGCCTTCGGCCTGACGATCTCCAACCGCGTCGCGGCCGCGCCCATCAGCTCATCGATCTCCGCGCTGAGCGCCGGGCCGGCGAGGACATGATATCGGTCGGCGTGGACGACGACCTCGCGGGCGCCGACCACGACGTGGAGCACCACCTCATCGCTGCCGGGATGCTTCGCGAGCACGCCCTCGAGGCGCTCGGCCAGCGTCGGATCGCCGCCGGCCAGGCGTACGTGCAGCAGCTGATGGCGCGCGACCGGAAGGCAGTCGGGGTCGTCCCAAAGCCACGCGGCGTCGGCCACGACCGAGGCGACCTCGACCTCCGCCTCGATCTCCGGGTCGACCGCGGACGCAGCCGCGCCCGTGGCTCGAGTGCTGCCTGCGCGCGCGTCCACCTTGCCCAGGACGACCAGCACCTTGTCCGGCTCGAACAGCAGCCGCACCTGCTCGAAGATGCGCGGGAACAGCACGACGTCGACGGTGCCGGTGAGGTCTTCGAGCGTCGCGTAGGCCATGATCTGCCCCTTCCGTGTGACCACGCGACGCACCTCGCGGACCAGGCCCGCGACCCGCACCTCGGTGTCCTGCAGCGCGCTCGTCACCTCGACGGCCTGAGTGTCCGACCGCTCCGCCAGCTCCTTGCTGATCCGGCGCAGCGGGTGATCGCTGAGGTACAGGCCGAGAAGCTCCTTCTCGAGCTTCAGCTTGTCCTCGCCTGCCATCGGCGCGATGTCGATCGAGAGGCCGTAATCGACGGGGCCCTCGTCGGCCTCACCGCCGACCATGTCGAGGAGCGACGTCTGGCCCGACTCGCGGTCGCGGCGCGCGCGCTCGGCGCGGCTCACCGCGTGGTCGAGCATCGCGAGCAGCTTCGCGCGCTCGCCGAGCGAGTCGCACGCGCCCGACTGCACGAGCGCCTCGAGCACGCGGCGGTTGACGTCCTGGATCGCCGACGTCCGCTCGCACAGGTCGTCGATCGACTTGAACTGACCGTCCGCGTCGCGCAGCGACACGATGCTCTCGACCGCGTGCTGGCCCACGTTCTTGATCGCCGCGAGGCCGAAGAGGATGCGGCCGTCGACGATCGAGAAGTCGGCCCGCGAGCGGTTGATGTCCGGCGCGAGCACCTCGATGCCGCGAAGGCGACAGTCGACGATTCCCGTCGCCACCCGGTCCGCCGAGCCCTCCATGTTGATCAGCAGCGAGGTCATGTACTCGAGCGGGTAGTTGGCCTTCAGGTACGCGGTCTGGTACGCGATCACGCCATAGGCCGCGGAGTGCGCGCGGTTGAAGCCGTACTCCGCGAACTTCGCGATGCCGTCGAACAGCGTCTCCGCCATCGCCTGCGGGATCTCGCGCTCGACCGCTCCCGCGACGAACTTCGCGCGCTGCTGCGCCATCTTGACCTTGTCCTTCTTGCCCATCGCGGACCGAAGGATGTCGGCCTCCGACATGCTGAATCCGGCCAGCTCGCGCGCGGCCATCATCACCTGCTCCTGGTAGATCATCACGCCGTACGTGTCGCGCAGGATCGGCTCGAGCCGCTCGTGCATGTACTCGATCGGCTCGCGGCCCTGCTTGCGCGCGACGAACGCCGGGATGTTCACCATCGGGCCCGGCCGGAACAGCGCCACCGCCGCGGCCACGTCCTCGAACGTCTGCGGCCGCATGTCGAGCAGCATCCGCCGCATGCCCGCACCTTCGAGCTGGAACACGCCGTGGGTGTCCGCCGCCGAGAGCAGCTCGTACGTCTTCGCGTCGTCGAACGGGATCTTCTCGAGGTCGATCTCGATGTCGCGGCGCTCTTTGATGAGCCGCAGGCACGTGGCGATGATGTCGAGGTTCTGCAGGCCGAGGAAGTCGATCTTCAGAAGGCCGATGTCGCCGACCGCCTTCATGTCGTACTGCGTGATCACCGATTCGCGCCCCGGGCCGAACTGCAGCGGCGTGTAGCAGACGAGGGGCTCGGGCGCGATCACAACGCCGGCCGCGTGGGTTGACACGTTGCGTGAGACGCCCTCGAGCGTGCGCGCGACGTCGATCAGCCGCTTCTGGTCCTCGCTCGACTCGTAGGCCTCCCGGAACTCCGCGACCTCCTTCATCGTGTCGTCGAGCGATTTGGAGCGCCCCTGCCAGACGGGCACGAGCTTCGCGAGCCGGTCGGTGTCGCGCAGCGGGACCTCGAGCACGCGCCCCACGTCGCGGATGGCGGCCTTCGACGCCATCGTCGTGAAGGTGATGATCTGCGCGACGCGATCGACGCCGTACTTCTCGCTGACGTACTTGATCACCTTCTCGCGGCCCTCGACGCTGAAGTCGCAGTCGATGTCGGGCATCGACACGCGGTCGATGTTGAGGAAGCGCTCGAAGATCAGGCCGTGCGCGAGCGGGTCGAGGTTTGTGATGCCCAGCGCGTAGGAGACGAGGCTGCCGGCGGCGCTGCCGCGGCCCGGCCCGACGACGATGCCGCTCTTGCGCGCGAAGTTGTAGAAGTCCCAGACGATCAGGAAGTAGGACGCGTAGCCCGTCTGCTTGATGACGTCGAGCTCGGCCTTCGCGCGGTCCTGCACCGCCTGCGGCGGCTGGGCGCCGTAGCGCCATTTCAGCCCGTCGTCGACGAGCTTGCGCAGGTACGCGTCCGGCGTGAGGCCCTCGGGCACGTCGAAGGGCGGCAGCAGCGTCTCGCCGAGGCGGATCTTGAGGTCGACCATGTCCGCGATGTCGAGCGTCGCGGCCAGCGCGTCCGGCATGTCCGAGCCGAACTTCTCAGCCATCTCGGGGGCGGTCTTGAGGTAGTTCTCCTGGGTCGAGAAGCGCCAGCGGGTCGGATCGTTGAATCGCGCGCCGGTCTGGAGGCAGAGCAGGACGTCGTGCGCCTCGGAGTCATGGCGGTGGACGTAGTGGAGGTCGTTGGTCGCGGCCAGACGGAGGCCGAACTCCTTGCCGAGATCGACGAGCGCCGCGTTGACGACGTCCTGCTTGTCGATCCCGTGCTTCTGCACCTCGAGGAAGAAGCGGTCCTTGCCGAAGATGTCGCGGTGGTCGGCGATCGCCTGCCGAGCGCCGTCGAGGTCGTTCTCCGAGATGCGCCCCGCGACCTCGCCCTGCAGGCAGCCTGAGAGGGCGATGAGCCCCTTCGAGCGCTCAGCCAGGATCTCCTTGTCGATCCGCGGCTTGTAGTACATGCCCTCCATCTGGCCCACGGTGCAGAGGCGCATGAGGTTGACGTAGCCGTCGTGGTCGGTCGCGAGGAGCGTGAGGTGGCTCGGGTCGCGGTCCACTCGGCCCTCGCGCAGCAGGCGCGAGCGGGGCGCGACGTAGACCTCGCAGCCGATGATCGGCTTGATGCCGGCGTCCTTGCAGGCCTTGTAGAAGTGGACTGCGCCGTACATGACGCCGTGGTCGGTGAGCGCGATCGCCGGCATCCCGAGTTCGGCCGCCCGCTTCACCATCGCGGGGATGCGGCTGGCCCCATCGAGCAGCGAGTACTCGGTGTGGTTGTGGAGGTGGACGAAGTTCTCTGGGGCGTGCGGCATCGTCTGGCTGGGCTGGCGGGACCCCGGCGACTAGTTTAGGTGCTTAAGGGGGTCGTAACCCGGTGCCCCTCGGCTACGTTGTGACATCCGTGAAGGTGCTCAACTCCGTGCTCCACATCGCCGTCCTGACCCTCCGGCCGGGCCGGCTGCGCCTGGAGCTGGTGAAGCTGCAGCACTCCCTCCGCTAGCGGGCGGCCCCCCCCGCCGGCCCCATTCCGCGCATTTCCTCCAAATCAGGCCCAATTCCGCCCGTCTTTCGGCGCGAATTGGAGGAATGAGGCGGATTCCGACTGGCGGCCGCTACCGCTCCAGCAACGCCACCGATTCGATGTGGTACGTCTGCGGGAACATGTCGACGATCGCGGCGCGCCTGACCCGGTAACCGCCGCGCACCAGAGCCGCGAGGTCCCTGGCGTGGGTCGACGGCTCGCACGAGATGTAGACGAGGCGATCGGGCGCGAGGCGCAGGATCTCCGCCAGCGCGGCGGGCTCGCAGCCGGCGCGAGGCGGGTCGAGCACCGCCGCCGAATGGCGACCGGCGCGGACCTTCCGCAGCGCATTCTCGACGCGACCGGGCAGATACTCGACCCGCGCCTCGTTGATGCGCGCGTTGAGGCGCCCCATCTGGATGGCGCGCGGGTTCTCCTCCACCGCCGTCACCTGCGCCGCATCGCGCGCAATCGCGACCGAGATCGTCCCGATCCCGGCGTAGAGATCCAGGACGTGATCCGCCGCCGCCGGCGCCAGCATCTCCAGCGCCGTGCGATAGAGGACGAGCATCTGCTGGTAGTTCGTCTGCACGAAGGTGTCGCTCGCGACGCGAAAAGTGAGGCCCCAGAACTGCAGCGTCATCGCCTCGTCGAGAAGCACCTGGTCGGGCAGAAGCTCGGCGACCCGGGTCGCGAACGCCTCGCGCGGCCAATCCGCGCTCGGACCCTTGAAGCGCAGCCGCCACAGCAACCCCGTGCCCTCCGGCTCGACGGTCAGCAGCAGGTTCTGGAGGTTTGCCAGACCGGCCTCGCCCGCGGCCTTCGCGAACGCGGGCAGCGCGCGCTCGATCCGCTCGTCGTGGATCGCGCAGGTGGTGATCGGCTGCACCGTGTACGAGCGCTGGCGGTGGAAGCCGAACCGCACCCCATCTGACGTCACGATCGCCTCGAACTCACCCCGGATGCGGTAGCGCCACGGATCGTCCATGCCGAGCACAGGCGTGTCCGGCGGCAGGCGAAGGCCCGCGCGCGCCCACGCCTCGTCGACCACCTGCCGCTTGAGCTCGAGCTGGTAGTCGTAGGCCGCGTGCTGCCACTGGCAGCCGCCGCACTGGGTGAGGAAGTCCGGCCTCGACGCGGCCGGCCCGTAGTGCGGGCAGCGGGGCGCCACGCGGCGCGCGGACGGCTCGAGGACCTCGGTCGCCGTGGCGATCGCCACGCCGCCCTGCTTCCCGCGCGGCTCTGCCTCGACGACCTCGCCGGGCAACGCGTTCGACACGAGCCAGACCTTGCCGCCGTCCTCGCGCGCGACCGTCGTGCCACCGTGCGCGACGGTCGTCGGTTTGAGGATCACCTGCGCCAGTAGTCCGTCGGGTCCTTCGCCGGCTTGAACCCGAGGGACTCGACCATCTGCCGAGCCGCTTCGAAGCCGACGGCGATCTTGTCCGGGTCGTGGGCGTCGCTGCCGAACGAGACCGCCTGCCCCCCCACGTCGCGCCACCACCGCAGCACGAGATGGCCGGGGCAGAGCACGTTCCCTCGGGTCGTGTTCACCTCGAGCACGCGGCCGCTCTGCGCAGCGGCGCGCAGGATGGCGCGCATCTCGTCCTCGAAGTCCTGCTCGCGGTAGGCCGCCGGCGCGCCCGCGGGCCAGTACCGCTTCGGATAGTCGAGGTGCGCCAGCGTCTCGAACGGCTGGCCCGCCTCGACCATCGCGAGGACCTCTCGGAAGTACTCGCGGGTCGCGCCCAAGATGTCGAACGACGCCTCCTGGCGCCGGAAATCGCTCGCGTCGACGAGCACGCCGTCCAGCCGCACGCAGTGCACCGATCCGTGCACCCGCTCGAGCGCCCCGGCCGCGAGGATCTCGGCAGTCTCTTTGGGAAACCAGTGCGGCTCACCGAGCTCGACGCCGCTCAGGATGCGGAGGTCAGGGAACTTCGCGCGGCACCGCTCGACGGCTTCCAGGTACCCGTTGATGTCGACGCAGTACTGGTCCGGATGCACCTTCACGAAGTCCGCGTGGTCGGTGAACGCGATCGCGGGCAGGCCGAGCTCGAGCGCGCGCCGGCAGCTGTCCTCCATATGCCCGCGGGGCGCGTCGTACGACCACTCGGTGTGGACGTGGTTGTCGGTGAGGAGCACCGGAAAAGGCTAGCCAGTGCAGGAGGCGGGCATAGAATTCCGGCGTGGCCCCTATCGCCCTCGCGCTTATGTACGTGATCGGCGGCGTCATGTGCGCCGGCGGGATCTTCATCGTCGCCCACCGTGCCTTTCCGAGCTGGCTGACCGGCCGGCTTTTGTGGCCGCTCGTCGTCGTCACTCCGCTGATCGCATCGCTGCAGGGCTGGGCGACGCTGTGCTTCGGCATCGCGCTCCTCGCGTTCACCTTTGGACCGTTTGCCCCGGCCGTCGCCCTCGACGGGCTCCGAGTCCTCGTGGGCGCCGCTGCGGCCGCCGGCGTGGTGCTCTTCGCCTACAGCACCTGGCTCTCGCGCCGCCCGGAGCCGCGCCGGCGCTAGCCCAGGAGCTTCTGCAGGAGCTCCCGCGCCACCTTCGAGTCCGCCTCAGGCGCGCGATCGCGTAGGTCCTTGACCAGCGGCCCGATGGCCGCCATCTTCCCCGAGCGAAAGTCCGCCGCCGCCTTCGGGTTCGCCGCGATGACCTCGCGCGCGATCGGCTCGAGCACCGACGTATCGCTGACCTGCGCGAGGCCCCTCTGGCTGACGATCGCCGCCGGCGGCTGCTGACTGCGCAGTGACTCCGCGACGACCTCGCGCCCCTGGTCGCGGTTGATCTGGCCGCTGCTCACGAGCTTCACGAGCTCGGCCAGGTGCTCCGACGACAGGCCGCGCACCGACGGCTCGTTGACGATCCAGTTCGCGGTCGAGATCGCGTCCGCTCCGGCCGCGACCGCGCCGTCGAACAGGTCGCCGAGCGCACGGTCGCCCGCGATCAGCGCCGCATCGGAGGCCGGCAGCGCGTACTGCTCGACCAGCCGCGCTCGGCGCACGCGCGGCAGCTCCGGCAGGGCCGTGCGCAGGTCGTCGATCCAGCGGCGCTCGAGCGACAGCGGCGGCAGGTCCGGCTCCGGAAAGTAGCGGTAATCCTCGGCGAACTCCTTGGTCCGCTGCGAGAACGTGCGCTGCCCCGCCTCCGACCAGCCGCGCGTCTCCTGCACGACCGTGCCGCCGGACTCGAGCATGTCGATCTGGCGCTTCACCTCGAATCCGATCGCTCGGTGCAGCGCGCGGAACGAGTTGATGTTCTTCAGCTCGGTCTTGACGCCGAGCTCCTCGGTTCCGGCACGGCGCACCGACACGTTGGGCTCCGCGCGCATCTGGCCCCTCTCCATGTCCGCGTCTGACGCGCCGATCGCGCGGAGCACCGCCTGCAGCTCCATCGCGTAGTCGCGCGCCTCGTCTGCGGACCGGAGGTCGGGCTCGGTGACGATCTCCATCAGCGGCACGCCGGCGCGGTTGAGGTCGACGTAGGACTCCCACGCCTTGTGCAGGCCGGCGCCCGCGTGCACGAGCTTGCCGGTGTCCTCCTCGAGGTGCACGCGGCGGATCCGCACCCGGCGCGCGCCCACGTCGAGGACGCCGTTCTTGCTCATCGGCAGGTCGTACTGCGAGATCTGATAGCCCTTCGGCAGGTCGGGATACATGTAGTTCTTGCGGTCGAACTTCGTGTGCCGCGGGATCTCGCATTCGAGCGCGAGCGCCGTCTTCACGCACGCCTCGACCGCCGCCTTGTTGATCACCGGCAGCGTGCCCGGCATGCCGGCGCAGACCTCGCACACGAAGGTGTTCGGCGCCGCGTTCAGCGGCGCTATGCCGCAGCCGCAGAACATCTTTGAGCGCGTGCGCGGCTGGACGTGCACCTCCATGCCGATGACGACCTCCCAGTCAGACAAGGGCAGGCTCGATGCGCATCCCGCTCGCCAGCTCGTACGCGCGCGCGACGCGGAGCGCGACGTCCTCGCGCCACTGCGGCGCCAGCACCTGCAGCCCGACCGGGAGGCCGCCGCTCATCCCGCACGGAACGCTGACGCCCGGAAGTCCCGCCAGGTTGCCGCCGAGCGTGAGCACGTCGCAGAGGTACATGGCGAGCGGGTCCTGCGTCTTGGCGCCGAGCGCGAAGGCGACCGTCGGCGACGTCGCGCTGACGATTGCGTCGCACTGCTCAAACGCGGCGTCGAAGTCGCGCTTGATCAGCGTCCGCACCTTCTGCGCCTTGAGGTAGTACGCGTCGTAGTAGCCGCTCGAGAGCGCGTAGGTGCCGAGCATCACGCGGCGCCGGACCTCGGTGCCGAACCCGCGCCGCCGCGTGTTCATGTAGAGGTCGGTGACGTTCTGCTCGTCCTGCTCCGAGATGCCGTACTTGACGCCGTCGAACCGCGCGAGGTTGGACGAGCACTCCGCCGGCGCGATGATGTAGTACGCGGCGAGGCCGTAGTCGGTGTGCGGCAGCGTCACGTCGACGAGCTTTGCGCCGGCCGACTCGAGCATCCGCAGCGCCTGCTCGACCGCGTGCTTCACGCCCGGTTCGATGCCCTCGACCTCGAAGTACTCCTTCGGCACGCCAAGCTTCATGCCGTCGATGCCGTCGTTGAGGCGCTTGCGCACGTCGTTCGGCTTGCGCGCGGACGTCGAATCGAGCGGGTCGTGGCCCGCCATCGCGTCGAGGACGAGCGCGCAGTCCTCGACCGAGCGCGTGAACGGCCCGATCTGGTCGAGGCTCGAGGCGAACGCGATGAGCCCGTAGCGGCTGACGCGGCCGTAGGTCGGCTTCATGCCTACGACGCCGCACAGCGCGGCGGGCTGGCGGATCGAGCCGCCGGTGTCGGTGCCGAGCGCGAACACGGCCTCGCCTGCGGCGACCGCGGCGGCGCTGCCGCCCGAGCTGCCACCGGGGACGCGGTCGAGGTTCCAGGGGTTGCGCGTCGGGAAGTAGCTCGAGTTCTCGGTCGAGCTGCCCATGGCGAATTCGTCGCAGTTGGTGACGCCGAGCATCACCACGCCGGCGTCGAAGAGCCGCTGCACCGCCGTGCCCGTGTACGGCGGCCGGAAGCCCGCGAGGATCTGCGAGCCCGCGGTGGTTTCGACGCCCTTGACGCACAGCACGTCCTTGACGGCCATCGGGATGCCCGTGAGGGGTCCGGCCTCGCCGGCCTTGAGGGCGCGGTCCGCGGCCTCGGCCTGGCTCAGGGCGAGGTCCTCGGTGACGCGCAGGTACGCCTTCACGTCGGGATCCGTCGACTCGATGCGATTCAGGTGCAGGACCGCGAGCTCGGACGCGGACATCTCGCGGTCGTGGAGAAGCGTCGCGAGCTCGCTGAGCGTGAGCCGGGTCGGGTCCACGAGGCCTAGGTCTCTTCCTGGATCGACGGCACGCGGAAGAATCCATCGACCTTCGCGGGGGCGTTGGCGAGGACCTCTTCCTGCGTGAGGCTCGGGCGCGGCTCGTCTTCGCGGAGGACGGCCTCGACCTCGACCACCTGCGCAGTCGGCGGGATGTGCTCGGTGTCGAGCGCCTGAAGGCGGTCGATTGCGCCGAGGATTCCGCTCAGCTGCTCGGCGTAAAACTCCTCGTCGCCGGGCTCGAGCCCGAGGCGGGCCAGCATCGCGACATGGCGCACTTCATCTCTCGAGAGGGGCACGCCTAAAGCTTAGTGGCGGGGTTGAAGTAGCACGCCCCCTCCCGGCCTCCCCGCGTAGCGGGGAGGAGCTCTTTACTACCGGCCGACCAGTTTCAGGAATTCGGGTTCGTCCAGGATGGCGACCTTCAGGCGCTGCGCCTTTTCCAGCTTCGAGCCCGCCCCCGGGCCGGCGACCACGTAAGACGTCTTGGCGCTCACGCTCCCGCTCGACTTGCCGCCCAGCCGGCGGACGAGCGCCTCGGCGTCCGGGCGGTCCATCGTCTCGAGCGTCCCCGTGAAGACGAACGTCTTGCCTGTCAGCGGCCCCTCAGCGACCGCCTCCGCCTCCTGCGGCGCGACGCCGGCCGCCAGCAGGCGACCCACGAGCTCTCCCCCATGGCCCTCGAAGTACCGCCGTACCTCGTGCGCCATGTTGGGTCCGACGCCCTCGACGCGGACCAGGTCCTCCTCCGAAGCGTCCCGCACGCGCGCGATCGACCCGAATTCCGCCGCCAGCAGCTCCGCGGTGGCCTCGCCCACCTGCGGGATGCCGAGCGCGTAGAGGAATCGCCCGAGCGGCGGCGTCTTGCTCTCCGCCAGCCGGTCGACGAGGTTCTGCGCCGACTTCTCGGCAAAGCCCTCGAGCTCGACCACCTGCTCGCGCGTCAATCGATACAGGTCGCTCGGGTCCTTCACCCATCCCTTCTCGATGAGCTGGTTGAGCGTCGCGTAGCCAAGACCCTCGATGTTCAGGGCGCCGCGGCTCGCGAAATGCCGCAGCAGCTCGAGCCGCTGCGCGCCACAGAAGGGGTTGATGCACCGGTGCGCGATGTACGGCTCTTCGCGCACGACCTCGCCGCCACACACCGGGCAATTCGACGGCATCCGCCAGCCCTGCTTCGGCTCGCGAACGCTGACGATCTCCGGGATGACGTCGCCGGCGCGGTGGATCATCACGCGCGCGCCGACGTACACGCCTTTCTCGTTGACCTGCGCCTCGTTGTGCATCGTGATGTTGCGCACGGTGACGCCGCCGACGACGACCGGCTTCACATGCGCGACCGGAGTCAGCACGCCGGTGCGTCCGACGTAGCACTCGATCGCCTCAACCTCGGTCTCGGCCTGCTCGGGCGCGTACTTGAACGCGATCGCCCACCGCGGCGAGCGCGCGACGAAGCCAAGCTCGAGCTGCTGGTCGAAGCGGTCCACCTTCACCACGACGCCGTCGATCTCATGCTCGAGCTCGTGGCGCTTGCGCTGCCACTCGGCGTGGTACTCGATGACCTCGTCGATCGAGCTCAGGCGGCGGCGGTGCTTGTTCACGCGAAAACCCATCGCCTCGAGCGCGCCCAGCACGTCCCACTGCGACCGCGCGGCCCCCGCCGGGTCGAGCGTGTACATGAACGTCTGCAAGTCGCGGCTGCCGGTGACGCTCGGGTCCATCTGCCGCACGCTGCCGGCCGCCGTGTTGCGCGGGTTGACGTAACGCGGCTTGCCCGCAGCCTCCATCTCCCGGTTCAGCCTTTCGAACGAGGCGATCGGGAAGTAGACCTCGCCACGCACTTCGAACACCTCGGGCAGGCCGCGCGCCGGCGTCACGTTCAGCGGCACGCTCCGGATCGTCTTGATGTTCGCCGTGACGTCCTCACCGACCGCGCCATCGCCACGCGTGGCTGCACGCGTCAGGCGGCCCTTCGTGTAGGTCAGGCTGATCGCAAGGCCGTCGATCTTCAGTTCCGCGCAGTAGACGACTTCGTCGCCGACGGCCTGCCGCACGCGCTTGTCGAACGCACGGATCTCGGCCTCGTCGAACGCGTTCTGCAGGCTGAGCATGGGCGACCGGTGGCGCACCTTCGCGAACTGCTCCGACGCCTGCCCGCCGACGCGCTGCGTCGGCGAATCCGGCGTGACGAGGTCCGGGTGCTCGTCCTCGAGCCGGCGCAGCTCGAGAAAGAGGCCGTCGTACTCCGCGTCGCTGATCTCCGGCATGTCTAGCACGTAGTACGCGTGCTCGGCGCGGCGGATCTCGTCGCGCAGCACCTCGATCTGCCGGGCTGGATCCTGCGCCGTCCGGCGCTTGGACTTCGTCACTTGCTGAGCGGCGCGAGCATGCCGGACAGGATCTTCAGCCCTGCCTTGTCGAACTTCACGACGAGCTCCTCGTCGGTGCGCGTGAGCGTGCTCTTGACCACGGTGCCCGCGCCGAACGACGGGTGCGTGACGCGATCGCCCGACGCGAACCGCTGCACCACCGGCTGCGCCGGCGCGGCCTGCACCTGCCGCTCCTGGTAGCGCTCGCGGTAGCCCTGCCGCGGCGGCGCCACCGGCGCCGAGCCGCGCGGTGCCGACAGCAGCGACTGCGGGATCTCGGTGAGGAAGCGGCTCGGGAACGCCGGCTGCGAGCGGCCGTACAGGTGGCGCCGAAAGGCGCACGAGAGGTACAGCCGGTCCTTCGCGCGCGTCATGCCGACGTAGCAGAGCCGCCGCTCCTCCGCCATCTCGTTGGCGGCGAGGTCGACCTTCAGGTTGTCCTCGGTCTCGTCGAGCGCTCGCTGGTGCGGCAGGAGGCCCTCCTCCATCCCGACCATGAAGACGACCGGAAACTCCAGGCCTTTGACCATGTGGAGGGTGATGAGCGTCACGCCCTCTCCGTTCTCGTCGTAGGCGTCGACGTCCGAGACCAGCGCGATCTCGGCCAGGAAATCCTCGAGTCCCTGCGCGGGGTCGCGGTCGTCGAAGTCCTCGGCCAGGCCGCGCAGCTCGTTGAGGTTCTCGAGACGTGCCTCGCCCTGCGGCGTCCCGTCCTTGTAATGCTGCTCGAGGTTCATCACCTCGACGACGTGGTCGACCAGCTCGCTCGGCCGCAACACGCCCAGCACCGAGCGCAGCGACTCGAGCTGCGCGCGAAAACCGAGCAGCGGTGCCGCGGCCGCGCGCGGCAGCCCGGGCACACGCGCCGGCTCCGCGAGGATGCTGAGGATGTCGACGTCCGACTCACGCGCGTATGCCGTGACCGCGTCCACCGTCACGTTGCCGATCTTTCGGGGCGGCACCGACACGATGCGCGCGAAGCTCAGGACGTCGCGCGGGTTGAAGGTGAAGCGCAGGTACGCGACGAGGTCCTTCACCTCGCGGCGCTCCCAGAACCGCACGCCGCCGACGAGGCGGTACGGGATGCGCCGGCGCGCGAGCACGTCCTCGAACGAGCGCGACTGCGCGTTGGTCCGATACAGGACCGCGAACGACGAGTAGCCGCGGTTCTCGGTCTTGCGCAGCCGCTCGATCTCGTCGGCGACGAACTCGGCCTCCTCGACCTCGTTGTAGGCCTGCGTCGCGCACACCTTCTCCCCGCCGGCGCGCTGCGTCCACAACCGCTTCTCCGCGCGCTCGGGGTTGCGCCGGATGACGCTGTACGCGGCGTCGAGGATGGCCTGGCTCGAGCGGTAGTTCTGCTCGAGGCGCACGACCTGCGCGTCGGGATAGTCCTTGCGGAAGTCGAGGATGTTGCGGACGTCGGCGCCACGGAAGCGGTAGATCGACTGGTCGTCGTCGCCGACCACGACGACATTGCGGTGCTCGCTGCCCAGAAGGTTGACCAGCACGTACTGCGCGTGGTTCGTGTCCTGGTACTCGTCGACCAGCACGTGGCGGAAACGGTCGCGCCACTTCGCGAGCGCCTCCTCGTCGTTCTGAAACAGCTCGACCAGCTTCATGATCAGGTCGTCGAAGTCGAGGCCGCCCGAGCGCCGCAGCAGGTCCTGGTAGCCCTCGTAGACGCGGCGCGTGATCTCGTCGGCGTAGCTGCGGCTCGGGTACATCGCGGGCGTCTTCAGCTCGTTCTTGGCCTGCGAGATCGCGTGGCTCAGGGCCGCCGGTGGATAGCGCTTCGGGTCGAGTCGAAGCTCGTCCATGACGCGCTTGATCGCGGCCCGCGTGTCGTCGTCGTCGAAGATGACGAAGCTCGACGGCATGTTCAGGCGCGCGGCCTCGCGGCGCAGGACGCGGACGGCCGTGGCGTGGAAGGTGCCGACCCACATCTTCGACGCCTGCTCGCCGACGAACGACTCCACGCGGGCGCGCATCTCGCGCGCCGCCTTGTTGGTGAACGTGACTGCGAGGAGCCGGTCGGGCCAGACCTTGCGGCTCCCGATCAGATAGGCGATCCGCACCGTCAGGACGCGGGTCTTGCCGCTGCCCGCGCCGGCGAAGATCAGCAGCGGTCCGTCGCCGTGAGTGGCGGCCTCCAGCTGCGGTGGATTGAGACCCGCAAGGAGTGCTTCGACGTTCGGAGGGAGCGGGTCGCCGGAAACCACGGGGAATCGAGTTTAGCGAGGGGTGGACGCCGTTATCGGACGGCTAAACTGACCGCCAGCATGCAGCAGGACGTAGACCTCCGGAACAGGGATCGCCTGCTCTACGAGACCGCCCGAGACCTCAGCTCGTCACTGGAGCTGAACGAGGTCCTCAGCAAGGTCATGGAACGCGTGATCGACCTCATGCACGCCGCACGCGGGTACATCGTGCTGGTCGACCCCGGCACCGGCGACATGTCGGTCGTCATGGCGGGCGGAGAGACGGACCTCGAGAAGGCGAAGAGCTTCCTCGGGTCGAAGACGGTGATCAAGCAGGTCGTGAGCGAGCGAAAGGCGGTCGTGTCGACGGACGCGAGCCTGGACGACCGGTTCAAGGGCCAGCAGTCCGTGATCCTGCAGAACCTGCGCTCGATCATCGCGGTGCCGCTCGTGACCAAGGGCGAGGTGATCGGCGCGGTTTACGTCGACAACCCGTTCCGGGCCGCGATCTTCGAGGAGAAGGACAAGGAGTTCCTGCAGGCCATCGCCGACCTCGCCGCGATCGCCATCGACAACGCGCGGGCGTATACGCAGTCGGAGTTCATGCGCAACCTCTTCGAGCGGTACATCAACAAGCAGGTGACCGACTACGTGCTCGAGCGCTCGAGCCCCGGCGTTTACATGCTGCCGGGGGAGCATCGCGAGGTGACGATGCTCAACTCCGACATCGCGGGGTTCTCGACCCTTTCGCACACGATGGCGCCGGATGAGCTCATCAAGTTCCTGAACGACTACTTCAGCCGCATGATCGACGTCGTCCTCGAGGAGGGCGGGAACATCGACAAGTTCCAGGGCGACGGGATGCTCGTGGTCTTCGGCGCCCCGAACCGGATGGACGACCACGCCGCCCGAGCGGTCCGCGCGGCCCAGGCGATGGTGCGCGAGGTCGATCGCTTCAACCGCGAACTCGTCGCGAGCGGCAGGCCGACCATCGCGGTCGGCATCGGGCTCGATTCGGGCGAGGTCGTGGCGGGCTCGGTGGGTTCCTACAAGCGGACTGAGTTCACGCTGATCGGCGTGCGCGTGAACAACAGCGCGTACCTCTCGAAGGTGCGGCCGCCACGGGTGCTGATGTCCGAGACGACCCGCGCAGCGCTCCCTCCCGGCGTGACCGTGATCGACTACGAGCCGATGCTCCTGAAGGGCGCGTCAGCGCCGCAACCGATCTTCCAACTAGAGCTCTGACGTTCTCCTCCCCGCTGTGCGGGGAGGCCGGGAGGGGACGCCGCAACTACTCCAGCCCGCGACTTACCCCTGGCACTGCCACTGGCTGGGGCCGTCGCGCTTGTACAACCAGGCCGCGGCGTTGGCGTTCGCGACCGGGTCGAAGGGCGACTGCGCGTGATAGGGCGTGAACGCCCACGTGCTCGGCAGGAACTGGAAGAGGCCCGACGCCCCGCTGGAGCTGTTGACCGACGTCGGGTGATAGCGCGACTCGCAGTAGGCGACGTTGACGGCCCACTGGAGGGCGCGGTCGCCGAGCGGGCTGAACGCGTCGTTGATGATCTTGGCGATGTAGGGCGGCGGGGGCGCGTGGTTGCTCAGCGCCGCGATCCGCGCTGCGACCGCCTGGGCCTCGGCCTGCGCGGCGAGCCGCGCCTGGTACTTGTTCCAGCCCTGGTCGTACTCCTGCGACCACGCCTCCGCCTGCGCGATCTCCGCCGACTGGATGCGCTGCTCGCGGACCGACCCGATGACGGACTGCTGCTGGAACGCCGTCAGCTGGCCGACGAACGGCCGCACCGGCTGAGCGGCCACCGCCGGCGGCTGTACGCGCGGCAGCACGACGGTCGCGAGCACGACGGCCCACACGAATACGGCCCTCAAGAGGGAAACCAACCTTTGTCGCTCCTCCGTGACCGCGCCCTACCCCTGGAGCGCTTTCAGGCCTGAGCTCGGAGCGAAGACGTGTGGTGGGACGACTCAGGTACTTGGGAGAGGCCACCTTACCAGACGGTCGGCAACCTTGTGTAGCCGTTAAGAGAGGTTAGCTCGCGTCCTCAAATCGTCGCCGGTGAAACTATTTCGGCCGTCGCAGCGTCGAACAGGCGTGGCGATGAGCGCCGCGAGCCGCGCGACCCCGGTGCGTGACTTCGATTCGATCGTCGGCCCGCACGTCGAGGCCGGCTACCGGCTCGCGGTCACCATGCTGCTCGATCCAGACGAGGCTCGGGACGCCGTCCAGGACGCGGCCGTCAAGGCCTGGCGGTCGCTGGACCGCCTGCACGATACCGCGAGCGCACGGGCCTGGTTCCTGTCGATCGTCGCGAACCGGTGCCGGTCGACGATGCGCCGGCGGTGGTGGCGCCTCGGCCGGAACGAGCTGGTCGAACGCGCGCACGTCGACTCGCCCGAGGCCGGCATCGTGCGGGCGGTCGACATCGCGGCCGGCATGCGGGCGCTGTCGCCGGAGGACCGCGCGATCCTCCAGCTTCGCTTCTACTTCGACCTCCGCCTCGAGGAGGTCGCAAAGATCCTCGGCATCTCGGTCGGGGCGGCTCGCTCTCGCGTCTACCGCGCGGCCGCCCGCCTCGGCACGCAGCTCACGGAGGAGGACCTGTCATGACCCGCGCCGACATCCGCGCGTACTTCGAAACCGAGGCGGCCGCCCACCCGGTTCCCGCCGGGCTGCGCGAAAGCCTTCGGCAGCCCGAGCAGGCTCTTGACGCGGCGCCGGCCCGAACCCGATGGCCCGCCATGGTCGCCGCCTTCGTGGCCGTGGCCCTCGCTGCGGGCCTGGTTGCCATCGGCACCTACGAGCGAAACCTGAACCGGAGCGCGCCCGTCGTCGGCCCGAAGCCAAGCCCAATTGCAACGTCGCTGCCCGGAAACACGAATCGGCTGGTCGAGATCGACTTCGTCGACTCGTCAACCGGCTTCGCCCTGCTCTGCGCGGTACCGGGCGGGAACGGAAACTGCCAGTACTCGACGTCCAGCACAACCGACGCGGGCGTCCACTGGTCGAAGCCCGTCAAGGTCGGGCCGCGGGTCACCCAGGGCGACTCAGGGCATCACATCCACTTCGCAAATCGACGAGACGGCGTGATGTACGGCAACAGCACCGCGTATGTGACGCACGACGGCGGCCGCACGTGGTCGGCGTTGAAGATGAAGTTCCTCGAGATCGTGTCCATCGTGGGGACGTCGCCGATGTGGATGGTCATGGACCCGTGCGACAAGGGAGTCGTCTGCTCATTCCAGATTCTCAAGAGCACGGATGGAGCCCGCACCTGGTCTGTCGCCTCTGCCCTTCCCTCGTGGTTCGTGCCCGCACAGGTGGTCGCGTTCGGCGACGGCGGTCTGGTCGTTTCGACGTACGGGACGGGCGACATGATGATCAGCCGCGACGCGGCTGCGACGTGGTCCCCGATCGCAGGTCGGTGCAGGGCTGACACGCTGGCCAACCGCATCGGGACCGCTGATGGCGCCGAGATCTGGCAGATGTGCACGCCAATGCCTCCTGATCCCTCCCACAGCACGCTGCCGTGGGGAAACGCCGTGGAGTACACGCAGGATGGCGGCGCGAACTGGATCGGACGTGCGCTCCCCGCGGGAACGACCGAGATCATCGCCGCCTTCGGCTCCGGCAGGGTCATCGAGGCCACGAACACGGCGGGCCTCCTGGTCACCCAGGACGGAGGCAAGACCTGGACCCAGGTCGTGACCAACCCGCAGTTCTTCGGGGTCATCTCGCTCAGCTGGCTTCCCGATGGCGAGGCCTGGGCCGCGGACGTCAGCGGCGCGATCTGGGCGACGGCCGACTACGGAGTCACCTGGACGAAGCTGCCGGCGCAGCCCTGAGGCTAGACGGTCAGGTTGAGCCAGGCCACCTTGACCTTCGTGCAGCCCAGCGCGCGGTGGACCGCCCAGGCCGAGGAGCCGAGCGTCGAGCCGTCGGACGCCGAGAGGCGACCGCTGTTCGACAGCGCCACGAGCTGGTTCAGGAAGGCGTCCAGCTGGTTGCAGGTGGTGTTGGTGTCGCCGCGGCCCGCCGAGGCCATCGCGGCCTCCAGCTTCGCCGACAGGCCGTTGCCGTTCAGCGACGATAGCCCGCCCACGTAGGCGTCGATGACGCTCAGCGCCTGGGCCGCGCTCTCGACGGTGATCTTCGCCGAGACGCTGCTCGCGCCGCCATCGTCGTCCGCGACCGAGTAGGTCAGCGTGTAGGTGCCGGCCGCCGCGTAGGTGTGCGTGTCGGTCGTGTCGCTGCCCGCGCCGGCCGCGATGGTGTAGGTCTCCTTCGTGCCATCGCCCCAGTCAAGCGTCGCGGTGTGGGTGTCGAGCGAGCTCGGGTCGGTGAACCCGCCGGTGAACGTCACCGTCTGGCCCGCGACCAGCACGAGCGTGTCATGCGTGATGCCGGCGATCGAGGAGGTCGGCGCCACGTTCGTCCCGGTCACAGTGACCGAGGCAGAACCCGTCGCGCCACCGTCGTCCACCGCCTGCAGCGTCGCCACGAACGCGCCCTCGTCGTTGGGCGTGAACGTGATGCTGCTGCCGCTTCCGGACGCGAACGCGGCGCCGTCCTTGGTCACGGTCCACGTGTACGTGAAGCCCGCCGCGTTGTCGGCGGCGCTCGGGCTGGTCGCGGTGCCGGTCAGCGTGACGGCGGTGCCCTCGGGCGAGCTCGCCGGCGCACCGGTGATGTTCACGGTCGGCGCAACCGCGGCCACGGTGAACGTGAAGGAGGTGGACGCCGTCGCCCCGTGACCGTCGGCGGCTGTGATGGTCACCGTGTGCGCGGGCGCCTCCTCCGGTGCGGCGATCGCCCACGCCCACGTGCCCGAGCTCCCGCCGGTCTTCGTGATCGTGCCGGTCGACGCCGTCAGGCTGACGGTGTCGCCGTCAGGGTCCGAGAAAGTGCCGCCCGTGCTCACCGGCGAGCCCTCCGAGCCGTTCACGGTCGTCGCGTTCGCGGTGACCGTCGGCGGGTGGTTCGTCGCGCCTGACGTCAGGTAGGTCTGGAAGCAGAAGTCGTAACCGAACGACGCCCCGCCGATCCAGCTCGACCCCGACGACAGCCAGAGCTGGCCGGCGCCGTAGTCGTCGTGGCCGAAGTTGGCGTACCAGGTCAGGTTCCCGGTCGGCCGCACGACGATCGCGTACTGCGTCCCCGACGCGACGGATACGGCCGGGTTGAACACGAAGTCGCGCCACTGGTGGCAGCACGGGACCGAGCCCGTGAGCGACGACGTGCCGAGCACCGTGCCGCTCGGCTTGCCGCCCGAGACCGTCTGAATCTGCACCGTGATCGCGGTGGCTCCGGTCGACGTCGTGAGCATCAGTGACACCCTGTCGACGGCGCCGCTGCCGCCGGCGGTGAACGTCTGCGCCATCGGCGTCCGGAAGGCCTGCTGGCCGCTGAAGAACGGCTGGCTCTGGTCGAGCTGATCGGCCGCGTGGACGGGCAGCACGCCGAGCAGCGGCAACGCCGCCCCGGCGAACAGGCCCAGTGCGCGTGAACGAAACGACCGGATGCCCATGTCCGGGTAGGACGGGGCTAGGCCTTGATTCCTGCGCGAATCGTGAACTTGAAGGCGGCGACCGGCGCGCTGAAGCCCTTGAGCGTGAGCTCTACGCGCTCGGCCTGGTGACCGTGCTCGCCCAGCCAGTCGCGCAAGCGGCGATGGGCTTCCTCGCTGAGGACCACCTCGCCGGCCTGCGCCGACGCCTGCAGCCGTGCGGCGAGGTTGGTCACATCACCGAGGACGCTCACGTTCGCCGACTGCGCCAGCCGGCCGACGACCGCCGGCCCCACCGCGATGCCCGCACCGACGGGCAGGCCGGCGAGGGCGGCCTTGTCGATGATCGCGATCGCGGCCTGCACAGCGTCCAGGGCGTGGTCCACGGTCTCGCCCGACACGTTGAACGTCGCCATCACCGCGTCGCCCGCGAACTTGTCGACGATGCCCCGACGCCGCGCAACCTCCTGGCCGGCCCACCGCTGCAGCGAGCCGATCCTGTCCGCGATGTCCGCGGGCGCGCTCTGGCCGGACATCGCGGTGAAACCGCGCACGTCGGCGAACAGCACGCTGACCATCCGCTCGCCAGTCCTGCCGACGTCGGCCACCGGTGCGGCGACCTCGGGCGCTGCCGGCGTCGCGAAGCCCACCCGGGCAGCCGCGTCCCGCATCAGGGTCGCGGCGAGCCGGGCGCCCGCGGCGTCCATCTCGGTCAGCGACTCGAGCAGCACCCGCCGTGCCGCATCCTCTTGCCCGCTGCGCGCGAGCGCCTCGACCAGCGCGCGGCCGGCGTGCCACGCGTCGAGCAGGAGGCCCTCGTCCCGGTTGTGCCGGTCCACCTGGCTCAACAGCTCCACGGCGTCGCCGAAGCGGCCCTCGGCCAGCGCAAGCCGGCCGCGGGCCGCGACGTGCCGCACGAGCGGCGGGCTCACGTCCTGGTTCGGCATCCGCTGGACGAACTCCCGGAGCCAGCCGGGCTCGGCCGCGGCCGCCTCGGCGATGACGTCCGCCGGGGATCCGTAGCCCACGTACGCAGGGTCGAAGTCGCGCACGGCCGCGAAGGCCGCGGCCGTGTCGCGCGAGGCAAGCGCCGTGTGGACCCGCGCCGCGGTGTCGTAGATCGCGTCCTGGCCCTCGACCCGCGTCGACGTGCCCGGGAGCTCGGCGGACGCCTCGGCGGCGTGCATCGCCTCGGCCAGCGCGTGCGCGAGCAGAACTCGAGCGCGCCACGCGTTCTTGTCGTTGCTCGCGTCGCGCGCCTTCTGGGCCCCGGTGCGAGCCTCCGCGGTCGCCTCCGCAATCCTCCCCTGGTGCAACCACAGGAGGCCGCGCATGTAGTGCGGCCACGACTCAAACTCGAGCCCTCCCGCGGACGTCCGGTCGACCCACTTCTGCGCCATGCGTCCCAGCCCGAGGTGGATCGCCGACCACGCCGAGTTGTAGACGGCGTTCCGGGCCGGGAAGTGGAAGCCTCCCGCGACCGCATCGCGGTAGCTCTCCTCCATGTACCGGAAGCCCTCCTCGATCCGGCCGGTCGAAAGCAGCGGTAAGGCGATGAAGTTCTTCGCCCACGCCTCGGCCATCGCGGAGCCCGCCTCCTTCGCAATGTCGCGGGCACGGTACGCGTCCTCGATGCCGGCGTCGCCGGGAAAGTCGACCGAGTCGAGCAGCGAGAGCCGGATGTAGGCGACGGCCAGCGCCTCGCTCGGCCCCTCCTTCTCGAGGACCTCCTTCGCGCGCGTGAACTCGGCCCGCGCC
>Ga0070741_10001001_pt1 | contig 92184 bp, 85 predicted proteins | sample Coa_R1_4_FD_66440 | JGI IMG/M metagenome (GOLD analysis project Ga0070741, IMG submission 66440) | Surface soil microbial communities from Centralia Pennsylvania, which are recovering from an underground coalmine fire - Coalmine... | ecosystem: Environmental > Terrestrial > Soil > Unclassified ...
GCCCAGTCCCCCCGGTGGTGCGGTGGAAGGCCCTACTCCGCCCGCTTCCATCCGTGTGTCAGTCCGCGATTCTTTCCGGACGGCCCACCTGGGGGGCTGGGCCCAAGCCGTGCGTGACTTTGCCCATGAACCGGTCATGGTCGTCGAGGTGGTCGACGCCTTCGCTCCGGTCCCCGCCGGGCTGCTGGTCGACGGGACGGTGGGAGGCGGCGGGCACGCCGGCGCCCTGCTCGGGGCCCGACCGGACAGCGTCGTCCTCGGGCTCGACCGGGACGCCGAGGCGGTGGCCGCCGCCGGGGAGCGGCTCTCCGGTTTCGGCTCCCGGGCGATCGTGCGGCAGAGCGGCTTCGAGGACCTGGCCGGGGTGCTCACCTCTCCCGAGGTGGCCGCCCTCGGCCTTCCGGTCGTCGGGGTGCTGTTCGACCTCGGCGTGAGCAGCTGGCAGCTGGACGAGCCCGGCCGGGGCTTCACCTACCGGGCCGACGCCCCGCTGGACATGCGGATGGACCGGTCCCAGGCGCTGTCGGCCCGGGACGTGGTGAACGGATACGAGGAGGCCGAGCTGGCCCGAGTCATCGCCCGCTACGGGGAGGAGCGCTTCGCCCGGGCCATCGCCCGGGCCATCGTGGCGCACCGGCCCGTCGAGACCACGGCCGAACTGGCCGAGGTCGTCAAGCAGGCGATCCCCGCTCCGGCCCGGCGCACCGGCCCCCACCCCGCCCGGCGCACCTTCCAGGCCATCCGCATCGAGGTCAACGGCGAACTGGACCACCTGGCCACCGGCCTCGACGCCGCCTTCGCCGCCCTGGCGCCGGGCGGCCGGTTGGCCGTGCTGGCGTACCACTCGCTGGAGGACCGGATGGTGAAGGAGCGCTTCGCCGCCTGGTCGTCCCGCCCGCCCGTCCCCCGGGGCCTGCCGGTGACCGGCCTCCCCGGCCGGGAGCCCCCCGCCCGCCTCGTGACCCGGGGCGCCGCCCGCCCCTCGCCCGGCGAGGTGGCCGCCAACCCCCGGGCCGAGAGCGCCCGGCTGCGTGTCCTGGAACGCGTCCCGACCTCGACCGGCAACGGCGCCGGAGGTGCCCCGTGAAGATCCGAGAGAAGAAGAGCGACACCTCGAGCCAGCCGCGGCCGCGCCGGAACCCACCGGCGGGCCCCGGCATCCGCCAGCTCCACCAGCGGCGGCTCAAGCAGACGAAGGTCCGGGGCGGCCCCCGCCAGGGGCCGGTGCCCGACCGTCCCCTGCGCCTGGCGCTGGCCGCCAGCGCCCTGCTGACCGTGGGGACGATCTTCGGCGCCGCCGTGTTCCACGTCGTGTTGATCCAGTCGGAGTTCCGGCTCGACCAGATCAACAAGGAGGCGACCAGGGAGCAGGCTCGCTACGAGAAGCTCCGCCTCGACGTGGCCCAGCTGTCGGCCCCCGACCGCATCGTGGCCACCGCCCAGCAGCGCCTCGGGATGGTCGTGCCGCCCCAGGTGGCCTACCTGATGGCCCCCGTTCCCCCCAACACCGAACACGACGACCCCGCCGCGCCGAGCCTGGCCGGCGGCTGGGCGGAGGTGAAGCCCCACCTTGGCACCCGGCCCTAGGGACAAGAGGGAAACGAGTCCGACGCCGAGAACGCCGCGGGTCCGGACCACCGACAACGGGCTTCCCCGGCCGAACCGCCGCATGGCCGCCCGGCGGGCCAAGGTCCAGGCGGGGCGGGCGGCCACCGCCGGGCGCCTGACCGGCCGGCGGGCCATGGCCCTGCTGGTCGTGCTGTCGCTCGGGCTGTCGGCCGTCATCCTGCGCCTCACCCAGGTGCAGGCGGTGTCGGCCGCCCAGTACGAGAAGCTGGGCGCCAACCAGCGGATCCGCAAGATCACGCTGGCCGCCGAGCGGGGCGCCATCTTCGACCGCAACGGTGTCGACCTGGCGCTGTCGGTCAACCAGCAGACGGTGTGGGCGAACCCCAAGGTCGTGACCGATCCGGCCGGCTACGCCGCCAAGCTGGCGCCCGTCCTCAACCTCGACAAGAAGGTCCTGACCGACCGGCTCTCCGACAAGAGCCACGCCTTCGTCTATCTGGCCCGCAAGGTCGACGACGCCACCGCCGACGCGGTGAAGAAGCTGAACCTCGTGGGCGTCGACTTCGTCCCCGAGTCGAAGCGGTTCTACCCGTCGGGGCCGATGGCCGCCCCGCTGCTCGGCACCGTCGGCATCGACAACGACGGCCTGGCCGGCCTCGAGGTCCAGTACGACAAGGTCCTGGCCGGCAAGCCCGGCGAGCTCACCGTGGAGCAGGACCCCGAGGGGCGGCGCATCCCTCAGGGCTACAGCCGCCTGGAGCCGGCCCAGCGCGGCTCCGACCTCATCCTGTCGATCGACCAGTCGCTGCAGTACGAGCTGGAGCAGGCGCTGGTCGACGCCGTCGGGGCGGCCACCGCCAAGGGCGGGCGGGCCATCGTGGAGGACACCCGCACCGGCAGCATCCTGGCCATGGCCAACGTCACCGGCGACGGGGCCGGCGCCGCCCACCCGGCCGACGCCACCGAGCACAACCGGGCCATCACCGACGTCTACGAACCGGGCTCGACCAACAAGGTCATCACCATGTCGGGCGCCATCGAGGAAGGGCTCGTCACCCCCGACACCCACCTCACCGTGCCCGACAAGCTGCCGATGGCCAATGCCGTCTTCGAGGACCACGAACCGCACCCGCCGATCAACTGGTCGGTGACCGACATCCTGGTGAACTCGTCCAACGTCGGCACGATCCTCGTCGGCGAGAAGCTCGGCAAGACCCGGCTCGACCACTACCTCCGGGCCTTCGGCTTCGGCCAGAAGACCGGCATCGGCTTTCCCGGCGAGCCCGCCGGACTGCTGCTCGACCCCGACCACTGGTACGTCACCAGCATGGGGACGGTGCCGATCGGCAACGGCCTGGCCGTCAGCGCCCTGCAGATGCTCCAGGTCTACGTGACGCTGGCCAACGGCGGGATGTACAAGCCGCCGAAGCTGGTGGAGGCCACGATCGACGCCAACGGCGTCCGCCACGACGTGGACGGGCCGGCCCCGCACCGGGTGGTCTCGGCCGAGACGGCCGGGAAGCTGGTGTCGATGCTGACCCAGGTGGTGCAGGGCGGGACGGGCACCAACGCCCAGGTGCCGGGGTACCTGGCCGCCGGCAAGACCGGCACCGCCCGCAAGCCGCTGGAGGGCGCCCGGGGCTACTCCGGGAAGTACGTGGCCAGCTTCGTGGGGTTCGTCCCGGCCCAGGACCCGCACCTGGCGGCGGTGGTCGTGCTCGACGAGCCCACGCCGATCTACGGCGGCCAGGTGTCGGCGCCGGTGTTCGCCCGGATCATGCAGTACGCCCTGCGGCTGGAGAAGATCCCGCCGCCGGCCGTGGTGCCGCCGGGCGCCGCCCCGGGCTCCGGGCCGAGCCACGCCCTCGACGAGTCGCCGGCCAACGACGACCCCAACGTCCCGACGGCGGGCACGACGCCCAGCACGAGGCCGGCGGCGACGTCGACGACCACCACCACCCGCCCGTCGTCGACCAGGAACCCGACGGCGAAGTCGTCGACGACCACGACCACGACGAGGTCGTCGGGCACGGCGACGAAGTCGACGCCGCCGAGCAGCAGCACCACGACCACGACCCGGCCCCGGTCGGCCACCAGCACGACGACGACCACCCGCCCGAAATCGCGGACATCGGCCGAGAGCCCGAGCAGCACGACCACGACGACGACGGGCAAGCCGCCGAAGTCCACGACTTCCACAACGTCATCCCGCTCCGCAGCAGCCACATCGTCGACCGAGGGAGGCGCGGATGGGAGCAGACAGGGCGGTACCCTCGGGCCCTCGGCGGGCCGGTCGTATCCGGCCCCGGGCCAGTCAGGCAGATAGGGCCACGTAACGTCAGTGCTGCTTCACGAGCTCCTCGACTCCGTCGACGTGCTCGAGCTGCGGGGAGATCCGCGCACGGAGATCGCGTCGGTCACCCACGACAGCCGGGCGGTCGGGCCCGACGACCTGTTCTGCTGCGTCGTCGGCTCGACCAGTGACGGTCACGACCACGCCCCGGTGGCGGTGGCGGCGGGCGCCGCCGCGCTGCTGGTCGAACGGCCGCTCGACCTCGGGGTGGCCGAGGTCCGGGTGGCGTCGGTCCGGGGGGCGATGGGCCCGGTGGCGGCGGCCGCCTGGGGGCAGCCGTCGTCGAAGCTGGCGGTGCTCGGCGTCACCGGGACCAACGGCAAGACCACCACGACGTACCTGCTGGAGAACATCGCCCGGGCGGCGGGCATCGCCCCCGGGGTCATCGGCACGATCGGCACCCGCATCGACGGCGCCGTGGTCCCCGGCGAGCGGACCACCCCCGAAGCCACCGAGCTGCAGGCCCTGCTGGCCCGCATGGTGGAGGCCGGCGTCGGCCTCGCCGCCATCGAGGTGTCGTCCCACGCGCTGGCCATGCACCGGGTCGACGGCACCCGCTTCGCCGCCGCCTGCTTCACCAACCTCTCCCACGACCACCTCGACTTCCACGCCGACCTCGACGACTACTTCGAGGCCAAGGCCCGGCTGTTCGGCCCGGCCTTCACCGATGCCGCCGCCACCAACCTCGACGACCCCCACGGCGCGGAGATCGCCCGCCGGGCGGCGGCCGCCGGGCTGTCGGTCCTCGGCTTCGGCGTGGCCAGCGAGGCGGCCCCGGTCCGGGCCGAGGACCGGCGCAGCGGTCCCGACGGCAACCGCTTCCGGCTGGTCACCCCCTACGGCTCGGCCCCCGTCCGGTCGCCGCTGGTCGGGGCCTTCAACCTCTCCAACGCCCTGGCGGCGGCGGCCACCGCCCTGGCCGCCGGGCTCGACGTCGACGCCGTGGCCGCCGGCCTGTCGGCGCCGCTGGTCGTGCCGGGCCGGATGGAGCGGGTCGACGCCGGGCAGCCCTTCCCCGTCATCGTCGACTACGCCCACACGCCGGACGGGCTGGACAAGGTCCTGCGGGCCGCCCGCCCGCTGGTCGGCGCCGGCGGCCGGCTGGTGGTCGTCTTCGGCGCCGGCGGCGACCGGGACCGGGCCAAGCGGCCGGAGATGGGCCGGGCCGCCGCCGGCCTGGCCGACGTGGTGGTGGTCACGTCCGACAACCCCCGCTCCGAGGACCCCCGGGCCATCATCGACGAGGTGCTGGCCGGGATCCCGGCCGGCGGCGGCCCGACCGTCGAGCCCGACCGCCGGCTGGCCATCCGGGCGGCCCTGGCCGGGCGCCGGGCCGGCGACGTGGTGGTGGTGGCGGGCAAGGGCCACGAGCAGGGCCAGACGGCCGGCGGCGTGACCGTGCCGTTCGACGACCGGGTGGTGGCCGGCGAGGAGCTCGCCCGCCTCGGATGGACCGGCCACGGGATGGTCGCGTGCGGCTGACCCTCGGCGACATCGCCGCCGCCACCGGCGGGCAGCTGCTCGGCGGCGACCCGGCGGCCACCGCCTCCTCCTATTCCATCGACACCCGGACGCTGGCGCCCGGGGCGCTGTTCGTGGCCCTGCGGGCGGAGCGGGACGGGCACGACTTCGTGCTCGACGCCCTCGACAGGGGGGCGGTCGGGGCGCTGGTGTCCCGGCCGGTGGAGGGGGCGGGCCTCGTGCTGGTCGACGACACCGCCGCCGCCCTGTCGGCGCTGGGGTCGGCGGCCCGCGACCGGCTGGCGGGGGTGCCGGTGGTCGGCATCACCGGCAGCACCGGCAAGACGTCGACCAAGGATCTGACGGCCGCCGCCCTGGCCGCCGCCGGGCCGGTGGGGGCCAGCCCCGTGTCGTTCAACAACGAGATCGGCGTGCCCCTCACGCTGCTGTCGGCGCCCGACGGCGCCGCCGCCGTGGTGGCCGAGATGGGCGCCCGGGGCATCGGCCACATCGCCACGCTCTGCGCCGTCGCCCGGCCGGCGATCGGCGTCATCACCAACATCGGCATGGCCCACGCCGAGTTCTTCGGCAGCCGGGAGGAGGTGGCCCGGGGCAAGGGCGAGCTGCTCGAAGCGCTGCCGGCCGCCGGCCACGCCGTCCTCTGCGCCGACGACGACATGACGCCGGGCCTGCGGGCCCGAACCGCCGCTGCCGTGCTGACGGCGGGGTTCGGGCCCGGGGCCGACGTCCGGGTCCGCGATCTGCGGGTCGACGAGGAGCTGCGCCCGGCCTTCCGGCTCGACACCCCCTGGGGTCCGGCCGAGGTGGCGCCGCTGCCGGTCCGGGGCGCCCACCAGGCGGGCAACGCCGCCCTGGCCGTGGCCGTGGCCGGCGTGGCCGGGGTGGCCCTCGACGCCGCCGTGGCCGGCCTGGCCGCCGCCGTCGGCTCGCCGTGGCGGATGGAGCTGGGCCGCAGCCCCGCCGGCGTCGCCGTCCTCAACGACGCCTACAACGCCAACCCCACCTCGATGGCCGCCGCCCTCGACGCCCTGGCCTCGCTCGGCGGGGCCGGGCGGCGCTTCGCCGTCCTCGGGCCGATGGCCGAGCTCGGGCCCCACTCCGCCGCCGAGCACGAGCGGCTGGCCAAGCTCGTCGCCGCGGCCGAGGTGCAGCTGCTGGTGACGGTGGGCGCCCCCGATCTCGCCCGCCACGCCCTCGACGCCGGCACCGAGGCCGTGGCCGTCGACGGGGCCGAGGCGGCGGTGGCGGCGCTGGCACCCCGCCTCCGGCGAGGCGACGCGGTGCTGGTCAAGGCCAGTCGGGTCTCCGGCCTGGAGCGCGTCGCCCGGGCCCTTCTCGAGCTGGCGGAGCTGCCCTCGTGATCGCCCTGCTCATCGCCGCCGCCACCAGCCTGATCCTGGCCCTGGCCGGAACGCCGCTGCTCATCCGGGTGCTGCGGGCCCGGGGCATCGGCCAGCTGATCCGGGAGGACGGCCCCCAGGGCCACCAGACGAAGGCCGGCACCCCGACCATGGGCGGGCTGGCCATCGTCGGCGCCGCCCTCGGCGGCTACATCATCGGCGACATGCGGCCGGGGACGGGCGGGTTCCAGCGCAGCGGCCTGGCGCTGATGGCGCTGATCCTCGGCTGCGCCGCCGTCGGTTTCGTCGACGACTACCTCGGTATCCGCTTCCAGCGGAACCTCGGCCTCAACAAGCGGGCCAAGTCGGCCGGCCAGCTGGCGGTGGCCATCGGCTTCGCCGTGCTGTGCCTCCACTGGGTCGGCATCTCGACCAAGCTGTCGTTCGCCCGGGACCTCGGGCTCGACCTCGGCGGCTGGGGCTGGGGGGTGTGGGCCGTCCTCATCATCATCGCCTCGGCCAACGCCGTGAACCTGACCGACGGGCTCGACGGGCTGGCGTCGGGGTCGGCGGCGTTCGTGGCCGCCGCCTTCGTGATCATCGCCTTCTGGCAGGGCCGCCACGAGGCCATCTACGGCGTGAGCTCCGAGGAGGCCATCGACGTCGCCGTGGTGGCGGCGGCCGTGCTCGGCGCCTGCGCCGGCTTCCTGTGGTGGAACGCCGCCCCGGCCCGGATCTTCATGGGCGACACCGGTTCGCTGGCCCTGGGCGGCGGCCTGGCCGGCCTGGCCCTCCTGACCCGGACCCAGCTGCTGCTGCCGATCATGGGCGGCCTGTTCGTGCTCGAGACCCTGTCGGTGGTCATCCAGGTGATCTCGTTCCGGGGGTTCAAGCGCCGGGTGTTCCGCATGGCGCCGATCCACCACCACTTCGAGCTGGCCGGCTGGCCGGAGTTCACCGTCATCGTGAGGTTCTGGCTCATCGCCGGGCTGTTCGTGGCCTTCGGGCTCGGCCTGTTCTACGCCGACTTCATCCGCATCCCCGGGGCCCTGGACTAGATGGCGGTCCTCGTCGTCGGCCTCGGCGTGACCGGGGAGGCGGTGGCCCGGCGCCTGGCGGCCGCCGGGCCGGTGGTGGTGGTCGACGACCGTCCCGGGGCGGCGGGCTTCGCCGGACGGGCGGCGGCGCTCGAAGCCCTCGGTGTGCGGGTGGTGGGCGCCCCCGACCCCGACGAGCTCGCCGGGCTGGTGGCGGACGCCGAACTGGTCGTGCCCAGCCCCGGCGTCCCGGAGGCCCATCCGGTCTACGGGCTGGCCGAACGGGCGGGGGTGCCGCTGCGGTCGGAGATCGAGCTGGCCGGAGCGGCCGCCGCCCGGCGGGGGCTGCCGCTGATCGCCGTGACCGGCACCAACGGCAAGACGACGGTGACGACGCTGATCGCCGAGATGCTGGCCGCCGGCGGGCGGCGGGCCGTCGCCGCCGGCAACATCGGCCGGCCGCTGCTCGACGCCGTCCACGACGAGGCGCTCGACGTGGTGGTGGCCGAGGTGTCGTCGTTCCAGCTCCGCTACACCGAGACGTTCCGGCCCCGGGTCGCGGTGTTCCTCAACGTCGCCGAGGACCACCTCGACTGGCACCGCAGCTTCGAGGACTACGTGGCCGCCAAGGCCCGCATCTTCGCCAACCAGTCGGGCGACGACCTCCTCGTCTTCAACGCCGACGACGACGCCGTGGCCGGAGTGGCGAAGGCCGCGCCCCGGTCGGTGGCCTTCACGCTCCGGTCGAGGCCCGACGGCTGGCGGGTGGAGGACGGCGAGCTGGCCCGGCCCGACGGCGGGCGGCTCGTGGCCGTGGCGGCGCTGGCCCGCCACGGGCCCCACGACGTGGCCAACGCCCTCGCCGCCTCGGCCGCCGCCGCCGAGCTCGGCGTCGCCGGCGAGGCCCTGCGCCAGGTTCTGACAACGTTCGCGGGGCTCCCCCATCGCGTGACCCCGGTAGGCCAGAGTAGGGGGGTGACCTTCGTCGACGACTCGAAGGCGACCAACCCCCACGCCGCCCTGGCCGCCCTGGCCGGCTTCGACTCGGTGGTGCTCGTGGCCGGTGGGCGCAACAAGGGGCTCGACCTCGGCGTCCTCCGGCAGGAGGCCGGCCGCATCCGGGCGGTGGTGGCCATCGGCGAGGCGGCCGGAGAGGTGGAGGCGGCCTTCGCCGGGCTGCGGCCCGTCCGCCGGGCGGCGTCCATGGCCGAAGCGGTGCAGCTCGGCGCCGAGCTGGCCCGGCCGGGCGACACCGTCCTGCTGTCGCCGGCCTGCGCCTCGTTCGATTGGTACACCGGCTACGCCGCCCGGGGCGACGACTTCGCCCGCCAGGTCGCCGCTCTGGTGGAGGCCCGGTCGTGACGGCCGTCACCACCAAGCCGAAGCGGCGGGTGAAGAAGCCGCCCCCGCCGCCGTCCCCGCCGCCCCGCAAGGAGCGACGCCAGGCCCGCCAGTCGGGCATCGGGCGGACGGTGCGCAAGGCCCGCCAGGTCTGGCGGGAGGGCGGCCGGCTCCGGCCGCCGGGGTACTACGCGCTGCTGGCCACCATCGTGGTGCTCAACCTCGTCGGGCTCGTCATGGTGCTGTCGGCGTCGTCGGTCGAGGCGCTGGCCAACTACGGGTCGCCGTGGCTGTTCTTCAAGCGCCAGCTGACCTGGACCCTGCTCGGCTTCCTCGGCATGGCCGTCACCTGCCGGATCGACTACCGGGTCCTGCGCCGCTACGTGGGGCCGCTGCTGGTGATCTCGGCCGGGCTGCTGTTCCTGGTGCTCGTGCCCGGCGTCGGCATCAACGTGAACGGCTCCACCCGCTGGCTGGGCGTCGGCGCCGCCCGCTTCCAGCCCTCGGAGCTGGCCAAGCTGGCGCTGCTCGTCTACTGCGCCGACCTGCTCACCCGCCGGGCGGCCAACGTCGGCGACTGGCGGGCCGTGCTCCGGCCCGTCGGCCTCATGTTCTGCTTTTTCGGCGGCCTGGTGATGCTCCAGCCCGACATGGGCACGACGATCATCATGGCCATCCTCACCGTCACCATGCTCTTCGTCGGGGGCGTCCGGATGCGCCACATGGCCGGGGTGGCCGGGGCCGGCGTGGCCGCCGCCACCGCGCTGGCCATCGTCGAGCCCTACCGCCGGGCCCGGCTCATGTCGTTCATCGACCCCTTCGACCACTACAAGGAGGGCGGCTACCAGGTCGCCCAGTCGCTGATCGCCTTCGGCAGCGGCGGCTGGACGGGCGTGGGCCTCGGCGCCGGCCGGGCCAAGTGGATGTTCCTGCCCAACGCCCACACCGACTTCATCTTCGCCGTCATCGGCGAGGAGCTCGGCCTCGTCGGCTGCGCCCTGGTGCTCATGCTGTTCGGCGCCCTGGCCGTCCTCGGCGTGCGGACCACGCTGCGGGCCCCCGACCGGTTCGGCCAGCTGCTGGCCGCCGGGATCACCGGCTGGATCGTGGGCCAGGCGATCATCAACGTCGGGGCGGCCACCGGGGCCCTGCCCGTCACCGGCGTCCCGCTGCCGTTCATCTCCTTCGGCGGTTCGGCGTTGCTGTTCACGATGTGCGCCACCGGCGTCCTGCTCAACGTCGCCCGGCAGGGCCGGTGAGCCCCGGGGGCCCGGGGGCGTCCCCCGGGAGCACGACCTTCGCCCTGATCACCGGCGGGGGGACGGGCGGGCACGTCTACCCCGGGCTGGCCCTGGCCGAGGCGCTCGTCGCCCGGGGCCATCCGCGGGAGTCGATCCACTGGGTCGGCAGCGCCGGGAAGCTGGAGGAGACGGCCGTGCCGGCGGCGGGCTTCACCCTCGACGCCCTGCCCGGCCGGGGGCTGCAGCGCCGCCTGACGCCGGAGAACGCCGAGGTCCTGGTCAAGACGACCCGGGCCTTCCGCCGGGCGATGCGGATCATGGCCGCCCGCCGGCCCGAGGTCGTCGTCGGCGTCGGGGGCTACGCCTCGCTGCCCTGCCTGGTGGCCGCCCGGCTGCGGCGCATCCCGACCGTCGTCCACGAGCAGAACGCCGCCCCCGGGCTGGCCAACCGCATCGCCGTCCGCCTGGGCGCCCGGGCGGCCGTGTCGCTCCCCGGCACGCCGCTCCCCGGCGCGGTGGTGACCGGCAACCCGGTGCGGGCGGCGGTGGTGGCCGTCGAGCGGCACCCGTCGGCCGACCGGCCGCTGGTGGCCGTCTTCGGCGGCAGCCTCGGCGCCCGCCGGATCAACGAGGCGGCCGTCGAGCTCTACGACCGGTGGCGGGGCCGGGCCGCCGTGGCCGTCCACCACGTGAGCGGCCCGGCCGGCCACGACGCCACGGCCGCCGCCCTGGCCGGGCAGCGGCGCGACGGCGACGTCCTGGCCTGGACGCTCCTGCCCTACGAGGACCGGATGCCCGATCTCTACGCCGCGGCGTCGGTCGCCGTCTGCCGGGCCGGGGCCACCACCGTGGCCGAGCTGGCCGCCGCCGGTGTCCCGTCGGTGCTGGTGCCGCTGCCCGGAGCCCCCGGCGACCACCAGACCCGCAACGCCCAGGCGCTGGTGGAGGCGGGGGCGGCGGTGCTGGTGCCCGACGCCGAGTGCACCGGCGCCCGCCTGGCCGCCGAGCTCGAACCGCTGCTGGCCGACCCGGCCCGGCTCGAGGCCATGGGCCGGGCCGCCCGCACGCTGGCCCGGCCCGATGCCGCCGACGATCTGGCTGACCTCGTCGAATCCACCGCCCGGGCCAGGCGGGGACGGAAGGTGCTGGCATGAGCCTCGACCTGTCGGCCCCCCGCCGGATCCACATCGTCGGCATCGGCGGGATGGCCATGAGCGGGATCGCCGCCGTCCTCACCCGGCTCGGCCACACGGTCAGCGGCTCCGACCTCAAGGCCTGGCGGGGCCTGGAGCGGCTGCGGCTGCTCGGGGTCGACGTCCACGTCCCCCACGACGCCGCCTGTCTCCCGGCCGAGGTCGACGCCGTGGTGGTGTCGACCGCCATCCCGGCCACCAACCCCGAGGTGGTGGCGGCCCGGGAGCGGGGCGTGCCGGTGCTGCGGCGGGCCGAGGCCCTGGCCGCCATCGTCGAGACCCGGCGCACCCTGGCCATCTCCGGCACCCACGGCAAGACGACGACCTCCACGATGACGACGCTGATCCTGCGGGCGGCGGGCTGGCACCCGTCGTTCCTCATCGGCGGCGAACCCAACGAGGTCGGCAGCAACGCCGCCTACGACGACGGCGAATGGCTGGTCATCGAGGCCGACGAGAGCGACGGCACGTTCGTCGAGATCGCCCCCGAGGGCGTCATCCTGACCAACGTCGAGCCCGACCACCTCGACCACTACGGGGACATGGCCGCCCTGGAAGCGGCCTGCGCCCGCTACCTGTCGGCCGCCCCCGGCCCCCGGGTGGCCTGCGCCGACGACCCCGGGGCGGCCCGCCTGGCCGCCGAGGTCAGCGCCGCCGGCCGGCCGGTGCTGACCTACGGGGAGGCCGGCGGCGCCGACTACCGCATCGAGGGCTACCGGCCGCTCGGGTCGGGGGCCGACCGGCTCGGCAGCCGCTTCGACCTCGTCCGGCGGGGCGAGCGGCTGGGCGAGATCCTCCTGCCCGCGCCGGGGAAGCACAACGCCCGCAACGCCGCCGGCGCCGCCGCCCTGGCCACCGAGATCGGCGTCCCGTTCGACGCCGTGCGGGCCGCCCTCGGCCGCTTCGCCGGCGTGGCCCGGCGCTTCCAGTTCCACGGCGAGGTCGACGGCGTGACCCTGGTCGACGACTACGCCCACCTGCCGGGGGAGATCAAGGCCACGCTGGCCGCCGCCCGGGAGGGCGACTGGCGCCGGGTGGTGGCCGTCTTCCAGCCCCACCGCTACACCCGGACCGCCCGGCTGTGGCGGGACTTCGGCGACGCCTTCGCCGATGCCGACGTCGTCGTCCTCACCGATGTCTACGCCGCCGGCGAGCCGCCCCAGCCCGGCGTGTCGGGCCGGCTGATCCTCAACGCCGTGACCGAGGCGGCGCCGAAGGCCCGGGTCCTCTACCTCCCGAAGCGGGCCGACCTCCTGACCCGCCTGCCGGAGCTGACCCGCCCCGGCGACCTCGTCGTGACCCTTGGCGCCGGCGACATCACCTCGCTCCCCGACGAGTGGCTCCGCTCCGCCCGCGGCGCGGCCGGCGACGCCGGCGCCGAGCGGGAACCGGTGCCGGCCGCGTGACCGCGCCGTCCGCCTCCGGCCGGGCCGGCGCCGCCGCCGCCGGCGGGCCCGTCGCCGAGGCCGCCGCCCGGCTGGCGGCGGCCCTGCCGGGGCGCGTCGAGCGCGACGTGCCGTTCTCGTCGCTCACCACCTACGGGCTCGGCGGGCCGGCGGCCGTGCTCGTCCGGGCCGGCGACGAGGCCGACCTGGGAGCCGTCGCCCGGGCGCTGGTCCCCGGCGTGCCGTTCCTCTGCGTCGGCCGGGGCTCGAACCTGCTGGTGGCCGACGAGGGCTTCGCCGGCGTGGCGGTGCTGCTCGACGGCCCGCTGGCCGAGCTGCGCGTCGACCCCGCCCCCGAGCCCGACACCGGCGGCCTCGCCACGGCGGGGCTGGTGGCCGGCGGCGGCGTGAAGCTCCCGGTGCTGGCCCGCCAGGCGGCGGCCGCCGGCTGGGGCGGCGTCGAGTTCTTCGCCGGGATTCCCGGATCGGTGGGCGGCGCCGTCCGCATGAACGCCGGCGGCCACGGCCGCGAGACGGTCGAGGTGCTGCGCCGGGCCTGGGTCCTCGACCTGGCCGGCGGCCCCGGCGCGGCCCTCGAGGAGCGGCCGGCGGCGACGCTCGACCTCGCCTACCGGCACTCGAACCTCGGCCCGGCTCACGTCGTCGTGCGGGCCGAGTTCGCCGTGACCGCCCGGCCGCCCGGCGAGGCCAGGGCCGAGATCGACGAGGTGGTCCGCTGGCGCCGGGCCCACCAGCCCGGCGGCAACAACGCCGGGTCGGTGTTCACCAACCCCCCCGGCGACTCGGCCGGCCGGCTCATCGACGCCTGCGGCCTCAAGGGCTTCCGGGTGGGGACGGCCTGGGTCTCCGAACGCCACGCCAACTTCTTCCAGGCCGAGCCCGACGGCCGGGGCCGGGCGGCCGACGTGGTGGCCCTGGTCCTCGAAGTCCAGCGCCGGGTGGAGGCCGCCACCGGCGTCCACCTCGTCCCCGAACTGCGCCGGGTGGCCTTCGCCGGCCAGGCCGGCGCCGCCCCCGGCGCCCCCCCGGCCTGGCCCGGCCCGGACCATGCCGCCGTCATCGGCCCCGCTCCGGCGGACCGGCGTTCCGGACTGGCGCCCGGCGCACGTTCCGAACGCCGGAAGCCGGTGGGCGGGGAGGCCGCACCGGGACCGAGCCTGTTCGCCCTGGGAGGGATCGCGTGAGCCGACGGGAGGACCGGACGCAGCGGCGGGTGGTCATCACCCGGCACAACCGGCCGCCGGCCAACGGGCGCTTCGCCCGGCGGCCGGGGCCCGAGCGGCGGGGCAACGGCGGGGGCGACGGGTCGAAGGGCCCGGGCCCCAATGGCGCCGCCCGCCCCACGGGCTGGCGGGCGAAGCTGCCGGAGCCGCTCCGGCGGCCGCTGGCCTGGCACGCCCCGGTGGCCGGCCGGGCCGTGGCCGGCGCCGGGAAGGCGGCCGCCACCGCCGGCCGGACCGTCGCCGGCCGTCTCCGCAAGCTGACCCGGTGGCTGCCGCAGACGGCCGCCGGCCGCATCCTGGTCGCCCTGGCGGCCGTCGCCGTGTTCACCGGCGCCACCTGGGCGACGACGCGCTCCGCCCTGCTCGACGTCGACCACATCGAAGTCAGCGGCGGCACCGTCATCACCCCCGACCAGGCGATGGCCGGGGCGGGGCTGCGCCGGGGTGAGCCGATGCTGTCGGTCGACACCGCCCGGGCCGCCCGGCGGCTCGAGGGGCTGCCCTGGGTCGCCACCGCCGTCGTCGAGCGGGCCTTCCCCAACACCGTGCGGATCCACCTCGCCGAGCGGACGGCGGCGGCCGTCGCCGCCCGGCCGGCCGGCGGCTGGGTCCTCCTCGACCGGGGCGGGCGGGTGCTGGCCGAACGGCCCGACCGGCCGGCCAACCTTCCCGAGATCATCGGCGCCGGCGCCACCCCGGCGCCGGCCGCCGACCTGACCGCCGCCGTTCCGGCGCTCCAGGTCGTCGCCGCCCTGCCCGACGCCGTGCGGCGCCAGGTCACCGACGCCACCCTCGACGGCGACTCCGTCACGCTGCACACCGGGTCGAGGGAGATCCGCTTCGGCCCGCCCACACAGCTGGCGGCCAAGGTGGCCGCGCTCAGCGTTCTCCTGGAGCGGGTCGGGAGCCGGTCCGTGGTGGCCATCGACGTCCGCGTGCCGCAGGCTCCGGTGGTCGTTCCGACCGCTCCCACCGCTGCGACCAGCATTCCTGCACCGGGCCGGGGCGCAACGGCGCCGCCGAGCCCCGGCAAGCCGCGCGATTGATTGTCAGATAAGGGATCGCGGCAATTGCACCGTTCGGCGCGACTGGTTTAGAGTCTCGGCGCCAACCGCAGGTTCACCCCTCGTTCAGGCTCAAGTAGAGCTTCAAGCGAAGAATTTGCGAGGCGCCCCGAACGGTGACCGGGGGCTGGGATGGTCACCAGGATTCTTCCCCATGCAGGGCTGCTGGACTGCTGGATCCCTTTGCAGGACAAGAAGTTTGTACACAACCGGCCAGGTAGGTCGCGGTCTCGTGGGGCCGCGAGGGGAGGCCGGACAGAAGTTGGGCCGGCTTGTAAAGCCATGAGCACGAGAGAAGGTTGCGATGGTGGGCGCTCCTCAGAACTACCTGGCCGTGATCAAGGTCGTCGGTGTCGGCGGCGGTGGATGCAATGCGGTGAACCGGATGGTCGACGCCGGATTGAAGGGCGTCGAGTTCATCGCCATCAACACCGACGCCCAGGCCCTGCTCCAGAGCGAGGCCGACGTCAAGCTCGACATCGGCCGCCAGCTGACCCGGGGCCTCGGCGCCGGGTCCGACCCCGAGGTCGGCCGCCTGGCCGCCGAGGAACACCGCGACGAGATCACCGAGGTCCTCAAGGGGGCCGACATGGTCTTCATCACCGCCGGCAAGGGCGGCGGGACGGGGACGGGCGGCGCGCCCGTCATCGCCGAGATCGGCAAGAGCCTCGGCGCGCTGACGGTCGGTGTCGTGACCCGGCCGTTCACCTTCGAGGGCCGGCGGCGCTCGGTCCAGGCGGAGGACGGGATCCGCAAGCTGAAGGAGAAGGTCGACACCCTCATCGTCATCCCCAACGACCGGCTGCTCCAGGTCGTCGACGACAAGACCGCCCTCACCAGCGCCTTCAAGGCCGCCGACGAGGTCCTCCTCCAGGGCGTGCAGGGCATCACCGACCTCATCACCACGCCCGGCCTGATCAACACCGACTTCGCCGACGTGAAGATGATCATGACCAACGCCGGCTCGGCGCTCATGGGCATCGGCTTCGCCAGTGGCGAGGGCCGGGGCGTCAGCGCCGCCCGGGCCGCCGTCTCCAGCCCGCTGCTGGAGGCCGGGATCGAGGGCGCCCGGGGGATTCTGCTCAGTATCGCCGGCCCGTCCGACCTCTCGCTGCACGAGGTCAACGAGGCCTGCGAGCTCATCGCCCAGGCCGCCCACCCCGACGCCAACATCATCTTCGGCACGATCATCGACGACGCCCTCGGCGAGCAGGTGCGGATCACCGTGGTGGCGGCCGGGTTCGACCGCTTCGACGGCGAGCGCCGCCCGGCCACCGAGCGCCGGGTCGTCGACCTCCGCTACCACGCCGACGAGACGAGCCCGCTCGACGAGCTCGACATGCGCGACGACGAGCTGGTGGAGGAGGAGTTCGACGTCCCATCCTTCATCAACCGGCCGTAGGCCAGGGCGTTGTCCTGGATCCGCCTCGAAACCGACGGGGCCGAGATCCTCTTCAGTGACCGGACCGGAGGGGTCTCGGCACCGCCGTTCGACACGGCCAACGCCGGGTACAGCCGGGGCGACGACCCGGCCAACGTCGACGCGAACCGGGTCCGCATCGGCGCGGTGCTCGGCGGCCGGGCCGCCGACCCGCACCGGTGGGTGTCGCTGCACCAGGTGCACGGCGCCACGGTGTGGCCGGCCGACATCGGCGGCATGGTCTGCACGGCGTTCTCACCCCGGGCCGGCGCGCCGAAGGCCGACGCCGCGGTGAGCGCCGAACCGGGGGCCGTGCTCTCGGTCCTGACCGCCGACTGCGCCCCGGTGGCCCTGGTGGCCCCCGGGGCGGTGGCCGCCGTCCACGCCGGGTGGCGGGGCCTGTCGGCCGGCGTGCTGGAAGCGGCGGTGCAGGAGGTCCGGCGCCGGAGCCCGGGGCCGATCACCGCCGTGCTCGGCCCCTGCATCCACGCCGAGTGCTACGAGTTCTCGGCCGCCGACCTCGACCCCATCGCCGCCCGGCTCGGCCCCGAGGTGCGGGCCGAGACGGCGACCGGCGGGCTGGCGCTCGACCTGCCCCGGGCGGTGCGGCTGGCCCTGGCCGGCGCCGGGGTGGCCGAGGTGACCGACGTCGATGTCTGCACCGCCTGCTCGCCCGACCACTTCTCCTACCGGCGCGACGGCACCACCGGCCTGCAGACGATGCTGGTGGCGGCCCGGTGATGGCCCCCGTCGGTCCCGAAGAAGTGGCCGGGCGCCTCGCCGCCGTGCGGGCCCGGCTGGCCGAGGCCGCCGGCCGGGCCGGGCGCCCGGCGTCGGCGGTGAAGCTCGTCGTCGTGACCAAGGGTGTGGCGCCGCCGGTGATGCAGGCGGCGCTCGACGCCGGGGCCACCGACCTCGGCGAGAACCGGGCCCAGGAGCTGCTGGCCAAGGCCCCCGAGCTCCGCACGCCGCCGGTCTGGCACTTCATCGGCCGGCTGCAACGAAACAAGGTGGCGGCGCTGGCCCCGCTGGTCGACGTGTGGCAGTCGGTCGACCGCATCGAACTCGGCCGGGCCATCGCCGGCCGGGCCCCGGGGGCGGCGGTGCTGGCCGAGGTGAACGTGGCCGACGACCCGGCCAAGGCCGGCGTCGCCCCCGACGACGCCCCGGCCCTGGTCGACGGCCTGCGGTCGGTCGGCCTGTCGGTCGACGGGCTCATGACCGTCCCGGCGGCGGGGCGCGACCCCCGTCCGGCCTTCGCCCGGCTGGCGGCGCTGGCCGAGCGCCTCGGCCTGGCCGAGGTGTCGATGGGCATGAGCGACGACTTCGAAGTGGCGGTGGAGGAGGGAGCGACGATCGTCCGGGTGGGGCGGGCGATCTTCGGCCCCCGTGAGGATCCCCGATACGTGCCGCCGGGCGTGCCACGATAGGCATGGCCGGAGAAGGAGGGCAGCTCGATGGCTATGTTCCGACGGGCGATGGTGTATCTCGGCCTCGTCGACGAGCCGGAAGATGACGACGTGGGCATGGCCTCTCGCGCCCCCGACCCGACCGGCCCCAACGTGCGGCCGCTGAGCCGCGACGACGGCCCGGCGCCCGTCCCCCGGCCCAGCGTGGTGCGGACGATGCCGTCGGCCTCCACCGCCGCCCGGGTCCACGTCGTCGAGCCCCGGGGCTTCAACGACGCCCAGGAGGTCGGCGACCGGCTCAAGGCCAACCAGCCGGTGATCCTCAACCTGCAGGGCCTCGACCGCGACCTCCAGCGCCGGCTGATCGACTTCTCCAGCGGCCTGGCCTACGCCCTCGGCGGGTCGATGTCCCGGGTGGCCGACCAGGTCTTCCTGCTCACGCCGTCCAACGTCGAGGTGTCGCAGGAGGAGAAGGAACGCCTCCAGGCCCGCGGACTCTTCCGCGCCTGATCGGCGAGCGCCCGCGGCGTGCGCCTTCTCTGCCAGCTCTGCAACGTCTATTACATCGTCCTGTTCGGGCGGATCATCCTGTCGTGGTTCCCGCTTCAGCCGGGAACGGCGCTGGCGTCGGTCGCCTCGATCCTCTACCAGCTGACGGAGCCGGTGCTGGGGCCCGTCCGCCGGCTCATCCCGAGCATCGGCATGATCGACATCTCGCCGATCATCGTGTTCTTCGGCCTGCAGATCCTCCAGCAGGCCGTGTTCTGCCGCGTCTGAACGCCCGGTTCAACGCGGAGCGTGGCCCGGTCCACCCGCTGCGGGTGGGTGATCGTTAGGATCGACGCATGGATGTCACCCCTCATGATCTCCGGAACGCCGAGCTGAGGGAGGCGTTCCGGGGCTACCGGCCGGAAGAGGTCGAAGAGCTGCTGGAGCGGGCGGCCGTCACGCTGGAGCGGATGCACGAGCGCTACCGCCAGCTGCAGGAGAAAGTGGCGGCACTGGAGTCGGAGGGCTCGACCGCCAAGGAGATGGAGGGCGTGCTGCGCCAGACGCTCCTCCTCGCCCAGCGGACGGCCGACGAGACGGTGACGGCGGCCCACGACAAGGCCCGCCACCTCCTGGAGGAGGCCGAGGACCGCGCCCTGCGGCTCACGACCGAGGCCGAGGAGCAGGCCCGCATCAGCGGCGAGGCCCAGCGCCAGAAGTACGAGGCGATCGTGGCCGAGCTGTCGGCCCGGCGCGACCTGCTCACGCTCGACATCGACGGGCTCGAGCGGGTCCAGGCCGACTACCGCGGCCGGCTGCGGGCGATCCTGGAGAAGGAGCTGGAGGACCTCGACCGCCGGGCCACGCTGCCCCCGGCCGCCCGGCCCGAGCTCCACGAGATCGACCTGTCGGCCGGGCACGAACCGCCGGCGCCGGCGCCGGCGCCGACCCGCCGGGGGCGGGCGGTGGTGCTCGAACCGGAGCCCGAGCCGGAGATCGCCGAGCCCGAGATCGCCGAGCCGGCCGAGCCGTCGCCGGCCCGGACCGTCCCGCCCCTCGGGGCGTCGTCGGTCTTCGCCCGGCCGGCCGAGGGGAGCGACGCCGGCCCGCCGACGGAGGCGCTGGTGGTGCTCGACGAGGAGTTCGCCGACACCGGTCCGAGCGGAGGGAACTCCCGGCGCCGCTCGTGACCGGTCGGTTCGCGACGCGCTGCAGCCGTGATCACCCTGCCGGGTAGAGTCCGCCGCTACCATCTTTCGTGGTCATAGCCATTTTCTTGGTCTCAGCCATACCGAGGGCGGTGCGCTCGTGCTCCTCGTGAGCTTCCTCCTGGTGATCGTCGCCACGATCTTCCTCTTGTCGGGGCTCCTTCTCACCAAGGATCTCGCGCTCATCTTCATCTCCATCGCCTGCTCGGCCGTGGCCGGGATCGTGCTCGTGGTGGCCGTCATGAAGAGCCGGCCGCGGCCGGGCGCCGTGCCCGCCGGCGACGGCGCCACCCTGACGCCGGCGCCGAGCACGGTGGCCGCCGGCGGCGACGCCGCGGTCGAGCGCCGGCCGGCGGCGGCCCGGGGGGGCGACGGGCGGGAGTTCCCGATCCCCGACTACGACAGCCTCGAGGTGGTCGAGGTGCTGCCGCTGCTCGGCGACCTCGAGCCTTCGGAGCTGGAGATGGTCCGCCAGCGGGAGGCGTCGGGGCGGGCCCATCCCTGGATCCTGGCCCGGGTCGACGCCCTGCTGGAGGCCGAAGCCGAGGCCGACACCTCGGAGCACGCCTGGGCGCCCGGCCCCATCGGGACGAAGGGCCAGCAGGGCCGCCTCATCGAGGAGGAGGAGGACGAGGACGAGATCGCCGAGGTCGAGCCCGACGACGCCGACTGGGCCTCGCCCCGAGACCGTGACTGGGCCGCCTCCGACTTCGAGCTCGACTCCGGCGCCGACTACGACGACATGACGGCGGGGCGGGGCCGGGGGGGCGGGTCCCGCCGGATGGACTTCCCGATCGACCGGTACGACGACCTCCGCGTCACCGAGATCCTGCCGCTGCTGGCCACCCTCTCGGCCGACGACCTGAAGATGGTCCGGGAGGAGGAGGCGGCGGGCAAGGCCCGGGCCAGCATCCTGTCCCGCATCGACGGGCTCCTCGGTCGCGACGTCGCCGGGGGGCGGGGCGCGGCCCCGGCGCCGGCCAAGCGGCCGGCGGCCAGGTCCTCCTCGTCGCGGGCGGCGGCCAACCTGCCGATCGACGGCTACGACAACCTCACCGTCCCCCAGATCCAGGCCCGCCTCGTCGGGCTGACCGCCGCCGAGCTCCGCAAGCTCCGGACCTACGAGCAGAAGCACAAGAACCGGGCCGGAGTGCTGCAGCGGATCGAGGGCGCGCTGCGCCAGGCCCCCCGCTAACCGGGGCTACGCCACTTCGACCGAGACGGTCACCGGCGTGCCCTCCACGTCGAGGGTGGCGCCGGCCGGGCCGCCGTCGGGGTTCACCTGCCAGTCGACGGCCAGCACCTCACCGGCGATCCACCGGCCGTGCCGTTCGGCCGCCTCGGCCACCGGGCCCTCCGCCCACAGCCGGACCTTGATCCGGTCGGCGATCTCCAGGCCGCTGGCCTTGCGGTGGTCGTTGACGGCCCGGGCCAGCTCCCGGGCCAGGCCCTCGAGCTTCAGGTCGTCGTCGATCTTGAGGTCGAGGGCCACGGCGAAGGGGCCGTCCTGGGCCAGGGCGAACTCCTCGTGCTCCTGGGCCCGCACCTCGAGGTCGTCGGCGCTCAGCACGATCGCCTCGCCGTCGATGGTGAGGGTGTAGCCGGCGGTCTCTTCCAGGGACCGGCTGACCTCGGCGCCGTCGGCGGCGGCCAGCGCCGCCTTGACGGCCGGCAGCTTGGGGCCGAGGCGGGGGCCGAGCGCCCGGAAGTTGGGGACCACCGAGTAGCGGATCAGCCCGGCCAGGCTCTCCACCACCTCGAGGTTCTTGACGTTGAGCTCCTCCGACACCTGGGCGGCCACGCCGGCCGACAGGCGGCCGGCGCCGGGCACGAGGAGCAGCGCCCGCCGCAGCGGCTGGCGGACCTTCATGCGGGCCTCGCCCCGGGCCGCCCGGCCCAGCGCCACCAGCCTCCGGGCCAGGCCCATCTCCTCTTCGAGGCCGGCGTCGATCAGCCCCCGGTCGGCCTCCGGCCAGTCCTGCAGGTGGACCGAGACCTCGGGCATCCCGAGCACGTGGTGGAGCTCGTCGGCCACGAAGGGGCAGAACGGGGCCAGCAGCCGGGCCACCGTGGTCAGCGACTCGTAGAGGGCGCCGAAGGCGCCGGGATCGGACGCCTTCCAGAACCGGGGGCGGGACCGCCGCACGTACCAGTTGGACAGGTCGTCGACGAACGACTCCAGCGTCTGGGCGGCGGCCAGCGTGTCGAAGGCCTCGAGGGCGTCGGTCACCGCCGCCGCCGTCGCCTCCCGCCGGGAGGCGATCCACCGGTCGAGGACGTGCTGTTCCCCCGGGGCCGGCTCGGCTCCGCCCGGTTCCCAGCCCTCGAGATTGGCGTAGGTCACGAAGAACGACAGCGTGTTCCACAGCGTGAGGAGGAACTTGCGGATCGACTCGTCGATGCCCTCGCCGTAGACCCGGCGGTTGGTCCACGGCGAGCCGGCCGAGAAGAAGTACCACCGCAGCGGGTCGGCGCCCTTGGTCCGGAAGATCTCCCAGGGGTCGATCACGTTGCCCTTGGACTTCGACATCTTGGCGCCGTCCTGGTCGACCACGTGGGCCAGGCACACGACGTTGCGGTACGGCGACTGCCCGAAGACCAGCGTGTTGACGGCCAGCAGCGAGTAGAACCAGCCCCGCGTCTGGTCGATCGCCTCGCAGATGAAGTCGGCCGGGAAGCGGCGCTCGAACACCGCCTCGTTCTCGAACGGGTGGTGGAACTGGGCGGCCGGCATCGACCCGGAGTCGAACCAGGCGTCGAGGACCGGTTCGAGGCGCGTCGCCGTGGCCCCGCAGCCCTCCACCGGGCAGGGGAAGGTCACGTCGTCGACGTAGGGGCGGTGGAGGTCGAGGCCCGACAGATCCCGCCCGGCCAGCTGGCCGAGTTCGGCCACCGAGCCGATGCAGGTGTCGTGGGCCTGTTCGCCGGCGCAGCGCCAGACCGGCAGCGGCGTCCCCCAGTAGCGGTCCCGGGACAGGGCCCAGTCGATGTTGTTCTCCAGCCAGTCGCCGAAGCGGCCGGCCTTGATGTGCTCGGGATGCCAGTTGATCGTCTCGTTCTGCTCCAGGAGCGCCGCCTTCTCGGCCTGCGTCCGGGCGAACCACGACGTCTTGGCGTAGTAGACGAGCGGCGTCCCGCACCGCCAGCAGTGGGGGTAGGAGTGCTCGTAGGCCTCGACCTTCTCCAGCCGGCCGGCGGCCCGGAGGGCGTCGATGATGCCGGGGTCGGCCTCCTTCACGAACAGCCCCGCCCACGGCTCGACCACGGCCTCGAAGCGGGCGGCGGTGTCGACGGGGTTGAGCGTCGGCAGCCCCTCGGCGTCTCCCACCTCCCGGTCGACCTCGCCGAAGGCCGGGGCGAGGTGGACGATGCCCGACCCGTCCTCGGTGGTGACGAAGTCGGCCACCACGACGCGGTTGGCGTCGCCGTCGATCGGGACGAAGGCGAAGGGGCGCTCGTAGTGCAGCCCGGCCAGGTCGGCGGCGCGGAGGTGTTCGACCACCTCGGCGCCCTCGCCGAGGACCGCCTCGACCCGGCCGGCGCCGAGCACCACGTCGCGCTCCACCCCCGGCCGGCGGACCCGGACGTAGTCGACCTCGGGGCCGACGGCGGCGGCGACGTTGGAGATCAGCGTCCAGGGCGTGGTCGTCCACACCAGCAGGTCGAAGTCGCGGCCGGCGACGGGGAAGCGGACGTAGACCGAGTCCTCGGTGATGTCCTGGTAGCCCTGGGCCACCTCGTGGGACGACAGGGCGGTACCGCAGCGGCCGCAGTACGGCACGACCTTGAAGCCCTCGTAGAGGAGGCCCTTGTCCCACATCTGGCGGATCAGCCACCACACCGTCTCGACGTAGCCGTTGGTCAGCGTCCAGTAGGCCCCGGCGGTGTCGAGCCACATGCCCATCCGCTCGGTCAGGGCCTCCCACTCCGACACGTAGCGCTGGACCGACTCCCGGCACCGGCGGTTGAACTCCTCGATGCCGAACTCCCGGATCTGGGTCTTGCCCGACAGGCCCAGCTCCCGCTCGATCTCCACCTCGACGGGCAGGCCGTGGCAGTCCCACCCGCCCTTGCGGGCCACGTAGCGGCCCCGCATGGTGTGGAAGCGGGGGAAGAGGTCCTTGAACGACCGGGCCCAGACGTGGTGGAGGCCGGGGCGGCCGTTGGCCGTGGGCGGGCCCTCGTAGAACACCCACTCGGGGGCGCCCTCCCGGCGCCGGAGGCTCTCGGCGAACACGTCGTGGGCCCGCCACCGCTCGAGGACGCGCTCCTCGAGGGCGACGAAGTCGACCGACGACTCGACGGGGGGGAAGGCCATCCGCCGTAGGATAGTGACGTGGACACCAACGACCTCTACGACGACAGCCCCGACGGCGTGGTTCTGCGGGTCCACGTCCAGCCGGGTGCCGGGCGCAGCGCCGTCGTCGGCCGCCACGGCGACGCCCTCAAGGTCCGCGTGGCCGCCCCGCCGGTCGAGGGGCGGGCCAACGAGGCCACCCGGGCCCTGCTGGCCGAGGCGCTCGGGGTCCCCGACGGCGACGTCGAGCTGACCTCGGGCCAGTCGTCGCGGACGAAGCGGTTCCGGCTGAAGGGCATCGACTCCGAGGAGGCCGACAAGCGGCTCCGGGTGGCCCTCGACGAGGCCAAGGCGGCCGCCGGGCGACCCGCCCGCTGACCCTTCGGGGGGATATGAGCCGGTCGCGGGCCTCCCGCTGGTAAAATCCCCCGTTCAAATCTTGGGCCGCTCGGCGGCCCGAGGCGCGTGGGCCGCCCGAACCGGCATCGGAGGCAAGAAGGCGCTCATGGCACGAGCAGGGGCGAGCAAGTCCCTCGACAAGGCCACCGCGACGGCCCCCGTCAAGGCGACGGCCAAGACGGCCCGGAAGAAAGCGGAGCCGGCGGCTGTTGGTGGGAAGCCGACGGCCAAACCGCCGGCCCCGGCCAAGGCCACCACCCCGGCCGCCGCCAAGGCCGTCAAGGCCGCTCCGAAGCCGGCCGCCAAGGCCGTCAAAGCGGCCAAACCGGCCAAGGCGGCCGCCACGGCCGGTAAGGCGGTCAAGTCGGCCCCCGGGAAGGCCGTTCCACTCAAGACAAAGGCTGCGACGGCAGCAAAGTCCCCCCTGACCAGGAAGAACGCGGAGGTAACGCCGGTGGCGGAAGCCAAGGGCAAGCGGGCCGCAACGGCGACGAAGGCCCCGGCCAAGACGGCCGCGCCCGCTCCCGCCGCCCCGGTCGACGCCGGGTTCCCGGCCAAGACCCTCGACAAGCTCCGCCGCCTCCTGGAGGAGGAGCGCGAGACCTACCTCCGCCAGGCCCGCGACCTGGCCGCCGAGGCCGAGGCCCTGGCCTCCGAGCGGGAGCCGGGCGACACCCAGTTCGACGAGGAGTCGGGCGAGGGCGACACCCTCAACGTCGAGCGGGAGCGCGACCTGGCGCTGTCGGCCTCCGCCAACCAGGCCGTCGAGGAGATCGACCGGGCGCTGCGCCGGATGGACATCGGCACCTACGGCGTCTGCGAGCGCTGCGGCAAGAAGATCGCCGTGGCCCGGCTCGAGGCCCTGCCGTTCGCCGCCCTGTGCATCGAGTGCAAGTCCCGCGAGGAACGGCGCCGCTGACCGTGGACGCCCCCGGGGGCGAGAAGGCATCCTCCGACAACGGCGCGGCCGTGGCCGCCCGCCGGTCCCCGGCCGGTCCGCTGGCGGTGGCCGCCGTCGTCGTCGTCCTCGACCAGCTGACCAAGGTGTGGGCGGTCAGCGCCCTGTCCGACGGGCCGGTCCGGGTCGTGGGGTCGCTCCTGCAGTTCCGCCTGACCCGCAATCCCGGCGGTGCCTTCAGCCTGGGGACGGGCCTGACGCCGGTGCTGGCGCTCCTGGCCGTGGCCATGGTCGTCTACATCGTCCGCACGACCCGGCGGACGGCCGACGCCGTCATGGCCTTCTCGCTGGCGCTGGTCCTCGGCGGGGCCGTCGGGAACCTGGTCGACCGGATGGTCCGCTCGCCCGGGATCCTGCGGGGCGAGGTCGTCGACTTCATCAAGGTGCCCCACTGGCCGACCTTCAACGTGGCCGACTCGGCGATCACCGTCGGGGTGATCCTGATCGCCATCCGGGGCTGGCGGACGACGTGACCTTCGACGTCCCGGCCTCGCTGGCCGGGGAGCGGGTCGACCGGGCGGTGGCGCTGCTGACGGGCTGGAGCCGGGCCGACGTGGCCGCCCTCATCGACGCCGGGGCGGTGCGGATCGCCGGCCGGCCGGTGGCCCGGAGCCGCCGCCTGGCCGAGGGCGACGAGATCACGGTGGACGGCGAACCGGAGGCCGACGCCCCGCCCGGGCCCGAACCGGTCGACTTCCCCGTCCTCCACGAGGACGCCGACGTCGTCGTCCTGACCAAGCCGGCCGGCCTCGTCGTCCACCCCGGCGCCGGCCACCGGGAGGGGACGCTGGCCGGCGGGCTCCTCCACCGCTGGCCGGAGATCGCCGCCGCCGGCGACCCCATGCGGCCCGGCATCGTCCACCGCCTCGACCGCGACACCAGCGGGCTCATGGTGGTGGCCCGCTCGCCCCGGGCCTACGAGGGGCTGGTGGCCGCCCTGGCCGCCCGGGAGGTCGAGCGCCGCTATCTGGCCCTGGCCTGGGGCCGGTTCGAGGCCAAGCGGGGCACGATCGACGCCCCGATCGGCCGTTCCGCCACCCGCCGCACCCGCATGGCCGTCCGGGAGGCCGGGAAGGACGCCCGCACCGGCTACGAGGTCCTCACGCAGTACGAGCACCCGGTCTGCGCCCTGGTCGAGTGCCGCCTGGAGACGGGCCGCACCCACCAGATCCGCGTCCACCTGGCCGCCATCGGGCACCCCGTGGTCGGCGACGGCACCTACGGCGGGGACCGCCACCCGCTGCGCCCCGGCCGGCCCTTCCTCCACGCCTACGCCCTGGCCTTCACCCACCCGGTGACCGGCGAGCGCCTGGAGTTCACCGACGCCCTGCCGCCGGAGCTGGCCCGGGTGCTGGAGGAACTCGGCTAGCCCCCTGTCAGGAGGTCAGGTCCGACAGGTCATGGCCGATCCGGGCCCGCTCGACGAGGTCGGCGAGCGTGAAGCCCTCGAGGATCGAGCGCATCTCCTCCGACACCTTGACCCACACGTCCTGGAGGGCGCAGTGCCCCTCCCGGTGGTCGTGGGAGTCGAAGTACGTCGTGATCGGGCCGTCGGCGGCGGCCACGATGTCGGCCAGCGTGATCTCCTCGGGCGGCCGGGCCAGGACGTAGCCGCCGCCCACGCCGCGCTTCGACCGGGCCAGCCCGGCGCCCTTGACGGCCAGGAGGATCTGCTCCAGGTAGGGCTGGGGCAGGCCCGTCCGCTCGGCGATCTCCTTGACCGACGTCGGCCGGTCGTAGCCGTGCAGGGCCATCGACAGGAGCGCTCTGGCCGCGTAGTCCCCCCGGGTCGACACCTTCACGCCCGCCATGGTCGCGCGCCGGGGGGCCAGGGTCGACTGCGGACCCCGGCCGGGCGGTTAGCCTCACCGGGAGTGAAAGCGTCAGACGGCCAGATCCGTCCGGACTACGCCGGCCCCTCGGTGTCCGGCGTGGTGCCGGCCCTCCTCGCCCCGGAGCCGCCGCCGTGGGTGCCGGCCCCCGTGGCCGGGGCCCGGGCCGTCGTGCTGCTGGTGCTCGACGGGTTCGGCTGGCTCCACCTCGACGCCGCCCGGGCCCACGTGCCGGAGCTGGCCGGCCTGGAGGGCGGGCCGATCACCACCGTCGTCCCCTCGACCACGGCCGCCGCCCTGACGTCGATCGCCTCGGGGATGCCGCCGGCCCGCCACGGCATGATCGGCTACCGGATGCTGGTCGGCGGCCAGGTCCTCGACGTGCTGCGCTGGAAGGTGCCCGAGGGCAGGCCGCCCGACCCGGCGGCGGTCACGCTGGTCGGCGCCTCCTTCGGGGGCCGGTCGGTTCCCACGGTGGTGCGGGCCGAGTTCGCCCGCACCGGGTTCACCGAGTCGCACATGCGGGGCGTCCGCTTCGTCGGCTGGCGGACGACGGCCACGCTGGTGACCCACGTGGCCGGCCTCGTCGCCGCCGGCGAGACCTTCGTCTACGCCTACTACGACGGCGTCGACAAGGTGGCCCACGAGTACGGCATCAACGACGGGTTCTTCCCCGCCGAGCAGCGGGCCGCCGACCACCTCGTCGGCGACCTGCTCGACGCCCTCCCGTCCGACGCCGTGCTGGTGATCACCGCCGACCACGGCCAGGTGCAGTTCGAGCGGTGGGTGACGATGGAGCCGGTGGCGGCCCACGTCGGCGCCTACGCCGGCGACGCCCGGCTCCGCTACCTCTACGCCCGGGCCGGCGCCGAGGCCGACCTGGCCAAGGCCGCCGCCGACGCCTACGGCGAAGACGCCTGGGTCTTCACCCGGGAGCAGCTCATCGACGAGGGCTGGCTCGGCCCCGAGCCGCCCCCCGGCGACGTCGCCACCCGGATCGGCGACGTGACGCTGGCCGCCAGGGGCAACGTCGCCTTCGCCGACCCCACCCATCCCCGCGAGACCCGGCTCCTGGCCGGTCACGGCAGCCTCAGCCCCGACGAGATGCTTGTCCCCCTCCTGGCCGGCCGCGGCCGGCGCTCCTGAGGAGTGCGCCCATGATCCGTTTCATTCTCGGACTGGTGATCGAGGGTCTCATCGGTGGCGTGGCGCTGCGGGCCGCCCTCCCCGGGGAGCAGAACTGGACCATTCCCCAGACGCTCGGCATCGGTCTCGTGGCCTGGCTGGCGATCGGCCTCGTCATCCGGGTGGTGCTGGGCGTGGTGGCCGGGCTGATCCTGCCGATCCTGCTCATCGGCGGCCTGTACCTGTGGTTCGCCTCGAAGCGGGGCGGGGCCCGGCCCCGCCGCTGACGCCGCCGGCCCAAGGAGGTCCTCCATGGCGTTCATCGCCTTCGTCATCGCCCTGTGCGTCTGGGGCGCGATCGTGGGGAGCCTCGGCCGCCTGGCCCTCCCCGGCCCCGACCCGATGACCATCGGCGAGACGATCCTCATCGGCATCGTCTCCTCGCTGGTGGCCGGCATCCTGTTCCGGATCATCTTCAACTCGGCGGCCGGCATCGTCGGCTCGGTGCTGGTGGCCACCGGGGCCGTCTACCTGGTGCGCCGCTCCCGGGGCGGGGCGTTCAACCGCTGACGGCCCGTCCGGGCCGGTCGGGCCGGTCGGGGAGCGGCGTCACCGTCCGGCCCTCCCGCACCGCCGCCCGCCAGGCGGCCAGCACCGCCTCGGCGTGGTGGGGGAAGGCGATCTCGGGCGGCAGGGCGTCGGGCGCGAACCAGCCGAGCTCGGTGGTCTCGCCGTGGTCGGGCCGGCCGACCTCGGCCCCGGCGGTGGCGTGGTAATAGGCGTTGAGCGTGGTCTCGGGGTGCTCCTCGTCGGACGGATCGGGGTAGCGGTCGAGCCACAGCCCGAGGAACCCCGTCACCTCGACCTCGAAACCCGTCTCCTCCCGGGCCTCCCGGACGGCGGCCTCCATCGGGTGCTCGTCGCCCTCGCAGAACCCGCCGGGGATGTCCCACCGGCCCTGCCAGGGCGCCCTGGCCCGGCGCAGGAGCAGCAGCCGCCCGTCCCCGTCGGTGACGAGGACTCCGGCGCAGGGCTTGGCGTTGCGCCAGTGCTCGGTGCCGCAGGCGGGGCAGCGCACCGGAGGGCGGGCGGGGAGGGGGGCGGCGCAGGCTGAGCAATACACGCTGGCGGTTGCTTTCCGATCCGGCCGGTCGGTAACGTGCTTGAAACTACAGGCATGTATTCTATCCACAGCCTTTTTCACAGGTCTGTGGACAAGGCGGTCCGTTGGCGTCGTCGTTCGTCCACCTGCACCTCCACACCGAGTTCTCGATGCTCGACGGTGCGGCGCGGATCGGCGACGTCATGGCGGCGGCGGCGGCCGACGGCCAGCCGGCGGTGGGGATCACCGACCACGGCAACATGTACGGCGTCCTCGACTTCTACGCCGCCGCCCGCAAGGCCGGGCTCACCCCCGTCATCGGCATGGAGGGCTACTTCGTCGCCGGGTCCCGCCACGACCGCCCCCGGCGGGCCGACCACGAGATCTTCCACCTGACGCTGCTGTCGGAGACGACCAAGGGCTACCAGAACCTCATCAAGATCTCGTCGGCCGCCTACCTCGACGGGTTCTTCTACAAGCCCCGGCTCGACTTCGAGCTGCTCGAGCAGCACCGGGAGGGGCTCATCGCCACCAGCGGGTGCCTCGGCGGGCTCGTCTGCCAGACGCTGCTCAAGGGCGACTTCGACGGCGCGGTGGCGGCCGCCGGCCGGTTCCAGGAGATCCTCGGGAAGGACAACTTCTTCGTCGAGCTGCAGGACCACGGCCTGGCCGAGCAGCACCAGACGAACCCCCAGCTGGTCGACATCGCCCGGCGGATCGGCGCGCCGCTGCTGGCCACCAACGACCTGCACTACGTCCACCGCCACGACGCCGAGTCGCACGACGCCCTGCTCTGCGTCCAGACCGGCGCGACGCGCGACGACCCCAACCGGTTCAAGTTCGACGCCGAGGAGTTCTACCTGAAGTCGGCGGCGGAGATGCGCGACCTCTTCGCCGACGTCCCCGAGGCCTGCGACAACACGCTGTGGGTGGCCGAACGGGCCAACGTCGACATCGAGTTCGGCAAGGTGGCCCTGCCCGAGTTCCCCACCCCCGACGGGATGTCGCAGGACGACTACCTCCGCCGGCTGACCTACGAGGGCGCCCACTACCGCTACGGCGCGGTGCTGCCCGACGAGGTGAAGGACCGGATCGACTACGAGCTCGGCGTGATCCGGGACATGGGCTTCTCGGCCTACTTCCTCGTGGTGTGGGACCTGATCAAGCACGCCCGCGACTCCGGCATCCGGGTGGGGCCGGGGCGGGGGTCGGCGGCCGGCTGCTGCGTGGCCTACTGCCTGCGGATCGTCGACCTCGATCCGCTGCGCTACGGGCTGTTCTTCGAGCGGTTCCTCAACCCCGGCCGCAAGCAGATGCCCGACATCGACATGGACTTCGACGAGCGCTACCGCTCGGAGATGATCCGCTACGCCGCCGAGCGCTACGGCGCCGACCACGTGGCGCAGATCGTCACCTTCTCCACGATCAAGGCCCGGGCGGCGGTGCGGGACGCCGCCCGGGTCCTCGGCTACCCCTACGCCGTGGGCGACAAGATCGCCAAGCTGATGCCGCCGCTGATCATGGGCCGGGACACGCCGCTCCACGCCTGCTTCGAGCGCAAGGACAAGTACGAGGACGGCTACAAGATGGCCGCCGAGCTGCGCGACCTCTACGAGGCCGACCCCGACGTGAAGCGGGTCTGCGACGTGGCGCTGGGCCTCGAGGGCCTGCGCCGCCAGGACGGTATCCACGCCGCGGCGGTGGTGATCACCCGCGACCCGCTGACCGAGTACCTGCCGATCCAGCGCAAGCCCGAGCCGGGCGGCTCGCTGGAGGACTCGCCGATCGTCACCCAGTACGAGATGCACGGCGTGGAGGACCTCGGCCTCCTCAAGATGGACTTCCTCGGCCTGCGCAACCTGTCGGTCATCGACCGCACCCTGGAGCTCATCAAGGCCGCCCACGGCGTCGACCTCGACATCGACAACGTCCCCCTCGACGACGACAAGACGTTCGAGCTGCTGCGCAAGGGCCTGTCGATCGGCGTGTTCCAGCTGGAGGGAGGGCCGATGCGGGCCCTCATGCGGTCGCTGGCGCCGACCACTTTCGAGGACGTCGCCGCCCTGGTGGCGCTGTACCGGCCGGGGCCGATGGGCGCCAACATGCACACCGACTACGCCGACCGCAAGAACGGCCGCAAGCCGGTCACCTACTACCACGCCGACCTGGAGGAGGTCCTCGCCCCGACCTACGGGCTGATGATCTACCAGGAGCAGATGATGCAGGTGGCCCAGAAGATGGCCGGCTACACGCTGGCCGAGGCCGACAACCTGCGCAAGGCGACGGGCAAGAAGAACCGGGAGCTGATCGCCAGGGAGCGGTCGAAGTTCGTGGCCGGCTGCGAGTCGGCAGGGTACGGCGCCGCCTTCGGCGAGCAGATGTTCGACGTCATCGAGCCGTTCGCCGATTACTCGTTCAACAAGTCGCACTCCGTCGGCTACGGCTTCGTCTCCTACCAGACGGCCTATCTCAAGGCCCACTACCCGGTCGAGTACCTCGCCGCCCTGCTGACGTCGGTCAAGGACGACAAGGACAAGACCGCCGTCTACCTCAACGAGTGCCGGGTGCTCGGCATCCCGGTGCTGGTGCCCGACGTCAACGTGGCCGAGAGCGACTTCGTCGGCAAGGACGGGTCGATCCCCTTCGGAATGTCGGCCATCCGCAACGTCGGCGAGGGGATCGTGGCCCACATCGTGGCCGAACGGGAGGCGAACGGCCCGTTCGCCTCGTTCGCCGACTTCTGCAACCGGGTCAACCCGTCGGTGCTCAACAAGCGGGCGCTGGAGTCGCTGATCAAGGCCGGCGCCTTCGACTCCATGGGCCATCCCCGCAAGGGCCTGCTGATGGTGTTCGAGCGGATCGCCGATTCGGCGCTGGCCCGCCGCCGGGAGGCCGAGGCCGGGATCATGAGCCTGTTCGGCGAGGCGACCGTCGGCGGCGGCCCGGCCGAGATCGACCGCGTCGACATCCCCGACCTCGAGTTCGACAAGATGCAGCGCCTGGCCTACGAGAAGGAGATGCTGGGCCTCTACGTCTCCGACCATCCGCTGATGGGGGCCCAGGCGGCGCTGTCCCGCCACGTCGAGTCGACGCTGACGGAGGCCAAGGAGATGAACGACGGCGCCCCCACGACGCTGGGCGGCGTCGTGACGGCCCTCAACCGCCGCTACACCAAGCGGGGCGACCTGATGGCCACCTTCGTGCTGGAGGACCTCGAAGCGGCCATGGAGGTCTTCGTCTTCCCCCGCACCATGGCTGACTACGGCCACCTCCTCGAGGAGGACTCCGTCGTCGCCGTGAAGGGCCGCATCGACCGCCGCGACGACCAGGCCAAGTTCATCGCCATGGAGGTCAAGCGCCCCGAGTTGATCATCGGCGAAGGCCCGCCGCTGCGCCTCAAGGTCCCCGCCTCCCGGCTGACCGAGACCCTGGTGGGCGAGGTCAAGCGCATCCTCGAGGCCCACCCCGGCGACAGCTCCGTCCTCGTCCACGTGGAGGACGGCCGGCGCACGACCGTGCTGCGACTCGGGCCGGGGTTCTGCGTCGACGGCGGCAACGCGCTGCACGCCGAGCTGCGGGTGCTGCTCGGCGCCGACGCCGTGTTCTAGCTGCGAATGGAGAAACCGGTAGTTGCCGTCTGGGGAGCGGCACTCGGTGGAACTCGAGGCGGGTGAGCCGGACGGGCGCCGTCCTGCTCACCCGCTGTCCGGAACTCAGCCGCCGAGGGTGAGCGCTGGTCCGCGTGACCGGTGGACTGCGCCAGGCTCTGGATCGACTCGCTGACACACCGCCGGACGAGCCGGACGAGGTCCTCCACCGGGCGGCCGGCGTCAAGCTGCGCGAGCACAGACACTCCGCCGACGCTGATGACCACGGGGTCGTTGAATGACGTCCCGAGCTCGATGACGGCATCACCGACGGCGTCGGGAACGGCACCATCCGTGAGTACGACGTCGAAGGGCCCGGCGGGCACCAGGTCGCCGCCGGCCAGGTCGGGGACAACCATCTCGTAGGCATCATCCGCGGCAAAGCAGGCGGCCAGCGCCGTGGCGAAGACGTACGGCACGGCGGCCACGAGCACACGCGGCCTCGTCACAGCCCCCACCCAACCAGTTGTACGGTTTGGGCGCATCGGCAACAGTGCGGAATTTTCCGGCCCCCGGGGCGGATCGAAACGGTAAGACAGGTGCAAGGTCTCCCGACACGCATCCTGGTCGTCGACGATCACCTCGCGATCGTCCAGGTCATGGCGGCTGCGCTCCGGGCCGAGGGCTTCGAGGAGGTGGAGCACGTTCCCAGCGGCGAGCTCGACCTCGCCGGAATCCTGGCCGCGGCCGACGCCTTCCAACCCGACGTGGCGCTCGTGGACCTTCACCTGGGTGCCGGCCGGTCCGGCCTGTCGGTGATCGGCCCGCTGGCCGGCCGGGGCGTCACCGTCTTCGGCTTCACGGCCAGCGACGACCCGCTCGATACCGCCCTCTGCCTCGAAGCCGGCGCGGTCGGCGTGTTCCTCAAGAGCGAACCGTTCGAGGTACTGGTCGAATGCGTGCGCAAGGCCACCGCCGGCCACGCCGTCACCGACGGCCGTCAACACCACGAGCTGCTGGCCAAGCTCCGGTCGCATCGTGACGCCAGCCGCGCCGAACGGAAGCCGTTCGAAGCCCTCACCCGCGCCGAGCAGGCGGTGCTCGAACGGCTGGTCAAGGGGGACTCGCCCCATGAGATCGCCGACGATCACACCGTGTCCGTCAAGACGATCCGCAGCCACATCGAATCCATTCACCGCAAGCTTGGCGTGAACTCCCAACTCGCCGCCGTGGCGCTGGCCCGCGAGGTCGGCTGGACGCCCAACTGACCGGTCGAGCTGGTTGAACCTGTAGCCGATCTGAAGCGGAGCTGTGCTGCTGGCGCCGCCCGTGGGAGTTCGGCCACCGCCGGAGGATTCGCCCCCATCTGTCAGCATCTGGACCGACAAGGGCGAGGGAATTTGTCCACTTCCGGCAACGTTGCCGAGGCGCCCAACGGAACGTCGCCGTACCGTTTCAGGTGCACCGGCGGCGGGGCTGCCGGTAGGCGGAGCATTGATCCGACGGGCCGTATCTGGTCGCCTGGCCGTCGGGGAGCGAGTGGCGAAACCGACGCAACTCACCGTTCGGGCGCGCGCGCCCTCGAAACATCGCGGAGGTTTCATGCGAACACTCCCAGGCTCCATATCCCATCGGTTCGGCCGAGCGGCCCGGGCAGCGGTCGTCATCCCCATGCTGGCTGCCGGGCTCGCGATGGCACCGCTGGCGGTCCAATCCGCCGGCGCTAATGCGCCCGTGAGCGGGGCCGCCTTCACCACAGTCAACGAGAACGTCGACGGGACCGGTCACTGCGCCAACGGGAACCCGAACGTCAACTGCAACATCTATGACGGCAAGCAATACGTCTGGCTGAACGGCGGGCCCTCGGTCGCCTACGTGGGTGACGGCACCTACTTCTTCGCCGTCCTCGACCCAGGCGGACAGGCTGACCCCAACGACGGGGCCACCAGGAACCTGTCCGACGACTTCGACGCCTACACCAACCGGACGTTCTCGGTCAGTGGCGGCACGGTGTCGTACTCGGGCTCGCATGACTTCGACAGCAACAAGATCCGCCTAGCGGACTACGCCGACACGACCAACCCGGGCGGCGTCTACATCGTGGCGATCTGCTCGCTGGCCGACGGGTACCCGGCGAAAGCCAGCGACTGCAAGTACGACGCCTTCAAGGTCCAGGAGAGTGGGCCACCGATCGGACCCGCTGACGACCTCACTGTCACGAAGAGCGCCGACGGCGCGAACGACAATACTTACACGTGGGCGATTACTAAGGACGTCGACAAGACGCGGGTCGAACAAATCGGCGGCAGCGCGACCTTCAGGTACGCCGTGACGGTGACCCACGACGGCGGCACGATCAGCAATGTAAAGGTTACGGGGACCATCTCGGTGTTCAACCCCAACGTGGACGGATCGCTAAACGTCCTTCCCGTCTCGGGCGTCGGCATCACCGACGAATTGTCGGACGGCACAGTTTGCGCCGTCACGAACGGGTCCAACCAGACCCTCACAGCTCTTGAGACTCAATTCGCCTACGAGTGCGATCTCAGTGCCCTGCCGGAGGGCGAACTCGACAACACGGCAACAGCGACCTGGGGCGAGCAGTTCCTCGACAACGGCGCGCTCCTCGCCGACGGCTCGGCGGACTTCACCTTCTCCGACATCTCGTTCGCGGAGAACGCGATCGACGAGTGCGTCAACGTGACCGACACGTACGACGGAACGCTCGGCACCCCGTGCGTCGGTGGCGCCAACCCGACGACGTACAACTACGGGCGGACGATTGCCGTCCCGACGTTCGGTTGCCAGTCCTATGACAACACTGCGACGTTCACGACCAATGACAGCGGTGCCACCGACTCCGCGTCGCAGACGGTGACAGTGTGCGGGCCGGCGAGGACTGGGGCGTTGACCATTGGGTTCTGGAAGAACACCAATGGCAACAGCCTGATCCAGAACTACGCCACTCCCGCCGGGAAGACGGGTCTGGCGGCCTACCTGTCCAGTCTGGGAGGCGGGAGCGGACCGTTCTCCGATGCCGCGGGGAAGAGCCCTTCCCAGCTCGTGACGTACGTGAACGGGATCATTTCGAAAGCCACGGCGACGAACATGAACACGATGCTGAAGGCGCAGATGCTCGCCACAGCGCTGGACGTGTATTTCAGCGATCCGGCTATGGGGTACACAGCAACCGCCGTCAGCAAGACGAAGCCGCCTTCCACCTTCCTCACGGGAGGATCACTCGGCGGATTCAACATGGACATGACGGCGGTGTGCCCGATGGTCGACAACACCACGGCCGGCACCGCCACCTGTCAGGGCAACAAGCCGTCAACCAACGCGTTTGCGTCCGGTGCAGTGCCGGCGGCAGCGATGACAGTGCAGGCGATCCTGAGTTACGAAGCGACGGCCCCGTCGCCGTTCAGCGGGTCCGTCTCCAACAGCATCTGGTACACCGGGAACCGGACGCTCGAGGAGATTGCCAAGAACATCTTCGACCAGATCAACAATCAGGACGCTTTCAGCGCTTAAAACGTAGATCCCTTCGTAGTGGGCGGCGCTTCGGCGCCGCCCACTACGCCTTTCAAGCCGCCGGTGCGGAGACGACGAGCGTCACCGACGTCGTGCAGGTGCCACTCACCCGGTACGTGTAGGTCCCGGCGGCGAGGGTGTCGGTGCGGGACAGGACGCTTGGGCCGCTCGACTGGCCGACGACCGTTCCGGTGGAGGTGAGCACCGTCAAGGTGAGGCTGGAGCACTTGGCGGAGAACGACGCCGATGCCTGAGCGGAACCGGCGCCGACCGTGGCCGGGAAACTCGCCGTGGTGTTCTTCTTGTTGAGCGACCCGGAGAAGGTCTGGGTCGCCACGGCGCCCGACACCGGGGCGGTGGACGCCGAGGTGGCCGTGGCCGAGCCGGCGGTGTTGGAGGCCGTGACGGCTACGACCAGGGCGGAGGCGACGTCGGCCGAGCCGAGCAGGTAGGTCTGGCCGGTGGCTCCGGCCACGGCTGAGCAAGCGGTGCCGTCGGCGGCGCAGCGCTCCCACTGGTAGGCGAACGCGGTGGGCGACCCGGACCACGACCCGGTCGAGGCGGAGAGGGTCTGGGCCTGTTGGGCCGTCCCGGAGATCGCCGGCGGGGCGGTGTTGGCCGGGGGTGCGGGTGTGGCGGCGACGGGGGCGGTGGGCGCCGACACGGCTGTCGCCGACCCGGCACTGTTGGAGGCGGTCACCGCTACGACGAGAGCGGAGCCGACGTCGGCTGAGCCGAGAAGGTAGGTCTGGGTGGTGGCGCCCGTGATGGCCGAGCAGGCCGTGCCGTCGGAAGCGCAGCGCTTCCACTGGTAGGCATAGGCAGTGGGCGAGTTCGCCCACGTCCCGGTCGAGGCGGAGAGGGTCTGGCCCTGCTGGGCCGTCCCGGAGATGGCCGGCGGCGCCGTGCTCGCCGGCGGCTGGGAGGTCGGCGGCGCGGCCGCTCCGAAGGCGACGAGCGCCTTGTAGGCGTTGACCCGCCCGTACGCCACCTTGTTGGTGCCGTTGACCGGGTCGACGCTGCTGTAGAGCGCGTTGGTGACCGACGAGGCGCTCGCTCCAGAATTGGTGGAGAACAGCAGCCCAGCGATACCCGCCACCACTGGGGCGGCGAGCGACGTGCCCCCGACCGGCATGTAGCCCCACTGGGCTCCGGTCTTCGGGTCTGTGAGCGTGGTGGTGATGTTGGCACCCGGCGCAGCGATCGGCACCCAGTTGCCGTAATCGGAGTACGAGTAGAGCGTGTCGGTCTGGTCCGAGCCGGCGACGCCGACGACACCGGGGTACCCGGCGGGGTAGTTGACGCAGTTGCAGCCGGAGTTACCGGCGGCCGCCACCACGACCGCCCCCTTCTGCTGGGCATAGGAAACGGCGTTGGCCAGCGTGCTGGAGGAACTCGTTCCGGCCATGCTGATGTTGAGGACCCGTGCGCCGTGGTCAGCGGCCCAGGTCACGCCGGAGGCGAGGTCGCTGAGCGTGGCGCTGGTGCTGTTGTAGACCTTGACCGGCATGAGCTTGCAGGCCCAGCAGTAGGCGGCGATGCCCTGACCATTGTTGGAGGCGGCCCCGACGACGCCGGCGACCTCGGTGCCGTGACCGTAGGTGTCATTGGTGTCCGTCGTGCCTGTCAGGACGTTCCAACCCGAGATGACCTTGCCGGCAAGGTCGGGGTGGGCGGCGGCGATCCCGCTGTCGATGATGGCGATCGTCACCGCCGACGAGCCGGTGGTCGTCGACCAGGCCTGGGGCGCCTGGGTCTTGAAGCTTCCCCACTCGCCGCCGGAGAGGCTGCCCGTCCCCGTCGGGAAGTAGGGGTCGTTGGGGGTCACGTCGGCCGGCTCGACCGTGCCGTCGGGCTCGACGAAGGTCACGAGCGGGGAGCGGCGCAGGGCGTCCTCGACGGCGCCTCCCCGCCCGGTGGGGACCGACACGACGTGCACGTCGATGTCATCGATCGTCGACACGGCTCGGCCGCCGACGGCTTCGACCAGACTCCGGGCGGCTGCCGCCTGACCGGGGGCGAAACCGACGAGGATGCGCCGGCTGCCTGGTCCGGCTCCGGGGCTGGCCGACGCCAGCGCCGCCGGTGCCGACGTCAGCCCGGCCAGCACTGCGATCAGGACGCCGATACCCGTGCGGCGTCCCGGGTACCCCCTGAATCCACGGCCCATCAGTCTGCCCACCCTCCGACTCTCGAACGGGGTCTGGCGACGGAATCACCCGAGCCCCCGAGGGAGGACGCCGGTTCGGCAGCTCGGCCACCCGGTCCGGGTCCGGAGCTTTGCGTCCCCGCCTTCCGGCGGGTTTGCCCGTTCGCTCAGTGCGTTTAGGGAGGCTTACGGCGCGACGACGGGAGCGCTTGAAGTTCGACCGCCTTCGGACGCAACGCTCCAGCGGGGATCAGGTCGGCATTCAGGGCACCCCGCGAAGGGCGCCGACACCGGGCTGGTCAGTCCGAAGGCCAGCCGGTCTCGCGGGCCAGGGCCACGGCGGCGAGTTGGGTGCGGACGTCGAGCTTGCGGTGGATCGACTCGATGTGACTGCGGATCGTCCGGATCGATACCGATCGGGCGACGGCGATCTCCTGCGGGCGGCCGCCCGCCACCAGGGCTCGCAGCACGGCCGCCTCGGCCGACGTCAACGACTGGAACCGCCGGAGCCGATCGTCGCGGATCTGGCGGTCAGCCTCGAGCGCCGAGCCGATGTCATCCCGGGGGAGGTCGACAAGGCGGCCATAGCTCGCTTTTTCCAACGACTCCAGCACGGACTCGAAGGAGTCGGTCTTGTGGAGGACCGTGACTGCGCCTGCCTCGAGGCAGCGGGACGTATCGCCGGGATCGTCGCTGGCGGTGAGGACGAGGACCGTCACGCCCCGGTAGGTGAGGGCCCGGATGGCGCACAGCCCTTCGCGGTCGCCGTCGGCCAGGTAGAGGTCGACGAGCGCGAGGTCGGGCCGGAGATCGCCCACCGACGAGACGATGCCGTCGTAATCGGGGACGCACTCGACTCGGTCGAAGCCGTCCATCCGCAGGGCGGCGGCGAGCAGTTCGGCCACCGCGCGGTGGTCGTCGACGACCATGATGGCCGGACGCGACGGGCTCAGCTCCTCGGGCTCGGTGCGCACACTGAAGTAATCGGTCGACGGGGCCGCAACGTTTCCGTGAGCCGCGATCCGGCCGGAACTCTCGGGACACGAGGGTTCCCTCGCCCGGCCGGGGAGCCGACCGGGTCGCAAGCGTGCTGTCAGTCGCCCGTGCCCGGCCCGTATCCGGCGAGATCGGGCCCGAAAACGGTGAATGGGCTGGTACGGACGGCGCGGGACCGCTCCTGCCCCCGGCTCCCAGGTCGTTTCGACCCGGCGCGCCGCGACCCCGCGGAAGCCACGACTTTCATCACAGCACCCGTCCGCGACAGAATGACGGGCCATGGACGTCGATATCCGCGATTCGGCTTCCCTCAAACCGGCCGAGCTGGACGAACTGTCACAGGTTCTCCGCAAGGCTGGGAGCCCCCTTCCCGAAACCGCCATCGACGACCAGGTCGAGCGCTTCAGCCGCGTGACGATGGTCATGAACGAGGACGAGGTCCACGCCTTCCTCTTCGGTTCGCTGGAGCGGATCGGGGGCACGCCCTGCGTGCTGTGGGGGCTCGGGGCCAGCGCCGCCACCAACGGCGACGCCCGTCCGATCCTGGAGGCCATGACCACCGAGCTGTTCCGGCGGGCGGCCATCTCCTTCCCCGACGAGGACGTGCTGGTGGCCGGGCGGATCGCCCACCCGGCGCTCTACCAGCTGTTCGGCGGGCTCCAGGAGCCCTGCCCCCGCCCCGGCTACCGGGCCAGCGGGGAGGACCGGGCCTGGGGCCGGCGCCTGGCCAAGCGCTTCGGCTGCGACGACCGCTACGACGACCGGGCCTTCAAGTCGGCCGGCGACGGCACCCCGGCGGCCAAGCTCGACATCAGGCTGGGGGGCGACCCCGAGCCCGAGGTGGCCGAGCTGCTGGCCCCCGTCGACCCCGACAAGGGCGACACGCTGATCGCCTTCGGCTGGGCCCCGGCCGAGTCGCTGGCCGCCGTCCTGGCCAAGAACGGGCGCTGACCCCGCTCGGCGCGGAGCAAACCACTCCTGGTGCTCTTGTGGCGCCAGTGACTGCTGTGTAAGGCTACCGACCCATGCGTACGGGCCTCCGCATGGGCTGCGCCGCGCTCGTCGCCGGTCTGCTGGCCCTTTCGGCGCCGGCCGCCTCGGCGAAGGGCCCCTCGGCGAAGAAGCCGGCCGGGCCCAAGGTGCCGGCCCTGGTCGCCGACGTGGCCCGGATCGAGCCGCTGGTGGGGTCGGCCGGGGCCGCCGGCACCGGGGCGGCCGACGGGCCGACGGTCCGCCTCGACGGCGTCGGCGAGTACCGGGGGGCGCTGGAACTGCGGCGGACGCCGGGCGGGGTCGGGGCGGTCAACGACGTCGTCCTCGACGACTACCTGACGGGCATCTCCGAGGCGCCGTCGTCGTGGCCCGCCGAGGCCCTGCGGGCCCAGGCCATCGCCGCCCGCACCTACCTGCTGTGGGTCCTGGGCCGCCCCCCGGCGGGCGACGCCGCCGCCCTCGGGGCCCAGATCTGCGCCACCGACAGCTGCCAGGTCTACACCGGCGTGGCCAAGGAACGGGCGCCCAACGGCGCCAACTGGGCCGCGGCGGTCCGGGACACGGCCGGCCAGGCGCTGTTCTCGGCCGGATCGCCCATCCTGGCCAAGTACTCGGCCTGCAACGGCGGCCGGAGCGTGAGCGGCGGCCAGCCCTACCTGAAGGCGGTCGACGACCCCGACGACGCCCGCTGCCCGCTGTCGCGCTGGGGGCTGGCGGTGTCCTACGACGACGTCGGACGGGCGCTGGCCGTCCCCGGCACGGTGAAGAGCGTGCGGGCGCCGGGCGGCGACGTGGAGGTCGACTGGGCCGGCGGCGACGGCGTCCCCGGCCACACCACGGTGCCCCGCACCGACTTCCGGGCCAAGCTCGACGCCTCGGTGCCGCCGCCCGACGGCCGGGCCAAGACCGTGCCGTCGATCCTGTTCACGCTCCGTCCCGACGACGGCGCCCGGGTGGCGACGCTCGACGGCCGGGGCTATGGCCACGGCATCGGCATGAGCCAGTGGGGCGCCTACGGGAAGGCGCTCCGGGGTCTGAAGGCGCCCGCCATCCTGGCCGCCTACTACGGCGGCATCCAGCCCGCCAAGGTCCCCGCCGGCAAGCTGCCCGCCCGGATCCGGGTCGCCATCAGCACCGGCCAGGCGCCCGCCCCGGCCGATGCGCCCAAGCCCGCCACGGCCGCCGCCGGCCCCGGGCCGGCCGCCGGTCCCGGCCGATCGGCGGGCAGCGCCGGGCCGGCCGCCGGGCCGGCCGGGTCGAAGGCGGCCAAGGCCTCGCCGGTGCCGGTCCCGGCCGCCGGGTCCGGGGCGGTCGTCTCGGCCTCGGTGCCCTTCCGCATCCTCGACTCCGGGGGGAAGGTCGTGGTCCCGGTGGCCACCGGTCTGTGGCGGGTCGTGCCGGCGGCCAAGGGGGTCCAGCTCCTGCCGCCCCGGGATCAGGCCGGCCCGGCCGGCCTGACGGTCACCGGCGTCGACCCCGCCAGCCCGCTCCCCGGCCAGCCCCTCACCGTCCGGTTCACCTCGAGCCTGCCGGCGGTCGTGGCGGCCACCGCCCAGCCGCCCGGCGCCCCGGCCGTCCCGGCGCTGGCGCCCCAGTACCAGTTCGCCGCCGTCCAGGAGCACCGCCTCACGCTCCCGGCCGCCACCCAGCCCGGCCCCTACCGGATCACCCTGACGGCCGACTCCGGCCCCGGCCGGACCGCCACGCTGACGCTGACCCCGGCCGTCGCCGACCCCGCCGCCCCGCCGTCCGCCGCCTCTGCCCTGGCGGCCGGCCCGGCCCCCGACGACGCCAGCCGCGACGGCCTCTACCAGGTCCTCATGAGCGGCGACCACGCCGCCGCCGCCCGGGCCTCGCGGTCGGCCCGACTCGCCCCCGTCGGGTCGGCGCCCTCCGGCCGACTCCCCGGCCCGTCCGACGCCTACGGCGCCGGCCTCCTCCTCGCCGCCCTGACCGGCTACGCCTTCTGGCGCCTCCGCGCCCGGACGCTGGTCCCGGCCCCCGCCGCCCCGGCGCCGCCGTCCGACGCCGCCCCGCCCGGGGACCCCGAGCCGCCCGACCCGCCCGCCTGACCAAACCGGCGTTCTTCCGCCGCTATATCCGGGCTGGTGCACGCCGGTTTCCCGGGGGCCGGGGGGCGGCGGCGAACCGGCGTTCTTCCGCCGCTGTATCCGGGCTGGTGCACGCCGGTTTCCGGGGCCCGGCGGCGGCGAACCGGCGTTCTTCCGCCGCTGTATCCGGGCTGGTGCACGCCGGTTTCCGGGGGCCCGGCGGCGGCGAACCGGCGTTCTTCCGCCGCTGTATCCGGGCTGGTGCACGCCGGTTTCCGGGGGCCCGGCGGCGGCGGCGAACCGGCGTGCAGCAGCCGGTATATCCGGGCTGGTGCACGCCGGTTTCCCGGGGCCCGGCGGTGGCGGCGAACCGGCGTGCAGCAGCCGGTATATCCGGGCTCGTGAACGCCGGTTGGCGGGGGTCAGGGGCGGAGGGCGGCGGCGATCTGGCGGGCCAGGGACTCGGGGTCGGTGACGGGCTGCTGGCAGGCGAAGTGCTGGCAGACGTAGGCGGTCGGGTGGCCGTCGACCAGGGGGCGGTCGGCCAGGAGCGGGGTCAGGGCGGCGCCCGTCCCCGGGGCGGCGCTGACGGACACGGCCGTCGGAAGGTAGCGGCGGCGGACTTCGCCGGTCAGGGCGGCGGTGGCGGGGTCGTCGGACGGGCCGACGACGGCGATCTCCAGCGGCGGCGTGACCATCCGCTCCAGGCCGCCGAGCAGCTCGGCGAAGGCGGTCGGGTGCTGGCCCATGGTCGGGCCGACGGCCCGCACGGCCGCCTCGCCGGCCTCCCGCCACCGTGGCTCCCCGGTCAGGGCGGCCAGGCGCAGGAGCGCCCCGGCGGCCAGCGAGTTGGCCGACGGGGTGGCGTTGTCGAAGACGTCGCGGGGCCGGGTGATCAGCGCCTCGGCGTCGGTGCCGGTGGTGTAGAAGCCGCCGGGGTCGGCGAAGAGGTCGCACAGCCCGGCGGCCAGCTCCCGGGCGGGGGCCAGCCAGGCGACGTCGTCGACCTCGGCCAGGGTGATCAGCGCCCCCAACAGGGCGGCGTAGTCCTCGGCGTAGCCGAGGTGGCGGGCCCGGCTCCCGGCGCCATCACCCGGCAGGCGGCCCTGCCACGAGCGCAGGAGCCGCCCGTCGCCGGGCCGGCGGAGCTCGTCGAGCAGGAAGCGGGCGTTGGCCCGGGCGGCGGCCATCCAGTCGTCGCGGCCCAGGGCCGCCGCCGCCTCGGCCAGCGTCTGGAGGAACATGCCGTTCCAGCCCGTGAGGACCTTGTCGTCGAGCCCGGGCCGCACCCGCTTCTCCCGATGGTCGAACAGCGCCAGCCGGGCCCGCTCCAGCGCCGCCGGCGGCTCCGACCCCCGGCCCGGGCCCCGCTCGGAGTCGAGCGAGAACCCCACCAGGTGCAGGATGTTGTGGCCCTCGAAGTTCCCCGGGCCCGACACGCCCCACCACGCCGCCATCTCGTCGATCTCGGCGTCGGTCAGCCCGGCGGCGGTGAGCACCTCGGAGAACTCGGCCAGCGACCAGACGTAGAACTTCCCCTCCTCGCCCTCGCTGTCGGCGTCCTCGGCCGAGTAGAAGCCGCCGGCCGGGTCCCGCAGGTCCCGCAGGACGTAGCCGACCGTCTCCTCGACGATGCGGCGGTGGCGCTCCTCGCCGGCCACCAGGTAGGCGTGGAGGTAGGCCCGGGTCAGCGTGGCCTGGTCGTAGAGCATCTTCTCGAAGTGCGGCACCAGCCACTGGGCGTCGACCGAGTAGCGGTGGAACCCCCCGCCGAGCTGGTCGTACATCCCGCCGGCGGCCATGGCGTCGAGCGTGGCCACGGCGATGTCGAGCGAGCGGACGTTGCCCGTCCGCAGGTGGTGACGCAGGAGGTGGTCGAGGCTCATGGCCTGGGGGAACTTGGGGGCGCCGCCGAAGCCGCCGAAGCGGCCGTCGAACTGGATGGCCAGCTGGGCGGCGGCCCGGTCGGCGACGTCCACGCCGAGCGCGCCGTCGTCGCCGGCCCCCGGCAGGTCGCCGCTGCGGGCCAGCGCCTCGGCCAGCCGGCCGGCCTGGTCGAGCAGCTCGTCGCGGCGCGACCGCCAGGCGTCGTCGATGGCCTCCAGCAGCCGGGTGAAGCCGGGCAGACCGTGGCGGTCGTCCCTGGGGAAGTACGTCCCGCCGTAGAACGGCTGCCCCTCGGGGGTGAGGAACACCGTCATCGGCCAGCCGCCCCGGCCGGTCATCGACTGCACCGCCGTCATGTAGACGGCGTCGACGTCGGGGCGCTCCTCCCGGTCGACCTTCACGTTGACGAACAGCCGGTTCATCACCTCGGCCGTGCCGGGATCCTCGAACGACTCGTGGGCCATCACGTGGCACCAGTGGCAGGCGGAGTACCCGACCGACAGCAGGATCGGCCTGTCCTCGGCCCTCGCCCGGGCGAAGGCCTCGTCGCCCCAGGGGTACCAGTCGACGGGGTTGTCCTTGTGCTGGCGGAGGTAGGGGCTGGTCTCGTGGCCCAGGCGGTTCATGGCGCCCAGTCTTCCACGGCCGGAATCAGCCCTCGCCCGTCGCCAGCCAGTCCCCGAAGGTGATGGCGCCGGCCGCGTCCGCCGCCGCCCGGTCGGGGCCGGGCAGGCAGTCGGTGATGGCGTCGATCCGCTTCCACTCCGCCGGGGGCTGGTGGCCGTGGGCGTCGGGCACGTGGCGGGACTGCTCCACCTTCCGGTGCGGGTGGATGTAGCGGCCGCAGTTCATGAAGATGTGGGTCGGGGTCACCCGGACCAGGAACAGGGCGCCCGGCCAGCCGGCGGTGGCGGGCCCGTCGTCGATGCGGGCCTCGCCCTGGACCCGCAGCCGGATCGGCTTCTCGAAGTCGATGAACAGCAGCCCGACGGCACCCGTCGCCGCCACGTTGCCCATCGAATAGAACATCCCGTTGCCGTCGTAGCAGGGGAACGTCAGCCGGTTGTCGTGGATCCGGACGAACCCCGGGGCGCCGCCCTTGTAGGAGACGGTCGGGCGCCCGTCGGGGTCGACGGTGGACAGGAAGAACATGTCCCGGCTCTCGATGAAGGCCTGGTCCATCTCCGTGAAGACGTCGTGGACGATCAGCTGCTCGAGCCGGTCGGCCAGGGGACGCGTCTCGAAACGGTCCTGGAGTTCCCGGTGGGACGGGGCGTACATCGGGCCCATCGCCAACCCCCTGCTGGTCGGAGAGGCGACAGTAACCCGATTGTTCACCGGCCCGCCGTAGGATGCGGCCCGATGGCCGTCCTGGCGACCTACAACGTGAAGGGCGGTGTCGGCAAGACGGCGACCGTCGTCAACCTGGCCCACCGGGCGGCACTCGGCGGCGGCGGCGCCGGCGGCGACGGCGGCCGGGTCCTGGTCTTCGACCTCGACCCCCAGGGGGCGGCCAGCTACTACTTCCGGGCCGCCCCCAAGGTCCGCCGGGGCGGCAAGTCGCTGGTGCGGGGCAAGGTCGACGTGCGGGAGGCCATCACGCCCACCGACTTCGCCGGGATCGACCTGATCCCGTCCGACTTCTCGTTCCGGAACCTCGACGTCGTCCTCGACGCCACCAAGGACCCCGGCCACAGCCTGGCCCGGGTCGTGCGGCCGCTGACCAAGCGCTACGCCCACGTGTTCCTCGACTGCCCGCCGAGCATCTCCCGCTTGTCGGAGAACGTGTTCAACGCCGCCGACGCCCTGCTGGTGCCGATCATCCCGACGACGCTGTCGCTGCGGGCCCTCGATCAGCTCGACGCCTTCCTCAAGCAGCGCAAGGAGCGCTCGCCGCTGGTGCTGCCGTTCTTCTCCATGGTCGACCGGCGCAAGCGCCTGCACCGGGAGCTCATCGAGGACCTGTGCCTGGCCCACCCCGACATCCTGCGGGCGGCGGTGCCGTCGTCGGCGGCGGTGGAGCGCATGGGGGCGCACCAGTCGCCGGTGGCCGCCTTCGACCGCCGCAACGCCGCCGTCGAGGCCTACGCCGGGCTGTGGGACGAGGTGCTGGCCCGGCTGGGCTCGGCGCCGGGGCCGGCCGCCGCCGCCAGGGCCCGGGCCCGCTCCCGGGCCCAGGCGTAGTCGGGCTTCCCCGACGGGAAGCGCTCGACGGCGTCGACGGCGAAGATCTGGCGGGGCGCCTTGTAGCCCGCCACCCGGCGGCGGACGTGGTCGCCGAGATCGTCCGGCACCGCTCCCGACCGGGTGACGGCCAGGGCCACGACCCGTTCGCCGAAGCGGTCGTCGGGCACGCCGACGACCATGGCGTCGGCCACGTCGGGGTGCGTCTTGAGGGCCGCCTCGACCTCGTCGGGGAAGACCTTCTCGCCCCCGGTGTTGATGACCGCCGAACCCCGGCCGAGGACCTGCACCGTTCCGTCGGCCTCGACCGTGGCGTAGTCGCCCGTGACGATGTAGCGCACGCCGTCGATGACCGGGAACGTGGCCGCCGTCTTCTCCGGATCGTTGTAGTAGCCCAGCGCCACCGGCCCCGAGCGGGCCAGGCGGCCGACGACGCCGGAGCCCGGCGTGACCGGCTGCAGCGATTCGTCGATCACCAGCGTGCCCCCGCCGAGGGCGAAGCGTCCCTGGGCCGGCGTGTTGCCGGTGCCGCTGGTCGACTTGGCGAACGTGCCCGACTCCGACGACCCGAACGTGTCGTAGACGAAGGCGCCGGGCAGGCGGGCCATGAGGTCGTCCTTCACCGTCGGCGACACCACCGCGCCGCTGTTGAGGATCACCCGCACCGCCGACAGGTCGGCGTCGGGCCGGGCGTGGGCGGCGTCGGCCAGCGGCCGGCCGACGGCGTCGCCGATGATGGTCACGATCGTGGCCCGCTCGGCGGCGATGAGCTCCACCAGCCGGCCGGCGTCGAGGCGGGTGTCGGGCGAGAGGATCACCGTGCCCCCGCCGAAGAACGTGGCCAGCGTCACCCACTGGGCGGCGCCGTGCATCAGCGGGCAGGCGGGCAGGTGCCGGTCCCGCCCGGCCCGGGCCCGTTCGGCCTCCTCCTCCGGGGTGGTGGCGCCGTCGAGGTTCCCGAGGGCCCCGGCCAGCAGGTCCTCGTGACGCCACAGCACGCCCTTGGGCATGCCGGTCGTGCCGCCGGTGTAGAGCAGGTAGAGGTCGTCCCCGGTCCGGCTGACCTCGGGGCGGACGGGCGGGGCGCCGGCCAGGGCCTCCTCGTGGCGGACCGAGCCGGGGACGGTGTCGCCGGCGCCGACGGCCAGCCGGGTGGGGAGCGCCGGCCCGTCGCCGCCGAGGACCCCGGCCAGCGTGGCCGTGAACCGGGTGTCGTAGACGACGGCCCTGGCGTCGGAGTCGCGCAGCAGGTAGTCGAGCTCGGCGGCCACGTAGCGGTAGTTGACGTTGACGACGGCCGCCCGGAGCTTGAAGGCGGCCAGCATCGTCTCGACGAACTCGGTGCCGTTGTAGAGGTAGGCGGCGACGTGGTCGCCGGGCCCGATGCCGGCCGCGGCCAGGTGCTGCGCCAGCCGGTTGGCCCGCGCGTCGAGGGCGGCGTAGGTGAGGCGCCGGTCGCCGCAGACCAGGGCCTCGCGGTCGGGGACGGCGTCGACGACGACCTCGAAGACGTCGGCCAGGTTGCGTTCCAGCCGGCTACTCACCCTTCCAGGCCGGCGGGCGCTTCTCCAGGAAGGCGCAGATGCCCTCCTGGGCGTCGCCGGTCATGGCGTTCATCGTCATGACGGCCTTGGTGAGGTCGTAGGCCTGGCGCTTGTCGAGGTCGATCTGGCGGTAGAAGGCCTGCTTGCCGAGCCCGATGACGAGCCCGCTGGAGGCGGCGATCTTCTCCGCCAGCTCGCTCACCGCCGCCTCCAGCCCGTCGGCCGGCACGACCCGGTTGATCAGACCCCAGTCGGCGGCGGTGGCGGTGTCGATCGGCGTGCCCGTCAGCAGCATCTCCATGGCCCGCTTGCGGCCCACGGCCCGCGACACCTCGACCATCGGCGTGGAGCAGAACAGCCCGATCTTCACCCCGGGGGTGGCGAACCACGTGCCCTCGGCGGCCACGGCCAGGTCGCAGGCCGCCACCAGCTGGCAGCCGGCGGCGGTGGCGAAGCCGTGGACCTTGGCGATGACCGGCTGGGGGATCGACTGGATCGTCTCCATCAGCTCGGTACAGACGGTGAACAGCTCCTGGTAGAAGGCCAGCGACCGTCCCGTCATCTCCGACAGGTCGTGGCCGGCCGACAGGCACGGCCCTGCGCCCTCGATGACGGCCACCGGCGTGGTGACGCCCTTCAGGGCCACGATGAGCTCGGCCATCAGGTCGTGGGAGAGGGCGTTGCGCTTCTCCGGCCGGTTGAGGGTGATCCGGGTGAGGACCCCCTCGTCCTTCACGATCAGATTCTCGGTCTGCATGCCTTCATTCTGCCGTTCGCCGACCCGGTGGTCGAAGTGCCGGTCTCCCAGCCGGAGCGTAAGTATCAGCTGTCACATTTGACCCAAAAGACGACTCAACTAACATTGGACCCTTGTGAGGCGCCTGGCATCTCGAAGCTCACTGGTGTGCCTTCTGTTGCTCGTGGCGCAGATCGGGGGGCCGGCGGTCGCCGGGGCGCAGGACACGCCGCCCGACTATCCCGTCCCCCAGACGCCGGCCGACTACCAGCGCCCGATGGGCAAGCTCGTCCCGCCCCAGGGAGCGCTGTTCGGCGCCCACCTCGACCAGTCGAACAAGCCCGGCCCGGAGCAGGACGAGATCGAGAAGTACGAGGCCGACGCCGGGCGGGCCTTCGACATCCGGAACTACTACTACACCTTCGACCAGGAGTTCCCGACCTGGCGGGAGCCCTACGACTTCGCCCACGACCGCTACCCGCTGATCTCGTGGGGCTGCGAGGACGTCGACAAGATCCTCTCCGGCGCCTTCGATCCGATCATCGACGCCCGGGCCGACGGGTTGAAGGCGCTGGGCAAGCCGCTGTTCATGCGGTGGTGCTGGGAGATGGACGGCGCCCGGTCGGAGAAGTCGTCCAAGGTCGGCTCGCCCGAGCGCTTCATCGCCGCCTGGAAGTACATCTGGGGCCGGCTCCACGCCCGGGGGGCCGACAACGTCGTGCGGGTGTGGTGCCCCAACGCCCGGGGCTTCAAGCAGAACGCCGCCCAGCCCTTCTACCCCGGCGACGAGTGGGTCGACTGGATCTGCACCGACGGGTACAACTGGGCGCCGGGCCGCAAGGAGGACTGGCGGTCCTTCGTCGAGATCTTCGACGCCTTCTACGAGTTCGGGGTCCAGCATCACAAGCCGCTGATGGTGGGCGAGTGGGGCGCCCAGGAGCGCAAGGCCGGCGACAAGGCCCAGTGGATCGCCGAGGCCCAGATGGCCACCCGGGAGAAGCTGCCGGCCATCGCCGCCGTGGTGGTCTTCTCGGTCGTCCACCTCTTCGACTGGCGGGTGACCACCTCGCAGCAGAGCTACCAGGCCTTCACCCAGTGGGCCAAGGATCCCTACTTCAACCAGCCCGACCCTCCGTTCACGCCCGGCTACCCGGCCGACGGCGGGCAGGCGCCTCCCCCGAACGGCGGGCCCCCGCCGCCGCAACCACAACCGCAACCACAACCGTCGGGCTGACCATGCGGCGGCGGGCGGTGGTGGCGGTGACGGCCGGCCTGGCGCTCCTTCCGACGACGGCGTCGGGGAAGGTGGCGCCCCAGCAGGCGGAGCCGGGCGGGGTCATCCGGACGGTGGCCGGGACGAACACCCGGGGCTTCTCGGGGGACGGAGGGTCGGCGACGTCGGCCGCCTTCGACCAGCCCCGGGCGGCGGCGGTCGGGCCGGACGGCAGCGTCTACATCGCCGACACGTTCAACCACCGGGTCCGCCGGGTCGACCCGGCGGGGGCGGTGACCACGCTGGTGGGAACGGGGCAACCCGACTTCTCCGGCGACGGCGGCCCGGCCTCGGCCGCCACGCTCCACTGGCCCCACGGCGTGGCCGTCGACCCCAACGGCGCCGCCCTCTACATCGCCGACTCCGCCAACCACCGGGTGCGGCGGGTCGACCTGGCCACCGGCGTGATCGCCACCGTGGCCGGCGGCCCGGCGCCGGGCTTCCGGGGCGACGGCGGGCCGGCCACCGCCGCCCTCCTCGAGGACCCCAAGGCCGTGGTGGCCGCCCCGTCGGGCGACCTCTACATCGCCGACTCCGGCAACGAGCGCATCCGCCGCGTCGACCGGACAGGGACGATCACCACCATCGCCGGGACCGGGGCCACCGGCTTCGCCGGCGACGGGGGGCCGGCCACCGCCGCCGCCTTCGACGGCCCCCGGGGTCTGGCCCTCGACGGGGCCGGGAACCTCTACGTGGCCGACGACAACAACGACCGCATCCGGCGGATCGATCCGGCCGGGATCATCACCACCGTGGCGGGCTCGGCCACCGAAGGGTTCGCCGGTGACGGGGGCCCGGCCGTGGCCGCCCAGCTCAACCACCCCCGGGGCGTGGCCGTCGACGGCCGAGGGTTCGTCTTCATCGCCGACAGCATGAACCACCGCGTCCGCATGGTCGATCCGTCGGGGATCATCGGCACGGTGGCCGGCTGCGGCCGCCAGGGCTTCAGCGGTGACGGCGGTTCGGCCACGGTCGCCCGGTTGTTCGAGCCGCGGGGCGTCGCCATCGACGGCGGCGGCCGGGTGTTCGTGGCCGACACCTACAACGACCGTGTCCGCAAGGTCGACGACCCCCGCCCGGGGGCGTCCAACGCCCACTGCTCGACGAAGTAGAGGCGCCGGAGGAGCCGGGCCTCAGTCGACGCCGGCGTCGGCGTCGGCCGGGCTGGCGTCGAGGATGTGGATGGCCTTCTCGATGGCCCGGCGGGCCTGGTGGATGCGGCGCTCCTCGGCCAGGACGGCCGGGGTGTCGAGCGACTCCCGCAGCCGTTCGTAGGCCAGGTCGCGCAGCTCTTCCTCGATCGCCCGGAGCCGCTCGACGATCCCCTCGTGGGCCCCGCTCATGCCGGGATCGTAGGCCTGGCCGGGCGGCCGGCGGTGGGAATTACCGGACCCGGCAGCCGATGCGGTCGATGACGCCGCGGGGGTTCTTGGCGCAGGGGTCGTCGTCGTTGCCGTTGCCGGCCTTGTCGCCCCGGTCCTTGCCGCCCTTGCCGCCGCCGGCGCTGTCCTTGCCGCCGGAGTCCTTGCTGCCGCTGTCCTTGTTGCCGGTGTCCTTGCCGCCCTTGGCGGAGCTGTCGGGGGCGCAGTCCCGCTCGTCGGCCTTCTTGGGGCTGCCGTCCGACTTGCAGGTCGACGACCCCGCCTTCTTCGGCGGATCGCCGTGGTGGGGATCGCCGGAGTCGCCGGAGTTGTCGGCGTTGTCGGCCGAGTCGGCGTCGCCGGAATCCCCGTCGGAATTCCCGGCCGAGTCGCGGTTGGGATCGCCGGAGTCCTTGGCGACGCGGCCGCCGCCGGAGTCGGCGCCGGTGGTGGCGCCGGGCTGCGTGCGGGTGATGGAGCCCTTCTGGGTGGCCTTGCTCTTCGTCTTCGAGCCCTTGCTGCCCTTGCCGCCCTTGCCGTTGCCGCCGCTGTTGCCGCCGTTGCTGCCGCTCTTGCTCCCCTTGCCGCCCTTGCCGCCCTTGCCCGAACCGCCGCTGCCGCTGCCGGTGTCGGTGCCGCCCGAGCTCCCGCCGGCCGACCCGGCGGTGCCGCACGACTGGCTCGAGCCGCCGCCGGCCGCGCCGGCCGACGACGACGAAGCCGACGACGCCGAACCGGACGACGAACCGGACGACGGCGAACCGGTGCCGCTGCTGTCGCAGGCGGTCCCCGAACCGCCGCCGGACGACGGGCCCGCTGTGCTCCCGCCGCCCTGGCCCGAGCCACCGCTGCCGCTCGGCGGCGGGCCGGCGTTGCCGTTCGGCGGCGGGCTCCCCTGGCTGCCCGGCGGCGGACCGCCCTGGCCGGCGGGCGGCGGCGGGGCGGCCTGACCCCCGCCTCCCTGGGCGCCACCCGGCTGGGGGCCCTCGTAACGGCCGCCGCTGGGCGCCGTCGCCCCGCCGGAGCTGCAGTTGGGGTCGCCGTTGCAGGGATCACCCCCGGCCGCGGCCGGCCGGGTTACGGTCGACAGCGCGTGGGCGTCGGTGACGGTGACGGGGCCGACGGCCAGCAGGGCGACGGTGGCGGACCCGCACAGGATCCGCAGCATGGACGGCTTCATCAGGGCCCCCGATCCGCGGCGCACCGCCGCAGTATCAGAAGTGGCGTATGTTGCTTTTGTTCGAAATGTTACTCAAGGAAACCGTTCGACGGCCAGTGAAGCGTCGGGGACCCGGACGCCTAGCCTGGGAGCCGTGGTGAGCCCGGCCGTCCCGATCCTCGGCGACTTCCTCGCCGCCGAGCGCCCGGCGGTGCTCGACGCCCTGGCCGGCTGGGTCCGGATCCCGTCCATCGGGGCCCAGCCCCACCACGACCGCGACGTGGCCACGTCGGCCGAGTGGTGCGCCGAACGCATGGTCGCCGCCGGCCTCCACCACGTCGAGATCCTCCACACCCCCGGCCATCCGGCCGTCTACGGCGACTGGCTCGAAGCCGACGGGGCCCCGACCGCCCTGGTCTACGGCCACCACGACGTGCAGCCCGTCGACCCGCTCGACGAGTGGTCGTCGCCGCCGTTCGAGCCCACCGTGCGGACGGGCCGGCTGTTCGGCCGGGGGGCCAGCGACGACAAGGGCCAGGTGCTGTGCCACCTCGAGGCCATCCGGGGGCTCCTCGGCCCCCACGGCCCGGGCCGGGTGCCGGTCAACGTGAAGGTGATCGTGGAGGGCGAGGAGGAGATCGGCAGCCCCCACTTCGAGGCGCTGCTCGAAGCGCAGCGGGCCCGGCTGGCCTGCGACGTGATCGTGGTGTCCGACACCAGCATGTGGGCGGCCGACGTGCCCTCGATCTCCACCGGGATGCGGGGGCTGGTGGCCTTCGACGTCCACGTCCGCACCGCCCGGCGCGACCTGCACTCCGGCGTGTTCGGCGGCGCCGTCCCCAACGCCGCCCACTGGGCCGCCCGGCTGGTGGCGGCCCTCCACGACCGCTCGGGGCGGGTGGCGCTGCCGGGCTTCTACGACGCCGTCCGCCCCCTCGGCCCGGCCGAGCGGGAGCACTTCGCCGCCCTGCCGCACGACGACGCCGCCTGGGCGGCCAACGCCTCGGTCCGGTGTCTGGAGGGCGAGGCCGGCGTGCCTCTGCTGGAGCGGCTGTGGGCCCGGCCGACCTGCGACGTCACCGGCCTCCACAGCGGCTACGGCGGCGACGGGGTGAAGACCATCGTCCCCGCCGCCGCCCGGCTCAAGGTGACGTTCCGCCTCGTGGCCGACCAGTCCCCGCTCGACGTGGCCGAGGCCTTCGAGGGCTGGGCCCGGGAGCAGATCCCGGCCGGCATCGAGCTCGAGATCCACCGCGACGCCGCCATCGGCCCGGCCCTCACCCCCACCGACCACCCGGCGGTGGCGGCCCTGGCCCGCACGGTGGCCCGGGTGTGGGGCGCCGACCCGCTCTTCACCCGCAGCGGCGGGTCGGGGCCGGAGGAGGGGCTGGGCCGGATCCTCGGCGCGCCCGTCCTCCACCTCGGCATCGGGCTCACCTCCGACCGTATCCACGCCCCCGACGAGGGGGTCGACCTCGAGCAGTTCGGCCGCGGCGTCCTCGCCGCCGGCGAGCTGTGGCGCGAACTGGCGGCACTCCCATGAAGAGGCGAAAGGGCCCGGCCGCCCCGGTGCGGGAATGGGCCACCTTCGACGACCCCGACGACCCGAAGCGGAACTGGGTGGTCGACGTCACCTGGCTGACGTCGACCTGGCGCTGCCTGTTCGGCTGCGGCTGCCAGGGGGTGCTGACCGCCGCCGCCCCCGAGATGGAGCAGGGCTGCTGCTCCTACGGCGCCCACTTCAGCGACGAGGCCGACCGGGACCGGGTGCTGGCCGCCGCCCGGGATCTCCGCGCCGACGAGTGGCAGCACCAGGCCCCCGGGCTGCGCCGGGGCGTCACGGCCCGCCTCGCCCGGGGCGGCTGGCGGACCCGCCTGGTCGACGGCGCCTGCGTCTTCCTCAACCGGCCGGGCTTCCCGGCCGGGGCGGGCTGCGCCCTGCACGTGCTGGCCCTGCGCCAGGGCGTCCATCCCATGGCCACCAAGCCCGACGTGTGCTGGCAGCTCCCGCTGCGCAAGGAGGAGCACGACAACGACGACGGCACGACGACGGTCACGCTGTCGGAGTTCGCCCGCACCGGCTGGGGCCCGGGGGGCGACGAGTTCGCCTGGTGGTGCACCGAGGCCCCCGAGGCCTTCACCGGCGACCAGCCCGTCTACCGGAGCCTGGAGGTCGAGCTCCGGGCCATGGTCGGCGACCGCCTGTTCGAGGCGATCGCCGCCTATCTGGACGGGCGCCGGGCCGCCGCCGAGGCCTGGGGGTCGGCGCTGGCCGTGGCCGACGTCGACGGGCGCAACGGCGCCGGCGGGGCGGTGCTCGTCCCCCATCCGGCGGTGCGCCGGCGCGGCTGACGGCGGGCGATGGCGGGGCGGCGGGATGCCCGGAGGGCAGGGGCGCCGCCGAGAGCAACCGTCGTAGGCGCTTGCGCCTACGACGGCCAGGTGAGCGCGCCGCCGCCGTCGACGGTCATCACCTCGCCGGTCATCCACGACGAGGCGTCGGAGACGAGGAACAGGGCGGCGGCGGCCACGTCGTCGGGCGTGCCGAGGCGGTTCATCGGCTGGCGGGCGGCCACGCCGGCCTCGTCGTGCTCGTAGAGCGCCCGGGAGAACGACGTCTTGATGATCCCGGGGGCCAGGGCGTTGACCCGCACGGTGGGGGCCAGCTCGATGGCCAGCTGGCGGGTCATGTGGATGAGCGCCGCCTTGGAGATGTTGTAGACGCCGATGCCCGGCGTCGGCTTGAGCCCGCCGACCGAGGCCACGTTGAGGATGGCCCCGCCCTTGTCGGCCATCGTCGCCCTCCAGGCCGCCTGGATGTAGCGCAGCGGGCCCTCCTGGTTGGTCTGCCAGGTCTTCGTGACGGCGGCGAGGTCGGCCGCCACCACCGGCCCGAACCAGGGGTTGGTGGCGGCGTTGTTGACCAGGATGTCGAGACCGCCCAGCTCGCTCACGCAGTGGGCGACGCCGGCCTCCACCGCCTCGGGGTCGCCGACCGAGCCGGGGAAGCCGGTGGCCTCCCCGCCCGCCGCCCGCAGCTCCCGCACGGTCTCGTCGAGCTCGGGCTGCTTGCGGGCCGTGACGCAGACCGCCGCCCCCGCCGCCACCAGCGCCTCGGCGATGGCCCGGCCGATCCCCCGGGTCGCCCCGGTGACCAGCGCCACCTTGCCGTCGACCCGCAGGATCTTGTTGGGATCGATCATGGGCCGGGAGTCTACGGACGCCGCTCCCGGCCGCCCGCAGCGGGGCCATAATGCCCGCCATGCCCGAACTACCGGTTGGCTTCACCCCCGGCGGCCTGCCCGAGACCGTGCTCCCGGCGGCGCCGGCCGAGGCCCGGGAGGCGCTGGAGGCGGCGCTGGCCCTCGACGGCGACGCCCGGCGCGACGCCATCGCCGCGGTGGTGGCCCGCTTCCCCCGCTTCCTCGACGGCTGGGCCCGCCTCGGCCAGGCCGCCCGCGACGACGTCGAGGCCTACGCCTGCTTCCGGGTCGGCTACCACCGGGGCCTCGACGCCCTCCGCCAGGCCGGCTGGCGCGGCTCCGGCTACGTGCGCTCCGTCCACCCCGAGAACCTCGGCTTCCTCCGGGCCCTCGACGGCCTGCGCCGCCAGGCCGGCCGCATCGGCGAAGCCGACGAGGAGGCCCGCTGCGCCGACTTCCTCCGCCAGCTCGACCCTGGCTGGGCCGGGAGCGGCGACTAGTCGGCGGCGGGCCCGGCGCCCTCGCCGTCGGCGTCGTCGAACGTCAGGTCGAGGGCGGCGTCGATCGTCGGGACGAGGGTCGGGAACGACCCTTCGAACACCTGCCGCCAGCCCCGGTCGACCCAGTCGGCCCGGGCCTTGGTCATGTCCCGGTAGAACATCATCGGCCGGCCGGCGGCCAGGGCCTGGAAGTCGCCCTGCTTCACGAACCAGTCGGCATCGCTGGTGGGGGACGGGAGCCCCGACCCCGGCAGCCGGGTCGGTTTGGCGGCGCGCGGCATACGTCCGATCGTACCGTCCGGGAGCAACGCCTTCGGCGGGTAGCGTCGCTCCGAACCCCGACTGAGAGGACTGAGGCCGTGCCCCGGATCGGATTTGGTGTGTTCGCCCCCCAGGGCTGGAAGCGGGAGCTCGGCGGGATCGCCGACGCCGGGGCGAAGTGGGCGAAGACGAAGGAGGTCACCCTGGCCGCCGAGGCGGCGGGCTACGACTCCATCTGGGTCTACGACCACTTCCACAACGTGCCGAAGCCGGCCGGCGAGGCGGTCTTCGAGTGCTGGACGACCCTGGCGGCGCTGGCCGAGGCCACCAGCCGCATCCGCCTCGGGCAGATGGTCGGCTGCGCCCCGTACCGGCCGCCGGCGCTCCTGGCCAAGATCACCTCCAACGTCGACGTGATCTCCGGCGGACGCCTGGAGTGGGGCATCGGCGCCGGCTGGTACCGCAACGAGTTCGCCGGCTACGGCTACGACTTCGGCGAGCCGAAGGAGCGGATCGGCCGCATGGCCGAGACCGTCGAGATCGTGACGGCGATGTGGTCGCAGCCCGAGACCACCTACGAGGGCCGCTGGTACGAGCTGCAGCGGGCGCAGTGCGACCCGAAGCCGCTCCAGTCGCCCCGGCCGCCGGTGTGGATCGGCGGCGGCGGCGAGCAGCTGACGCTGCGGGTCGTGGCCCGGCTGGCCGACTGGGCCAACTGGGGCGGCAAGCCCGACGAGTGGGCGGCCAAGCGGGAGGTGCTCAAGGGCCACTGCAAGGCCGTGGGGCGGGACGAGGAGTCGATCGGCAAGTCGTGGAGCCCGGAGGTGCTCGTCCGGGAGAGCGAGGCCGAGATCCGGGGCCTGGTCGACGCCGGCCGGGCCGGCTCGCTGTGGGGCGAGCAGTACGAGTCGTGGGTGGCCGGCAACCTCGTCGGCACCCCCGAGCAGGTGGCCGAGAAGGTCGCCCGCTACGTCGAGCTGGGCTGCACGTACTTCGTCCCCTGGTGCTCCGACTACCCCGACACGACGACCCTGGAGCTCTTCGCCGAACGGGTGATGCCCGAGTTCCGCTGACCCCCGGGGATTCTCGGCGCATTCAGTTGGCCCTGTGCCAACCAGAGGCGCCAGATTTCCCCCGGGCGGGCGGCCGTCGGGGTTCCGGGCCCCCGCTTCAGATGTGGGCCTCGCGGATGGCCGCCCACTGGTCGGGGGTGGCGGTGTGCCAGACCCAGAAGGAGAAGCCGGTCACGCCCCGGGTCTGGGCCGCCTGGATGAACCGCACGAGGTGCTCCTTGGGGGGCGGCCCGGGTGGGCCGCCTTCCGGGCCGGCGTCGTAGGCCTGGCCGACCGGCATGATCGGCTTGCCCAGCCCGGCGAGGTCGGTGACGGCCTGGTCGACCTCGACGGCGGGGTCCCGGGCCAGCCAGTAGACCATCGGCGCCACGGCGTCGAACTGCCGCACGATCTCGGTGTAGGGATAGCCCGGGTTGTAGTGGGGCCGGGGGACGGTGGCCACCAGCGGGTACCCCGGGCCGGCCAGCTCCCGCAGCCGGCGGCTGTAGGTGTCGGCCGCCGGGACCGACATGTTCACGCCCTCGGTCCGGGTCTCGATGTCGGCCGAGAAGGCGTCGATCCGCTGCCCGGTGGGCGTGGTGTAGTCGATCTCGGCCTTGGCCCGGACGGCGTCGGCCTCGGCGTCGAACAGGTAGGGGAAGTCCCAGCCGACCACGGCCAGGCCGGCGGCGTGGGCCACCGGCAGCAGCCGGTCGAGGTCGCCCTGGGCGTAGAACCCGTCCTTCGACGATCCGAGCCGGAGGTAGACGTGGGTGAGCCCGGTGGCCTGGGCCTGGGCCACGAGGGCGGCGGGGTCGTTGCCGGCCGCCTGGCGCAGGTAGTGCAGCCACATGCCCTTGCCCCGGGGCAGCTTCGGGGCGGGGCTGGGTGGCGGCACGGCCGGCGCCGGCGGCGGAGCCTCGAGCGCCCTGATCGGTGTCAGCCTGGCCGTCGGGCCCAGCGCCCGGGCCCCGGTGGAACGGGGCTGGGCGGCGGCCATGATCCCGGTGAAGCCGATGAGCAGCACGACGAGGAGGAGGACCCCGGCCACGACCCCGGCCGGCTCCGTGGCTGCCGCCCCGGCGGAGACCGGCAGCACCCGCCGATCGGCGACCGAAATCACAATCGTGTAATTTACCGGCCCGGCCCCGCCCCCGGTGGACCCTCGGACCGCCGGCCGCCGGGCCGGCCCGGCGCCGGCGGCCGTGCTCCTCCCGGATCAGGGCCGGACGGGTCTACTGGCGGTCGGCGTTGCGCTCGTCGGCGTCGGCGGCGTCGTCTTCCCGGCGGGCGCTGTTCCGTTCCCGGGCGGCCTGTTCGAGCTGCCCGTGGTGCTCGAAGAACTCCGCGGCGGTGTCGTGGACCGTGGCGGCCCGGCGATGTGTGGCGGCGGCCCGCCGGAAGAGTTCCCGGCGCCGTTCTCTGTCTCCCCCTGAAAGGGGTTCGGTCATGGAGTCATCATGGCATTCGGCGCCGACCCCCGCACCGGGCCGTTGGGCCCGAACCCGCCCGCACCGGCCGCGCCCGGGACGCTAGGAGAACCAGATCTTCTGGTACTCCCGGCTCTGGGGGTGGGCCAGCAGGGCCACGAGGGCGATGGCGAACATCAGGCCGATCGGGTCGCTCAGGGCCGAGGTCATCGACTGGCCGACGAGCTGGAGGGCGAGGCGCAGGACGGCGAAGACCATCCCGAGGATGTAGCCCCACTTCTTCCCGTTGGCGATCCCGTAGCCCGAGGCCCCGTAGGCCAGGGCGAAGGGCAGGGCCACGCCGAACGATCCCACCAGGGCGAAGAACGCCTCGAAGTAGAAGAGGATCGTGGCGATCTGCAGCGTCTGGGGTTGGTGGGGGTCGAAGAAGCGCTGCGGTTGGGCCACGGTCAGGATCCTCCTCGTCGCTCCACCATTCTGGCAGGAGGAACCAGGGCATCCGGGCCCGGGGCGCCGCCGTGGCGGGTGCGGAGCTGCCCGCAGGCGGCGTCGATGTCGGTTCCGCGGTTCTTGCGCACGGTGGCGCCGACCCCGCCGGCCCGCAGCCGCTCGGCGAAGGCGTGGACCCGGCGGCCCGGGCTGGCCGGGGCGCCGAACCCCGGCGTGGGGTTGAGCGGGATGAGGTTGACGTGGGCCGCCGGGGAGAACCCCCGCAGCCGCCGGGCCAGGGCGTCGGCCTGGGCCGGGGCGTCGTTGACGCCGCCGATCATGGCGTACTCGAACGACAGCCGCCGCCCCGAGGCCGCCAGGTAGTCGCGGGCGGCGGACAGCACCTCGTCGAGCGGGTAGCGCCGGTTGAGGGGGACGAGCTCGTCGCGCAGCCGGTCGTCGGGGGCGTGGAGCGACACGGCCAGCGTCACCGGCAGCCGCTCCCGGGCCAGGCGCCGCATGCCGGGCACCACCCCGACCGTCGACACGGTGATGTGGCGGGCCGAGATTCCGAGGTCGTCGTGGAGGCGCTCGACGGCCGCCCAGGTGGCGTCGTAGTTGGCCAGCGGCTCGCCCATCCCCATGAAGACGACGTTGCCGACCCGGGGGGCGCTGTGGTGCTGGGCCCGGACGACCTGCTCGACGATCTCTCCGGGGCCCAGGTGGCGCTCGAAGCCCGCCTGGCCGGTGGCGCAGAACGTGCAGCCCATGGCGCAGCCCGCCTGCGTCGACACGCAGACCGTCGACCGCTCCGGGTAGTGCATCAGCACGGTCTCGACCGAGGCGCCGTCGTCGCCCGCCGCCCACAGCCACTTGAGGGTCTCCCCGCCGTCGGCCGTGCTGGTGTGGCGGGCCCCGAGCGCCAGCGGCAGCGCCTCGGCCAGCCGGGCCCGCAGGGGCAGGGCGAGGTCGGTCAGCTCCTCCAGGGGCGCCCGGCGGCGGTACAGCCCGTTCCACACCTGTTTGGCCCGGAAGGGCGCTTCGCCCCAGTCGGCCAGGAGGGCGGCGATGTCCTCGGCGCCGGCGCCGTAGCGAGTCAGGCCGGCCATGGGGTCAGCGCAGCTCGGCCACGTAGGCCCGGTCCACGTGGTGGACGTCGAAGCCGAGATGGCGGTAGAGCCCCACGGCCCCCTCGTTGGCGGCGTCGACGTAGAGCATCCCGGCGGCGGCGCCCCGCTCGGCCAGGCTGGCCAGGCCGCCCAGCACCAGCGCCTTGCCCAGCCCGCCGCCCTGGGCCGCCGGGTCGACGGCGATGACGTAGATCTCGCCCAGCCGGTCGGGGTGGACCTTGGTCCAGCAGAACCCGGTCAGGGCACCGCCCCGCTCGGCCAGGAGGAAGCCCGACGGGTCGAACCACGGCTCGGCCTGGCGCTGGGCCAGGGTCTCCCTCGTCCACCCGCCCTGCTCCACGTGACCCTCGAAGGCCCGGTTGTTGACGGCCAGGAAGGCGTCTTCGTCGCGCCCGGGGACGAATCGGCGCACCACCGTGCCGGCCGGCCACCGGGGCGCCTCGGGATGGGGGAGCGGCCGGCGCATCTGGAGCAGCTCCCGCCCCCGGGTGAAGCCCATCCGGTGGGCCAGGGCGTCGTGGATCTGCGTCGGCCGGAAGACCCAGAAGTGGACGGTGCCCCCGCCGTGGTCGGCGGCGTGCTCCAGCGCCGCCTCGACCAGCGCCACCTCCACGCCGATGCCCCGGTGCTCGGGGTCGACGACGACCTCGAGCCCCCAGTGGGGCGGCGGCCCGTCGCCCTCGGCCGACAGGTGGGCGTAGCCCACGGGGTGGGGGTGGGGCGGATCCTCGGCGATGAACCCGGTGAAGCGGGGCCGGCCGCCCCGGACCAGGTCGAGCCACTTGTGCTCGCCGAGGGCCTGGTGGTCGTCGGCGTGGGTGACGGCGTCGAGGAGGTCGCGGACCTCGGCCAGATCGGCCTCGCTGATATCGCCCACCACGCGCACTTTGATCATCGAAGGGCAGGTTAACCAGCCGATCTGCCCCCCGGAACATCAAGGAAGCGTTGCGAAAGCAGGAATCCAGGGGCGACCTCTCGTATCCCTTCCCCAGACCAACGGACGCGGCCGGGCGCCCGCGGTCTCCCCTCATTGGTGCCAGCCGGCCAGTAGCGGCGCAACCCCCGCGGTACCCCTGCAGTCCCCCGATTTCCCCCCACCAACCCCCTCGCTCCCTGGAGGACAAACAGAATGTCGTACCCGTCTTCGAAGCGGCGGCTGCGCGGCATCGCGGCCACCGTCGCGGCGCTCCTGGCGGGAGGTGCCGGCCTCGCGGCTCTGCCCTCCGCCCAAGCGGCGGTTCCCACGCCTCCCGGCCCCGCCGGACTTATCCAGACCATGGCCGGCTACACCAAGAACTTCAAGCAGGGCGGCTACGGCCCTGAGGGCGTCATCGCCACTCAGTCGCAGCTCAACAACCCCCGCGGCCTGAACTTCGCGCCCAACGGCGACCTCTACTTCACCGACGCTCTGAACCACGTCGTGCGGAAGATCGACTCGGCCGGCAACATCAGCCTCGTCGCCGGAACCGCGCCCACGGTCGACCCGACCACCCAGGTGGTCACCGTCCACCCCGGCGCGACGGGCGACGGCGGCCCCGCCACCTCGGCGCTGCTGCAGGAGCCCCACGGCGTGGCCGTCGACTCCCTCGGCAACGTCTACATCGCCGACAGCCGCAACTGCGTGATCCGCAAGGTCGACGCCACCAGCGGCATCATCAGCAAGTTCGCCGGGCTCGGCGAGCGCAAGGCCGGGGCGAGCGACCCGCTGTCCTGCGCCCACTCCACCAACGACCCCGTCACCGTCCAGGACCCGAAGACGGTCGACCTCGACCAGCCGAAGCAGCTCTTCATGGTCAAGTCGGGGAACACGGACCAGCTGTTCGTGGCCGACATGGGCAACAGCATGCTGCGCCGGATCGACATCCAGAACGGCCAGGCCGTGGACATGGTCCGGATCGCCGGCGTGCGCCAGACGATCAGCTTCGGCGACGGCCCCGTCTCCACCGCCACCCTGCGCCACGCCGAGGGCATCTGGGTCGCCAACGACGGCACCGTGTACTTCACCGACGGCGGGAACAACCTCGTCCGCAAGATCAGCAAGCCCACCACGCCCGGCGGCGAGTGGATCATCTCGACCATCGCCGGCGACAAGGCGTCGGCTGACGCCCAGAAGCTGACCGGTGGCGACCTCACCAGCGACGACGCCGGCGACGGTGGCCTGGCCATCAACGCCCACCTCGACCAGCCCCGGGGCATCACCGGTGACAACAACGGCCACCTCTTCGTGGCTGAGGAGGACGGCTCCCGCATCCGCCGGATCGGCCTCGACGCCAACGGCAACTCGACCACCATCGACACCATCGCCGGTGACGGCACGGTGGCCGAGCAGCGGTCCAACGGTGGCAACCAGGTGATCAAGGGCGAGAACGGCCCGGCCCTGCAGACGCAGTTCAACCACCTCCACGACATCCAGGTCAACCCGTCCGACGGCAGCCTGTGGATCGCCGACAGCCGTGACAACCGGGTGCGGGCGATGGCCGACATCGTCCACGCCCCCGGCGCCAGCGTCCCCAGCGGCGGTGTCATCACCGACCCGGGCACGGGCGGCGGCGGCACCGTTCCGGTCGCCGGCAAGTCCGGTTACTGGATGCTCGGCAACGACGGCAAGGTGTACGCCTTCGGTGACGCCCAGCAGGCCACGTTCGGCGACGCCAACGGCCAGATGCCGGCCGGGGCCAAGGCCGTCCACATCGAGCCCACCCCGACGCTCAAGGGTTACTGGATCAACGACGACAAGGGCAACGTCTACTCCTTCGGTGACGCGGCCAAGCTGGGCGGGGTCGACGCCTCGGCCCTCCTCGCCGGCGAGAAGGTGACGAGCCTGTCGGGTACCCCGTCGGGGGCCGGCTACTGGGTCTTCACCAGCCGGGGCCGGGTGTTCTCCTTCGGTGACGCCGGCAAGTTCGGTGACCTCTCGGCCATCACGCTGAACGGCCCGATCCAGAGCTCCATCCCGACGCCGACCGGCAAGGGCTACTTCATGGTCGGCTCCGACGGTGGCGTGTTCGCCTTCGGTGACGCCGTGTTCCGGGGCTCGATGGGCAACGTGAAGCTCAACCAGCCGGTGCAGTCGCTCGTCCCGACCCGGACCAACCAGGGCTACTGGCTGGTGGCCTCCGACGGCGGCATCTTCGCCTTCGGCGACGCCAAGTTCCAGGGCTCCATGGGCTCCACCAAGCTCAACAAGCCGGTCGTCGGCATGGTCCGCTACGGCGACGGCTACCTGATGGTCGGTGCCGACGGCGGCATCTTCAACTTCTCCAGCAAGCCCTTCCAGGGTTCGCTGGGAAGCAACCCGCCGGCCCGTCCCATCGTGTTCGCGGCCACGCTCGACTCCTAACTGACCGACCCGTCCAGGGGCCCCGCTGCGGTTCAAGCCGCAGCGGGGCCCACTGGCATCTCCCTCGGAGAGGTCCCCCCGTGAACTCGCTCGCCACCCCCCTCGCCACCAAGATCGGGCGACGGATGGCCGCGGCCCTGGCCGTCGCCGTCGTCGCCGTCCTCCCGCTGGCTCAGGCCGCTCCCCAGGCCAAGGCCGACACCTCCACCGGCAACGCCTCGGCGGCCGGATACTGGATGGTCGGCAGCGACGGCAAGGTGTATCCGTTCGGCTCGGCCGCCGATCTCGGCAGCCCGGCCCTGCCCGCCGGGGCCCGGGCCACCCACATCGAGCCGACGCCCGACGGCGGCGGGTACTACGTCCTCGACGACCGGGGCGACGTCTTCGCCTTCGGGCACGCCCAGTCGCTCGGGAACGCCGGTCTGAACGGCGGCGAGAGCGCCGTCAGCCTGTCGGCCACCCCGTCGGGGAACGGCTACTGGATCTTCACCACCGCCGGCCGGGTGATCACGCGGGGCGACGCCCGCAACCTCGGTGACATGTCGGGCAAGCACCTCAACGCCCCGGTGGTCAGCTCGACCGTCACCCCCGACGGTTCCGGCTACTGGATGGTGGCGGCCGACGGCGGCGTGTTCTCCTTCGGCGCTCCGTTCTGGGGCTCGACCGGGGACCTCAAGCTCAACAAGCCGGTCGAGGGGATCGTCCCGACCCTGACCAACAAGGGCTACTGGCTGGTGGCGTCGGACGGCGGGGTCTTCGCCTTCGGTGACGCCGGCTTCCGGGGATCGATGGGCGGCACCAAGCTGAACAAGCCGGTGGTGGGCCTGGTCCGCTACGGCAACGGCTACCTGATGGTGGCGGCCGACGGCGGCATCTTCGCCTTCTCCGACCTGCCCTTCCAGGGATCGCTGGGTGCACACCCGCCGGCCAACCCGATCGTCGGTACGGCGCCCGTGCCCGGCGGCACGGCCGGGACCACCCCGACGACCACGGCCACGCCGACGACGGCGCCGTTCACGCCGCCGCCCTACAGCGGCCCGGCCATGTTCGCCTCGGCGCCCACGCAGTCGTGGGGCACGCCCGGCGATCCCAACAAGGTGTTCACCAACAGCAACAACGTCCCGACGTATCCCTACTCCCAGAACGTCGACGCCATCACCGAGATCGGCACCAGCGTCTTCATCGGCGGGGAGTTCCAGGGTCTCACGTCGCCCACGCCGATCGACCGGTCGAACGTCGTGGCGGGCTACAACTACATCGCCGCGCTGGACACGACCAGCGGCGCTCCGGTCAGCGGGCCGTTCAACACCACGGTCAAGCTCGACGGCCCCGTCCGGGCCCTGTTCCGCTCGCCCGACGGCCACCGCCTCTACGTCGGCGGCGAGTTCAAGCACGTCAACGGCGAGACCCACGGGTACCTGATCGCCCTCGACCCGGCCACCGGCCAGATCGACCGGTCGTTCAACCCGCCCGTCCTCGACGCCTACGTCAACTCGATGGCCCAGTTCGGCAACCGCCTCTACGTGGGCGGCGGGTTCACCAACGCCGGCGGCGACACCACCCGGGCCCAGCTGGTGGCGCTCGACGCCACCACCGGCGCCATCGACCCCGGTTTCACGCCGCCGACCCGCTACACCGGTGCGTTCTTCACCCACACCGGGAACCCGATCGACGACCCGAACTGCACCGACGCCAACGTCCCCGACCCGCCGAAGGGCTGCCCGGCCACCCCGGTCTCCGACCCCAGCGGCGTCGTCGACGCCCTGGCCGTGACGGCCGACGGCGCCTACCTCTTCGTCGGCGGGAACTTCCTCCACTACGGCACGCCCTACGACCCGGCGCAGCCGCTCTCGGCCAACCACCAGCACGGCGGCCTGATCGCCGTGGACCCGGCGACCGGGGCGCTCACGCCGTGGCAGCCGATCAGCTCCCGGCCGGTGTTCGGCCTGAGCATCTGGGTCGGCGACGGCAAGCGGCTCTTCGCCTCGGCCGGCGGCGCCGGCGGCCGGCTGATGACCTTCAACCCCGGCCAGGTCGACAAGAAGGGCAAGGCCAACCCGCTGTGGGTCGGCAACGTCGACGGCGACGCCGTGGCCGTGGCCTCCACGCCGACGGCGGTGTACCTGGTCGGTCACTTCGACCACCAGGTCACGAGCCCCGACGACCTCTGCCTGACCCAGCCGACGCCCAGCGGCGGGTACAACTGCCCCAACGGCACGCCCAACCGCCACCTGGTGGCCTTCGACCCGAACGGCCAGCTCGACAGCCAGGGGCGGCTCATCGGCAAGGTGATCACCGACAGCAACAATGCCCAGGTCTTCACCGCCCAGGCCGACACCGCCGAAGGCCCCAATGCCGTGTACATCGGCGCCAGCCAGCTCTACGTCGGCGGCAACTTCAGCCACGTGTACTCCTGCCCGGCGGCCAACGGCTGCCCGCGCTTCAACCAGCCCGGGTTCGCCATCTACGGCCCGAAGGTCTGATCCCGGCACGACCTCGCACTCCTCCGACGGGCCCGTCCTCCGCAATCCTGGGGGGACGGGCCCGCCGGCGCGTCCGGGCCCGCTCTTGCCAGACGCTCCCAGACCGGCCACGATGGGGCCCCGCTGGGGCTCTGGGGAGGGCGATCTGGGGAGGCCGCAGTGGCACAAGTGGAAGTCGCAGCACCGGCGCTGCCCGGCGCGCCGTCGTCCGTGGCCGCACCGCCGGAGGAGGAACGGCGCCGGGTCGCCCGGCTGTTCTCCCGGGCGGGGTTCGGGGCCAGCGTCGACGAGATCGACCAGGCGGCGGCCAAGGGCTACGCCGCCGCCGTCGAAGCGCTGCTGGCCTTCGCCCCGGCCTCGACGCGGCCCGACGAGCTGACCGTCCTGTCGCTGGAGACGGGGGCGCCGTCGACCGAGTCCGAGGCCTTCAGCATGGCGCCGTACCAGCGGTGGTGGCTGGACCGGATGGCCGCCACCCGCTGGCCGCTGGAGGAGAAGCTCACCCTCTACTGGCACAACCACTTCGCCACCGGGTTCTCCAAGGTCCGCCGGCCCAAGGCCATGCTGGCCCAGAACCGCCTGCTGCGGGACCACGCCGGCGGCAACTTCCGGGCCCTGTGCAAGGCCATCACCTCCGACCCGGCCACGCTCATCTGGCTCGACGGCAACACCAACCAGAAGATCAAGCCCAACGAGAACTACGGCCGGGAGTTCATGGAGCTGTTCACGCTGGGGCGTGACCGCTACACCCAGGAGGACGTGCGCCAGGCGGCCCGGGCCTTCACCGGCTGGACGACCGACGGGCAGGGCAACGCCGTCTACCACCAGGAGATCCACGACGACGGCGACAAGACGATCCTCGGCCACACCGGGAAGTGGGGGGCCGACGACGTCGCCGACATCGTCCTCGACCGCCACCCCGAGGGCGCGGTGGCGGCCCACTACGTGGCCGCCCGCCTGGCCGGCTTCTTCTACCGGCCCGACCCCGAGCCGGCCGTCGTCGAGGCCATGGCCGCCGCCTTCGTGGCGTCGGACTACGACATCAAGGCCATGGTCAGGGCGCTGCTGCTGCGCCCCGAGTTCAGCGACGGGCCGGGGCTCACCATCAAGGCGCCGGCCGAGTACGTGGCCGGCACGCTGCGCCTCCTCCACCTGACGGCCGCGCCCACGCCCGTCACCCAGCCCGGCCAGCCCCGCAAGCGGGAGTTCGACGAGATGGTCAAGGCCTGCAACGACATGGGCCAGGAGCTCTTCGAGCCGCCCAACGTCGCCGGCTGGAAGGGCGGGGCGGTGTGGGCCAACACGGCCGCCACGCTGGCCCGCTACAACTTCGCCGCCCGCGTCGGGAAGCTCGTGACCGACAACGCCGTGCGCACCGTCCTCGACGCCGCCGCCGGCGAACCCCGCGACACCGCCCCGCTGTGGATGCACCGCCTCGGGCTCCTCACGCTCCTCCCGTCCACCGAAGCGGCGATCGGGAGGTACCTCGACGCCTCGGTGGCGGCCAGGACCGACGCCGGGGTCCGCACCCGGGGGGTCCTCACGCTCCTGCTGGCCTCTCCCGACTACAACCTGAGGTGAGTGGAATGAGCGAGCCGACCCTCTCCCGCCGCCAGTTCCTCGAGGTGGCCGGCGGCGCCCTCGCCCTCTACGCCACCAGCCCGCTGTGGCTCCGCCTCGGCCCGGCCGGCGCCGACCCGGCCCCGGCCGGCGGGCGCAAGCTGCTCGTCGTGCTGCTCGAGGGCGGCAACGACGGGATCAACACCCTGGTGCCCTACGGCCAGCCGGCCTACTTCGACAAGCGCAGGACGCTGGCCTACAAGCCCGAGGAGGTCATCAGGCTCTCCGACTCCACCACGGTGGGGCTGGCGCCCACGCTGGGAAAGCTGGCCAAGCTCTACGAGGCCCGCAAGGTCGGCATCGTCCAGGGCGTCGGCTACGACAAGCCGAACCTGTCGCACTTCGAGTCGATGGACATCTGGCAGACCGGCAGCCCGAAGCACGACATCTCCACCGGCTGGCTCGGCCGCTACCTCGACCGCAGCCCGGCCGGGGGGAGCGTGGTGCGGGCGGTGGCCGTCGGCAACCGGCTGCCGACCGCCCTGGTGGGGGCGGAGCAGAGCGGCGTCGCCGTGCCGTCGTTCAACGGGTTCACCTTCTTCGACGGGGCCGACGGCGACGCCGCCTCGGAGCCCCACCGGCTCCACGAGGCCTTCCTCCACTTCGCCGACGCCACGCTGGCCGACCCGACGGCCGGGGCGCTGCTGCGCTCCGACCGGGCCACGGTCAGCGCCGTCCGGGCCATCCAGAAGCTCGGCGACCCCAAGGCCAAGCCGCCGGCCACGCTGGCCGACCAGGTGTCGATGGCGGTCAAGCTGCTGTCGTCGGACCTCGGGGTGGAGATCGCCATGGTGTCGCTCGGCGGCTTCGACAACCACGCCTCCGAGAAGACCATGCACCCCAAGCTCCTGACCGAGCTCGACAACGCCCTCGACACGTTCGTGACGGCCGCCGCCGCCACCGGCAGGCCGGGCGACTACCTGCTGATGACGTTCTCGGAGTTCGGCCGCCGGGTCGAGGAGGACGGCAGCGCCGGCACCGACCACGGCACGGCCGCCCCGCTGTTCGTGGTGGGCGACGCCGTGGCCGGCGGCCTCTACGGCGAACAGCCCAGCCTGACGGCCCTCGACGGCAACAAGAACCTCGTCCGCACGGTCGACTTCCGGGAGGTCTACTCGACCGTGCTCGACGGGTGGCTGCGGCAGGTGCCGGCCGCCGAGATCCTGGGCACCCGGCCGGGCGACGGGCTGCACCCCGTCCCCTTCCTCCGATGAGGCGGCTCGGGGCCGGGGTGGCCGGCGCGGCGCTGGCGCTGGCCGTGGTGGTGGTGCCGGCCGGCCCGTCCCCGGCGGCCGGGGCGCCGCCGGGCACGACGATCTCCGACGTCGTCGTCGGGTTCACGTTCGTGCTCGGCTCGGCCAGCCTCAACGTCCCCGGCCAGGTCCTGCGGGTCCGCACCGGCGACACCGTGGAGTGGACGAACCTCGACCCCGTCTCCCACAGCATCGCCTTCGACGCCCTGCCCGAGACGCTGTACGTGAAGAAGCCCGGCGACCGGGCGTCGCTCACGTTCACCCAGGCCGGCTACTACACCTACCGCTGCAACGAGCACCCCCAGGCCCCGGGGATGAAGGGCCTGGTGTTCGTGACCGACGCCGGCGGCGTCTGAGCCCGCTCAGTTCGGGTCGGGGCGGCCGGGCTTCGGCGGCGGCCACGGCCGGGGCCGCTCGGGCGCCGGGCCGGGGTCGGGGGCGGGCGCCGGGCTGCCCGGGGCGTCGGGCGCCGTCATCTGGGCGTTGGTCTGGAAGGTCCACTCGAAGTCTTTGAGCATGGGGTTGCCCACGAGGTCCTTCACGCCGGCGGTGACCGTGGCCTTGTAGGTGACGAAGGGCAACAGCCCCTTGTCGGGCCGCAGCCGGGCCTTGCGGGCGGCGGGGTCGTAGGTGACCTTGCCCGACACCGCCTTGCCGGTGGCCTCGGCCACCAGCACGAACGTCTCGCCGGCCACCGTGGCCGGGTCGACGGCCTCGGAGAAGGTGGCGGTGATCTCGGTGCCCGGCGGGGCGTTGGTGGCCTTGTCCTTGGGGTTGGTGGCGATGACCTCGGGCCCGGTGGTGTCGACGATCCACTCCCGGCGGGCGGGTGTGGGGTCGGGCCGGCCGGAGGCGCCGAGGGCCCGCACCTCGAAGGCGTGCTTGCCGTCGGGCAGCCCCGTCAGGGCGTCGGGCGAGGTGCAGGGCTGCCACTGGGCCCGGTCGAGGTGGCACTCGAACCCGCTGGCGTTGCCGGTGGCCGAGAAGTTGAAGGTGGCGTCGTGGCTGGGGACGGTCTTCTCCGGCCCGGCGTCGATGATGGTGTCGGGGAGGGTGGTCTCCACCTCGGGCTTGAACCAGTCGTCGCCGGCCATGGCGGCGAAGGCGGCCATCGACTCGTCGGAGCTGTCCATCCGCCGGTCGTCGCCCGGCTGGTCGGGACTGGCCGCCGGGGCCAGGGTCGAGTCGTAGACGACGGCGTCGATCCCCGACAGCTTCGTCTTGAGCGCCTCGTGGGCGGCGTCGACCCACTTCGCCTTGACGCCCGGCCCGTCCTCCACCGTGCCCCACCGGCCGACCATCATCGGCTTGTCGTGGTGGCTGCCCCAGTCGTGGAAGGGGGCGAAGATCTCCTCGAAGCTCTGGGCCTGGCTGTCGGGCTGGCTGGCGCGGCGGGGGTTGTAGCCGTCGGCGCAGGTCCAGTCGACCTGGTCGTCGCCGGGGTACCAGGCGTCGGCGGTGGGGCCGGTGAAGTCGGCGGCGTCGGCGCACCACACCCAGACGGCGTTGCCCGCCTGTTCGTCGGTGAAGATCTTGTGGATGCGCTTCCAGGCGGCGGTGTACTGCCCGGCGTCGGCCGACACGGTGCTGTTGTCGACGTTGGCGGGGTCGGCGAACCAGTTGATGAAGACCGGCTGGCCGAAGGTCCGGATGGCCCGGGCCCGCAGCCGGATCTGGGCGTCCCAGCTGCCCCGGTTGACCTCGCCGGTGGCCACCGGGCCCCAGGAGATCATGGGGATGCGACCGCCGGCGACGTCCCACTGCTCCCGTCCGTCGGGGAAGGCGGTCCCGAACGGGCGGTCGTAGCGGTCGATGGCCAGCCGCCGGCCCAGCTTGGCCTCGAGGTCGGTCACCGGCTGGTAGGGCGCGTCCTTCGGACCGTTGGCCACCGCCGCCCCGAACAGCGCCCCGTCGGCCGGAGCCAGCGGGGCGGCCCCGGGTCCACCACCGGCTCCCGCCGGGCCGGACCCGGCCGTCGGCGCCACAATCGCTACCACAGCCATCAGAGCTGCCCAACTACGAGCACGCATAACGTCAGAATACGCCCGTAACACCCATTTCGACCAGCGCGGCCGCTGACTCTTTGCTGACGCCGTGGCCGCGGCGGGGTCCGGGCCCGTCGGGGCCAATTGTCGGCGGCGGCGGGGTATGTGTCCCGGTATGGGTGGCTGGGCCGGAAGACGCTCCGAAAGGCCGCCGTTACCCTGGACGCCGTGAGTGCGACGCCGGTCCTCGCCCTCCACGGCCAGCCGGGGACGGGGCGCGACTTCGCCGCCGTCGGCCGGGCCCTGGCCGGGGAGCGCCGGGTCCTGGCCCCCGACCGGCCGGGCTGGGGCAGCCGGGTCGCCGAGGGGGCCGGCGGGTTCGCCGCCGGCGCCGACGACGCCGTCCGGGTGCTCGACGCCGAGGGCGTCGACCGGGCGGTCGTGGTCGGGTTCAGCTGGGGCGGAGGCGTGGCGCTGGAGATGGCCCGCCGCCACCCCGACCGGGTGGCCGCCCTGGTGCTGGCGGCCTCGATCGGCCCCGGCGAGCCGACCCCCGTCGACCGGGTGCTGGGCCGCCCGGTGCCCGGCCGGGTGATCTGCGCCGCCGGCCTGACGGCCACCCGCCTGCTGCTCCGCCGCCCCGCCGTCACCGGCCTGCTCGGCCGGGGCATGCGGGGGGTCGACCCGACCCACGTCCGCTACTTCGCCGACGACTGCCTGCGCCGCAGCGTCCTCGACAGCTTCATGGTCGAGCAGCAGGCACTGGTCACCGAGCTGCCGGCCGTGCTCGGGCACCTCGACGCCGTGCGGGCCCCGACCGTGGTGGTGACCGGCGACCACGACCGGATGGTGGCCGCCGCCTCTCCCCGCGCCCTCGCCGCCTCGATCCCCGGCGCCGAGCTCCGGGTCATCCCCGGCGCCGGCCACTTCCTGCCCGGCGCCGCCCCCGCCGCCCTGGCCGACGCCATCACCACCGCCGCCAGCCGCGCCGCCGGCTGACCGCCCTCCGGCGGTGGCCCCGGCCACCGGCGCCGGTAGATTCCAGCGACGATGGGGAAGCCGAGGACGATCAAGGGGCGGGCCCGGGAAGTGGCCCGGCGGCTGGCCGAGGAGTACCCGGCCGAGTGCGCCCTGGCCCACCGCAATCCCTTCGAGCTGGTGGTGGCCACGGTGCTGTCGGCCCAGACGACCGACGAGCGGGTCAACTCGGTCACCCCGGAGCTCTTCCGGCGGTGGCCGGCCCCCGCCGACCTGGCCAAGGCCGACCCGGCCGAGGTGGAGGAGGTCATCTTCCCGACCGGCTTCTTCCGCAACAAGGCCAAGAGCATCATCGGCCTGGCCCAGGCGCTCGACGAGCGCTTCGGCGGCGAGGTCCCCACCGCCCTGGAGGACCTCGTCACCCTCCCCGGGGTCGGCCGCAAGACCGGCAACGTCGTCCGCTCGGTGGCCTTCGACCTCCCCGGCCTGCCCGTCGACACCCACGTCGGCCGCATCAGCCGCCTGCTCGGCCTGACCAGCGAGGAAGACCCGGTGAAGGTCGAGCACGAGCTCGGCGCCCTGCTCCCCCCGAAGGAGTGGGGCGGCTTCTCGCTGCGCCTGATCCTCCACGGCCGCCAGATCTGCATCGCCCGCCGCCCGAAGTGCGGCGAGTGCCCCCTGAACGACATCTGCCCGTCCTCCCGGGTCCCGGCGTAATTCGGAGGCGGCCCGATGGCCGCGGCCCATATCGTCGGGCCGCCCTCCCGGGGGCGCCCGTGAAACCGGCGTTCTTTTCGGACACCCGTCTGTCCGAAATGAACGCCGAAACTGCTGGAGGTGCGGTGGACGAGATCCTGTCCCGGGTGCACGCGCTCGCCGAGCGCCAACACTGCGTCGTCAACATCAGTCAGATGCTCGGCTGCGGAGCGTCGAACCGGTGGGTCCGCCGCCGGGTTGACGACGGCTATTGGGTCGAGGAAGCGCCGACGGTGTTCCGGATGGCCGGCGCGCCGAGAACGTTTCGCACGCGAGCCATGGCCGCAGTCCTCTCGTGCAAGGGGCCGGCGCTCGTCTCCCACCGCAGCGCCGCCCACCTTCTGGGCTTCGAACACGTCCTGGAGCCGAGGTCTGTGGACATTCACGGTGCCCCGCCACCGCCGCCCGCGAGCCCGGCCGGCACTCAAGGTGCACGAGTCGTCGGCATTCCACCTCGCCGATCCGGCCGCCGTCGACGGAATCCCGGTGACCGGCGTCGCCCGGACGATCCTCGACTGCGCGCCGGGCGAGCTCAAGCCGATCCGATTGCTCGACGATGCGATCCGGCGGCGGATCGTCACGTGGGACGAGTTGTGGCGCTGCCACCTGACGCACAACGCCAGCGGGCGGAACGTGCGGGCCTATCGCGACATCCTGCTGGAACGGGACGGGAACGTACCGCCGGGTGGGGAGTTCGCCCGGCGGATGGCCGACATGCTGGTGGCGGCCGGCGTTCCGATGCCGGTGTTCGAGCACCCGGTGGTCGTGGACGGGCACGTGTACTACCTGGACCTGGCCTGGCCGGAGTGGCTGGTGGCCGTGGAGTGCAACGACGCCGGGAGCCATGACACGGCCAAGGCGTTCCGGCGGGATCCGATGAAGCGGAACCGGTGCGAGCGGGTCGGGTGGCGGTATCTGGAGTACACGTGGTGGGACATGGTGTTCGAGGCGGCCGAGGTGGTGGCCCAGGTGCTCGACGGGCTGGGCTGGGGCGGGCGGATCGCGGCGTAGGGGCGGGCGGCTTCACAAACCCATGACATTGGGCTCGCAAGGGGATCACGGGGGCGGCCGATCATTCGGGTGAAGCACCACGGAACCCAGCTCCAAGGAGGAGCCATGCGCCGCCGCATCATCGCCGGAGTCATCGTCGCCGCCGGCCTGGCCACCGCCGGGATCGCCTACGCCGACAACCAGCCGGGCGACCCCTCCATCTCCGTCGTCAAGGCCGCCGCCACCGGGGCCGCCTCGCCGGCCGCGGCCGGCGGGAAGGCCGGGGTCCTGAAGGGCGCCATCCACGGCGACCTCCTCGTCCGCAATCCGGACGGGTCGACCCGCACCGTCACCTTCGACCGGGGGAAGGTCGGGTCGATCTCGGATTCGTCGATCACGGTTCAGCGGCCGGACGGCGTCACCGTGACCGACGACCTGACCGCCCAGACCGTCTTCAACGGCACGCCGAAGGACCAGCTGCAGAGCGGGACGCCGGTGATCGTGGTGGCCGAGGGCCACACCGCCACCCACGTGGTCACGAAGGGCGCCGCCGCCGCGGCGGTGGCCAAGGCCTGCGCCCCCGGCACCGACGGGCCGGCCGCGGGGAACGGCGCCGCCGCCGGCAACGGGCCGGCCGCCGGGAACGGGCCGGCCGCGGCCGGGGACAAGCCCGGCGCGCGGATCCGCCAGCGGATCAAGGAGCGGATCTGCCAGCGGCTCGAGCAGCGCCAGCAGCGCCGGGCCAACCGGGGCGCCGGTGGCGCCGGAGCCGGCCTGAACGGCGGCGCCGGCGGGTCGGGGGCCGGTCCGGCCGCCGGGCTCGGCGGTGGCACGGGCCAGTCCGGGAGCGGGCAGGGCGGGCCGGCGGCGGGGCCGTCGTCGTCGGTAGATGACGGTTTGAAGACGATCGTGTCCTGACGGAACGTTCGCCGGGTCTCAGGCGTTCATAGGGGTACGGGGAGAGCCCAGCGGCTCCCCCCGTAGAAGCCCACCTCGGGGATCCGCCGCCCCGAGCGGCACGGGGGGCGGCGCCGTCACGGCGCCGCCCTCTGCTTCACGGCAGCCTGGTGCGCCCGTCTCGAGCCCCTGCGAGCGGGCGCACCGTTCCGTCAGGAGCCGGCCAGCTCCGACAGGGCGGTCAGGGCCCGGTCGATCGTCCGGCCCGCGCTGGTCAGGGCCCGGTCGGCCTCGAACAGCTCGGCGGCCACGGCGCTGTCGGGCGTGCCCTGGTAGCGCAGGGCGATCGTTTCCACCCGGACCCGCAGCTCTTCCAGCTGCGACCGGACACTCGACAACTCGGCCTGATGGGACGAAGCGCTCATGGCGGCCCAGAGTAGAACCCGCCGGCCCGTGGTCCGTCCGGTTATCGAGGGGCCCGGGGGTACATCCGGCCGGTACTCTGGCCTCACCGATGCTCACCCGTCTCGACCTGCGCGGCCGTACCGGCGAGGACCTCGCCCGGGCCCTGGCGCGCCCCGAGGCGGACGGCGGCGCCGGGCCGCTGGAGGCGGTCCGGGAGATCATCGCCGACGTCCGCCAGCGGGGCGACGAGGCGCTGCGCGACCTCACTGCCCGGTTCGACGGCGTCCAGCTGGAGGACCTGCGCGTCCCCCGCGGCGACCTGACCCACGCCCTGGCCACCCTCCCGCCCGGCTTCCGGGAGGCGCTGGAGTTCTCCCGCGACCAGATCATGGCCTACCACCGCACCCAGGTGGAGGAGGAGACCCGCCACGAGCGGGAGGGGATCGTCATCCGCAACCTGGTCCGGCCGGTCGACCGGGCCGGGTGCTACGTGCCGGGCGGGCGGGCGGTGTACCCGTCCACCGTGCTGATGACCGCCATCCCGGCCCAGGTGGCCGGCGTGCCGGAGATCGCCCTGTGCGTCCCGCCCGGGCCCGACGGCAACGTCCCCCAGGCCACGCTGGCCGCCGCCGCCCTGCTGGCCATCGACGAGGTGTACCGGATCGGCGGGGCCCAGGCCATCGCCGCCATGGCCTACGGCACCGAGTCGATCCGGCCCGTCGACGTCATCGTCGGCCCCGGCAACGTCTACGTCACCCTGGCCAAGCGGGAGGTGGCCGGCGTCGTCGGCATCGAGTCGACCGCCGGCCCGTCGGAGCTCGTGGTGGTGGCCGACGAGTCGGCGCCGCCCGACTACGTCGCCATCGACCTCATGGCCCAGGCCGAGCACGGCCCCAACGGCGCCGCCCTCCTCGTCACCTGGTCGGAGGCGCTGGCCGACGACGTGGCGCAGGCCATCGACCGGCTGCTGGCCGAGTCGTCCCGCCGGGCCGACACCGAGGCGACCCTCCGCAGCGGCGGTTCCATCGTCCTCGTCGACGGGCCCGAGCAGGCGATGGAGGTGGCCAACCACGTCGCCCCCGAGCACCTCGAGCTGATGAACGCCGACCCGGCGGCGCTGGTCCCGCTCGTCCGCCACGCCGGCGCCGTGTTCTGCGGGCAGTTCGCCCCGGCCGCCGTCGGCGACTACGTGGCCGGCGTCAACCACGTGCTGCCCACCGCCCGCACCGCCCGGTTCTCCTCGGCCCTGCGGGTGGCCAATTTCTGCAAGCACCTCCACGTCGTGGGCCTCGACGAGAGCGCCCTCGGCCGGGTCGCCCCCTACGTGGCCGCCTTCGCCGACACCGAGGGGCTCGAGTCCCACGCCAAGTCCGTCCGCATGCGGGGAGCCCGGACGTGAGCTCCCCGCTCCGGCGGGACGACCTGAGCGACCTCGAGGGCTACCACTCGCCGCAGGTCGACGTGGCCGTCCGGCTCAACACCAACGAGAGCCCCTACCCGCCCCCGCCCGAGTTCTTCGAGGCCTGGACGGCGCAGGTGACCGGCTCGGCCGCCCACCGCTACCCCGACCGGGAGGCCCGGGCCCTGCGCTCGGCCCTGGCCGGCTTCCTCGGCCAGCCCGTCGAACGGGTCTTCTGCGCCAACGGATCCAACGAGGTCCTCCAGACGCTGCTGCTGACCTACGGCGGTCCGGGTCGCAGCGCGCTGGTGTTCGAACCGTCCTACGTCCTCCACGCCCACATCGCCCACATCACGGGGACGGGCGTGGTCACCGGCGAGCGCCGGGCCGACTTCACGCTCGATCCGGCCCAGGCCGTCGGCCTCGTCGAGGAGCACGAACCCGACGTCGTCTTCCTCACCACCCCCAACAACCCGACGGGGATCGTCGAGCCCAGGGAGACGGTCGAGGCGCTGGTCCGGACGGTGGCCGACCGGGCCAAGCCGGGGCTGGTCGTGATCGACGAGGCCTACGCCGAGTTCTCACCGTGGACGGCCGTCGACCTCGTGGCCGACGGGCTGCCGCTCGTCGTGTCCCGCACCTACTCCAAGGTGTGGTCGATGGCCGCCTTCCGGCTGGGGTTCTGCGTCGCCCCGGCGGCGGTGGTCGACGACCTCCTCACGGTCGTGCTGCCCTACCACCTGTCGGTGCCGACCCAGGCCGCCGGGACCGTGGCGGTGCGCTTCACCGACCAGATGGGCGCCCGGGTCCACTCCATCGTGACCGAGCGGGAGCGGGTGGCCGCCGCCCTCGACGCCCTCGACGGCGTCGAGGCCTTCCCGTCGGGCGCCAACTTCATCCTGTTCCGCACCGCCGACGGCCAGGCCACGTGGGAGGGGCTGCTGGCCGCCGGCGTGCTCGTTCGCAACTTCGCCCGCTGGCCCCGCCTCGACAACTGCCTGCGGGTGACGATCGGCCGGCCGGAGGAGAACGACGCCTTCCTGGCCGCCCTGAAGGAGGTTCTCTCAGCATGAGCCCGAGAGTGGCCGAGAAGAAGCGCTCCACCAAGGAGACCGAGATCTCGGTGCGGATCGACCTCGACGGCACCGGCGTGGCCAAGGTGGCGACCGGCATCCCGTTCTTCGACCACATGCTGGAGCAGATCGGCCGCCACGGCGGTTTCGACCTCGAGCTGACCGCCCGGGGCGACCTCGAGGTCGACACCCACCACACCATCGAGGACACCGGCATCACCCTCGGGGCGGCCTTCGCCGAGGCGCTGGGCGACAAGGCCGGCATCCGCCGCTTCGCCTCCTACCTTCTGCCGCTCGACGAGGCGCTGATCCAGGTGGCGCTCGACCTGTCGGGCCGCCCGTTCCTGGCCTACGACGTCGACGTCCCCAGCCAGATGATCGGCACGTTCGACCCCCAGCTGGCCGAGGAGTTCTTCCGGGCGTTCGTCACCTCGGCCGGGATCACGCTCCACCTGAAGAGCCTCTCGGGCAAGAACGGCCACCACGTCGTGGAGGCGTCGTTCAAGGGCGTGGCCCGGGCGCTGCGCGACGCCGTACGGATCGACGGCGGGGGGATCCCGTCCACCAAAGAAGTGCTGTGATCGCCGTACTGGACTACGGGATCGGCAACCTCCGCTCGGCCGAGAAGGCGCTGCAGCACGTCGGCGTCGACGCCGCCCTCACCACCGACCCGGCCGTGGCCCGGCGGGCGGCCGGCGTGGTGCTGCCCGGCGTCGGGGCCTTCGGGCGCTGCATGGAGCAGCTGCGGGAGTCGGGCCTCGAGCCGGTGGTCCACGAGGCCGTCGAGTCGGGCAAGCCCTTCCTCGGGATCTGCGTGGGGATGCAGATGCTCTTCGACTCCAGCGAGGAGGCGCCGGGCTGCAAGGGCCTCGGGATCTTCCCGGGCGAGGTCCGCCGGCTGGTCACCACCGAGCGCCTGCCCCACATGGGCTGGAACACCCTGACGATCCGGCACGGCTCGATCCTCTTCGAGGGGATCGACGACGGCAGCTGGCTGTACTTCGTGCACTCCTACGCCCCCGTCCCGGCCGACGGCGCCCTCGTGGCCGCCACCACCGACTACGGCGGGGAGGTCGTGGCCGCCGTGGAGCAGGGCCACGTGTGGGCCACGCAGTTCCACCCCGAGAAGAGCGCGGCCAAGGGCCTGCGCCTCCTCAAGAACTTCGCCGCCGCCTGTGGCTGATCTCTACCCGGCCATCGACCTGCGGGCCGGCCGGGCCGTCCGGCTGCTGCGGGGCGACTACGCCGCCGAGACCGTCTACTCCGACGACCCGGTGGCCGTGGCCCGGTCGTTCGAGGCGGCCGGCGCCCGGTGGATCCACGTCGTCGACCTCGACGCCGCCCGCAGCGGCGAGGCCGGCAACCTGGAGTACGTGGCCGCCATCGCCCGCAGCGTGGGCTGCGAGATCGAGACCGGCGGCGGGGTCCGCTCGGTGGAGGCGGCCGAGCGCCTGATCGACGCCGGCGTGAGCCGGGTGGTCGTCGGCACGGCCGCCGTCGAACGGCCCGAGCTCGTCACCGAGCTGGCCGGCCGCTACCCCGGCCGGGTGGCCGTGGGGCTCGACGCCCGGGGCCGCCAGGTGGCCGTCAAGGGCTGGACGGAGACGACGGGGGCCGACCTGGTCGAGCTGGCCCGCCGGTTCGAGGGCGAGGGCGTGGCCGCCCTGATCGTGACCGAGATCGGCCGGGACGGCACCATGGCCGGCCCCGACCTCGACCAGCTGGCCGCCGTGCTCGACGCCACCTCGGTCGACGTCGTGGCCAGCGGCGGCGTCGGCACGCTGGACGACATCCGGGCCCTGGCCGCCCTCACCGCCGGCCCCCGGAGCCTGGCCGGCGTCATCGTCGGACGGGCCATCTACGAAGGCCGCTTCACCGTGGAGGAGGCGCTGGCATGCTTGGCGCCCGTGTGATCCCCTGCCTCGACGTCACGGCCGGCCGGGTCGTCAAGGGCGTGAACTTCGTCGGCCTGCGCGACGCCGGCGACCCCGTCGAGCTGGCCGCCCGCTACGACGCCGAGGGCGCCGACGAGCTGGTCTTCCTCGACATCACGGCCAGCTCCGACGCCCGGGCGACGATGGTCGACGTCGTGGCCCGGGTGGCCGAGGAGGTGTTCATCCCCTTCACCGTGGGGGGCGGGCTCAACAACGCCGACGACGTCCGCAGGATGCTCCGGGCCGGGGCCGACAAGGTGTCGTTCAACACCCGGGCGGTGGCCACGCCGGAGATCGTGGCCCAGGGGGCCGACGAGTTCGGCTCCCAGTGCATCGTGGTGGCCATCGACGCCCGCCGGGCCCAGCAGGGGTGGGAGGTCTACACCCACGGCGGCCGCAAGCCCACCGGACTCGACGTCGTGTCGTGGGCCGAGGAGGTCGTGGCCCTCGGCGCCGGCGAGATCCTCCTCACCTCGATGGACCGCGACGGGACCAAGTCGGGCTACGACTGCGAGCTGCTCCGGGCGGTGGGCGACGCCGTCCCCGTCCCGGTCATCGCCAGCGGCGGCGTCGGCACGCTCGAACACCTGTACGAGGGGATCGCCGACGGCGGGGCCAGCGCCGTGCTGGCCGCCTCGATCTTCCACTTCGGCCAGCACACCGTGGCCGAGGCCAAGGAGTACCTCGCCGCCCGGGGAATCCCGGTGCGGGCCGTGACAGCTTCGTGACAAATCCCCGGGACCCCCTTCCGGCCCGCCGCACCATTCGGTACCCTCGCTGAAACCGGAGCCCGGCCCTGCCGTGGGTCGGTCGCGAGAGCGGGGGTGGCCATGGAAGACCCAGTGCTCGACGAGGCGTTCATGCGGCGCTACCGGGAGCTGCTCGACGCGGAGGACAATGCCTTCGACGAGCTGGAACACGCCTATGAAGACGGCGACCGGGAGCATTTCGAGACCGACTTCGCCGCCTGGCAATCGGTACTCGAACGCAAGCTCGCCTTCCTCGAACGCCGGGGTCTCTCCGCCGAACCGACGCTGAGTTACCGCTCCGCTTAGGTTCGGGGACACCCCGCCGCGTAGCCGGGCCCGGCCGGGGCCCCCACTACGATGGCGGCGTGCCCGCCCAGTTCAGCGCCACGCCGATCACCGCCGCCCCCGAGCACCTCGCCGCGGTCAAATTCGACGCCGACGGCCTCGTCCCGGCCATCATCCAGGAGGCGGGGACGGGGGCGGTGCTCATGCTGGCCTACATGAACGACGCCTCGCTCAAGCAGACGCTGGAGACCGGCCGCACCTGGTTCTGGTCCCGCAGCCGGCAGGAGTACTGGTGCAAGGGCGAGACGTCGGGCGACCGGCAGTACGTGCGGGAGGCGTACTACGACTGCGACGGCGACACGCTGCTGTTCGTCGTCGACCAGGAGGGCAGGGGCGCCTGCCACGTTCCCGGCCAGCGCACCTGCTTCTTCCGCAGTTTCGCCGACCCGGCCTGACCGGAATGTCCGAGCCGCTGCGCCCGTCGCTGGCCGAGTTCACCGAACTGGCCGGCACCTACACGGTGGTGCCCGTGTGGCGGGAGGTGCTGGCCGACCTCGAGACGCCGGTGTCGGTCTTCCTCAAGCTCGTCGGCCCGGCCGGCGAAGGATTCCTGCTGGAGTCGGTGGAGCACGGCGAGCGCTGGGGGCGGTACTCCTTCGTGGGGCGGGACCCGGCGCTGACGATGGTGGCCCGGGCCCGCGACGTCCGCTGGCTGGAGGGCGAGCCCGACGCCGGCCTGGCCGCCGGCCTGCCCGGCGACCGGGGCGCCCTCGGGGCGCTGGAGGCGCTGCTGGCCCGCTTCCGGGCCCCCCGCCTGCCCGACCTGCCGCCCTTCCACGGCGGCATCGTCGGCTGGCTGGGCTACGACATCGTGCGGGAGATCGAGCGTCTGCCCAACGTCCCGGCCGACGACCCCGGCCTCCCCGACGCCGTGATGTCGCTCACCGGCCACGTGGCCGCCTTCGACCACTTCCGCCAGCGGATCTACCTCATCGAGAACGTGTTCCTCCCGGCCGGGGCCCCCGAAGCCGACGTGGCCGCCGCCTACGAGGCCGCCGCCGCCCGGATCGAGGCCCTGGTCGACGACCTGGCCCGCCCGCTGCCCTACCAGCCGGTGGCCCCGCCGACCGACATCGCCGAGGGCGGCGAGCTGCCGGCCTTCCGGTCGTCGATGGCCGGCGGCGCCTACGGCCGGGCCGTCGAGGTGGCCCGGGAGCACATCCTGGCCGGCGACATCTTCCAGGTGGTGCTGGCCCAGCGGTTCGACTTCGAGCTGGGCTGCGACCCCTTCGACGTCTACCGGGTGCTGCGCCAGGTGAACCCGTCGCCCTACATGTACTTCCTCCGGGGGGCCGACGGGCCCGGGGGGGCGGGGGCGTCCCCCGGGATGATGACGGTCTGCGGCAGCTCGCCCGAGCCCATGGTCCAGCTGCTCGACGGCCGGGTCATCAGCCGGCCCATCGCCGGCACCCGCCGCCGGGGCCGGGACGAGACCGCCGACCGCCGCCTGGCCGCCGAGCTGGTCGAGCACCCCAAGGAGCGGGCGGAGCACGTGATGCTGGTCGACCTGGCCCGCAACGACGTCGGCCGGGTCGTCCGCTTCGGCACCGAGCAGGTCGACGAGCTGATGACGCTGGAGCGCTACAGCCACGTGATGCACCTCACCTCCCAGGTGTCGGGGGAGCTGCGGCCCGGCCAGGGCCCGGTCGACGTGCTGCGGGCCACGTTCCCGGCCGGCACCGTGTCGGGCGCCCCCAAGGTGCGGGCCATGGAGATCATCGACGACCTCGAGCCGGTCAAGCGGGGCCCGTACGCCGGCGTCGTCGGCTACGTCGACTTCTCCGGCAACCTCGACACCGCCATCGCCATCCGCACGATGATCGTCGACGGTGACGGCCGGGCGTCGGTCTCGGCCGGGGCCGGGATCGTGGCCGACTCCGACCCGAAGGACGAGGACCTCGAATGCCACAACAAGGCCCGGGCCATCCTGGCCTCGGCGGCGGCCGCCCGGCACCTGCGGTCCCGGCCGCAGACGACGGAGGCCTGGTGACCGCCGGCCTGCCGCCGGGCGCGGCCTCGGCCGACGACCTCGGCGTGGCCGTGGCCGCCCACTACGGCGACCCCGCCGCCGAGGAGCGGGCCTTCACCGGGGGCGCCGCCCTCGTCGACCGCTGCGCCCGGGGGGCGGTGCTGGTCGAGGGCCCCGAGGCCCTCAAGTTCCTCCAGTCGCTGCTGTCGCAGGACATCGACGGCCTGGCCGACGGGCAGGGCGCCCACGCCCTCCTCCTCCAGCCCCAGGGCAAGCTCGACACCGACCTCCGTTTCCTCCGGGTCGGCGAGGCCGCCTGGCTCGACTGCGAGGTCGGCCGGGCCGAGGGGCTGGCCGCCTCGTTGCGGCGGTTCAAGATCCGCATCAAGGCCGACGTCACCGACCGGAGCGGCCAGTGGGGCTGCCTGCTGCTGCGGGGGCCGGCCGTGGCCGCCACCGTGGAGGCGGCGGGCGGGCCGCCGCTGCCGGCCGAGCAGCACGCCCACCGGCCGTGGCCCGTCGGCGCCGCCACCGCCACCGCCGCCGAGGTCGACGGCCCGGGGGAGGCCCGGCTGGTCCGGGCCGACTGGCCCGGCGGCCCGCCCGGCGCCGACATCGTCGGCCCGGTGGCCGAGCTGGCCGAGCTGTGGGGCGCCCTGGTGGCGGCGGGCGCCACCCCGGCCGGGCTGGTCGCCTTCGAGGCCGCCCGGGTCCGGGCCGGCGTGCCCCGGCAGGGCCGCGACCTCGACGAGAAGACGATCCCCCAGGAGGCCTTCCTGGAGCGCGACGCCGTGTCGTTCACCAAAGGCTGCTTCCTCGGCCAGGAGCTGGTCTGCCGCATCGACTCCCGGGGGCACGTCAACCGGCTCCTGCGGGGTCTGACGATCGAGGGGAGCGCGGGCATTGACACCACACCGCCGCCCGGAGCGGGCATCGTGGTGGGCGACAAGGAGGTCGGGACGCTGACGACGGTGGCCAGGTCGCAGAGCGGGACGGTGGCGCTGGGTTACGTCCGGCGCGAGGTCGAGCTGCCGGCCGGCGTCGTCGTCCGGTGGGACGGCGGCGAGGCACCGGCCGTGGCCGCCGCCCTCCCGGAGCGGGCCGAGTGAGCGCCGCATCCGGGAACGAGCGGCGGCGGGCGCTCCGGCCGGCCCGGGCGGCGGCGGTGACGCTGACGGCGCTCACCCTGGTCCTGGCGGTACTGGCCGGGTGCTCCAAGCACGAAGGCAAGGCGCTGCCCGCCCCCAAGGTCGGCGAGACCACCACCAGCACCGAACCGATCGACCTCACCCAGGTGTCGATCACGCCGATCGCCGTGGTCGGCAAGCCCACCACGACCACCCGGCCGCTGGGCGGCGGCAAGGCGTCGATCTTCGGCCGGGTCCTCGACGACTCCGGCAGCCCCGTCCCCCAGGCGCTGGTCCGGGCGACGTACTACGGCGACCCGTCCAAGCCCGAGGTCATCGAGGCCCTGTCGGGCGACGACGGCACCTACCGCTTCGACCAGGTCCTCGGCGGCCAGTGGCGGATCCGGGCCTGGAAGGCCCCGACGCTGGCCACCCTGGAGGACAACACGCTCTTCCTGGGCTACACCGACCAGCGCCAGCTCGACCTCAAGGTGAAGGTCGCCACCGACTACGTCCTCACCTCGAACATGGCGCCGGCCACGCCGTTCATCGGTTCGGCGGTGGAGCTGGCGGTGCTGCTGCTGACCCAGTCGGTCGACCAGGACGGCGCCATCCACCGCACCCCGGTCGGCGGGGCGGGCGTGACGCTCAACATCACCGGCAAGTGGTCGCTGTCGGGCGACGCCACCCAGGGAACCGACTCCAGCGGCCGGGCGGCCTGGACGCTGACCTGCACCGAGACCGGCCAGCAGCCGATCTCGGCCATCGTCGGCGGCCAGGAGTGGCCGCTCAAGGTGCCCGACTGCCACGACCCGATGGAGACGACGACTACGACGACGACGGCCCCGCCTCCGGGGGCGTCGACGACGAGCTCGACGAAGCCGAAGTCGTCGACCACGACGTCGACCCGTCCGAAGTCGTACGCCACGACGTCGACCCGTCCGGCGGGCGGTCACTACTAGCCCGCAGGGTCACCACGAACCGGGTACCGCCCGAGGCCGTGGCCTCGACCGACACCCGGCCGCCCATGGCCGTCACCAGCTCCCGGACGATGGCCAGGCCGAGGCCCGTCCCCACCTTGCGGCCGGGCTGGCGCCGCGACGTGTAGAGCCGCTCGAACACCCGGGGCAGGTCGTCGGGGTCGATGCCCGGCCCGTCGTCGGCCACGCCGATCTCCACCGCCGCGGCCCCGGGGGCGGTGCGGGCGGCCACCTCCACGGTGGTGGCGGCGTACTTCAGGGCGTTCTCCAGCAGGTTGGCCATCACCTGGGCCAGGCGCTCGGCGTCGGCCACGGCCATGACCGGGCCGGGGTCGCCCGCCACCACGACGGCGAGCCCCACGTCGCGGGCCGCCGGCTCCAGCGCCCGGGCGGCGTGGCGGGCCACCTCGGCGGCGTCGACCGGGCCGAGCGTGAGGGAGAACTCCCGGGCGTCGAGCCGGGCCAGCTCCAGCAGGTCGGCCACCAGGCGCTCCAGCCGGCGGGACTCGGCCCCGATGATCTCCGCCGCCCGGCGCCGGGACTCCTCGTCGTCGGCCGCCCCCTCGGCCACGGCCTCGGCGTAGCCCCGGATCGACGTCAGGGGCGTCCGCAGGTCGTGGGAGATGCTCATGAGGAAGGCCCGCTCCAGGCTGCGGTGCCGGCCGAGCTCGGCGGCCATGGTGTCGATGGCCGCCGCCACGGCGGCCAGCTCGTCGTCGGCCGCTCCGGCCGGGATCCCCACCCGGGCGCTGAGGTCGCCGCCGGCGATGGCCCGGGCCGTGCGCTCCATCGCCTGCAGCGGACGGGTCAGGCGCCGCACCAGCCAGAACGACACGGCCACGCCGACCAGGGCGGCCACCAGGGCGGCGATGAACAGGATCCCGCCGAGCCGGCCGAGGGCGAAGAACCCGATCCGGCGGGTGGCGACCAGCACCAGCGTCCCGTCGGCCGACGGCGTGAGCGGCTGGGCGACCCAGACGATCTGCCCCGAGGAGCCCGACTGCACCCGGCCGGCGGCCAGGCCGGGCCCGTCGAGGTCCTTGGGCTTCACGCCGCCGGGCAGCTTGGTGATGGCGGCGTTCTGGGCCAGCCGGTTGCGGAGCCGTTCCAGGAGCCGGCCGGCGGCGCCGGGGCGGGGGAGGACCTGGCCCGCTTCGGCCAGCGTCCCGTCGGGCAGGACGCCGGTCACGCCGACCTGGTCCGCCCCCAGCCGGGCCCGCAGCTGGGCCACCACCAGCCGGGGCGGCTGGCCGTCGCGCTCCTCCTGGTAGAGCACGTCGAGGCCCCGCTTGAGGTCGGAGACGGCCGTCGAGCGGGTGGCCGGCCGGGCGGCCACCACCGTGATGAGCCCGGCCAGCAGCACCGACCCCACCGACAGGCCGACCAGGGCCAGGACGAGGCGCTGGTGCAGCGACCGGCGGGGCGGGGTGGCCATCAGCCGGGCGGGTCGAGCCGGTAGCCCAGGCCCCGGACGGTGGTGATGGCCACGGCGTCGCCCAGCTTCTTGCGGACCTGGGCCACGTGGACGTCGACGGTCCGGGCGTCGCCGTACCAGCCGTAGCCCCACACCCCGTCGAGGATCTGCTGGCGGGAGAGGGCCCGTCCGCCGTTCTCGGCCAGGTAGCGCAGCAGCTCGAACTCCTTGCCGGTGAGATCGACGACCTCGCCGTGGGCCCTGACCTCCCGGCGGGCGAGGTCGATGACCGCGCCGCCGACCTCGAGCCGCTCGGCGGCCGGGGCCGAGGGCTCCGAGCGCCGCAGGATGGCCTTGACCCGGGCCACCAGCTCCCGGGGCGAGAAGGGCTTGGTCAGGTAGTCGTCGGCGCCGAGCTCGAGGCCGAGGATCCGGTCGATCTCGGAGTCCCGGGCGGTGAGGAAGATGACCGGCACGCCGCTCAGCCCGGGCACGGCGTCGGCCCGCAGCCGCCTGCAGACCTCCAGCCCGTCGATGCCCGGAAGGCCGACGTCGAGCACCACCAGCCTCGGCCGCTCCCGCCGGGCCGCCGCCAGCCCGTCCTCGCCGGTGCCGGCCTTGAGCACCCGGTACCCCTCCTTGCGGAGGTACAGCTCGACGAGGTCGGCGATGTTGGTCTCGTCGTCGACGACCAGGATCGTGCCGCCCGCGCTGCTCACGAGCCGGATTGTTTCACCAGTGGCCGCGGTGGATGGTCTCACCCTCGGGCCGCCGGCCCCGGCGCAGCGACGGCGACGGCTCGTCGGGCGCCGGCCAGCCCAGCGCCACCGCCCCGATCGGGTGCCACTCGGGCGGGATCCCGAACGCCTCCCGCACTCCCGGAAGGCCGTCGAAGATCCCGAAGAACAGCGCCCCGAGGCCCTCGTCGACGGCGGTCAGGAGGATGGCCATGGTGGCGAAGGCGCAGTCGACGTCCCAGTAGGGGACGGGCCAGCGGGCCTCGTCCCGATCGGCCCAGCCCTTGTCGGCTTCGGCGTAGCGGTCGAGGTACGCCTCCCTGGAGGCGCAGGGCAGGACGATGACCGGCGCCCGGAACAGCCCCGGCCACCGGAAGGCCGAGCGCCGGTCCTCCGAGGGGAACGTGCAGTCCCAGAACCGGCCGACCTGCTCCGCCCCTTCGAGGACGAGAAAGGCGAAGCCCTGCGTGTGCCCGGCCGACGGCGCCCGGCGGGCGTGGTCGAGGATCCGCGCCAGCGCCTCCGGGGGCACCGGACGGTCCTCGAAGTTGCGGACCATCCGCCGCCGCCGGACGACGTCGCGGAACTCCATCAGCTCTTCGGCAAACCGAGGACCCGTTCGCCCACGATGTTGCGCAGGACCTCGTCGGTGCCGCCGGCCACCCGCATGCCCGGCACGGTCATCACGAACTGCGACCAGGCGTAGGTGCCCCACTCGCCGGTGTCGGCCACCAGCCGGGGCCCGAGCAGCTCGGTCAGGAGCGCCGCCATCTTCTGCATGTTGTTGGTCAGCGCCAGCTTCAGCGTTGACAGCTCCGGCCCGGGCAGCTGCCCGGCCCGCATCTTGGCCATGGCCCGCAGGCTGGTGTAGCGGTTGACCGAGTGCCGGATGATGACGTCGGCCAGCTGCTGGCGCACCACCGGGTCGCGGTCGAGGCCCATGTGCCGGGTCAGGGCCTTGAGCCGGCCGGCGAGGTCCATGCCGGAGCCGACGCCGCCGCCGCCGATGGCCATCCGCTCGTTCATCAGCGTGGTCAGCGCCACCGTCCAGCCCTGGTCGACGTCGCCGAGGCGCATCGTGTCGGGCACGCGGACATCGGTGAAGAAGACCTCGTTGAACGAGGCGCCGCCGGTCATCTGGCGCAGCGGGCGGACCTCGACGCCGGGGGCCTTCATGTCGACCAGGAACATCGTCAGCCCCCGGTGGCGGCTGTCGGGGTAGGTGGCCGTCCGGGTGATGATCTCGCCGATGTCGGAGTAGTGGGCGCCCGACGTCCACACCTTCTGGCCGTTGAGGACCCACTCTTCGCCGTCGCGCATCGCCTTCGTCTGGATGCCGGCCAGGTCGGAGCCGGCCACCGGTTCGGAGAACAGCTGGCAGGCCACGATGTCGCCCCGGTACAGCGCCCGCAGGTAGCGCTGGCGGACCTCCTCGACGGCGTGGGCCAGGATCGTCGGCGCCACCATGCCGAGCCCGATGCCGAACGGGCCGATGCCGGGCGTGTCGTACTCCTTCTCCAGGCTCTGCCAGATCCGGTCGTACTCCCGGGGCAGGCCCCGGCCGCCGTAGGCCTCGGGGCCGGTGATCCAGCCGAAGCCGGCGTCGAACACCTTGGCCCGCCAGGCCTTGGCCTCGGCCAGGACGGCGGCGTCCTCCTCCGGGGTCCGCTCGGCCAGCAGTCCGACCTCGTCGCTGCCCTCGCCCCAGGCGTCGCTGGCCTTCACCTTCGGCTCGGCGTTGGCCTGAAGGAAGGCGCCGGCCTCGGCCCGGAACTCCTCGGTGGTGATCATGGAGGTTGATCGTACTGTGCAGTAACCGCCGGGCCCTGAGCCGGGCCGCGTCAGGGTTACCCGCCGGTCGGCGGCTAGTTTCGGGCCTCGATGGATGCCACCACGTGCCGCCTCTGCGGTACGCCGCTGCCGCTCGGCCGCCCGACCCGCTGCCCCAACTGCGGGCTGCATCCGGCCCGCGACCTCGGCCGGATCGGGTACCGCAAGCTGGTCGCCGGCCTGGCCGCCGTCTACGGGGTGACCGCCCTCGCCGTCCTGCTCACCCGCGGCCGCTGACGATGGGTGAGGCGCCGGCGGTGGTGGTCGAGGGCCTGAAGAAGGCCTACGGCGCCAACCTGGCGGTGGACGGGCTGAGCTTCACCGTCGAGCCGGGCGAGGTCTTCGGCCTGCTCGGCCCCAACGGCGCCGGCAAGACCACCACGGTGGAGAGCCTGGAGGGCTACCGGGCGCCGGACGCCGGCATGGTCAGCGTGCTCGGGCTCGATCCCATCCGCCAGCACCGGCGGCTCACGCCCCGCATCGGGGTGATGCTCCAGGAGGGCGGGCTCTACCCCGGCATCCGGCCGCTGGAGGCGCTGCGGCTGTTCGCCGCCTACTACGAGCACCACGAAGAGCCCGAGGCCCTCCTCGACCTCGTCGGCCTCCGCCCGGTGGCCGGCACGCTGGTGCGGCGGCTGTCGGGCGGCCAGAAGCAACGGCTGTCGCTGGCCCTGGCCCTCATCGGGAAGCCCGAGGTGGTGTTCCTCGACGAGCCCACCGCCGGGATGGACCCCCACGCCCGGCTCACCACCTGGGAGGTCGTCACCGGCCTCAAGGAGCGGGGGGCCACGGTCATCCTCACCACCCACGCCATGGACGAGGCCGAGCGCCTCTGCGACCGGGTGGCCATCATCGACGGCGGCCACCTCGTGGCGCTGGGCACCCCGGGCGACCTGACCCGCTCGGCCGGCGGCGGCGAGACCCGCTTCACCGCCGCCCCCGGCCTCGACACCGAGAGCCTGGCCGCCGCCCTGCTGCTGGCCCCGGCGGCGGTGGCCGAGTCCCGCCCGGGGGAGTACGTCGTCCACGCCGCCCCGAGCCCCGAGCTTGTCGCCGCCCTCACCGCCTGGCTGCGGGACCACGGCGTGGCCCTCGGCGACCTGCGGGCCGGGCGGCGCACGCTGGAGGAGGTGTTCCTCCAGGTGACGTCGGAGCCCTCGGTGGCCGGCGGCGAGGAGGACGAGGCCACCGTGCCCGGCGGGCGGCGCCGGGGGCGCAGCCGGAGCCGGAGCGGCACATGAGCCGAGCGCCGAAGGCCGCCCCGGGTCGGAGGGTTCTGTTTCGGCGCGACCCGGGAGAGGACTGAGGTGCGAGCGCGGGGCGTCGGCGCCCAGGTCGAGGTGGAGACGAAGCTCACGCTGCGGCGGGGCGAGAGCCTCATCGTCACGCTGGGGATCCCGGTGGGGATCCTCGTGTTCTTCGGCAAGGTCAACCTCGACCTCTACGCCGGCTACAAGGACCCGCTCGACTTCCTGGTGCCCGGCGTCCTGGCGCTGGCCGTCATGTCGACGGCCATGGTCAGCCTGGGGATCGCCACCGGCTTCGAGCGCCGCTACGGAGTGCTGAAACGGCTGGGCTCGACGCCGCTCGGGCGCTCGGGGCTGCTGACCGCCAAGACGCTCACGGTCGTCACGGTCGAAGTCCTCCAGGCGGTGATCCTCGTGGCCACCGCCCTGATCATGGGCTGGTCGCCGGCCGGGGGGTACGTCAGCGCCCTCGGGGTGATGATCATCGGGACGATCGCCTTCTCCGGGCTCGGCCTGCTGATGGCCGGCACGCTGCGGGCCGAGGGGACGCTGGCCGTGGCCAACGGCGGCTACCTGCTGCTGCTGGTCCTGGGGGGGATGGCCTACCCGCTGTCCAAGCTGCCGCTGGCCCTCCAGGACGTGGCCCGGGTCCTCCCCGCCGCCCCGCTGGCCGACTGCCTGCGCGGCGCCCTCACCGGCGCCGGCCTCCCCGGCGCCCGGCTGTCGATCCTGATCGGCTGGGCCGTCGTGGCGCCGCTGCTGGCCGCCCGCTCCTTCCGCTGGGAGGAATGAGGCGGGTCCCGGTCAGCGGGACGGGCTGATCTTCTCGTACTGCTTGTCGAGCAGGCCGATCGACACGGGCCCGATCAGGTAGCCGGCGATCGTCCCGTCGGGCCGGATGAAGAACGTGGCCGGGGCGCTCTGCACGCCGTAGGCCTCGGCCACCTTCCCCTGCGGATCGACGAGGACGGGCCAGTCGGCGCCGGCCCCCTCGGCCGCCCGCCGGCCGGCGTCGACCGACTCCCGGAACAGGATGCCGACCACGTCGAGGCCGGGGTGGCGCCGGCGCAGCTCGGCCAGCAACGGCAGCTGGCGGGTGCACTGCTCGCACCAGGCGCCGTAGAAGTTGACGACCACCGGCCGGCCGGCGAAGCCGGCCAGCGATACGGCCCGCCCGTCGATCGACTGCAGGGCGAAGGCCGGGGCGGGGCCGGAGTAGCGGGGATCGAGGCGGGCCTCGTGGTGCACCGCCCGGCGGATGAGGACGCTGGCCGGCACGGCGCTCAGGATCAGCACGAAGGCGATCGTGCGGGCGATCCGTCCCCCGGAGCGGGGCCGCTCAGAAGCGCTGCTGGACGACGGCGTCGACGGCGATGGCGGCGAAGAGCAGGCCAAGGTAGGTGATGGAGTAGGAGAACAGCCGGAGTGCCGCCTTGGTGGAGCCGTCGCGGTTCAGCTGGTTGGCGCACTGGAGGAACCGGGCGCCGAGCACGAGGGCGGCCACCAGGTACACCGGGCCCATCTGGGCCGCCGGGCACAGCGTCAGCGTCACGCCGACCAGCACCACCGAGTAGGCCAGGATCTGGCGGGCGGCGGCCTTGGGCCCGGCCACCACCGGCAGCATGGGGACGCCGGCGGCGGCGTAGTCGTCCTTGTACTTGAGGGCCAGGGCCCAGAAGTGGGGCGGCGTCCACATGAAGATGATCGTGAACATCACCCAGGCCGGCAG
>Ga0070741_10001002_pt1 | contig 92026 bp, 83 predicted proteins | sample Coa_R1_4_FD_66440 | JGI IMG/M metagenome (GOLD analysis project Ga0070741, IMG submission 66440) | Surface soil microbial communities from Centralia Pennsylvania, which are recovering from an underground coalmine fire - Coalmine... | ecosystem: Environmental > Terrestrial > Soil > Unclassified ...
GGTGATCGCCGCGGTGAGCGTCGTCTTGCCGTGGTCGATGTGACCGATCGTGCCGACGTTCACGTGCGGCTTGGTGCGCTCGAACTTCTTCTTCGCCATCGTCTTCGCAGGGGCTCCGCCCCTTCCACCCCGCTTTCTTCGGTTCCTTTGTCAGTGAGCCCACCTCGGGGATCGAACCCGAGACCTCGTCCTTACCAAGGACGTGCTCTACCAACTGAGCTAGGTGGGCAGAGTCGCCTTTTCCGGACACGAAAAGAGAGTTGCGTGGCGCAACTCCCTCGAGCCGCTTGGGTCGTGAAGATTATCCGCCTGCGCGCGAGAAAGGGCAAGGAAAGGGCTGGAAAAGGCCGCTTCCCCGGACCGCGCCAAGGATCAGCGGAGAAGCTGGCGCGCGACGACCTCGCCGATGAGACCGAGGAGGAACAACGACCCCCAGCGGCGGTTGTGCAGGAACGTGTGACCGACGAACCAGATCGGCCACGCGTTCGCGGGGTAGTCGGCCGGCCGCTCGGACGGCTTCGGGTGACGAAGCGCGGCGAGGACCGACCGCAGCTGCGGCGCGGCGAGGAACACCACGAGCAGGAGCGGCGTGAAGAAGCCGGTGGCCACGAGGTACGCGACGAGCGCGTACTGCCCGAGCAGCATCGCCGCGATCGCCACGCGCGCCGCACGCTCGCCGATGAGCACCGGAAGCGTCGCGATGCCCTTCGCACGGTCCTCGGCGTATTTGTCGACGTGCTTCCCGAAGATGACGCCGGTCGCACCGAGCGCGTAGGGCAGGCCTGCGAGGGCGACCGTCCAGTCCCAGCGGCCGGTGCTGATGAAGTACGTGCCGCCGATCATCAGCGGTCCCCAGACCACCAGCACCGCGAGCTCCCCGAGCCCGATGTACTTCAGCGGGTACGTATAGAAGAGGACGAAGAAGGCGCCGGCCGCGAGGAGGGCGAGGGCGAGCGGCCCGCGCGCGGCGACGAGATATGCGCCGATGGCGAGCGCGAGACCGCCGCTGGCGGCGGCGTACCGGAGCAGGGTCTTCTCGCTCATGAGCCCGTGCTCGAGTGGATGCGGTCCGTACTGCGCGCGGAAGTAGTTGTTCCGGTCGACGCCCTTGCGGTAGTCGGTCCAGTCGTTGACGAGGTTGTTGGTCGCGTGCGCCAGGAGCAGCGCGATCGTGGTGAGCGCCCAGAGCGTCGCATCGAAGCCGCCGTCGCGGATCGCGAGAAGGCCCGCCAGGCCCGCCGAGATGAAGGTGATGACGAGCACGGCACCGCGCGCGGCGATCAGCCAGCGCGAGACCACGTCCAGGCGATCCCACTCCTCGCGGCTGATGCGCGGTATCACGCGCAGGGCCTGCACCCACATCGCGACGTTCACGAGGGCCGATCCTAGCTCGCCGCACCCGTCGCGACCACCTCGACGACGAGATGGATCTCGTCGGTGACGCTGACGACGCGAAAGGGCACGGAGGGTGCCGTCATCCCGAAGTCCTCGAATCTCAGGGCCGGGGCGGCCGTCGCCGTAGCGGTGAGCTGCGCCCCGGAGCGCTTCGCGACGACGTCGAAGGTGACGTCCTTCGTCACGCCGTGGATCGTCAGCTTGCCGGCGAGCGCGAACGTCACGTCGGCGTCCGCGGCGAGGGGCAGCGTCAGCCCGGTGGCCTTCGTCGGCACGAACGTGGCGGCCGGGAACTGGCGCACCTGTAGCGTGGACTGCTTGATGAAGTTGTCGCGATCGCGCCGATCGCTCGCGAGCGTGCTCACGTCGAAGGTGATCTTCGACTCCGGCGTGAAGGTGCCGTCCGCGTTGACCGCGAACGAGCCGGCGGCCCCGGTGGCCGTGAGCACCGCGTCGGAGGGAAGGCTCACGCCGACGAGCTGCTCGCGCACGCTCACCGTCGCCTTCGATGCGCTCGTCACGGTCCAGGTCGCGCCCGCGCTCGCGCTTGGGATGCTCGGTGGCGCGGCCGTGGAGGGGACCGTCGCGGTCGGCGTCGCCGTCGCGGCGGGCGCGGCCGCGGACGGAGCGCACGCCGTGGCGAACGCGAGAAAGAGTGCGATGGGGATCTTTCTCATGCCCGAAAGAGTGCCGGTCCGGGCACCGCGAAGGATGGGAGGCGCTTGAAGATAGATAAGGAGTAGCGCCGTCCGGGCCCTAGACGACGTTCAGCTCCTCATCCTTGCGGCGGCCGCGCTTGCGCGGCGAGACGGCCGGCTGCGAGAACGGGGTCGCCCCCGGGAGCTCGGTAGGGACGTGCGTGTACCCGTGCGCCTCGAGCTCGTGCGCGTTCCGACGATCGGCGGCGGCCCGGAGGGCGTCCATCGAGTCCTGGTGCGTCGGGACGAAGATCGCCTCGCAGTCGGGGTCGGCGCGGCAGGGAAGTCCGGATCTGTTCATATTCCTCACAACGCGGGCGGGGCGGTTTGGATTCCGCGGCCCGTCCTACTACTACTTCTACGTGCTTGCTCGGTCGTTAGATTCGGTGGGCAGAGAGGGAATCGAACCCCCACAGCCAAAGGCGGCTGATCTACAGTCAGCGGAGCACACCACACTGCTCAATCTGCCCGGAGTGTCGCGACTGCGACACGAGGATTTTAGGGCTTGCGCCCGGTTCCGGCCAGCCCCCCGAGAATTCCTCAGGATGGACGACCGCACGCTCCGTATCGCCGTGCTGCTTTCCGCGCACCTCTTCCTCTCCGCGGCCGCCCTGCGCGTCCTCCACGGGCGGCGCGGCTACCAGCTCGTCACCGGGTCGGCCTGGTGGATCCAGTACTACCCGCCGCTCGTCTGGCTGCCGTTCCTCCTGGCGTACCTCCAGCCGTTGCCGACCGACCTCGATCGGAGCGTCCGGTACGCCGGCCTCAGCCTCTGCGTCGCCTCGGGCGCGTTCGCGGCCTGGGCGATGTGGTCGCTCGGCAAGAGCTACGGCATCCGCATGGACATCTTCGTGCTCATCGCGACCCTCGTGTACGTCGTGCCGCTGACCGCGATCCGCATCGCGCGCGAGGAGCGCGTGCCGGCGGAGGCCTTCGGCGAGCGGTACGCCGCGTATCAACGCGACGTGCCCGTGCTCCTCCCCTACCCCGGGTGACCGATCGTTCGCCGGCACGTGCCGCGCTCGTCGAGGGCTGGCCGGTGTTGCTCACGAGCGTCGTCGTCGGCCTCACCTACGGCGTGGTGGCGCGGCAGTCCGGCCTCTCCATCGTCGAGACGAGCGCGATGAGCGCCGTCGTGTTCGCCGGTGCCGCGCAGTTCGCGACGCTCGAGCTCCTGAAGGGCGGAGCGAGCGCGCCCGCAATCGCGCTCGCGGTGTTCCTCATCAACGCGCGCCACCTCCTCATGGCCGCGGCCCTCCGTCCGTTCCTGTCGCACGTGCGCGGCCCGCGGCGCCTCGGGCTCGCGTACGTGCTCACCGACGAGGCCTTCGCCATGGGCATCGGCTGGTTCCGGCGCGGCCATCGCGCGGTCTCCTACTACGCCGTATTCGGCGCCGGCCTCTGGCTCTGCTGGAACGCGGCGACGCTCGTCGGCGCGATCTTCGGCGGCGGGATCGAGCATCCCGAGCGCTTCGGCGTCGACTTCGCGATCACCGCGGTCTTCGTCGCGATCGTCGCGGTGAGCGCGCGGCACCGCATCGACCTCGCCGTCGCGCTCGCGGCGGCGCTCGTCGCGTCCGCGCTGCGCATCGGCGGTGCCTCGACGCTCGCGGTGGTGGTGGCCGGTGCCCTCTCCCCGCTCGCGGCGGTCGCGTTCGGGAAGGATGAGGAGGCGCGATGACCTTCTGGCTCGCGATCGTCCTCGGCGGCGTCGCGACGTATCTCACGCGCCTCGTGCTCCTCGTCATCGAGCCTCGCGCCGCCGCTCCGCCCGCGCTCCGCCGCTACCTCGACGCGCTGCCCGTCGCGGTGATCGCGGCGCTCGCGGGAGCGGGCGTCGCCGTCCCGGACGGCGAGGTGACGCACGGCGCGGAGGTCGTGGCGGCGGCCGCGGCGTTCGCGCTCGCGGCATGGCGGCGCAATCTGCTCGTCGCGGTGCTCGCGGGGGTCCTCGTGGCCGCGCTGCTCCGCGCGGCGGGCCTGTAGCGGCTAGACCCCGCGGTAGCGGCCGGCGTCGCGGAGCTCCGCGAGGCGCGGAGCCGCGAGCTGCACGAGGTCGGTGACGCGTGCCAGCACGGCGTCCGAAATCTGCTCGCCTTCCGACTGCAGCGTGATCACGCCGACCGTCGCGTCGCCGGCGCGGACCGCGCACTGCGCCGTGTACACCGTGGCGTCGCGCGCGCCGATGCGCACGGCGCGATGCGCGCGGACCCAGCCATCCATGTGCGCCGCGGAACTGTCGGGGCCGTCGTCGAGCGCCTCCCAGCGCAGGAGCGTCCCGAGCTCGTCCTCCGACGCGACGCGATAGCGGTACGCGACGTCGTCGCGGTCGCGGTGGTGCACGCTGAGCGCGAGGGCCGAGGTGCGCGCGAGCTCGGAGAGCACGTCTCGCAGCACCCGTCCGACGTCGCGTGCGGAATCGGCGAGGGAGAGCGCGTCGCGGATGGAGCCGCGAAGCTCGCCGTTGCGGTCCGGGAGCGGCGCGCGCTCCGCCGGACGCCGCTCCGCGAATCGCGCGGCGAGCGCCTGCTCCAGCTCGCTGCGCCACGTGCGCAGACGCTCCTCGTCGGTGAGGCGGCGCCGCTCGGCCATGCGGTCGTCGTCGGCGCGGCGCTGCTCGAGACGCTGCTCGAAGCGGGCCTGCCACTCGACGAGCATGTCCTCGATGCGCCGGGCGAGATCGTCGTCGCGCGACGAGCGCTGCTCGAGCGTGCGCTCGACGCTCGCGCGCCGATCCTCGATCCACTTCGCGAGCCGGCGCTCCTCTTCCTCGCGGCGCTCGCGGACCCAGTCGGCCAGACGCTTCTCCTCGTCGAGCCGGATGCGTTCGACCGTCTGCGTGACCATGGCCTCGGCCTCGCGCAAGCGGCGCTCGAGCTGATCCTCGTACGCGGCGTCGCGCGCGGGGTCGTCCGCGTGCGCAGGCGTGCGCACGGCCTCCCGCGCAGACTCGTGCGCCGGTGCCGGCGCGGGCTCGGTGCGGATGACGGTGAGCCGCGGCGGCGCGCTCGGCGCCGCGGGCGCGGCCGCGCTCGGGGCCTGCGCCTCGGGCGCGTCGGGCTCGGGGAAGGTCTCCTCGAACTCGAGGCCGTCCGCGAAGCTCGATGCGGACATCGCGACGGATTCGTTCGACAGGAGTCCCACGCCCGAAAGTCTCGTCAGCGGACCGCCGTCGGGCATCCCGACAACGGGGGAACCCCGGTCCGGCGAGATGCTGCCCCGAGGCGTCGCGGCGCCCGGAGTCACCGGGCTGATACCGCGCCCGAGCGTGGGCGGCGCCGCTCCATCGGCGGGCGGCGTTCCCGTCTCGCGCAGCCGCTTCGTGGCCGCGTAGAGCAGCTGCCTCGCCATGTCGGGGTCCGCGTAGAGGACGTCGCGGAACTGCGCCGGGCCGAGCAGGATGACGCGCATCGGCGTCTCCGCGGTGACGGTCGCGGTGCGCGGTCCCTGGTCGATGAGCGCGATCTCGCCGAAGAAGGCGGCCCGGGCCGAGCGTTCGCAGCGTCTTGCCGTTTCGCTCCACACGGGCGGTGCCGCTCACGATGACGAAGAAATCGCCGCCCGAGCTGCCCTCGGTGCAGAGGACCTTGCCCGTGGAGACGCTCGTGTCCTCGACCCGCGTAGCGATGAAGCCGAGCTGTGTGTCGTCGCAGCCGCTGAAGAGCGGGACCGATCAGAGCAGCTCGCTGCGCGGATCCTTCGGCATGACGTGGGGGGGTTAGGCGCACGCGCCCGCCGGCGCAATGACCAGCGGACGCGGCGCCACGGCGACTGAGCCGTCCCCGGGTCTCGAACCCGGAACCGGTGGTTTACAAAACCACTGCTCTGCCAATTGAGCTAGGACGGCGTCGATTCCCTAATGATTCTGACGCGTCGTGAAGCTGAAACCAATGGCTTCGAAACTGTTGCCGTGCCGATCAACCTCGGGCGGCACGCGTTCCCGGAGAAGCTGGCCTGTCCTACTGAAGAGGTAAGCAATGGCCGCGTTCCGCGACCAGGAGCTCGATCCCCCTTGTGGTTTCACAGCGTCGCGACCGTGGACCCCGGGTCGCCTTTCGCTATGGGAGCAAATTGAACGCTTCCGTGTGCGCTGGCCGGACGACGCGGAAGTGGCGAGCGTCGAGCGTGATAAGCGTCTTCACATCCAGGCGCTCCCCCAGCGCGACGATCGCCGCATCCACCGTGCCGAGCGGGAGGTCGCGGTAGGTCGCGACGAGGTCCGCGATGCGAAGCCAATCCCCCGCTGAGACGTGCTCGACGATGAGCTCTCCGGCCGCCAACGATGCGATGAACTTCACCTCCGCCTTGGCGCCCAGCCGCGTACCGATGAGATAGGCGACCTCGGCGACCACGAGGTCAGGGACGACGAGCGGCCCGGTAGCCACGTCGAGAGCGTCGCGGCAGCGGTCGTGGTGCGCGTCGTCCGCGTCCGCCACCGCGTAGAGCGGACCGGCGTCAACGAGGACGGCGACCGCCCCACTCCCGGCGGAGGATCTGCTCCACGCGTTTGGACACGTCGCGCCGTCCGCTGCGTCCCGCCGCGACGAAACCCAGCCGGTGGCGGCGACGCCCGAGATAGGCCTCGAGGGCCTCGCGCGTTATGTCTGACACGGTCGTGCCGCGCCGTTCTGCTTCGTGGCGCATCCGTGCATCCAGGTCGTCCGGCACTTTCACCGTTGTCCGTTTCATCTTCCTCGTTCTCTCAGGACGGACGCTTTTTGGTATGCCAGCATATCACGAACAAGCAGGAACAGACCGAACCGCGCGTGGCGACAGCAAGCGCAATAGTTCGAGCCTTCCGCGATCTCGGTCGCACGAGGGGCTGAACGGCGCGCGCTCCTGGCCGACTCAGAATTTCGGTGCTTCGCAATTTCTGCTGTGCCGACCTCAAGCGGTGATTTCGAGCGCACCACTCGCTTCAAGCGAGCCGCGACGAGACTCACCACCCAAGATCACGAACGGCTCGCGAAAGCGCTCTTCCTTTACGAGGAAAATCCCTCGCACCCCTCGCTCGGAGTGAAGCGCATCCCAGGGCTGTGAGTCCCGCACGGCTTGCGGTCCTTCAACGGCAGGCCGGAGCGACGAGACCCAATAGTTCTTGCTGACGCGGGCGTGCCTGTCGTTCCTGCGTGAAATCGCCCGCGAATCTGCGCCGTCGCTCCGATCATGCACGGCAAGCTACAAAACCACTGGCTGCCGATGAGCTGGGACGGCGTCGTTCCCGAATATGTTTGCCGCCCGCCGACGCCCGGCACAGCCGTTCCGGAAAGCCCAGGCTCGCGTCGTGCGCGCTTGCCCGGCGACTCGCCCATCGCGTGGGCGGAAACGCGGTGTTCTCTCGAGGACCCGAAGCGAAGCGCGCTCGGTCGCGAGACCGCCGAGCACGCGAGGGGCGAGCGCGGCGCGTGCGTCCTTCGAGAGGAGCGGATGGCACGCCGTGAATGCGAGGCCGAGGAGATGGTCCGACGTCCTCGTCGATCGCCGTGTCCAGCGCGGCACGCTGCTCCGCCGCAATCCTCTTGCCTCGCCGAAATACAGCGCGCGGGCAGGACATACGCGCCGGTCCCGTGGCAAGGTCCGATCCCTCCCCGGGGACCAGCGGATCGGTTAGCCGTTGCTCCGCAAGTCGACGGCGATCACGGACGCGAGCAGGATCATCGGCACCAGCATGGCGACGCCCAGCATGCGGAGCGCCGTGGGTACTCGCCAGCCATCCTCTTGCGGACCGAGGGAGGACCGGGCGGCCCAGACGATCCCCGCGTAGATGGCCAGGAACCAGACCGCTCCCGCGACCGCCCGTACCGCGGTCAGGTCGTCGAAGAATGACAGGACGGTCGCGAGCGCCGGGAGCAGCGCGACCGCCGCAACGATGCCCCGCAGCCAGCGCGGCCAGGTGTGCTGCGTCAACGCCAGTGTCGCGAGGATGATCGTGGGGAACATGCTGGCCCCCGCCGCACCGCCGAGCGGCAGCAGGCCGATGACCGCAACGACTCTCAGCACGGTCAGCGCCGGCCTTCGCAGGTTGGCCCGCCGCCCCAGATAGGCGCCGGACTGAGCCAGCCCGGCGATGCCGAACCCGATGACGATGAAGAGCGTCCCGCTCCAGGTGAACTCCGGGTCCGTGGAGATGAATCGCATCCAGAGTCGGGCATTCATGCCCCACGCGAGGCCGCCCACCAGCCCACCCATGAGAACGAAGGGCCCAGGTGCGTGCCCCCAGGCGGTGAGTAGCCACCGCGCCGCCGGACCGCCTCGGCCGGACGCACGCAGGTCGACGCTCTGGATGGCCAAGGGCGTCAACGGTACATGAGGCACCGAGAGCCGCCAGAGGTTCGCGCTCAGCCGTCCCGGGGTCTCGAACCCGGAGCCTCCTAGCGCGCGGGGGTCGCGCGGGGATACGGCGGGAACGGCGAGCCTGGCGAGGCGCCCTCCGCAAGACCGCCCGCGCCGAGCGCGTCGGCCGCGTCGGCCGGCGCGTCGCCGGTGAGGACGCGCGCGAGGATGAGGTCGAGCGCGGTGTCCTTCCCGAAGCCCGCGCAGGTGGCGATACCGAGCACCGGCGCCGTCGGGAGCGATCCGACCCACACCATGCTGCCCGGATGCGCGGGCACGCCGGTGCGCTCCACTCGCCCACCGGAGGTCTCGAGCGCGCGCAGGACCGGGTCGATCGGATCGAGCGGGCTCCCGCCCGAGAGCAGGATGAGGTCCGCACCGCTCGAGAGCGCTTGCCGGAGCACCTCGGAGACGGCGGCGGTCTCGTGCGCGACCTCCGCGAAGGAGGTCATCTCCGAGCCGAACCATTCGATCTTCCGCCGGATCGCGCCATGGATGAGCGCGCGTCCGCGCGGCTCGAGCCGATCGGTGACCACCACGCCGATTCGCCGGTGTATGAACGGCATGACGGACAGGACGGGCGCGGACCGCGCGATGCGCTCGGCCTCAACCAGGAGGGCCTCGGCGGTCGCGAGCGCGGCGCTCTTGGCGCCCGCGACATCGTCGCCCTCGGCCACGACACGGCCATCCGCGGCGGTGAAGAGGAGGAGTGGATGCAGGCCGTTCACGGCCGCGACGGCGTCGGCGCGCAACCGCAGCCGACCGCGCACCGCGGCACGGACGCGTGACTGTCCCTGCGACGGCGGCTCGGCGCGCGTCCCCGGACCGCCGACCGCTGCGGCAAGACGCAGGGCGACGGTGCCCTGCTCGAGCTCACCGGGGTCGAGATCGATCACGTGGATCGGGCGGCCCAGTGCGACAAGAGCCGCGGCGTGCGTGGCGTCGAGCCGCAGGCCTTTCTGGAAGGCGTCGTGACCATCTGTTCCCGGCACGTCCGCCGCGAGGACGGCCCCGGATGCGCTTTCGGGCGGGTCGGAAGTCGGGTCGAATACACGCGCGCGCACCTCTCCGAGCCTACTCGACTTGACCCGCCTGCCAGCCGGGACTAGCGTCTGCCGGCCGTCGACACGAGGGGGAGAAGCTGGTCGAGGCCCGACTCGTCACCCGTCATCCGCCGCACGCACCGCCCTAGTCCGCGAGGACGCCCGGCACGTATCGCGTTGGGGGAGGTGTCGCATGCGACGGGCCATCACGCTCACGGTCAACGGCGCGAGGCATTCGCGCGAAGTCGAGAGCTCACAGCTCCTTGTCGAATTCCTGCGTGAGACGCTGAATCTGACCGGCACGCACGTCGGCTGCGACACGAGCCAGTGCGGTGCGTGCACGGTGATCGTCGACGGCCGGGCGACCAAGTCCTGCACGATGCTCGCGGTCCAGGCTGACGGCTCCACCGTCACGACGATCGAAGGGCTCGCGAAGAACGGCGAGCTCCATCCATTGCAGGCTGCGTTCTCCGAAGAGCACGCGCTCCAGTGCGGCTTCTGCACGCCGGGCATGATCATGACCGCAGTCGATCTCCTCGCGCGGCGACCCCATCCGTCCGGCGCCGAGATCCGTCACGCGCTCGAAGGCAACCTCTGCCGGTGCACCGGCTATCAGAACATCGTCAGTGCCGTGCAGCGCGCCGCCGGGGACAGGCGGAGGATGCGGGGACAGCCGCCCCAGGGCGCGGAGCGACGGGCGACCGAGGAGGCACGGCCGTGAGCGCCGCTACGACAGCGCCGTACATCGGACAGCGCGTCCAGCGCAAGGAAGACCCCAAGCTCATCCGCGGCGAGGGCATCTACACCGACGACGTCACCCCGCCGGGGACCCTCCACATGGCTATGGTCCGGTCGCCGCACGCGCACGCGCGCATCAAGAGGGTGGACACCGCGAGCGCGAAGAGCGCGCCCGGCGTGGTCACCGTGCTCACCGGCGCGGACACCGCTGCCACCGGACCGCTCCCGTGCTTCATCACGCTCCCGAACCTGAAGCCGGCCAAGCACTTCCCGCTCGCCGCGGACAAGGCGCGCTACTCCGGTGACGCCGTCGCCGTGGTCGTGGCGAACAGCCGGCGCGCCGCGAAGGCCGCGGCCGCGCTCGTCGAAGTGGACTACGAGCCGCTCCCGGTCGTCGTCGACGCGCGCCAGGCCACCGCGGGGGGCGCGCCGATCCTCCACGACGAGCTCGGGACGAACGTCGCGTACGTCTACCCGGTGAAGGGAGGCGACATCGACAAGGCCTTCCGCGAGGCAGAGGTCGTCGTGAAGCACCGCATCACGAACCAGCGCCTCATCCCGAACGCGATCGAGCCGCGCTCGGTCGTCGCGCGGTCCGATGAGGGCGGCGGGCTCACGATCTGGACCACCACCCAGATCCCGCACTTCGTGCAGCTCATCACCTCGCTCAACCTCGGCCTCTCGCAGAACAAGGTCCGCGTCATCGCGCCCGAGGTCGGCGGCGGGTTCGGCAGCAAGCTGAACGTGTACGCCGAGGAGCTGCTCGCGGCGTGGCTCGCGAAGACGCTCGTCCGTCCCGTGAAGTGGACCGAGGAGCGCAGCGAGGGCTACCTCGCGACGATCCACGGACGCGACATCGTCGAGGACGTCGAGCTCGCGGCGAAGAAGGACGGCACCATCACCGGCCTGCGCATCCGCGGCATGGCCAACCTCGGCGCGTACCTCCAGGCGTTCACGCCGGTGATCGAGACCGTGCTGCACGTGTTCATCATTCCCGGCGCGTACCGCATCCCGGCGTTCGACTGCGAGATCACCGGCGTCTACACGAACACCACGCCCACCGACGCGTACCGCGGCGCCGGCCGGCCCGAGGCTACGTTCCTCATCGAGACGACCGCGAACCTGCTCGCGCGGGAGCTCGGCATGGATCAGGCGGAGATCCGTCGCCGCAACTTCGTCCCGAAAGAAGCGTTCCCCTACACCACGATCACCACGCTCGCGTACGACAGCGGCAACTACGCGCAGACGCTCGACCGTGCCCTGCAGGCGGCCGACTACGCCGGCTTCCCGAAGCGGCGCGACGAGGCCAAGGCGCGCGGCAAGCTGCGCGGCATCGGGCTCTGCAGCTACGTCGAGATCTGCGGGCTCGCGCCGTCGAAGGCCAACCACGCGCTCGGCGTCGGCTGGGGCGGCTATGAATCCGCCCGCATCCGCGTCCATCCGACCGGCGCGGTGCAGGTGTTCACCGGGACGTCGCCGCATGGACAGGGCCACGAGACGTCGTGGTCGCAGATCGTCGCCGATTCGTTCGGCATCTCCCCAAGCGACATCGAGGTGCGCCACGGCGACACGTTCGAGTCTCCGGGCATGGGCGTCGGCACCTTCGGCAGCCGCAGCCTCGCGGTCGGCGGAGTCGCGGTGCACAAGGCCGCGGAGAAGCTCCGTGAGAAGATCAAGCTCATCGGCGCGCACATGCTCGAGGCCTCGCCCGACGACGTGGTGTTCGAGGGCGGCAAGGTCCACGTGAAGGGCGTGCCCGAGAAGGCGAAGACCTTCGGCGAGATCGTCTTCCAGTCCTACATGGCGTTCAACATGCCCGACGGCATGGAGCCAGGTATGGAGGCGACCTACTACTACGACCCGACGAACTTCACGTTCCCGTTCGGCACGCACGTCGCCGAGGTCGAGATCGATCCCGAGATCGGGACCACCCAGGTCGTGCGCTACGTCGCGTGCGACGACTGCGGCGTGCAGATCAACCCGATGATCGTCGAGGGGCAGCTGCAGGGCGGCATCGTGCAGGGCATCGGCCAGGCGCTCTTCGAGGGCGCCGTCTACAACGCGGACGGTCAGCTGCTCTCGGGCAGCATGATGGAGTACCACGTCCCACGAGCCGCGGACGTACCCGAGCGGTTCGAGCTCGACCACACCATCACGCCGTCCCCGGTGAACCCCCTTGGCGTGAAGGGCATCGGCGAGGCCGGCACGATCGCCTCGACCCCCGCGGTGGCGAACGCCGCGCTGGACGCGCTCGGCGCCGTGGGCGTGAAGCAGCTGGACATGCCGTTCACCGCCGAACGCGTCTGGAATGCGATCCAGAAGGTGAAGAGATGATCTCCCAGGAGTTCGATTACCAGCGGCCGACCACGATCGCCGAGGCGGTGAAGGCGCTCGGCGCGGCGCGCGAGGCGAAGGTCCTCGCGGGCGGGCACAGCCTCCTCCCGCTCATGAAGCTCGGCCTCGCGCAGCCGGGCACGCTCATCGACATCGGGGGCATCGGCGCCCTGCGCGAGATCCGGTCAGGGAGCGGCGGCGAGATCACGATCGGCGCCCTCGCGACGCACGAGCAGGTCGCCGCAGACGCCGGCATCACGAAGAGCCTCGCCGCGCTGGCCGAGGCCGCGGCGTCGGTGGGCGATGTCCAGGTCCGGGCACGCGGAACGATCGGCGGGAGCCTGGCGCACGCCGACCCCGCGGCCGACGAGCCCGCGGCCATCCTCGCGTTCGACGCGACCCTCGTGGCCATCGGGCCGAAGGGCGAGCGGACCATCAAGGCGACCGAGTTCTTCAAGGGGACGTTCGAGACCGCGCTCGCGAAGGACGAGATCCTCACCGAGATCCGCATCGCGGCACCCGCGGCGCGGACGGGCAGCGCCTACCTGTCCTTCCCGCACCCCGCCTCGCGCTTCGCCGTCGTCGGCGTAGCCGCGGTCGTGACGAAGGGCGCCGACGGCACGATCGCGAAGGCGCAGGTCGCCGTGACCGGCGCGGCCGAACGGCCCTTCCGCGCCGGCGCCGCCGAGAAGGCCATTGTCGGAAGCCGCGGCGACGCCGCGGCGATCGCGAAGGCGGCCGGCGCGGCCGCCGCAGGGCTCACCGCACTGGACGACCTGGGCGCCTCGGCGACATTCCGCACGCACTTGGTCGGCGTCTTCACGAAGCGAGCCGTCACCACGGCATTGGAGCGTGCAACGTGATCCCACCCCGGTTCGACTATCAACCCGCGCGCGACCTCGCCCATGCCTTCCAGCTTCTCGCGCAAGGCCGGGGGGAGGCGAAGATCCTGGCGGGCGGCCAGAGCCTCATCCCGCTGATGCGGTTCCGGCTGGCGTCACCGGCCGCGCTCATCGACCTGAACCGCATCGAGGGGCTCGCCTACATCAAGGAGAACGGCGACCTGCGCATCGGTGCCATGACGCGCGAGTACGAGCTCGAAACGAACGGCACCGTCAAGGCACGCTACGCCATCCTCACAGAGACCGCGGCGGTCATCGCCGATCCGCTGGTGCGGAACCTCGCCACCGTGGGCGGCAACCTCGCGCACGCCGATCCCGCGAACGACCATCCGGCGACCATGCTCGCGCTCCGCGCCAGCGTCGTCGCGAAGTCGGCGAAGGGCGAGCGAGTCATCCCCATCGACGAGCTCTTCGTCGACACCTTCCAGACCTCGCTCCGGCCAGACGAGATCCTCACCGAGATCCGGATCCCCAAACCCGCTTCGCAGAGCGGCGGCACATACCTCAAGCTGGAGCGCAAGGTCGGTGACTTCGCCATCGCCGGCGTCGCCGCATATCTCACGCTCGACGACCGCGGCGCCGTGAAGAGTGCGGGCATCGGGCTCACCAACGTCGGCAGCACGGCGCTACGCGCGAAGAGGGCCGAGGCAGCGCTCGTGGGGACCACGGCCGACGAGAAGGCCATCACCGCGGCTGCGGCGGCCGCGGCGGCCGAGTCGCAGCCGACCGCCGATCTGCGCGGGCCGGCCGACTACAAGCGCGACGTCGTCCGCGTGCTCACGGCTCGCGCGATCCGCCGCGCCCTCGCGCGCGCGAAGGGAGGCAGCTAATGGCAGAGACGATGTATCCGATCACCCTCACCGTGAATGGCGAGAAGAAGGAAGCGGAGGTCGAGGCGCGCACGCTCCTTGTCCACTTCCTGCGCGAGAACCTCAGCATGACCGGCACGCACATCGGCTGCGACACCACCAGCTGCGGCGCGTGCACGATCATCCTCGACGGCCGTCCGGTGAAGTCGTGCACCGTGTTCGCGGTGCAGGCGAACGGCCGCAGCCTGCGGACCGTGGAGGGACTCGAGAAGGACAGCAAGCTGCACGCGATCCAGGACGGCTTCCACCAGGAGCACGGCCTGCAGTGCGGGTTCTGCACGCCCGGGATGATGATGACGGCGGTCGCGCTCCTCGAGCGCAACGCCGCGCCGACCGAGCTGGAGATCCGCCAGGCGATCTCCGGCAACCTCTGCCGGTGCACCGGCTACGTGAACATCGTGAAGGCGGTCCAGCACGCGAGCGCGGCGCTGCGCGAGGCGAAGCAGCCGGTCGCGGCAGGGAGGGCATAGATGGGCGCAGAGCTCGGCGGCATCGGCCGGTCGGTCAAGCGCAAGGAGGACGCGCGGTTCATCCGCGGCCGCGGCAAGTACGTCGACGACGTGAAGCTCCCGGGGATGGTCTACCTGGACATCGCGCGCAGCCCCTACGCCCACGCGAAGATCCTGAAGATCGACACGAGCAAGGCGCTCGCCATCCCCGGCGTTCTCGCGGTCATCACCGGCAACGACCTCGTGCCGCTCAAGCTCGCCTGGATGCCCACGCTCATGGGCGACCAGCAGATGGTCCTGCCGACGGATACGGTCATGTACCAGTCACAGGAGGTCGCGGCCGTCGTCGCGACCGAGCGTTACATCGCCGCGGATGGCGCGGCGGCCATCGAGGTCGAGTACGAGCCGCTGCCGGTCATCGTCGATCCGAAGAAGGCGCTGCTGCCGGACGCGTTCGTGTTGCGGCCGGACCGCAAGGAGAAGTCGAACCGCATCTGGCATTGGGAGACCGGCGACAAGGCCGGTACGGACGAGGTCTTCCGCAAGGCCGACGTCACCGTCAAGGAAGACATCTATATCCCGCGCATCCACGTCTCCTCGATCGAGACCTGCGGCATCGTGGCGTCCTTCGACAAGGTCGAGGGCCAGCTCACGGTGTGGATGACCACGCAGGCGCCGCACGCCATCCGTACGGTCATCGCGCTCGTCGCGGGCCACCTCGGCCTGGCGGAGCACAAGATCCGCGTCATCTCACCGGACATCGGCGGTGGCTTCGGCGGCAAGGTACCGGTGTACCCGGGGTACGTCCTCGCGATCGGCGCGTCGGTCCTCACCGGCCTCCCGGTGAAATGGGTCGAGGACCGCTCCGAGAACATCCAGGCCGACTCGTTCGCGCGCGACTACCACATCACGGCGGAGGTCGCGGCGAAGAAGGACGGCACGGTCGAGGCCCTGCGGGTGAAGACGATCGCCGACCACGGCGCGTTCGACGCCGCGGCGAACCCGTCGAAGTTCCCGGCCGGGCTCTTCCACATCATCACCGGCTCGTATCCGTTCAAGAAGGCGTTCGTCGAGGTCGACGGCGCGTACACCAACAAGCCTCCGGGAGGCATCGCCTACCGCTGCTCGTTCCGCGTCACCGAGGCCGCGTTCACCATCGAGCGGCTCATGGACGTGCTCGCGATCAAGCTCAAGAGGGACCCGGCGGAGCTGCGCCTGCAGAACTTCATCCAGCCGGCGGCGTTCCCGTACCGGTCCGCGCTCGGCTGGGAGTACGACAGCGGCGACTACGGCAAGGCCCTGAAGCTCGCAATGGAGAAGATCGACTACGCCGGCCTGCGGAAGGAGCAGCTCGAGAAGCGCAAAAGAGGCGAGCTCATGGGCATCGGCATCTCCTCGTTCACGGAGATCGTCGGGGCCGGTCCGAGCAAGCACTTCGACATCCTGGGCATCAAGATGTTCGACTCCTGCGAGATCCGCGTGCACCCCACGGGCAAGGCGATCGTGCGTCTCGGCGTGAAGTCGCAGGGCCAGGGACACGAGACCACGTTCGGGCAGATCGTGGCCGAGGAGCTCGGCATCCCGGTCGCCGACATCACGGTCGAGGAGGGCGACACCGACACCGCGCCCTACGGCCTCGGCACGTACGCCAGCCGGAGCACGCCGGTCGCCGGAGCCGCGACGGCCGTCGCGGCGCGCAAGATCCGTGAGAAGGGCCGGCTCATCGCCGCGCACCTGCTCGAGGCATCGCCCGACGACGTCGAGTGGAAGGACCACAAGTACCAGGTGAAGGGCGTCCCCGCGAAGTCGAAGACGATGCAGGAGGTCGCCTTCGCCGCGTACACCAATCATCCGCAGGGCATGGAGGCCGGGCTCGAGGCGGTCGACTACTACGACCCGCCGAACCTCACTTACCCCTTCGGCTCCTACATCTGCGTGGTCGACCTCGACAGGGGCACCGGCGAGGTGCACGTGCGCCGCTTCGTCGCGGTGGACGACTGCGGCGTGGTCATCAACCCGATGATCGTCGAGGGTCAGGTCCACGGTGGTCTCACCATGGGCCTCGCGCCCGCGCTATACGAACAGATCAACTACGACGACGACGGCAACATCCAGGGCGGCAACTTCATGGACTACCTCCTGCCGACCGCGATGGAGGTCCCGAGCTGGGAGACCGCGCGGACCGTCACGCCGTCACCGCACCACCCCATCGGCGCGAAGGGCATCGGCGAATCCGCGACCGTGGGCGCGCCCGCGGCCATCGCGAACGCCGTCGTGGACGCGCTCGCGCACCTCGGCGTGACCCACATCGACATCCCGATCACACCCTGGAAGGTCCAGGCGATCCTCAAGGCGAAGGGCGTCGCCGAGTAGGATGCGCTTTCAGGGCGCGCTCGACATCGCGGCGCCACGCGAGCGGGTCTGGCAGTTCGTGACAGACCCGCTCGCGGTCAGCGTCTGCGCGCCGGACGTGCAGTCGGTCGACGTCATCGATCCGAAGCAATTCAAGATCGTCGTCCGCGCGGGCGTCGGCCCGATTCGCGCGACCTTCAACCTCGACGTGGTCTTCAGCGAGCTCACAGCACCTGAGCGCGCGAGCGTCCGCGCCCGCGGGCAGGCACCCGGCAGCGCGGTGGAGATGCTGAGCACGATGGACCTCGTCGAACACGGACCGGAGCGCACCACCCTGCGGTGGGCGAGCGACGTGACCGTCACCGGGACGATCGCGCAGGTCGGCGCGCGGCTCATGCAGGGCACCGCCGACAAGATCACCCAGCAGGTCTTCACCTGCATCAAGTCGAAGCTGGAGGCACCCGCGGCGACGGGGGGCTGACGATGGCGACGTTCACCTACCCCGAGATCACCCTCCACGCCCTTCGCGGAGCTCGACGCGGCCAGCGATCGGCTCGCCGGCGCCCTCGCGCGGCGGGGCGTCGCATGCGGTGACCGCGCCATGCTCTTCATGCCCAACACGGTCCAGCTCGTCGTCGCGTTCTACGGCGTGCTGGAAGGCCGGAGTGGTCGTGGATCCGGCTCGCGGTGGGTGAGCATGACGCCCTTGGGAAAGCCGGTGGTGCCGCTGGCGGGTGGGAGCGCGGCGAGATCGTCGGATCGTTCCACGCCCGACGCTGCGGCGGCGCCGGTGACGACGAAGTGGACCGGCAGGTCAGTCGGCCGCAGGGATGCGAACGGCTACGTCTTCATCGTCGACCGCAAGCAAGGAGTTCATCGCCCTGCCGTCGCCGACGCGGGCGTCATCGGCAAGCCCGACGAGGCCGCGGGCAAGATCCTCCACCGCGAGCTCGCCGAACGCGAGCGCGCGAAGGTCAGCGCATAGCCGCGTCGTACGATTCGAACGTGGAACAGGCGGTCTGGGGATCTCCTGACGACGTCCTCGCCGCGCTCGAGCGCGAGCGCTACGTCGCCGATCGTTCGCTCGCGGTCACTCTCTTCCTCGCGCTGCGTCTCGGAAAGCCGCTCTTCCTCGAGGGCGAAGCCGGCGTCGGGAAGACCGAGGTTGCGAAGGTCCTCTCGGCCTCGCTCGGCAAGCGCCTCATCCGCCTGCAGTGCTACGAGGGCCTCGACCTTGCCGCCGCGGTGTACGAGTGGGACCACGCGCGACAGATCCTCGAGATCCGGCTTGCGGAGGCCGAGGGTCGCGCGGCCGCCGCGCGCACGCGCATCTACAGCGAAGAGTTCCTCATCAAGCGGCCGCTCCTCGACGCCATCGCGTCGTCCGACACGCCGGTGCTCCTCATCGACGAGGTCGACCGCGCCGACGAGGAGTTCGAGGCGTATCTGCTCGAGCTGTTGTCGGACTTCCAGGTGTCCGTCCCCGAGCTCGGCACGTTCAAGGCCAAGACCCCGCCACCAGTGATCATCACCTCGAACCGCACGCGCGAAGTGCACGATGCGCTCAAGCGCCGCTGCCTCTACCACTGGATCGACTACCCGACGGCCGAGCGCGAGCTCGGGATCGTGCATGCACGGATGCCCGACATCTCCGCGCGTCTCGCGCGGAGCGTCGTCGCCGTGGTGCAGGCGCTCCGCGGCGACGACCTCTTCAAGCGGCCCGGCGTCGCCGAGACGCTCGACTGGGCGATGGCCCTCGGCGCGCTCGGCGCGACCGAGCTGGACGTGGGCGCGATCGACAGCACGCTCGGCGTGCTGCTCAAGTACGAGGACGACGTGCGCCACGTTCGCGAGGCCAGCCTACCGGCCCTGGTGGAGGCCGCCGCCGGTGCGCGCTGAGGGGACCGTGAGTGCCCGATAGCGCGAGCGCCGCTCCTGCGGCATCGGGCGGGCGCTACGCCGCCGCGAACCTGCTCGCGCTCCCCCGCCTCGTCCGCCTTCACGGCGTCGCGGTCGACGCCGAGCAGTCGCGCCTCCTGCTGCGCGCGCTCGCGGAGATCGACCTCGATCGCGCGGACGACATGCGCGCCGCGGCGCGCGCGGTGCTCGTGCGTCATCCCGCGGACGTGCCACGCTTCGAGGACGCCTTCGACACGTTCGTCGCGCTCCTGCGCGGCGCGCGTCCGTCATCCGTCAACGCCGCGAGCCGGCACGCGACCCGCATGCGCGAGAGCGAGCTGCCCGCGCTCGCGCCCGAGCAGGGCGGCGGCGCGCTGCGCGCGTCGCGAAACGTGCGTGTCGTAGCCTCGCCGCTCGAGCTCCTGCGGCGCGTCGACTTCGCGGCGATGACCGCGGAGGAGCGCGCCGCCGCCGCTCGGTTCCTCGGGACGCTCGAGTGGGCGCCGGGCCTGCGTCGCAGCCGCCGCTTCGAGCGCTCGACCCACGGCGCGCTCGACGCGCGCGCCACGCTGGCGCGCAGCCGCCGCTGGATGGGCGAGCCGCTCGAGCTCGTGAAGCGAACGCCGCGACACAAGCGCCGTCCGCTCGTTCTGCTCCTCGACATCTCCGGATCCATGGACGTGTACACGCGGCTCCTCCTGCAGCTGGCCCACGCGCTGGCGCGCGGCTGGGGCCGCGTGGAGGCGTTCACTTTCGGCACGCGGCTCACGCGCGTGACTCGGCACATGCGTCATCGCCGTGCGGACCACGCGCTCGCGGGCGCCGCGCACGCGGTCGCGGACTGGTCAGGCGGCACACGCATCGGCGAGGGGCTACACGAGTTCAATCGCCGCTGGTCGCGCCGCGTGCTCGGGCGTGGCGCGGTCGTGCTCCTCTGCACCGACGGCTGGGAGCGCGGTGATGTGGCGCAGCTCGCTGCGGAGGCGCGCGCTCTCCAGCGCGCTTCGTACCGACTGGTGTGGCTCAACCCGCTCGCCGGGACGCGCGGCTACGCCCCCGAGGCCGCCGGCGCGAAGGCGCTCGCCGCGGCGGTCGACGATCACCTGCCCGCGAGCACGCTCGACGGGCTCGCCGCGATCGCCGCGCTCCTCGCGAAGGCCGGCCGCGGCCGTCCGGTACGCCGACAGCCGCCGACGCGAGCCGCGGGGCAGGCGCACGCACGACAGGGCGGACAATGATCCGATGAGCGACTTGTTCTTCGCCGACGCCACCGCCCGAGCGGCGCGACGCGAGCCGTTCGCGACCGCGACCGTCGTGCGCGCGGAGAAGCCGACATCGGCCAAACCGGGCGCGAAGGCGATCGTCAGCGCGGATGGCGCGCTCCACGGCTGGATCGGCGGAAGCTGCGCCGCGCCGACCGTGGTGCGCGAGTCGCTCGAGGCGCTCGCCGACGGACAGCCGCGCCTGATCCTCATCTCGAACGAGCCGATGCCGCCGCGCAAGGGTCTGCGCCAGATCCCGATGACCTGCGTCTCCGGCGGCGCGCTCGAGATCTACATCGAGCCCGTGCTCCCGCGCGAGCAGCTCGTCGTGTTCGGCGCCACACCGGTGGCCCGCGCGCTGGCGAGCCTCGGCGCCGGACTCAACTTCCAGGTCGCGACCTCGCTCGAGGGCGTCACCGCAGACGAGGGCACGCACATCGTCGTCGCGACGCGCGGCGAAAGCGACGAGGAGGCGGTCATCGAGGCCCTGCGCACGCCTGCTCCGTACGTCGCGCTCGTCGCCAGCCGCAGGCGCGGCGACGCCGTCGTGGCCGCGGCGATGGCCGCGGGGATCCCGAAGCCGCGCGCGATGGGCCTCCACTTCCCCGCCGGCCTGGACATCGGCGCGCGGACCGAGGAGGAGATCGCGCTCTCCATCCTCGCGGAGATCGTCCGCGACCGGCCCGCCGCTGCGGCCGCGCCCGAGGTGGCCGAGGCGATCGACCCGGTCTGCGGCATGACCGTCGCGATCACGCCCCATGCGCTGAGCGCGATCCACGAAGGCGCGACTACCTACTTCTGCGCCGAGAGCTGCCGCCGCCGCTTCCTGAAGGAGCACGCGACCACGCACGCGCCGTGAAACAGATCGCGGAGGAGCTCCTCGCCTGGCGCGCGCGCGGTGACCGCCTCGCCATCGCGACGGTCGTGCGGGTCTCCGGATCGGCGCCTCGCCCGCTTGGCGCGACGCTGCTCGCCGCACCGGGCACGCGCATCGCCGGCTCGGTGAGCAACGGCTGCGTCGAGGCGGACGTGTACGAGGCCGCGATGAGCGCGTCCGAATCCGGCGCCGCGCGCGTCATCCGTTACGGCATCAGCGACGAATTCGCCTTCACCGTGGGCCTCTCCTGCGGCGGGCAGATCGATGTGCTGGTGGAAGCCGTCAACGAGCTGCACGGCCGCGCGGCCGAGGCGATCCACGCCGGCCGCTCCGCGGTCCTCGCGAGCGTCATCGCGCCCGAGGGTCGTGCCGGGACGCGCGCGGCGTGGATCGACGGCGAGCGCGTCGAGGGATCGGATCCGGCGCTCCTGCCGCTCATGGCGCAGGCGCGCGACGCGCTGCGCGAGGGTGTCTCGCGCATCGTGCGCGGCGAAGAAGAGGTCCTCCTCAACGTCGCCGGCACGCCGCCGCTTCTTGCGATCGTCGGCGCCTCCGACGTGGCCATGGCCCTCGCCCGGATCGGGCACGGGCTTGGCTATCGGATCGTCGTCGCCGACCCGCGGGAGGCGCTCGCGAGCCGCGACCGCTTCCCCGCCGCCGACGAGCTGGTCAGCGCCTGGCCCAAGGAGGCGCTCGGCAGGCTCGCGCTCGACGCCGCGGCGGCGGTTGTCATCCTCACCCACGACGAGAAGTTCGACCACCCAGCGCTCGTCGCGGCCCTGCGCTCCGGCGCCGGCTACGTCGGCGCGATCGGCAGTCGCCGCACGAACGAGCAACGCTTCGCCTGGCTCCGAACGCAGGGCTTCGGCGACGTCGACATCGAGCGCCTCCACGCCCCGATCGGACTCGACATCGGCGCGACCGGCGCCGAGGAGATGGCGCTGGCGATCCTCGCTGAGATCGTGGCGGTGCGTCGCGCGCGGCGCGGCGGGATGCTCTCGGCACAGACGCACGCTGCCGCGATCCGGTGAGCGCACCGACCAGACCGTGAGCGCACCCGCCACGCGCGTCGCGGCCATCGTTCTCGCCGCAGGAGAGGCGCACCGGTACGGCAGTCAGAAGCTCCTCGCCTCGGTCGCGGGGCGCCCGTTGCTCCAGCACGCCGTCGGTGCGGCCTGCGCGTCGTCACTCTCCCCGGTCGTGATCGTCCTTGGCGCGGACGCCGGCGCGATCGCAGCGCGGCTCGAGCCCGGTCGCGCGCGCATCGTGCGCAATCCCGACTACGCATCCGGCCAGGCGAGCTCGCTGCGCGCCGGCATCGACGCGGTCACCGCCGAAGCCGATGCCGCGGTCGTGCTCCTGGGTGATCAGCCCGGCGTCACGGCCGCGCTGCTCGACGCTCTCGTCGCGCGTCAACGCGATACCGGCGCCGCGGCGGTCGTCTGCGTGCAGGACGGGCACCGCTCCCCACCCACGCTGCTGCACGCCGAGCTGTGGCCGGCGATCGCCGCGCTGCGCGGCGACGTCGGCGCGCGGGAGATCCTCGCACGCCGGTCCGATGTGGCGACGCTCACCGTCGAGCGCGCGTTCGCGAGGCTGGATGACATCGACACACGCGACGACCTCGCCCGTCTGTGACCATTCCGGCGATGCGCCGACCGATCGACACGAGCCACGGGAGGTGTGCGGGTCGGTACCGCACGACTCGCTATGGTCCGGTGCGGCTCCGCGGCTATCCCGCCGGCTTCGTCCGCGTGGTCGACTTGCGCGGCGTGGTCGCCTTCTTCGCGCGCGGCGCGCGCTTCTTCGGCGCCTCCGCGATGGGCTCGGGCTCCGCGCCCTCCTCCGCCGCCTCGTCGGGCGCCTCGGGCTCATGAGCGGCTTCGTCCACGGCCTCGACCGGCAGGACCTTGCCGCCGTCCGCTTCGATCACGTCGGCGTCCGCCCCGATAGCCGCGTCTTCGTCGGTCTCGACGTCCTCGCCGGCCATCGTCTCTTCCTGCGGCGTGAGCGCTTCCGCGCGTACGGGCGGCGGCGTGCGCGTATCGGCGGGCGCGACGTTGCGGCGCCGCTGGCGCAGCGCCTCGTACAGGATGACGGTGCCCGCGGCGGACGCGTTCAGCGACGCGACCTGCCCTTCCATCGGGATCCGCACCACTTGATCGCAGCCCTCGAGCACGAGGCGGCGGATGCCCTCGCCCTCGCCGCCGATGACGATCGCGGTCGCGCCGCGATAGTCGACCTCGTCGTAGAGGAGCTCGCCGGTCTCGTCGGTGCCGACGACCCAGATGCCCTTCTCCTTGAGCGTGTCGATCGCCTGCCTGAGGTTCGCGACCTCGGCGATCATCAGGTGCTCGCTCGCGCCGGCGCTCGTCTTCGCGACCGCGGGCGTGAGTCCGACCGCGCGGTGCTTCGGGATGATGACGCCGTCGACGCCGGCGCCTTCGCCGGAGCGAAGGAGCACGCCGAAGTTCTGGGGATCCTGGAGCGAGTCGATGGCGAGCACGAGCGCGGGCTCGTTGAGCGTGTCGAGATGGAGCAGGAGCTCCTCGAGCTCGACGCCCGCCTTGCCCTCGGCGATCGCCACGACGCCCTGGTGGCTCTCGATCGGCGAGAGGCGCTGGATCTCCAAGGGATCGACGAAGCGCACGAAGATGCGACGCTCCTGCGCTTCGGTCAGCAGCTCGTTCACCGGACCGGTGCGCGTGCCGCGCTCGTTCGACACGAACAGGCGCTTCACCTGACGCCCCGCGCGGATGGCCTCGAGGATGGCGTGGGGGCCGGCGATCGGCTCTCCCGCCTCGTGCGACGGCGCCGCGCCGGAGCGCGGACCCGCGGTCACGCGCCGGATCTGCTCGGCGTAGGCGGCACCGGTGGGCCGGCGCCCGCCGCGTCCACCCATCGGACGCGGGCCGCGGAAGCCGCCGGCCGTCTGCGGACGGAACGTGCCGCCACCGGGGGCGCCGGTCGCCGGGCCGGCACCCGGGACCCAGCCCGGACCGCGCCAGCCGCGACTGCGCTGTGCCTGCTGACGGCGCTCGTACGCGGCGAGCTCTCGTGCCTGCGACGACTCCTCGTCGTCACGCGGCGGCAGCGGGCCGCGCGGGGGCATGGGGCCACGCGGCGGCGCGCCGAAGCGCTGGCCGCCCGCGCCGCCGCGACCGCGCCGTCCCCGACGGCGCGGTCGATCGCGGAAATCCCCACCCTGCGCGCTGAACGGTCGCGGCTCCCGCGGCGCGCCGGGTTGGGCGGCCTGCGCCGCCTCTTCCCGCGGGGCCTCGTCTCGCGGGGACTCCTCTCGTGGGGCGGCGTCGTCCTCCCGGCGCTCGTCGAATTCGTTCATCGTCACGCTCCTTTGCCGGTGCCGCGCTCCCAGCGCTGACCGTCCTTCGTGTCCTTCACGCGTACGCCAAATCGCTTCTCGAGCTCCTCACGGAGCTCGTCGGATCGCTCGAACTCCTTCTTCGCGCGCGCGGCTTCGCGCTCCGCCAGGAGCGCGCGCGCTTCGGCGGGCAGCTCCGCGGTCGCCGTCGCGCGCTCGCGCAGCGAGAGCCCCAGCACGCGGTCCATGTCGAAGACGAGACCGAGCGCCCGGCGCCGCGTCGCCGCGTCGCCGGTGGTCGCGTGACCGATCGCGGCCTCCGCCTGCGCGAGCGCCGCCGCGGTGTTGAAGTCATCGGCGATCGCGCGCGCGAACGCCGTGCGGATCGGATCGTCCTCGGGCGGCGCGTCGGCGGCGCCGCCGGTCGATTGCCAGGCTTCGCCGACCACGCCGCGCCACTTGTCCAGCCGCGTCTGCGCGCTCGCGAGCGAGTCCCACGTGAAATCGAGGCCCTTGCGGTAGCTCGTCCCGAGCGCGAGGAGGCGGAACGCGAGCGAATCGAACCCGCGGTCCTCGAGATCGGAGAGCCGCAGGAATCCGCCGGCCGACTTCGCCATCTTCGCGCTGTCGAGCCGCAGGAAGCGGGTGTGCATCCAATACCGAACGAAGGGCTTGCCCGTCGCGGCCTCCGATTGGGCGATCTCGCACTCGTGGTGCGGGAAGAGGTGATCCTCGCCGCCGGAGTGCATGTCGAACGTCTCGCCGAGGTACTTCATCGACATCGCCGAGCACTCGATGTGCCACCCGGGATTGCCGCGGCCCCATGGCGAATCCCACTGCTGCAGGTCGTCGGGCTTCGCCTTGCGCCAGAGCGCGAAGTCGAACGCGTTGCGCTTGTTCGGGTTCACGTCGACGCGCGCGCCCGCCTGGCGCGTGTCCGGCGGCTCGGGGTTGAGGCGCGTGCCGTAGCCCGGGAACGTCGTGGTGTCGAAATACACCCCATCGACGGCGACGTACGCATGTCCCGTCGCGATCAGGCGCTCGATGAGCTCGATCATCTCGGGGATGTGCTCGGTGGCCTTCGGCACGACGTGCGGCTCGAGGATGTTGAGCTTGCGGCGATCGATGAAGAACTGTTTCGTGTAGCGCTCCGCGATCACGAGCGGATCGACGTGCTCGCGCCTCGCGCCGACCGCCATCTTGTCCTCGCCTCCGACGTCGGCGTCGCCGACGAGATGGCCGGCGTCGGTGATGTTCATCACCTGCCGCACGCGGTAGCCGAAGTATTCGAACGTCCGGCGCACGACATCCGCCGTCAGATAGCTGTAGAGATTGCCGATGTGCTGGTAGTCGTAGACGGTCGGGCCGCAGTTGTAGACGCCGAGCTGGCCCGTGACGAGCGGCTCGAAGTCGCGAACCGAGCGCGTGGCGCTGTCGTACATCCGGACCCTTGGCGGTGCGCTGACGGTGATGAGCCTCTCCTTACAGGACCTCCGTCGGGAGGTCCGCGTATTGGTGCTGGCGGGTGAACGAGCCGGCTTCCCTATTCGAGGTGCGCGATGGCGAGCGCGGCGATGGCCTCCTCGGCCCCGATCACACCCAGGCCATCGTTCGTGGTCGCCTTGACGGACACCCGGTCGACGGCGACGCCGAGCGCGCCGGCGATCGCCTCGCGCATGGCCTGCACCTGCGGTGCGAGCCGCGGCGCTTGCGCGACGACCGTCGCGTCCAGCGATCCGACCCCCAGTCCGCGCTCGCGGACGAGGACACCAACCCGGCGCAGCAGCTCCAGGCTGCGCGCTCCCGCATACGCGGGGTCGTCGCTCGGGAAGTGCCGACCGAGATCACCGAGATTCGCGGCGCCGAGGAGCGCGTCCATGAGGGCGTGCAGCAGGACGTCGCCGTCGGAGTGGCCCACGAGCCCCTTCGGGTGCTCGATCGCGACACCGCCGAGCACGAGCCGGCGATCGGCCGCGAGACGATGGATATCGTACCCGATGCCGACCCTCACCGGACGGCCGTCACGGGGAAGCCGGCAAGGCCCTTGGCCACGAGCTCGCGCGCGTAGGACAGGTCCTCGAACGTCGTGATCTTCAGGTTGCGCCGCTCCCCGAGCACCATCTTCGGCGGGATCCCGGCCGCGACGAGCGCCGCGGCGTCGTCGCTGTAGGAGCGCTCTCCCGCGGCCGCGCGCGCGCGAGCGAGCAGCTCGCGGCGGAAGACCTGCGGGGTCTGCGCGGACCAGAGGCCTTCGCGCGACACCTCTTCCGTCGCCGCCCCGGCCTCGTTCGCGCGGCGCACCGTGTCGGCGAGCGGCAGCCCCGCAACGGCCGAGCCATCGGCGGCGGCGATGTCCACACAGCGCGCGAAGAGGCTCGGCGGTACGAAGGGACGCGCCGCGTCGTGGATCGCGATCACGTCGGCGTCGCGCGCCGCGTCGAGCGCGGCCCACGAGGAGGCGGTGCGCGTCGCGCCGCCGGCGACCACGCTCGCGCGCGGCGCGCGCGCGCGCACGATCTTCTCCACCGACGCGAGCTTCTCGGACGGCGCGACCACGACGATCTCGTCGAAGCAGGCCGCGGCGACGCCCGCGGCGAGCGACCACGCCAGCACGGGCTCGCCGCCGAGATCGGCGAGCACCTTGTCGATGCCGGCCCGCGTCGCGTCGCCGGCGGCGAGGATGGCGAGGACGCGGCGCACTAGTGGCTCGGGGCCCTCGGCCTGCGGAGATCGATGATCTCGCCCTTGGGCTGCGCGAAGATCATGCGGCCACCGACCGTCTGGAGCACACGCATCACGGTGACCGTGATCTCGCTGCCGCCCTGGAAGCGGACGCCGTTCTCGACGACGACCATCGTGCCGTCCTCGAGATACGCGACGCCCTGGCCGGGCTCCTTGCCCTCCTGGACGACGCGCACGGTGAGCTCGTCGCTGGGCAGCACGACCGGGCGCACGGCCTTCGCGAGATCGTTCACGTTGAGCACGATCACGCCCTGCAGCTCCGCGACGCGGTTGAGACCGTAGTCGTTCGTCATGATCGGAACGCCCATCGACCTCGCGAGGGACACGAGCTTGCCGTCCGCGCCCGCGCCCGGCGGGTCCGCGTCGAGCAGCTCGATGTGGACGGTCGCCTCCTTCTGCATCTTCTGGAGCATCTCGAGACCGCGCCGGCCCCGCTCGCGCTTCAGCCCGTCGGACGAATCCGCGAAGTGCTGCAGCTCGCCGAGGATGAAGCGCGGCACGACGAGCGTGCCGCGGATGAAGCCCGTCTTCACGATGTCGGCCACGCGGCCGTCGATGATCACCGACGTGTCGAGGAGCGCCCGCTCGGCGCCGACGCGCTCCTGCCGTCCATGACGGATATCGCGGACGAGCGCGCCGAGCTCCGCGCGTTTGATCGTGCCCGCCGCGCCTCCACCGAGACCGAGGACGACCGCGCCGACGATCGGCGCGAACCTCCCTAGGTTGTCCGGGAGGAACGAGAGCGGGAACGCGAGGAAGAGCGCGAGGATGAGTCCGACACCGGTGCCGAACGCGCCGCCCACCAGATCGCCCGCCGACGACTCGCGGATGCGCGTCGCGACCAAGCGCGCCGGACGCACGGTGACGTATGGAGCGCCGAGCCAGCCGAGGATCGCGCAGGCCGTGGCGAGAAGGAAGACGACGAGGACCTGATTCGAGACGGGTGTGACCTGCGAGACCTCGAGCAGCGACGCGCCGAGATAGAAGCCGAAGAACCAGCCGATGAGTGCTGCGCCGAGCCTGAGGAATGCCACGCTGTCCACTCCTTTCTACCGATGTCGATGGGCGTCAGCCGCGCCGTCCGACCGATGACGATGTGGTCGCCGACGGTGCGCGCCGCGCGGGATGGATAGGCCGGACAGAACACGATGAGGCGAGTCTACCGCCGCGGCGGCCGGCGACGGCCCTGTTGGCCGAGCTGTCGGCTCGGCCGATCAGGCCTCGGCGATACCCGAGCGGGTGAGCGCCTCGCGCAGTGTGGCCGCGCCCACGACTTCCACGCCCGTCCCATTGAGGTCCCCGAGGCTCGCCTGCGGCACCACGGCGCGGGTGAACCCGAGCCGCTGCGCCTCCTTCAGACGCGCCGCGACCCGCTGCACCCGCCGCAGCTCGCCGCCCAGGCCGAGCTCGCCGACGAACACCGTGCGCGGATCGGCGGCCCTCTCGCGGAGCGCGGACGCGAGCGCGACCGCGACGGCGAGGTCGGCCGCGGGCTCGCGGACACGAAGGCCGCCGACGAGATTCACGTAGACGTCGTGCTGCCCGAGCCCGATGCCCGCGCGCTTGGCGAGCACGGCGAGCAGCACCGCGAGCCGCTGCGGATCGGCGCCGTTCACCGTGCGCCGCGGCAGCCCGAACGACGTCGGCGTGACGAGCGCCTGCACCTCCACCAGGAGCGGGCGCGTGCCCTCGACCGTCGGCACGATGACGCTCCCCGCGATGCCCATGGTGCGCTCCTCGAGGAACACCTCCGACGGATTCGCGACCTCGCGCAGCCCCGACTCCCCCATCTCGAACACGCCGACCTCGTCGGTCGAGCCGAAGCGGTTCTTCGTCCCGCGCAGGATGCGGAACGCGTGGAAGCGCTCGCCCTCGAGATAGAGGACGGCGTCGACGATGTGCTCGAGCACGCGCGGACCCGCGACGGCGCCCTCCTTCGTCACGTGCCCGACGAGGAAGACCGGGACGTCGTCGCCCTTCGCGACCTCGAGCAGCCGCGCCGCGCACTCGCGGAGCTGCGACACGCCGCCCGCCGCCGACGCGATCACGTCCGAGGACATCGTCTGGATGGAATCGATGACCGTGAAGATCGGATGGATGCGGCGGATCTGTTCGATGATCGAGCCGAGGTCGGTCTCCGCGAGGACGAGGATGTTCGGCCCATCGATGCCGAAGCGCCGCGCGCGGAGCTTGATCTGCGCGGCGGACTCCTCGCCGGAGACGTAGAGCACGGTCCCGCGCTTCGACAGCGACGCGGAGGCCTGCATGAGCAGGCTGGACTTGCCGATGCCCGGATCGCCGCCGAGCAGCACGAGCGAGCCGCGCACGACGCCGCCGCCGAGCACGCGATCGAACTCGCCGATGCCCGTGGAGATGCGCTCCTCGGCATCGTTCGGGACCGCGTCCAGCGGGATCGGCTCGCGCGGCTCGCGCGGAGCGCCACGACCCTTCGGCGGCGCGACGACGCGCTCCTCCACGAGCGTGTTCCATCCCTGGCAATTCGGGCAGCGCCCGATCCACTTGGGGAACTGGTTTCCGCAGTTCTGGCAGACGAAGGCGGTCTTCGGTGCGGCGGGCATCCGACCAAGTATCGACCAGGCGTTGCGCCGGAGCGGCCGCCGCGCCGCGGCCGCAGGCGACACGCCAAGGAGATGAGCACGGCGAAGCCGCGCGATTACGGGGCGACGGGAACGGGCTTGGGCGCCTCGACGTCCACGCGTTCGATGGTGAGCTTGCCGTCGACCGGGTGCACGCGAACGCTGTCGCCCGCGTGGAACTGACCCTGCAGGAGCATCTCGGCCAGCGGGTCGGCGATCTCGTTCTGGATCGACCGCGCGAGCGGGCGAGCGCCGAAGTTCGAGTCGTAGCCGACCGAGGCGATGTGGTCCTTCGCCTCGTCCGTGACAACCAGGGCGATCTCCTGCGAGGCGAGCTGCTTGCGCACGCCGGCGAGCTCGAGCTCGACGATCTTCCGGACCTCTTCCTTGTTCAGCGGCTGGAAGACCACGGTCGCGTCGATGCGGTTGAGGAACTCGGGACGGAAGAAGCGCTTCATCTCCTCGGTGACGCGCTCCTTCATGCGCTCGTACTGCGCCTGCGTGTCCGCGTCGTCGCCCTCACCCTTGGTGCGGAACCCAAGCGCGGATTCGCTCTTCAGGAGCTTCTGCGCGAGGTTGCTGGTCATGATGATGATCGTGTTGCGGAAGTCGACGGTGCGGCCCTTCGCGTCCGCGAGGCGGCCCTCGTCGAAGATCTGCAGCAGGATGTTGAAGACCTCGGGGTGCGCCTTCTCGATCTCGTCGAGGAGGATCACGCAGTACGACTTGCGGCGCACGATCTCGGTGAGCTGGCCGCCCTCTTCGTACCCGACGTAGCCGGGCGGCGAGCCGACCAGGCGCGACACGTTGTGCCGCTCCATGTAGTCGGACATGTCGATCTTCACCACGTTCTCCTGGCTGCCGAACATGAACTCGGCGAGCTGGCGAGCGAGGTGCGTCTTGCCGGTACCGGTGGGGCCGACGAAGAAGAACACGCCGATCGGGCGCCGCGGATCCTTCAGGCCGGCGCGCGCGCGGCGGACGGCGCGCGAGATCGTGGTCACGGCGGCGTCCTGCCCGATGACCTTCGCGTGCAGCGCCTCCTCCATGCGGAGGAGCTTCTGCGTCTCTTCCTCGGCGAGGCGGCGGACCGGGATTCCGGTCCACATCGAGACGACCTCGGCGATGTCCTCGTCGGTCACCTCGGGACGCTTCTGCGACTGCGCGAGGATCCAATCGGCCTTCGCCTGGTTGAGCTTGTCCTGCTGCGCGCGCTCCTTCTGGCGGAGCGTCGAGGCGAGCTCGTACTGCTGCGCCTCCATGGCCGCTTCCTTCTCGGCGACGACCTTGTCGAGCTCCTTCTGGGCTTCCTTCACGTCGGTCGGCAGCGTCGAGTAGCGCAGGCGGACGCGGCTCGCGGCCTCGTCCATGAGGTCGATGGCCTTGTCCGGCAGGAAGCGATCGGTGATGTAGCGTGCCGAGAGCTCGGCCGCCGCCTTCACCGCGTCGTCGCTGATGGCGACCTTGTGGTGGTCTTCGTAGCGCGAGCGGATGCCCATGAGGATCGCCTGCGTCTCCTCGATCGAGGGCTCCTCGACCATCACGGGCTGGAAGCGGCGCTCGAGCGCCGCGTCGCGCTCGATGTACTTGCGGAACTCGTCCAGCGTCGTCGCGCCGATGCACTGAAGCTCGCCGCGCGCGAGCGACGGCTTCAGGATGTTCGCCGCGTCGACCGCACCCTCCGCCGCACCCGCCCCCACGAGCGTGTGCAGCTCGTCGATGAACAGGATGACGTCGTGCGCGTGACGGAGCTCCTCGATGATCTTCTTGAGGCGCTCCTCGAACTCGCCGCGGTACTTCGTGCCCGCGACGAGCGACCCGATGTCGAGCGTGAGCACGCGCTTGCCCTGCAGCGTCTCGGGCACGTCACCCTTCACGATGCGGTGCGCGAGGCCCTCGGCGATGGCGGTCTTGCCGACGCCCGGCTCTCCGATGAGCGCCGGGTTGTTCTTGGTGCGGCGGCTCAGGATTTGGATGACGCGCTCGATCTCCTTCTCGCGGCCGATGACCGGATCGAGCTGCTGCGCCTTGGACATCGCGGTGAGGTTCACGCCGAGCTGATCGAGCGTCGGTGTCTTTGACTGGGAGGCCTTGCCGCCCGCGGTCGCCGTCTCCGCCGTCGCCGGGTGCTGCTGGCCGAGCGTCGCGATGACCTGGTGCCGGACCTTCTCGAGCGACACGCCGAGCGACTCGAGCACGCCCGAGGCGATGCCCTCGCCCTCACGGACCAGCCCGAGGAGCAGATGCTCCGTGCCGACGTGGCTGTGGCCGAGCTTGCGGGCCTCATCGATGGCGAGCTCGATGACCTTCTTGGTGCGCGGCGAGAGGGTGATCTCGCTGGGCGAGGTCGTGGAATCGCCGCGGCCGATGATGAATTCGACGGCCGTGCGGACCTTGGAGAGCTCGACGCCGAGGGAGTCCAGGACGCGGGCGGCGACACCCTCGCCTTCGCGGACGAGACCGAGCAGGAGGTGCTCGGTACCGATGTAGTTGTGGTTGAACCGGATGGCCTCATCCTGGGCTAGCGCAAGGACCCTCTTCGCCCGGTCGTTGAAGCGGTCGAAGGGTCCCATCAGGCTGCCTTGTACCTATATATCGGCTGAGGTGTCATCTGGTTCCGATTATACGTTCGGGAAGACATGCGGAAGGACTCCCGACAAGGCTCAGGTGCGACCTGCAAGCCGGGCGGAGAGCGAAAGGTGCCGGCGTACGGCATCGACACCCACGATCTTGACCACAAGGACGTCACCCACACGCACGACCTCGTGCGGATCGGCCACGCGGTGATCGGCGAGCTCGCTGACATGCACGAGGCCCTCGACGCCCTCCGCGACCCTGGCGAAGGCGCCGTACGGCATCACCCGCGTGACGGTCGCCTCGACCGATTGGCCCACCTGCACCGCCTTGACGAAGCGATCCCAGGGGTCGCCGCCGAGGCGTTTGATCGAGAGGCTGATGCGCTGGCGTTCCCGATCGATCCCGATCACCATCACGCGGACCTTCTTCCCGACCGTAAAGAGCGAGGTCGGCTCGATACCCCTTTCCCAAGTGATCTCCGAACGGTGCACGAGGCCATCTGCCACGCCGACGTCCACGAACACACCGTAGGACGTCACGCTCACGACCGTGCCCTCGCGAACGTCCCCCTCGACGAGCTCCGCGGCGCCCCGGGCCTTCCGTTCGCGCCGCAGCTGCTGCGTCGCGGCCTTTTCGGACAGGATGAGTCGGTCGCGCTTCGGGTCGACCTCCAGCACGCGCAGGCGCAGCCGCTTCCCCACGAGCGCGCGGACCGGTCCGGGCACGCCCGGCTCGGTCGTGTCGATCGCTCCGATGGAACCAAGCTGCGACAACGGCACGAATCCGCGCATACCCACGTCGACGACGACGCCACCGCGGTTCGCATCGATGACGGCGGCGTCGATGAGCTCGCCGGAGCGCCGCAGCTCCTCCAGGTGCGTCCACCGGCGGCGGTGTCGCGGGCGTCTCAGTGAGAGGACGACGCGGCCGTCGGGGCCCTCGGGCTGAACGACGGTCGCGGCGATGTGCTCACCGACGCGCAGCTGCTCCGCGCCGGCATCGCGAACGGAGAGCACGCCGGCGGGACGGTCACCGAGATCGATCGTCGCCTCCTCGCCGCTGATCGCGGCGACGGTTCCTTCCACCCTTTCGCCGACGCGCAGCGGACGGAGCGAGCCTCCGTGTGTCTCGGACGCGAGGAGCTCTTCCATCGTCTCCGGGTCGACGGACATGCTGGAACGGCGGGCATAACCGGTGCCACCGATACAATCCGGCAAACCGGTACTGAGGAGGAGCACCGTCAACCCGACGGCGCGCTGGCCGGAACGCCTGGAGCACCTTGCGACGCTGCTTCGAGCGGACGCGCTCGCGGTCGTCTCAGCGACCCCCGCAGGACCCTCGACGGTCTTCTCGTACCGGCTCGACGGCGACGTCGACTGGTTCGCCGTGCTCGGTGCCGACCTCTTCGCGCGCTCTGACCGGGGCGCGTTCGTGACGGCCATCCCGGCTGGTCGCTGGACGAACAGCGCCGCGTACGCCGTCATCGCCCCGCTCGACGGGTGGAACGGGCAGGCCGTGCTCTGCGGCCTGCGCCATGAGGTGCCGTTCGACGCGGTGGAGGCGAGCGCGGCGATGGCCGCGGCGCGCATGCTGGAGATGAGCGCGCTCGAAGGCCGCGCGCTCGCGGAGACGCTGCGGCAGAGCGCGTCGCTGGAGGAGCGGCTGGAGATGCTCTCCGGCATCGGCGACGCCCTGGGCGAGGCAGGGGACACGAGCGCTCTGCTCGCCCGCGCGGTGCAGGAGATCGCACGGCGGATGGGCGCGGGCGCCGCGTCGATCATGCTCGTGGAGGGCGACCGGCTGCGACTGCGCGCATCGGTCGGCCTGTCGAGCGATGCGGCGATGGCTGGCGGCCAGCGCGTCGGAGAGGGCATCGCCGGATGGGTGGCGGCGAACGGCGAGCGGATCGTGCTGCACGGGCCTGTGGACGACACGCGATTCCAAGGAGTGGATCCTGACGCCGGCGAGGCGGTGAGCGTTCCGCTGCGCGCCGGCGGCGACGTGCTCGGCGTCCTGAACGTGAAGCGACCCGGCACGGCCGATGGCTTCGCCGATCGGCACGAGCTCCTCGATGCGATGGCCGCGGATCTCGCCCGCGCGCTCCGCGCGTTGAACGTGATCGCCCATCTGGCTCACGCGCGCGACGATGTGCGCGGCTACGCGGAGGTCGCGCGCGCCGTCGCCACGGGGGACGTGTCGGCCGCGCTCGACGCCACCATCGCCCTCGGGCATCACGCCGTCGCCGTACGGGACGCCACGGGACGCGTGCTCGGCGTGCGCGCGGTCGAAGGCGACGAGGCGTGCCGGGAATCCGCGATCCGCGCGAGCGCGACCGCCCGCTCCGGCTCGCCGTCCGGCACCGGGGTCGGGTTCGCGCGCCACGGCACTGGATACCGCGAGGACGAGGGCGAGCTCGCACAGCGAACCGCCGACACCCTGGCGCTGCTGGGACGGACCGCGGCCGCGGAGAGCCCTGCCGCCGCGCTGCGCGTGCTCGCGGTCGAAGACCACCCGGTCATGCGGCTGGGGCTGCGGGCGATGCTCGAGCGCGAAGGATTCGTCGTCGCCGGCGCCACGGCGACGTGCGCCGAGGCCGTCGGCCTCCTTGCCGACGCGTCCGCCGACGTCGTCCTGCTCGACCTCCGGCTCCCCGACGCGACGGGGACGGAGGCCGTGACGCGCCTGCGCGAGGCGGCGCCGGCCCTGCCGATCGTCGTCTTCAGCGTCGACCGGACGCCCGCGCTCATCCGCGCCTCGGTCCGCGCGGGCGCCAGCGGCTACGTCACGAAGGACGCGCCGATCAGCCGGCTCGTGGCCGCGCTCCGCGCCGCCGCCGCGGGCCTCGTCGTGATGGGTCCGGATGAGGCGATCGCCGCCGCCGGCAACGTCACGCCCGCACCCACGAATGGGGATGAGCACGCCACGCCCGTGCACGAGCCCGCGAGCGGCGGGACCGAAGCGCCGCACGATCCGCTCACGCCGCGTGAGCTCGAGCTCCTCCGCTACATGGCCGAGGGGTACACGAACAAAGAGGTCGCCCGGGCCATGGTGCTCGCCGAGGACACGGTGAAGAAGGCCGTCCAGACGCTCATCGCGAAGCTGGGGGCCGCCGATCGGACCCACGCCGTCGTGGTCGCGCTCCGCAGCCACCTCATCGACTGATCCGACCTCCGCCGGCCAGACGCGCCGGCCGCAGCACGGGCGGGTATCCCCCCCCGTGCTCCCCCGCTAGACCGCACGCTGGCCGCTAAACGGCGGGAGCCCGAGTGGGTACGCGAAATGTGCCTGAACGGGGATTAACCCCACGCTCAAGCGACGGCACATTTGGTCAACCGGGACGCCTCGGAGGGGCCGGCCAGGAATGGCTGAGGTGGTGGCGGGGCGTTGCGGTAGGGGAGGGGGACCGGCGTGGACACTGCTCAGCTCTGGGTGCGTTACCGGGCGGGTGACGCGTCGTCGCGCGCGGCACTCATCGAGCGGTACATGCCGCTCGCGAGAGCCCACGCCCGGCGCATCCGGGTAGCGTCGCCGCTGGCGGACGCCGACGACCTGCAGTCCGCCGCGCTCATCGGACTGATCGACGCCGTCGACCGCTTCGAGCCGGGCCGCGGCGTCCCGTTCGAGGCGTACGCGAGTCTTCGGATCCGTGGCGCCATCGTGGACGAGCTGCGGCGCGTCGACGAGCGCGGCCGCGGCGCGGACCCGCACGAGCGGCCGAGGCCGGTATCGCTGGACGGGCTCGTCGAGGACGACTGGCAGGCGTTCCTGGCCGTGGCCGACGACACCGTCGACGAGGCCTTCGAGCGCGAAGATCTCCGCGCGCGCGTCCAGCTCGCGCTCGACACGCTCCCGCCGCGCCAGCGCGAGGTGATCGCGCGGTACTACGCGCAGTCGCTCACGCTCCGCGAGGCCGGCGCGCGCATGGGGATCAGCGAGGCCCGCGCCTGCCAGCTGCACGGGCGCGCCATCACGAACCTGCGTCGGGCGCTTGCCGTGCGTCTCCCGCGTCCCGCTCTCGCGGCGAACGCCGCCGCGTAGGGCCCGCCGGGCGGCAGCCTGCCGCATCACGCCGTCAGCGCGAGCGCGTCCGCGGTCAGCGCGAGCGCGTCCGCCGTGATCGCGAAGCCCCGACGCGTCGGCACGAAGAGCTCCGCGCGAAGACGCAGCCGTCCGCGATCGCTCATCCATACCGCGAGGCCGAGCGGTGCCAGGAGCGCATGGACCGTGCGCGCGCCCCTTCGCGTGACGAAGAAGGGCGCGAGCTCGTCGAAGAGCGGATGCGCGATGGTCGCGAACGCGATCTCATCACCCCGCACGACCGGTGGATCCGCTGTGAGCGCGCCGAGCCGGTCGTACTTCCACCACGCGTACTCGGCGTCCGCGACACCGTGCGCGACGCGCATGCGCCGTTCGCCCGCGGCGCCTTCGATGCGCGCCCGGCCGAGGAGCGAGCCGAGCACGATCTGGACCTGGACCGCATCGGGCACGAGCCGCCGCCGCACGCGCTCCGGGTGCTCCGCCACGTACATCGTTCGACCCCCCCTTGCGTCGACGCGAGCGGCGGAGCGCGACCTCACCGGCGAGGCCGCGATCGCGCCGCGGTCTCAGCGCGACGGAGCTACCTTCGTGCGCTGGTCTCAGCGCGACGGCGGCAGCTTGGTGCCTGCGACCGTCAGCGCGAGCCGCCCGGCGCTCCCATCGAGCCACTCGGTCAAGAGCCCGTTGCGTCCCGCCCGCGCGATGGGCTCCTCGGGACCGCACAGCCCCGAACGCCAGCGGCCGATCCAGTGGACGATCCCGAACGCCGAACGGCGCAGGAGCAGCTCCGGGATCGCGGCGGCTTCGCTCGGATCGAGCGCGAGTGCGCGACGGTAGCCGCCGACGAGCGCTTCGATGAGCGGCCAGCGCTCTGGGTCCTCCGAACGAACGACGGTGATGTACATGGCGCACGCGAGATCCGCGGCGCGCATGTCCGGCTCGGCGAACTCGAAATCGAGCAGCCCGGTCACGGCGCCGTCCCGCACGAGCACGTTGATGAAGCCGAAGTCTCCGTGGACGATCTGCCGTGGGAGCGACTCGGCGAGCGCGCCATGCGTCGACAGGACGTGCTCGAAGAGCGCCATCACGCGAGCGCGACGCGGGCCGAGCTCGAGGTCCTCGAGCGCCGTCAACGGGTCGGGGACGAGCGGATGCACGTCGCGCAGCGTTTTCGGCGCGCGCACCGGCAGATCGAGGCGTGCGAGCGCGACGTCGAGCTGCGCGAGGGCTCGACCGGCGAGACGCGCCTCGCGGACGGTGGCGGTCGCCGGCTCTCCGGGGATCCGGTGGAAGAGCGCCGCGAGGCGAGGACCGTCGGATGACTCCATCACCGCGAGCGTGTCGCCGCCATGCGTGCGCAGCGGTGTCGGCACGGCGTACGGCAGCTCCTGCATCGCGAGCCGCGCGAGCAGCTCGTGCTCGTCGCGCACGCGGCTGGGATCGGCGGTGTTGCGGTAGACGCGGAGCACGAACTCGCCTTCGCGCGCGCTCACGAAGTACGTGTCGTTGTTGAGGCCGTGCGGCGTGCGCGTCACCGCCGTCGGCGCGATCGGCCACGGCGCGAGCAGCGCGAGCTCCATGGGCAAGAGCATGCCCCGAAAAATGAAAAACGACCCCTTGCGCTCGCGCGCTCGAGATCGTTTTTATCCCGGCCCTGACCTATTTTCCCGGGGACCGACGTCCCGAGTATCTTCGGCGCTGGTGGGCTTAACTGCCGTGTTCGGGATGGGAACGGGTGTGACCCCACCGCTCCAAGGACCGAGGAGATGAGTCTACCGAGGCGCCGTGGACACGGTCAAGGGCCGGCGGGACACACAAAAGCCCTCCGACGGAGGGAGGGCTTTCGGGCAACGAGCACGGTGGTGGATGAGGAGACGAATGCAAGATCGTTGATCGCGAATCGCACCGATCTTCTCTCATCGATCTCTCGACGAGGCCAGGCCCGAAGGCCCGGCTGGGTGCTGGAAATTAGGTCAAGCCCTCGACCGTTAGTACGGATCAGCTCCAAGTCTTGCGACTCTTCCACCTTCCGCCTATCAAACACGTGGTCTACGTGCGGTCTTACCTGGTTACCCAGAGGGTGAGCTCATCTCGAGGTCGGCTTCCCACTTAGATGCTTTCAGCGGTTATCCGGAACGGACATAGCTACCGAGCGGTGCCCTTGGCAGGACAACTCGTACACCATAGGTCCGCTCACCCCGGTCCTCTCGTACTGGGGGCAACTCCTCTCAACTCACCTGCGCGCACACTGGATAGAGACCGACATCCCTGTTACAAGGCCAGCTGGTTTCTGTTCCCGCTGGCTCCCCACGTCGCCGTGGGGGTCCGACCATATCTTCCCGCTCACTAGAGCGAGTCTGGCGTATGGCCTGTGAGGATTCCTCGTCCTTGGATCGCTGCTTCGATGGTCGCTCGTGTCACGCATCGTGACTTCGTGTTCATCGCATAGGCGATGTCCACGATCTCGAGCAGACCACTAGCTGTGAGGTGCTCGCCGGCAACTACTCGATCGAGCAGCCGAGCCGCTCTTGAAGAGCGACCAGGACAGACTCTCCGATCGGGTTTTGCGCGACCTTGAATAGATAGATGACCTGCCATCCGAGTCTCGCGAACCGGCTCGGCACGATCCCAACGTGGAACATGCCCTCGCCATCGATAAGACCGAAGAGGTAGTCATCACTCACAGCAGCAGCTTGGACGGGGCCTTTCCTGCTGATTGTCCGCACCTGGCGCGTTGTCACCGTCCGCATGGCGCGGAACGGTAGCGCAGGATCCACGGAGTTCCCAGCATTTAGCCAGATTTGTTCTCGGCGTGAGGTTGCCGAGCTCTCATTGCTAACAGGCGAACCGCGAACGTCGTGTGAGAGTCAACAGCTCAATCTCGAACTGTTTCACAACGTTCTGAACCCAGCTCGCGTACCGCTTTAATGGGCGAACAGCCCAACCCTTGGGAGGTACTGCCCCCCCAGGATGCGACGAGCCGACATCGAGGTGCCAAACGACGCCGTCGCTGTGAACGCTTGGGCGTCATAAGCCTGTTATCCCCGGGGTAGCTTTTATCCGATGATTCCGGGCCCTTCCACTCGGGACCCGAAGGTCACTAAGCCCGACTTTCGTCCCTGCTCGGCTTGTATGCCTCACAGTCAAGCACCCTTATGCCTTTGCACTCTGTGGCTGATTTCCAACCAGCCTGAGGGTACCTTTGGGCGCCTCCGTTACTTTTTAGGAGGCGACCGCCCCAGTCAAACTGCCCACCTGGCAATGTCCGGCTGCCGGATCACGGACAGCCGTTAGAGCCGAAGTTCCGCAAGGGTGGTATTTCACTGGTGACTCCACCGAGGCTAGCGCCCCGGCTTCAAAGTCTCCCACCTATGCTACACATGCGAAACCCCAGTCCAATGCCAAGATGCAGTAAAGCTCCACGGGGTCTTTTTGTCCAAGTGTGCGTAACCCGCGTCTTCACGGGTATCTCAGTTTCGCCGGGTCCCTCCTAGAGACAGCGGCTAAGTCGTTACACCTTTCGTGCGGGTCGGAACTTACCCGACAAGGAATTTCGCTGAGATCTGTTGCTCAGTAAGAGCTGAGCGGAGGCGAACCTCCCTGCACATCGCTGTGCAGCTCGGACCATATCTTCATCCGCGATCGCGGACGTCCGACGTATGGTCTCTGAGGATTCTGATCACGTCGCCTCTAGGCTTCTGACGATTCATCGTCTGCATGATCGAGACGACGTCGATGAGTCCGGCCGAGGTGAGATGTCGTCCTTCGACGATCAACTCCACGCACTGCGCGAACTTCTCGAAATCAGTTCGCTTTGCGGTCCGCAGCGGGTACTTCCTGAAGAATGGTATGACGACTTCAAGTAAGTCCTGTCGTCTGCGAACGCCGTAGCGGTACAGGTCTTCGCGGTGATTGTCGTATCGACGGTTCGGCAAGAGATCGCCGACACCGAAGAACTCGCGCAATGCGACCAACGATGCGACGCTCTTCGCGCCTTGCGTCACGACAAACTCGTGCGAGACCTGAAATCCGGTTCTGTAGCCTTTGCGGTTTCGGCGGTCCGGTTGACGGACCAAGCCTATGGAGAAGCAGCCTTCTCCGTCTACAAAGCCGATGACCCAGCCGATCGCGATCAGTCTTTCCTGCTGATTGTCTGGCGCTTCGTCTGCTCGAAGCCCACCTCGCGGATTGTCTCTCGCTTGCACACAAGGAATATCGGCGTGTCCTTGCGAGAACCGGAGGATTCACCAGGGGTTCCAGCATTTGGTCGGATTTCTCTAAGGCAGCAATTCACCTTAGGACCGTTCATGTGTTGCGCCTCATCACTGAGGGGCGGGATTGGGTACCCACTCTGCATGTCGCCATGCAGTTCGGACTGTCTCATCACCAGTAAGCGCTGGCGTCCGGCATACAGTCTCTGAGGATTCCTCGATTCCTCGAGGTCTTTCCTGCTGATTGTCCGCACCTGTCGCTTTGTCACCGCATTGCGGTAGCGCAGGATCCACGGGTGTTCCAGCAAATAGCCAGATTTTGTTCTCGGAACTACAACGGTCTGGTCATAGTTACGGCCGCCGTTCACCGGGGCTTCAGTTCAAGCCTTGCAGCTCTCCCATTAACCTTCCGGCACTGGGCAGGTGTCAGCCCCTATACGTAGGGTTTCCCCTTCGCAGAGACCTGTGTTTTTGTTAAACAGTCGCTTAGCCCGTTTATCTGAGGCCTCGATCACTTGCTCCACATTGCTGCGAAGCGTGCGAGGCACCCCTTCTCCCGAAGTTACGGGGTCATTTTGCAGAGTTCCTTTAGGAGGGTTCTCCCGATCGCCTTGGTGTACTCCACCCGCCTACCTGTGTCGGATTGCGGTACGGGCACTCTCGATCTCGCTAGAGGCTTTTCTCGTCAGCTTGGCTCGCCCCACTCGCTGCATTGCTGCAGCTCGCATTCGCATCTCACCTTGACCCTCGGACGGATTTACCTATCCAAGGACGGCTACCTGCTTAGACGCACATAGCCAAAGTGCGCTGGGACTACCAGACTGAGTCACCCCTTCGCTGATAACGATCTCGAGCGGTTCCGGAATATAAACCGGATGTCCATCGTCTACGCCTTTCGGCCTCGACTTAGGCCCGACTGACCCTGAGCGGATTAACCTTCCTCAGGAAACCTTAGGCATACGGCGCGTATGTTTCTCACACACGTTTCGCTACTCGTTCCGGCATTCGCACTTCTCGGCACTCCAGCGGTCCTCACGGTCCACCTTCACTGCGCTGAGAACGCTCCTCTACCACGTACGGATCCCGAAGGACCCGCACATCCAAAGCTTCGGTACCAGGCTTGAGCCCCGTTGGATTTTCGGCGCTGGATCACTCGACCAGTGAGCTGTTACGCACTCTTTCAATGATGGCTGCTTCTAAGCCAACATCCTGGTTGTCTGAGCGATCCAACATCCTTTCCCACTTAGCCTGGATTCAGGGACCTTAGCTGTTGGTCTGGGCTGTTTCCCTTTTGTCTCCGGAGCTTAGCCCCCGAAGACTGACTGCCACGCTTCGCCTCTTCGCATTCGGAGTTTGGTTGGGTTTGGTAAGCGATAAGCCCCCTAGCCCATCCAGTGCTCTACCTCAAAGAGGGAACGCGCAACGCTAGCCCTAAAGCTATTTCGAGGAGAACCAGCTATCTCCGAGTTCGGTTGGCATTTCGCCTCTACCCACAGCTCATCCCTCAACTTTTCAACGTTGAAGAGTTCGGCCCTCCACGGAGTATTACCTCCGCTTCAGCCTGGCCATGGGTAGCTCACTCGGTTTCGGGTCTAGTGCATGCGACTACGGACCTTTTGGGTCCACGCCCTATTCAGACTCGCTTTCGCTTCGGCTCCGGTCGTCAGACCTTAACCTCGCCGCATACAGCTAACTCGCCGGATCATTCTTCAATAGGCACGCCGTCACGCTACTGCTTGCGCAGCAACACGCTTCGACTGCTTGTAGGCACACGGTTTCAGTTTCTATTTCACTCCCCGCCAGGGGTGCTTTTCACCTTTCCCTCACGGTACTCGTTCACTATCGGTCGCTTGAGGTATTTAGCCTTGGACAATGGTCTGCCCGGTTTCCCACCCTGGAGACCTTCCGGGTGGTACTCGAGGACATCGACCGGAGCGTGACCGCTTTCGCATACGGGACTCTCACCCTCTTCGGTGGGCCGTTCCAGGCACCTTCCGCTAACGATCACGTTTCTGCACTCCGTCGCGGATCGGCAGATCCGCAGTCGAGCCTCACGACACCCAGCCCACAACGCCTGCCGGCTATCACGTGGACCAGGTTTGGGCTCTTCCCGTTTCGCTCGCCACTACTAAGGGAATAATCTCTGTTCCTCGAGGTACTGAGATGTTTCAGTTCCCTCGGTGCCCTCCACGCACCCTATGTATTCAGGTGCGGGTCATCAGGGGTAAGCCTGATGGGGTTCCCCCATTCGGAGATATCCGGATCACCGTTTGCTACCAACTCCCCGGATCTTTTCGCAGGTAACCGCGTCCTTCATCGGCCTCAAGCGCCAAGGCATCCGCCGTGCGCCCTTTGTAGCTTGACCTACAAACCGCGTCGCACCGCTTGCGCGGCGTACGCGTCTATTTCCAGCATCCAGCCCGGCCCTCGAACGGGTCGTACCGATGCTGCTGATTCACCAATTACGACGATCGGTACGAATTCGCTTTTGGCGAAACTCGCATTCGTCATCCTCTTCACTTGTTAAGGTGCACCACTCGCTCGTTCGAGCCCGCGCACGGACACATGTGGACATGCGCGCGCTCGAACAAACCTGTGGAACCGTTGTGGTGTAACGCCTTCGCCCTCCTGCCGGCGAAATACCGGCGCGGACCTCGAATCATACGGCGAAACGCGATCGACCGCTACTTCCCGTACGGCACGTCGCGCCTTCCAAGACCGTCGTCGGCCGCTCGCGTGAGCACGCTCCCGCGGCCGGCACTCCTCGGTCTTGTGGAGCCGAGGAGACTCGAACTCCTGACTTCCTCCTTGCAAAGGAGGCGCTCTACCAGCTGAGCTACGGCCCCTGAGGAGCTAGGAGCATTTTGCTCCTTGCGACGAGAGGGCCTACGGAGCGATGGCGCCAGCCCTCGCGGAGGTACGGCCTGCGCGGCGGAGCCCGCCTGAGCGTAACCCGTCGCGGACCAGAGCGACGCTCACCGCGAACGAGATCCGCGGTGGGCGTTTCTGGACTCGAACCAGAGACCTCTGCCTTATCAGGGCAGTGCTCTAACCAGCTGAGCTAAACGCCCGGCGTGGCAGGCGGGGCTGATCGTTAACCGATGAAGAGTGGCAGGAACGGTGCGCGAGTCATCGCCGCTTCGGGTATCCGGGGTTAGTCGGACCCCTCGGCGGATTTTCTAAATGCGAACCACTTCCGTTGGAAGTGTCTCTCCGAGTTTTCAGGCTCGAAGATCGACCTGGGAGTGGATCGAGATGCCGAAGCATCCGATCGCGTATCCCTAGAAAGGAGGTGATCCAGCCGCACCTTCCGGTACGGCTACCTTGTTCACGTTGGCCCCTACGTCGCCGTAGGGCGTGGACTATATCTTCATCCTCGCTTGGACTTGCGCTCGCTTGACTGGATGCCACGAGCCGACCAGGTGATCCCTTGCACTTCTAGGCTTCCAGTCGCGCTGCGCCGGTCACGAGGAGTTCGGCGTGTAGTCTCTGAGGGGTCAGGAGACTGCTGTCTCCGACTTCCCTGCTGATCATCCGCACCGGCCGGTTTGTCACTTCCGGTAGAGCGTCCTTGCGGAGTATCGAGCTCAGCGGAAGTACCGCCGGATTCTCGGGTTTCCCAGCAAACAGCCAAATTTCTTGTCGCTCGCTGTTACCAGTGAGAGGTCGCAATTTCGGTTTACGACTTCGTCCCAGTCGCTAGTCCCACCTTCGACGGCTGCCTCCTTGCGGTTGGCCCACCGGCTTCGGGTGTTACTAACTCCCATGACGTGACGGGCGGTGTGTACAAGGCCCGGGAACATATTCACCGCGGTGTGCTGACCCGCGGTTACTAGCAACTCCGACTTCACGGAGGCGAGTTTCAGCCTCCGATCTGAACTGACGCCGGTTTTATGGGATTAGCTCCACTTTGCAGTGTCGCGACCCGCTGTGACCGGCGATTGTAGCGTGCGTGTAGCCCCAGACATAAAGGCCACGCTGACCTGACATCATCCCCACCTTCCTCCGAGTTTCTCTCGGCAGTCGGACCTGAGTGATACAACAGATCCCGAGGGTTGCGCTCGTTGCGGGACTTAACCCAACATCTCACGACACGAGCTGACGACGGCCGTGCAACACCTGTGCAAGCTCCCTTGCGGGTCGGTCCCCTTTCAGGTTCCTACCACTTGCATGTCAAGTCTGGGTAAGGTTCTTCGCGTACCATCGAATTGAACCGCACGCTCCGCTGCTTGTGCGGGCCCCCGTCAATTCCTTTGAGTTTTAACCTTGCGGTCGTACTCCCCAGGCGGGGCACTTAATGCGTTAGCTTCGGCACTGCCGGGGTCGATACCGACAACACCTAGTGCCCATTGTTTACAGCTAGGACTAACGGGGTATCTACATTCTGTTGCTTCCTCGCCGCTCTCGCGTCGAGTACTGACCGAGTCGCCTCGGCGGACCGAACATCTCTGTCGATCTCTCGTCATTGCTGACGAGATCGGACTGTGTCTTCACCACGATCGGATCGCTCCGTCGGGGCCTGCATACAGTCTCTACGGGGTCCAGCGCATGGTCGCTGGACTTCCCTCGGCGTCATCCCGTCCTCTGTTAGTCGATCGGACGGGACTTTCACCGATATAGCAGGGTTGTAATCAACGGTGTTGCCACCGAAGGGGACGAGCATTCATCCCGGTCGCTCCCCTAGCTTTCGCGCCTGAGCGTCAAGGGCGGGCCAGCAGATCGCTTTCGCCACTGGTGTTCCTTCCGGTATCTACGCATTTTACCGCTACACCGGAAATTCCATCTGCCTCTCCCGCCTTCAAGTCCTGAAGTTTCGAACGGCCTCTCCCAGTTGGGCCGGGAGCTTTCACATTCGACTTTCAGGACCGCCTGCGCGCGCTTTACGCCCAGTAAATCCGGACAACGCTTGCAACCTACGTATTACCGCGGCTGCTGGCACGTAGTTAGCCGTTGCTTATTCCTCGAGTACCGTCGGGTGTCGTCCTCGAGAAAAGCGGTTTACGACCCGAAGGCCTTCATCCCGCACGCGGCGTGGCTGCGTCAGGGTTTCCCCCATTGCGCAAAATTCCTAACTGCTGCCTCCCGTAGGAGTCTGGGCCGTGTCTCAGTCCCAGTCTGGCTGGTCATCCTCTCAGACCAGCTACGGATCGCTGCCTTGGTAGGCCGTTACCCCACCAACAAGCTAATCCGCCGCAGGCCCCTCCCAAAGCGTCTTGCGACTTTGAGCACCGAAATGGATCGGTGGTCACATGCGGTATTAGCGACTCTTTCGAGTCGTTATCCCCCACTTCGGGGCAGGTCACCTACGTGTTACTCAGCCGTTCGCCACTAGCCTCGGCCTTGCGGCTTTGGCCCGTTCGACTTGCATGTTTTATGCACGCCGCCAGCGTTTGTCCTGAGCCAGGATCAAACTCTCCGACAAAAAATCAGACCAACCTTTCGGCCGGTCTGTACATATCTTCGAGTTCGATCAAGAAATCGATGAGACCGCGCTGTGCGTTCCTGCCACTCTTCAGCTGTTAAAGATCGTGCCCCGACCTCCCAAAAGGAAATGGCCTACGGGCGTGGTTGCGGACGTTCATCATACCCAGCGGGCTTCGCATCCGTCAACGCCGGACAGCCCCGCGATATGCCCATTTCGCACATCGGCGGGCCCTCAGGAGATCGCCCGCCGGCCCTCCAGCGCCCGGCTGACCGTCACCTCGTCGGCATATTCGAGGTCGCCGCCCATCGGTAGGCCCCGCGCCAGGCGTGTCAGCCGGACCCCCGACCCGCCGAGCAGCTGCGCCACGTACATCGACGTGGCTTCCCCTTCCAAATTCGGGTTCGTCGCGAGGATGAGCTCCTCGATGCCGCCGCCGCGCACGCGCGCGACGAGCTGCGGGATCTTCAGGTCATCGGGTCGCACGCCGTTCACCGGCGAGATCGCGCCGTGCAGCACGTGGTAGCGACCGCGGAACTGGCCGGTGCGCTCGATCGCGAGGACGTCGAGGGGCTCCTCCACGACGCACACGACCGCCGCGTCGCGCTCGTCGCTCGAGCAGATCGCGCACGGATCGGTCTCGGCGATGTTGAAGCAGACACCGCAGTAGCGAAGGTCCGTCTTGACCGATCGGATCGCGGCGGCGAGCGCCTCCGCGTCGGACGCCGGCGTGCGCAGGATGTGATAGGCGAGCCGCTGCGCGGTCTTCGGTCCGACGCCGGGGAGCTTCGAGAGCTCGTCGATGAGGCGCGCGAGCGGTCGCGCGAGGGCGCTCGGCACTACCGCCTACATGCCCGGGAGCTTGAGCCCGCCCGTGACCGCCCCGAGGCGCTGCGCGGCGAGCTCGCGTGACTTCGCGAGCGCGTCGGAGCACGCCGCGCGCACGAGATCCTGGAGCGTGTCGACGTCATCGGGATCGACGGCGTCCTTCTGGATGCGGACGTCGCGGATCTCCTGCGTACCCGTGAGCACGATGACGACCGCGCCGCCGCCGGCGCTGCCCTCCACCGTCGCCTCGGCGAGCTCGGCCTGCGCCTTGGCCATGTCGGCCTGCATCCGCTGCGCCAGCTTCGCGAGGTCGCCCATGTTCTTCATCTATTCGATCTCCATGATGCGGTCTGGGCGCCGGAAGATCTCCATCGCCGCGCGGTGCATCGGATCGTCCGCGTCGGCGCCCGCGGGCGCCGGCTGCACGACGCAGCGCACGCGCACGGTCACCGCGAGGCGCTCCGAGAGCCCCTGCTCGAGCTCGGCGCGAAGCCGATCCTGCCAGAAGGCGCGCGCGAAATCCGTCGCGAAGCCGATGACCACCGTCGAGCCGTCGACGCTGAGCGGCTCGGCGTCGTTGAGATGCGCAGCCTTGCCGAGGCTCTGCGCCTTCGCCTGCGCGACGAGCTCGGCCCACGCCTTCTGCACGTCGGCGATCGTCAGGGCCGCGGTCTGCGCGCGCCGCGCCGCGAGGTCGATCACCTCGTTGGGCTTCTTCGGCGTCGTCGCCGCCGGGGCCGGTCGCGCGTCGGCGCGCGGCGCGCCGCGCATCGGCGTCGGCGCCGCGGGCGCGGCGCGACGGGATGGCGGGGCCGCGGAGGCGGGACCGGGCTGCGTGGGCGCCGTCGTCGGCACGGGCGCGCCGGCGGAGGTCACGAGGTCCAGGATCGCGAGCTCGAGCGGTAGCGGCGTGCCCTCGCTCGTGCGCAGCTGCTGCTCGGCTTCGATGAGCCGCTTCGCGATGCGCGCGAGACGCTCGAGGGTGAATCGAGGCGCCTGCTCCTTGAGCTTCGCGGCCACACCTTCGCTCGCGGTCTCGGGGATCGTGTTCGTCGAGAGGGCGAGGACGAGCGCGCGCATGTGATCGAGCGAGCGCCGCACGAAGAGCCGCAGATCGCGTCCGTCGTCGACGAGCTTGCCGACGAGACGCACGCCCGCGGCGCCGTCGTTCGCGGCGAGCGCGTCGAACAGCGCACCGGTCTCCTCCCATTCGGAGATGCCGAGCAGCTCGTCGACGTCCTTGATGCCGACCGTGCCGTCGGAGAACGCGGCGACCATGTCGAGGATGCTCTCGGCGTCGCGCAGCGAGCCCTGGGCGTGGCGCGCGATCGCGTCGAGCGCGGCGGGCTCGGCCTTGAGCTTCTCCTGCTCGCAGATGGCGGCGAGCTGCTGGACCACTCCTTTGTACGGGATGCGGCGCAGGTCGAAGCGCTGGGTGCGGGACACGATCGTCCCGGGGATCTTGCCGGCCTCGGTGGTGGCCAGCACGAAGATCGCGTGCGGCGGCGGCTCCTCGAGCGTCTTGAGCAGCGCGTTGAAGGCCTCGCTCGTGAGCTGGTGCGCCTCGTCGATGACGTACACCTTGAATTGTCCCTGGGAAGGCGCGAAGCGGACCTTTTCGCGCAGATCGCGCATCTCGTCGATGCCGCGGTTGGACGCCGCGTCGATCTCGATGAGGTCGAGGAAGCGCCCCTCGCGGACCGCGACGCAGCTCTCGCACCGGTCGCAGGGCTCGCCGTCCTTCGCCTTCGTGCAGTTGACGGCCTTCGCGATCAATCGAGCGATGGTCGTCTTGCCGATGCCGCGCGATCCGGCGAGGAGGTACGCGTGCGCGACCTGGCCAGAGCCGATGGCGTTGCGCAGGGTGCGCGTGACGTGCTCCTGTCCGACGATCGCCGAAAAGGTCTGCGGGCGGTATCGGCGATAGAGGGCGGAGCGCTCCGGCACCTCGTCAGGATACGTGCGGAACGGAGCGCCCCGCCATGCGCGGTGTATCGGACCAACGCGACGCACCGCGTCGGCCCTTCGGCGCCGCGCGACCGTGGATCTGCGCCCGCGTCTCGTGCTCCTCGACGCCGACGACCTCCTGGCGCGGCGCGGTCCCGATCGACGTACGCGAAGACGGACGTGGGCATGCTTTGCAAAGCGCAGGGTGCCGTGCACCCTCCGTCGATCGCGGCATCTCGGGCACGCGTGACGCGCGCGGCTCGGATCAGGCGCGCCTGCGGCACACGACGGCTGCCGCTTACCGCTGCTTCCTTCCGGATCTGACGGGGTTCACGGGCCGGCGTTGCACAGGACCCGATCGTCAACGCCACGCCACGCACGCTGCGACCGCGACGCCGGACCTCGGGAGGGGATTCAGCCCCGCTGGAGCGGATTGCGGGTACAGGGCACCGCTAGCTCCCCGCCTAGCACGGCTCTTTGATGGTAGCGGTCAGTCGCGCTCGATGATCTGGCGGAGAGGGCGGGATTCGAACCCGCGAGCCTTTCGGCTACCCGCTTTCCAAGCGGGCGCACTAGACCAACTATGCGACCTCTCCCGGCGAAGCCGGGAATCCTACGCGCGTTGGGTCCCGGCCGCGGAGAGGGCGGGATTCGAACCCGCGAGGCTTTCGCCTACCGCTTTTCGAGAGCGGCACCATCAACCACTCGGACACCTCTCCAGGAGGAAGTTTACCGGCAAGGCGGTTGTCTAGACTCGGACACCCAGTGGCGCTTCGCCGGCTCCATTACGCATGGGTCGTGATCGCGGTCACGTTCCTCGCGCTGCTCGCCGCGGCCTCCGTCCGCGCCGCGCCGGGCGTCATCATCATCCCGCTCGAAAAGGAGTTCGGCTGGGACCGCGCCTCGATCTCGCTCGCGGTCTCGATCAGCCTCATCACCTTCGGACTCGGCGGGCCCGTCGGAGGCACGCTCGTCGAGCGCTTCGGCCCGCGGCGCGCGCTCCTCGCGGGCCTCGCCTCGATCGCCCTCGGTCTCTTCTTGCTCGTTTCGCTCGTCGCCCTCTGGCAGCTCTACCTGGTGTGGGGCCTCCTCGTCGGCGTCGGCACGGGCATCGCGAGCCAGGTGACCGGCGCGACGGTCGCGCACCGCTGGTTCCGCACGCATCGGGGTCTCGTCATCGGCCTCTTCGGCGCGGCGACGTCGGCGGGTCAGCTCATCTTCGTACCCTCGATGATGGCGCTCACCGAGCGCGATGGCTGGCGGTCGGGCATCTTCCTTCTGCTCGGCGCGGCGATCCTCGTGAGCGTCCCGGTGCTCGTCCTCATGCGCGACCGTCCCACGGATATCGGCGCGCGCCCGTTCGGCGAGGGCGAGGTGCTCTCGGCGTCCGAGAAGGCCGCCGACGTGCGCACCACGCCGCTCTCCGTCGCGGTCCGCGATCGGGATTTCTGGCTGCTCGCGGGGAGCTTTTTCATCTGCGGCTACACCTCGAACGGACTCGTGGGCACGCACCTCATCCCCCACGCACTCGAGCACGGCTTCACGGCGGTGACGTCGGCGGCCGCGGTCGGCGTCATGGGATCGATGAACATCGTCGGCACGCTCGCCTCAGGCTGGCTCAGCGACCGCTACGACAATCGCAAGCTGCTCGCGGCGTACTACGGCTTCCGCGCGATGTCCCTCTTCGCGCTGCCTTTCATCTTCGAAGCCCAGTGGCTGTACGTCTTCGCGATCGCGTACGGCCTCGACTGGATCGCGACCGTGCCGCCGACCGCGAACCTCGTCGCGTCGATCTTCGGCCGTGCGTCGCTCGGCGTGATCTACGGCTGGGTCTTCTTCGCGCACATGTGCGGCGCCGCGCTCGCCGCGTACGCCGGCGGGTACTTCCACACCGTGCTCGGCGACTACCACCTCATGTTCATCTCGGCCGCCTTCATGGGCTTCATCGCCGTGTCCCTCGCCCTGCGCATCAGTCCGACGTCGCGCGCGCGACCTCAGCTGAGCGAAGCGGTGGCGGCGGCGGGCTGACGCGGCGCGAGGGCGCTAGGAGGCGGCGACGGCCTCGCGCTCCATGTCGGGCGAGTACTTCCCCATCCGCGCCGCGGCCGTGACCTTCGCGCGGTGCAGGAACGCCTTCTGGGCGGCGGCGACGTTGCTCGCCTTTCCCGACCAGGCCTTCTGCGGCGCCGCCTGCAGGCCGCGCCCGTACGAGTAGCTGAGCTGCCACGGGACGCCGATCTCCGCCGCGTGACGGTTGATCGCGTCGAGGTTGACGGTCGCCTCGTCGTCCGACTGCCCGCCGGAGAGGAAGACCACACCCGGCACCGACGCGGGCACCGTGTCCTGGAAGCAGCGCAGGGTGTAGCGCGCGACCTGCTCGGCGGGCGCGCGCTGCTTCGCGTCCTTGCCGGAGAGGACCATGTTCGGCTTCAGCAGCATGCCGGAGTACTCCACGCCCTGCCTCGCGAGCTCGTCGAAGACCTCGAGCTGCGTGCGGCGGGTGACCTCGAAGCAGCGATCGATCGTGTGATCGCCGTCCATGAGCACCTCGGGCTCGACGATCGGGACGAGGCCCGCCTCCTGGCTCAGCGCCGCGTAGCGCGCGAGCGCGTGCGCGTTGACCCGGATGCAGTTGTCGGTCGGGATGCCGTCGCCGATCGTGATGACCGCGCGCCACTTGCTGAACGTGGCACCCATGCCGCGATACTCGACGAGCCGCTCGCGCAGTCCGTCGAGGCCCTCGGTCACGGTCTCGCGGGGCGAGCCGGCCAGCGGCTTGGCCCCGATGTCGACCTTGATGCCCGGCATCACGCCTTGGTCCTTCAGGATCGTCACCAGCGGCGTGCCGTCCGCGGCCTTCTGGCGGATCGTCTCGTCGTAGAGGATCACGCCGCTGATGTACTGGGCCGCTCCGGGCGTCCGGAACAGCAGCTCGCGATACGCGCGGCGATTTTCCTCGGTGTTCTCCACGCCGATCGACTCGAAGCGCCGCTTGATGGTGCCGGTGCTCTCGTCGGCGGCGAGGATGCCCTTGCCCGGGGCCACGAGCGCGCGCGCGACATCCGACAGAGTCACGGAAACAGGATACCCAAATTCCGCGCTCGGACATCGAAGTGACACGGCGATCGCGATCCTCTGGCGGCCGCGGACCCGCGACGTGACGCTGGCCGAGGGTTCTACTCGGCGAGGCTGTCGCGGTGCGCCGCGAAGAACTCGGTCAGCACCCGCTCGCAGTCGGCCCGCGCGACCCCCATGCGCCACTTCGGATGATGGTTGAGCCTGCGCTCCTCGAAGATCTGCGCCATCGACACGACCGCCCCGGACTTCGGGTCCGGCGCGCCGAAGACGACGAGCGGCACGCGCGCGAGCACGATGGCGCCAGCGCACATGACGCAGGGCTCGAGGGTGACGTACAGCGCGCAGTCGGTGAGCCGCCAGCGTCCGAGCCGCTTCCCCGCCTCGCGCAGCGCGAGCACCTCGGCGTGAGCGGTCGGGTCGCCGGCGGCTTCGCGCTGGTTGCGCGCGCGCGCGAGGACCACGCCGTCGCGCACGACGGCCGCGCCGATCGGCACGTCGTCGTGTCCGGCGGCGGCGCGCGCTTCCTCGAGCGCGACCGCCATGTGAGCGGCGTCGTCCGCGGGACGCGGCAACGTCGTGGGCGGCAGGACGTTCTCGGCCACCGCTAGACGCCCAGGTAGCGCGCCTCGACCTCGCCCGACGATCCGAGCTCGTCGGGCGTGCCGCTGAACACGATCGTCCCCTTGTTCATCACGAACAGGCGCTGCGCGAGGCGCGTCGCGAGCGCGAGGTTCTGCTCGACGAGCAGGATCGCGAGGCCGCTCTCGCGGAGGCGCTCGAGCGCCTGCCCCACCTCGTCGACGAGCCTCGGCGCGAGACCCTCGGACGGCTCGTCGAGGAGCAGCACGGTCGGGTTGCGCATGAGCGCGCGCCCGATCGCGACCATCTGCTGCTCGCCGCCCGACAATTGATCGCCGAAGTTCTGCAGCCTCCGCTCGAGCGATGGGAAGAGCCCGAGGACGCGCGCAAGGTCCCAGCCGCCGGACGCGGGCCGCGCGGCGAGTGTGAGGTTCTCGCGGACCGAGAGGTCGGCGAACACGCGGCGCCCCTGCGGCACGAGGCCGATGCCCGCCGCCGCGATCTCGTGCGGTGAGCGCCCGGTGATGTCGCGGCCGCGCACGCGCACCGTCCCGCCGCGTGGGCGCAGGAAGCCGACGATCGCCGAGATCGTCGTCGATTTGCCCGCCCCGTTCCGGCCGAGGAGCGATACCGATCCGCCGTCCGGGACATCGAGCGAGACGCCCTGCAGGACATGACTTTCGCCGTAGTACGCGTGGAGGTCGCGCACCTCGAGCGCGGTCACGCGACCACCTTGCCGAGATAGACCTCGTTCACCTGCGTATCGCCGCGCACCTCGTCCGGCGTGCCCTCGGCGATGACGCGCCCCTCGTGAAGGACCGTGATCTTCTCCGCGAGCCGGAAGACCACGTCCATGTCGTGCTCGACGATGACGAGCGTGAGCGCGCGGTCGAGCGACCCGATGAGCTCGGCGATGCGAGTCGTCTCTCCGGGCGACATGCCCGCCGTCGGCTCGTCGAGGAGCAGCAGCCGCGGGCGCTGCGCGAGGGCCAGGGCGAGCTCGAGCTGGCGGCGCTCGCCGTGCGAGAGCGCGCGCGCCGGTGCGCTCCGCCGGCCGGCGAGCCCCACGCGCTCGAGGAGCTCGTCGGCGCTCGCGCGCTCGCTCGATCGGGGCGCGGTGAACGGTCGGTACGGGCCGGCCGCGGCGCCGACGGCGAGCGCGACGTTCTCGCGAGCGGTGAGCGGCTCGAACAGCTCGTTGCGCTGATACATGCGCGCGAGCCCCCGTCGCGCGAGCTCGTGCGGCCTGCGGCCCGTGACGTCCTCGCCCGCGAGGCGCACCGCGCCGCCGGTCGGCTCGAGCTCGCCGGTGAGGATGTTGAAGAGCGTGGTCTTGCCGGCGCCGTTCGGACCGATGATCGCGCGGCGCTCGCCCTCGGCGACCGTGAGCGTGACGCCGGCGAGCGCGCGGATCCCGCCGAAGTCCCGCCGCAGGTCGCGCGTCTCGATCATCGCCTCGCCCGGGCGTACACGGTCCGCACCAGTCCGACGACGCCCTGCCGCGCCGCGAGGACGAACACGATGAAGACGACCCCGAGCACGGTCTCCGCGAACGGGATGGACGACGGCAGCACGCGCTCGATGTACAGGACCATCGCCGCGCCGATCACCGGTCCGGCGAGCGTCCCGGTGCCGCCGATGAGCACCGACACGAACGCCTCGATGGAGCGGCCGACGCCGACGTCGTTCGTGGAGACGAAGCGCAGCGCGTACGCCGAGAGCGCGCCGCCCACGCCGGCGATCGCTCCGGCGAGCACGAACGCCGAGAGCTTGAGGCGCGTGGTGTCGTACCCGAGGGCGCGCATGCGGCGCTCGTTCTCGCGCAGCCCCACGAGGGCGCGCCCATACGTGGAGCCACGGACGCGCCAGAGCAGCGCGAGGACGAGGAGGAAGACGCAGGCGACGAGCTGGAAGAGCGGCTCCGGGCCGTTGAAGTCGAGACCGAGGAACGTGGGGCGCCGCACCCCGGAGAATCCGTTCGATCCACCGGTGAGATCGGTGGCCTGGAACGCGACCGCGAAGACCATCTGCGCGAACGCGAGCGTCAGCATGAGGAAGAAGATGCCGGCCGCGCGAACCGCGAAGAGGCCGACGACGAGGGCCAGCAGGGCGGAGACCGCGACGGCCGCCGCCAGGCCGAGGGCGAGATCGGCGTTCTGCAGCCGCTGTCCGACGACGGCGGCGGCGTACGCGCCACCTCCGAAGAACGCCGCGTGACCGAGGGAGGGCAGGCCGGCGGAGCCGACCAGCAGATCGAGCGAGAGCGCGAAGATGGCGAGGATGAGCATGTCGCGCAGGATCGTCGTGGCGTACCGGGACGACTCCCAGTCGGCGCTCCACATCGGGAACGTGACGAGCGCGGCCGCCGGCACGACCGCGACGAGGAGGGCGAGGGCGCTCCTCATCGCGCGATGCGCACGCGACCGAGGAGCCCGGTGGGCCGCAGCAACAGGATGAAGGCCATGATCGCGAAGATGAGCGCGAGCGCGAACTGCGGGAACAGCACCTTCCCGAAGGTATCCGCCGGTCCGACGAGGCCCGCGCCGGCGAGCGCGCCGGAGAGCGTGCCGAGGCCGCCCACGACGACGACGATGAGGGAGTAGATGAGCGCGTCCACGTCCATGCCGGGAAAGATCCCGAAGACCGGCGCGGCGATGACGCCGGCGAGGCCCGCGAGCGCCGCGCCGACCGCGAAGGTGATCGCGAAGAGCCGGTCGATGTCGACGCCGAGCGCGTCGAGCATCTGGGCATCGTCGACGCCCGCGCGTATGAGCGCGCCGATCTGCGTCCGCCGGTGGAGCACCGCGAGCGCGACCGCGAGCGCGGTCCCGAACGCTACGACGAAGAGGCGATACACCGGGTAGTCGCTGCCAAGGATCGGCACCGAGCGATCGAGTCCCGGCGGCAAGGGGATGGCGTGGATCTCTCGACCGAAGGTGAGGCCGATGACGTCGGTGATGACGAGCGACACGCCGATGGTCAGCAGCACCTGATCGAGGTGCCGGCCGCGGAGGCGCCGCAGGAGCAGGGGCTCGATGACGAGACCGAGCAGGCCGACGACGAGAGGCGCCAGGACCAGCGCAGGCCAGAACTGCCCGGTGCGCTGCACGAGCGTGAGCGTCACGTAGGCGCCGAGCATATAGAAGGCGCCGTGCGCGAGGTTGACCACGTCCATCATCCCGAAGATGAGCGACAGGCCGGCGGCGAGGATGAAAAGCAAGGCGCCGAACGAGATGCCGTTCAGCGCCTGCTGTACCGCGACGTCAGGGCTCATGTGCCCAGAAGACTATTTGCCCGGGTCGGTCACCGCGGGGACCTTGTCGACGATCGTGTTGACGACGTTGCCGCCCTGTGACTTCACCTCGCGGATGTAGATGTCGTGGATCACGTTGTGGGTGTCCTTGTCGAACGAGAAGTCCCCGCGCGGGCTCTTGAACTTCACGCCTTCGAGCGCCGCGATGAACGCGTCCTTGTTCGAGGTGTCGCCTTTCGTGGCCTGCAGCGCGAGGTCGAGCGCCTGCATGCCGTCCCACGCCTGCACGGCGAAGACGTCGGGCAGGAGGTTGTACTCCTTCTGATAGGCGTCGACGAAGGCCTTGTTCTCGGGGTTGTCGAGCGTCACCGCCCAGAACAGCGAGGTGACCGCGCCGACGGCGAGGTCCTTCACCTCCTTGAGCACGTCCTGCTCGGTGAGGAAGCCCGCGCCGTTCATGCGGTAGCCGGCGGCGGGCATGCCCAGCTGGTTCCAGGCCTTGATGTAGTTGATCGCGTCGGTGCCCGAGAAGAAGGAGTAGATGTCCTTCGTCGGCTGCCCCTTCAGCTGCGTCACGAACGGCGCGAAGTCGGCGGTCGGGAGCGGCGCCTTCAGCGTCCCGGTGACCTTGCCGCCGGCCGCCTGGAACGCGTTGGTGAAGTCGTTCGCCGACTCCGTGCCGAAGCCGTAGTCGGAGACGAACGTGAACGCCTCCTTCACGCCCTTCTTCGTCGCGAAGTAGGTGCCGATCGGATTCGAGATCTGCCACGACGAGAACGACGCGCGGAAGATGTATTTGCTCTTGCACGCGGGCTTGCAGTCCGTCGTCGTGCGCGTCAGGGCGTTCCCGCCGGCGTTCGTCTCGATGAAGACCATCTTCGCCGAGTCGACGGCGTTGCGGATCGCGTACGCGATCGGCGTCGCGACGATGCCCATCATGACGTCGACCTGGTCCTGCTCGATGAACTTCTGCGTCTTCTGCGCGCCGACGGCCGGGTCGTTCGCCTCGTCCTCGTAGATCGGCGGGGCGACCGTGCGGCCGGCGAGCTTGTTCCCCTTCTGCTTCAGATAGAGATCCGTCGCGCGCTTCATCGAGTTCCCGAGCTCCGCGTACACCTTCGTGAACGGCAGGAGCTGTCCGATCTTCAGCGGCTTCGCCGCGACCGTCGCGGACGTGGTGGCCGCCGCGGAGGTGGCCGCTCCGCTTGCGGTCGGCGCCGCCGCCGGTGCGCACGCGGCGGCAAGGGCAGCCGCGGAGCTGGCCACGAGCAGCTTGCGGCGCGTGAGCCGAGCTGGTTCCCGGTCGGAGTCTGTCATCGCCTGCACCCTCCTCGCGGCCGTCGGCCGCGGGGCGAGCCTAGGCCGGGGTCGAGAGCCTGACAAGCGGGCGCGCGCCGCACCCGCGCCGGGCGCGGCCGCCGCGGAAACGGACTCAGGACTCGCGCTCGAAGAGCGTCGCCAGGCCCTGACCGACCCCGATGCACATGGTCGCGATCGCGTAGCGCCCGCCGCGGCGCTCGAGCTCGCGGAGCGCGGTGCCCGCCAGGCGCGCGCCCGACATGCCGATGGGGTGGCCGATCGCGATCGCGCCGCCGTTGGGATTCGTCCGGTCATCGGGCAGCCCGAGCTGGCGCATGCACGGGAGGACCTGCGCCGCGAAGGCCTCGTTGAGCTCGATGACGTCGCACTCGTCCACGGTCACCCGCGTGCGCTCCACGAGCTTGCGCACCGCGGGGATCGGGCCGAGGCCCATGTAGTCGGGGTGCACGCCTGCCGAGGCGCTCGCGACGACGCGACCGAGCGCGTGCAGGCCGAGCGCCGCGGCCTTCTCGCGCGAGCCGACGATGAGCGCGGCGGCTCCGTCGTTGATGCCGGAGGAGTTGCCGGCCGTCACGGTGCCGTCGCTCTTGAACGCGGGGCGGAGCTTCGCGAGCTTCTCCGCCGTGACGTCGGGACGCGGATGCTCGTCGTCGGAGACGAGCTCCTTGCCGTTGTTCACGGGCTGGATCTCGCCTTTGAAGAACCCCGCCGCCTTCGCCTTCGCGTAGCGCTGCTGGCTGCGCAGGGCGTAGGCGTCCTGCTCCTCGCGCGAGACGCGCTCCTGCACGCTCACGTTCTCGGCCGTCTCGCCGAGTCCGATGGGGTGATAGCCGAGGTCGATCATGCGGGGGTTCGTCATGCGCCAGCCGATGGTCGTGTCGTAGACGGTGCGCTCGCCGCGCGGGAACGCCTCCGACGGCTTCAGCATCACGAGCGGCGCGCGCGTCATGCTCTCGACGCCGCCCGCGATGACGATGTCGGCCTCGCCGGCGCGGATGCGCCGGGCCGCGTCGTTCACCGCCTCGAGCCCGCTGCCGCAGAGCCGGTTCACGGTGACGCCGGGCACGGTGTCGGGGAGACCCGCCAGCAGCGCGGCCATGCGTCCGATGTTGCGGTTGTCCTCGCCGGCCTGGTTCGTCGCGCCGAAGATGACCTCGTCGACGTCCGAGTCGCGGATGTCGGTGCGCTCGAGCACCGCGCGCACGACGTGCGACGCGAGGTCGTCCGGGCGGATGGCCGCGAGCGCGCCGCCGTACCGTCCGATGGGCGTCCGCACGTATCCGAGGATCACGGCATCGCGCGGATGCTGGCTCATGCCGGCTTCGCCGCCCCACCCCGCGTGCGCGCCTCCGCCACCCCGCTCACCACTCTCATCTCCCTACGAATCTCGCCCGTCTCTTCTCGGCGAATGCCCGTATCGCCTCCGCGTAGTCGCGCGTGCGGCCCGCGCGATCCTGCAGCTCCACCTCGAGGTCGAGGAAGGAGCGGAGATCCCGGTCCCACGCGGCGTTCAGGCTTTCCTTGCTCAGCGCGTATGCCTCCGTCGCTCCCTGCGCGATGGCCATCGCGTACGCCTTCCATTCTCGCGCGAACTCCGTGTCGGACCAGACACGGGTGACGAGGCCGATCCGCAGCGCCTCCTCGGCGTCGACGGCGTCGCCGGTGAGGATCATGTCCACGGCCCTTCCGAGGCCGACGATCCGGGGCAGGAAGTACGCCGCGCCGGCGTCCGGGGCGAGGCCGACACGGCACCACGCCGCACGGAAGCTCGCGGACGACGAGGCGACGCGCACGTCGCAGCAGAGCGCGATGCCGAGGCCCGCGCCGAGGGCGATGCCGTTGACCGCGGCGATGACCGGCTTCCGCATCTCGCGGATCGCCGTGACGACGGGGTGGTACCGGCGCCGCAGCTCCGCGCCGAGATGGAGCTCCTTCCCCTCCTCGACCATGGCGGCACGATCGCGCAGGTCCTGTCCGGCGGAGAAGGCGCGGCCGGCGCCGGTGATGACGACGGCGCGTACCGCCGCGTCGACCGCGCAACCCTGGAGCTGCTCGGCGAGCGCGCTCGTGAGCGGCTCGTCGATGGCGTTGAGCACATCGGGGCGATCGAGCGTGAAGATGGCGAGCGGACCGACGCGCTCGTGGGTGAGGGACGGCATCAGCGTCCTTCGAACTGCGCCTTGCGCTTGTTCACGAACGCGTCGACGCCCTCCTTCTCGTCCTCCGTCGCGAACAGCAGATAGAAGGAGCGGCGCTCGAACTCGAGACCGGCGTCGAGCGTGGAGTTCCACGCCATGTCGACGGCCTCGGTGGCCACGCGCGCCGCCACCGGGGGCTTCTCGGCGATGCTCTGGGCGAGCTTCTTCGCGTCGTCCAGCCAGGTCGCCGCGGGATACACGTGCACGACGAGACCGATGGCCTTCGCCTCCTGCGCCGTGATGTGGCGGCCGGTGAGGATGAGCTCGTTCGCGACCCACTTCCCGACCGCGCGCGTGAGCCGCTGCGTGCCGCCCGCGCCGGGGATGATCCCGAGGTTGATCTCGGGCTGTCCGAACTTCGCGGTCTCCGACGCCACGATGATGTCGCAGATCATCGCGAGCTCGCAGCCGCCACCGAGGGCGTATCCCGAGACGGCGGCGACGATCGGTGTCTTCACGCGGCGGATGACCTCCCATTTGGCGGTGAGGTCCTGCGCGAGCATCGTGACCGGGGTCGCGCCGACGAACGCCTCCTTGATGTCGGCGCCCGCGGCGAAGGCCTTCTCGTTGCCGGTGAGGACGATGCATCGGCACGACGCGTCATCATCGAGCTCGCGGAGCGCGGCGCCGAGCTCCGTGAGCACCTCTTCGTTCAGCGCGTTCAGTACCGCTGGACGGTTAAGCTGGACGATGGCGATCGCACCTTCGCGCGTCACCACGATCGTGTTCGGCATCGGACACCTCCACCGGCGCGACGGTCTTCGCAAATAGTCCTCCACTTCGGCGCGGTATGCGCGCCGACGTGGGTGGAGGTACGCGATGTCACGGCTCCCGATCCCGTTCGCGTGCGCGGCGCTGCCGGCCGCTCAGCTACGCACGCCCACGCGCAGCGCTTCGCCGGCCTCGCCGAGCGGCTCGCGCGCCGCATGAAGCTCGAGGCGTCGCGCGATCGCCTAACGGAGCTGCCCCTTGGGGGGCGGCTGGCAGCGCGGGCACACGTACATCTCGTCGAGACCGTGCCGGGTGCGCACGATCGTCGCGCCGCAGCGCGGACACGGTTCCCCGGCACGACCGCGCACGTTCAGGTGCGTCCGCACCTTGGTGCCGAGCTCCGGTGGCAGCCGGCTCTCGACGATCTCCGCCGCGCGCTCGAGCGTCGCGCGCAGCGCGCCGCGCAGGCGATCCATCTCGCCCTCGTCGAGTGACGCGACCTTCCGTTTGGGATGGAGCTTCGCGGCCCACAGGATCTCGTCCGCGTAGGCGTTGCCGATCCCCGCGATGAACGCGTCGTCCATGAGCAGGTTCCGCAGCTCGCGGCGCGTCGCCTTCGCGCGCTTCCCGAATTCGTCGGCGGTCCAGCCGAGCGCGCCGGCCTCCTCGCCCTGCTCCGCGAGCTCCGGCACGGCCGCCTCGCTCTCGCCGGGTGCGAGCAGGTAGACCTTGCCCATCCGCGTGTCGTCGCGGTAGCGCAGATCGGTCGCCTCGCGCCCAGCCGCGCCTGCACCCGCGTCCTCGAAGGTGAGCGCGAAGGCCGTCGTCGCGCGGATCTTGGTCTCGGGCGGGACGAGGTCGAACAGCCCCGACAGCATCGGGTTCACGACGACCCGCGTGCCGTCGTCGAACGCGAACACGAGGAAGCGCCCGCGGTGCGCGACGTCGGCGAGCGTGCGGCCGCGGAGCGCGGAATCGAAGGGACGCGTCGCGCGCAGGACGAGCGGATCGTGCACGCGGACGGCCGCGACCTTCCTGCCCGCGACCGCCTTCGCGATGCGGCCGCGCAGCACGTGGAGGTCGGGCCACTCGGGCACGGCTAGTCCTTGACGGCGCCGAGCCAGCGCGGGTCGGGCAGGTCGAAGCGGCGCGCGGCCCATGCGACGGTCGCCTTCAGCTGGCGCCGCTGGACGGAGCGCAGCCGCGGCAGCTCGGGAACCTCGGGCAGCCCGGCACGAGCCGCGAAGTAGCCGGCGATGCCCGCGATCGAGCCGTCGAGCTGGCGCTCGCGCAGCGGGAGCAGCTCCTCGTAGTGCGCGATCACGCGCTCGGGAAGCGGTCCGCGCTCGGCCGCGACGGCCTGCGCGAAGGCCGCGGCGTCGAACTCCGCCGGGCCGACCGACGCGAAGGGCCAGTCGAACATCACCATGCGATCGCCGACCAGTCGGACGTTGTCGGACCGCGTGTCGAAATGGAGAAGGACGAACGGGCGCGGCGCCGTCACGAGCCAGCGCTCGCGCTCGACGAAGACGGGCAGCGTGACGTCGAGCCATTCGCGCGCCTCGTCGGAGCGCCGGCCGGCGAGCGCCGCGGTCCGCGCGAGGCCGTCGCTCTTCGCGAGGCGCGCCCAGTAGGCCCCGAAATGCCGATGCTGCGAGCGCGACAGCCATCGCGGCAACGCGGCGCCGAGCGTGCGGCGATGGAAGCGCGCGTACGAGCGCGCGGCAAGGCGCGTGTTCGCCGCGGTCCACGGCGGCATCGTCGGCGGGCCGAGGTCTTCCATCAGCAGCACGTGCCAACCGGCGAGCCGGAAGGTGGCGTAGATCCGCGGCGTGAAGCGGCCGGTGAACGGCGCGAGCGCGAGGTAGCGCTTCTCCTCCTCGTCCACCGGAAGCTGGACGACGCTCCCCTGGGGCAGCGGGTACGACGCCTTGAAGAACGCTCTCCGCCCGTTCGCGAGCACGAGCCGGAACGTCGCCGATGGCGCATAGCCGCCGTACGCGATCGTCGCGCGCGCGACGCGCGAGCGGAGGCGGCGCTCGGCCTCGCGACGGACCTCGAGCGGCACTCGCGACCACGCCGGTTTGCGCTCGCGGAGGCGCGGCATGGCGCTAACGTACGGCTTCGCGACCTCGCGCATGCCCTTCCGCCCTCGCCGTCGGCGCCGCCGCGCGGGAACATCGCCGCGTGACCGACCGCGCGCGTCCAGCCGGCTTGCTGCGGCCGCCATAGCGGTGATGCCTCGCCGTGCGTGCTTCGCCCGCCGCGACCGCGGCGCCGACGGCAACCCCGCGCATCAGCCCGTCGCCCAGCCCCGCGCGAGCGCCGGGCGAGAACCCGATCCTCGGGTACCGCATCACGCTGCCGGGCACCTACCGGCTTTCGCGGTCAACGATCGTCCCCGGATCGGGAGGGCTGCTCGGCAGCGACGCATATACGTTCGCCACCGAAGCGGAGGAACGTGCCGAATGCCTCGAGGACCGCGGCGATATCCCCTCGCCGTCGGACGCCGCCTCCCTGCTCGTCACGGCGTACCGCAATGTCGGCGGCGTCCCGCCGGTGGAGCGGGCACGCTCGCGCCCGTGGAACATCCACCGCGCCGCGGAGCCGGCGATGATCGACGGCAATCCCGCGGCGAAGCTGGTCCGGCCTGGAGAGACGGAGGCCACCCCTGTGCCGTCGCGGCCACCGCGCGAGGCCGCGGCGGAGACGGCGCGGTCGCTCGCCGCCAAGGACGCGGACGCGGTCGCGCGACTCATCACGCCAGGCTGCTGGCTCGGGTTCGGCGCGACGGTCGGCGGGGTGAACACCGGCGGCGCGGTGAACCGCGCGGTCGCGAGCTTCATCCCGGCGCTCCGCGAGCGCTTCGCGAGCAACGACCTCGCCGTGAACGTCGATCCGACGCTACAGGTCGACGCGCGTGGCGGGGGCTTCTTCGTACGATCCGAGTGGATCGAGAGCGATCGCACGACGCCGCTCGACCTGTGGCTGAACGAGACCGACGGCGCCTGGCGCTGGACCGGGGCCATGCACGATTACGACCGCCTCGGCCCGGGCGGCTGCATCCCGTACCGGAGCCCCTGGATCACGCCGGCGCCGGGGAGCTGCTCGCCGTAGCGGAAGCGGCCTACTCGCGCTCCCGCAGCTTGTAGCGCTGGATCTTCCCGGTCGCGGTCTTCGGCAGCTCGTCCACGAATTCGATCCACCGCGGGTACTTGTACGGCGCGATGCGGCTCTTCACGTACTGCTTGAGCTCGTCGGCGAGGGCATCGCTCGCCTTGGCCTTGTCCTTGAGGAGGACGAACGCGCGCGGCTTGGTGAGCTCGTCCTTGTCCTTCGCGCCGACGACCGCGCATTCGAGCACGGCGGGATGCTCCATGACCGCGGCCTCCACCTCGGCGGGCGACACCCACTGGCCCGAGACCTTCAGCATGTCGTCCGAACGGCCTTCGTACGAGTACGTGCCGTCCTCGGCGAGGTGGTAGCGGTCGCCGGTGACGGTCCACTCGCCTTTGAAGGTGGCCTTCGACTTCTCGTGCTTGTTCCAGTAGAAGGCGCAGCACGAGTCTCCGGAGACCCAGAGGTTGCCGGTGTTGCCGGGGCCGAGCTCGTTGCCGTCGTCGTCGACGATCTTCGCCTTGTACCCGGGGATCGGCGTACCGCTCGTCCCGCCGCGCGCCTTCCCGAGGCGGTTGCAGATGAAGATGTGCAGCATCTCGGTCGACCCGATGCCGTCGAGGATCTCGATGCCGAAACGCTGCTTCCACCTGTCGAAGAGCGGCTTCGGCAGCGCCTCTCCCGCCGAGACGCAGAACTTCAGCGAGGACAGGTCGTATGGGAAGCTCTCCTCGGGGTACGCGAGGAGCGCCGCGTAGAACGTGGGTGCCGTGTACATGACCGTCGGCCGTTCGCTGGTCACGAGCCCGTACACGAGGTCCGGCGTCGCGCGCTCCGGCTTGTACACGACCGATGCGCCGTAGCGCATCGGGACGAAGACGCCGTTGCCGAGGCCGTACGCATGGAAGAGCGGCGAAACGGTGAAGTAGCGGTCGTCCTCCGTGCAGCCCAGGACGTAGCGGCCGAACGTCTCCGCCGAATAGATCATGTCGTGCTGCAGGTGCACCGCGCCCTTCGGGAAGCCCGTGGTGCCCGACGAGTAGAGCCAGAAGCACATGTCGTCGGGCGTCGTGTCCGCCGGCGAGAGCTGGTCGTCCGCGGCGGCGAGCGCGTCCTCGAACGACAGGACCTCCTTCGGCAGCGCGCCCTCGAGCGGACCGGTGCCGGACGTCGTGACGAGCACGTGGCGCAGGCGCGGGCAGTCCTTGCGGACCTCGAGCACCTTCGGCAGCAGCGGCGCGGACACCACGATCGCCTTCGCGCGGCTGTCGCGGAGGATGTAGGTGAGGTCGCGCGCGATGAGGAGCGTGTTCGTGGGCACCGGGATCGCGCCGATCTTGATCGCGCCGAAGAACGCGTACACGAACGCGGGCGAATCGAGACACAGGATCACGACGCGGTCCTCGATGTCGAGCCCGAGCGAGCGGAGCGCGTTGCCCGCGCGGTCGACGTTCGCCGCGTACTCGCCGTAGGTGACGCTCTTTCCCCGGCAGCGGATCGCGACCTTGTCGGCGCGCGTATCGCGATGCGCGTCGACGTACGTCATCGCGGCGTTGTAGCGGTCGGGCAGCTCCGGGAGGCGGATCTCGGGATCGGGACGGACGGCGATCTGCGTCATCGGTACTCCTCCGACGCGATGATGGCACCCAGCGCAAGGCGGATGGCGACGAGCGCGCGGTCCACGTCATTCGCCCCGGCGCGTCCAGAAGCCCTGCGGGTCGTAGCCGCGGATGATGGCGAGGACCTCGGCCGACGGCGTCTCGGTGGGACGCACCTCGGCCGCGACCTTCAGATCCCATCCGGTGTTCGCGCGCACCTCGTCGGCCGACGTCGTTGGGTGGTACGTCTCGAGGACGGCCTCGCCGTCCTGGAAGCGGAACACGCCGAGCGTCGTGATCAGCACGGACGGGCCGCCACGTGGCAGCCCGACGCGGCTCCGCCAATCGCCGCCGGTGCCGTAGCCGGGCGAGGTGATGAAGTCGACCTTCTCGCGAAGGCGCCGCCTGTCGTGCGGCATGATCACGATGAGGCGATGCGCGAGGCTCGCGATGTCCGCGCCGCCGCCGGACCCGGGCAGCGCGACCGCCGGATGCCGGCGATCCGCGCCGATGGCGGTCGTGTTCAGGTTGCCGTGCTTGTCGATCTCCGCGCCCCCGATGAATCCGGCCTCGACGTCTCCGCGCTGCAGCATGCCCATGAGCTCGATCATCGGGCCGCACCAGATCGCACCGTCGACGTTCGGAGGGTCGCCCATCGTGTAGAGGAGCTCGCTCGCGGGGCGATCGCGCATGAGCCCGAGCTCGAAGAGGCCGATCGCGTTCGGTGCGTGCGTCCGCTTCGCGACGACGAACGCGATGAGCGGCAGCCGCATGCCGACGAAGACCTTCTCGCCGTCGCGGATCTCGCGCGCCGCCTGGGCGACCATGAGCTCGCCCGCGGAGACGTCCATCAGCGATCGCCCCGAGGGGTCGTTGGCGTCGCCGGTCGAAACGGCTGGTTCGTCGGGGGCGTGAGGGGCGCCCACCGCGGCGCGAGCTTCTTCACGTACGCGGCGCGGTCGGGGACGTCGAGCACCCATTCGCGGATCCAGTCATCGAAGCCCTCCTGCGTCCGCGTCGCGCGGTGGTACTCGTGGAAGAACTCGTGATCGCGTGGGTAGCAGTGGTTGAGCGGCGAAGGATGGCACGCGAAGCGTTCCTCGATGACGGCAACGACCTTCGTCGCGGGCACCATCGTCAGATTCGGAGACCCTGTGATCACCTGCCGCGCCACGATGCGCTCGGCCAGAACGATGACCGCCTTTGCCGCGAGCGCCGCCTCGCGCGACACGCCCCACGGACCGACGAGCTGCGCGTTCCCATCCTCGTCCGCCTGCTGGCATGCGATCACCGCGAGATCGGGCGCGATCGCGGGGATGAGCAGCTCCTTCGACCCGTCGAACGGCGAGACCGACTCCTTGAACGTCCCGTTCGCGCGCGGGATGTCTGAGCCGAGGAGGGTCTTCGTCGGGATGTAGGGCGCGCCGATCGCACCGGCGAGGAGCGCCTGCGCGATGGTGAAGTTCGAGTGGTCGCGCACCTCGATGCGCCGCGGGATCCCCTGCTCGAGCGCGCGGCGGTAGCAGTGGCCGAGACCCGCGGAGACGTTCCCCACCCATGCGGCCTCGACCCGCGCGACGCATCCGGCGCCGATGAGCTGGTCGAAGAGGATGTCGCTGATCGGACCGATCAGCACGAGGTCGCGCTTGCGCTGGCGGATCAGCTCGTGCGCGAACGCGAACGGGATCGCGGGTTCGAGCGCGCAGCCGATCGCGATGGACATACCGTCGCGAACGTGCCGCGCGACCGCCTCGCGCAGCGTGGCCCGCCTGTCCGTGGGCTACCGCCCCTTGTAGTCGGGCTTGCGCTTCTCGCTGAAGGCCTTCACGCCTTCCTTGAAGTCCTCCGACGCGAAGAGCCGCCCGACCGCCTCGTGCTCGAAGAGCATCGCGTTGGCGAACGGCATGCCCGAGCCGAGGACCGCGGCGAGCTTGATCTGACCGATCGCGAGTGTCGGTCCGCTCGCGTACGCCGTGCACCACTCCATCGCCTTCGTGAGCAGCTCGGCCGCGGGCACGACCTCGTCGACGATGCCGAGCTCCTTCGCCTTCGCCGGCTGGACCGGCGCCCCGAGCAGCATGATGTCCATGGCCTTCTGGCGTCCGATGAGGCGCGGGAGGCGCTGCGTGCCACCGGTACCGGGGAGCACGCCGAGCGTCACCTCGGGCAGTCCGATGTTGTAGGTGCCGTCCGCCGCGATCCGGAAATCGCAGCAGAGCGCGATCTCGAGACCGCCGCCGAGGCAGTGCCCGTTGATCGCGGCCACCACGACCTTGGGCGTGCGCTCGAACTTGGACATGACCTCGTTGGCGTGGATGACGAAGGCGAACTGGTGCTGCGCGTCGGTCGCCGCGAACATCTTCACGTCGGCTCCGGCCGAGAAGAAGCGCTCCGACGCGCTGCGGACGAGGATCGACCGGCACTCGGCGTCGAAGCGCGCCTCGTCGATCGCGAGCGAGAGGTCGTCCAGGAACGACTTGTCGTAGGAGTTGGCCGGCGGACGATCGAGGACGATGTGCCCGACCCGGTCCTGTCTTTCGTAGCGCACGACGGACATGTCGCGACCTCCCACCGAAGCTCCGGATACGGTAATCGCCCACTCGCGCGTTCGCCCAAGCGAACAGAGGTCCGACTTCCTAGACTTGGCGCGATCCACCGTATCCACCGGGGAGGTCTCCAGATGGCTCAGATGCTCATCGACGGTGCGCTTGTCGGCTCGCAGGGCGGCAAGACGCTACAGGTCAGGAACCCGGCGAACGGCGACGTCGTCGGGGACATCCCGCGCGGCACGACCGCCGATGTCGACGCCGCGGTTTCCGCGGCCGCGAGGGCGTTCCCCGTCTGGGCGTCGACGCCGCCGAGCAAGCGCGCGGCGATGATGCACGAGGCCGCGCGCAAGATGCGCGAGGTCGTCGACGAGGTCGCCAAGCTCCTGTCGCTGGAGCAGGGCAAGCCGTTCGCGCACGCGAAGATCGAGGCGACCCGCGTGGCCGAGAACCTCGAGTACTTCGCGGGGCTCGCGGACAAGCTCCGCGGCGATTACATCCCCCTCGACGATCCGTCGAAGTTCGGCATCACCATCCGCCGGCCGGTCGGCGTCGTCGCGGCGATCACGCCGTGGAACTTCCCGCTCACGCTGTTCGCGAACAAGCTCTGCCCCGCGCTCGCGACGGGGTGCACCATCGTGCTCAAGCCCGCGTCGACGACGCCCCTCGCGACGCAGCGCGCGATCGAGGCGATCAGCTCCGCGGGCTTCCCGCCGGGCGTCATCAACACGCTCCACGGCTCCGGCGCCGAGGTGGGCGACGCGCTCGTCTCGCATCCGCGCGTCAACAAGATCGCGTTCACCGGCCAGACCGAGACCGGCAAGCGGATCATGCAGCTCGCCGCGAAGAACGTGACCCGCGTGACGCTCGAGCTCGGCGGGAGCGACGCGATGATCGTCGCCGACGACGCCGACATCCGCCGCGCCACGGCGGCCGCGGCGATCGGGCGCTTCTTCAATGCGGGACAGGCCTGCCTCGCGGTGAAGCGCATCTTCCTGTTCGAGAAGATCGCCGAGGAGTTCATGACGAAGTTCACCGAGCGCGCGCAGAAGGAATGGAAGCTCGGCGATCAGTTCGCGGCCGACACGAAGATGGGTCCGCTGCACACCGAGCAGCAGCGCGCCGAGGTCGAGGCGCAGGTCGCCGACGCCGTGAAGCGCGGCGCCAAGGTCCTCGCCGGCGGCAAGCGCCCGGACGCGCCGGAGTACGCGAAGGGCTGGTACTACCCGGCCACCGTGCTCGCGGACGTTCCGTACGACTCCCGCATGGCGACCGAAGAGGTCTTCGGACCGGCCGTGCCCCTCTTCGTCGTGAAGGACCTCGACGAGGCCATCGCGAAGGCGAACGACTCGATCTACGGGCTCGGCTCGTCGATCTTCACGCGCGACATGGCGAAGGCGCGCAGGGCCGCGGAGCAGCTCGACGCCGGCTACACCTGGGTGAACGACATCCAGGTCGCCTACGACCAGCTGCCCTTCGGCGGCGCGAAGCAATCCGGATTCGGCAAGGAGCACGGCATCGAGGCGGTCGAGAGCTACACCGAGAAGAAGTCGGTGGTCCTCGGCTCCGCCTAAAGGAGAAGGTCATGGTCGACACACAGGGTCTCGTCGTCGAGGCGCGCACCATGGGTCTCTTCAAGCAGCACGCGCCGTTCGAGGTGCACTGCGCGAACTGCGCGGGACGGCTCGACGGCCGAGGCGATTGTCCGACCTGCGGCCTCATCGGCCGCGCGGAGGGCGAGATCGCGAAGCGCGCGCAGGTGGATCCGGCCGGGACGTCCAAGCTGCTGCAGACGGCGATCGCGCGCCGCAAGGCCTACCGCCCGGCGGGCCGGGAGAAGTCGGCGGAGCGATAGGAACGGAGAGCCGCTAACCCGGGAGCGCGGCCTCCACGGCACGCGCGAGGTCGGGATCGCCGTGCTCGAGGGCCTCGCCGTTGCGCTCCGTCGACGGCGACGCGAGGTACGCGATGGCGCGCGCGGCGTCCTTCGGGTCGCGCAGCCGTCCCTCGCGATGCATCTGCCGGAACTCGTCGGCCCGCGGGAAGTCATCCGCCGACGTCCGCCGGATGCGCTCCTGCATCTCGGTGTCGAGCGGGCCCGGGTTGTACGAGCAGACGGTGACGCCGGTCCCCTCCAGCTCGAGCGCGAGGCTCCGCGTGAGCTGCACGACGCCCGCCTTCGCCGCGGAGTACGCGGTCCATCCCGCGGTCGGCCGCGTCGCCGCGCCCGACGAGATGTTCACGATGCGGCCCGACCCGCGCTCGAGCATGCCCGGGAGCACGGCGCGCGTCGGCAGGTACGTGCCGCCGATGTTGATCGAGATGCCGCGCAGCCACAAGGCCGGATCCGAGCGGACGAGCGCGGCCATCGGCTCCGCCGTGCCGGCGTTGTTCACGAGGATCGAGGCGGGACCCACCCAACGCTCCGCCGCGAGGACGAGCTCCTGCACCTGCCGGGCGTCCGAGACGTCCGCGGTCTGCGCGAGCGCGTGACCGCCCGCGCGCCGGATCGCGCGCACGACCTCGTCGAGCTCGGGAGCGTTCCGCGAAGCGACGACGACGTCCGCGCCGAGCGCGGCGAGCGTTTCGGCGACCGCGCGGCCCAACCCGCGGCCGCCACCGGTCACGATCGCCACCTGGCCGCGGAGCGTGGTCATGGGCGGACGAGGATACGAGCCTTACACGCGCGTGGCGAGCGTCCTGGCGAATCCGGCCGCGAGGCGGTCGATGTCGTCGTCGGCGTGCAGCGCCCAGAAGGAGATGCGGATCGCGTCGAGGCCCGGCTCGGCGAGCAGCTTCACCACGATCCGGTGATCGCGCCACATCGCGTCGACCACGTCCGCCGCCGCCGCGGCACGCGGTCTGGCAACGACGATGCCCGTGGGATCGCCCGCGCGCGAGAGCACGTCGAACGGCAGCTCGGCGAGACGCTCGAGCAGGCGGGCGCGCAGCGCGCGGATGCGCTCGCCCGCCGTCGCCCCGAGCGCGCGGTGCACGGCGAGCGCCTGCCGCAGCCCGACGTACGCCGCCGCATCGACGGTGCCCGTCTCGAAGCGCGCGGCGTCCGGACGGAGCGTGACGTTCCCCTCGAGATCGATGGCCGTCTGCGAGCGCCAGCCGAGCCGAAGCACATCGAAGCGCTCGAGATCGCGGACCCACAGCGCGCCGACACCGAGCGGCCCGTGGAGCCACTTGTACCCGAGGAACGCGTACGCATCGGCGCCGAGCGCGCGCACGTCGACGCCGATCTGTCCCGCGGCCTGCGCACAGTCGACGATCACCACGGCGTCTCGTTCGTGCGCGAGCGCCGCGGCCTCCGCGACCGGCAGCACCTTTCCGCTCTTGCACGAGACCAGCGACATGACGAGCGCGGCCGCGCCCTCCGCGAACGCGCGGCGGAGCTCCGCGAGGAAGGACGCGTCGTCGCGGTGCGGGAGGACGAGCACGCGATCGCCTCGCCGGCGACGGGCGAACGTCGGCATGAGCGCGCTGCCGTGCTCCTCCGCGGTCGTCACGACGAGCGATCCCCGCGGGAGGCGCAGCCCGCCGATGAGCGTGTTGAGCGAGTCCGTCGCGGACTGCGTCAGCGCGACGTGCGCCGCCCCACCCGGATCGCCGACGAAGTCGGCGATGTCCGCGCGCGTCGCGTCCAGCGCGGCGTTGTATGCGTCGTAGCCCACATGCGAGAACATGCCCACGCTCGAGAGCCAGGTGCGATAGCGCTCGGCGATGCGGGCCGAGACCGGGAACGTCGGACCGGACCCCGCCACGTTGAAGTACAGGAAGTCGCCGCCGAGAGCCTGCAGCGCGGCCGGCGCCGTGTCCGGCGTGCCATCGATCTCCGGTGCCGGCTTCATCCCGCCGTCGTGATCCCGCGGATGGCGAGACCCGCGGCGAAGAGCGCGGCGAGGCCGAGCGCGACCGATCGCCCGCGCGCCGTCCGATCGCGCGTCAGCGAGGCGGCGAGCGGCATCGCGAGCGCGAGCGCGAATCCGTACAGGATGTGGAGGCTGTCCGATGGCGGACGGACGAAGAGGAACACGAGCACGCCGAAGAGCCCCTGCGCGACGGCGGCGATCTCGGCGATCACGAGGCCGCCGCGGAACCCCGGCGTCGGCGCGCGGTCGCGCACACCGAGGAACAGGCCCCAGAGGCCGACGGCGGAGTAATAGAGGACCAGAACGGTCGCAAGCTGACGGTGCAGCGCGAGGACGGCCTCCATCGCGCGAAGGCTAAACCCCTTCGCGACCGTATGCTCGTCAGGGTGATCGACGTCCGCGAGATCACGCGCCGCTTCGACGACCTCGTCGCGCTCGACCACGTCTCGTTCCGCGTCGAACCGGGCGAGATCGTCGCGCTGCTGGGCCCGAACGGCGCCGGCAAGACGACCGCGAGCCGCATCATCGGCGGGATCCTGGCACCCACCGAGGGTGACGTGATCGTCGACGGCATCTCCGTCCGCGCCGAACCGAACGCCGTACGGCGCCGCTGCGGATTCGTCACCGACCAGCCCTCGCTCTACGAGCGCATGCCCCTGCGCGCGTACCTCGAGTTCTTCGGCCGCCTGTACGAGGTCGCCGATCCAGCGCGGCGCGCGAACGACCTCGCCGTCCTCCTCGGCCTCGCCGACCGGCTCGACACGCGGCTCGGCTCGTTCTCCCGCGGCATGAAGCAGAAGGTCGCGATCGCGCGCGGGCTCGTCCACGACCCGCCGGTCCTGCTGCTCGACGAGCCGGCGACGGCGCTCGATCCGGAGACCGGCCGCATGCTGCGCGAGTTCATCGTGTCGCTCCGCGCGCGTCACCGCGCGATCCTGCTGTGCACGCACGACCTCGACGAGGCGCAGCGCATCGCGGACCGGGTCGTCGTGGTGTATCGCGGCCGCGTGGCGCGCGTGGGCACCACCCGCGAGGTCCGCGCCGCGGAGCGGCCGAGCTACGTCGTCACGGTCGTCGGCGGCGTCGACGGCGCCCGCGCGGCGCTGCGGCGCGCCGGCATCGCGGCCGAGGTCGTGCGGACGGACGGCGTCTCCGCGCTGCGCTTCTCGAGCGACGACGACACGACGACGAATCCGGCCGCGCTGCGCGCGCTGCTCGACGCCGGCGTGCGCGTGCTGACGCTCACGCGCGAGGAGCGCACCCTCGAGGACGCGTACTTCGCGATCGTGTCGGAGGCGAAGCGATCGTGAAGAACGCCCTCCGCATCGCCTGGCGCGAGATCCGCTGGGAGATCTTCGGCGACCGCGGCGCGGTCGGCCGCATGGGCATCTTCGCGATCCTGCCGATCGTCTTCGTGCTGTCGAACCGCGGCCCCCGGGTGAACGAGCTCGCGATCTTCTCGCTCGGGCTGCAGAGCGCTCTCTTCCCCGCCCTCTCGGGCGTCGCGCTCATCGCGTCCACCTTCACCCAGGAGAAGGAGAACGGGACGATCATCCCACTCCTCGCGTCGCCCGTGCGCGACATGGACATCGTGGTGGGCAAGCTCCTGGGCATGATCGGTCCGGTGTTCACGCTCTGCGTCGGCAGCGTGGCGCTCTTCTACGCGCTCGCGAGCGCGCAGTTCGGCGCCGCGCGCGTGCGACTCGCGCTGCCGCCCGAGATCGTGTACGCGCTGGTCGTCACCTCGCTCCTGTATCTGCTGAGCGCGGGCAGCTGGGTGCTCATCGTCGCGGCGCTCGTCCGCACCACGCGCGCGGGCCAGCAGATCGCGGGTCTGCTCATCGGCGTGTCCGTCGCGGTCTTCGCGGGTCTCGGCCTCGTCGCGAGCCAGGCCGCGGATGGCTGGGGGCTCGTGATCCTCGGCGTCGCGCTCGTCGCATCCGACGTCATCGCTCTCGACGTCGCGCGGCGCGTGTGGCGGCGTGAAGAGGTGCTCGCCCGGATCTAGCGGCGGCTCACGCGCCGAACAGGGACTGGGCCGCGAGGCGCAGCCCGACGAACACGAGCGACAGGGCGAGCACGCGCACGATCACGACGCCATGGACGCGCCCGGAGAGCCGCGCGCCGAGCTGCGCGCCGGCGACCGCACCGACGCCCAGCTCGAGTGTCTGCCATCCGAGAGCGCCGAAGTCGCCGGCCACAACGTGTGTGCCGGTCCCGACCGTCGCCATGATCGCGAGGACGAAGTGCGAGGTCGCGGTCGCGATGTGCGGCGGGAAGCGCAGGAGTCCTACCAGTGCCGGCACGTGGATCACGCCCCCACCGATGCCGAGGAAGCTCGACACGAAGCCGACGCCGAGCGACAGCGCGATGCCGAGCGGGAGGTTCACGCGGTACCGGTAGTCAGTACCGCTCCGGTCGGTGAGCTGGCGCAGGACGTGGCCCCAGCCGCCTCCCTCCGGCGCGTCCTCCGGCTCGTCCTCGTGCGACACGACGATGAAGAGCGCGAGCGCGATGAGCAGGACCGCGAAGATCGCGTCGAACGCCGAGCGCGAGACTGTCCGCGTGAGCAGCGCGCCGGCGATGCTGCCCGGCAGCGTGGCGATGGCGAACGCGACGCCCGACCGGTAGTCGATGCGGCGCTGTCTCGCGTACGCGATCGCGCCCGAGGTCGCGTTCATCGCCACGACCGCCAGCGAGATCGCGGTGATCGACTCCGCCGGTAGCGCCGGCTCGAGCAGCGCCAGGAGCGGAACGAGCAGGAATCCGCCTCCGGCCCCGACGAGCGTGCCGAACGTGCCCACGCCGAAACCGATGATCAGGAGCCAGGCGGGGGCGAGCACTCCCCCTATATATAGGAGCGCCGGTGTTCGGCGCAGACGGGCGAATCCCTATCGTTCCAGCCGTGGTGGAAGCGGTGCTCCTCGGTGCGCTCGCCGGATACGCGATCGCGATCCCCGTCGGACCTATCGCCGTCCTCATCCTGCGGACCGGGCTCCGCTCCGGCCTGCGGGCGGCGATGGCCGCCGGCGCGGGCACGGCGACCGCCGACCTCCTCTACGCGACGCTCGCCATGCTCGCCGGTCCCACGCTCGTGGCGGCCATCGCTCCCGTGCTCGCGCCGGCGCGGCTCGTCGCGGCCGCGGTGCTGCTCGGCCTCGCGGTCCGCGGTCTCCGAGGCGCGGGCCTCTCGACCGAGGCGCGCGAGCCCGGGCCCGTCGGCAGGACGTACGCGACCGTGCTCGTGCTGACGCTGCTGAACCCCGCCACGGTGATCTACTTCGCCTCGCTCGCGATCGGGCTGCCCGCGGTATCGACCGAGCCCGCCGCGCGGGCGCTCTTCGCCGTGGCCGCCGCGCTCGCGTCGCTGTCCTGGCAGTGGACGCTCGCGGCCGCCGGCGCCGCGCTCCACGGGCGTATGCCCGGGCGCCTCGGCGTGGCGACGAACGTCGCGAGCGCGGCGATCATCGCGGGCCTCGCCTTCAAGATCGCGAGCGAGGCGCTGATCGTCTGAGCGGCGTCTACCAAACGTTCGTTTGGTAGGCTATGGGCATGCGACGGGCGGTGATCGCGGGCGGCTGGCGGACCCCATTCGTGAAGGCGGCGACCGAGCTCGCCGACGCCGACGTCTTGGAGCTCGCGGCGGCGGCCACCGCCGAGACGCTCGCGCGCACGGAGACGAGCCCCTCCGGCGTCGACGAGATCGTGTACGGGAACGTCTCGCGTCCGGTCGCGTACCACAACCTCGCGCGTGAGGTCGTCCTCGCGCTCGACCTTCCGGCGAGCATCTACGCCTCGACTGTGGGCATGGCCTGCGCGTCCGCCTGCGTCGCCATCACCGACGCCGCGGACCACATCGCGCTCGGTAACGCGAACGCCGTGCTGGCCGGCGGCGCCGAGAGCCTCTCGAACGTGCCCATCACGTACACCCCGAAGCTCGCGCGCGCCCTGGTCCGCGCGTCGCAGGCGAAGACCCTCCCGCGGCGCGTCACGAGCTTCGCGGGCGTGTCGTTCGCGGATCTCGCGCCGGTGGCCCCCGGCATCAAGGAGACCTCGACCGGCCTCACGATGGGCCAGTCCGCCGAAAAGATGGCCGCCATCAACGGCATCTCGCGCGACGAGCAGGACCGCTGGGCCCTGCGCAGCCACCAGCGCGCCGCGCTCGGGTGGGACGACGGACGTCTCGCGGCCGAGGTCGTGCCGCTGCGCCGCCGCGGGTCCGTCGTCGCGAAGGACACGCACATCCGGCGCGACAGCACGCTCGAGCGGCTCGCGACCCTCCGGCCCGTCTTCGACAGGGCGCACGGCACGATCACCGCGGGCAACTCGAGCCCGCTCACCGACGGCGCGGCGACCGTCCTCCTGCTGTCCGAAGAGCGAGCGCGCGCGGAGGGCCGGCGCGATCTCGTGGCGATCCGCTCGTACGCGTACGCCGCCGTCGATCCCGCGGACCAGCTGCTCATCGCGCCCGCGTACGCGATCCCGATCGCGCTGAAGCGTGCCGGCATCGCGCTCTCGGACGTCGGTGTGATCGAGATGCACGAGGCCTTCGCGGCGCAGGTGCTGTCGACGTTCCGCGTCCTCGAGCAGAACGGCGTGGGGACGATCGACGAAGACAAGGTGAACGTGATGGGTGGATCCATCGCCCTCGGCCATCCCTTCGGCGCGACGGGCGCGCGCGTCGTCGCGACGCTCGCGAACGAGATGCGCAGGCGCAAGACCCAGTTCGGCCTCGCCTCCGTCTGCGCGGCCGGCGGGAACGGTGCGGCGATCGTGCTCGAGCTGCTCGCGTGACCGTCGTGGACATCGCCTCGATCGAGGCGGCGGGCGCGCGCTTCGAGCCGGCCGGCGACGACGGCATCGCGCGCATCGTCATCGACCGTCCGAACGACAGCGTCAACGCCATCGACCCGCCGCTCATCGCCGCCCTCCTGCGGGCCGTCGAACAGGCGCGCGCCGCCGCGCCGCGCGGCCTCGTGCTGGCCAGCGCGAAGCCGGACCAATTCAGCGGGGGCGCCGACCTCAAGCTGCTCGCGATCTGGCCGTCCCCCGCCGAGCTGTCCGAGGCGAGCCGCGTCATGCAGCGCCTCTGCAACGAGCTGGCGACGCTGCCCTGCACCACGGTCGCGGCCCTGAACGGCAACGCGCTCGCCGGCGGCTTCGAGCTCGCGCTCGCGTGCGACTGGCGCGTCGCCGCCGATCGTCCGGACCTGCGCGTCGGACTGCCGGAGATCCAGCTCGGCCTCATCCCCGCGGCCGGCGGCACGCAGCGGCTGCCACGGCTGATCGGTCTCCCGCGCGCGCTGGACATGATCCTGTCGTCGCGCAGGCTGAGCCCACGGCGCGCGCTCCGGATGGGCGTGGTCGACGAGGTCGTCCTTCCCGCGGTCCTCGATCGCGCGGCGCGCGAGCGCGCGCGCACGAGCGGCAAGCGGCGCTTCGCGGGCGGTGCGACCGCGGTGGAACGGGCGGTGACGAAGGTCGGGCCGGCGCGATCGCTCGCCTTCCGCCAGGCGCGCGAACGCGTGCTGAAGGAGACCCGCGGTCACTACCCCGCCCCACTGAAGACGATCGACGCGATGGCGACCGGCCTCGCGAAAGGGATCACCGCCGGCTTCGAGGCGGAGGCGCGGGCGTTCGGCGAGCTGGCGACGACCTCGGTGGCGCGCAATCTCATCGCGCTCTTCTTCCTCGGGATACGCCAGCGCCAGGCCGCGTCCGCCGGTCTGCCCGCGGCGAGCGCGCCGACCGACGTCGCGGTCGTCGGCGCGGGCCTCATGGGATCGGGCATCGCGCAGAGCGCGGCGATGGCGGGGATGAGCGTGCGACTGCGCGACGTCGACGAGGCGGCGCTCGCGCGCGGGCTGGACGCGGTGCGCTCGCTCACCGAGGAGGCCGGGCGCAAGGGTGTGGTCGACCGCCGCGAGGCGAGGCGCGTGGCGGCGCGAGTCACCGGCACCACCGACTGGAGCGGGTTCGCGCGCGCGGGTCTCGTCGTCGAAGCCGTCTTCGAGGAGCTCGCGCTGAAGCAGCGCGTGCTCGCCGAGATCGAGGCCGTGGTGCGCCCGGACGCGGTCATCGCCTCCAACACTTCGGCGCTCCCGATCGCGCAGATCGCGACCGGCGCGAAGCATCCCGAGCGCGTCGTCGGCATGCACTTCTTCTCTCCGGTCCACCGCATGAACCTCGTGGAGGTCGTACGCCACGCGGGCGCCGATCCGGCGGCCGTGGCGCGCGTGGTCGCCGCCGGGCAGGCGCTCGGGAAGACCGTCATCGTCGTGCGGGACGGCCCCGGCTTCTACACGACGCGCGCCATCGGCGCGATGCTCGGCGAGGCCACCCGGCTGCTCGGCGAAGGCGCGCGCATCGAGGACGTCGATCGCGCGATGACCGCGTTCGGCTGGCCCATCGGGCCCTTCGCGCTGATGGACGAGGTCGGCCTCGCGGTCGCGCGGCACGCCGGCGAGGCCGTCGGGTCGTCGCTCGGCGCGGCGGGCGAGCGCAACGCGGTCCAGGTCCTGGTCGACGCGGGGCTCCAGGGGAAGCGCGGCGGCGCGGGGTTCTACCGCTACGCGGGGAAGAAGCGCGTGCCGAACGAGCGCGTCTACGAGCTGCTCGGCGCGCACCCCACGGCGGTGCGGGAGGACGTCGCCGAGCGGCTCACCGCGCTCTTCGTCAACCAGGCGGCGCGCTGCCTCGACGAGGAGGTCCTGCGCTCGCCGGCGGAGGGCGATCTCGGCGCCGTGCTCGGCCTGGGCTTCCCGCCGTTCCTCGGCGGCCCGTTCCGCTACGCCGACGCGCGAGGCGGCGCCCTGCGCGAGCGCCTCGCGGATCTCGCGTCGCGCCACGGCGAACGCTACGCGCCCGCGGCGAGTCTCACTGCTGGGAGGCGCTTCTACCCATGAACTACTTCCTCGACAACCCCGACCTCGTCGCGACCTTCGACCGCGCGGTGCCGTGGGACCGCATCGTCCCGCTCACGCAGGGAAAGGACGCGAACGTCGCGGAGGCGGTGGCCACCTGGCGCGAGATGCTCGCCGCGGCCGGCGAGTACATCGGGACCGAGATCGCCGGACGCGCGAAGGAGGTCGACGAGATCGGCGTGATCCGCGACGGCGGAACGGTGCGGACGAGCGCGCCGATGGAGGCGAACCTCAAGGGCCTCGCGGACCTCGGATTCGTCGGGCTGTCGCTGCCGGAGGCCTACGGCGGGAGCGGCGTGCCGTTCACGGTGTCGTCGTTCGGCGTCGAGATGATCGCCCGCGCGTGCCCCGCGACGATGGTCGACTTCGGCATCGGCTACACCGAGCCGGCCGCGATGATCCTTCGGTTCGGCACCGAGGAGCAGAAGCGGTGCTACATCCCGCGCCTGGTCTCCGGCAAGATCAAGGGCGCCGTCGCGATGACCGAGCCCCAAGCTGGGTCCGACGTCGGCAACGTGCAGACGGCCGCGCGTGAGGAAGGCGGGTCGTGGCGTCTGACCGGACGGAAGCAATTCATCAGCGCCGGGAACGGCGACTTCGTCATCGTCCTCGCGCGGATGGTCGCGGGATCGAAGGGGCTCGACGGGCTCGGCCTGTTCATCGCGGACCGCGAGGGCGATAACTACATCGTCGAGCGCGCCGAGCACAAGTTCCCGATCCGCGGATCGACCACGTGCTCGCTGGTATTCGAAGGATCGAAGGCAGAGCTGCTCGGCGAGCCGGGCGGCGGATGGCGCGAGATCACCACGTTCATGAACGAGTCGCGCATCGCGATCGGCATCCAGGGCCTCGGGATCGCCGAGGCCGCGTTCGCCGCGGCGTCGCGCTACGCGTCCGAGCGCGTGCAGATGGGCAAGCCGATCCGCGAGCATCCGATGATCGCCGAGATGCTCCTCGACATGGAGACCACGATCGCCGGCCTGCGCGCGCTCGCGACCGAGGCGTCGGTGCTCCAGGACGAGGTCGCGTTCGGGAAGGACGAGCGCGCCGGTCGAAAGCTGCGCGAGCTCACGCCGCTCGTGAAGTGGTACGGCTCGGAAGAGGTCATCCGCGTGTGCCGGAACACGCTGCAGATCTACGGCGGCTACGGCGTCGTGACGGAGTACGAGGTCGAGCGGCACATGCGCAACGCGCTCATCCTCCCGATCTACGAGGGGACGTCGCAGATCCAGTCGCTCATGGCCGTGCGGGACCTGGTGCGCGGCATCCTGCGGGATCCCGCGTCGCTCGTGCGCGGCGGCCCGACGCCGACGCTCGCGCGAGTCCAGGTCGGAGGCGACTACGCCGTCGCTCGCGCGACCCTGGTCGGCGCGCTGCGCGCGCTCGTCGCCGGGCTCGCGCGCCGCGGCGGTCTCGCGCTCGTGCGTGGCAAGCGACAGCCGTCGGAGACCGAGATGGGCCCCTTCCTCCTGAACGCCGAGCGCATCACCGAGACGCTCGCGCATCTGCACGTCGCGCGCGTGCTCGGCGAGCAGGCGCGGCGCCTCCCGGAGCGCGCCGGCCTCGCGCGCCGCGCCGCGCGGCGCGCGCGGCTCGTCGCGACGCGCAACGCCGCCGCGATGGGCGCGGGCGACGGAGGCGTCTTCGAGCGCATCGAATCGTGGCGAAACGAGCGAGGAACGCCCGCGCGGTGAGGACGGCGAGCACGCGCGAGGAGGAGATCCTCGCGGCGGCGGCACGCATCTTCCGCGAGAAGGGCTATCACGGGACGAGCGTGCGCGACATCGCGGAATCGGTCGGCCTGCTGAAGGGCAGCCTCTACCACTACATCCGGTCGAAGGACGAGCTGCTCGCGCGGCTCTTCGACGGCGCGCTCCAGAGCACCGCGCGCGAGCTCGAGACGATCGCGGCGCGCGACGCGCGTCCGTCGGAGCGGCTGCGCGAGATGGTGCGCGCCTACGTCGACGCAGTCACCGCGAATCTCGACGCCGTCGCGCTGTACCTACGGGAATGGCGCTCGCTCCCCCCGCCCCAGCTCGCGCGCCTGCGCGCTCGGCGCCGCGCGATGCGCGCCCTCTTCGAGGACGTCATCGAGGACGGCGTGCGCGCCGGGGAATTCACCGCGAGCGACGTGAAGGTGTCGGCGCTCGCGATCCTCGGGATGTGCAACTGGATCTACGAGTGGTATCGCCCCCGGGGACGGCTCCGGCCCCAGCAGCTCGCCGACGAGCTCGCCGACCGCGCGCTGCGGAGCGTCAGCCGCTCGCGTCGCGCGGGCCCAGTGCCGGCGTCTCGCGCCGTGGCCGGCGTCAGGGAGCGCGGATGACGTGGATCGCGCGCGCGCCCGTGGCGGACACCAGCTGCGAGAGGACGCGTCCGCTGGACGCGTCGACGACCATGACGGCGTCACCCGCGAGGGCGTAGATGCGCGCGCCGTCCGCGGAGAGCGCGAGCGACCGCGCCGCGAGGTCGGGCGCCGCCCAGCCGCGCAGGGAGAGATCGGCCGTCTGGAGCATCGCGATGCCGCGGGCGGCGGTGGCGTACAGGCGCGTGCCGTCCGGCGAGATCACCGCGCTCGTCGCGCGCGGATCGGCGGTCCCGGGGCGGGTGCCGAACGACGCGGTGCGCACGACCTTCTGCGTGAGCGCGTCGATCGCCGAGACGCTGCCGCCCGCGGTGTCGACCACGTAGAGCCTGCGGCCGTAGTCCGAGAGCGCCATCGAGAAGAGCGACGCGGCGGTCCACGATCCGGCGAGGTCGACGATGCACTGCGCGTAGCGGCCCGGCACGTTGAGCGCGTGCACGAACGGCTTGCCGTTCGGTCGCATGTAGAGGCCGTAGCTCCAGTCGCCGGCTTTGGGCGCGACGGACACGTGGAAGGTGCCGTCCATGAGGCCGACGGTCGGGTCGAACTGCGCGATCTGGGTCTTGTCGAAGATGATGTCGGGACGCAGGACCTTCGCCGCGAGGTCGTAGAGCCGCACGTTGTACGCGGTCGCGCCGGGGACGGGGTGCTCGATCAGGTACATCGCGCTGCCGTCGTTGTGGATCGCATCGAAGGTGAAGCGCGTGCCGAGCGCGACGGTCTGGACGAGCTTGTTCCTCGCGACGTCGATCACCGCGAACCGGCTCTCGCTCGGGTCGCGCGACACGAGCACGAGCCATGTGCCGTTCGGCGAGAAGCCGCTCGGCGCGGCACCGTAGGCGCTCGAGAGGTGGTACTCGCCCGGGACCTCGACCTTGAGCATCGGCAGCCCGTCGACATCGACGCCGTGCACGACGGTTGTGCCGCCGGCCGCTTCGAGCCGGACGACGAGGTCCTTCGTCGGCGAGAGCAGCCCGCCCGGCAGCGTCGCGGCCGGCTTGCCGGTCGCGAGATCGACGAGCTGCGTCGCCGCGTCGCCCTCGACGAGGAGGAGCTGCCGCTGGACAGGGGCGGCCGTCGCGGTGGCGAGCGGCGTCTCGGTGCGCGGCGCGGTGCACGCGGTCGCCGCGACCACGAGAAGCGCGAGGAGCGAGCGCCTCAGCACGCCCCCCATACAGCGGCTGGGGGCGGGTGGTTCCCTACCGGGCGACGAGCCCCCTGGCCTCCCACGCGGGCACGCTCGCCGCGATGGCGAGCGGCCGGACGAGCGCGAGCGACGCGCCGACGATGGTCCCCTGGCGGTCGTCGAAGGCCTCGCCGTTGGTGGCGTCGCGCGCGATGACGGAAGGAGCGCGCGCGACAGCATCACGAGGACCGCGAATGCCACGACCAGCAGGACCGGCGAGCGGACCGCGGACGTCGCGTCGAGCAGGAGCGACGCGACCCATGTGTCGACGCCGCGGAGCCGGAGGACCGCGCTCGACCCGAGCAGCACGCCGAGGAAGGCGAGGAAGCCCCAATCCAGCGAGACGCCGTCGCGACCGAAAGCGCGATCGCGGGCCGCTCGCGCACGAGCAGCTCGAATCGCTCGCGGTGCGGCCGCCACACTGTTGCGCCCTTGGCGACGCGCACCGTCGCGATGCGCCACGACAAGCGGAGGCCCACCTCGCCGAGCGACCCGGGCGCGGTGACCGAGCCTACCTCGACGTTCCCGGCGAGGGACACCACCGATGCCCCGGAAGTACGGGACGAGGCGGAGCGGCCGCTCGACATCCGCCTCGCGGCCGTGCTCCGGCACGGTGCCGGAAGCCTACGGCCCGCGGCATGGCCGGGCCTTCCGGCACCGCGACCCCGGAGGGACTCGAACCCTCGACCTGCAGATTCGAAGTCTGTCGCTCTATCCGCTGAGCTACGGGGTCTAGGAGGCCGAGGCGCGGCGCGCCACGGGGTCCCACCAAGGCTACGACGATCCCGAGGCGCCCGCGGCCGCCGCCCGCGCGCTCGTCCCGCCACAATCCCGGCGTGCGGACGGTGATCGCCGGCTTCGTCGTGACGCGGATCGCGCTGGCGCTCGCGGTGACCCAGGCCCTCGCGGCCTTCACGCCGGGCTCGTGCGCGATCTGCCGCGACCTCTCGCAGGTGCCGCTGCTGGACGGACTCTCGCGATGGGATGGCGCCGCGTACTTCGACATCGCGCGCGACGGCTATGGCGCCGGGCAGAACGGCCTCGCGGCGTACTTCCCGCTCTACCCGCTGCTCATGCGGCTCGGCGGAACGCTCCTCGGCGGCGGCGGCGACGCGTACCTCGCGGCGGGCCTCGTCGTGAGCAACGCGGCGCTGGGCGTCGCGGCCATCGCGCTGTACCGCCTCGCATCGTCCCGCCTCGGGCCGCGACTTGCCGCGCGCGCCGCCGTCTCCCTGCTCGTCTTCCCCACCGCGGTCTTCCTGTCGAGCGTGTACGCGGACGCGCTGTTCCTGGCGCTCGCGGTGACGAGCGCGCTCGCGGCGCAGCGGTCGCGGTGGTGGACGTCCGGACTGCTCGCCGCCGCGGCCGCGCTTGCGCGTCCCTTCGGCATCGTCGCCGGGATCCCGCTCGCGATCGCGGCGTGGCGCGCGCGGCCGCGCACGTCTCGCGCACTCGTCGCGCTGCTGCCGGCGCCGCTCGCGCTCGCGGCGTGGCTCACGTATCTCTACGCGCTGACCGGCGATCCAGTGGCGCTCGTGCACGGCTACACGTTGGGGTTCGCGCCGCGCGCTCCCGGGCAGGCCGTCGCCGACCTCTTCGATCCGGCGGTGTACGGGTTCCCCTGGCTGGTCGCCGGGTCGTTCGCGCTGTTCCTCGCGCTCGTCGTCGTCTCGTATCGCGTGGTGGCGATCGAGCACGCGCTCTACGCGACCGCGATGCTGCTGATCATCGCCGCCGCCGGATCGCTCACGTCGTCGCCGCGCTACGAGCTCTCGATCTATCCGGCGTTCGTCGCGCTCGCGTGGGTCACGCGGGCCCGCGCGGTAGGCGCGATCTGGCTCGCGGTGAGCTCCCTGCTCGCGCTGCTGCTGACCGCGGTGTTCGCGCTCGGCTACTGGCTGGGCTGACCCGAGGAGCGCCGCGGTCGGGAGTGCCGGAGGTCGACCCTCGCGACATGTCCGTGCGAAGCGCTGTACGCGCTGCGGGAAGGACAAGCCGCTCGAGGCGTTCCCTCCGATCCGACGCGGCGGACCGAAGCTCCGGAGCTGGTGCCGCGCCTGCTTCGCGGAGGTGAACAACGCCAACGACGCGCGCAACCGTCAGCGAGAGAAGGCGAGGCTGGTTCGGATAGGTCGCGGCGCGCCGTAGCGAGAACCAAGAGCGTTTTGATCGAGTACCTCTCCCGTCATCCGTGCGTCGACTGCGGCGAGGAGGACATCGTCGCGCTCGAGTCCGACCACCTGGACGGCGAGGTCGCCGACGTCTCGAAGTACGCGAACGGCGGCCGGACGCGGGGACGGATCCTTGTGGAGATCGCGAAATGCGAGGTGCGCCGCGCGAATTGCCACAGGCGCAAGACCGCCGAGCGAGCGCGTGGACGCGAACGTTCGCGCTCGTCACGCCGGCGGCGGCCCGTTCACGTGTCGCTCGCCGTGGCGACCAATGCCAACGCGCTCTCGCGCGGGCGTGGTACCGCGGCGAGGGTGATCCCTTGGTGCTCGAATTCGATCATCGCGCGGACGAGACGACCGAGGTGAGCACACTCGTGCGGCGCGGGGCAGACTGGAACGCAATCCTTGCCAAGATCGCGAAGTGTGAAGTCCGATGCGCCAACTGCCACAGGCGGCGCACCGTGCTCGAGACCGGTGGCTATCGACTCAAGCGGCGACCCGGGAGGGAATCGAACCCTCGGCCCTCACATTCGTAGTGTGATGCTCTATCCGCTGAGCTACCGGGTCGGGCGAATCCCGATTCTAACGGAAACGTGTCCCGGCGGGCGATCACCGATCGGCGTCCCCCGGCCACGCGCGTGACGCGAGCGCGGCCGGGTCGAGCACGGTGATGCCCGAGCGGCGCACGCGCACGATCCGCTCGTCGCGGAGCTCGCGCAGCGCACGCGCGACCACCTCGCGCACCGTGCCCGCGAGATCGGCGAGCTCCTGCTGGCTGACGTTCGCGACGAGCGCGCCGCCCTCGGCCTCCTGTTCGCGCGCGGCGATCTCGAGCAGGTGGCGCGCGACGCGCTGCGGCACGGTCGCGAACGCCGTCGCCGCGATCTCGTGCCAGAGCGCATGCACCGTGCGCGTGAGCTCGCCCATGAGCACCCACGCGACAGCGGCGTCGTTGCGCGCGAGCTCCCGCAGCGTGTCCACGTCGAACTGCACACGGCGCGCGTCGGTGATCGCCTGCACGTGCAGGGGCGCCGGGCCGCCCTGCGCGCCGGCCACGCCGAGCACGTCGCCCTCCCGTGCGTAGCGCACCGTCACCTGCCGTCCATCGGGGCCGGCGAAGTACGAGCGGAAGAGACCGCTCACGACGAGCCACAGCCGCGGCTCGCCGCCCGCGCGATAGGTCGTCGCTCCCGCCTCGACCGTCTCGAGCGCGGCACCCGACAGGAGTCGCTCGAGGGCGGGCCTGGGAAGATCGGCGAGGAAGCTGCGGGCGATGGCGGCGCGGACGCTGTCGTCCATCCTGCTGTCCTCCATCCGGCACCGATGGTAGGCGGCGCGCAGCCTCGTCCGTCCCGACCTAGCATCCCCACCGTGACGGTCATGGCGACCTCGTTCGACCTCGCGAGCGAGGCGGCGCAGACGAACCGCGAAGCGATGCGCGCGCTCGTCGCGGAGCTCCGCGAGCGCCTCGCGAAGGCGCGGCTCGGCGGACCGGAGCGCGCGCGCCAGCGACACCTCGCCGCGGGCAAGCTGCTGCCGCGCGATCGCGTCGAGCGGCTCCTCGACCCGGGCACCGCGTTCCTCGAGCTCTCGCCGCTCGCCGCGTTCGGGATGTACGACGACGAGGCGCCCGGCGCGGGGATCATCACCGGCATCGGCCGCGTCAGGGGGACCACCTGCGTGATCGTCGCGAACGACGCGACGGTGAAGGGCGGCTCGTACTACCCGCTCACCGTGAAGAAGCATCTACGCGCGCAGGAGATCGCGCTCGAGAACCGCCTGCCGTGCATCTACCTGGTCGACTCGGGTGGCGCGTTCCTGCCGCGCCAGGACGAGGTCTTCCCCGACCGCGATCACTTCGGGCGCATCTTCTACAACCAGGCGCGGCTGTCGGCGGCATCCGTGCCGCAGCTCGCGGCGGTGATGGGCTCCTGCACCGCCGGCGGCGCGTACGTGCCGGCCATGAGCGACGAGACGATCATCGTGAAGGGCCAGGGCACGATCTTCATCGGCGGGCCGCCGCTCGTGAAGGCCGCCACCGGCGTGGACGTGACCGCCGAGGAGCTGGGGGGCGCGGACGTGCACACGCGCGTCTCCGGCGTGGCCGACCACCTCGCGCTGAACGACCAGCACGCGATCGAGCTCGTGCGCGAGATCGTCGCCCAGCTCGACCGCCCGATCCACTGGGGCGGCGATCGCGCGGCGCCCGAGCCACCGGCGCTCGATCCGTCCGAGCTCTACGCGATCGTGCCGCGCGATCTGCGCACGCAGTACGACGTGCACGAGGTCATCGCACGGCTCGTCGACGGGTCGCGCTTCCACGAGTTCAAAGCGCGCTACGGAACGACCCTGGTCTGCGGCTTCGCGCGCATCGAAGGCTTCCGCGTCGGCATCGTCGCGAACAACGGCGTGCTCTTCAGCGAATCCGCGCTCAAGGCCGCGCATTTCATCGAGCTCTGCGATCAGCGCCGCGTGCCACTCGTGTTCCTCCAGAACATCTCCGGATTCATGGTCGGCAAGGAGTACGAGAGCGGCGGCATCGCGAAGGACGGCGCGAAGATGGTCATGGCGGTCGCGTGCAGCGTGGTGCCGAAGTTCACCGTGATCATCGGCGGCTCCTTCGGCGCGGGGAACTACGGCATGGCCGGCCGCGCGTACCAGCCGCGGCAGCTCTGGATGTGGCCGAACGCGCGCATCAGCGTGATGGGCGGCGAGCAGGCCGCGACGGTCCTCTCGATGGTCGGCACGTTCGAGAGCGAGGACGAGCGCGAGCGCTTCAAGGCCCGCATCCGCGAGCAGTACGAGGCGCAGGGGTCGCCCTACTACTCGACCGCGCGCATCTGGGACGACGGCGTCATCGATCCGCTCGACACGCGCACGGTGCTGGCGCTCGGCATCGCCGCGGCGCGGCACGCGCCGATCGACGAGCCGCGCTACGGCGTCTTCAGGATGTAGGACTCGCCGCGCCGACCCGGGCGCGCGCGACGATCTGACGCAGCCTCCGCACATCGACGTCGCGAGGGCCGCTCCGCCGCTCGCCGGGGACCTCGAGGATCCATGGGACGCGTCGCAGCTCGTCGATCTCCGCGAGGAGACGCAGCCCGCGCGCGCCGATCGCCCCCTCGCCCGGGTTCGCGTGAAGGTCGCGTCGCGAACCGGCGGGCGCGCGCGAATCGTTCGCGTGGACGAGACGGACATCCGCCAGGAGCCCGGCGTCGCGCCATTCGTCCGCGAACCGGCGCACGCCGGACGCGCGCGACAGGTCCCAACCCGCGCCATGCGCGTGCGCCGTGTCGAGGCAGAGACCGGCGTCGACGCCGGCCTCGCGCAGGGCGGTGACGAGTGAGCGGAGCTCGCTCGCCGACGCGCCGAGGATGCCGCCGCCGCCGGCCATGTTCTCGATGAGGAGCGGGACGCGCGCGGCGGCGAGGCGCCACGACTCGCCGAGCGCGAGCACCACCTGCTCGCGGACGGCGGCGAACCCACGGCCCTGATGCGACCCCGGATGCACGACGACCGCGCGCAGCCCGGCGCGGGCCGAGGCGCGCAGCGCGCGCGCGACCATCTCGATCGATCGGGAGCGCAGCAGCGCGTCGGCGGTCGCGACGTTCGCGAGATACGGGACGTGCACGTATCCCGGGAGCCCGTGCCGCGCGAGCAGCACCCCGAGGCGATCGAGCTCGTCGAACGGAAGCTCGGACCTCGGATAGCGGCGGTTCCGGTCGACGAATACCTGCACGGCCGCGGCACCCATCGCGACCGCGCGGCCGGCGGCGTTCGACACGCCGCCTGCCGCGGACACCTGCGCGCCGACGACGACGGACGGCGCGAGGGGGCGGTGACCGCCCGGACCGCGACGGGAAGCTGATCGATGTCGAACGACTTCATGATGACGCGCATCAGCTCGGCGATGTCGCTGTCGTCATCGAGGACGAGGACGCGTTGCACAAGCCGCAGAGTGAGGGCCACCCGAGCGCCTCATCGACCCATCGCGGTCGCGGCCGCGGCCGCGGCGGCGAACACGCTCCCGCCAGCCGACGAGCGGCGCATCCAGACGCTTTCCGACACGCGCTCGCCGCCTGCCCGGCGCACGTCATCGGCCGCGGCCGGTCCGCCGTTCGACAAGCCGCGCGACGACCCATCCGGCCTCTCGCCCCAGGCCGCTAGGCTCTCGCCCGTGGACGTCCGCGAGCTGCGCCGCATGAAGGACGAGCTCTTCGCGAGCTCCAACGACTCTCCGCTCACGCTCGAGCAGCGCGCCACGTTCGGCGGACTCCGCTACTTCGACCCGGACCCGCGGTACCGATTCGAAGTGACGCTCGACCGCGCCGAGCCCGGCCCGCCCGAGGAGATCCAGACGAACGACGGGCGCGTGCAGCGGCTCGGGCGCGCCGGGACGCTCAGGTTCGAGGTCGACGGCAGGCCGGCGTCGCTCGTCGCGTACGAGCGGGGCGGCGAGCTCTTCATCCCCTTCCGCGACGCTACGAGCGACGGCGACACGTACGGCGCAGGCCGCTACGTCGAGGCGCATCCGCTCGGCGGCGATCGCTACGAGCTCGACTTCAACACCGCATACAACCCGTACTGCGCGTACAACGAGAACTGGAGCTGCCCGCTCCCGCCTCGCTCGAACTGGCTCGCTGTCGCGATACGCGCCGGAGAGAAGGCCTTCCACTAGCGTCTCGCCGCCGCCGGCGCGACGACGCTGCCGGGCGCGCACGGCCCGTTCGCGGCACACTCACCGCACAGATGGCCGGCGAAGTCGTCAAGTCCGAGCGTGACGGGCGCGGTGTGGTGTGGATCACGCTCGCGCGGCCGGAGCGCCGGAACGCGTTCGACGCGGAGCTGATCGCGGCGCTCATCGCGACGCTCGGCCGCATCGATCTGTCGGCGCGCGCGGTCGTGCTCCGCGGCGAAGGCGAGGCCTTCTGCGCGGGGGCGGACCTCAACTGGATGAGGAGCATGGTCGACTACGGCCTGGAGCAGAACCTCGCCGACTCGCGGGCGCTCGCCGCGATGTTCCGCGCGCTCGACGAGCTGCCGATGCCGCTGCTCGCGCGCGTGCAGGGCGCGGCGATCGGCGGCGGCGCCGGCCTCGTGGCGACGGCGGACATCGCGGTGGCGTCGACCGACGCGGTCTTCGGCTTCAGCGAGGCGCGCCTCGGGATCATCCCGGCGGTGGTCTCGCCGTACGTCGTGCGCAAGATCGGCGCGGGTCACGCGACCGCGCTGTTCGTCACGGGCCTGCGCTTCGACGCCGGGCGCGCCCACGAGATCGGCCTCGTGGAGGCGGTGGAGGATCCGGGCGAGCTCGACGCCAAGCTCGAGCTGTACCTCGACGCGGTCGTCGCGGGCGGACCCCATGCGGTGAACGCGGCGAAGCGGATCGTGCGCGAGGTCGCGGGACGCCCCATCGCCGAGGTCCGCGAGCTGACCGTGGAGCGCATCGCCGCGCTCCGGGTCTCGGCCGAAGGGCAGGAGGGCATGCGCGCGTTCCTCGAGCGGCGCCCTGCGCGCTGGGAGACGTGACCGCCGTTCTCGTCGCGAACCGTGGCGAGATCGCGCGGCGCATCTTCCGCACGGCTCGGCGCATGGGATTCCGCACGATCGCGGCCTATTCGGACGCCGACGCCGCGCTGCCGTTCGTTCGTGAGGCCGACGTCGCGGTGCGGCTCGGTCCCGCCCCCGCGCGCGAGTCGTATCTCGACGTCGAGCGGATCGTGCGGGCCGCGCGCGACGCGGGCGCCGATTTCGTCCATCCGGGCTACGGCTTCCTCGCGGAGGCGCCGCAGCTCGCGACCGCCGTCGCGGATGCGGGCATGCGCTTCGTGGGTCCGACGCCCGCCGTCCTGGCCGCGCTCGGGGACAAGGTGCAGGCGAAGGAGATCGCGCGGCGCGCGCACGTCCCCGTGCTCCCCGGCCACGCGAGCGACGACCAGCGCGACGAAGCGTTCCTCGACGCCGCGCGCCGCATCGGCTACCCGGTGATGGTGAAACCCGTCGCCGGCGGTGGCGGCATCGGCATGCAGCGCGTCCGCGAGGAATCCGCGCTGCGAGAGTCGCTCGCGAAGGCGCGCCGGATCGCGAGCACGTCGTTCGGCGACGAGCGCCTCATGCTCGAACGCCTCGTCGAGCGACCGCGCCACGTCGAGGTCCAGATCGTCGCCGACACGCACGGCGGCATCGCCGCGCTCGGCGAGCGCGACTGCTCGACGCAGCGGCGCCATCAGAAGATCCTCGAGGAATCTCCCGCGCCGTCCCTCGACGACGCGCAGCGCCGGGCGCTCGCGGACGCCGCGATCGCCGTCGCGCGCGAGGCCGGATACACCAACGCCGGAACGGTCGAGTTCGCGGTCGACGACCGCGGCTCCTTCTACTTCCTCGAGGTGAACGCGCGGCTCCAGGTCGAGCATCCGGTGACCGAGCTCGTGTGGGACGTGGATCTGGTCGAGCAGCAGCTGCGGGTCGCGCTCGGCGAGCGGCTCGCGCTGAAGGAGCCGGCGCCGCGCGGGCACGCCATCGAGGTACGGCTTTACGCCGAGGATGTCGACGCGGGCTTCCTGCCCTCGAGCGGACCGCTGGTCCACGTGCGCTGGCCGGAAGGCATCCGCGTCGACGCGGGCTACGACGAGGGCAACGCGGTCACGCGCCACTACGACCCGCTCGTCGCGAAGCTCATCGCGCACGGACCGCACCGCAAGCTCGCGCTCGCGAAGCTCGACGAGGCGCTCGCGGGCACCGAGGTCCTCGGCGTGCGCACGAATCTCGCGTTCCTCCGCGGGCTCGTCGCGCATCCCGACGTGCAGCGCGGCAAGATCGACACGGAGCTCGTGGCCCACGAGTTCGAGCGCCTTCTCCCCGACGGCCGCGACGCGACGCCCGCCGCGCTCGCGCTCGGCGCGGCGGCACTCGCGTCGGCGGCGCGCGTGGACGGCGACCCGTGGAGCGAGGTGGGCGCGTTCCGCGTCGGCGGCACTCCTCGCACGACGGTCGTGCTGCGCGATGGGGTCCACGAGCACGCGATGTCGGTGAGCGGCGCGGGACCGTACGAGGTCGACGGCCACGTCGCGGCCCGCGACGCGCGCGAGGCGCACGCGTGGACGCTCGACGGCGCGCCGGCGGCAGCGGCGATCGACGGGACGCGCGCGTGGGTCGCCATCGCCGGACGCGCGTTCGAGCTCGACACCGCGCCGCCCGAGCGGGCGATCGACGTCGCGCGCGCGGGCGAGGTGGACGCTCCGATGCCCGGCGTCGTCATCGCCGTGCACGCGAGGCCCGACGAGCGTGTCCGCCGCGGCGATCTGCTCTTCACGGTCGAGGCGATGAAGATGGAGCTGCGGGTGGAAGCGCCGAGCGACGGGCGCGTGACGCGCGTGCTCGCGTCCGTCGGACAGACGGTTGAGCGCGGGCAGCGTCTCGCGGACTTCGAGCCGGAGCCCGGTTAGCTCAGCTCACCACCCGCCGCGGTGGACCACGTCGCCCGCCGGACGGTGGCCGAGCTTCAGCGAGGGTGACGGCCGGTCCTTCGGCTTCGGATGGCCGACGGCGATCGTTCCGATCGCGGTGTACTCGTCGGGGACGCCGAACGCCGCGCGAAGCTTCGCCTGATCGCTGACGCCGAAGAAGACGGCGCCGAGGCCCGCGTCGACCGCGGTGAGCAGGATGTTCATCGCGGCCATGCCCGTGTCGATGTACCAGTACGGCACCGGCCAGCGCTTCTCGTCGCGGTCCGTCCAGCCTTTGTCGGGAAGGGCGTATCTCGCGAGGTACCGGCCCTTGTTCGAAAGGCACACGATGAGGACCGGCGCGTTGAACATGTCCGGCCAGCCGAACTCGCCGCGCCGCGGCTCCGGCCAGAGCGCGTCCCAGTACCGGCGCGCTTCGTCCTTTCCCTCGAGCACGAGGAACGCCCAGCCCTGGCTGAATCCGGCGGAGGGCGCGCGCTGCGCGTTCGCGAGCATCCGCTCGACGATCGCGTGGTCGACGGGGCGATCCTCGAAGCTCCGGACCATCTTGCGCCTGCGCACGACGTCCTGGAACTCCACGTGCTGACTGTACGATGCGACTCGATCGCCGTGGATCGTGTCGTAGCTCGCGGCGATCGGCTTGCGCGCGGTCCCCGCCGGCCGCGACAGCGATGCCGCGCGCCTAGTGTTCCGTTCCGTAAGTCATGATAAGCTTCTCTCGATCGTCAGGCTGGAGGGAAGACCATGGCCACTGCCCCGCTCGCGGTCGAGCTGCGCGACACAGAACGTTCCGAGCTGGAGC